>Ga0207849_100040_pt1 | contig 196053 bp, 190 predicted proteins | sample TtaePargueraPR_12_FD_187277 | JGI IMG/M metagenome (GOLD analysis project Ga0207849, IMG submission 187277) | Aerobic enrichment media microbial communities from Bioluminiscent Bay, La Parguera, Puerto Rico - Tt and P2 (4) (SPAdes) | ecosystem: Environmental > Aquatic > Marine > Unclassified ... | reverse complement strand
CTCCAACAACTATCATCTGAAAAACTTTCAAAATCCTCAAACAGACTGTCTACTTTTGTCTGATTACTGAAAGAAGTTGTTAGCGTATCATCCGATCGTTGGGTATCTCCGTTAAGTGAAGTCCACGCTTTGATATTGTAGGTGTTGCCCGGCTGGTTCAAGGCAGCAGCAGTAGAAAACTGATGCGTAAAAGTACGTCCCGGAGCAATGGCTTGAGCAATGCTGTCTTGTACAGCCGTATTTTGATCAATTTGATAATAGGTTTTAATGGCATTAGCCGGAATGGAATCTAAACCAATGTTTTCAACGGTAATTGAAACATTTCCGCTTCCAAAACCACAACCATTGACCGAAACATCCATTTCATTTGTTCGGAGGTTGTAAGGAGCCGCTTGCTCTAATAACTGTATGTCATCCAAACTGATGGTGGTACTTAAGTTTTGGTTGGTATCCACAAAACGAAAACCAAGCGCAAAAGAACTGTCTAAATAGGCATTTAAATTCATTCTTTTACGTTGCCATTGTCCGCTAGGAGAAGAACCGACAATGGAGTCAATTATAACAACAGCCGTATCACTGTGATCATAGATGTACAATTTACTGCTAGCCGTTCCCTGTATGTTATACCAAAACAACAAATCCAAAGAGTCTGCATCGCTTGTATTCATGCAAATGCTTTCTAAACGTACGTCGTGGGTATCGTTATTGAGGTTGTAAAGGAATTGATGACCATTAAAAGTATGATTGTTTAAAGGTGTGCTGTTATTGATGTTGTCATTAATCAGTAGCCAATCATCACTAAAGTCCCACAAAGGAGAATTTAAATCTCCAATGGTATACTTTTCGAAATCTTCTGTAAAGTTTTTATTAACAAAGGGTTGGTGAAATTCAAAATGAACAGTATCACCCCAAAACAAATTGCTGTCGATGTGCGAATTCATTATATCAATGGAAGCAACTTCACCATATTGAGTCAGATCAACACTGTCTGAAAAGGTAAAATAAGTGGTGTCTCCTGTACTCAAGCTTTGGTGCAAAGTATCATAAAAAGTTTGTTGACCATTGATGGTATAGGAGAGCAGAAGGGAGTCCTGACCAAGATCGATTAAGGTTTTATTGATGATTTCAAGGGAAATGGGTAGTTTACTTCGATTGTCACAAAAAGAAGTTTCACTCAAATTATTCATTTGAACATGAGTCGGATCAATTCTAAAGTCATCAATGGCGACATCTCCTTCAAATCCTTGAGAACTTCCTCTAAATCTTAATTTCGTATTTATATTACTTATTGGCAAAACTATTTCATGATATGACCAAGGTGAAGTTTCAGCAGTTTGTGGTTGTTGGGTAATGGTTTCAATATTAATCCAATTATTATTAAAATAATAATCAATATGTAGAGGTTGTATGTCACTTCCATATCGATGATACCAAAAACTCAAGATGACACCACTAATTTCTTGAAAATTAAAACAAGAACTTTCAAATGTAGCATCACTCCCTATTTGAGATGTTTCAAGATAGATATATTTACCAATGCCGCTCGTGTGGTCACCTGAGGGACCTGTTTCTTGCCTTGGTAAAGAACCTGATGGTGTTAATCCTGAGTTTGCCCTCCAACCAAATGGACTTGTGTTCTGAGAAACTGGGTTAACATCCCAACCGTTTTGATTGGCAGCTCCATTGGAAAAACCGTCGAAGTTTTCAGAATAAGGAAGAGATAAAGCCGAAGGAATAATTGAATTATCAATTGAAATACTTAAGGTATCATTCAATTGATTCGTATCACCGGCGACTTTAACCCAGGTTTTTATGTTGTAATTTTTAGCTTGTGATAGGTCAAAAGTTATCTGAGAAGTATATTGGTGGGTAGAAAGGGTATCAATATTTGTGTACACCATTTCAGAATCAATAGCTAAACTATCGATTTGATAAAAAACTTGAAAGCTGTCAATTGAATTGTAACCATAATTCGTTAAGTCTAAAATAAATTGTTCATTCGTACCTAAACCGCATAAAGTAGAATCAATAGGATAAGTAATTTCTTCCATTGCAAGGTCTTTATTATATCTTTCCGTGATGGATATGTCATCAATCCCAATACCTTCATAAGTTTGACTACCATCACTATCAAATACAAAACGCAGTTTGACTTGAGCTTTACCAGCAAGGTTGCTCAATATGTTTATTGCTTTGATCCAACCATTACTATTTCCTTCCCATGTTTGTCGATTTGATATATTGTACCAATTATTAGATAAATTGGTATTAGTTATTTTATTCCAATTTTGACCAAAGTCAGTAGAATATTCTAACCATATTTTGTCCCACCCTAGCTCTGTTTCATGAATTAATTGAAAATTAATAAATGGGTCAGCGATTTCTTGACTAAAATCAAAACAAGGTGAGGTGAGGTAACTTAATTCGCGATTATTGTAGTTACCACTCAAATTAGTTACCCAAGCATTTTGCCCGGAGTAGGCGGTGTCTATTACACTTCCTGCCGGAACTCCCCAGGCCCAAGAGGAGTTAGTTCCACTAGCTGTCCAACCGTTGTTGATACTTCCGAAGTCATTAAAATAAGGCGCTTGGTAAATTGAGTCATTCGAAATTTGTATACTTAAGGTATCATTAATTAAGCTGGAATCATTTGAGAGTAAAGTATAAACCTTTAAATCGTGAAGACCAACTCGTGAAAAATCGCCGGTATTGCTAAAGGTATACATTAAAGAATCTTGATAGGCAATACTGTCAGTTACGGTTTCTACTACAGCTGGATTACCGTTAAGTTCAAAGGCAATGTCAAAGTTTTGTTGGGTTTGATGCCCGGGGTTTTTAATTAAAACTTTAATGGAATCTGTAGCACCTAAGCCGCAGCCTGTTTCAGGCGCTATAATTTCAGCAACAGATAGGTCATTAGCAAAAGGCGACCAAATTTCAACATTGTCTAGACCAACATAAAAGCCCCAATCGTTTCCATCGTGATAGGTAAATCGAACTTGGCAAGACGAATTGGCGTAAGCTGAAATGTCGATAAATGCTGAGGGTAAAGTAGAACATGTAGTGTAATTTCCGCAATCATCTTGCCCACGAGAAAAGATTCTACGCCATTGACTGCCGTCAAATATATCTACATAAAAACTGTCAAGAACATTACTGGTATAATTAACCTTTCTGAAATTATAATCAAAAGATAAATAAGTGATTGGAAAGTTAGTGTTATTAAATATAGAAGTAATTAATTCAGCAGTATTGTTAGTTGAACTACTTCCTAAAGCATCATCATCAAAAAAAGCCATAGGCGTACCATCTAAATTTTGATTGCCGGAGTGCAAGTTTGCTCCATCAATCCCAAAACTCCAGGCTTGAGAACCGGAAACTGCATTGTTTGTCCATCCGGAGGGAAGGGATGAGTTGTTAAAATCTTCGTTTACATGGTATTTTTGGCTATAAGCAAGCGTTGCCAAAAGTTGGATAGCTAAAAAGAGGTAGCGTTTCATGTTTAAAGTCGTTAAGAATTCTAAAATGCTAAGGTATTAATATTTCGGGAAATGTGTAAATTGGGTTAGATATTTTCTTTTCTCGCTAGAAGTACAAATTTTAAATTTGCGACTTGAAACAACTACTATCTTCTCTAAACTAGCACATTTCTAAAACTATTGAAAATACAAATTAAGCTTATTCCTAACGAAAGCGGCAGAATAAGAACGAATCAATTATATTTGCAAACCAAATGAAAAGTAAACGCTTAATTCTTAATCAAACCCAATTGGCCCTGACTATTAAGCGGCTTTGTTTTCAATTGATTGAAAACCACAACGACTTTTCAGATACCGTTTTAATCGGACTTCAACCGCGCGGTATTTACCTTGCCAAGCGTATTCAAAAAGAGCTTAATCAAATTTTGGGGAGCGAAAAGGTGCTATTGGGCAGCTTAGACACTACTTTTTTTAGAGATGATTTTCGAAGAAGAGACAGTCCACTAATTCCTAATAAAACTCGGATCGATTTTATCATTGAAGATAAAAAGGTCGTTTTGATCGACGATGTATTATACACTGGTAGAACCATTCGTTCGGGTTTGGATGCCATGTTGGCTTATGGCAGACCAAAGCTCGTGGAATTACTCGTATTGGTCGATCGACGATTTAGCAGACATTTGCCCATTGAACCCAATTACGTTGGCGAAACAGTAGATTCTGTAGACAGTGAGCGAATTGAAGCGCAGTGGGAAGAGGTAGACGGTAAAAATCAAGTGATTCTAAAAGAAATCAAACAATAAATGGGAGCATTGTCGACAAAACATCTGTTGGGAATTAAACAGCTAAACCAAGCTGATATTGAGTTAATTTTTTCCACAGCCGACAATTTTAAAGAAGTAATCAATCGTCCCATTAAAAAAGTTCCTTCACTAAGAGACATCACCATTGCCAATTTGTTTTTTGAAAACTCCACGCGCACAAAGCTTTCTTTTGAGTTGGCAGAAAAAAGACTATCCGCAGATGTAGTCAATTTTTCGGCTGCTGCTTCATCCGTAAGTAAAGGGGAAACCTTAATCGATACGGTCAATAATATTTTGGCGATGAAAGTGGACATGGTGGTGATGCGTCACCCCAACCCCGGTGCACCGATTTTTCTTTCAAAGCACATTAAAGCCAACATTATTAATGCCGGCGACGGAGCTCATGAGCATCCCACGCAAGCTTTGTTAGACGCCTATAGTATTCGCGAAAAGCTTGGCGACGTAAAAGGGAAGAGGGTGGCCATAGTGGGCGACATATTGCACTCACGAGTAGCTTTGTCGAACATTTATTGCCTGCAAAAGCTTGGAGCTGAAGTAATGGTGTGCGGACCGCCCACTTTGATTCCAAAACACATTCAATCACTTGGAGTAAAGGTGGAGTTTAGCTTGGATAAAGCTTTAGAGTGGAGTGATATATGCATGATGTTGCGCATTCAGTTAGAGCGACAAGGAAGTGATCGATCGGTAAAGTATTTTCCTTCTTTGAGAGAGTATCACCAGCTTTACGGCTTAACTTCTGAGCGATTGAAAAAAGTGAAAAGAAGTCCGGTGATTATGCACCCCGGACCGATTAACCGCGGAGTGGAAATATCTTCTGAACTTGCCGATTCTGAAAATTCCATCATCTTAAACCAAGTAGAAAACGGAGTCGCCATTCGAATGGCTGTATTATACTTATTGGCTTCGGAGCATGAGAATGAAGAATAATTGTAAATTTGTTGAAATTAGTTGAAAGATGAGTCAGAAGTCATACAATATAGCAAAGGAAGAAAATTATACTTTAGTGCAGATTTTAGATGAGAAGTTTACGGCATCATCTGCTCCTGAACTCAAAGCTGCTTTAGTAGAACTCAAAGAAGCAGGAGTTAAAAATATTATCATTGATTTAAAAAAGGCTTCTTATTGCGATTCATCCGGATTGAGCGTGATTTTGGTCGCTAAAAGAATTTGCGATGAGCAAAACGGCTGCTTGGTCATTTGTAATTTGCAAACGGCTGTTTCTAAGCTAATCGACATTTCTCAACTAAACAACGTTTTAAATATTACTCCTACTTTATCGGAAGCCGTTGATTTTATCTACATGGATGAATTGGAAAAAGGCTTGGGCGACATTGATGAAGAGTTGAATTAATGAGTTTTTCTGTTCTTATCATGGGGAGCGGTTCGGCATTGCCAACTGTTCACAGCAATCAAACTTCACAAATTATTGAAATGGGCAATAGCCTTTTTTTAATGGATTGTGGTGAGGGAACTCAAATTCAACTTCGCAGATTCAAGGTTAAAGTTCAGAAAATTGACCATATTTTTATTTCTCATTTGCATGGAGATCACTTCTTTGGATTGGTTGGATTATTGTCTACCATGCACTTGTTGGGAAGAAAAAATGAGCTTCACATTCACGGTCCTAAAGGGTTAAAAGAGATTGTTGAAATTCAATTTAGAAATGCCGGTAATCATCTCTCTTTTGAAATGCTTTTTCACCAAACGGATCATGCCGGGCAAGTGATGTACGAAGATGATAAAGTTATAGTGACCGCACTTCCATTAAAGCATAGAATCCCCTGCTTTGGCTACAAGTTCCAAGAAAAAGAAAAGCCGCGTAAGCTGAAACCTGCCGCTTTGGAGAAATATGAAATTCCCAATTACGCCCGCCATGCACTTACTTTAGGAGAAGATTACAGAGATGGAGAAGGAAAGGTGATTTCCAATAAGAAACTTACTGAGGATCCGGACGCACCCAAAGCTTATGCTTACTGTTCAGATACGGCTTATTACCCAAAATTGCAGGAATTTATTCAAGAGGTAGATTTGTTGTATCATGAAGCTACTTTTTTAGAAAGTGAAAAAGAAAGAGCCGCACAAACTTTTCACTCCACGGCGATGGATGCCGCTACAGTTGCTAAAGAGGTTAATGCAAAGCGATTAATTGTGGGTCATTTCTCAAATCGCTATAAAAGCAAAGAGCGCTTTTTGCAAGAAGGCCGACAATTGTTTAAAAATATAGATTTGGCAGAAGAAGGGAAGGTGTTTGAGGTGTAAAACTCATCAAGTGAATACCTATCTTTGCATTTATGAGTCAGCCAATAAATTCTACTGAAGAAATTGCCCATCACCTCAAAGAGCGCGTTAAAGAGCTCAGTTGTTTGTATCGCATTTCTAAAATTGCGCAGAAGTTTCCCAATAATTTAGAATTGGCATTAAGTCAGATAGCCAATTACATACCTCAAGGTTGGCAATTTCCGGAAGACTTATATGCTTATATCTTAGTTAATGAACAGCACTACGGTGATTTAATTGGTCCTAAAAAAGTAGGCAAGAGTCAAAGAGCTCCAATAAAAGCCGGAGGGAAAGAAGTTGGGGAAGTGGTTGTTTGCTTTAAGGAGAACATAGAGGAAAGCAAGCAAGTTTTTCTAAATGAAGAGAAAGCGCTCATCGATCAAATTGCTTTAGATTTATCATCTATTGTAGAGCTGCATAGAGAAAGAGAAGAGCGCAAAAAACTCAATCAGAAATTTATAACACACGACCGCTTGAGCATGCTCTCGGAAATAACCGCCGGAATTGCCCACGAACTAAATACTCCTTTGGGAAATATTTTAGGTTATGCGGAGCTCCTGTTAAAGCAAGAAACAGATGGCTTAAAGCGAAATGATTTGAATAAAATTATTCGTTCTTCAAAGTTGGCAAGAGACATTGTGAAAAAATTGATGTTTTTCTCCTGTGAAATGCCTTCACAATTTAAGCGACTTGATTTAAATAAAATACTCCTTGAAAATGTTGACCTTTTAAGTATTCAGTTAAAAGAGAAAGAAATACAATTAGAAACTCAGCTAGCGGATAATTTACCTCAAATTCGACTCGACAACATTCAATTTTCTCAGGTGATTATTAATTTGATGCTCAATGCAATTGCAGCCATGAATAAAGGTGGAAAAATTAAATTGCAAACGCAAAGAAGTGAACAAGGTGTTATGTTAACCATTGCCGATAATGGTTTCGGAATTGAGCAAGAAGATTTAGAAAAGGTATTTGAGCCATTTTATACTACTAAAAAAAGTGGGACGGGCTTAGGTTTGGCGGTGGTTTATGGTATTGTAGAAGCACATGGCGGAACCATAAAAATGAGTTCACAAAAAGGAGTAGGTACAGAGTTTAGAATAACCTTAAAAGTAGACGAGGAATGAACAGTACGAAGCTGAATGTTTTAGTGGTTGATGATTCTCACGATATGCTCGATCTTTTGCGTCGAAATTTGAATGAGATGAACATTAATCCTTATGCCTCAGATTCTGTAGTGAGCGCTATTGAAATAATTGAAAATAGTGAGCTTGACTTAGTCATTACGGATTTAAAAATGCCGGGAATTGGAGGTGTTCAGTTGGTTCGTTACATTGCTCAGCATTATCCTCAACTGCCTGTTTTGGTAATTAGCGGTTACCCCAATGTAGAAACAGCTGTGGAAGTAATGAAATTAGGAGCATTGGAGTATTTAGTAAAACCTTTTACTTATGAGGAATTGGAAAATGCGATTCAACTTGTATTAAGCCAAAATGAAACTCAAAGCAGTCATGAGGATATACAAAAGGATGAAGTTGTAAAAGAACCTATTGATTCTTTTCATGGAATTATTGGACGCTCCGATGCAATGCAAAACTTATTTGCCAGTATTGAACGAACAAAAAATAATCGAGCGACGGTTTTAATCAATGGGGAGAGTGGAACTGGTAAGGAAATGGTGGCAAGAGCTATTCATTACAACAGTCGTTTTTCTTCAGCACCTTTTGTACCTGTAAACTGCGGCGCAATTCCGGATGGATTAATGGAAAGTGAACTTTTTGGTCATTTAAAAGGAGCTTTTACCGGGGCTACCACCAATCGAGTTGGGTTTTTTCAGGCGGCAGATCAAGGAACTTTGTTTTTGGATGAAATCAGCAATACCTCTCTCATGGTTCAGGCGAAGTTGCTAAGAGCAATTCAGGAAAAGGAAGTGGTAATGCTGGGTGATGTAAAAAGTCAAAAAGTGGAGGTGAGAATTATTTCTGCCACTAACACCGATTTAGGCGAGCAAATTGAGAAAGGAAACTTCCGCGAAGATTTATATTATCGTTTGAATATTGTTACCATTAACATTCCTCCTTTAAGAGAAAGAAAAGAAGATATTCCACTATTAGTTCGCTTTTTTAATCAAAAATATTCTCGTGAAAACGAAAAAGAGCCCTTAAAAATTTCAGCTAAAGTAATGGATGCGCTCAACAATTATAATTGGCCGGGAAATGTTAGAGAGTTGGAAAATTTTGTCCACCGACTGGTGATTATGAACGATCGAAAAGTAGACATTGAACAAATCCCTTCCTATATGAAAATGAATCAGCCTAAGGATTTAGAGAAAGGGGAGTTGTTGAGTTTGGCTGAAATGGAAAAAGCTTACATTCAAAAAGTGTTGCTGCAAACGAACAATAATAAAACACAAGCTGCAAAAATATTAGGCATCGATCGAAAGACCTTAAGGGAAAAATTAAAGTGATGCATTTCGTACCGTGCGGGGAATTTCTCCCCGATTATTTCTAAACTTTTTCTAGGAGAAAATTTGTGGCATAAATACATTTATCTGATTAATAGTGGTCTGCATTTCATTTTGATTTTGTTAAGTGGATTGGCACAGCGATTGACAAGGCTGGCATGAAATGAAAAAATCAACTTTAAATCGAACAAGCGGATTGTGTATGAACTGTAAACATGCCGATGGTTGTAGTTTGCAAAGCGGACAATCAGTCGTGAATCATTGCGAAGAATATGAATTTGAAGAGAATATTCATTCTTTGCTGTTAAGCGCTGAAGTGAAAGACATTTTAGAGACTTCAGCAGCCAACAGTGAGGAGGTTTCAGGTCTTTGTGTAAGTTGTGATTTTCGGAATAATTGCTCGTTAAAAGAGAAATATTCCATAGTTTTAAACTGTGAATCCTATCAATAAATTAATATGACAAATTCAACTTTAACTAAGCCCAAAGCGGGTATGTACGAGAATGTTATGAAGCAGTTCGAAAAAGCTGCCGACAAACTAAATTTAGATCCGGGAGTGCGAAAAATTCTCGCAACGACGAATTCTGAAATCGTTGTCAACTTTCCGGTAAAAATGGACAATGGAGAAATCAAAACTTTTACCGGATATCGTGTTCAACACAATAATGCCTTAGGGCCTTATAAAGGTGGCTTGCGTTTTCATCCAACAGTAGATATTGATGCCGCAAGAGCGTTGGCTATTTGGATGACGTGGAAAACTTCATTGGCAGGCTTGCCATTTGGAGGTGGAAAAGGTGGTATTCAGTTGAATCCAAAGGAATATTCTTCTACTGAATTAGAAAGAATTACCAGAAGGTTTACCTATGCTTTAGGAGATAACATCGGTCCTGACTTAGATATTCCGGCTCCGGATGTAAATACCAATGCACAAATTATGGCTTGGATTTCTGATACTTATGCCTCTACTAAGTCGCCTGCAACTCGTTTTAATAACTTGCATGTGGTTACCGGTAAGCCAATGGGATCCGGAGGATTGGCAGGTAGAGACCGAGCTACAGGTTACGGAGTAGTGGTTACTATTGCGCTATGGGCACAAAAAAACAACTACGATTTAAAAGGTAAAACTTTTATTGTTCAAGGATATGGTAATGTAGGTTACTGGACAGCTCATTTCTTAAGTCAGTTGGGTGCTAAATTAATTGCTGCTCAAGATGCTAGTGCAACATTGTACAACAAAGATGGTATCGATGTAGAAGCATTACAAGATCACAGTATTGGGTACAAAGATCAAATTATTGGCTTTGAAGGAGCTTCTGAAATTCCATCTGAAGATTTCTTTGGTTTAGATTGTGATATCATTGTCCCTGCGGCATTGGGTAACCAAATTACGGCTGAAAATGCAGAAAACATTAAGGCTAAGTTAATTGCTGAGGGAGCAAATGGTCCAACTACTACAGAAGGAGAGGACATCTTATTAAAAAGAGGAATTCATGTAATTCCCGATATTTTATGTAATTCGGGTGGTGTGATTGGAAGCTACTTTGAGTGGTTGCAAAACAAGCGTAGTGAAATTTGGAAACAAGATGAAGTTTTGGAGTTGATTAACGATAAGGTTTCAACAGCTTACGAAGCAGTTCATAAGATGGCTGAAGAGTATGATACAGACATGAGAAACGCTGCCTATTTAGTAGCATTAAAAAGATTAGAACAAACTTATAAGGAAAGAGGGGTTTTCCCATAATAGTCATGATTCATCAAATTGGTTTATTAAAGGAAAGTGAAGGCTTGCGCTTTGTTACGCTCACTCCAAACGGAGTGAGTGGCTTAGCCGAGCAATTCAAAGTTTTTGTTGAGCGTGGTGCAGGAGAGGGCATTGGCTTTAGCGATGAAATGTACGAAGCTGCCGGCGCTACTGTTTTAAGTTCGCAACAAGAAGTGATTTTGCAATCAGACTTTGTATTGTCATTTAATAAATCAATAAAAAACGACTATTTAAACCGAAGAAGAAGTTTTATCGGATTTTACAATGTGCTTAATAATAGTGCTGTAATTGCACCATTTACTCACACCATAGCCGACGTTTACAGCCTTGACTTAATGCCACTTTCGCCAGGTTATAACAGCTATAATTTAAAATGGAAGATTACTCCTCTGTTGTATGACGCTGTAGTAGAAAGTAGTTTAGCTTATTTCAATCAAAATGAAAGTATGCTAACTAAAAGTAAAAAGGCATTAATATTAGAGTCCGGACACACATCTGTAGATAGTGTTCAGAAACTCATTAGAGAAGGCTTTGAAATTACAGTAGTTGGAAATAGTACGTTCAATCAAGTAGAATTCGAAAAGCTAGGAATAGAATATCATAAACTTAGTCATTTGGAGATGTGTGAACCAAATGTGCTTAGCAGAAGCAATGAAGAAGAACATTGCCTGAGTGAAATTGCACTCTACCTAAATAACTCTGCTCATTTGTATGACTTAATTGTAAGTGACTTTGTTTTGAGTGGAGAGAAAACACCATTGCTGTTCCAAGCAGCAACTTTAGAAAAGCTTAAAAAAGGAGCTTTGTTGATTGATTTGTCTGCTCCCACTTTTGGTAACTGTGCCGAAAGTAGTGGTTCAACGGCAGACTTTCAATATTTTTCTTTAATTGAAATGTTGAACCAGCAAGCCTTAAGTGCCTCGGAAATATTTTCAGAAACCTACAGTCGCTTTTTAGAACAGTTGGTAGAAGACGAAGACCGAGCCTTTCAGGATTTGTTGGACAGTATTAAGGTGATAGAGAAAGGAAAGGTGGTAAATAACACCTTGATAAGAGAAGTTAATGAAATGTAGTTAAGAAAACCAAATACTCTTTTTAAAGGTATTTAGTTGGTTGTTTAATGGTTAAACAATTTTTGGGGCTGAGGAAACTCAGTTACCTTAGCCCCTTTTTTTTTAAAATTAAAGAGATGAAAGAAGAAAAAGTTGAGGAAATAGAGATAGATGAGGAAGAGATTGAAATATTAACAATCGCTGAGTCAGAGTATGAAGTGTTGTGCAACTTAGCAAAATATCATAAGACGGTTGATCCAATTGGCATTCGTTGTAAAACCAAGTTGTCAAAAGAACTTGAGGTGGCTAATGTTTTAAAAGACGAGGAGATGTCAAAAAATGTAGTTCGCTTAGGAAGTACAGTTGATGTAAATACCCCTTTTGGCAGAAAAGTAAACTTGACAATAGTAATGCCTGGTAGCGCCGATTTTCAAAAAGGAAAGTTATCTGTTATGTCGCCAATGGGCACAGCAGTTTTAGGACATAAATTAGGAGATCAAGTAAAATGGCATTTCCCTAAAGGAGATGAGCTAATTACCATAGAATCTGTAGTGAATTCTGAGAGAAAAGTTGAATAAACGGTAGGATGTTGTATTTAATTCTTTCAAGGTAATTAGTTCGGGCTGCTTCGCAAGAAGCAGCCTTTTTTATTGATCTTCAAATTCCAAACTAGCAGAGTTAATACAATAACGTAAACCGGTAGTATTTTCAGGACCATCGTCGAATACATGACCTAAATGACCATCGCAGTTGGCGCAAAGCACCTCCATGCGAATCATTCCATGAGAAGTGTCTTTCACCACCTTTACATTTCCGTCATCAATTACATCCCAAAAGCTCGGCCAACCTGAGCCGGATTCAAATTTTGTTGTTGAACTGAATAGGGGAGTGCTACAAGCAGCACATCGATAAAGCCCGTCTGCTTTGTGGTCAACATACTTTCCGCTAAAGGGTCTTTCAGTTCCTTTTTCACGTAAAACTCTATATTGTTCTTCGCTAAGTTTCTCTTTCCACTGATCTGACATACCTTAATTTTTCTTTTTAAAGTTTCTCTTCTTATTGAAGTTGCGCTTTTTACTTCCTCCACTTCCGTGTTGGTTATTTCCGCTTTTGTACTCCGGTCCTTCGCCAATGTCGGGAGGATTAGGTAGTTTAGGAACAGTTTTTTTAATTAATTGTTCAATTTTTTGGAAGTCTCTTATCCCTTTGGAGTCAATCAAAGTTAAGGCAACACCTGTAGATTTTGATCGGGCAGTTCTTCCTACTCGATGAACGTAATCCTCCGGGTCGTTAGGTACATCGTAGTTGATAACCAAATCAATGGAATCTATATCTATGCCTCTTGAAATTATGTCGGTAGCCACTAAAATGCGCAAGCGCTTATTTTTAAATCTTCTCAATACTTCTTCACGCTCTTCTTGATTTAGATCAGATGAAATGCCGTCAGCATCCATGTCCATTTTCTTAAGGTCGCGTACCAAGTCCTTAACAGTGGTTTTTCTGGAAGTGAAAATGATAATGCTGTTGAGTTCCTCTTTTCCTTTTAAAAGGGATTTAACCAAATCGTTTTTTTGGTTTTCGTGCGTCATGTATGCAGCTTGCATAATGCCTTCAGCAGTTTGAGAAATAGCAATGCTAATCTCTTCTGGATTGTCCATTACATCTCGTGCCAACTTTCTTATTTTAGGAGGCATGGTAGCAGAGAACATGATATTTTGTCGTTTTTTAGGCAAATATTCAGCAATCTTTTTAAGGTCATCAGCAAAACCCATGTCTAACATGCGGTCAGCCTCATCCAATATAAAATGCTCTAGCTGATCTATTTTTACATAGTTCAAATTCAAATGCGAAAGCAAACGACCGGGAGTTGCTACAATTACATCTGCACCTTCAATTAAAGCCGTTTTTTCGGCATCAAAAGAAGATCCGCTACCACCACCATAAATTGCAATAGATGAAGCTCCTGTAAAATAAGAGAAACCTTCCATTTGTTGATCAATTTGCATGGCAAGCTCTCTGGTTGGAGCAATAATTAATGTATTTAGTTTGCCGCCACCTTGCTTTTGGATTTTATCTAAAATGGGCAACAAAAATGCAGCAGTTTTTCCTGTTCCGGTTTGGGCAACTGCTATAATATCTTTACCGGTTTGTATCACAGGAATGGCCTTTTCTTGCACCGGTGTTGGTTCTTCAAATCGCATGGCATCAAGCCCTTGCAATAATTCTTCGCTAAAATTAAAATCTTTAAATGTCATGGGTTAATATTACTCATTTTGATTGTATTGGTGGTTTTATAAAATAAAAATAGCCCCATTAAGGAGCTATTTTTATTAGTACTTTATTTTGGCTTATTTTGACAACTTCAAAATCATTCTCATATTAGACCAATCTAAATAGAGTTGACTTTTCTGTATAGAATAACTTAGGTTTTCAACAGGGTCAATGTTTATAGTTTCAGCTTCAACACGGAGTGCGTCTTTGCTTTCGTCATGTTTGTAAGCACCCCATTGTTTATGCTCTGTATTAAATATAACTGTCCATTTTCCTTCAGCTTTTGGAATAACAAATAAAGCATACTTGCCGGCATCTAAAGTTTCCCCATTTACTTTTATGTCTTCAGAGGTTTCAAAAGTGGTAGCCTCATTAGCTCCTGCTCTCCAAATTTTACCATAAGGCACTAAGTCTCCGTAAATCTCTCTGCCTTTAACTGCCGGACTTGAGTAATTAACTGTTATTGCTGCAGAACCTACTTTTCCTTCTGCCGTAGCTGGAGGGCTTTTTCTTTCGTTTTTGTCAGATTGTGCAAAAGCTACAGTGCTTAATATAAGTAGACTGCAAAATAGTAAACTAATTTTTTTCATCTTTATAGGTTTTATTGTGAGCTAAGTTAACACAAAAAGTACAGGATTGTTGAACCGTTTGTTATTTAATGGAGTTGAAACTTTTTTTTCTCTCATTTTACTTGTAAAAAAGCAGGATTAAAACCGACTTTTGCAAACCGAAATTTATGCTTGTTAAATGCTTTTCAAAAGGTCTGTTTTATTATTTTTTTCAATTATTCTAATTAATTCTCTGTTTGCTCAAAAAGAAGAGATTGTAATAAATGAGTATAAGACAAATCACCTTAGTAAGCAAAAGCCCATTATTGATGGAAATATCAATGATTCTGCTTGGTTATCAGCTCCTATAATCAGCAATTTTGTTCAAAACACTCCAAATCCCGGCGAAAAAGCGACACAAAAAACGGAAGTACGCATGCTGTATGACCACGATGCCGTTTATATTTCTGCCAGAATGTATGAAAGAAACGCAGATAGTATCTATAACTTTCTAACCGAAAGAGATTGGTATGGAAATGCCGATTTCTTTATGGTTATATTTAATAACTATCGCGACGGAATTAATGGTGAAGCTTTTGCCGTAACTCCGGCCGGAGTGCAAATTGATACGAAGTATTCACTAGATACTGAAAGTACTTCTTGGGATGCCGTTTGGGAAAGCGCTACTCAGATTGATGCTTATGGATGGACAGCAGAGTTTCGCATACCTTTTTCAGCTTTGCGTTTCCCGGATGTTGAAGAGCAATTATGGGGAATCAATTTTGGTAGAGAGATTCGCAGAAATCGAGAAAGGTCCTACTGGAACCATGTGAATCCAAGAATTGATGGCTTTTTAACTCAATGCGGTCGATTAAAAGGAATTAAAGACATCGAGCCACCAACTCGTCTTTTCTTTTTTCCTTACACTTCTGCTTATGTAGAACACAATTCTGCTAATTCCGGTAGCACAAATACTTCCTTTAATGGTGGAATGGATGTAAAATATGGATTAAATGATGCATTTACACTCGACATGACCTTAATTCCGGACTTTGGTCAAAGGCGCTTTGACAACAGAGTGCTCAACTTAACTCCTTTTGAAGTTCAGTTTAATGAGAACAGACAGTTTTTTACTGAGGGAGTTGACCTCTTTAACAAAGCGGGACTTTTTTATTCCAGAAGAGTAGGAGGAACTCCAATTAATAATAGTAAGGCCTTTGCCGGATTAGACTCATCTGAAGAAGTTATTGAACTGCCAACAGAAAGTCAGCTTTACAATGCTACTAAGGTTTCCGGAAGAAATAAAAAAGGCTTGGGCATAGGTATTTTTAATGCAGTTGAAGGCGAGACATTTGCTACTATTGAGAATAAAGAAACTAAAGAAAAAAGAAACGTTAAAGTTAATCCCAATGCCAATTACAATGTGTTGGTTTTAGATCAAGTTCTTAGAAATAACTCTTTTCTAACCTTCACAAATACCAATGTAATGCGCGAAGGAAATACTTACGATGCCAATGTAAGTCGCTTAGATTTTAAATTAGCTGATAAGCAAAACAACTATGCGGTTCAGGCATTTGGTGCAATGAGTAATCGTTATTTCCAAGATGAAACTGTTCGTGGAGAAAGTTGGAAAGGAGAGCTAGCCAAAATCAGCGGAAACTTTCGACTAAGAGCTTCACAAACGTATATTGGAGAAAACTACAACATCAATGACTTAGGGTTTCAAACCATTAGAAATATCAGTCAATCATACTTATTTGCTGCCTATAATATTTACAAGCCATTTTCTGTATTTAACTCTATGCGACAGGAGTTTAGTGCTGTTTATGAGCGAATAATTACTCCGTCTAATTTTGCAAATTTGGGCTTTAGCTATAACAGTTATTATACTTTTAGAAATTTTCTTACGGTAAATCTTAATGCTGCTTGGGAACCAATTGAAACAAACGACTTTTTCGAAACCAGAACATTTCAGCAGTACTATCGCTATCCGGAAAACTATAGTTTTGGTGGGTTTATTTCCTCAGATTATAGTAAACCTTTTGCTTATGACCTAAATTTTAATGCACGCATATTTGATGAAACCGGAAGAACTAATTTCTCCTTTGGAGTGGAGCCTCGAATCAGACCAAACGATAAACTGTTTTTTGTGATTGGCTACGCCAATGAAAAGCGAACTCATGAAATGGGCTATGCAGCAACGTTAATTGATACTATTGTATTTGGTAGAAGAAATGTTCAAGTTCACGAAACTTTTATTGATGGAAGTTATATTTTTAACAACAAAATGGCACTCTCGCTTAACTTGAGACACTATTGGTCCACTGCTAGGTATAATCGCTACAATAGAATAGGGGCAGAAGGGGAATTGTTGCCCTATAGTTTTTCTGAATCCGATCCACGAGATTACAATTCAGATATCAGCTTTAATGTCTTTAATATTGACTTGATTTACAAATGGAGATTTGCTCCGGGAAGTGAGATTTCTGTTGCCTGGAAAAATGCAATTACTCAAGAAGGGGAACCATTAGATTTAAATTATTACAGAGATGTTGAAGCCACATTAAAAGCCCCTCAAATCAACAATTTTTCTATTAAGATACTATACTTTATTGACTACTTGAGCTTAAAGGGGTAAATTATTTAACTATTGGCTTGGTTTCTTTTGATCTTTCTTTTTGTTCTTCGATGCGTTTTTGTCGCATAATGTCAACTTCTTCATAATATACTTTTAAGCGCTTTCTTAGTTTTTGGTAGCGGTAAACTCCAATTACAACAAAAATGATTGCTAAAAAAAGCGAAACATATCCGACAACTTGAAGATTTTCAAAGTTTTCTAATTTTAATAAAGCAATCCCACCAACCAATAAATATAAAGAAGAGCGAAGGTAGGAGAGAAGTGTTCTTTCATTAGCCAAAGTTGTTCGCTCCATTGCTAAATAGTCCCTCAGAATGATTTCATCTTTGTTTTGAAACTTTCTAGAGAAACGAAAAAGTTTTTTTAGCTTAGTTCTCATGCTTCAAAGGTATTAAAAAAGCAAATTAAAGATATTTGAGATTTACAAATACAACAAATAAGGTTTTAGCAATTCAGTATACTTTTCAGTAAAGCGGTTTCGTTCAACTTCAATTGTTATGCCCCCGCTTTTCGTATCTCCTTTAGAATCTTTACTTAATCGCAATAAAGTACGCTTAATTGGTGCACCTTTGTTTCCTTTTACATGAACAATTTCATTGACGTAAAGCTGGACATCCTCAGCTAATTTTAAAATTTCACTTTGGTGCTCAAATGGAACAATTAGAGAAAGTACACCGTTTTCTGTTAAAAGATCAGCTGATTTTAAAATCAATAAATCGAAAGGTAAAAAGGTGTTTTGGCGAGCTGTACTTCTTGAACTTTGCTCAGCCTTACCCTTAAAAAAGGGAGGGTTACAAATGATTATATCAAATTTATTTTTTGTATCAAATTGCTCGAAGTCCGAGTGGATAAGTTCAATTTGATTACTCCAAGGACTGATAGAAATATTCAGCTTGGCTTCTTCAAAAGCATTTTGATCAATTTCAACTGCAGTAATTCTAGCATTTGATTTTTGTGCTAACATTAATGATAACAGTCCTGTACCGCAACCAACATCTAAAATGGTTTTAGCACCTCCAACTTTTGTCCATGCACCAAGTAGCACCCCATCAGTTCCTACTTTCATGGCAGTTTGTTCTTGATAAATTTCAAACTGCTTAAAACGGAAAGGTCTTCCTTTAGGACTCAAGGTATAAATCAATTAAACCTTCAGTTGTTTTTACTTTTAAGGTTTTTTGATCTCGATTCACTTCAACAATTGTTTCATCGTTGATGGGAATCAAAATTTCAGTATTGGCATGAGGAATTGAAAGTAAATTTGAAGTGGAGAACTCCAACACTTTATCTACTTTACCAATACTCCCTCTTTCTTGATCAATCACCTCAAAACCGATGATTTCGTGGAAGTAAAACTGATTCCCTTCGAGTTTAGGTAGTGCTTCTATTGGCAGAAACAAGCTTTTTCCGATAAGGGATTTGGCATCAGCTTGATTGTCTACACCTTCAATTTTACATCGAAGTAATTGGTTATTTTGTATTTTGGACGCTTCAATGAAAAATGGGACTAATTGCTTATCCTGTCTTTGCATTTGAATAAAAACAGCATCTAAGCCCTCATAAGAAGAAGGGGAGTCCACATCCAATTTGAATGCAAGCTCCCCTTTGTTTCCAATAGCTTTTGAAATATAGCCTAAATAAAAGCAATCATCGACCTTCATCGAAATCTTTTATTCAGCTTTTTTATCGTCAGCTTTATCTTCTTTCTTTTCTTCATCGCCGCTTACTGCATCTTTTACTTCTTCAACAGCATCTTTTGCAGCATCTGCAACTTCTTCAGCAGCTTCGCTAACTGCCTCAGCAGCATCTTCAGCTACTTCTTCAGCAGCATCAGCAACTTCACCGGCTAAGTCTGCTGTTTTTGCAGCAATACTTTCAGCTTTTTTCTTGTTAGCTTCTTTTTCAGCTTCTAAACGCTTAGTTCTTTCAGCTTCTTCAGCAGCAGTAAGATTATCACGCTTAGCGTTAATCTTGTTTTCCTTCTCAGCTAACCAGTCCTCAAACTTTTTGTCAGCCTCTTCTTGAGAGAAAGCTCCTTTTAAAACTCCACGATCTAAGTGGTTTTTGTAAAGCACTCCCTTGTAAGAAAGTAATGCTTTAGCTGTGTCGGTTGGTTGAGCACCAACTTTTACCCAATGCAGTGCTTTATCGAAATCAATGTCGATGGTTGCAGGGTTCGTGTTCGGGTTATACGTACCTATCTTCTCAATAAATTTCCCATCCCGTGGGGCACGACTATCCGCGATCACAAGGTGGAAATAAGCATATTTCTTCTTTCCGTGTCTTTGTAATCTAATCTTTGTAGGCATAATACGTTACGTTAATAAATAAAAATTGATTTTAAGGCGGCAAAGGTAGGGTATTTTCTAATAACTTAAAAGTTGTTGCTAAATTATTTTACAATTACCACTCAATTGTATTTTGAGTTATTTTTTGTAAATATTCATTTGCTTTACTGAAGTGTTTATTTCCAAACCAATAACCTCTATTTGCACTTAATGGTGAAGGATGCCCGGAAGTTAATATGTAATGTTTAGCTTCATCAATTAGTTTAGCTTTTTTTTGAGCATATCCTCCCCATAGCATAAAAACAACGCCTTCTTTATTAACTGATATTTGACGAATGACCTCATCCGTAAACTTCTCCCACCCTTTTCCTTGGTGACTGCCTGCCTTTCCTTCTCTTACACTTAAAGTTGCATTGAGTAAGAAAACTCCTTGTTTTGCCCATCTACTTAAATCACCACTTTCAGGAATGGGTTTTCCTGAGTCACTTTTTATTTCTTGAAATATATTTTTTAAAGATGGTGGAAAATCAACTCCTTCATTAACTGAAAAACACAATCCGTTTGCTTGCCCTTTTCCATGATATGGATCTTGTCCGATGATCACCACTTTTAGCTCTTCAAAAGAGCATAAATTAAAGGCTTCGAATAGCTTATCTTTAGGAGGAAAGCAAGTAGTTGAGCTGTATTCTTGTTCAACAAAAGTTTCTAATTTGTCAAAGTACTCTTTTTCGAATTCCTTTTCAAGAAGTAGTTTCCAGTCCTTAGGGAAGTTATTTAAAGTCATGTTACCATATATTCAATTAAGCAATCACCTCCAAAGACTTTGGAACTACTCTTATTACAATATCTTCCATACATTCACGAGGTTCACCATCCAGGTGGAATCGCTCCGGCTTTTTTATGCGCACCTCTTTAGCACGTATTACTCGATAGTATTTCGATTGCTCAATTTGTTTGCTGAAAAGTCTAAAAATAATTTCTGGAGCTTCATAATGAGGGAATTTTTCTAAAATACACAGATTTAATTTCCCATCGGAAATAGAAGCAGAGGGCGCAATCCACGCATTGTTTCCGTATTGACCTGCATTGGCTATGTTGATTAAAAAAGCAGAAGTTTCCATTTCAACCCCATCTACCTCAAGTTCGTATGTGCGAGGTTTAAAACGAAAAAATTCATTGGTAGTTACTTGCATATAGGAGAAAAAGCCTCGGTGACCGAAATTGGCAAACTTCCAACCCACATGCGCATCAAAACCCAAGCCGGCTGTGGCTAAAAATGCTTCACCATTAATTGTTGCGCTATCAATTGTTCTTGTTAGAAAAGCATTTATTTTCTTAATAGCGGCAGAAACTTGCATGGGAATTTTAAGGTGTCGTGCAAAACCATTACCTGAGCCTGCGGGAATCACACCTAAAGCTGTTTGTGTATGAATAAGCCCTTTAGCTACTTCGTTTACAGTTCCATCGCCACCAATTGCTACAACTGCTATAGCACCTTCTTCAACTGCTTTTTTTGCTAATTCTGTCGCATGTGCAGGACGCTCGGTTTGTTTTATTTCATAAGAAAATCGATCGTCAAGCTCTGTTTCTAACTGCTTAAGAATTCGCTTTTTTTTACTAACACCAGAGTTTGGGTTTACTATAAATACGATTTTCTCTTTCTCCATTTAAGGAATTAATTGATTTTTAATCATGCCTCTGTTATATTGCTGAATCAATGCTTTCAGTTTAATTTCCATCGACATTATTTTTTCAGCAAATTTAGGTCTCTTAATCAGATTTTCACTCAGTGAGGAATCTGTTGTCCAATGGTAAAAAGCAATACTCTTTTCCCCGTCGAACTGTAAACAATATTCTCCCTCAATAAACTGATAAACTTGATTAATATAGCTTACAGAATAACCATCTTCATCATTAAAAACTGACTGTCCGAAACTAAACACTTCTTCTTTTTTACCTAAAAAATCAATAATTGAAGGGAAAATGTCGTTCTGTTGACTGACCTTTTTAATTCGTTTAGGTTTGATGTATTTAGGAGAATAAAAAATCAGTGGGATAGCATACATGCCCATGCGGTTGTTGTATTCTTCCTTAAATGTTTGAGAAGTGTGATCCGCTGTAATAATAAATAAGGTGTTTTCAAACCAATCTTTCTTTTGTGCGCTTTCAAAAAATTGCTGCAGAGCAAAGTCGGCATATTCAACGCTTTTTAAAATTGGTAAAGGACCTCCTTTAAATTCTTCTTTAAATTTTTCCGGTACTGTATAAGGGTGATGTGACGAAAGGGTGAAAATTCCGGCAAAAAAAGGTTTTTTCTTTTGACTGAGGTCTTCTATACAAAACTGTAAAAATGGTTCATCGAATATGCCCCAATTTCCATCGTAATCACCGGTGTATGGATATTGGTCACGACCTATGTATTCTTCAATACCCGCCACTTTTGTGAAAGCATTAAACCCCATTGTACCGTTTTCGCCTCCATGATAAAATGCTGTTCTGTAATCTCTTTCTTTTAATTTACTGCCAATACTTTCAATTCTATTGCTACCGTACTTGCTTGAAATATAAGCTGTATTCATTAAAGTAGGAATTCCCGAAAGTATTGCCGGTAGTGCTTCTATTGATTTTTTTCCGTTGGCAAAGGTGTTTTCAATTACTAGACTTTTTTCAATTAAGCGATCTAAAAAGGGAGTATAACCGGCATAGTCGTTTAAAGCTCCAATGTATTCTTTGGAAAAACTTTCGGCAATTATTAAAATCACATTTAAGGGCTTTTTTACACTGTCTGTATTAAAAGTTGAAATTGGATTGTAGTAATCTATTGCTTCTTCTTCAGAGAAATAGTTGACGGCCATTAAATCTTCTTTACTAGCCGATTTAATAATTGTAAATGGCGTATTTAGTACCATTGGAATATTTTGTGCCTCTGCGTATTGTCCCGCCTGAATTACATTTAAAGGTTTGTATTGCAATCCACCTCTAAAACCGACTAAATAGATAAGAATAACCGGAATCAAAAAAAGAAGATATTTTTTCCAACCGGGCCATTGTGGAGTAAAGTTTTCGGTTTTGTTATAAAGGAAACTAGAAAGCCAAATGAGAATCAAGGCTATTAGAACGACGTACCAATAATCTGCTAAGAATGCCGGAAGTAAGTTGAGTATATCGTTTTCAATACCGGCAGTAACAAACAAATCGGCTGTTGTTCGTTTAAATGTAAATTTAAAGTACTCTAAATCCAGACAATTAAAAGCAATCGCTAAGGTGTTGGAAATATGAAACAACACTTTGGTGATTTTAGATTTTCCTTTATAGTCAATTAAGTGAGCGATGAGAAAAGGGGAATATAAAATTGTTATGGTCATCCAGTCAAACCGCAGACCACCCCAAAGAATATTGAGGTCAAGGTTAGAAAAATAAGAGAAATTAAAGAGGTAAAAAAGCAAGCGACTTAAGCTGAAAATCAGAAGTGCGACTGCCCATTTGCTTAGCCAAGAAAAGTAAATTTTTTTTACCGAATTCATCGGCTTCAAAAGTAGTTAAGTTTTCAGTTTGTGGAAATAGAAAAGAAGTTAGCTTTAGAGGTTAAATAATAATTTCAAATCACAAATTTGAAATGTCAAATTGGATAAAGATAGATGCTCTTAATTATGCTATGAGCCTTCATCCTTTAACTATTTTGCCTTTCTGCGATCACTTTCCTTTTTCATATCCATTAACCCACAATCGTCACAATTGTGAGATTTAGTCATATTAATAAAGTAACGAACCAAATAAACTACTGCCGCTAAAGAAATTATTCCAACTATTATTTCTTGCCAATTCATCTTGTTAATAAGTCCGTTTAATGTATTTACAAAGTTAAGGAATAAGGAATACCTTTGCTATTAAATAGCTATTTTCTATCACTTATGAGTCTAGATTTTCAGAATTTTAACTTCTCTAATGAAGAGCTAAAGAGCCTTTATACCTCTATTTTAAAACCCAGGATGATTGAAGAAAAAATGTTGATTTTACTTCGACAGGGAAAAATTTCTAAATGGTTCTCGGGGATTGGTCAGGAAGCGATTGCTGTAGGATGTACGAAAGCCTTGGAAGCAGACGAATACATTCTGCCTATGCACCGGAATTTAGGTGTTTTTACAGAAAGAAACATTCCTTTGAACCGACTGTTTGCTCAATTTCAAGGAAAAATGTTAGGTTTTACAAAAGGTAGAGACCGTTCGTTTCACTTTGGCGCTCCGGATTATCATATCGTCGGTATGATTTCTCATTTAGGTTCTCAGTTGGGAATTGCGGATGGCATTGCCTTAGGACATAAATTAAAGAAATCAGGAAAGGTAACCTTGGCTTTTAGTGGCGACGGTGGAACTTCGCAGGGCGATTTTCACGAGTCGTTAAATGTGGCAGCTGTTTGGGACTTGCCTGTCATTTTTGTGATAGAAAATAATGGCTATGGTTTATCAACGCCTTCTGATGAACAATTCAGGTGTAAACAATTTATCGATAAAGGAATTGGTTATGGAATGGAGGCTCATCAAGTAGAAGGGAATAATATTTTGGAAGTTTACCAAAAGGTAAGCGAGCTGGCAAAAGACTTAAGAAAAAACCCAAGACCTGTTTTGTTGGAGTGCATGACTTTTAGAATGAGAGGACATGAAGAAGCTTCGGGGACTAAATATGTTCCGCAAGAGCTTTTTGATGAATGGGAAAAGAAAGATCCGGTAGTAAAGTACGAGGAATTTTTACTTAGTAAAAAAGTAATTGATCAGTCTTTTGTAGATACTGAGCGCGCAAAAATTAAAAAGGAAATTGAAGAAGGCTTAAAAACTGCCTTTGAAGAAGAAAATGTGACTGCAAACACAGCAGAAGAACTTAAAGATGTTTATGCGCCATTCGACTACAAACAAAAATTAGCCGGTGGAAAAAAGAAAGAAATGCGATTGATTGATTCCATTGCGAATAGTTTGGATTTAGCCATGCAAAAGCACGAGAATTTGGTGTTGATGGGGCAAGATATTGCAGAGTATGGGGGCGTTTTTAAGGCAACAGAAGGGTTTGTAGAAAAGTATGGAAAAGAGCGCGTAAGAAATACTCCCCTATGTGAAGCGGCTATAGTGGGAAGTTCGTTGGGCTTGTCTATAAACGGACACAAAGCTATGATGGAGATGCAGTTTGCCGATTTTGTGTCCGAAGGGTTTAATCAGATTGTAAATAATTTAGCAAAAGTACACTGGCGTTGGGGGCAAAATGCTGATGTAGTAGTTCGTATGCCAACAGGTGCGGGCGTTGGAGCAGGACCTTTTCACTCCCAGAGCAATGAGGCTTGGTTTACTCACACTCCCGGTCTTAAAGTCGTTTACCCATCAAATCCTAGAGATGCCAAAGGGCTCTTGTTAACTGCCTTTGAAGATCCAAATCCGGTAATGTTTTTTGAACATAAAGCACTTTACCGGAGCATAACCGAAGAAGTGGAAGAAGACTATTTTACCTTGCCATTTGGCGAAGCTAACTTAGTGAGAGAAGGCGAGGAGTTAAGCATAATTACTTATGGAATGGGAGTGCATTGGGCAAAAGATGCCGTTGATAAAATGGGGGTTTCTGCAGATGTGTTAGACTTGCGTACTTTGGTTCCATTAGATTGGGACAATATATTTAAATCCGTAAAAAAATGCGGGCGCGTTTTGGTATTACATGAAGACACTTTATTTGGAGGAATAGGAGGTGAAATTACTGCTGGCATTAATGAACATTGCTTTGAGTACCTTGATGCCCCGGTGAAACGATTGGCTTCCTTGGACACACCGATTCCATTTGACAAAGGCTTGGAGAATAATTTTCTACCTCAAGGTAAAATAAAAGGAGTGATTGAGGGTTTGTTGGAGTATTAGAGAAATTTTAAAATGGAGTAAGATGATTTGGTGGACCTTATTTGTTGTTGCAATTACTTTTTTAACACTATTCTTAGCAGGTGCTTTTAAAAATAAAAAGTAGTTCTTAAATAGTTTAAAATTTCATTGATTTAAACTGCTTTTTATTTTTTTAGATTGCTGAATTCATTACATGATTGTGGAGTTCAGTTCACTTCAATATTCTTTTTTATTAAACTACTTGTATTTTAAGTTTTTGACTTCTAGGTGTTTTTTGATTTAGGAATGTTTCCTGCATCTTTAAACTCACATAATTTAAAACAAAATACTATGGACGCATTAAAAGATAAAATCAAAGGAAACTGGAATCAAATTAAAGGTAAATTAAGACAAGAGTACGCCATTTTAAACGATAACGATTTGGCTTATGAAGTAGGTCAAGAAGAAGAGTTGCTTGGTCGAATACAGGAAAAGACAGGGCAGACAAAAGAGGATATTAAAAAGTTTATCGACAATTTATAATAATTTCAAAAACGAATAGCTGAGCACAACTCAGCTATTTTTATATGGAAGTATTTTTAGAATCGTATGCCAAGGCGGCTCAAACTACTTTGGGTTTTTTCTGGATGGCTTTATGGGCTTTTATATTAGGTTACATTATTAGTAGCTTAATACAAGTTTTTGTTACCCAAGAGCGAATGCAGAAAAGTATGGGGAAAGACAATACAAAAAGCGTATTGTTAGGAACCTTTTTTGGGTTTCTAAGCAGTTCTTGTAGTTTCTCTGCATTAGCTTCTACCAAGTCCTTATTTAAAAAAGGAGCTTCATTCATGCCCTCACTAGCTTTCTTACTGGCTTCAACCAATTTAGTGGTAGAGCTTGGGTTTATGATTTACATTTTTATGGATTGGCAGTTTGTAAGTGGAGAATACATTGGAGGAGTTTTGCTAATTCTATTTTCATGGCTGCTCTTTGCATTTACTAAGCCCAAAAATTTGATTCAATCTGCTCGTGAGCGATTAAATAAAGGTGAAAATACACACAAAGAGCATGACCACCACGACCATAAAAAGCCAAAGTTGAATTTATTTTCTTCACAAGCATGGACTCAGGTGAGTAGAAAATACTTTATGGAGTGGAAAATGGTGTGGAAAGATGTGACCATTGGATTTACGGTTGCCGGAATTGTGGCTGCTTTTGTTCCTACCAGTTTCTTTGAAAGTTTATTTACAGGGGTAGGAGAAACAACTGACTACAACTTTTGGCAGTTATTACAACATTCTGTAATAGGGCCGATTGCTGCCTTTTTTACATTTATTGGTTCAATGGGAAATATCCCGCTAGCCGCTTTGCTCTATGATCATGGAGTGAGTTTTGCCGGAGTTATGGCATTTATATTTAGTGATTTGGTAGTATTTCCTGTCTTGAGAATTAATGCTAAATACTATGGATGGAAAATGTCGCTATATATTTTAGTCCTTTTGCTATTTGCTTTAATCCTTACATCATTAAGCTTGCATTATGGTTTTGATTTACTTCAATTACTTCCCGACTCAACCAAAGGGTCAATTACCGACAGAACCTTTTTTAAGATTGATTATGCATTTTACTTGAATCTTTTCTTTTTAATAATTAGTGGTGTATTTGCTTACTTCGCTTTCTTTAAAAAAGAGAATAAGAATGAACACGACCATGAAATGGCAGACAAAGGAAAGTTGGAAATAGTTTTAAAATATCTAGCTATTCTATCTTATTTATGGTTGCTTGGTGGAGTAGTGGTGGAGTTATTGGTGGTTTAATCTTCTCTCACCATTCCCAAATGAAACAAAGCATCTCCTTGATTCACTAAAGGAGCATTGCTGTGACCAACGATAATTCCATCTTCCGGAGCTTTAATTTTTACATCAGACTTTCCAAAAGGGTCTGTAATCCTTGCCAATACATCGTCCTTTTTAACTTTTTCTCCTGAACTTATTTCAGCTTGAAAAAGTCCTGACCGCTTTGCTCTAATCCAAGTACTTTCTTGACAATATACACTTTCACTAGATGCTTTTGCAGTTTCAATCATTCCAAAATGTTTTAAAACTCGCTTGGCCCCTTCAATACCATTTTTTATACTGAGCTCATCAAAACGCATCGACTCGCCGCCTTCGTAAACAACAATTGACTTCCCCATTTTATATGCTTCTTTCCGCAAGGAGCGATCAATTAATTTTGACTCTAAGGTTATTGGAGCATTAAAAACGGCCGCTATTTCTGCAGCTCGCTTGTCGTTTGGGGCAAATCTACATTGCGGATAATTATAACGATTTGCGCCACCGGTATGAAAATCAATGCCAAAGTCAATCTCTTTAAGCACTTTGTTGGTTAAATTATATGCCACCCTCGATGCTAAAGAACCGGTTTTACTACCTGGAAAAAAGCGATTAACATCTTTACCATCGGGTACTTCGCGCGAAAAGTTGAGAAAACCGTAAATGTTCATCACCGGAATGGCAATGACAGAGCCACATTTTAGCTTTTCAAACATTTTACTTTTAATCATTCGGCGAATAATCTCAATTCCATCAATTTCATCACCATGAAGCCCACCGCTTAAAAGCACTGTCGGACCGGGTTTTTTACTTCTGTATACAAAAATGGGTAAATCAATTTCCGTTCCTGAAACTAATCTAGATATATTTAAATCAATGATTTTCTTTTCGCCGGCTTTTACCACCTGTCCGTCTACTGAAAGCTGCTTTGCCATAAATTAAACGCCTACTTTATCTTTTAACTTGGTTTTTTTGCCAACACTGTTTTCTACGTACTCTATAATTTTACCGGCAATGTCTACTCCGGTAGATTTTTCGATTCCACCTAATCCCGGAGAAGAATTTACCTCCAAAATCAGCGGACCTCGATTTGATTGTAGCATGTCTACGCCGGCAATGCTCAAGCCCATAGCCTTGGCTGCTTTTACCGCAGCTGCCGCTTCTCTTCGCTTCAGTTTTATCATTGTGCTGCTTCCACCTCGGTGCAGATTAGAACGAAATTCGCCCTCTTTACCTTGTCTTTTCATAGCTCCAACTACTTTGCCATCAACTACAAAAGCTCTAATGTCAGCGCCACCGGCTTCCTTAATGAACTCTTGAACCAAGATACTTTTGTCCATTCCCATAAAAGCCTCAATAACTGATTTTGCTGCTTTTTGAGTTTCAGCTAATACTACGCCTAAACCTTGAGTGCCCTCCAATACCTTTAAAATCAATGGAGCGCCACCAACTGTTCTAATCAAGTGTGGAATGTCTTTTGGGTTTCTTGCAAAAGCAGTTTTAGGAATGTCTAAGTTTTCTCTGGAAAGAATTTGAATACTTCGCAATTTATCTCTTGAGCGAGTTAAAGCAACCGACTTTACCGTGGTAAATATTTTTTGCATTTCAAATTGTCGGATAATCGAAGCACCATAAAATGTAATGGAAGCACCAATGCGAGGAATTACAGCATCTATGTCTTCGATGCGTTCTTTACCATAATATATAATGGGTTCTCTGCTTTCGTTAACGATATAACATTTTGAATGGTCGTAAACGCGCATTTCATGTCCACGTTCTTCACCGGCTTCAACCAAACGACTTGTTGAATATAAATTGGGGTTTCTTGAGAGAATTGCGATCTTCATTCTATTATTGTCTTTGTATTTATTATTTGGATGTTGTATATGATTTTGAAACGTCAACAAGGTAGCCTTTTTTTAGAAACTTCCTACCTACTAGAACAGGATACTTCATCTTTCCGCGATTGGTTAAACTTAAATCTGTTGTGCGCTTTCTACCACCTAATGTCATTTTAGTTTTAATCATGTAGCGCTTTTCAATTCTTCCGTTGCTGCTACGCACATTTTTCTGATAAAAATTTGCTGTTCTTATCGTCAGTTTTCTGTATTTTTCTTTTTGAGGATCAAGTAACTCAAAGTTTAAGTATACCTTTTCATCAATTTCTTCAATCCATATTTTATGTGCGTGTATAGCGGTTGAATAGGCTCCTGTATCAATTTTCGCATCAATCTCGCTTAATCCAAGGTCGGGAAAGTCTACCGTTTCGGAGCGACCAATTACTATTTTTGCTTTTTTATCTGCCAATTTTTTGGGTTTAATTTGTGAATAAGATTATTTCAAATTCATTATGCCAATTAGGCTTAAAATGCACAATTTTGTTGCTGTAAAATTAAAGATAGATGTCAGACGATAAAAAAGTAATTTTTTCAATGGTAAATGTCTCAAAGACATTGCCTTCAGGGAAGCAAATATTAAAAAATATTTACCTTTCTTTTTTCTATGGTGCAAAAATCGGAATCATTGGGCTAAATGGTTCGGGAAAATCAACCTTAATGAAAATTATTGCCGGAGAGGAAGATTCTTATCAAGGCGATGTTGTTTTTTCTGAGGGGTATTCTGTGGGTATGCTTTCTCAAGAACCGCAATTAGATCCTAACAAAACCGTTCGGGAGATTGTGGAAGAAGGTGCTGCAGAAACCGTTGAAGTGTTAAAAGCTTATGAAGCAGTAAACGAAAAATTTGCCGATCCGGATGTATTAGCCGATGGCAACAAAATGGAGCAACTGATGCAAGAGCAAGCAAAGTTGCAAGAAAAAATTGATGCTTTGGATGCTTGGGAGTTAGATACAAAACTTAACAGAGCGATGGATGCATTGCGTTGCCCCGATCCTGATGCTAAGGTTGAAAATCTTTCAGGAGGTGAGCGCCGTAGAGTTGCTTTGTGTAGATTGTTGTTAAAAGAACCTGACATTTTGCTGCTCGATGAGCCTACCAACCACTTAGATGCAGAATCAGTTTTTTGGTTAGAAAGACATTTGCAGCAGTATAAAGGAACTGTAATTGCAGTAACTCACGACCGTTACTTCTTAGATAATGTTGCCGGCTGGATTCTTGAGTTAGATCGCGGAGAAGGAATTCCGTTTCAAGGGAATTATACTTCTTGGTTAGAGCAAAAATCTAAGCGTTTAAAGCAGGAGGAAAAACAAGAAAGTAAGCGTCGTAAAAACTTAGAGAAAGAATTAGAGTGGTCGCGCATGAATCCAAAGGCTAAGCGAAGCAAGTCAAAAGCTCGTTTGAGTAATTACGAAAAAATGCTGAGTGAAGAAGGAAAAGAGCAAATTCAAAACCTAGAGATTCCAATTCCAAGCGGTCCTCGCCTAGGTAATGAAGTGATTGAAGCTATTGGCGTTGCTAAAGGTTATGGAGACCGTTTACTTTATGAAGATTTGAACTTTAAGTTACCACCTGCCGGAATTGTTGGGGTAATTGGTCCGAATGGCGCCGGAAAAACTACTTTGTTTAAAATGATTATGGGAGAAGAGACTCCGGATAAAGGTGAGTTTAAGGTAGGTGATACCGTTGAGATTGGCTATGTAGATCAAGCTCATGCTGATTTAGATCCCGAAAAAACCGTTTACGAAGTGGTTTCAGGGGGAAATGATCAAATGGACATTGGTGGAAAGGTGGTTAACTCCAGAGCTTATTTGTCTCGCTTTAACTTTAACGGAGGCGATCAAAACAAAAAAGTTGGTGTACTTTCGGGGGGAGAAAGAAACCGCTTGCACCTTGCTATGACACTAAAAACTGAGGCAAACGTTCTATTGCTCGATGAGCCGACTAACGATATTGACGTAAATACTTTGCGTGCCTTGGAGGAAGGAATTGAAAACTTTGCCGGTTGTGCTGTAGTTATTTCTCACGACCGTTGGTTTTTAGATCGCATTTGTACGCACATTTTGGCTTTTGAAGGCGATGCTCAAGTCTATTTCTTTGAAGGTGGATTCAGTGAGTACGAAGAAAATAGAAGAAAACGATTGGGCGATGAACCGCAGAAGTTTAAGTATAGGAAGCTTGTAAAATAATCGCAAATTTCAAATGTCAAATGATATTTATTTAAATTTGATGTTTTCTGTTTGAAAATTAAGTAAATAATGAAGTCTAAAAATCCGCTTAGAGATAAAAGTTTTGCTTTTTCAGTTAAAGTAGCCAGACTGTGTATCGAAATTCAGAAAAAACATAAAGAGTTTGTTTTGACTAGACAGTTGTTAAAAGCTGCCACATCTATTGGAGCTAATGTTGAAGAAGCAATAGGGGGGCATTCGGATAGAGACTTTTATTATAAAATTACGATTGCACATAGAGAAGCAAGAGAATCAAACTATTGGATTCGCTTATTAGGAGAGTTGGAGTTATTAAGTCAAAATACAACTAAGGAATTATTAGAGGACATTCATGAACTAATTAAACTCTCCGGTTCTATCCAGAAAACCATGCGGTTAAAATTAGAAAAAAAAGAAAAAAAATAAGAGTTATCTGCTGAATCTTTAAGATAAACAATTGACCAAAGTGATTCCAGACTTGACATTTGAAATTTGAAACTTGACATTTGAAACTTGACATTTGACATTCAACATTAAATTATGAGCAAAGTAGGAATACCTAAAGGAATGCGAGATTTTTCTCCGGAAGTAATGGCAAAGCGGAATTACATTTTCGATACCATTAAGCGAACTTTTCAGCTTTACGGTTTTGAGCAAATTGAAACGCCTGCCATGGAGAGTCGCGAAACCTTGACCGGGAAGTATGGAGAAGAAGGTGATCGTTTGATTTTTAATGTTCTACAAAGAGGGGAGAAACTTGCAAATACGATAGAAAATATTTTAAGACATCCGGCAAACAAAAGCTTAGAGAAGTTAAACTCTGTTGTTTCTAACTCAATGCTAAATAACTTAGCTGATGGCGCCCTTCGCTACGACCTCACTGTTCCTTTTGCTCGTTATGTGGTGCAGCACCAAAACGAAATTACTTTTCCATTTAAGCGTTTTCAAATTCAGCCGGTTTGGCGCGCCGACCGTCCTCAGAAAGGTCGTTACCGTGAGTTTTACCAATGCGATGCCGACATCATTGGCTCCGATTCTTTATTAAACGAGGTGGAGTTAATCAAGATTTTCGATGAAGTATTGACAAATCTTGGCATGCAGGATTTTTCAATTAAAATGAATAATCGTAAAGTCTTAAGTGGTATAGCCGAAGTGATTGGGAGACCTGAAAAGATTGTTGATATTACCGTTGCCATTGATAAATTAGAAAAAATTGGTCGCGATAAAGTAAACGAAGAGCTTCTCGAAAAAGGCTTAACTGAGAAAGAAATTGAGCAAATTCAGCCATTATTTGAGTTAAAAGGAGATAATAAAGAAGTTCTTCAGCGATTAAAAAGTTATCTTCAAAACTCAGAAGTGGGCTTAGAAGGCATTGTAGAAATTGAAAAAATTCTTGAAGTGATTGGTTTTTGGTCATTGAACAAAGCCAAAGTAGAAGTGGACGTTACTTTAGCACGTGGTTTGGATTACTATACGGGAGCTATTTTTGAAGTGGTTTCCAATGAAGTGAAAATGGGAAGTATTTGCGGTGGTGGCCGCTATGCCGATTTAACGGGTATTTTCGGTTTACAAAATCTTTCCGGTGTTGGAATTTCTTTTGGTGCCGACCGTATTTACGATGTAATGGAAGAGCTAAAACTTTTCCCTACCAAACTTTCTCAAGGCACTCAACTGTTTTTTGTAAACTTCGGACATAAAGAGGAAGCTTATGTTTTACCGCTACTGCAAAAAGCGAGAGAAAAAGGCATAAGAGCAGAAATTTACCCTGAAGCAGCAAAAATGAAAAAGCAAATGAAGTATGCCGACCAAAAGAACATTCCCTATGTAGTGGTAGTAGGAGAGGAGGAAATGAAAAGTGGAAGACTTAGCTTTAAAAACATGCAAAGCGGTGAGCAAGAGAAGGTCAATTTTAATGAATTAATCGAAAGAATAAGTTAGAAATTATGGAGGAGTTTCATTACATCAGTCGGGATTTTTTGAGTTTAAATGAAGTTGGACGAATTGTAGAAAATAAGCTTCAACTGAAGTTGAGCAAAGAGGCAGAAAAAGCCATTGTCGATTGCCGAAACTATTTAGATCAAAAAATTGAAAAAGCAACTGAGCCGATTTATGGAATAAATACCGGCTTTGGTTCTTTGTGTAATACAGAAATCTCCAAGGAAGACTTAAAACAACTTCAGCGAAACCTAGTTACTTCTCATGCTTGCGGAATGGGCGCTGAGGTTCCAAAGGAAATTGTTCGCCTTATTTTATTATTAAAAATTCAAGGACTTTCTCAAGGACATTCCGGAGTTCAATTGGCTACTGTTAACCGCCTTATTGACTTTTACAATGAAGGTGTTTACCCGATCATTTACGAGCAAGGCAGTCTTGGAGCTTCGGGTGATTTAGCGCCTTTGGCACATTTATCATTGCCTTTAATTGGCGAGGGAGAAGTGGAGTTAAAAGGAGAACGAATGAGTGCCAGAGCACTTCATGCTAAAATGAATTGGGTGCCTATTGAGTTGATGTCGAAAGAAGGTTTGGCATTGCTGAATGGAACACAATTTATGAGTGCTTATGCTACGCATATTCTAATTCGCTTAAAACATTTGTTAAAGTGGAGCGACTTTGCCGCAGCTGCTTCAATTGATGCATTTGACGGAAGAGTTTCCCCTTACAATGAATTACTCCATAAAGTTCGTCCACACAAAGGGCAAATTGAGACTGCTGAAGCTATTCGCAACTATTTAAAAGGAAGCGAAATTGCCGAACAGAAAAAGCAGTCTGTTCAAGATCCTTATTGTTTGCGATGTACACCACAAGTTCATGGTGCTACAAAAGATACGGTCAATTATGCGCGTCAAGTTGTTGAAACGGAAATTAATGCTGTTACAGACAACCCCACCGTTTTTGAAGAAGCCGATGAAGTCTTATCGGGAGGCAACTTTCACGGACAACCATTGGCTCTTGTACTTGATTACTTGGCAATTGCCATTGCTGAAATAGCTTCAATATCTGAACGCAGAACTTATAAGTTAGTCAGTGGAGAGCGAGGTTTACCGGCTTTTTTGGTGGATAACCCCGGTTTAAATTCGGGCTTTATGATTGTTCAATATGCAGCAGCTTCTGCAGTCAGTCAAAACAAACAACTGGCTACTCCTGCGTCGGTAGATAGTATTGATTCCTCAAATGGACAGGAAGATCATGTGAGTATGGGAGCCAATGCAGCTACTAAGCTCTATCGAATTTTAGAAAATTACGAAAAGGTATTAGGCGTTGAATGGTTAACAGCTTGTCAGGCATTGCACTTCAGGCAATATAAAACTTCTCCAAGCATTAAAAAAGTGATTGATCAGTTCAGAAAAGAGGTTGCATTTGTTGCTGAAGACCAAGTAATGTACTTGCTCATGCAAAAGGCAAGGGCGTTTGTGAATGAAACGAAAATTTAAAAAGTAGAAAATAAAAAAGCGAAAGGGTTAATCTTTCGCTTTATCTTCACTTCCTAAATCATCAAAATTTACATCAGAGAAATTATTTGAAGAAGTATCTTTGTCATCATCATGACTTTCTTCATCCTCTTTGCGCTGCGCTTCTAGTTCTTCACGAGGAATAATTTCTTTTCCATCGTTCATTTCGTAGATTTTCTCCAGTGTTTCTTCAAAAAACTCTTTGAAGCTGGCAAAATCTTCCGGGTATAAAAATAGTTTGTGTTTTTCGTAAAAGAACTTGCCATTGTCATTGTTAAAGCGTCTTTTGCTTTCGGTAATGGTTAAGTAAAGTTCCTCTGATTTAGTGGATTTTACATCAAAAAAATAAGTTCTATTACCTGCTCTAAGCGATTTAGAATAAATGTCATCTCTTCGCTTAGCATTTCCTTTCTCACTCTCCTCCATCAGTCAGTAGTTTTTTATCAAATGGGTTTGTTTTATGTTTCCCAACAAATCTAACTAAAATATATTTTATCTGCGGCGAAGTAGTCTTTAAAAAAGTTATTTGGTAAAACAATACAGCCCTTCAAGCTTTCAAAACCTTGAAGGGGGCTCTAATTTTTAATAATCTTATCTGTAAAAATTCTCCCTTCCTCATCTTGTATTCTGATCAAATACAAACCACTTTTCTCCGGCAATTCCCATTTTCTTTTTCTAGGATTAATTTCCCGCACTTTTTGTCCTTGAAGGTTGTAGACTTCGATGCTTTGAAGTTTTGTTTGCGTTTGTAGTTTTAGTATTCCGTATGTTGGGTTGGGGGAGAGTTGTATCTCATTTTTTACTTTGGTTATCTTACTGATACTTGTTATTAGGTTACAAGTAGTTGAATCAGGATAAATACCGCCTAAGCTATCTCCCATGCAGATTAATGAGTTATTGGTTAAACATCCACTGCAGTTATGAGTAAAACCTGTTCTTGCTCCAATACCTTCGATTAAAAAGTCATAATCACCTGGCGTTCTACATGGTGAGCTGTAGTATAGTTTTCTTCTATAACGATTACCCATGTATACAGTATCTATTGAGTCAACCACTTGGTTTATAAATGGTGGACTCATATAAAAATCCCCATTTCCAATAGTATCTCCAACATTAAAATCGAAGTCATAGAATAGAGTATCTTGTTTGCTATTTGGAAATCTTAACCAAACTTTTTTATTAGCACTATCATTTCGAAGGTAACCAAATGTAGAGACTGAAATTTGAGCATTCCAAGGAGGTCCACAACCATTTGGAGTCGTCTGATCTATTTCTGTTCTTTCAATAACTGAATATTGGAATGTTGAGATTACTGTATCACCTGTAAAACGATATTCGTAGTCAATACATTTATCAGGTGAATGTTGTGACACATTTTCACCGTGTTCTACCCAATAGGCGTTTTTTGTGGGAAATGGTACATAGCCATTGTATGTTTGGCTAAATGAAAATGAACAGATAAAAAACGATATAATGAATAGAGCATTCTTCATAAATGGAGGTTTAGATAATGCTAGAAAATAATCAAAACCGTTTTGAGCTTCAATAATTTTCCAACAAAGACTAAATTATAAAAAATGTTAAGTGAGTTCCAAGCTTTTTAACATTTAAATTCCAGTAAATTAGAAAATCAAACCGATAACTTAGTTGAAATCAAGCCTCTTCATCCTCCAGCAATTGCTTCTGATAAGTTTCGTAGTAAACGCCTTTTTGCTCAATCAAATCGTTGTGCTTGCCTTTTTCAATCAAGCGACCTTCTTCTAACACTAAAATTTGATCGGCATGCTGCACAGAGGAAATGCGATGAGAGATAATGACAGTGCTCCTTTGTTTCATCAGTGGCTTTAAGTTGTTCAGAATTTTTTCTTCAGTTTCAGTGTCTACCGCAGAAAGACAATCGTCGAAAATGAGAATATGGGGTTCATCGATAATGGCACGTGCAATTGAGATACGCTGTTTTTGACCTCCTGAAAGGGTTATTCCTCTTTCACCTAATTCCGTATCGTATTTCTTGGGGAATTCGGCTATGCTGTGGTGAATTACCGCTTTTTTGGCTGCCTCCTCTATGCGTTCAATGGGAACAACTTCTTCGGTTATGCCAAAGGAAATATTGTTTCTTATGCTGTCAGAAAATAAGAATACCTCTTGTGGTACGTAGCCAATTTCACTTCTAAGAGCATTAAGATTAATCTCTTTAATATTTTTATCATCAATTAAAACTTCCCCTTCGTTGGCGTCAAATAGTCGGCAAATTAAATCGGCAATTGTCGATTTTCCGGCGCCTGTTCTTCCAATTATGGCAAGCGTTTCACCTGGTTTTACTTCAAAGCTTATTTTGTCAAGAGCTAATGTTCCCGACTCAGGGTAAACAAAGGAAACATCTTTAAAGGTAATTTTCCCTTTTAACTCAAAAGGCTCGTCAGTTGGATTTTGAATGTCCGGTTGGGTGTTTAAAAATTCATTTACTCTCTCTTGAGAGGCTGCCGCACGCTGAATAATAGAGGTTACCCAGCCCAAGGCAGTTACCGGCCAAGTAAGCATGTTTACATAAATGATGAATTCGGCAATGTTTCCTAATGAAATTTCTCCTTCAATGGCTTTTAGTCCACCAATATAAACTGTTAAAATGGTGCTCAAGCCAATAAGCATCATCATTACCGGGGCAAAAAAGGCCTCTAAGCGAACTAAGTCTAAATTTTTGGATTTATATTCTTCAGCTTCTTTATCCAAGCTTTCATTCATGTATTTTTCTTTCACAAAAGACTTTATGATTCGAATACCGGAAAAGCTCTCTTGCGAAAAAGTAGACAATCGAGACAAATGACGCTGAACTACCTCGCTTTTTAAATTAATTTTATTGCTGATATAGTAAATTAAAATCGATAAAATCGGCAGAGGAGCCAAGGCATAAAGCGTGAGCTCTAAATCAATGCTCACCATTACGGCAACAACTAATGCAAAGCGCACCAAAAGGTTAATGGTGTACATGATTCCCGGTCCTAAGTACATTCGCACTCGGGTAACATCCTCGCTAATACGATTCATGATATCACCGGTATTGTTCTTTTTGTAAAAAGACATACTCAGCTCCTGATAATGCTGATAGATTTCGTTTTTCAAGTCGTACTCAATTAAGCGCGACATGATAATAATGGTCTGTCGAGTGAAAAAAGTAAAAACTCCTTGTAAAAGAGCTAGCAGTAAAACCAGGCCGGCAAAAAATAAAAGTGCATCACCTAAACTCATGTTTTCGGTAAAAGATGTAAAGAAACTTATTTTGGGAGTTTCTTCGGTATCAATGGCTTCAGATGCTTTTGCTATGGATTTTAACTCGTCGGATTGCGCTACGGCATCAAATGCTTCTCGGATTACTTGAGCCGGATAAATGGCAAAAATGTTCGATATTCCAACAAATAAAACCCCTAAAATGAGTCTGTAACGATACTTCCAAAGGTATTTGTTGAGGTATTTTAGTGATTTCATTTAAGGGCTTGACCGACTTTTTAAACTTAATTTTTATAGATACTTTTGCACTCTTTTTAGGAGCGCCGAAAAGGCTTTGCAAAAATAGGATAAACTTATTTGTTAAACATATTATTTCTACGAGAATGAACGAGGTAATTGCTCCGGAAGAAGTTGCACAAGACTTGAATCCGGTTATTGAAAAAATGGCATTGAATGAGCACGAACAAGTGGTATTTTGTCATGATAAAGCAAGTGGTTTAAAAGCCATTATTGCCATACACAACACTACATTGGGACCGGCTTTAGGCGGAACTAGAATGTGGAACTACAAAAATGAAACGGAAGCATTAAACGACGTGTTGAGACTTTCTCGCGGAATGACCTTTAAAGCTTCGATTAGTGGCTTGAACCTGGGTGGTGGAAAAGCGGTAATTATCGGGGATTCATACACTCAAAAATCAGAAGCACTTTTTAGAAGATTTGGGAAGTTTGTTGACAGCTTAGGCGGCAAGTACATTACTGCAGAAGACGTTGGGATTAGTCCAAAAGACATGGAATACGTTAATATGGAAACCAATCACGTTAGTGGTTTGCCAATAACTTTAGGCGGTAGTGGAGATCCTTCTCCGGTAACGGCTTATGGCGTATACATGGGAATGAAAGCAGCGGCAAAAGAGCAGTTCGGTAAAGATAGTCTTGAAGGCTTGAAGGTTGCTGTTCAGGGTGTTGGTCACGTTGGCGAGACTTTGGTAAAACATTTAACTGAAGAAGGTGCTAAAGTGACAATTTCCGATATTAATCAAGAGCGTGTTCAGGAAGTAGCTAAAAAATATGGAACTGAAGTAGTAGAAGGTGATGCTATTTACGATGTAGATATGGACATATACGCTCCTTGTGCTTTAGGAGCAACAGTAAATAACGATACGATTGCCAGATTAAAGTGTAGCATTATTGCGGGAGCAGCAAACAACCAGCTTTTAGATGAGAATGAGCATGGCATGTTATTGAAAAATCGCGATGTTTTATATGCTCCGGATTTCTTGATTAATGCAGGTGGGTTGATTAACGTTTACCGTGAAGTGGAAGGCATTTCTCAAGAAAGAGCGATGGAACTGACAGAAAATATTTACAATACTACTTTGGATATTTTCAAAAAAGCAAAAAAGGATGATATTACTACTCATCAGGCAGCATTAGCTTTGGCAGAGAGTAGAATAGCTTCCATTGCAGAATTGAAAACAAGAAGATAAGATTAGAATTTTTATACAGTTATAGAATTTAATTTATGCTCAACAGGCGACTGCTTAGAGTTAAAGTGATGCAATCACTTTATGCCCATTTTCAATCTGAAAATGCGGATCGATTTAAAAGTGAAAAAAATTTACTTTTAAGCATTAACCGAGTTTACGAACTGTATTTGCTTTACTTGGTTTTACCGCTTGAGTTAGCTGATATTGCTGAAGTTCAAATGGAGGAAGCGCGAAACAAAGTGCTTCCTACTGATGAAGATAAGAACCCAAACAGAAAGTTTGTGGACAGCTTTTTGATTCAGAACTTAAGAAACAACAGTCAGCTGAAAAGTAAGATTGAAGAGCGCAAATTATCGTGGTCGGCAGAACAAGATACTTTAAAAAAGCTTTGGAAAAAGATTAAGCAGTCTAGCTTATACCTCAATTTCTTATCAGAAGAGGACCATCCACAATCGCACAGAAAGTTCATTGAAAAGCTGTACTCAACTTTTATAGTAGACAATGAAGATTTGTACAGCTCTTTTCAGGAAAAAAGTATTTATTGGGATTTTGAAGATAGCGATTTTGCCATTCACATGGCAATGCGTTACTTAGGTAAGATTAAGTCGGCAGAAAACTTCCGTACTATTCCCGAAATGTACAAAGATGAGGATGAGGATTTGAGGTTTGTTAAGAACTTATTTAAAAGAACATTAGACAACGACGAAGAAAATAGTCGCTTAATCGACGAGAAAACAAAAAACTGGGAAGTTGAGCGAATTGCTGTGCTTGATGTATTGTTTATGAAAATGGCGATTACGGAATTTTTGCACTTTTCATCTATTCCTGTAAAAGTAACCTTGAATGAATACATAGAAATGGCAAAATTATTCAGTACTCCAAAGAGTAAGGTGTTTATTAATGGGGTGTTGGATAAATTGTTGGCTGAATTTAAAGAGCAGAAAAGAATTGCTAAAATGGGTAGAGGTTTAATGCAGTAAATGTTAAATTTGAACCAACTTATAAAATTAAATTAAATAGAAAATGAAAAAAGTTTTTTGGTTAGCATCCATCGTATTTATTACAGCTGTTGGTTGTAATACTGCTTCTACAGAAACAGAAGAAGTAAGCACCGACTTGGTAAATAATCCAAATTCAGCTTCTGAAGACAGTGCTGAAGATGCTGAAAATTTACCAAAGATTGAATTTGAAGAAACCGTCATTGACTTTGGAGAGATTTCTCAAGGAGAAAAAGTGAAACAGCGTTTTCGATTTAAAAATACCGGAAAATCAAATTTGATTATTTCAAATGCCAGTGGAAGCTGTGGTTGTACTGTTCCTCTTTGGCCAAAACAGCCGATTAAACCGGGACAAGAAGGAGAAATAGAAGTAGTATTTAATAGTAATGGAAAGCAAGGAAGAGTTCACAATACAGTAACTTTAATTGCGAACACCATGCCCAATAAAACAGTTGTTGCTTTAAAAGGCGACGTAATCGTACCAAATAAATAATTATTTATGAATTTATTAAACATATTGTTAATGGCTCCTGCTGAAGGAGGAGAAGGTGGCTTAATGTCATTTTTGCCACTTATTTTAATTGTTGTTGTCTTTTACTTTTTTATGATTAGACCGCAATTAAAAAAGCAAAAAGAACAGAAAAAATTTCGCGAAAGCTTAGGCAAAGGCGATAAAGTAGTAACCGTAGGCGGAATGCATGGAAAAATTGTTGAAGTTAAAGATACAAATGTCATTTTAGAAGTAGCCAATGGAGTACAAATAACACTTGAGAAAACGGCACTTTCCTCTGATTTTACTTCAGGGAATCAAATTCAACAAAACCAAAAATAATGGATAAATTCACGAAAAATTTACTTCGTGAAAAATCGCATTAATCGCTTAGTTTTAAAAGTTAGCAATGGGAAGATTAGGTTTAGTGAAAAAGCCTATATCTTCCTTTTGTGTTTATTATTATCTACTTTTTTCTGGTTTTTATCTTCTCTTTCTGATATTTACACAACAACATTAAGTGTAAAATTAAAATACAATTCCCTCGATGAGTCTTTTATTTTAACTGAAGAGCCACCAAAGCAGCTTTCTTTTAAAGCAAGGTCTTCCGGTTTTGAACTTCTGGGTGAACAGCTATCACTGAATAGAAATGAAGTTGAAGTCAATCTTCAAGATGCAAAATCTGAAAAAAATAATCGGTTTTTTATCTTAACCTCTGTTGTTAAGCCTTCAATTCGAGAAGAGTTAGATGCCGATATTGAGTTGTTGGACTTAGAAAGTGACACTTTGTGGCTCAGTACAGAGGAACGCCTAAAAAAGAAAGTAAAAGTAATTCCTCAAGTGGATTTGTCATTTAAAGCAGCTTATAAGCTACGTTCAAAAATTGAGTTAAATCCTAAAACAGTTGAAGTATTAGGACCAAAAAGTTTTATCGATAGCCTGCTTGAGATAAAAACAGCGCTTTATAAGGCAAAAAACATAGATGACAGTATTAAAGTTAAACTAAAGCTCATTGCGCCTGCCAATGTTAATGGTTTCCGTATAGAACCTGAAGAAGTAGAGATTTTAATTCCTGTTGAAAAATATACTGAGAAACAACTTACAGTTCCTGTGAAGGTAAATAACGAAATGAGTCAGAATTTGATTATTCGAACTTTTCCGGATGAAGTGGAGTTGACTTTCTTAGTTCCAATTAGTAAATTTAATAGCTTGTCAGCATCTCGTTTAGATGCAGTTGTTGATTATAATAAAGAGAGTAGTAAAAGTCAAAAACTCAAGATTAGCTTGCAAAACTTACCTGATTATGCAGTTTTGCGTAAAATTGAACCTGAGCGAGTTGAATACATCATTAGAAAATAGCGCAATATGCTGAAAATAGGGATTACAGGTGGCATTGGTAGCGGAAAGTCTACCGTTTGTAATGTTTTTAAAAACTTAGGTGTACCGGTTTTTTCAGCCGACATAGCCGGTAAGCAATTGCTAAATAAAGATGAGTTAACTAAGCAAAAAGTAAAAAAGCACTTTGGAGATGAGATGTATACCTCCGAAGGAGAAATCGATCGCAAGCGTTTAGCACAATTGGTTTTTAGTGATCCTAAGGAACTAGAAAGGTTAAATTCAATTATTCACCCAAGAGTAAAAGAAAAGTTTGAAGAATGGTCAAAAAATCACTCGAATAAACCTTATGTAATAAAAGAAGCAGCTATATTGTTTGAAACCGGTTACTATCAGGATTTAGATAAAATTATTAATGTTTTTGCTCCAAAAGAGCAAAGAATTAAAAGAGTAATGAAGCGAGATGAAGCCGGCAGAGAAGAAGTAGAACGAAGAATGCGATTTCAGTACTCGGATGAGGAGCGAAATAATTTAGCCGACTTTATTATTATGAATGAAGATGGACAGGAAATGGAATTACTTCCACAAGTAATGGAGTTGCACGAACTTTTTTTAAATCAATCTAGTCAATGGTAAAAATATTTACAGTTGAGCAGATAAGAGCAGCCGATCAGTATACAATTAAGCATGAGCCAATCGAATCGATTGACTTAATGAAACGAGCGGCAAATAAAGCCTTTGAGTTTTTATTTAATCAACTTTTAAAAGAAGAGCAGAAAGAACATTTTACTTTTTTCTGTGGTACAGGAAACAATGGTGGTGATGGATTGGTGATGGCTCAAAGATGCTTAGATGCCGGAATTCCTCATCAACTTTTTGTTGTTGAGTTAAGCAAAAATTATTCAAAAGATTTTAAAGAAAACCTGGAGATTTATAAGAGCATAGGTGGGGAGTTTATAGCTCTAAATGAAAGTAATTTCGATTTTGAGATTGATTCAAAATCAACAATTATAGATTGCATTTTCGGAACGGGTTTAAATCGAAAGGTTGAGGGTTTTAGCTCTGAAATAATTCGACAAATTAATGAACAGTCAACTTTTACAGTTTCCATAGATATTCCTTCCGGCTTATTTGCAGAAGACAATAGTGGCAATGATGCCGCTTGTATTGTTCAGGCTCAACATACCGTAAGCTTTCAGTTTCCAAAATTGTCATTTTTATTTCCCCAAAATGAAGTATTTGTGGGAAATTGGCATTTGGTGAACATAGGTTTGCATCCTGAATATATTAAAGAAACAAATACACCATTTCATCTCATTCAAAAGTCTGATCTTTCTGCTTTATTTCCTCAAAGAAGAAAGTTTTCTCACAAAGGCGACTTTGGTCATGCGCTGATAGTAGGAGGAAGTAAAGGAAAGTTTGGTGCAATTACTTTAGCAGCAAGGTCGGCTTTGCGTTCAGGTTTAGGCTTGTTGACTTTACACATTCCTAAAATGGCGAATACGATTTTGCAAACTTCTGTTCCTGAGGCGATGGTTCTTTTAGATGAAAATGAAGAGGAGCTAAGTAAAGTAAACTTCAAGCAAAACTATACTGCTATTGGAATAGGTCCCGGAATGGGAACAACTCAGTCAGCGGCAAATGCGCTAAAGCTCTTAATTCAAGAATCTGCAATACCAATGGTGATTGACGCAGATGCACTGAATATCCTTGCTGAAAATAAAACCTGGCTATCTTTTTTAGCGAAAGGGACGATTTTAACACCTCACCCGGGAGAGTTTAAACGTTTGGTAGGTAATTGGGTTGACGATTATGAAAGACTACAGTTACAAATCGAATTAGCCAAACGCTATGAAATATACGTCATTTTAAAAGGACATTACACATCAATTGCCACTCCTACCGGAGAAGTTTTTTTTAACTCTAGTGGAAATTCAGGCATGGCGAAAGGGGGCAGTGGAGATGCGCTAACCGGAATCATTACGTCACTTTTAGCACAGGGAATACCTTCAAAAGAGGCTTGTATTTTAGGCGTTTACATACATGGATTAGCGGGTGATATTGCTTCCAAAAAAATGGGGTTAATCTCAATGCTGCCTTCTGATTTAATTGATTCCTTGGCTGAAGCCTTTGAGGAGCTGGAGAAAGCATAGGAAACCTCATTTAAAAAGCCCGCTACCGACGATTGTCAAATAACGGGCTCCAACCAAACCAAACCAAAATTTCCATTTTGTTGTCTGTTATAAAGACAAATGGGAACCGGTTTTGTTCTTTTAAAAAGTTAAAAAATGAAAATTTATTCCTCTTCAATTAACCATAGGGCTTCTTCTAGCTCTCCCTTGGTTTTATTGTCGTTTTTAGCTTCAGCTAACTCTATTCCTTTACGGTAAACAGTTTCTGCGGCACTTAAATCGTCTTTAGTTTCAAAAAGCTGACCTAGCTTGTAATATGCACCTAAGTAATTGGGATCAGTATTAATGAGTTCTTCAATAATTGAGATGGCTTTGTCAATATCACCTATTTTTTCATACTCAAGAGCCAATGCATAGGTGAGAAAACTGTCGTTAGGGTCAGTTTTCATCATTTTTTTTATCTCCTCAAGTCGGTCTGAATTGCTCATAAGTTATTGCGAATATACTGCAAAATTTCTTCATATTGTGAAGGTTCAAACCACTTTATTGATTGATCTTTTTTGAACCAAGTTAATTGGCGCTTGGCGTACCTTCTGCTATTCACTTTTATTTTCTCTACCGCTTCATCTAAGCTGGTATTTCCTTCTAAGTAATTAAATAGTTCGCGGTAGCCAACAGTTTTTAACGCATTTTTATTTCTGTATTGATGAACTGATTTCACTTCTTCTAAAAGTCCATCATTCATCATTAAATCGACTCTTTTGTTGATGCGCTCATAAAGAACCTCACGATCCATAGATAATCCTATTTTGATCTCCTTAAAAAAGCGATCCACTTTCTTTCCTTTTCTTATTTCTGAATACTTTTTTCCACTAATCAAGCAAACCTCAATGGCGCGCATCAACCTTTTGCTGTTGTTCAAGTCAACTTCTTTATAGAATTCAGGGTCCAGTGACTTAAGTTGTTCTTGCAGACTTTCAATGCCTTGGTTCTCTAAATCACTGTTCAGTTTTTTGCGAATTTCTTCATCTGCTGTAGGTACTCCTTCATCAAAACCTTTGCTGATGGAATCAATATACATGCCGGAACCGCCACAAAGCACTGCATTTTGCCTTTTTTTGAAATAGTGCTCTAAAAATGGAATAACTTCTTTTTCAAAGTCGCTCGCATTGTAGTCTTCAGTAATTGATCGATTATTAATAAAGTGATGTTTTACAGCTGCTTGCTCCTCAGCTGTTGGCTTTGCAGTACCGATGCTAATTTCTTTAAAAAATTGTCGTGAATCTGCTGAAACAATTTCGGCATTTAAGTCTTTTGCTAACTTAATTGCTGTTGCTGTTTTACCAACTGCTGTTGGTCCAATGACGTATATTAAGTTGCCAATTTTTTTCAAACTTAAAGGTATTCCTCATAATCATCTAAAGAGTCGAAATCATCAGAGTTGAATAAATCTTCATCGCCTTCTTCTTCCTCTAGATCTTCTCCTAAAATTTCTTTCATCAAAATTGACTGTGCATCATCGCCACTGAGTCTTTTCTCATTTTCTTTCGGCGCTTTTCCTTTTTGATTGACTACTTTTCCTTTTGAGTCAGCTTCTTTTTCTTCAATGGCAATTACTTCCAATTCAAATTTCCATTCACTCAAGTAGTCATAAATATAAGTTAAGCAATCGCCTTCTTCTTTTAAAACATCGCCAATCTTTACATTTTTCATTACATGAGAATGGTCGTCATCTGAGAGAGACTCCAGAGAATATTCAGCTTCGGCTTGCCAACCGTCACCACTCACTAAAAAGGACGCTAACTGATTGCCTTCAAAGCTAAAAGCACTTAAAATAGCTTTATGTAAGTCTTCTAAGTTTGCTTCAGAATTAATTTCAATATCTCTGAAAATAATATCGTTGTGCTCCAACAATACCTTAATGGTGAGTACTTTCATTTTTCTTGTTTTTTTGGAGTTAATCCCATTTTTTCAGCTAAGTGGACCATATAATTAAATGCTTCTTCTTCGTTGTTTTGAATATCTCCATCCAAAATGGCTTCTTTAATGCTGTTTTTAATTATGCCAACTTCTTTTGAAGGTTTGATATCAAAAGTTTGCATAATCACCTCTCCTGATACCGGAGGTTGCCAATTACGCAGTTTGTCTTTTTTTTCAACTTCTTTAAGCTTTTCTTCAACCAATTCAAAATTAGTCAAATATCGCTTCATCTTTTTAGGGTTCTTCGTCGTAATATCGGCAGCACAAAGTAACATTAAATCATCGATGTCATCACCGGCTTCAAATAGTAAACGACGAATCGCTGAATCTGTTACCGACTCTTTTACTAGTGCTATTGGGCGCAAGTGGAGTTTAACCAACTTTTGCACATATTTCATTATGTGGTCTAAAGGGAGCTTTAGCTGCTTAAATATTTTTGGCACCATTCGGGCGCCCTTATCTTCATGCCCGTGAAATGTCCACCCTTGTTTTTTATCGAATCTTTTTGTGGCAGGTTTAGCTATATCATGTAAAATTGCTGCCCAACGAAGCCATAAATCATTCGTGTTTTGAGATAAATTATCTAGAACTTGTAGGGTGTGATAGAAATTATCTTTATGTCCTTTGCCATCAATCACATCAACTCCATACAAGTCTACCATTTGTGGAAAAATATACTGCAATAATCCTGAATCAAAAAGTAGTTTAAATCCTACAGATGGCTTTTCTGCTTCTATGATTTTATTGAGTTCATCGGTAATTCTTTCTTGAGAAACGATTTTAATTCTTTTTTTCTCATCTTGTATAGCTTGAAAAGAGCGATCATCGATTTTAAAACCCAACTGTGTTGCAAAGCGGATGGCGCGCATCATTCTTAAAGGGTCGTCGGAGTAGGTGATATGGGCATCAAGTGGAGTTTTGATCAATTGGTTTTTAAGATCAGCTCGACCATTAAAAGGGTCAATTAGCTCTCCGTAGCGCTTTTCATTAAGACAAATAGCCATTGCATTAATGGTAAAATCTCTACGGTTTTGGTCGTCTTCCAAACTGCCATCTTCTACTATGGGTTTACGAGAGTTCCTTTGATAGGACTCCTTACGAGCCCCTACAAACTCTACTTCCCAATCTTTGTACTTTAGCATGGCAGTTCCAAAGTTTTTAAACACTTTTACTTGCCCTTTTTTACCAACATTTTGAGCTACTTGTTCGGCTAGCTTTATTCCACTTCCGACGCAAACAACATCAATGTCTTTACTTGTTCTGTTTAGAAACAAATCTCTTACATAACCACCTACTAAATATGTTTCTAAGCCAATTTCATCGGCTGCTGCTGATATAATTTTAAAGACCGGATCTTGGAGCTGTTCTTTCAAAAGAAGAAATTTTTGCAAAGTTAAGTTTATTCAATTTTATAGAAATGTGGAAAACTGAGAAAGCATTACTTTCTGAGAATTTTCACCTCTCCATTAGATCTAATTTGAATAATTTTTGATGGTTTGCCACTCATTTCTTCCTCCGAAATGTTTGGGAAAACAAAGTCGAGTTGATCTAAGAGTTCAGTATTGATTTCATCATAGCTCATTGGGCTTGGTTCGCCACTAAAATTAGCTGAAGTAGAGACAATAGGTTTATTGTGCTTTTTCAAAATTTCATTTATCGCTCCACTCTTGATGTATCTCATTCCAAGGCTTCCATCTCGGTTTAAAACATTTTTTGCAACGTATAGCCCATCGTCCATTACAATAGTTAATGCTTGATCATTTAGGTCAATCATATCCCAAACCACTTCCGGGATATCCTTAAAACATTGATTCACCATTCGGTCGGAATTCACTAAAATGATAAAACTCTTAGATTTATCTCGCCCTTTTAAGTCAATTATTTTTTGGACTGCTGCTTCATTAGTAGCATCGCAACTTATGCCATAAATGGTATCAGTTGGGCATAAAATGATGTTTCCCGACTTTAAATTCTGAACAGCTTCTTGTATAGCTTCGGTTTTTGTCATACTGCAAAATTAAGCATGCAATATTTTTGGCTTGAGTTTTGTTTGAAATATGTTGAATATCTTTGAAAAATATGGCAGTTAAAAACTACATCTATCCTTTTTGCTTGCTATTACTTATGATTAATGGTCGCTCTATAGTAGCTCAAGAAGTTTCTAAAGAAGAGAAACGCATAACAAAGTCCGTTATTTACAAAGGGGATACTATTCCATTGCTCGACTTGAAAATGGTGCCAATTTATCCTCCAATTGAATTCAAAAACAAGCGAGAGGAGCGCAAATATGATCGTTTGCATCGTTATGTGGTCAAAGTCTACCCTTATGCAGAAGTAGCGGGTGAAATGCTTCGATATTTTGACGATACACTTCGGTCATTTAAAACTGAACATGCTAAAAAGCGTTATTTAAAAAGTGTTGAGGAGCAGTTAAAAGAAGAGTTTGGAGATGAGTTGAAAAAGCTAACCATCAAACAAGGTATTATTTTGGTTAAACTTATTGATCGTGAGACCGGAAATACTTCTTACGAATTAATTAAACAACTTCGTGGTTCGTTTTCAGCATTTATTTGGCAATCCTTAGCAAGACTCTTTGGCTCTAACTTAAAACTCGAGTACGATCCTTATGGAGAGGACTATATGATTGAGGACATCGTCTTGCGCATAGAAAGCGGTGAAATACCTTATGAGAAAAGAGAGAAGAGGATGTGATTTATTTTCCCAACCCCACCTTCTCAAACACCTCCCAAAAGCGTTCATTTGCTTCTTTGGTACCTATTGTTAATCGAATTGTTCCTTCTGCACCAAAGTTATCTCCCGGACGAACCATTACGCCTTCGTCAAGCATTTTTGAAGTAAGTTCTAAGGAAGGAATAGGGGACTCAAATAAAATGAAATTGCCTTGTGTTGGCCAAAACTTAATGCCTGCTGATTCAAACTTTTGGTACAACCATTTTTTTCCTTCCCAAACCATTTCTTGAGATTTCTTTACATGTTCTTCATCTTTTAAAGCGGCATAAGCTGCAATTATAGGCAGGGTTCCAATGCGGAAAGGACGAAAAATTTTATTTAAATATTCGCCAATTTTAGGAGTTGTAAATCCATAGCCGATTCTCAATCCTGCTAGACCGTAAATTTTTGAAAAAGTGTGTAAACCGATAATACTTTTCCCGGCTTTTACATAATCAATGGCATAAGGAAAGTCGTCGGCATCAACAAAATGAAAATAGACTTCATCATAAACGACAATCACATTTTCAGGCAATTGGTTTAACAACTCATCCATTTTGTTCTTTTCAATATAAGTGCCTGTCGGATTGTTTGGATTGGTAATAAAAACCAAGGCCGTCTTTTCATTTACGGCATTTAAGATTCCTTCTACATTCAATTGAAAGTCGGGCTGGCTCAAGGGGATATCTATAACTTTACCGCCTTCAAGTTCAATAATATTTTTGTAGGGAGAAAAGGTTGGTGTGCTAATAATACACTCAGATCCAACAGATACTAATCCTCTGCAAATTATTTCAAGCACTTCAACACCACTATTGGCTGTGATGAATTGACCACTTTTTATTTCTTGCTTGTAATGTTCAGCTAAAACGTCTTGAAATTGGTAATCGTCGTAATGGTCATATTCATAAACACCATCTAAAGCATTTCTCATTGCCTCCAAAGCCTTTGGAGAAGCACCTAATAGGTTTTCATTGGAAGAAAGCTTGTAAAATTTATTCCAATTGGTTTTGTTGGGAGTTGGTTTTCTTAATTGAAAACGAGTTGCTTTCTCAATGTGATCTTTAAATAAAGGGTGTTTCTTCGACGAATTACTCATTAGAAAATAGAATTTTTACAGTGGTCAAATTTAATCAAATTGCCATTTAGAAGTAAACGAAAAGAGTTTAAGCAATGGCTTTTCTAAATCGTTCGATATGTGCATTGTCACCTTGAACGTAGATTAAATCATTCTGAAGAATTTTTTCTTCCGGTCGAATGTTTGAAATCATTTCATCTTTTCTAGAGATTGCAATGACATTTACACCAAACTTATTTCTAAAGTCTACCTCTTGAAGACTTCTTCCCACCGGACTTCCGCTATCTCTGTTGACTCTAATGCACGTAATATTAAAGTCAGGTATTTGATTGCTTTTGAGTGTTTTGGGCTGCTTAAGTTTCTCCTGAAATAAATGATAGTTATCTGAACGAATAGTTTCTATAAATTGATTGATATCATCAGAAGGAACTAAGAAGTTGTGAAGAATTCTAGAGAAAATCTCTACTGAAGTTTCAAATTCTTCCGGAATTACTTCGTCTGCTCCTAAAGCTTTTAGTTCGTCAATCTCCTTAACATATCGGGTTCTAACCAATAAGTAAACTGATTGTGTTATGTTTCTTACTGTAGTAATCACAGCTTGGGTAGCATGATTATCGGATATGGCTACCACCACTGCTCTTGCTTTGTAAACATTAAGGTGGTTTAAGATGTGTGACTGAGCAGCATCTCCGTAAATTATTGGAACTCCATTTGCCTTTTCTCTTCTAACTGTCTCTGCGTTTAGCTCTACAACTACATAAGGAATATTGCTAAACTCAGCCGCTTTAGCTAAATTAGAGCCATTGATTCCATAACCTACAATAATCAGATGGTTTTCTAACTCATCATCTGACTCTCCATTTAATTCTGCTTCAATTTTTCTATTTATATCCAATGGTCTAGCTACTTTGGTTTTCAGAAACCAGTCAGCCATTCTTTCTGCGTAAATTATTACAAATGGAGTTAATAGCATTGAAGTAATAGAAACAGACAGGAAATACTGGTTTAACTCACTTGATAATAGGTTGTATTGAATGCCAACTTTGGATAAAATAAAGGCAAATTCACCAACCTGAAATAAGGAAAGTGCGGTAAGAATAACCGTTTTTGGAGGGTATTTTAAAACACCTACTGCTATTCCTGTAATAATTGATTTTACAACAAAAACAATTAACACAAGTAGTAATACAATCCAAACATTTTGAATAAAAAAGTTTAGGTCAAGTAGCATACCAACTGAAATGAAAAAGAAAGAAGTAAATAACTCTCTAAATGGAAGTATGATACTTGTTGCTTGGTGACTGTATTCAGATTCAGAAATAATTAGTCCCGCTAAAAAAGCACCTAACGCCAAGGACAGCCCGGCTTCTGAGGTTAAAAACGCTACCGCAAAACAAATGGTAATGGTAGTTAGTAAAAAAAGTTCTTTACTTCTAGTTTTGGCAATAATGTGCATTAAGCGAGGAACAACATATCGAGCAAGGACTATCGTGATTCCAACTACAATTAGGGATTTTATTAATAGTGAAATAATGCTTCCTGTAACATCAGTAGAATCTCCTGACATAATAGGAGTGACTAACATCATAGGAACAACTATAATATCTTGAAAAATAAGAATGGCTAAGGCATTTCTTCCGTGAGCTGTTGATATCTCATTGCGATCTTGTAATACTTTTAAAACGATTGCGGTACTCGATAAAGAAAAAAGAAAACCGACAAATACAGCTTCGTTCCATTTAGCACCAAAAAGATAATAGGTTGCTGCGGCGATAATAACTGTTAGTCCAACTTGCAAAAATCCACCAATAAATACCGTTTTTTTAATCTGTGCAAGTTGTTTAATGGAAAGCTCCATTCCGATCACAAAAAGCAGCAGAATTACTCCAATTTCAGAGATCACTTCTACTTGCTCTACGGCATTCACAAGACTTAAACCGTAAGGGCCAATGATAGTACCACTGATTAAAAAGCCTAAAATTGATGGGAGTTTTAAACGTTGCAATATAAATACAATGGCAACCGAAAAGCCGAGTAAAATTAGAATGTCTTGTAATAGTGGTAGATGCATTCGAACTAATTGAGTATATAAACGAAATCAAATTTACATTAATTTTTAGGTGTATCTACAATTAAATTTATTTAAGACTATTATATCCGAAATTGAATTTTTGTTTAAATTTGCTGCATTAATATAGAGTAACAAACAGCAAATCTTGCCGTAGAAATTATTGTTTAATATCTTAAGCCGAAAATGAATTCTCTGAATAGTTTACAATACAAAAAGTGGATAAGAGTTGCTGTATTTAACTTTATGATTGCCGCATCAATGGGCTTGCTTTTAAGAGCTGCTTTTGTTTGGGAGGTTAGCTGGCTTGATTACCGTAAAATGTTGCACGGTCATTCGCACATTGCCATGCTCGGCTGGATATATTTGGCACTCTATGCGCTAATTGTTCATGCTTTTGTGCCTAAAGAAAAACAAGAATCACCATTTTACAATCGTTTGTTTTGGGTAACACAATTTAGTGTGGTGGGAATGATGATTAGTTTCCCAATACAAGGTTATGACACTTTTTCGATTATCTTTTCAACGGCACACTTACTTCTGTCTTATGTTTTTGGAATTAAAATTTGGAGAGATACAAAGCCGATAAATTCCTTTAGTATTAAATTATTGCGAATTAGCATTGTTACATTATTTATTTCTTCAATTGGCTTGTGGGCTATGCCTATAATAATGAACACTGCTGCAAGTCAAACAGCTTGGTATTACATTGCTGTGCAATTTTACCTGCATTTTCAATTTAACGGTTGGTTTATTTTAGCATTAATTGCATTGATTTTTAAATATCTGATTGAAGATAAACAACTAAAAATTGAAGCAAAAGACTATCAGTTGTTTTTAGGTTTTTATTTACCGGCTTTACTGTTTACTTTTTTCCACGTTTTAACTTGGGCTTACGGAAGATCATTTTCTTACATAATAAATGGAGTAGGAGTCGTTTTTCAATTGATTGCGATTCTAATACTATTTAAATATTTGCTTGTAACTGCTTTTAATAATATAAAAGGTAAAAGTTGGAGAATGCTTATCGTCTTTGCCTTTTTATCATTGATCTTTAAAACGGTCATTCAAGCAGTTTTAGTGATTCCGGAATGGGCGAAAATTTCTACTGAAATTAGAAATTTTATGATTGGCTACATTCATCTAATTAATTTGGGAATTCTTTCTTCAGGACTATTTTATCTATTAAGAAACCATTTAAGAGTCTTGGATTTTAAATGGGAAATGGGACTTTTTTTATTTGGTGTATTTGCTACTGAAATCTACTTATTCCTACAGGGTTACTATTATTGGCAGGCTTTAGGTCGATTGACTAATTATCACTTTGTGCTCTTTTTACTTTCAATACCAATACTATTGGGAATTGTCATTGTGTTTTTTAGAAGTCTTTCAGATAAAAAAGTCTTAAATAATTTGTAAACAACTGTTAATTCATTATATTCGAAAACTGAAAATCAAACTTTAAAACTTAAACTTATGAAAAAGATTAGTCTCAGTATTGTCATTGTTTCTATTGTTGCTTTAGCTGCATGCGGTGGTGGAGGAACAGAGAAAAAGGAAACTAAAAAGAAGGAAAAAACAGAAGAGAAGGCAGAAAAGGAGGTGCCTCAGTCAATTAAAGAGGGAAAAGGAGTTGGAGCAATTGATCATGTGAAATTAACTGAAGAGTTAGATGAAAGTATGATTCAAGTTGGAGAATCAATTTATGATATGAAATGTGCTTCTTGTCACAAATTGTCTGATCAGCGTGTAGTAGGTCCGGGGTTTGCCGGAATTACTAACAAGCGAAAACCAGAGTGGATTATGAACATGATTACCAATACTGATGCTATGCTGGAAGAAGATCCGGCTGCTCAAAAGCTATTGGAAGAATGTTTAACTAGAATGCCAAATCAAAATGTTTCTGTTGGAGATGCTCGTCAAATCTTAGAATTCTTTAGAAAGAATGATATGGAGACGGTAGGCAGTAAAGACGGAGCTATCGAATCGTAAACCAATTAAAACCTTTAATAAAAATGAAAACTAAATTTATTACCCCAATAGCTGCCATTTCGGTGTCGCTTTTTGCGATGTCATGTGGTCAGCAGGCTTCTACCGAAAAGGTAGTGACCGGAAACGCTGCGGAAAAAGCATACGTAGCACCGGGAGAGCACGACGAATTTTATGCTTTTATGTCAGGTGGTTATAGTGGTCAAATTACGGCTTACGGATTGCCCTCAGGAAGATTGTTAAAAGAAATTCCGGTTTTTTCTATGTATCCTGAAAATGGATATGGCTACAGTGAAGAAACCAAGCCAATATTTAACACTTCTTATGGTCATGTGCCATGGGACGATTCTCATCATATTGAGCTTTCTCAAACTGACGGAGAATTTGATGGAAGATGGTTGTTCGTAAATGGAAATAACACTCCCAGAATTGCAAGAGTTGACTTAAGTACATTTGAAACAGTAGAAATTCTTGAAATTCCTGATGTTGCAGGCTTACACTGTGCGCCTTTTATTACTGAAAACTCTGAGTACTTGGTTTCAGGAACTCGTTTTTCTGTTCCCATTCCTCAAAAAGATGTGCCCATTGAAACCTATAAGGAGAACTTTTCAGGTTTGATTAACTACGTATCAGTTGACCCTGAGCACGGACACATGGAGTTAGCTTTTCAAATCGAAATGCCTGGATTTAACTACGACTTAGCTAGAAATGGTAAAGGTAAATCTCACGGATGGAGTTTCTTAACTACTTATAACTCTGAACAAGCACATTCATTGTTAGAAGTAAATGCTTCTCAAAAAGACAAGGATTTAATGGCGATTATCAATTGGAAGAAAGCCGAAGAATACTTAGCTGAAGGGAAGTTTACAGAGCGTGAAACTTCTTATTATCATAACTTGATGGATGAAGAAACCGGTATTGTTTCTTCTAAAGAAATGAAGAAAACTAAAATCTTAAACCCGGCAGATTGCCCGGATATGGTTTACTTTATTCCGGTTCCAAAATCACCACACGGTTGTGATGTTGATCCTACCGGTGAGTACATTGTAGGTAATGGTAAGCTTTCAGCTGATATGTCAGTTTATTCATACACTAAAATTATGAAGGCCATTGAAGAGAAAAACTTTGATGGAGAAATTGATGGTATACCTGTAATTAACTATGAAGCGGGTTTACATGGTATTTTAGAAAAACCAGGTTTAGGTCCATTACATACAGAGTTTGATGGTAGAGGAAATGCTTATACAACATTCTTTATTTCCTCTGAAGTGGTGAAATGGGACGTGGAAACGAAAGAAATATTAGATCGTCAGCCCACCTTTTATTCTCCAGGTCACTTAGTGATTCCCGGTGGAGAAACCAAAAAGCCTGATGGGAAGTATTTGGTAGCGATGAATAAGATTACAAAAGACCGCTATTTGCCTACCGGACCGGAATTGGCTCACTCAGCTCAGTTATTTGATATTAGTGGTGAAAAAATGGAATTAATCTTAGATTTTCCAACAAAAGGAGAACCTCACTATGCACAAGCAATTAGTGCTGATAAGGTGAAGCCAAATGCAGTTAAATTTTACGACATTGCTCAAAATAAACATCCTTATGCAACATTGGGTGAGCGTAAATCTAGAGTAGAGCGTGAAGGGAATGAAGTACATGTATACATGACTGCTATTCGTAGTCACTTAGCGCCTGATAATATTGAAGGTGTAAAAGTGGGTGATAAAGTGTACTTCCACCTAACTAACTTAGAGCAAGATTGGGATGTGCCTCATGGTTTTGCTGTTCAAGGTGCTACTAACGCAGAGTTATTGGTAATGCCGGGTCAAACACGTACTTTGCTATGGGAGCCTAATCGAGTTGGAGTTTTTGCATTTTATTGTACAGATTTCTGTTCGGCACTTCACCAAGAAATGTCAGGTTATGTTAGAGTTTCTCCAAAAGATTCAGATGTTGAATTAAAATGGGGTTTAAATGAAGCTTTGAGAAATAACCAAGAAGCAGCCAATAAATTTTACGAAAAACAAAAACAAGAGCGAGAAGGTCTCGCTTCCAGTAATAAATAAGTAAAATAAAAGCCCGGCGGTTTTGTCGGGCTTTTTTAAAGCACTTTGTGATGCAAAAAAGTAAAACCCCAAGAATATGGATGAGCATAGCCATCCTTTCGTTAATCGGCGTATTTTTCTTTCCATTATGGCAAATAACCTTAGATGCCGCACAATTTCCCGAAGGATTGAGAATGGATATATGGATTAATAAAATCTCAGGCAGTAGTAAGAACATTATTCAAAATGTAAATATTTTAAATCACTACATAGGAATGCAATATATTGAGCCGGACTCAATAAAAGAATTAAAGTACTTTCCTTATGTAAATATTGGCTTGATTGTTCTTGGTGTACTTGCTTTTATCATCAATAAAAAATGGTCCTATTTACTCTGGGTGATTTTAGTAGCTGTTTTAGGTGCTTTAGGAATTTACGACTTTTATTTGTGGTTGTATGACTATGGACATAACTTAGATCCAATGGCACCGATTAAAATACCGGGGATGACCTATATGCCTCCACTACTTGGCGAAAAAGATTTGCTGAACTTCTATGTGACTTCTTACCCTGCTATTGGCGGTATTTTGTTAGGTGTGGCAACAATTAGTGGAGCATTTGCATTTTTAAGTTATAAAAAGCCAAAAAGAAAATACTATTAAGTAACATTTAAGATGAAAAAATTAAAAACATTAAAGCAGTTATTCATTTTCAGTTTAGCTGCTTTTCTTTTAAGTTGTCAGGCAGAGCCTGAAAAGATAAACTTTGGCGAGGATCATTGTGATTTTTGCAAAATGAGCATTGTTGATCCGAAATTTGGAGCAGAACTAGTTAGCGATAAAGGAAGAGTCTTCAAATTCGATGCAGTGGAGTGCATGATTCCATTTATGAATGAGAACAAAGAAACGAATTTTGAGTACGTACTAGTCATTGCTTTTGATCAGCCCGAAGAGTTAGTTGCGGTAGACCAACTTACATTTGCTCACTCAGAAAGCTACAAAAGCCCTATGGGTGCTAATATTGCCGCTTTTAAAGATAAAGGCAAGGTAGTAGATAATGCACATTTAATGGATTGGAACAAGTTGAAACAAAAAAGAATGCAGAAGCATTAAGTATGATTAAATTTCAAACGCTGTTACTGTTATTTTGCTTACAGTTTGGTGCTTTATTTTCTAAGAGTCGCACAGTTGAATCATCTTCTGTACGTGATTTACAATCTGTTTTTGATGAAGCTGAAAGTGGAGATACCTTGTTTTTAAAGGGGCTCTTTAAGGTTTCACTTCTAAAAGTAAATAAACCATTATTTATCATCGGAAAAGATGCAGAATTTGTATCCAAGGATGGGGATGAAATTCTAGTTATTGCTTCGGATAGCGTTTTGGTGAAAAATATTGTCTTTAAAAATGTAGAAGCCAGTTTTTTAAAAGATAGAGCAGCTATACGCTTGTTAGAAGTGCAGCAAGTGCAAGTAGACAACAATCAGTTTATCAATACTTTTTTCGGCGTTTATGTTCAGAATTCATCAAACTGTATAATTAGCAATAATACTTTGCAAGGAAAAGCAGGAGATGAAGTGCATGCCGGAAACGCCATTCATATCTGGAAAGCTGAGCGAATTGAAGTAATCAATAATGTAGCCGAAGGACATAGAGATGGTATTTACTTTGAGTTTGTAAATCAAAGCTTTATTTCGGGAAATATTAGCAAAAACAATATGCGATACGGCTTGCATTTTATGTTTTCTAACTACGACATTTATGAGAATAATCAATTCGAAAATAACGGCTCGGGTGTAGCAGTTATGTTTAGCAAGCACATTAGAATGTTGAATAATACTTTTAAAGAAAATTGGGGGGGAGCCTCTTATGGAGTCTTATTAAAAGAAATTAGTGATGGAGTGATGAAGCACAATCGCTTTGAGTTAAATACGGTGGGTGTTTATGCTGAAGGTGCCAATCGAATTCAAATTGATTCTAATGTATTTGTTCGAAATGGAAAGGCATTAGACATTAAAGGAAATTGTATGGATAATAAAATCCTAAACAATAACTTTTTGGGAAATACTTTTGAAGTATTGACAAATTCTAAGGGAAACCTAAACTTTTTTGAAGGAAACTATTGGGGGCAGTATAGTGGATACGATTTAAATAAAGATGGAGTAGGAGATGTGCCTCATCGTCCGGTGAACTTGTTTGCTTTGATTACCGATAAAATACCTGCGGCTAGTATGTTGCTTCACTCTCCATTAGTTCATGGTTTAGATATGGCAGAAAGAATTTTCCCTCAGCTGATTCCCGAACAGTTAATCGATAAAAAACCACAAATGAAACCTTTGAACCTATGATTGCTTTTGAGCAACTGAATAAAAAATACGGTAAACACAAGGCCTTGGAAAATGTAAGTTTGAGCATTCCAAAGGGAAGAGTTGTTGCCTTAATTGGGCCAAACGGATCCGGAAAAACTACTTTAATTAAATCTTTCTTAGGCTTAGTCAGCTTAAACTCCGGAGATATATTTTTTCAAGAAAAATCTGTTTTGAAACAAAGTGATTATCGCAAGCATATTGGATATATGCCACAAATTAGTCGTTTCCCTGAACACATGAATGTAAAACAATTGTTTGACTTTATGAGATCTTTGCGAAAAGATGTTAAAGATTATGATTGGGACTTATATGACAAATTTGAAATCAAGAAACTCGAGAAAAAACGATTGAATGCACTCTCAGGTGGAATGAAGCAAAAAGTGAGTGCTGCTTTAGCTTTACTTTTTAAGCCTCAACTACTATTGTTAGATGAGCCAACAGCAGGCTTAGACCCAAAGTCGAATGAAGTTTTAAAGAGCAAGTTGCTCAATTTTGCTTCTGAAGATCGATTAATCATTATTACTTCTCATATTTTAAGTGATTTAGATGATTTAGTAAATGATGTAGTTTATTTAATTGATGGAAAGTTAAAGTTTTATGAAAGCATTAATTCACTTCAAGAAAAGACGAAAGAGAGCCGCTTGACAAAAATGATTGCAGAACGTTTAGAAATGAAAAATTAAAATGGGAAAGATTGTTAAATACCTGACCATAGACTTGATGAAGAACTGGGTAATGATTGTGTTCACTGCACTATTGTTTCTTGCTACATTAGGTTTCTTCGCACTAGAAGGTCAGAATGAAAAAGCGGTAATTGGTCTGTTGAATTTATCATTACTCTTGGTACCTATGTTAAGTTTGATTTTTTCAATCACCTATTATTACAATATGTATGACTTCTTGCTGCTTATTTTGGCACAACCAATAAAACGTAAGAAGAGTATTTTTAGCTTGTATTTGAGTTTGTTAATTGTTTTTTCTTTAAGCATTACAATTGGGTTGGGATTGCCTTTAGTCTTATTTAACCCATTTTCAACTTCTTATTTATTGTTGCTTTGCATTTTGCTATTATCAGCAGTATTTATTGCCATAGCTCTTTGGGCTGCGGTTTTTACAAACGATAAGAGCAAGGGAATAGGACTATCGCTTTTGTTATGGGTTTATTTTGTTTTGCTTTTCGACGGTATTTTACTTTTAGGGATGTATAATTTTGCCGACTATCCAATTGAAAAGTACGTATTGTTTTTTACTTTTTTAAATCCGGTTGACTTAAGTAGAATTATGGTGTTAATGCAAACGCAAACGGCAGCTTTAATGGGCTATAGTGGAGCAATATTTAAACAGTTTTTTACAACTCAGCAAGGTTTAGGTATTGCGGTACTTTTACTGCTAAGTTGGGTTGTTGTTCCTTTGACATTTGCTTTTAATAAGTTTAAAAAGAAAGATTTATAATGAGTTTGCAAGCTAAGGTGATTACCTTTTTACAAGAAGCAAAAGTGCTTACTTACTGTACAGTAGTTGATGATCAACCACATTGTGCTCCTTGTTATTTCAGTTTTTTAGAAGAAAATGGTCAATACTATTTGCTTTTTAAATCATCGGAGGAAACTCAGCACATTCAAGAAGCGTTAATTAACCCCAAAGTAGCAGGGAGTGTTTTGCCTAATAGAAAAATGGAGGTTAGTTCTAATCAGGGAGTGCAGTTTAGAGGAAAGTTTATTTTAGAGGAGGAGGAGAGAACGAAACTTAAGAAAGCTTATCATGCTAAGTTTCCTTATGCTAGAGCAGTACCGGGAGAGGTTTGGGCAATAGAATTGATTGAAACAAAAATGACAGATAACACATTGGGCTTTGGTAAAAAGCTTAAGTGGATTAAGAATAATTAATTGGAAATATGTCAGTAATTCGACTAACAAAAGAGTTTCACTTTGATATGGCTCATGCGCTTTTGGGCTATGAAGGGAAATGCAAAAATATTCACGGTCATTCTTATGAACTAAAAGTAACTTTAATCGGTAAAGTCAAAAACGGAAGCCTTGATTCTGATGAGGGGATGTTAATTGATTTTGGGGTATTAAAAGAGATTGTCAGCAGAAAGATAATTAAACCTTTTGACCATGCCTTGGTGCTAAATGATAGAATGGATATTGACAATAAGCTGGGAGAGGGCTTCGAACAATTATTTTTTATGCCATTTCAACCAACTTGCGAAAACCTGTTGGCTCATTTTGCCGAATTGATCAAAAGTGAGCTGCCCGATGGATGTCGTTTACATCACTTATTTTTAAGAGAAACAGCTACATCTTATGCAGAATGGTGGGCAGAGGATAATTAGTCTAAAACCCCATTCAGGCCCATGCCAAATAGAGCAAAATCATATTTTACAGGATCGTTAGCATCAAACTTTCTGAGATTTTCGGTGAGTTCCTCTACTGCTTTCCAATCGTTTTGTTTGCGATTTAATAAGCCTAATTTCCGACCAACGTTAGCAGTATGAACATCCAAAGGCATCATGAGTTTAGAGGTTGGAAAGCTTTTCCACATACCAAAGTCAACACCTGCTTGATCTGATCTAACCATCCATCGCAAATACATATTTAAACGTTTAGCTGAAGAACCTTTCAAGGGATCGGCGATGTGTTTCTCAGTGCGCTGAAGATGTTCAGCTTGAAAGAAAAGTTGCTTAAAGTGGGAAAACTTTTCTTTCATACGCTCATTGGCGTTGGGACTAAGGCAGATCTCCAAACCACCATGATATTTATATAGCTGTTGTAATGCATGAAAAAAGTAAAATAAATCATCACTGTTAAAAGTACGGTGCACAAAGCCAACTGCTTTTTTGCGGTCACTTTCTTTATGATTAAGAATAAAGTCATACGGACTGTTGTCCATTATCTCAATCATTCGGTTTGCGTTTCGAATGATTGTTTTCCGCTGTCCCCAAGCAATAATTGCCGCTAAGAAGCCGGAGATTTCAATATCTTCTTTTACACTGAATTGATGAGGAATGGAAATGGGGTCATCGGCTATGAACCCCTTCTGATGAAATTCTAAGTAATACCTCTCTAAAAGGTCTTTAAGTTCGCTAGATTGCTTAATTTTCATGGGACAAAAATAGACAGTAAAGTTTTGAAAGAAGAAGAATTCAGAAGATTAAAATTAAGAGAACGGTATAAGGTGCTTACAGAAAAAGGAACCTTTTTAGCCAATAGAGTACATGCCGGTTTTCAATGCCGCTTATACGACCTTTTTGGCTTTTATGTAGAGGTGTGGCGACCTGCAGGAATTAATGTTATACAGTGGATTGAGGTGGTTAATCGTGATGAGATTATCGATAGCTATTTAGAAAACTTTGACATTGATTAACCGCCCACTCGCTTCACTTTATAGCCTTTTTTCTCTAAAATCTGCATCACTTTATCGCGCTTTTCTCCTTGAATGATGATTTCTCCATCTTTTACACTTCCACCTACTCCACAGGCAGATTTCAACATTTTGCCCAAATCATTTAAATCATCCTCTGAGCCAATGAAGTTTTTGACTAAAGTAGCCGTTTTCCCTCCACGGTTTTTACGGTCTAAGTAAACTCGCAATTCTTGTTGTTGTGGTGGTAAAGTTTCAATCTCCTCTTCTTCATTCTCAATTTCAAAATTGGGATTGGTGGAGTATACCATGCCGTTGTTTTTACCTTTTTTTCCCATAGTGATGCAAAAATAAGGGTTTCTAAAATTTAAACTTGAAACAAAGCCAAAGTATAATAATTCTTTGAGTCAGGAAAGTGCTTAATCAATTTAATTCCGGTTTCTTCGGCTAGTTTTTCAATTTCACTAAGGTCGTATTTTATGGAAACCTCCGTTTGAATGGCTTCAAAAGATTTAAAAGAATAGGTATCATCGCCAATACTTACAGTTTGTGCCTCAAGGCTAACTAAATGACTTTTACAAACTCCGGAAACCGGATCATAAGTCGGAAAGTGTTTAAATTGATTGAGGTCAAAGTTACCATTCAACTCATTGTTGATTCGTGCCAAAAGGTTCATGTTGAATTTGGCTGTAACGCCTTCTTTATCATTATACGCCGCAAGTATTTTTTCAGGATCTTTTTTTAGGTCAAATGCAATTAACAGTAAGTCATTAGTTCGACTGTTTTCTTTAAGAAATCTCACAAACTCAATGGCTTTTTCCGGGGAGTAGTTTCCAATATTGGCTCCCATAAACAGAATTAGTCGTTTTTTATCACTGAATGCTAGCTTAGGTAAGCTTATAAAATAATTACCAGCTACCGGTTTTACCTTCAAGTCCGGTATTTCTACTTGCATGTTTTCTTTATTCACTTTTAGTATATCCGCTGAAATATCAAGCGGAAAATAATCAATGTGTTGAAATAATGGCATAAAAGCTTTTAATAGCTCTACTGTTTTAGTGCCATCACCTGCACCAAGTCCAATGATATCAACTTCATTGCATAGGCTGCTAATATTAGCAGCAAGTTGATTACTTGAGTTTTTAATAATTTCTCTTTCGCAAACAGGCAGGTAATATTCCTCTAAATCCATGATTTCTTGAAACAGCTCACTGCCCTTTGCATCGTAAAAGTATTTGGTAGGGAGTGTTTTGGGCTTGTTACTTAATCCTTTTTTTACTTCTTTCTCAAAATCTTTCATTGCTTGTTTTTTTATACTAGTTCTAATATTCAGTAAGTTGCATACTGGTTTAAAGTAAACAACTAAAAACTTGAGTAGTTTTTTTTTTTGGAATAAAAGAGCAGGCTAATAATTATAAAGCCAATTCCGGTAAGTGCAGGAGCAAGCATTTGCATTTGAAAACCCAGTCCAATCATGATTAGTGCGAGTATAATTAGTAAGGCAGAAAGTAACTTTTTCATGTCCAATTATTTTAGCGTTTAATCGACAATGTAATCATTTTATTTATTATTAGTTGCTTAGACTAATCATTGTTAGATTTTAAATGTATTGTTGCCTATTTAAATTATTTACTACATTTGCCCCGTTATTGGTTCTCAACCTTCTTTCGAAAGTTGAGATTAAAAGGGAATCCGATGAAAATTCGGAACTGTTCCCGCAGCTGTAAGCTCCGATAACCTTTTTGCAAAATCCTTTGCCACTGTTGCGTTTGTTAGCGACGGGAAGGCCGCAAAAAGGGGAGTAAGTCAGAAGACCTGCCTATAACGAAATGCTTTCGGGACAAAAGCGAAGAGTGAGATTCTATCCTAGGCAGATTCAAACCCTTTGTGCTTTCCCGGTTTAATTAATGTAATGTTTAATCATGCAATTAAACCAGAGGAACTTATGACTAAAGAATATTGTAAAAAGAACCAAATCATTCCAAGGTCTCCTTTCTTTAATTGCAAAAAATCAATTTCAAAATGAAAAGAAATTATTTTTTGCTCGCTCTAACTTTAATTTCATCAGCGAGTTTTGCACAAAAAGTGCTTTTAGTAAATGGTGGTCAATTTGGCAACAGCCAAGAAAATGCCAATTTGGTCACTTACGACACTCAAAGTCAAAATTATAATGTAGTTGATACCATAAACAGTCAGTCTGCTCAAGACATATTGGTTGACACTGCTAATGCAGTAGCTTATGTGGCTGCACAAGACTCTATTATCAGTTATAACTTGAATACAGAACAACGAATTGCTGCCACTAGCTTTCAGGGAATTAGTACCAAAACATTGTCGCTGCATGCTAGCGGGCTATTAGTGGGAAATTGGTATGGACAGACCTCAAATAATCTTTATCTCTACAATAGAAACACTTTGACATTAATTGACAGTTTTCCAAATGTGAGCAAGGGAGTGAGTTCAATTTTAGTTCACCGAGATGACGCTTATGTTGTTCAAAACAATCAGACGGCTAGTTTTACAGATACTTTAGGCTATGTATTAAAAATTGATTTAATAAGTAGAACAATTGTAGATACTATTGTTCCTAGTGGTTACACTGAAGATATGGGGCAATTGCTCAAAAAGTCAGACAACAGTGGTTTTTATGTTTTAAACTCAGGTTCAAACACCATTAGCTCTTATGACTTTACATCGCAGAGTATCACAAACACCGCTATTGTTTTAGATTTTAGCGTTGGTAGTACTTCTAACTTCGATTTGGATCAGGATACTTTATTTGTTAGAACTGGAACTGGTATTGGAAGCATTAATTTGAATAGTTTGTCTGTTATGGATAGCGTAATTGTTGATACTGTTGTTACTGCATTTACTTATGATCGGCTTAACAAGAATTTCTATGTCACACAGACGGACTTTTTTAGCTACAGAAAAGGTGGGATTTACAATCGCCAAGGTACTAAAGTAGATACTTTTATGGTAGGTTATTCACCGGAAGTGATTCAAACATATTACAATACTGCCGTTGGTTTAAGCGAAGTTCTTCCACTGAAATTCAATGTAAAGCTATATCCAAACCCTGCTAAAGACTTCATTAATCTATACTGGGAGGAAAGTGAAAAAGTTGTCGATTTAGAAATCTACAATCAGTTAGGTGCAATGGTTTATTCTAAACGAAACCATAATTTATTTGAAACAGTTAGTTTAAGTAATGTGGCTAAAGGTGTTTATTTTGTACGAATTAGAGCAGGTGAAAAAATAGCAACTCAAAAACTAATCCTTGAGTAATGCGACAGCTGATTACTACAATATTTGCATTGATGACCTTGAGCAGTTTTGCTCAAGGTTCTTATGCGCCGGCTGCCGGAATCAGCGGAACAACGGCCATGCACAAAGACTCCTCGGTTTTTGTAGCTTGGGCAAATCAATGTACAATTATAAGAGGCTACCAAAACATTGCTAATCCTTCTTTGGGTTTTGCAACTGTGGGCGATTCAACTTCTGCAACAGGAGCTCCAAATGTCAATGGAGTAGTTAGTTTGGGTGATGGTGGCTCGGCCACCTTGTCGTTTCCCGGAGTTATTTTCGACGGGCCGGGACATGATTTTGCCATTTTTGAAAATGGCTTTAGCAATATAGACGGCGGTGACTTTTTGGAGTTGGGATTTGTGGAAGTTAGCTCGGATGGTGAGAATTTCTTTCGATTCCCGGCACATTCTTTAACAGATACTTCTCAAGCGGTAGGGAGTTTTGGAAGTGTAGATCCCACTCAAATTAACAATTTGGCAGGTAAGTATTTATTGAATTACGGAACGCCATTTGACTTGGCAGAATTATCCGGAATCAACGGTTTAGATGTTCAAAATATAACTCACATAAGGATTATTGACGTTGTGGGTAGTTTGAATAACACTTATGCGACAAGAGATACTGCCGGTAGAAAAATCAATGATCCTTATCCGACGGCATTTACGCAAAGTGGATTTGATTTGGATGCAGTGGGTGTTGTTCACATTAAATCGGTTGGACTTGCCGAGAAAGAGAATGTTAAGAAATTAAGCATTTATCCAAATCCGGTGAGAAAACATTTGTTTTTTAACGAGCAACTTATTGGCGCTGAATGGGAAATTCTAAACTTAAGTGGAAGATTAGTTAAAAATGGAAGATTAGCTAAAAATCAGATTAACTGTTCAGAGCTAAAGTCAGGAGTGTATTTGTTAAAACTGATTCATCAAAATAAATTGTATCAAGCTAAATTGATGGTGGAATAATGCGACTGCTACTTTTGTCCATATTATTGTTTTGTGCGACTATAGTAAAGTCGCAAATCATGGATTCAGTGAATATTAAGTCCATTGAAGTGGAGGCAACTGCTGTAAAAGAAAAAGCAGATGTTCAGCAATTAGACAGCAATATTTTACATCAGGCGGAAAATAAAGATTTGGGTGAAAGTTTGCAAAAACACGCCAACCTCTTTGTGAAGTCTTGTGGAATGGGCAGCATGGCAACGGTTTCTATGCGAGGGACGAACTCTGCTCAAACGAAAATATATTGGAATGATATCCAATTGAATTCAGCTTTAAATGGCATTGTCGATTTAGCACTATTTCCCACCTTTTTTATGGATGAAGCAGAAGTGAATTATGGCTTAAGCAGCATGAAACTTGGAAGTGGAGGATTGGGAGGTGCTATTCAGCTTAAAAACAAAGCTAACTTTAGTGAGTCAAATCATATTCAGATTCAGCAAGATATTGGGAGTTTTGGTTTGTACAATTCGCAATTGAAAATCAGTCTGGGGAACCATCGATTGAAATCACAAACCAAACTTTTTAGACGACAAGCCGACAATGACTTTGAGTACCTAAACTTTAATAAAGCAAATGCACCTCAAGAGAAAGTGCGCAATGCGACATTAAGGCAAGAAGGTTTAATGCAATCGTTTTACTATCGACTTAAAGAGAATCAACTCCTTGAAACGCATTTGTGGTACTATCGTTCAGATCGAAATTTGCCCCCATTAATGACTTCCATAGAGTTTAAAGAACATCAAGAAGATGACGCCATTCGCCTTTTAATAGGCTATAAAAAGTACTTGAGTAAAGGTCAATTCTCGATAAAATCTGCACTGACTAACCAAAGTGTATTCTATGAAAACGAACGTACTTCAACGGCTTCATTAACACAAACTGCCAATTGGTATAATGTGTTGGAGTGGAAGCAAAGGCTTGGAAAAAAACTATTCACGAATTTTCGCCTGAATACAGCTTACAACCAAATAAACCCTGGTGCTGAAGTAAATCAAATGGATCGAAAGCAAGCAAGCGCTTTTCAGTTAATTGAGTATGAGTTTACTTCTAAATGGAAAGCAGAAATTCAGCTCAGAGAAGAGTTGATTTTGGATGAGGGAAGTTTCTTTTTACCAACAGCAGAACTTACTTTCAAACCTAAAGGAACAGAAGATTTGGGCATATACGCCAAAGCAGGTAAAAACCTAAAATATCCAAGCTTAAATGATTTGTATTGGCAGCCGGGCGGCAATCCCAACCTTCAAGCAGAGGAAAGTATAACAGCTGAAATAGGTCTACAAAATGAATTGAGCATTTTTGATAAAAGCTATACTCTAAATTGGCAAACTGCGCTGTATATTTCATCGATTGATAATTACATTCAGTGGCAACCGACAGCTTTTGGCTATTGGCAGGCACTTAATTTAAAAGAAGTGGCTACTCAAGGACTGGAAGTTCGTGCAAAACTTAAAAGCCAAAAAGCAAAGCTTAAAAAAGAGTTGCGATTGAATTATACCTACACTTCTTCCGTCAACAAAGCAAGTAATCATACCATCGATCATTCTGTGAATCAGCAGTTAATTTACATTCCCGAACATCAGTATAATGTCAATTTAAGTTTGAGTAGAAAGGGCTATACCTTGAATTACAATTTTCAGTTTATGGGGGCACGTTACACCACTTCAGATAATGAATCCTTTTTGCCTTATTACACACTTTCCGACCTCTCACTAGGCAAAGCATTTAAATGGAAAGAACAATATTTGCAGTTTTCATTTGCCGTGATGAATGTTTTTGATACCGAATATCAAGCCATTGAATGGCGACCCATGCCTAATCGGAACTATTTGTTTACGCTTAAATACAAAATTCAGCCATGAAGAAGTATGTAAACATATTGTTTCTCTTGCTTTTTCTTTTTGGCTGTAAAAAAGAAGAGAAGAAAGAACCGGTTTCTCATGATTCAATCGCCAATTCGGAAGTTATCATTTTAAATGAGGGGAATTTTCAATGGGGGCAAGGTACAGTTTCGCTTTATGATCCACAGAGTGGAGCAGTGAAAAATGACGTTTTTCAGTCAAACAACAACAATCGCCCTTTGGGGGATGTGGCACAATCCATGACGATGATTGGAGATACCGGGTATATTGTGGTCAATAATTCCAATAAGATTGAGGTGATTGACTTAACTACTTTTCGATCTATTGGAGAGATCAGTACCTTGAATTCTCCCCGAAATCTGTTGCCAATCAGTCCCAACAAAGCTTATGTAAGTGATTTGTATGAAGATGATATTTATATTGTCAATCCGCTTGATTTTAGCGTGAAAGGTCGAATTAATTCAGCCGGTTGGACCGAAGAAATGGTGATGGTTAATGGAAAAGTGTTTGTTTGTCAAGTCGACAGTAGTCAGTTATTGGTAATTGATGCAGCTACGGATCAAATCATTGACAAATTACCTACTGCTCATTCGCCGCAGTACATAGAGTTTGATAAGAACGGTAATGTTTGGGTAAGTTGTAGCGGAAATCAGGATGCTAAAAAACCGGCTTTGCAGCAGTTTAACTCCTCTAATTTGCAGTTGATGAAAAGTTTGAGTGAGGAGTCAGCCAATCAGTTTTTCGGTGAAATTGCCTTTAATTCTACCAAAGAAGAATTGTTTTTTATCAATAAGGATGGAGTCGGAAAGCTGACAATTACGGATACAACACTAGAAGAAAAGGCTTTTGTTCCCGCAAATAATCGTATTTTATATGCGATGAACGTCGACCCTAAAACGAATGAGATCTATTTAGCTGATGCGATTGACTATCAGCAAAAGGGCGTGATTTACCGCTACAGCGAAAATGGAAGCTTAATGAGTCATTTTCGGGTGGGAATCATTCCCGGGTCGATCTATTTTAAAGAGTAAACATGAATTATTATCCGGAACGCATTGTTTGTTTGACTGAAGAAACCACTGAGACCATCTATTTATTGGGTGAAGAAGATCGAATTGTCGGCATTTCCGGCTTTACTGTACGTCCCAAAAGAGCGCGTAAGGAAAAGCCAGTAGTTTCTACTTTTTTGGATGCCCAAGTGGATGATATTCTCGATTTAAAACCCGACTTAGTGATTGGTTTTTCCGACATACAAGCTAAAATTGCCGAAGAGTTAATTGCAAAAGGCGTGAGCGTTTGGGTAAACAATTATCGATCAGTCGACGGTATTTTTAAAATGATTGTCCAAATGGGGAGCTTACTAGGCAAGCAAAAGCAAGCCATGGAGTTAATTCGAGGCTACCAAAGTAGAATAGACGTAATTAAGGCTGAAGTAGCGCAATGGGAGAAAAAGCCTTTGGTCTATTTTGAAGAATGGTACGATCCATTAATCACCGGAATTCAGTGGGTGAGTGAGCTAGTAGAAATTGCAGGTGGAGTAGATGCTTATTTAAAAAACAGGAATGCTTCTTTGGCAAAAGACCGGATTATTGAAAACCCACAGGAAGTGGTGGACATCAACCCCGATATTATTTTAGCCTCTTGGTGCGGCAAAATGTACAAACCCAAGCGCATGTTTGAGCGAGAGAATTGGAAAAGTATTCGCGCTTATAAAAATGAAAATTATTATGAAATTGATTCTTCTATTATTCTACAGCCCGGTCCCGCAGCACTAACAGATGGATTGGGAGCGATTTATAAGCATACGAAAGCTTGGTATGAAGGGCTGAAAAAGGATTAAGGATGAAGGTAGAGTGTACTTTTTTAGATGCAAGAGACAAGAAGCAGATTCTAAAGTCGAAAATCATTGTTTACTAACTAATAATTCAAAAGATTTCCAATTCAATAATAGTCGTTTTTAACCGTTAGTAACGGCTATCCCTATTTTACTTCATTGAAAATCATTGTTCTTTGTTCTTTTCTTGGTATGTTTGTGATTGAATCTTGTATCTAATAAATATGTGAAAAAGTACTATGTTTATGCGGATATTTACTAGTTGTGCTTAATTGACCATGCTAGAACCAGAGTCTTATGTTTTAATTTTTATGATTGCCAGTTGGTTTGTTCTATCTGCTTTGGCAACTTATCGTTTGGTAAAAAGCTCGAAGCATGAACTTTCAAAATTGAGGCTGATTTTTATTTGGTTACTTCCCTATTTAGGAGCATTATTATTTATAATTCTAACTTCAAGGGAAAAGGATAAAAAAGTGGACGACAGGAGTAGATATAGAGAAGCAGGATACAAATCTTACACTAGGTTCAGATGATAAATAAAATCGTTAAAGCCTTTATAATCATGACTTTGGTTTCAGGTAATGCTTATGCTCAATCAGGACAGATTACAGGAAAGATAATGTCTGAAGAAAAAAAGGAAGAAATTAAGAATGTTAAGGTTATTTTAATCCAGGCTTCAAATCCAATTGACTCTTCATTTACCGACAAGAAAGGGAATTTTATATTTGAAAATATTGGTTTAGGAACCTATGACCTCAAGATTTTGAAGAAAAAATATATGACTAAAATATATCAAGGATTAAAAATAAATGATAAAGAGTTGGAACTTCATACGATTACTATACAAAAAGGCATCGATTTAGGTCCAACAATTTGTACTTGGAAATAAAAAACTAAGCACAACAAAAACTATAAAATATAGCCGCAGTCAACGTTTGGAGATGGTTTGATTACCTTTAATGCTAAATTTAACTGATACTGCTTGCGGCTACATTTCATAGTCAGAACGTTGGCACCAATGTAAAATAGTATGCGATTAATATTGAAAATTCTAATTCTAATAATATTTCCAATAAGGACTTTTGCCTGCGAATGCCCAATTTATACAGTATTTGAAACAAAAGACGACTTAAAAGAATATGATTTTATCGCATATATTAAAATAACGGATATTCAGAAAGCGGGAAATAATACTGATTTAATCATTCACCAAATATCTTTTGACATAATCAACTTGTATAAAGGGCCTAAACTTAAAAACATTCTAGTTGATGGCTCGCATTCATCATTAATTGACATTGGTAGGACTAACTGTGACTTAGAGGAAAATGTTGGCGATGAATGGGTTATTTTTGGATTTAAAAATTCTGATTTAAATCAATATATTACAGGATATTGTACTCGCTCACAAAAAATAAAAGACTTTACCGGAGAGATTTATAAACATGGAAATGAAGTAAATTTAACAAGTAGGTTAAAGACATTATTTGACGAAGCACCTTGTAAAGAATGAATTTGAGAGAAACATTTCTCAATACAAAAATACATTTCAATATAGCTGAAAAACCAAAATATATAATGATAAAAGAAAAAACACTGGTGCCAACATCGGTTATGGCTAATGCGGGCTGATTGGGTAAAATTGAGGATATTGCAAAAATAAATTAAACAGCGGGCGGACAAGAACGGAGCTCCGAAATCCCGCACTACGCTTATACTTGGCCGTTGTGCGGCAGCAAAAAAACATCTCGTTTAAAACAATGCTTGTTTCTTAATTAGGAAACTTTTAACTTTGCTGAAAACAAACTAAATGGATGATTATAAATTCCGGGTGGAGTTTATGGAAGATGCAAAGCAGTTCCTTGACAAGCTTAACGAAAAGGCTAGAGACAAAGTTTACTACAATATTTGGAAAGCTCGAAGCACAAACGACAAGGAGCTTTTCAAGAAACTTCAAGACGAAACTTGGGAATTTAGAACAAAATACAGCAAGTCATATTATCGACTCTTTGCGTTTTGGGACAAAACATGGTAATTTCAACACACGGACTTATCAAAAAAACAGATAGAATACCAAAAAGTGAAATTGCTAAAGCAGAACGGTTGAGACAACAGTATTTTAACAGCAAAAACAAAGAAAAATGAAAACATACAGTTTAGAAGAAATGACCGATAAACATATCGGTAAAAAAGGGACAAAAAAAAGAGATGAATTCGATTATGAACTTCGTCTTGATTTACTAGGACATTCCATAAGACAAGCAAGAAAAGAGCGACACTTGACACAAGATCAACTTGGAAAACTTGTGGGTGTGAAAAAAGCCCAAATATCCAAGATAGAGAACAGTGTAACTGATGCTAGATTTTCGACCATTTTAAAGGTTTTTAAAGTGTTGGGAGCAAAAGTGAATTTTAATGTAGAACTCAGCAATCAAAAGTTGGCGTAATAACCAAAAAGAAGAAGCCGACCGCACAACAAACGGCTATAACTAATGCGAGGTAAGTAAGATAAAATTAGGATATTGCAAGCAATAAACTACGCAGCGGACGGAGACGAACGGAGCTAGGAAGCTCGCACTAGTCATGAGCCGCCGAACGTTAACTGCTATATAAAATAACCAATTATGAAACATTTTTTAAAAACTGTAGGACTTCTGACTTTTTTGTGTATCTCAAATGTTGCTCTTTGTCAGAGTAACGAAATTAAAGTTCGGTTTATCGGAAACTGCGGTCTTCATCTAACTGATGGAGAATCTAATATTTATATTGACTTTCCTTATAAATCAGGAGCTCATAATTATATGGAGTATGATTTATCCGAACTAGACAGCGTGAAGATCAAACCAATTTTTATATACACTCATAAACATTCAGACCATTACTCTAAAAAATTGGTAAAAAAGCTTGCAGGCAACTTAGAAGGGAAAGTTTATGGACCTTGGAATGTAAGCGAACTATCAGAACTAAATAACAAACTGCAGAACTTCACGATTGAAGCACATAAAACTAAACATAGATTTTCCTTTAAGCACTATTCATATACTATAACCTGGCACAAGAAGACTATTTATATTTCAGGAGATACTGAACACGCAGAGACAATTGCTTCTTTTACAAATATTGATTGGGCATTCGTTCCAGCTTGGCTTTTAATGGATGCGATTCAAAAAGATATTAAACTTAAAGGAAATATTAAGCACATAGCCGTGTATCATATTGGACCAAACGACAACATAACAACAGAAGACCCCCAGATAAAATTATTAAATACACCAGGAGAAATTATTACACTCACATATTAACATAGAATACACCAGTTAACAGCGTATCCTATGAAAATAGCTAGAACAATAGTAAAACCAAGGGCTTTGACTCGCATCAAACTTTGTGCATAACCGAAAGTTTCGTGCTCCGAAATCGCCTACTTTTCATATACTAACCGTTAACAGTCAGGCAAGACAAACAACCGTACAACAATGAAACTTTAAACACAGACAAATGAAAAGTTATAAATTTTATAAATAATTTCCAAAATTCCATAACATCTGTTACTGATAGATTTGCCAATTTTGCACCAACTAGAATAACGAAATGAAAGACAACATTCTTATTGTAGGAGGTTATGGCAAAGTAGGCAGTATCATAAGCAGACATTTAGCCGAACTTTATCCTAAAAAAATTATTGTGGCAGGACGAAGTTTTGAAAAAGCAAAAACCTTGTCTGAAACACTTGACCACAATGTCATTCCATATCATTTAGATATAGATAGTCAAACTGACAATGCCGTTTTAGAAAACACAAAATTGGTCGTTATGTGTATAGACCAAAAAGATACCAAATTTGTAGAATTGTGTATAGAAACAGGAGTGCATTATATTGACATCACAGCTAATCAGCATTTTATTGACCAAGTAGAACTATTAGATGAGAAAGCAAAATCAAATAACGTAATAGTTGCTTTGAGTATAGGACTTGCACCGGGCATTACCAATCTCTTGGCTCAGCATTGTGCTAATCAGATTTCTGAAACCACTGTTATAGATATTTTTATATTGTTAGGTATTTGGGAAAAACACGGAGATGCTGCATATCGTTGGACTTTTGACAATATACATTCGTCATATAATATTAATGATAGCGGTAAAACAAAAACGATAAAGAGTTTTACTCTTCCCCAAAAGATCAATCTTGCAGGGAAACGAAAATTCTACACCTTCAATTTTTCAGATCAACACACGCTTGCAAAAACGATAAATACAAAGCAAGTATTGACAAGAATGGCTTTTGACTCTACAATACTGACTTCTTTAGTTGCTTTGTTGAGAAAATCAGGTTTAACCAAAATATTCAACTATAAAATATTTCAAAATATTTGTATTTACCTATTCAAAAAAATGAAAATAGGAAGCGATGAATTTGCTGTAAAAGCCGTAGCAGGAAACACAGCAAACGAAATTTATGAATGTAACCTTGAGGGGAAAGGCGAAGGGAAAACAACTGCATACATAGCCATTGAAACAGTCCTTTATGTAATACAGAATAACTTTTCTAATGGTGTCAGGCATATACACCAAATCATAGAAAACATTCCTGAATTTTTGGAAAATTTGAAACGGTACGACAGCACTATTGAAGTAAAATACAAAAATATTCGCAACAATGAATAATGAGGAATTAAAAACATTAGCCGAACAGTTGAGGCAACCAGACGGACTTAAAGGCATCGAAATTGCCGATAATATGAATGAGACCAATAGTAAAATGACGTTTCATTCCATAGATCATTTAGACATATCCAACAATGACCATATTTTAGAACTCGGACACGGCAACTGCAAACATCTTTCTTATGTCCTCAAACAGAAAAACAAACTGACATATTACGGACTTGAAATTTCTGAACTGATGAACAATGAAGCGAAACGAGTAAATCAACGTTTCATTGAAGGCAAACAAGCCCTTTTTTATATGTATGACGGACAGAATATTCCTTTTGAGGATAATCATTTCGATAAAATTTTTACGGTAAATACCATTTATTTTTGGACTGACCCAAAATTGCTTTTAGCTGAATTGTTCCGTGTATTAAAACCAAACGGAATACTGAACATAACCTTTGCTCAACAAGATTTTATGGAACAATTACCGTTTACACAATTCAGCTTTACTCTATATGACAACAAAAAAATAAATCAACTTATTGACACAACACCATTTCAAACGGTCGGTTCAGACACACAGACAGAAACCATAAAAAGTAAAACAGGCGACATTGTAAACAGAGACTTTACAACGATTATACTAACAAAATACCCGAACTGCCAATCGAGTAGACGGCTCCGCCCCAAAATAGGGCGGAGTTCGCCTCTTGTAATAATATCTGTTTGCTAAAAAATGTTATGTTTTTGGGAGCTTACAGAGATAAGTACTTGCGAAGTGAATAGAGATCTAGTATTTGTGCAAGTATTTAAAAACAGTAGAGAATAAGATTAGATGGAAATAAGATTTAAAAGTGTAAATACTAATAGTCCGGGTCTGATAACAACATACATTCTGCTTCTAATTTTATCTGGACTATTCTTTTTTGCTGCTTTTAACACATACAACAATGATGGTCGATCTATTCTGTTTTTCTTATTATTATTCCTAGGTTCTATTGGGCCGATTGTTAGCTTTCTACATTTAAAAAGTGAGATTATTATAAAAAAAGATGAATTAATAAAAAAGTCAATACTCAGAACCAAGAAATACTCCCTAAGAGACTTTAAATCAATTCACATAACAGATACAGTAGTCGGACAATATCCTATAGTAATAGAACTAGATGAAGTTAGTGCCAAAAAAGAGAAATTGACAAACTTCTTTACAATAAGACATATAAACTTAAATAAAGAAAAGTCATACAATCCATACAGATTTAACAACCTTAAAAAAGTTGTGAGTTTACCATACTATCCTGAATTATATGAATTACTTAAAAGTAAAATAAAAAACTCTCCGCAATAACTAAGTATCTCCTAACTAATAGAACTGTCTATTCCAACTCATTGAAAACCTTAGTTGAGTGTCGCTGCATACTAATCCTCCGAGCCCATGCGCTTTTTACGCCTTTTCATTTCGCGTTTGTATTGACGTTTCATGCGCTTTGTTTCTTTTTTATAGCTATTGTGTAATTCTTGGCTTGGTGTAGTATTGTACTTCATTCCTTTTCTGCTCACTCCTTCAAAACCTTTATAAGGATTGCAGCACACTGTAAGCAGGAGAGAAAACACCAAAAAAGCTAAGATTTTACTTTTCATATTCTTGCGCCAGAATTTCAATATCGGTAATCAGTTGATCTACACTTTCTGCATCTGTGCCATCGTAAAAGCCGCGAATCCGTTTTTCTTTGTCCACCAAAACAAAATTTTCGGTGTGGATAAAGTCGTCCGGACCGCCATCGCCTTCGGTAGTGGCTGCAAAATAAGACTTACGGGCTAAATCGTAAATTTGTTTCTTGTCGCCGGTTAAAAACACCCATTTGTTAAAGTCAGCTTCATAACGTTTTCCATACTCTAAAAGTACTTTTGGCGTATCAATATCCGGTGTAACAGAATGGGATACAATCATAAAGTCAGCATTCTCCTTGTAGGCATTTTGAACCCTCACTAATTGAGAACTCATATCAGGACAAATGGTAGGGCAGGTGGTAAAGAAAAAGTCGGTAACGTAATATTTCCCCTCTAAGTCTTTTGTACTGAAATTTTCTCCATTCTGATCGATTAAGCTAAAATCAGCAATTTTATGATTCTTACTGATACCTTGCTTGCTTTCATCTACCAATTCAGGATTGAGCATCGCCGGGCTGTATATGGGCAGCGTTCTGCCTGCCTTTATCATTTGGTAGGCAATGCCAATTCCCACAGCCAATATAACTGCAGGAACAATAAGGGCAAGTTTATTTTTCATTCTTTACTTCTCTTCATTGTTTATCAAAAACTCAATCATTTTATCCAAGCCTTCAATACTGATTTTTTTGGCTAGAATAATTTTATCTTCATCCAAAAGGTAAGTTTGAGGAGTAGAAAATACATCATATAGTTGGCGGAAATTGCTTGTAAAGTCGCCTCCATCAGAACCATTAATGAAATCTAGCTTATGCTGATTGATAAAGTTAATCCAAGCTTCATTTTCGTATTCATTTCCTACGGCAAAAACCTTTAAATCTACTCCCATATCTCTGTATTTGTGGTACATTTTTAGCAACTCAGGGGTAGCTTTTTTACAATGCCCACAATCAGGTGACCAAATGTAAACAATGGTATATTTTGCCTCCACATCGTAAAGTTGCAAAAATTTCTTTTGAGCCGTGTCTTTTACGACAATATTGGGCGCTTTTTTGCCAATTAACAAAGGATCTAATGTCTCTGCTTTATCAACTAACTTTTTCAGATTCTTTTCACTATACCATTCCTCTGCCATGCCTTTTGCAAAGTAGTTCTTTACTAAATGCACAAAAACAGCATCCATTCCCATACGCTCAGAACGTTCATAATGAGAAGTTAAAAAGCTCAAGGCATACTTAAATAATTGCGGGCTTTGTTGAGATTTTTCCAAAATATAGTCCACTGATTTGATGATAGAATCCGCTTGCTGATAAGTCAACTTATCGAGATAATACATGATTTTTTCATGAAAAGTATTAGTGCGTACTAATCGTCCATCTGTAAAATCGAAGTTATCGAAAAAGTGAGCTTTAAAATATCGATAAGCAAAAGAGCTGTCGCTTGGGTTTGGGTTTTCAGGTACTTCCGGATATTTTACTGCTTTTAAAAAGTTGCTTGGTAGCGTTCCTTCATTTTTCTTATGGAAGTCTTCTAAGTAGTTAGCTACTTCCTCGTCTAATTGATCTAATTCAGCTATAATTTTTTCTTTCTCTTTGCCTTCAGCAGTTTCTAACTTATCTCTTAACTCCTTAGATTTTTTCTGACGACTATTTAAAAACTTAAAATACTCAAAGAATATTTTATTTTCTTTGCTTCCTTCAACTTCTAATGATTGTACTATGTCGTCGTGATTACTGCTGACACTAAATTGCTGATCATCGACTACGAAGTCAAATAATTTACCTGTCGTACTTAAAACAGAATACATTCCATGCTCTAAGGTGTCTTCTTTATCTTCAAAAACAAACTCTCCCTTTTTGTTGACTACCGCAGTGTCTCTGTAAAATTGTCCTTTTCCATAAAAATAGGAAAGGTGAGCGACGCTGTCCGGGTAATTTTTGATCTGAAATTTTAACTCATAACCTTTACTTTCTTGACTTGAAAGTTGGAAAGAAAACAGAAATGAAAGAGTAATCAGTGCGAAATTTTTCATCAGCTTATATTTAGTATTCATTTTTTTAGAAATTAGTGTTTCAAAAATACGATTTCAGCCATTTCAAGAGCTGTTAATGCTTGTTAAACACAATTGTTATTATTTATTTGAAAATTGTATGATATTAATAATCGTTTTTTAATCTAAATTTATTTGAGTTCAACTCATCTCTTGGTTTCTTTATTTCATTTTTACTTTTTTCCATTGATGAAAAAAGTAAACAAAAAAATCTAGGCCTGTTCATTTTTTAAGTTTTCCGCTCCTAAATGGCGATGATTTCAGCGATCTCCAAAGATTTACTTTGGAGCTTCCTCAATCATTAGCCCCATTTAGTTCGTTCCATCCTTAAAAAATGAAAAAGGCCACCCTAACTATGGAAAATTCTTGAATCACTCTTATATTTATAACAACAGGAGTGTATAAAAAGCTTAACAATATCTTTTTGTTCTTTTAGTTTTATAGTCTGATTTTTCTCGTATTTTTCAAACATGGAATTTTTAAGTTGGTTGTTAATTTCTTTAATCATCTTAGCCGGCATTGTAGTCGGTATTTTATATTCCTTTTACTTTTTGCAGGAAAGACTCATTTTTAATCCAATTAGTTTGCCAAAGGATTATAAATTTCCTTTTTCCCAAAACTTTGAGGAGCGCTTTTACAAAGTTGACGAAGGAGTTGACTTAAGTTGCCTATTGTTTAAAGCTAAAGAAAGCAAAGGCTTGGTGTTTTATATACATGGAAATGCCGATAATTTAAGGTATTGGGGAGAGTTTGCACCTTTCTTTTTAAAGCGCAACTACGATGTTTTTATGTTTGACTTTCGCGGTTTCGGAAAAAGCGACGGTAAAATTAAGGGTGAGCGAATGCTGCAAAGAGATACTAAAATTCTCTACCAACAGATGCTCAAAGAATATGATGAAAAAAACATCATTATTTATGGGTTTTCTCTCGGCACCGGTATTGCATCTAGGCTAGGGAGTAGAAATCAGCCTAAAGCATTGATCTTAGAAGCTCCTTACTATAATTTCTTAGAGTTAGTTAATTATCACAAAGCATATTTACCGGCCAATTTAATCAGTAAATATTACTTTAGAACCAATCGCTATTTAGAAGAGGTAAAAGTTCCCATTTATGTATTTCATGGAACTGAAGATCGCAAAGTTCCTTTTTATTTGGGTGAAAAACTCAAGGGCATTAATCCACGCATGAAGTTTATTGCTATAAAAGGAGCAACTCACAACGATATGCAAGCGATGAAAAAGTACAAAAAGTGGATGACGGAGATTTTACGCTAATTCCTTTTTACCTTTAAACTCTGAGGTGAAGTGGAATTCAATATCCGGATAATTGTCTTTTGTAATTTGTAAAATTCCGGCAGTTTGAGCTAAAAACACCAGGTTTTTGTCCTTGTCGTGCACAATATAATTTGACTTTAATCGAATAAACTCCTCCATCATTTCTTTATTATCTGATGTAAACCAACAAGCTTTATAAAAATTGAGCGGCTGAAAGTTTGCAGAAGCTCCATATTCATGCTCAAGACGGTATTGAATTACCTCAAATTGAAGTTCGCCTACAGTACCAATGTATTTTTTATTGCCCATTCGCGCAGTAAATAGCTGAGCAACACCTTCTTCAGTCAATTGATTAATTCCCTTTTCCAGCTGTTTCGCTTTCATTGGGTTATTATTAATTACTTCTTTAAAAATTTCAGGTGAGAAGCTAGGAATACCTTTAAATGTAAAATTGTCGCCTTCTGTTAAAGTATCTCCAATTTTAAAGTTGCCGGTATCGTATAGTCCAATCACATCTCCGGGAAAGGCTTCGTCGATGAGGCTTTTTTCCTTTGCCATGAAACTGGTTGGGTTGTTAAATCGCAAGTTTTTATCTAAGCGAACGTGGTGAAAAAACTTATTGCGTTCAAATTTACCACTGCATACTCTTAAAAAGGCAATTCGATCACGGTGGTTGGGGTCTAAGTTTGCATGGATTTTAAAAACAAAACCACTGAACTTTTTCCGCTCAGGATCAATTTCTCCCTCATTTGTTTCTCGAGCTTTAGGAGTAGGAGCGATTTCAATAAATTCATCCAGCATTTCTCGAATACCGAAATTATTCACCGCTGAACCAAAGAAAACCGGAGCAACTTCACCTTTTAGATAAGCCTCTCGATCAAATTCATCGTAAACGCCTTCAACTAACTCTACATCTTCTCTTAATTGATTGGCTTCTTTGCCTACTAATTCATCTAGTTTGCTGTCGTTTAAATCATTGATAGAAACAACATCCTTAGTTACTTTTGTTTTTGAAGACTGAAAGAGGTTTACATTCTTTTGCTCTAAATTGTAGACTCCTTTAAATGTAACTCCAATGCCAATTGGCCAGCTCATAGGACGTACCTTAATTTGAAGCTTTTCCTCTAATTCATCTAGCAACTCAAAAGGATCTCTACCTTCTAAATCTAATTTGTTGATAAAAACAATTACCGGCGTATCACGCATTCTACAAACCTCCATGAGTTTTTCGGTTTGCGTTTCAACTCCTTTCACACAATCAATAACCAAAATAACGCTATCTACTGCGGTAAGAGTACGGTAAGTATCTTCAGCAAAATCTTTGTGACCAGGCGTATCCAACAAGTTAATGAGTTTGTTTTTATACTCAAAACCCATTACAGAAGTAGCTACAGAAATCCCTCTTTGCTTCTCGATTTCCATAAAATCGGAAGTAGCTGTTTTTTTAATCTTGTTGTTTTTTACCGCACCAGCCGTTTGAATAGCACCACCAAAGAGTAAAAACTTCTCCGTTAAAGTGGTTTTTCCGGCATCCGGGTGACTAATAATAGCAAAGGTTTTTCGTTTGCTAATTTCTTCTTGTAAACTCATTCAATCCGCAATTTAAGCGGGCAAAGTTAGGAAAAAGGGAGTTAGTATGTTTTTACAATTTTCTCAGTGTAACGCTCATTATCCTTGATTATTTCTAAAAAGTAAACTCCTTTTTCGGCTGATTTCAAGTCGATTTTCTGATTGCTTATAGCTCTGCCTGTTTGGATAAGCCGACCACTTAAGTCGTAAATCTTATATTCAAATGTTGAGTTGGACTCAAAGCTTACCATAAAATCTTCTTTAAATGGGTTTGGAAATAACTTTATAGAACCGATTTCTTTTTCATTTAATGAGGTAGCCAAATTATATATTTGAACTCCTTGGGTTTTTTGACATCGATTGCTATCGTAAACAACAATAGTGTAATCCCCGGCACAAAGATTATTGAATTGCCCACTTGAGTCTTGCCACCAACCTAGAGTGTCATTCCTTATAACTTCAATTCGATAAGGAGGAACTCCATTGTTTAGCTGTACATTAATACTAGCATTACAATTAGTTGAATCGGTTTGATGGCTGATGTTTGCTTGAATGTTGATTTCCGGCACATTGTTTATTGTATAATAGTAAACTTTAGTCGTATTCAGCGAATCAATACAAGTTACTTTATGTTGACCAATTCTAGCGCCATACATGTGAATATAGCCTACTGTATCAACTTCCCAACCACTACCATCGTTGTATTCATAGGTTACATTATAAGGAGGAATTAAACTGTCAGCAGCAAAGTCAGGATTAATGCAACCAGGACCATCGTGACAAACAGGATCTTTTTTTTACCCGGTGCACAGTATGGAGCATATCCAGGTTGAATCCACTTTAACTCATCTAAAGTAAATCCAAACTCTTTCGCCCAAAGCTCAACTTCAGGATAGATCATTTCTTCTAAATAGGAGTAATTATTTTGTTGAGCAATCATTTTCGATACTTCGGGAAATCCTGTTTCGATGATTAAGTGTCCAACTGCGCAGGCTGTCCCAAAGTCGTCAATAAAATAGGGGATTCGATAAGAGTGATGTAAATTGATTGGAAATTGCTCATTTTGATAATACTGCTTTAAAATAGTTAAGGCAGTAGATCGGTTTTTCTTTTGTTTATTATTGAGGTGGTGGACTGAGCGTTCTTTAAGAATTTGATGAACCAGCTTTAAGTGTAATTGAATTTGAGACTTTTCGTTCTTAGGAAAGTCGACTTCATAAAATTTTTCAGGAAGGTCTGTTTGAAACTTCCAGTATTTGTTGATTTCAGTTAATTCTTGTTTCAACTCATTAGCAAAAGAAGAGTTATTCATTAAGAATCCAAGACAAATGAGTAGAGCTAGTAATTTATTTTTCATGACGAAATGACTTTTGATAAACACTCAAACTTAGCCTTTATTTGTTAAAATATCAAAACTTTAAGTCAAAAGCTTACAAAATCTATTAATCAATTGGCTGAATACTTTAATTAAACATTTAAAAGTGGCTACTTTTGCAAAACTTTATGAGCGACACAAAAACCATTGACCTTACAGAAGTAGACGAAAGCCAGGACGGAAAGTCATTGTATCCATTTCAGGAGGAGGCTATCGCTAAAATTTCAACTAAACTCAATGAACTTGAGGATAATCACAATGTACTTTTCCAGTTGCCTACAGGTGGTGGAAAAACAGTGATTTTTTCAGAAATTGCCAGAAGATACATTAAATCAACCGGTAAAAAAGTGCTTATTCTTACTCACCGTATTGAGTTATGTAAGCAAACTTCTAAAATGTTAACCGAATTTGCTGTTAAAAATAAAATCATCAACAGCAAGGTAAAAGCCGTTTCTGATAATAATGACTACATGTGTTTTGTAGCCATGGTGGAAACCTTGAATAATCGCTTACAAGATGAAAAAGTGACGGTAAATAATGTAGGTCTCGTAATTGTTGATGAAGCTCACTACAATAGTTTTAGAAAGTTATTCAAGTATTTTGAGGATGTAAATATTCTCGGAGTAACTGCTACACCATTAAGTTCGAGCATTAAGCTGCCGATGAATGAAAACTATGAAGAGTTGGTGATAGGTGAGTCCATTTCCAGCTTGATTAAAAAAGGGTATTTGGCTAGGGCGACAACCTTTAGTTATAATGTTCATTTAGATAGCTTAAAAGTTGGAATTAACGGTGACTATACTGTAAAGTCTTCTGAGCAGCTTTACGGAAATTACATGATGCAGGAGAAGTTACTTAGAGCTTATGAAGAAAAATCTCAAGGAAAAAAGACTTTAATATTTAATAATGGTATTTCAACATCATTTGGAGTTTATGATACTTTTAGAAATGCCGGCTATGAAATTCAACATTTAGATCATCACACCACAGAGCAGGAGCGAAGAGATATATTGAAATGGTTTAAAGAAACACCGGATGCCATATTGACTTCCGTTGGTATTTTAACTACTGGATTTGATGAGCCTACAGTAGAAACCATTATTTTAAATCGTGCTACCCGTTCATTGGCATTGTATCACCAGATGATTGGTAGAGGCTCCAGAATTTTGCCGAATAAGAAAGAATTTACCGTAATTGACCTTGGTAATAACTTACACCGCTTTGGATTGTGGGAGTCGCCTGTAGATTGGTATCATATTTTCCAAGCGCCTCATCAGTACTATGATGACTTGAAATCTGATGAAAATATTGAGAGGCAGTTTGTTTATCAAATGCCGGACGAATTGAGAAAGAAGTTTTCCAATTCAGAAGACATTTCTTTTGATGTTGAAGGCGAGTATAAGAAAGCAATGGCTCAAATGGAACATTCTAAAGTCGTTATTCAAAAATCAATTGACCAACATGTAGAAATGTGTGTTGAGAATGCTGAAGATATGTGGGATGCCTTAGACTTAGCCAAGTTGTTGGAAGATGATATTCGCGATCGAATTAAGCATTATTCGTATTGTACTATAAAAACCACCAAAAATTATTTAAATTGGTTGGAAGACGATTATAAGCGGCGCTTAAACTCTCAAATTCGCCAAGCTTTTGTGAAAAAAGACGCATAGCATTTTTATTTCCACAATACTTAGTTAATATTTATAGGTGGATTACTTAAGGTATTTAAAAGCTTTATTCTTAATATTACAGCACCATCACAAATACCTTAATAGAATGCCTTATTATGTTCTAGAATATGATACGAACAAGGACGGAGAGAGACATGTTCACCTAGAAAAAAGCGACTGTTACCGCATGCCTAAAAAAGACAACCAATTAGCTTTGGGGTTTCATGATGACTGCTTTAAAGCAATGGATAAAGCAAATGAAATGTATGACAACATCAATGCTTGCTTTAACTGTTGCATGGAGTGTTACGAAAGACCTAAAAAATTGCAAGAGAAATCATAGAACAGGAGTTTTTTCTAATTGCACTTTGTTTAATGCTTAATCTCTAACAGAGAGTCAAGTATTTTTTGTACCTTAACACAAAAATTTCAAGCTATGGTTAAAAGTTATCAAGGAGTTCGCAAAGAAGAGGAAAAAGATTACACTCCTGCTTTGGTGAAAGATTATATGACGAAGCAGTTGATTACCTTTTCTCCAAAACAAACTGTTAATGAAGTAGTAGATGTTTTAGTTTACAGGAATATCTCAGGTGGACCGGTAGTTAATGAAGATGGTCAATTAATTGGGATCATTTCAGAAGGCGACTGCTTAAAGGAAATCATGAGAGGTCATTACAATAATGATTTAACGATGAGTGCACTTGTTGAAGAAGTGATGGTGAAATCTGTAATTACAGTTGCTGCCAATGATACAGTTTGGGATGTTGCTTCAAAATTTCTAGAAATGAAACTAAGAAGGTTTCCTGTATTAAATGATGACAAGCTCGTTGGTCAAATAAGTCAGCGCGATATTATGAAAGCTGTTGAGGAGTTGAATTAAACTTTCTCGTCCTTCCAAATTTCCCAAGCAGCTTCCGCTTGAAGCTTCAACATCGATAGTCCGTTTACGCATAGTGCACCATTTTCTTTGGCTTTTTTTAGCAATAAACTTTCAGTTGGGTTGTAGATTAAATCGTAAACCAAATGATTTTTTCCAACTCCTTCTATCTTAATTGGTGGAAGTTTATCAATTTCGGGATACATGCCCAGCGGGGTTGTGTTGATTAATAAAGGAAAACTCTCTATAGCTTTGGCATCTAAATCGTCGTAAGTGATGGTTTGTAATTGGTTGCTTGTTTTTCGGCTTACTTTATAATAAGGAATGTTGAGTTGTTTTAAAACAAATGCAACTGCTTTTGATGCTCCTCCTGTTCCAAAAATTAATGCTCTATGATGCTCTTTGGCTAAAAAAGGCTTTAAGCTTTGTCGAAATCCAATTACATCTGTGTTAAATCCTATTAATTGGATATCATCGTTTTTACGATTAATTTTTATGGTATTTACTGCACCAACAGCTTTAGCAATGGGATCAATTTCATCTAAAAACGGTAAAACTGATTCTTTGTAGGGAATAGTAACGTTTAAGCCGACAAGCTGATTCTTGTTCTGAATTAACTCTTTCAGCTCATGAATTGTAGAAAGAGGGAATAGATGATAACTACAATCGTTAATTTTTTCTTTTAGAAATTTCTCTTCAAAATATTTTTGAGAAAAAGAGTGGGTGAGCGATTTACCGATTAATCCAAATTCTTGCATTATGCAGCTGACTTTTTCTTGGCTGTCAGTTCGAGTAAAATTATTAAAACTGCGCCAAATAAAGCCAATAGTATAGCACTTAATAATTGAGCTTCACCTTCTACAAAATTTTGAGGAAGCACATTATCTTGCACCAAAGCAATTTTTTCGCCGTGTCGGTCAACTCCCCATTCCAAAGTATTTTTCCATGGCCAAATTTTGTTTAATGAACCAATCATAAATCCGGTTAGTAAAGCCATGGTAAAGTTGTGATGTTTTTTTAACATCCAAGAAAGCAAGTGACTAAAGCTCAATAAACCGACCACACAGCCTGCGGCAAAAGTGATAATCACAGTAAAGTTGAGCTCACTTAAAGATTCAATAATGTATTTATATTTCCCGAGTAATACTAGAATAAATGAACCTGAAATTCCGGGCAAAATCATGGCACAAATAGCAATCATTCCCGAAATAAAGACAAACCATGGTGCTGTTGTGGTTTCTGCAGGACTAAAAGTGGTAATTAAGTAGATGGAAATTGTGCCAGTAATCAATGCTAATATAGAAAGGATATTCCATTTTGTAACGAGTTTACCAACAAAATAACACGATGCCAATATTAAACCAAAGAAAAATGACCAAAGTAAAATGGGGTGGTTGACCAAAGCGAATTTAATGAACTGAACCAAGCCTAAGAGGGAAATGATAATTCCGCTGAAAAGCGTAATTAAAAAGCTGCCGTTAATGTGTTTCCAAGCGGCTTTTAACCCTTCTTTTTTTAGAACGCCCAAAACAGAGCTAAAAGACTTTAAGGCATCTACAAATTCCTCGTAAATGCCGGCTATTAGAGCAATAGTACCGCCTGAAACTCCGGGTACAATATCTGCTGCACCCATAGCCATTCCTTTAAGGGCTAGTTGAATACTCTCTCTTTTTGATCTTTGCATTGAGATTATAGGTTAAGCGATTCTAAACCACCACTTAGTGTATAAACTTTTGCGTGATTTAATTTTTTTGCTAAATGATAGGCTACCGCTTTAGAGCGCTTTCCGCTTAAGCAGCAAACGATAATTTCAGTTTGATGTTCAATTTCTTTTACTCTCGGAAGCACTTCGGTCATGGGAATATTTACATCAGCGATACTTCCATCTTCGAATTCGTAAGCTTCACGAACGTCTAACACAAAAGGTCTTTGCTGATCTGCTAACCTTTTCTTTAACTCTTCGGCTTCAATTTCAACAAACATTATCCAATGGGTTGTTTAGCTATTTCTTCAGGTAAAAAATCGTGAAAAGTGTCGCCTCTAAGCCCAATACGAAGTGTTTCAAGTGGAATTACCTCGTCGTGAGCAATATTACCTAAGTTTACATTGCTCCCAAATTGTTTGATAAACCAAACTTGCTGCGCTTTTTTAGGCGCTTCCCAAAGTACATTTTCAATAGATACTTTAGAAATAATTTTGTTCACTAGCGCCACATGAGCCGTTCCGTTTGGTCGATAAATACCTACATTTCCACTTTCACGGGCTTCGGCAATTACTTTCCAAGAACCGGCCTCTAGTTCAGCCTGCATCATATTAATCCACTTATTCGGACTAATTAAAATTCCTTCTTCCTTAGAGCCCACTTCTGATAAAACCGTAAAGTCTTTACTTAGCTCATTAATGTATTTGCATTTGAGCTCGTGGTTTAACACAACTGAACCGTCGGACACTTCAGCCATACTAAGTCCAAACTTGTCTAGAAGCTTACGGTAATCATCAAACATTCCACGAATTATGAAGGCCTCGAAAAGAGTTCCACCTAGGTATGTTTTTAAACCGGCTTCTTTGTAGATTTCTAACTTCTTTTTAAAGTCTTTAGCCAAGTAAGAAGTTCCAAAACCCATTTTAATGATGTCTGCATAATCAGAACAAGAATCTACAAAGTTCTCAGCTTGACGCCAGCTTAAACCTTTGTCCATCATCATGGTAAGTCCATTGTCTCTTGGAGACTGAGTTCTTTCAGGGATATAAGGGAGTGTAAAGTTCATTTTTTACTTTTTGTGAAATTCAATCATGTCCAACACCTCAGTATCGAACTGTGCATCATCATAAGCTTCAAAGAGCTCATGGTGAGATTCAAAATGGTTTTTTAATGCAGTATCCAGATAAAACATGGCCAACATTGTTTGTCCTTTTTTCAAAAGAAAGGCGACAAAGTTATACAATAACTTGGCATTTTTATCCTGTTCTACCAATCCTTCTTTAAAGTAATCTATGGCAGCATCGCTATTGCCAAGTTCATCGTGAGTTAAGGCTAAATCGATATATATGTTTTCATTTTCTTCATCAAACTCATAGACTTTTTCATAAGCCAAAAGTGCCTCCTCTTGTCGACCTAATTGTCTTAAAATATCACCTTTTAGGTGATAAGCATCCCAATACAAATTGTCGATTTCAATGGCTTTGTTTACAAAAGGTAAAGCTTCTAAGTCCATCCCTAATTCGTAAAAACAAGAGGCGATTCCCGTCCAAGCTTCCGGAAAGTAATCATCTTCTTCAACTGCCTTTTTGTAGAAGTGAATTGCTTGATCATAAGTTTCTAACTTTTCAAAACATTCACCCATATAGCTGTAAACTAATGGATCATGAGGGTCAATAATTAAACTTTCATTAAAACACTCCAGTGCTTTTTCGTATAAATCTTGACTGATATAACATTGAGCTTTATTAAAATATGCAGAGCTAAACTCTTCTTTAATGGCTATACAAAAATCATAAGCCTCAATGGCTTTTTCATACAGGCTCAACTTACTGTAGGTAATCCCCAAATTAAACCAAGCAATGTGAGAGTAGGGGTGGCGGTCGATAAATGCGAGAAAGTAATCTTTGCCTTCTTCTGTTTTGTTTTCTAAATCAAAGCAGTAGCCTAACTCATAGAGCGCAGTTTCATTCTCATCGTTAATTTCAAGAATGTTTTTTAAAGTTTCTATGGCAAGAGGATATTTATCGGCATTCTCGTATTCAAAAGCCAGTTGCAATAGCATGTCTTCTTTCTCTTCTGTATCGGCAAAGTCAACCGCTTTTTTAAATTGTTCAATGGCTTTGTCATGCTGTCTAAGCTGACTAAAAATTACGGCTTTACTATGTGCTAAATCAAGATTAAATGGCTCAAATGTTTCTGCCTTACGTATGTATTTAAGTGCTTCTTGAGGTTTGTGAACAGATAAATATAGTTGAGCACAAACTAACATTAATGCAGCAGATTGTGGATGCTGAGATAAACCATATTCAATGGCTTTTAATGCTTTAGCAGTGTCATTCACTGCACTGTAGTGTTGAACTAGATCCTCAAACTCATCTACATCGAAAAACAAATCCTTCTTGCTGCGAATCATATCTTCGAAGCGTTTGACAGTATTGTCTTCCGGAAAGAATTCGTCTTGAAAGCTAAAATCGCTATTCATATATTTTTAGAGTGGGTGTTTAACAAAGGTTGAAAAAAATAGCTTTGATAATTACAAAATGACTTATTCTTATTCACAAAGAAATTAACAGTTTCAAAGTAATCAAAATGGCTACTTTTGCCTGGCAAAATTACAGATTTATGACCTTGATAAAATCAATTTCCGGTATTCGTGGAACGATAGGAGGAGAAGCCGGCGATAACCTTAGTCCTGAAGACATTGTTAAATTCTCATCTGCTTATGGTCAGTGGCTTAAAGCAAATTCTCCTACAGAAAAAGTGAAAGTAGTAGTGGGTAGAGATGCTAGAATGAGCGGTGAAATGGTCAATCGCCTAGTAGTGGCTACGCTTCAAGCATTGGGAATAGATGTTATTGACCTCGGTTTGTCAACTACCCCAACGGTAGAATTAGCAGTCCCTATGGAAAATGCGCAAGGAGGGATAATTTTAACAGCAAGCCACAACCCTAAGGAATGGAATGCTCTAAAATTATTGAATGATAAAGGGGAGTTTATTTCAGCAGAGGATGGAGAGAAACTTTTGCAAATTGCTCATGATTCAAAAGCAAAGTATGCAACAGTTGGGAAATTAGGAAGCTATACTCAAGATAACAGTTACCTTCAAAAACACATAGATCATGTTTTAGCCTTAGAATTGGTTGATAAGAAAGCCATTGAATCTAAAAACTTTAAAATTGTTGTTGATGCGGTGAATTCTACCGGAGGAATATTTGTTCCGTCTCTTCTTAGGGCTTTGGGTGTAAAAGATATTGTAGAAATGTATTGTGAGGCAAATGGAGAATTTCCACATAATCCGGAGCCACTTCCGGAAAACTTACTGGAAATTTCTGAAGCTGTAAAAAAGCACAATGCCGATTTGGGAATTGTAGTGGATCCTGATGTTGATCGTCTGGCCTTAATAAGTGAAGATGGAGAAATGTTTGGTGAGGAATATACTTTAGTTGCCGTTTCTGATTACGTTTTGCAGCATACTAAAGGGGCAACTGTAAGTAATTTGTCATCCACCAGAGCCTTAAGAGATGTAACAGAAAAGCACGGCTGTGAATATACTGCCTCTGCTGTTGGAGAAGTAAATGTGGTAAAGCAAATGAAAGCGGTAAATGCAGTTATAGGTGGTGAAGGAAATGGAGGTGTAATTTATCCTGCTTCTCATTATGGTAGAGACGCTTTAGTCGGAATTGCTTTGTTTTTATCTCATTTGGCAAAGTTTAATGGTAAATCTCAAAAAGCTTGTTCAGAGTTAAGGTCTACCTATAACAATTACTATATTTCTAAGAATAAGATTGAGTTAACAGCGGAAATCAATGTTGATCAAATTTTGGAAGAGGTAGCTAAAAAATACAAAAAGCAGCCAATTAATAGAATAGATGGTGTGAAAATTGAGTTCGATAAAGAATGGGTGCATTTGAGAAAATCGAATACAGAGCCCATTATTCGAATCTATGCAGAAAGCGAATCGGAGAGTACAGCACAACATTTAGCAGAAAAAATTATTAGTGACATAAGAGAGTTTATCAAAGCTTAAATCATTGAATTGATGAATGTTTATTTAGACAATGCGGCAACTACACCAATTGACCCTTTGGTAATAGAAGAGATGATTCCCGTATTAAGAGACGTTTACGGAAACCCAAGTTCAATTCATACACATGGAAGAGTTGCGCGTTCGGTTATTGAAAAAGCGAGAAAACAAATTGCTGCTTATTTTAATGCTAGTCCATCTGAGTTTTTTTTCACTTCAGGAGGAACCGAAGCAGACAATATGATTTTGCGGACAGCTGTCGAAGATTTAGCTGTGAAAAGAATTATCACCTCGCCCTTAGAACATCATGCGGTATTACATACAGCGGAAGCGCTAGCTTTAAAAGGGGTGAGCATGGAAACGGTTAAAGTCAATCAAAAAGGTCAAGTTGATTTATCGCATCTTGAAGAACTTTTAAAAGAAGATAGTTCAAAAACCTTGGTAAGCTTGATGCATGCCAATAATGAGATAGCTACGCTATTGCCATTAAAAAGAGTAGGGGAGCTTTGCAAAGAATACAATGCTTATTTTCATTCTGATACGGTTCAAACAATGGGGCATTACGCCTTTGATTTTGAAGAGTTAAATATTGACTTTGCAACTTGTTCGGCACATAAATTTCACGGGCCTAAAGGCATTGGATTTTTGTACCTAAATAGTGATATAAAAGTCAACCCAATGATAACAGGTGGTGCTCAAGAACGCAATATGAGAGCAGGAACTGAAAATATTTACGGAATTGTTGGTTTAGCAAAAGCTTTAGAATTGGCTTATCATAATTTAGAAGGGCATCAAAGACACATACAGTCACTCAAAAGCTATATGATAGAGCGTTTGAAAGATGAAGTGCAAGGAATCAGCTTTAACGGTGATTCAGCGTCTGAGGAATCTTTGTATACTGTTCTTAGTGTCTGTTTCCCTTCTTCAGACATGGATGAGATGTTTTTATATAATTTAGATATAGAAGGAATTAGTGCTTCAGGTGGAAGTGCTTGTTCATCGGGAACAAACATAGGTTCGCATGTGTTGACTTCTATTGGAGTACCTATGGATCGTCCATCAGTTCGATTTTCATTTGGAAGGTTTAACACCATTGCTGATATTGATAAGTGTATTGAAGTTTTAAAAAGAGTATACGATAAGTAGAATGCGAGTAATTGTCTTAGGTAGTGGAACATCTCAAGGAGTGCCAGTAATAGCATGCAATTGTAATGTGTGCCAATCCGAAAATCCAAAAGACAAAAGATTACGCTGTTCAATATACATAGAGGTGGAGGGAGTTCATTTAGTTGTTGACACCGGGCCTGACTTTAGAGCACAAATGCTTAGAGAAAATATTCAACATTTAGATGCTGTTTTGTTTACCCATGAACATAAAGACCATCTTGCCGGCTTAGATGACATTCGAGCATTTAATTTCAAAAAAGGCGGTCAGCCAATGAACATTTTTGCAACTGAGCAAGTGCAGCAAGCTTTAAAAAGAGAGTTTTCTTATGTTTTTTCAGATTATAAGTATCCCGGAGTACCTGAATTAAACGTCCATACAATCAAAAATGAAAACTTTATTGTTGAAGGCGTTGAAGTACAGCCCATAGATTTACTGCATTATAAAATGCCGGTAAAAGGTTTTAGAATTAAGGATTTTGCATACATAACCGATACAAACTACATTTCAGAAGAAGAAAAGAAGAAGCTTTTGAACTTAGATGTACTTATTTTAGATGCTCTTCGCAAAGAGAAGCACATTTCTCATTTTACCTTAAGCGAAGCTCTTGAAATAATTAAAGAACTTAAGCCAAAAAAAGCTTATTTAACACACATTAGTCACTTAATGGGTCAGCATGATGAAGTTAATCAAGAACTTCCTGATGGAGTTGAGCTGGCTTATGATGGTTTGGAGGTTAGTTTGTAATCCAATCACCATTCAACACTTCATTTTACCGTAGAAAAATTTCTTTGTGATATTTATTCTATAATTTGTATTTTCGAACTTTCAACTAAAAAACAAATTATGAAGAAAAACTTATTATTCGCATTAGGTTTTGCAGGAATAACGGTGCTGCAAGCTCAAGAAGCGAAGAAAATCGATTTCGTAGAATACGACTTAGATAACGGAATGCACGTTATTCTACACGAAGATCATTCAACGCCAATTGTATCTGTATCGGTACTTTATCATGTTGGGTCAAAAAATGAAGACCCGGATCGTACAGGTTTTGCACACTTTTTTGAACACTTATTATTTGAAGGTTCTGAAAATATTGAGCGTGGTGAATTTTTTAAAATCGTTCAAGGAAATGGAGGTGTGTTGAATGCAAACACTTCTTTCGATAGAACTTTTTACTACGAAGTATTGCCTTCAAATCAATTAGAATTAGGACTTTGGTTAGAGTCTGAGCGTATGTTACACGCAAAAATTGATCAGAAAGGTGTTGAAACACAAAGAGGTGTTGTAAAAGAGGAGTTAAAACAACGCTATGAGAATACGCCTTACGGTACTATTTTACCGGAGACTTTTGCACATGCTTATGAAAAGCATCCATACCAATGGACACCTGCAGGTTCTGCTGAGTATATTAACAAAGCAAGCTTGGAAGAGTTTATGGAGTTTTACGAAATTTTCTATGTTCCTAACAATGCTACTTTATCTATAGCAGGCGATATTGATATCAAGGAGACCAAGAAAATGGTTGAAAAATACTTTGGAAGTATTCCAAAAGGAACAAAAGAAATTCCACGTCCTGATATTGTAGAGCCGAAGAAAACAGCTGAAGTTAGAGATACAGTTTACGACAATATTCAGCTTCCAGCTGTAGTAATGGGCTATCACATGCCGGCTCAAGGAGAGGAAGATTTTTATGCAGTTAGCATGTTGTCTCAATTACTTTCACAGGGAGAAAGCTCTCGTTTCCAAAAAGTAGTTAAAGATGAAAAAGAGAAAGCCATTGCAGTTGGAGCTTTTCCATTGCCAACTGAAGATCCCGGCTTGGCGCTAATGTTCGGAATTACTAATATGGGAGTTACTGCTGATGATTTAGAAGCAGCCATGAATGAAGAAATTAAGCGAACTCAAGAAGAATTAATTAGCGAAAAGGAATTTGAAAAGCTTCGCAACCAAGTAGAAAATGATTTTATAAGTGGTAACTCAAGTGTTAGAGGTTTAGCTGAAAACTTAGCAAACTATCATGTTTATTTTGGAGATGCTAACTTGATTAACACCGAGATTGATCGTTATATGAAAGTAACGAGAGAAGATATTAAAGAAGTTGCGAATAAGTATTTTAAGAAAGAAAATCGCGTAGTTCTTTACTATTTGCCCAAAGGGGAAGATCAATCAGAAAAGTCTAATTAATAAAGAATTAAGTTTTTTACTTTAAAGTAAAATGACTCAAACATATAATTATTAAAGAAATGAAAAAACTATTTATAAGTGCGCTTGCTCTTGCATTTGCATCAACTACCATAGCGCAAGTAGACCGAAGTAAAATGCCGGAACCCGGTCCGGCTCCCAAAATTGAATTGGGAAAAACTGAATCTTTTACCTTAGATAATGGGCTTAAAGTTTTTGTGGTTGAAAATCATAAATTACCTAAAGTTGCCTATTCTTTATCTTTAAACATTGATGGTATCTTAGAGGGCGACAAAGCAGGAACTGCCGATTTAGCAGGTGATTTACTGTCTAAAGGAACTGAGAATAGAACTAAAGAGGAAATCAACTTTGGTATTGATTACATCGGAGCTCGTTTAAATACCTATAATATGGGTGTTTATGCATCTTCTCTAACAAAACATCAAGAGACGTTATTAGACATTATGGCCGATGTAGTTAAAAATGCTAAGTTCGATGAAGAAGAGTTGGAAAAGTTGAGAAAGCAATATATCTCAGGTTTACAAACTGAAATTAACGATCCGGATGCGATTGCATCAAAAGTAAGAAAGGCATTGCTATTTGGAAAAGATCACCCTTATGGAGAAGTGGTTACCGAAGAAACGCTAGAAAATATCACTTTAGAAGATATTCAAGAGTACTATTCGACTTACTTTAGACCTAACATTGCTTATTTAGCAGTAGTTGGTGATGTAACAGTAAAAGAGGTAAAGCCTTTAATTAAAAAGCATTTTGGTGACTGGGAAAAAGGCGAAGTGCCAAACCAAGAGTTTGAAATGCCTTCACAACCTCAAATTACAGAAGTAGCATTTGTTAATCGTCCGGGAGCTGTTCAATCAGTAATATCTGTTTTTAATACGATTGATTTAAAACCCGGTAGTGAAGACGATATTCCTGCGTCAATTGCCAATGGAATTTTAGGTGGAGGCTTCATCTCTAAGCTGAACTTAAACTTAAGAGAAGAGAATGCATACACCTATGGTGCTCGCTCTTCGATTAACTCTGATAAGTTAGTTGGAAATTTTTACGCATCCGCTAAAGTTAGAAATGAAGTAACTGATAGTGCGTTAACAGAAATGTTAAATGAGCTAATGGAAATGCGCAAAGGAGAAATTACACAAGATGAGTTGACCACCATTAAAAACTACCGCACGGGTACATTTGCTTACAGCTTAGAAAATCCTCAAACAAAAGCTCGATTTGCAATTAATATTGATAAGTATAACCTTCCTGAAGACTATTACGAAACTTATTTAGAGAAAATAGCCGCTGTTACTTTGGATAAAGTAAAAGAGGTCTCTAAAGAGTACATCAACCCAATGAACGGCTATATTTTGGTAGTTGGCAATCAAGAAGAGGTAGCTGAAAAAATTAAAAAATTCAGTCCTAGTGGTAAAATTAACTTCTATGATCCTTTTGGAAATGAAGTTGAAGAAACCACTTTAAAGCCAGCTCCGGAAGGCGTAACTGCTCAAACGGTAATTGATCAATACATTGAAGCTATTGGTGGTAAGAAAAATCTTGAAAAAGTGAAGTCATTAAAAATGTTAATGTCATTGAACATGCAAGGCTTCGAAATCGAGATGAATAGTTATTACGGTGAAAATGGAGAGTTATTAGTTGAGCAAAAAACATCGATGGGTTCATCAAAGCAAATTTTTGATGGCGAGAAAGCTAAAGTTGAAAGTCCTAGAGGAAATCAAATGTTAGAAGGAGAAGCTTTAGAAGCTATGAAATATGAAGCAGTGATTTTTCCTGAATTACAATTTTTTACTGATAAATATGAAGTAAGCTTAAAGGGAGTTGACACTAAAGCAGATCAAAAAGTTTATGCTGTAGAAGTTGTTAAAGCAAATGGCAAAAAGCAAATGAATTACTATTCAGTTGAAAACGGTTTGTTGGTTTTATCAACTCAAGAGGTAGAAACCCAAATGGGAATGATGACTCAAGAGAATTATTACGAAAATTACAAAGCTGTGAATAAAGTGAAGTTTCCTCACACCTACAAACAAAACGCAGGTCCACAATCAATGGAAATCACGGTTAACGAAGTTGAAGTTAATCCTGACTTAGAAGAAGGATTGTTTAAGATTGAAGAATAAGTTTCTTTTTTCATAATTAATAGAAAGCCGTTTCAATTACGAAACGGCTTTTTTTATGATGACTCATGCAAAATTATTTCACTGTTTTTCCTTCATATAATTCAGTAAAACAGCTATCTATTGGCTCCCATAGCTCTATCTTGTTGTCTTCAGGGTCGAGTATGTGGACAAATTTACCGTATTCAAAACTTTCAATTTCATCCAAAACAGTAATTCCATTTGCCTTTAACTCTTCAACAAGACTTTCGATGTTTTCAACCCTATAGTTAATCATAAAGTCCTTTTTAGAAGGTTCTATATGTTTGGTGTCTTTACTCATCGGACTCCAGTTTAAATAGGCTTTTTCCTGTTTGCCGTCTGCCTTCCTGAATTCAAAAACACCACCATATTCATTGGTAATTAATCCCAAATTATTACTATACCAGTCTTTTAATTTCGCAGGGTCTTCGCACTTAAAAAAGATCCCACCAATACCTGTTACTTTTTTCTTCATTTTATTCGTTTTTCAATATATCTAGAATTCATAATTCTCAAAATAGCAAGGTAGCCAAGGTCAAATTTAATGTAGTCACCCACTTTATAATTTTGTTTATTTTCGCCTAAGTCAACAACAAGTACATCAGATGAAGAACCTACAATCTCAATACTCTTATCTTGAAGTCTCGCTTGATCTTCATCAACATCTAGCACACCCAAGTCTAAAATTGCTCTAAAAGAAGTGTTAGCTCGATCTTCTTCATTAAAGGTCATGGTGTCACCTTTTAGGTTTTCACCCAGTTCGCCATCCGGGACTACAGGCTTTTCTGTCAACTCAATAATCTCGGCACTTAGTTCAAAGATGTTTGTGCACATCCCTTCAATGGGTTCATTGTGATAAGGCTCCGTTCCCATAAAAAAGGACTCTCCAACACGAAAATGATTAATGTCGGCGGGTAATAAGTTCTGAAAAATAAGTGGTATTGTTACTGATGTTCCTCCTGATATGAATGGTATTTTTCGATTAAACTTAGCTTCAATGACTTTAACATAAAGACTTAATTGGATTAACTTATCGTGGGAGGGAAGTACACCGTACATACAAGTGAGGTTGGTGCCAATGCCAATTACTTCAATGTTGGGCAACTCAAAAACAGATTCATAAAAGTCGAGAAATTCTTCTCTTAATACACCTTCACGTAGTTCACCCATTTCAATCATAATAAGTACTTTGTGTACTTTGTTTTGTTTTTGAGCCTCTACAGAAAGCGCTTTAATAGTTTCTATTTCAGTATTAAAACTCAAGTCAGCGTATTTTACAATATCGTCCACATTTCCTTGAGCCGGTGGTTTAATGTAAAAAGTTTCAGTTTCCGGGGAGATTTCTTTAATCATTTTAAGATTAGAAATTCTGGAATCACATAAACGCTCTACGCCCATATCGTGTAAAACTTCAAGGTAGGGTTTGTAGCCACAAAGCAGCTTAGAAACAATTGTCCACCTAATGTTATGTTTTTCAAAGAGATTTTGTAAGAAACGAAAATTATTTTCTAATTTATTTCGATCGAGGGTTAAAAATGCCATCTTTAGTTGAGTTGGATTTATCGAGCTGTTGAACAATTATAAAGGTCAAAGCCGAAGTTAATATACCAAAGAAATTAGGATCTAATTTAAATGGAAGTTGAGTGCCCTTTAGGATTAAAAAAAGCGTTGTTCCTCCTCCCAATACCATAGCTAATATTGCCGCTTTAGCGGAAGGATTTTTAAGAAACAACATTCCTATAACCGGGATTAACAAACCTGAAACCATAAAAGCGTAAGAGTGAAGCATTAATTCTAAAACGTTTTCCATACTTAATGCCAAAACTACTGCCAAGGCTCCAATGACAAAGGTAACTATTTGAGAATTTCTAATTTGACTTTTTGAACTAGGGTAGAAGCGACCTAATATGTCTGAGATGAAATTCCCTGAGGCCGCCATTAAACAGCTGTCTGCAGTTGACATGATCGCTGAAAAGTAAGCGGAAAGCATCAAGCCCATTAGACCAATGGGAAGCATTTCCCTAAGAAAAAGCGGGAGTCCCATTTCTGCATCAATTTCACTATTTGGTCCAAATCCTAAATCGACAAACATTCCTTGTTCTAAAGCTACTTTAGCAAATAAACCTAAGAGTACTCCCATAAAGGCCATTACTGGCCATTCAAAGAGACCGGCGATTCGCCATGCTTTAATAGCTGTTTTTTCATCTTTGCAAGCATAAATACGTTGATAAAGGGTCATTCCTACAAACCAAATGGGTATGATAGTAATAGCCCAATTTACTAATTGAACAAAACTTACATTTGTGATACTTAGCATTTCAGGCTTAAGTATTTTTCTCAAACCTTCAAATCCACCAATTTCTAAAAAGCCCAATGGTATTCCAATGCCAACGAGTCCAATTAACAATATACTCCACTGAATTGAGTCAGTGTAAATAACTGCTTTAATTCCACCAATTACGGTATAAACTACAGCAACAACACCCATAATTAATACACCTTGTGGGATTTCTAAAGCTGGAAAAGTAGCTGAAGCCAATTTTGCTCCGGCAAGTATTTGCGAACTGGTGAAACCAATGTATCCAATAAGAGAGATGATTCCTGCTATAAGTGCTACTTGAGGATTATAAAAGTGTTCTAATGCTTGAGGGAAACTCAAAAGCCCTTTCTTTTTAGCTGTTCCAAACACCTTAGGGATGAGAAATGCACTGCTCATCCAAGCTCCAATTAAACCGGTAAAAAGCATCCAGTTTCCCGAAAGTCCCATGGTAAAGCCCAAACCTCCCAAACCGATCGAGAAACCTCCTCCAACATCAGTAGCCACAACGGAAAGTCCTACATGACCGGCAGACATATTTCTGCCGCCAACATAATAATCGTCATCACTTTTGTTTTTTCGAAAAAAATAAAGTCCAACTCCCAGCATCGCCAGGATGTAAAGGATAAATATGCCTAGGTCAATCCAGTGCATTAATAATTACGATCTTTTCAGACGCATTTCAAGGTAAGGGTTGGTAAATCCAAAGTGTTCGTAGAGTTTCTTTGCAGGATTATTGGCCTCAACGTGAAGAGCGATATCTCCACTAGCCATACTAATGGATTTTTCTATCAATTTTTTACCAATTCCTTTTCCTCTGTGCTCTTCGTGAGTAGCTATGTATACGAGAATGTTTTCCGGAATGTATCCGTTCATGCCTGTTTTATTGATGATCACAGCGCCAACAATTTCTTCATCTTCCTTTGCAATCACCACAAAACCACCAAATGAAACTCGTTCTTTTAAAGCAAAACTCAAGCAATTTAAAATATCTTCTTTTGGATCACCATATTGCCCTAAATGTTTATGAAGAAAATTGACAATTTTAGTTTTTTCAAGTTCGGTAGGTTTGTTCGTTGCATTATAGATTGTTATGTTCATGATTTTTTCCAAATAGGGTTAAGTGAATTCTTTAGTAGCGAATATCGTTAAAAAATAAAACTTTCCCTAATTTTTCAAGCACCTGACTAGATAGGAAAAAAAATACCTCGAAACTTGGAGCTTCGAGGTATTTACAAAAGTGAGTTCAATATTAACCTTTAGGGTAATAGAACACTTTCAACTGCGTGAATTACTCCATTAGTTCCTTGAACGTCTGTAATAATAATATTAACTGAAGCTTGAGTAGTATCTGAAGTAATTAGCTGTGCACCATTAGATAAGTCAACTGTTAAGCTTCCTCTACTAAGTGTACTTATATTTTGTCCTTGAGATAAAGCTCCCGATTGTACATTGGCGCCACTAACTACATGGTATTGTAAAACTGCTGAAAGAGTAGTTTGGTCAATGTCAGAAATTCTATTCCAGTTAGCATTTGTTGCTAATAAGTCAACAAATGCTTGATTTGTTGGAGCAAATACGGTGAATGGTCCGTTTCCTTCTAAAGTATTAACGAATGTAAAACTCGGCTGGGTTAAAGCTACTACCAAACTGTCAAATCGATTATCATTTACTGCTAATTCAACTATATTTCTCGGTGAAATAACTGCATCGATTAAGTGAATAACTCCATTGGAGGCATCAATATCAGCTTGTAAAACATTAGCAGAATTATCTACTGTAACACCATTAGCTGTGTTTACTTTAAGTACTACAGATTCATTATCCGGAGCTTCAGTATTTAAAGTTGGAGCGTATAAATTATCACTTAAATCAGCTGATTTTACTTCATTGTTTAATACATGATAAAGTAGGGTGTTTGTCAACAATTCATTGGGGATGTCCGCAATTTGATTCACTCCGGGAGTGGCCGCTATAAAGTCAGCGAAAGCTTGATTGGAAGGAGCAAAAACGGTAAAGTTTCCACTGCCTTCAAATGTGCTAACCAAACCTGCTTGGGTTAAAGCAACCACTAAACTGTCGGTTTCATCACTTGCAATTGCTATTTCTGCAATGTTGTTTTGTGTATTACTGTTATTTGTCATTGGTTGAACATCGTCATCATCATCGCTACAGGCAACCATTGATGCACTTAAACTGATTCCTAAAAATAAATAGGCTAGAAATTTTACATTTTTCATTTGTTTAGTTTTTAAAGTTAATGTTAAGTTAACCTATAGTACTTTGTTTTGTTCAATATTAATGTAAAAATATTAAACAAAATATAGATTTAAACATTAAAACTCAACCACAACACGACCTTTAGACTTTCCTTCTAACATTTGTTGAATTTCATTTTCCAGACTCTCCAGCTTTATGATTCGCTTCATTTCATTCAGTTGTTTAGGTTTCCAAGAGTCAGCTAATAGTTCCCATATTTTTAAACGAATATTTCTAGGAGTTTCGGCGGTTTCAATGCCTAAGAGGTTTACACCATTTAAAATGAAAGGATAGACCGTAGTTTCTAATTTTGGTGAAGCAACCAATCCACAAACGGCAATATTTCCGTTTCTTCCACAGGCTTTAATGCAAGTCGCTAAAGTGTTATCGCCCACAGTGTCAATTGCTCCTGCCCACTGACTTCTCAGCAATGGTTTACCGCTTTGGTCATTGCTTTCCTCGCGGCTGATAATTTTTGTAGCTCCTAAGCTTTTTAAATAATTATGGGCTTCTTTTTTTCCACTAGCGGCAATTACTTCGTAACCGTTTTGCGACAAAATAGATACTGCCATGCTACCAACGCCACCAGTTGAACCGGTGACTAAAATTGGTCCCATTTCCGGATTTTGTCCGTTTTGTTCCATTTTATATAGCGACAGTGCTGCCGTAAATCCACCGGTTCCTAGAATCATGCTTTCTTCCATGCTCAATTTTTCAGGCTTTTTTACCGGCCAAACAGCAGGAACGTTGATATATTCTTGAAACCCACCGGAAGTATTCATGCCGAAGTCATAAGAGGTAACAATCACTTCATCGCCCTCTTTAAAGTCATCTGTTTTACAGCTTATAACCACACCAACAGCGTCAACACCCGGAACGTGTGGGTATTCTCTTGTAATTCCCTTATGCCCCGAAGCTGATAAGGCATCTTTATAGTTTAATGCAGCGTACTTTACTTTTATTAATACTTCATTTTGAGGTAAGTCAGAAATCATTTTTGTTTCTATTCCTCTGCTAAATTTTCCGTCTGCATTCTCTTTTACTACAAATGCTTTATATTCTTGAATATCACTCATTGGTAAATTAATATTTTATAATTATCAATGTATAAGTTGTCTTTTTCAGGATTCCAAAAGTAGATACTTATTGGTTCATTTGAATTAAGCTTAGCGGCAGGAACCTTAAATCGAAATAACTTTTGTTGCCACTCATCCACTTCAGTAATAAAGTTCTCTAAATATTGAGCTTCGTAAAAGTCACCATGTGACAAAACTAGTTGAATTTGAGCGGTATCACCTAATGGTTTGTAGTCTGCTAATAAAAAAACCTCTAAAGGTATATTTGAGTTTAAATTATCGAACTGCTTTTTTACAGTTAAGGCGTATTCATAATCAAATGGCAAATAGTAGCTTTTTCCATAAATTGAATCAGTTTCTTCAATTTTAGCCCAAGCTAAGGTAGCACTATCTAAAGTAGACTGGCCATCGAAATTGTCTTCAGCTAAATAATGAAAATGCTCAAAAAAGTGAGCAGGATTATTCTCCTGAGATTTTTTGTAAAGTCCTAATTCACCATTGTGATGGACTAATTTTAATCGTTTAATTAGTTCCGGATAATCTTTGTAAGTGTCGGTTACAAAATTGCTATCTAACAGAACAACATAATTGAATTCTAAAGTATCAAGGGCGTTTTTAACTGTTCTTTCTCCGCTGTTGAGTAAAGTGTATCCTTTGTTTTTCCATACGGTAAAAGGCATATTAGTAGATACTGCATCTAAAACTAAAAGTGTATCGGACTTGTCGATTCCCCAATTTTTAAAGTCGTTTTTTGCTCTTTTGTATACTTCATAAGCATAATCAATTCTATCGTTGTAAGGAGGAGTATAGCGTTTTTCTTGAACTCCCTTAGCATGGGTGAAAAAGTAAAAGAAAAAAATACCACTCACAACTGCTGTTGGAGTGTACCATTTTTTAGGTATCTCAATTTTGCTCAAGCAGAGTAATAAGATCATTGCCAAAAGAGGGTAGAAAGTATCTATATAGTAATAATCATGATCGGCAAATTGCTTTCCCATTAAAAAGAAAAACAAAGCCACTCCAATTAAGCTAATTAAAAAGTACAAACTCATGGAGCTCCACCAAAAAGTCACTTTTAGCTCCTTTTTAAGTTGAACATAAGTTGCTGCAAGTAAAGCAATAAGTAAAATCGCGTGAAAAGGACTTAATATTTCTTTTCCAAAACGATCGACAGCAGTATTGACAACATTGGTGAAAGCGTCAATTGAATCAAAATAAAGTAATTCCGTTAAAAACATACTGCCGTACTTGTTGGCTAATGATTGATTGTAGGCGAAGTAAGCTATAAAGAGAGCAATTCCCAGTAAAGAGGCAAATAACTCTTTTATTCTCCATTTTTTAGATTGATATGATGTGACAATTCTTTGGAGAAATAAAGCAAATAAGAAGACAAAAAATGGTGAACGACTGAGTGCTGCTAAGGTGAGAAAGCCAACTGAAAGGTAGAAGTGCTTTAAGTTAAGACTTTTAATATATAAAGCAAAAGCATAAAGCCCGATGATAAAGTTGGCGAAAGAAGGAACGGAGGGAAGAAAACCGTTTTGATAGTAGACCAAAACCGGCAGAGTAAAAAGAAATGAAGTTGCCCAAATGGCTCTTTGATCAGACTTTGTAAGTAATAAAGCCAAGCGAAAAAAGAGAAATAGTCCAATTAGTGCATAAAGTAAATTGTATAGTCGAAAAGTAAAAACCAAGTCGGAATTAAATACTTTGCTAATCACAGCCACCAAGTAGTCGTGAATAGGGAAATCTACTTGAGTAATCCCATCTTTAGTAAGTAAGTTGTATGTTGCAGGATGAAAAAAATCAAATCCGTTCTCCTGAAAGTTCATCGCTAAAGCCAAGCGATCGCTTTGTGTCCAAGCGTGAACATAGCTCGGATACTCACTCATGCTTTGGTTAAACAAATAATAACTGCCCCAAATTAAAATGACGAACATTAAAATTGTAGCAGGGTAGTGGTGTTTTAAATCTTTAAACATTCTTTATTGTTGACTGATCCATTGTTTAATATCCGATAATACTTTTTCATCGAAATGAGCCTCTTTTTCATACTCTGTAGGCAAAAGTAAGCCTTCTCCCTCGTAAAATAAATGATTCATTTTGGGGTAAATAATGATTTTAGAAAGTAGGTGGCTATTGCCGTTTTGCCACTTTTTTGCTTTATTACAAACATAGCTAATTTCAATCAGTAAAGAATTTTAAGCTAAATGTAAAAATAAACGCTCAAGTCGAAGATTAGAGTTACTTTTGCGCCCTCAAATTCAACATCCATGAACATTAGAAACATTGCCATAATCGCCCACGTTGACCACGGAAAAACTACTTTGGTTGACAAAATGCTACTAGCCGGAAAGCTATTTAGCGACCACGAAACTCCGGGAGAGTTGATTATGGACAACAACGACATTGAAAAAGAAAGAGGGATTACAATCTTATCGAAGAATGTTTCCGTTTTTTATAAAGACACTAAGATAAATATTATCGATACTCCCGGTCACTCCGACTTTGGAGGAGAGGTAGAGCGTGTTTTAAACATGGCTGATGGCGTATTGCTTTTGGTTGATGCTTTTGAAGGACCTATGCCACAAACGCGTTTTGTATTGCAAAAAGCAATTGACTTAGGTTTAAAGCCAATTGTAGTTGTAAATAAAGTTGATAAAGAAAACTGTACTCCGGATATTGCTCAAGAAAAGGTTTTTGACCTGATGTTTAACTTAGGAGCAACTGAAGATCAATTAGATTTTCCAACGATTTACGGTTCAGCCAAAAATGGTTGGATGAGTGATGATTACCAAAAGCCAACGGAAGACATTACCGCTTTAATGGAAGCAATATTAACGCATATTCCGGCTCCTAAACCCGAAGAGGGAAATACTCAAATGTTGATTACATCTCTGGACTACTCTTCATTTATTGGAAGAATTGCCATTGGTCGTTTGCAAAGAGGAACTTTAAAAACCGGACAGCAAGTATTGCTAATGAAGCGTGATGGAAAGCAACAAAAGGCTAAAATAAAAGAGCTTTACTTATTTGAGGGACTTGGGAAAGTTAAGGTAGAAGAAGTGAAAGCGGGAGATATTTGTGCTGTTGTTGGTTTGGAAAACTTTGACATTGGTGATACTGTTGCTGATGTGGAAAATCCGGAGGCTTTGCCAAGTATAACCATCGACGAGCCAACGATGAGTATGTTGTTTACAATTAACGATTCTCCTTTCTTTGGTAAAGAAGGGAAATTTGTAACCTCGCGACACATAAAAGATCGCTTGACAAAAGAGTTGGAGCGTAACTTGGCGCTTAGAGTTGAAGATACCGGTTCTGCAGATTCATTTAATGTATTCGGTCGTGGTGTTTTGCATCTTTCCGTTTTAATTGAAACCATGCGAAGAGAAGGTTATGAATTGCAGATTGGTCAGCCACAGGTAATTATTAAAGAAATTGACGGTGTAAAGCACGAGCCGATTGAGGAATTAAACATTGACTTACCTGAAGAAGTGAGCGGAAAAGCCATTGAAATGGTGAATCAGCGAAAAGGTGAAATGCTAAACATGGAACCTAAAGGTGATCGAATGATTTTGGATTTTGAAATTCCTTCTCGTGGAATCATTGGCTTGAGAAATGCACTCTTAACAGCAACTGCAGGAGAGGCAATCATGTCTCACCGATTTAAAGAGTTTCAGCCTTTTAAAGGGGTAATTCCGGGAAGACAAAACGGTTCTTTGATTTCTATGGAACAAGGAAAAGCTATTCCTTACTCATTGAGTAATTTGCAAGATAGAGGTAAGTTTTTCGTTGACCCTAATGAAGAGATTTATGGAGGTCAGGTAGTTGGTGAAAACAACAGAGCTGGAGACTTGGTAATTAACATTACTAAAACCAAGAAAATGTCTAACATGCGTTCTTCCGGAGCAGATGATAAAGTAAAAATTGCACCTGCGATTAAATTCTCTTTAGAAGAAGCCTTGGAGTATATTCAAAAAGATGAATACGTTGAAGTAACACCAAATTCAATTCGAGTTAGAAAAGTACTTTTGAACGAAACTGATCGAAAAAGAGCGAGTAAAATATGAAAGTGGAAAGTGGAAAGATGAAATAATTTTTTGCTTGCGCAAAAAATGGAAGAAGAAGAAAGCGTTGATTTGATCAGCGCTTTTTTTGTGATTAGTCAACCTTAATCTTCACAAGAAATGGTTTTTCGTTTACAAACTACTAATCTATATTTTTCAATCTATGGGAAATAAGTTAAATTTTACTTCGTCGTTGAGATAAAGGAGTCGTTAATTTTCAATTAAGCCTCTTTACTCTCATTGACCTTCTTCAACCAAACCATCGCTTTATCTACTTCTTCAAAAGCGCGATGTTTTGCCAGAGGACGGTTAAACTGCATATAAAAGTTTAATAACATACGATGCGGCATGCTTTTAACAATTACCGCCATTGCTTTGGTGTATTTCATCGACAATTCACAATTGACAAAGTAAGTTCGCGCTGTGCTATCTACATTTGCCCCTTTTGAAGGCAATGTTATTCCCAAAATGTCTTTTTTCTCATCGGCGTTTTCCAACACTATTTGCTCAATATGCTTTGCATCTTCTATATCAATCGTCTTAAAAGGATGAAAGACAACCATCAGTAGGTTCATCTTAAGGTGTTTGTATACTGAGAAGTTTTCATTATTCTGCCTTAATTGGAAATCCGGATATAAGGAGTTGGTTTCTTTCATTGCTGCAAAAGTAAGCGTTCTACCTTTCCTAAATTATCATTTAAAGATTAATTTCGCAGACTATGATTTACCGTTCCATTATCAAGCCATTGCTTTTTCAAATGCCAGCCGAAAAGGCTCACTATAAAGTGTTTTCTTGGTTAAAAATGAGTTTAAAAAGCAAAGTGACAAGAAGTATCGTTCGAAAGTCACATGAAGTAAAGCACTCCAAATTACAGAAAGAGTGTTTTGGATTAAAATTCAGCAATCCTGTAGGTTTGGCTGCAGGCTTCGACAAAGATGCAAAGCTATTTGAAGAGCTCTCTTGTTTTGGCTTTGGCTTTATTGAAATCGGAACACTTACCCCAAAACCACAAGACGGAAATCCTAAGCCTCGCTTGTTTCGCTTGCCAAAGGATGAAGCTCTAATTAACCGAATGGGTTTCAATAATGAAGGAGTAGAGGCGGCTGTTAATCGCTTAAAAAAGCGCGATTCAAAGCTGATTATCGGGGGGAACATCGGAAAGAATAAAGTAACACCTAATGAAGAAGCATTCGACGATTATTTGAAATGTTTTCACGCTTTGTTTGATTATGTGGACTACTTTGTAGTTAATGTGAGTTCGCCAAACACTCCTAATCTAAGAGCGTTACAAGAAAAAGAGCCATTAACGAAACTATTAATGGCTTTACAAGTAGAAAACAATAAGAAAAGTAAGCGCAAGCCCATTTTACTCAAAATTGCTCCCGATTTAACCGACAGTCAGCTCGATGATATCATCGAAATTGTCCAAGCTACGACCTTAGATGGTGTAATTGCAACCAATACCACCATCGATCGCTCGAATTTAAAGACCCCTGAAAAAGAAGTGGAAAGCATTGGAGCAGGAGGCTTGAGTGGTAAGCCGGTTCGTCAGCGCTCAACAGAGGTGATTCAATACCTCTCCACTAAGTCCAATAAAAGCTTTCCCATTGTTGCGGTTGGGGGTATTTTTACGGCAGAAGATGCCATTGATAAGCTAGAAGCCGGAGCTGATTTGGTGCAAGTTTATACCGGATTTATATACGAAGGACCGCAAATGGTGAAACGAATCAACAAAGGATTAATCAAGTACTATGAGTCAAAGTGAATTGAAAATTATTGAGTGCCCTAGAGATGCAATGCAAGGGATAAAAGAATTTATTCCTACGAAAGTTAAGATTGCTTACTTAAACCAATTGTTGAAGGTGGGTTTTCACACCATAGACTTTGGTTCTTTTGTTTCGCCTAAAGCCATTCCTCAGTTAAAAGATACGGCGGAAGTATTAGCCGGACTTGATTTAGAACAAAGCAACACCAAGCTCTTGGCGATTATCGCCAATGAAAGAGGAGCAAAGGATGCTGTTCAACATGAAGAAATTGCGTATTTAGGTTATCCTTTTTCCATTTCAGAGACTTTTCAGCAGAGAAATACCAATGCGAGCATCGAAGAATCCCTAGATCGTGTAGCTCGTATTCAGGACTTAACCTTAAAGAACAACAAAAACTTAGTAATTTACATTTCCATGGGCTTTGGAAACCCTTATGGTGATCCATATCACGAAGACATTGTAGCAGATTGGTTGCGTAAATTAAAAGCCATGGAAATTGGCATTTTTGCACTCAGCGACACCATTGGCGTTTCTGAACCTGGAATTATCAGTCGTTTGTTTAGCACTTTAATTCCCGAATATCCCGAACTGGAGATAGGGGCACATTTACACACGACACCCGATACTTGGAAAGAGAAAATAGAAGCAGCTTACGACAGAGGTTGCCGGCGATTCGACGGCGCCATAGCCGGTTATGGTGGTTGCCCCATGGCAGCCGACGACTTAACCGGAAACATGCCCACCGAAAAGATGATTGGTTACTTCAACGAAAGGTTGAGTGAAGATGTGGTGGATATGGAAGAGTTGAATCAGGCTATTCGAGAAGCGGGGAGGGTGTTTTAGATTAAAATGATTTTTAAAAACTCTATAATTAACTATATCATTGCAATTTTCTTTGCATTATCAGCATTGACTTTGCTCTATTTCCATATAGAAAGTTTAATAGTTACAATCAATCTCTTCGATGAAATTAGCACAGTTGAGCAGCTCTCTTTTAGCAAAGTTTTTTCTGAATATTATCTCGACTATATCAATGTTATTCTATATGCTTGTACATCAATATTGTTACTTAGAAGAAATAAAAATGGGTTTAAATATTCCATAATAACCTCCTTATTCAACTTATATCTTCTATTTAGTAGAGCATCATTTGACTCTTATGACCTCATTGTTTATCTTTTCATCTCTGTTTTTACACTAATAACAATTTTTTCAATCCTTGCTTTGATTAATTCAAAGGCTAAACTTTTCAATAGAGATTTAATTGTTATTGTCTTATTGTTTGTTGTGGTCGTCTTTGACTTTATCAATTAACTCAGAATTGAATGCGAATAATAAAATTCACTTTAATTCTTCGCAGGATTGCAAATCCTGCGGTGCGTGTATTTCTTTTAGCATTTAAAATATCGTTAAAACGTACTTATTTAGTAACTTTGATGCCTAATTCTTTTGAAAATGAAAGTAGTAAACTATACAGATTTGCGGTTAAATCTTAAAAAGTGGTTAAATATGGTGGTTGACGATGTGGAAGAGTTAATTATTAAAAGAAAAAACCACAAAGATTTGATATTGATTTCCCTTGATGAATATAACGCTTTAAAAGAAACAAGTTATCTCTTAAGAGGAAAAAATGGAGAAGTATTGCGGAAGTCAATCAAAGAAGCTCAAAAAGGAGAAGTAAAAGAGGAAGGTATCATTGAATGAAAATCACTTGGACTTTAACTGCTTGGAATGACTATTTGTTTTGGCAAAAATCGGATAAAAAGAAATTAAAGCGAATTAACGAATTAATAAAGGCTACAATTAGAGAACCCTTTCAAGGAATAGGTAAGCCGGAGCCTCTAAAACACGAGTTGCAAGGTTTTTGGTCGCGTAGAATTGATGGTGAACATCGATTAGTATATTCTTTTACAGATGAAACTTTACTGATTATTGCTTGTAGGTATCATTATTAGTCCCGCTACGAAGTTATATACCCTTCTAATTCGATAAGCTAGTTTAATATTTTCGCAGGATTGCAAATCCTGCGAGGCGATTTAATTTATCTCTGAAATTGAATAGCAGACTTGAAATTTTCCCAACTAAAGGCTTGTTGCTTTTGACACTATCACTTTTAAAGCCACTTTTTATTGTCAATTAACTTTTGTAGTTGCTTTGTTGCATAATTTCAAACCCTGTGTGTGAGTATACCTTAAAAATAAATTTTTGGAAGTAGATAATTTTGTAGCTTTGATAAAAAGCTGAATAAAATGGATTTAGAAGCTCGAAAAATAAAATTTGTAAAAGAATTTTTAAAACTTCAAAGTGAAGAGGTAGTCTCTGAACTTGAAAAAATTTTAAGCAAAGAGAAAAATGCTTCGAAAGAACGACTAATTCAACCAATGACTCAAGATGAACTGAATGAAAGAATTGACAAATCTGAATCTGATTTCAGAAACAATCAATTTAAAAACAGTTCTGAACTTTTAGCTAAATACGAATAATGACTTTTGAAATTATTTGGTCTGAATTTGCTGAAAATCAACTAGACGAAATATATGAGTAATATCAAAAGAAAGCAAGTCCCAGAATTGCCAAAAAACTTATCAAAGAAATTATCAACGAGCCAAATAAGTTAATAAACTCACCCTTAATTGGGCAAGAAGAAGAGTTATTAAAACAAAGAAAAATTCAATATCGATATTTAGTATTAAAAAACTACAAACTGATTTATTCTGTTAATACCGAAAATGGCTATATAAAAATTACTGACGTTTTTGATACTCGACAGAACCCACAAAAAATTAAACGGGCAAAATAAAAGTCGATTGATAGTATTATTTTGCTCTGAAAACACTTACAATCCTATAAATCATCTATTTTAAAGGGCGAGTACACGTACAGTGAGTAAGTTGTGTTTTTGTTAAAATGTTAAATCTCATTTTTAATTGAAACTAATCACTCCGAAGGATTTCTAATCCTTCGTCACCACATTAAAACCAATAACCTATCCCTACGCCTGCAATTCCTCCCTTTGCCCCGCAATTTTCTCGCTCGCCAAATACTCATCATAGGTCGTTACTTTGTCCAACATGCCGTTGGGGCTAATTTCGATGATTCGGTTGGCAATGGTTTGCGTAAAGGTGTGGTCATGCGAAGTAAACATGATTGTTCCTTCAAAGCTGATCAAAGAGTTGTTTAAAGCTGTAATCGATTCTAAGTCCAAGTGATTGGTGGGTTCATCGAACATCAAAAAGTTAGCTTCAGCTTGCATCATTTTAGAAAGCATACAGCGCATTTTCTCTCCTCCAGACAGAACGGAAGCACTTTTGAGTACTTCTTCTCCGGAAAACAACATTTTACCCAAGAAACCGCGAATAAAGACCTCATCTTTTTCTTCATCGTTTTTGGTGTAACGGCGCAACCAATCGATCAAGTTTTCTTTGGTATCAAAATATTTGGAGTTGTCGTTGGGCAAATAGGCGGTTGAAATGGTTTGTCCGAACTCAAAGAATCCGCTCGTTGCTTTTAAATTGCCGTTTAGAATTTCAAATAAAGCGGTAATGGCTCGAGAGTTCCCAACCAATGCAATTTTGTCGCCCTTACTCACATTGATATTTATATCTTGAAAAAGGGTGTTCCCTTCATCGTCAGTATAGCTTAGGTTCTCAATGTGCAGTAATTGGTTACCGGCTTCTCTTTCTTGTTTCCAAATAATACCCGGATATCTTCTGGAAGAAGGCTGAATATCGTCCACATTAATTTTCTCCAACATTTTCTTACGGCTTGTGGCTTGTTTCGACTTGGAAGCATTGGCACTAAAGCGCGCAACAAATTCTTGCAATTCTTTCTTCTTGGCTTCGGCCTTTTTGTTAGCTGATTGACGCTGACGTAATGCTAACTGTGAACTTTCATACCAAAAAGTGTAGTTTCCCGAGAAAACAGTCAGCTTACCAAAGTCGATGTCGACGATGTTGGTACAAACCGTATCCAAAAAGTGACGGTCGTGAGAAACGACGATCACCGTATTTTTAAAATCCAATAAAAAGTCTTCTAACCAACTGATGGTGCGAACGTCCAAATCGTTGGTCGGCTCATCTAAAATCAAGACATCCGGATTGCCAAATAGCGCTTGCGCTAATAGCACGCGCACTTTTTGATTACCGCTCAAGTCTTTCATGAGCTTATAGTGCTCACTTTCTTCAATACCTAAACCGCTCAATAGTGAAGCCGCATCTGACTCAGCATTCCATCCGTCCATTTCGGCGAATTCGGCTTCCAGCTCCGAAGCTTTGATGCCGTCTTCCTCGCTGAAGTCTGCTTTTGCGTAAATGGCATCTTTGGCTTTCATGATGTCCCACAGTTTCTTATGTCCCATAATAACGGTGTCGAGTACTTGGTTATCGTCAAAAGCGTAGTGATTTTGACTCAAAACAGCCATACGTTTCCCCGGTTCTAAATGCACAAAGCCCGAATTGGGATCAACATCACCTGATAAAATTTTGAGAAAAGTAGATTTTCCGGCACCGTTAGCACCAATAATTCCGTAACAGTTATCGCCTGTAAATTTGATGTTTACATCGTCGAATAAAACTCTTTTTCCGAACTGTAGAGAGACATTTTGAACTTCAATCATGCTGATATTTTTGAGGGCGCAAAAGTAATTAATTTTGAGGGGATAATTAATGAATTGGTGATTTTACATTGACTTGTGATTTGCTTTAAAGGAATATAGAGAAGAGAGTAAAGAAAATAGAATTTGATTTTCATCTTATTCCCTTTGTGCACTTAGCGCCACCTTGGAGTTCTTTGCGATTAGATGACAAACTAAAAATTTGAAATAAGAAACTAAAAACGAATCTTTTTGCTTTTGAAAGGGCTAATGAAAATAAACTATGGAAGACGCGTCAAGCTAATAGAACCAATCCAACATTTTCAATGTTTATTCTTTATCTTGTAATCTTGTAAAACAAAGGTAGATTATGTGCACACTAACATACATTCCCCAAAACGATGGCTTTATCCTCACCTCTAATCGAGATGAAGCCAAGAGCAGAAAAGTTGCTAGCTTTCCGGCTTACAAAGAAATAAATGAGCAGAAAGTACTTTTTCCGCAAGATGGAGATGCTTTTGGCAGTTGGATTGCCACGAGCAACAAGCGTTTGGTGAATTTATTGAATGGGGCTTGGGAAAAATACAAACATCAACCACCCTACCGAAAGAGTAGGGGAATAGTGCTTTTAGAAAGCTTTGAATATGATGAACTGAAGGAATTTGCCTATGATTACAACTTCGACAATATTGCACCTTTTACCTTAGTTGGTTTAGATTATAAAAATCACTTAAAAATGGAAGTATTGCGTTGGGATGGAAAGTCCATCTCATACAAGGAAATCAATCCCAATGAAGCACATATTTTCTCTTCAGCACCTTTGTATCCGGAGCACATTCGCTTAGAGCGGGAGAAGTTGTTTGCTGAATTTCTCCAAGACAATGAGCAAATTACTGCATCAGAAATGGTAAACTTTCACCAATTTGGCGGAAATGATAACGCTCCCATTAAACTCAGTGAAGATCATTTTGTACACACCATCTCAATTACCTCAGTAGTGAAAAATGGCAATGAGTTGTGCATGCAGTATCATGATATAGTTAAAAGAGAAGTGAGTAAAGAGTGTTTGTAGTTATAATCAAGTTCTAAATTGGACTATTTATCAGTGTATGTTGAATCAAATTTGCTTTTATTTGTAAACCAATTAGAATTAGGTTATTTCTCATGAGGTTATTTTTACTTGCTCTACTTTGTTTTATCAGTTTTGTATCTTTTTCTCAAAACTCAACTTCTAATCATGCAGTAGGTTTTTATACAGACATAAATGGTCAAGATGTTTATTTATATCATGATAAAACTTATGAAATTCAAGATAAAACCTTTGCTAAGGCTATAGACTTAGGAGATAAATCCTACGCTCCTGCCTCATATTATGACAATGAAATGAATAAAGTTACTGGCTACATTAAAGTTTCCTCAAATAGCTCAAACATTTCATTTAAAAAAACAAAAGGTAGTAAAAGAGAAATACTAAGGCGAGAGCAGTATCATTCATATACAATCGGAATCGATTCTTTTGTGGTGTTTGGAAAAGCTTTTACTGAATATCAAAATATCGGCATCAAACAATCATCAGGTAATATGATATTAAGATGGGTAAAGTCAATTGATGAGTGGTCGCTTTGGTTTTATGTAGGTGAAAACGGAGAGTTCTACTACCTGTTATCTAATGATTTGACACTAAAAAATTACTGTTTTAGCTTGGGACAAAGAAAGTTTAGAAAAGAGTTTGTAGAATACTTCCAGTACATGTTTCCAAAAACAGCCCAACTTGTTGAGAACTCAAAATTAGAATTGAGTCATATGAGATCTATCTTTAATTTAATGACTTATGAGCAGTCGCTCAAAAACAATAGTAAAATATACTATGATTATTATGACAACCCCAGTCGTAAACCTACTGATAACTATGTAGTTTGTGAGTCGATTAATGATGGCTATTACAAAGTTTCAACATACAAAAACAATAAAAAAACACTTTCAAAGAATATAACTATATACAAATCAACTGTTTTAAAGGATTTAAATTACATATACAAAGGTTCAGTTCAATTTTTTGACTCAAACGAATACCTATATCAAGAGTATTTTTTTAATGACAATGGGAAGAAGTTAGATAGCATCTATTTATTTTATGTAAATGGTAGCGTTTTTGAAATAATTAGAGAGCCTAGTTCAAAAGATAGAGCAACTGAAGTTTTTAATATAGAAGGTAAGCAAATATTAAATGGAGATGGTGATGGGGTATGTTCTTATTATGACCACATTAATGATAGAAACCTAATTATTGAATATAAGAACTTTAATCGTGAAGTTATATACTATAAAGTAAATGAAGAAAGAATTTATTTAAAAACTGATAATAGTGCAGATTACAAGTTTTTTGCCAAGACTGCCGACAAGTTAGATAAGAAGTTAGTTGATTTTGGTAGAGCTGTATATGACGATAAAGCTCAGGGTTTTGTAATCTATGCTTGTTTAGTTAATAAGAAAGGAAAATTTGATGATATTAAACTAATTTACGCTTTACATCCTGAAATTGATCAATTGATTGACAAACAACTTCAAATGTTTAAGAAAAAAAGAGAGTTTGACCCGGCTGAACATAAGGGTGAAACCGTAAAACAATGGGTGCTATTATCATTTTATTACAAACAAGTCCATGGGAATAACAGTTTTTGGGATTTTTACAAAAAACATTTAACTCCATCGAAATCAGACTTTGACCAATCCTATTACGTCCCATTAATGTTTATGAACCATTGACAATTCAACTCTACCTTTCTTTCTGTTTAGCAGCCTTTTTAATGGCACTCATGCCCGGACCCGACAACTTGTATGTGGTTACCGAAAGCTTGGCAAAGGGCAAACGCAACGGTTTGTGGATTGCTTTTGGCTTAAATAGTGGCGTCTTGGTTCATACTATAGCAGTGGCAAGCGGACTGTCACTTACGTTAAAGAAATCGGATGAAGTATTTTTAGCAATTACCTACTTAGGTGTGGCTTATTTACTTTACTTGGCTTATCAAGCAGCGAAGGAAAAGCCGATGAATTTAGCAGAAGCATCTTCATCTAAAAAAGACAAAGCCACTAAGCTTTATCGTACCGGATTATTGATGAATTTATTAAATCCAAAAGTTTCTCTCTTTTTTATTGCTTTCTTACCGCAATTTGTCCGCGAAGAGGCCAATTGGTCAGTCTTTCATCAATTTGTGTTGTTGGGAATCACCTTTATGCTTGTTGGATTCATCACCTTTGCTTCATTTGCTTTTTTGGCGCACCAGCTAAGAAGGCTAATTCAAAAACCCGCTTTCTGGAAAGCCACCAAGTGGATTAAAGTAATTGTACTGCTGTTTATGGCTAGCTTGTTATTGTGGGTGTGAGATAGAATTTAGGACTTTCTTTTGGGATTGCTAATTTTAATCGGATCTTGACGTGTATCAAAGACATCAGTTATTAGGATACCTTCTTTTACTTCTTTGTAAATAATTTTATAGCTACCATTTACTATGTATCTGTGTCCTTCATTTAATTTTTGAAGACTTATTTCAACTTGTCCGGAAAAAGGATATTTTTTTAATTGATCTGTAGCTGAGAAAATTTGGTTTCTGATTCTATTAGCAACTCTAGGACTAGCATTAGTTTTGTAGTAGTTGTAGATATCTTTCACCATTTCTGAAGCAAAGTTTGACCAAAATATTGTCATTTACTACCAGTTTTTGGCTTCCTTTTCTAATTGTTCTTGGCTTTTAAATCTACCAGCTAGGTAATCTTCATTTGATTCTTTAGCTCGTTCGATTAAGTCTTCTTCGGTTAAAGAATTTAATTCCTGGTTACTGTATTTATTATTTTGACTTTTGATTATTGATTCAATTTTGTTTAAGAGGCTTTCATCTTTTAAACTTAGTATAAAATCTATCGCTTTTAGTTTTCTACTTTGGAAAGTCATAGCTTAGTTTTATATGAAATTACTAAATTAAACATTTCTTACTTTTGAATTATGGATTTATTTGAACTTGACTTTTTTCTTGGTTTTTATCTATTATCCGCTTTTTTAATTAGCTGGGCATTAATAGACATAAGTAACAGCAAGCTAAAATTTAGAAACAAAGTACTTTTTATTCTACTTATTGCTTTGGTTCCTGTTCTTGGTTCGATCATTTACTTTCAATTGAAAAGAAGAATAAGAGTTGACTCATTGTTTTTCAATTAAAATTGACTATCGTTTTTGAGTATTCAAAATTGCAACTCATTATAAGTGCATTATTCTTAATTTTAAATTCTTAACTCTTAATTTAAAATCATGTTTTCAGTTGGCGCTTGGTTGATTGCCCTTATCATTCTTATTCCATTGGCATTGTGGCTTTGGGCAGTAGTAGATGCCATTCGAAGTCCCTTTGAATCAGACATTGCCAAAATTTTAGTGATTGTAGTTATGTTTTGGGCACCCATTTTAGGCCCGATTTTGTACTTTGTTTTTAAAGAACGATTATTGCGTTTAAGCTAGTCGATGTTGAGCCCTATTCTAAAGCCAACTGCTTCAAATTTATGATCTTCAAAAGCAGCAAAAACGCCAAGGTTTACCAATAAGAACATGCGATTTAAGCCATATCCGAATTCGTAAAAGTGCTTTTCTTTTTCTGTCCACAAGTAATTAAAATGCAAACTTTCTTTCCAGTTTGTTCGGTTGAATAAAGGAAGGTGTTTGAGTAAAATATGGTTGTCTTCTAAAGAAAAATGACCTTCTAAATAATAATTATTGCTGTTAAAAGCATAGTAATCCAATAAGTAATATGAGTTAGACTGATTGTTACTGACAAAGTAGGTAGGGTTGGTTGTAAAGCTTTTAAAATCGGCAAAGTACATTTTATTTCTATTGAGAAATTTACCGGCTTCTACATGATAGCTAATATCATCAATTAATCGAACACTTTGAGATTGATGAAGTGCGAAACTCACAAAGCTGTAGTCAACATCACTGTCGAAAACCTTTTGAATTCCTTGTTTGTAATTCAACTCAAAAGTAGGGTAATTGCTGCTAATCGCTTCTTTCTTATCGCCAAAAAAACGATAGTAGGAGTGAGGAGTATATGCTAGATTAATTCCGGTGCTAAAAGCATTGTTGGGAGCAAGTAAATTTCTCTGTTCAACAAGTACTTCATTAATAGGTAAGTTGGGCGTGTATTCCCGATTCATAAAGTCGAACGGCTTGTAAAGATTGTTGTTGTTTAGTGGACTACGTTTTGAGTAATTCACTTCAACATTCACTTTAAAACCATTAATCGGTTCCCATCGATGCCCGACTGTAGCAAAATCTTCTTGATAAAGTTTAGCATAATTCGCTGTAAAGAGAAGTGTAGAAACAGTATTCACCCAAGCCTGTATGCCATTGTTTTGGTTAAAATCACGGCTTCTCCTGCCCACACTTCCGTAAATTCCTGCTTGCTTTTTTAAATTGTACTGACTGTCGAAATTAATTTCACCCATCCACTGCTCACGATCAACAGCGTAGGAAATTTTTGGCTCAACTTCAAAAAACTTCCTTTTTTTATAATCTCTCCATTCAAAAGAGCCCACTTTTTTGCTAATCAACCATCCGTCAACTGTATTGAACTGAACACCCAAGCCGCTGAGTAAACCTCGGGGCTTCCAATTGAGCTTTTTATTTTCACCCCTAAGTGTTCCATTAAAAAACAGAATATTCCCAAAAGTACTTCTATCCTCATTGACGACTGTATCTCCGCTCTCAATTTTGTTTAATGAATCATTGGTCTGATAAACCTCCATTTCCGTCTCACTCAAAGGAACAGAGCGGTTTTCTTGCCACAAACTGTCCTTTGCTTTAAAAGCATCTTCAGCATACTCTAGTTGGTGCTGATTCTTAAGGTTGTAATCTTCTTCTTTTTGTTCATTTTCAGCAGACTCCTTCGCTTCTTTTTTCAATAAACGTACTAACTTAAAGGTTTCGCGATTATTTAGTTCCTCTTTTTGTATCAGCTCTTGAATCTTAGCTTCTCTTTTGCTCAATTCTTCTGTTTGCACTGTATCCTTTTGAGATACTTTAGCACTATCATTACCATATTTGTAAGGAGCATTTTGAATTAATTGAGCTTTAATCTTTTGATGAATAAGAGAGTCTAGTGTTACATCAACTTCTTGAATATTGGCTAAGTACTGAACATCCGTTTCTACGCCCATAAAGTCAATGGCAATTTCAATTTTATGATTAAACGGCATCCAAACTCCTTCTTCAACTTCTTGGTAGCGCTGAAAGTAGTTGATGTCGGCAATCGGATCTTGATCAAACTGAACTTCAACTTGATTAAGGTTAAATAGCTCATCGTTAATGTAGATATACCCCCGCATCAAATCATTTCCTCTTCGCTTTGGAATGACTTCAATTTTGTGTACCTCTTGCTCACCTTCGAAATAGGAGTGTTGGTATTCAAACCTATAAACACTAAAAGCACCGCGGCTTAAGGGATTAATCATGTCTGTTCCACCTAAATTGTAGAAATCTAAGTTTAAGAAATTCGAAGCTTGCTTTAGTGTATCTAATCTGGCTGTTTTACGAGCTATAATTCTCTCTTTAACCGTATTGGGCTTTTCAAAAGTATACTCAACGATTGATTCTTGGACATCTCCCGAAAACTCTTGCGCTACTTCATCTTCTTCTAAAGTTTTTTGTATTATCCAAGGAATTTCTTTGAATTTGTGGTAGCTGCGAACGTAAAGCCGTGCGGTATATCCGTTAATCTGCTTTTTGTACAATTCCGCCATTACTGTAGCGCGCCGAATAATGTTGTAGGCCGGATCTTCCTTGTCGGGATCAATATCTACCGTTTTGATCTGATAGGCGATAGAGGCTAGTTCAATTTGGTGTTCTTTGCCATTTATATTCAAACTCATTGTTTGAGTTTTATAGCCCAAGGATTGAAAACTTACTTCCTGTTTTCCGCAAGGAACCTTGAGTTTAAATCGTCCGTTTTCGTTGCTCATACCGCCGATTCCGGCATCAGCAAGGTAAATACTCACAAAAGGTAGTTCTTCACCTTTAACATTGACGATTTTCCCTTTAAAGTCGCAAGTTTGCGCAACTGCATTTAAAAATGAGAAGCAAAGTAGAAAGGGGAGAAGTCGTTTATAAATCACAAATTCGTTTTTGGTGAGACGAACAAGATAAGGAAAAGTTACAGATAGTAATTAAGAGTATTGTTGAATTCGACTAAACACTTTTTTATTTTTCTTTTAATGAAATGAATTCAACATGATGTGTTCAGCAAACAGTTCCATTTAGTATTTAATCATTAGAAATTATTAATTATAATTCAATCAATTTAACTCTTCTTTATAGAGCGAAACGATCTTGTTTCTGTTCTCAAAACAAATAAACACTACTTTTGATAAAACTAGAGCATTCAAAATATGGAAAGCAAAGCACTTACCTTTTGGCAATATTTTTTCCTCTTTCTTATCGCCAATTTTATCGCTTTAGGAATTGGTGGTTTCGCTCAATCTGCCGGTCCAACATCCGAATGGTATTTAAACCTTAATCGTGCACCATGGACGCCCCCGGGCTGGGTGTTTGGCTTTGCATGGACGAGCATCATGATTTGTTTTGCAGCTTATTTGGCCTTTCTAGCAAAAGCTGTAAGTTGGAAGCAGTTTATCATTTTGTATCTCTTTCAATGGATTTTGAACGTCAGTTGGAATCCTATTTTCTTTGCTTGGCATAGTGTAAGCATTGCTTTAATTGTGATTGTTTTATTGGCAATAACAGTGAGCTATTTCTTGTTTAAATACGCTAAAACGCTCAACTATAAATCGCTTTTTATATTACCCTATTTTATTTGGCTTTTAATTGCCATTTCATTGAATGCCTACGTATTTTTGATGAACTAAAAATACAAAATGCCGAAACCACTTATCTGTCTCATCCTTCTACTATCCACTACAGTGGCTTGCAGTAATTTCGACGCTTCAAAAATCGAAAACTTAAACAAGGGTAAAGTAGTCGTCATTGGTCATGCCGGATTGGGTTTTCACCGTTGGTTTCCTTTTAATCCATATCCTTCAAATAGCTTTACTTCGATTAAAAAAGCAATTGAAGAAGAAGGTGCTGAAGGCATTGAAGTTGATGTTCAAATGACAGAGGACTGGAAATTTGTGCTTTATCACGATAATCGATTAGAAAGTATGAGCGCACTCAATGGCTGTATTTCAAATTATAAGTTTGGAGATGTTATTTTAATAAACTATCAGCTTGGTTACCCTTTTGATGCGTTCCAAAATGAAAAACTAATTAGCCTACAGCAGCTGATTGAGTATTTTAAAAGTTTGAGTGACTTCCCTTACTTACAGCTCGACTTAAGAACTAGCTCTGAGTGCTTAAATAATGAAGAAAGTAAGCTTTACAGAAGTCGATTTGTGAGAGAGCTAACTAATTTCTTAAATGCTCAAGAAGTACCTAAAGAGAAAATCCTTTTAATCAGTACGGACAAGCGAATTTTCGATTTATTTAAGCAATTTAATTGTGATTACCCGACTAGCTATGAGGTAACAGGCGACTTTGAAGAAGATTTAAATTGGGCCATTGACAATAAAGTAAAGTCGTTTACCGTAAAGCCCAAAATTCTCACCAAAGAGAGAAGTAAGGCAGCTCATGAAGCCGGTATTTCGGTAGTAACCTTTGGAGCAAAAAGCAAGTCGGGTAACCGAAAACTCTTGAAGTTAAATCCCGATGTTGTTCAAACAGATAATATTAGTGCGCTTAGAGAACTCTTGAAAAAGTAAACTGTCTTAATTGATTTAACTTTTTGATTATTTACGTTTTAATCGGTTTTGTTTTCTAATTTAAAGCTACGGCTTTTTTCATCACTTAATTCCGGTTTCCATTGACTTACTAATGGAGCTTCCAATTGCTTTTCACGGTATTCATCTGGCGACATAATTGGAATGCCACTAATTATTGGGAAGTAACGCTGGCAATCAGAGCAGGTAAGTACTCCTTCGATGATGTTACCTTCAACACTCTTTTTGATAACTTTCAGGTTTAACTCTTCCTTGTCAAAAGGACAACAAAGTTTGTTTATTAGTTCTTGAGTCATGGTTGTTTATTTATCATTTGAAATTTTTTGTTGAAAAGCTGTGTTGCTTTTCCTGTATTATCAGCATTCATAATTGAAGAAATTACAGCTACTCCATCAATGGGAAGTGCGGCTAGTTGTTCAATGTTGTCAAGATTAATACCGCCCGCAGCAAATAATGGCAGCGAAGTTAGTTTTCTTGCTTTTTGAACACTTTCAAAGTTCACAATCTCACATTTTCCTGCAGAAGCAGAAGGAAACATGGAACAAAACGAAAAGTAATTGAAGTCATGATGATGGGCCCACCTGATCAAGTCTAAATGATTACTTAGTGTCAATCCCTTGATGAGTTTATTTCCGATAACTTCATTAATTTCTTTTATATTATTTGGCGGCAAGTCAAAGTGAACTCCGTCAACGGAAGTTTTTAATGCCAACTTCCAATTGTTATTGATTAAAACTAAAGCTTTAAATGAATGACATAACTTTTTTATATTATATATGTTATCAATAGTAGTTGCATTGTTATCTACATTGTACAGTTGAAGTAATTTAACACCACTCTGTAAAGCTTTATTTATTTTGTTTAATAAAACATTTTGCGCTAAAGAGACATCAGCTATTAAGTAAATACCGGATAATTTCATTATTTCCAACCTTTTTTTATTGCTTCAAAAAATGCAGCCCAATAAGGATCGTTTTCAGGATAATTAATTTCTTTGATTCTTCCTTCAACATCAACTGTACTTATTCCTTTTTCTTTGGGCAAAAATTTTCCGATTGCCCTTGCTTGAATGTTGTTTTCCTGAAGTTTTGAAATCAATGCATTGACTTTCTTTTCTTTAACAGCAATTAACATAGCGCCTGCACCTATACAATAATGAGGATTTAGCTCAAAAACCTTAAATAGTTCACAAACTACATGCTCAGTTTTCAGCTGATTTTCCTCTATAATTACGCCCTGATTAGCCGCTGTAGCCATTTCATAAACAGCACCTAAAACTCCACCTTCAGTTACATCATGCATTGCCGAAACAACTAATTCATCTGTGTTTAAAGAAGCTGCCAGTAGTCCTTCTTTTAAAGACGAAGTTTCGTAAAACAGTTGACTAACCTGCTCAGCTACATCCTTCCCGGCTCTATGACTAATGGCTTGAGGAAAGCTCATGCCCAAAATGGCAGCTGATGATAGAGCACAACTTTTTGTCATCACCAACACATCGTCGGTTCTAGCTTGAGTTGAGTTTAATAATTCGCCTTTGTTGGCAACCGTTATAAGTGTACCACCACCGGCAATGGTTGAATTTTGACCTTCAATACTACCTGTGTGTCCACCGGTGATGCTCAGTTTTATTTCTTTACAATAGCGATCTATATAGCTCCAATAAATCTTTAATTCTTGTTCAGAGATAGAGGAAGGTAAATTGAGTACAAACTGTCCAAATTGTGGAGCTTTCCCCGTAGTTGCCATATCGTTGGCCATTAGTTGTACAGACAACCAAGCTGATTCTTGTAATCCAAGTGATGGAATTAATGACAGCGGATCGCTTGTTAATGCCATCTCTTGATTGTTTCCAATGTCGATAATGGAGACGTCTACTCCAAAAGACGGAGGGGTTTTAATTGAACTTCTTTGGTAACCTAGTTTGTTTCCAAAAATGCTCTCAAATGCTTGCTTATTGATTTTTCCGTTCATGGCTAATCTACATCATTAAATTTTATATAGAGTCCAAAAAAATCTCCGTAAGGAACACTCCACTGCTGCACGGGAAACCATTTTGGCAAACCGGTAACTGTCCATTCAATACTGTAGTCTCTACCTTCTAGAGCTTTCTTAATCACTTTAATTAGCTTTTTGGGCGTATAAAAGGTAGCCGTTACATAAAAGGGATTTTTCCCAATTAATTGCTGTGCTCGTCTTCTAAAATACTTATTGGTATTTCTGTTCATCATTCCCATGGCAATGCCATATTTCCCTACGCGTGCAGCTTCCTGAATAACTCTAACCGGATCCTTGTAATACTCAAAAGTTGTAATGAAGGCCAAAGAGTCGAACGTATTATCTTTAAAAGGCATATAGTGTGAGTCAGCCATGACTAAATCACCATCAAACAAATGAATCGCTTGACTGAGCATAAAAGGAGAAATATCTCCACCGGTAGCTTCTATACCAATTTCTTTCCACCAGCGAGTAAAGCGGGTTGTACCACAGCCAAACTCAAGTAAAGTTTTTACTCTTTGATCTGCTGAAACCAATTGCTCCATTACCTTTTTCTGCCAAACTTCTTGACGTTTGTAGCGTCCCTCGTACCACAATTCGTAGGTGTCTGTATGCTCACGATTAAAAAACCACTCTTCCCGGCCTTGCCAATTAGTGATGTCTGATTGAATTAAATTTTTGCTCATACGATTGAGAATATTAATTTGGCAGGTACCGGAGCAAAAAAGTCTCAAGGGGGAGAGTGCATTTCTTACGCTGGTACTAACCAGTTCAAGTTTACGGGTATCATCTCAGCTTCAATGGAAGCACCCCGATGCTATTTAATGGCGAAATTAGGAATTGAAAAGGAATTCTATTAACAAATGAGTAGAAAATAAAAAACACTTTATATTAAAAGTTTAGAGAAAATAATGAACCAAAATACTGAAGAAACATTAGAGCGTGTATTCTCTGCTCAATCAGCCGAAGAGGTTGAGACTGTACAATCACTATGGAGCGGCTACGGAAAAATTAGTCGATGGCAACTCATAGGATCAGACATAAAGTCTATAATTGTAAAAAAGATTCAAGCACCTACTCAACAGGAACACCCAAAAGGGTGGAACACTAATTTTTCTCATCGTAGAAAGATGAAATCCTATCAAATTGAAATGAATTTCTATGAAAGCTATGCTTTAAGTTGTAATACTTACTGCGCAGTGCCTAAGTGTTATGAGGTAAAAAGAGCAGGAGGGGTGCAGCTTTTAATTCTAGAGGATTTAAATGAATCGGGATATTCTAAAAGAAGGTCAGAATTAAACTTAAATGAGTTAAAAGTTTGCCTAAGTTGGTTGGCTAATTTTCATGCAACTTTTATACAAGTAAAAGCTGATGGACTTTGGGAGGTGGGCACTTATTGGCATTTAGCGACACGTCCTGAGGAGTTTGAAAAAATGGAGGGCGGTTGGTTAAAGTCAAATGCAAAAGCAATTGACCAAAAGCTTTCAGCAGCTAACTTTCAAACCTTAGTTCACGGCGATGCTAAAGTGGCGAATTTTTGTTTTTCGGATGACATGAAGAAGGTGGCAGCTGTCGATTTCCAGTATGTTGGTGGCGGTTGTGGTATGAAAGACCTCATTTATTTAATGAGCAGTTGCTTAAGTGCTGAAGAATGTGAAATGTATGAGGAAGAAGTACTCCAATATTATTTTAAAGAATTGGCATCTGCTTTAGACAGAAATCATAAAAATATTACTTTTAAGGACTTAGAAATCGAATGGCGAGCGCTTTATCCTTATGCTTGGGCTGATTTTGTGCGTTTTTTAAGAGGTTGGTCGCCTGAGCATTATAAACTAAATGATTATGGTGAATACAGTTAAGAGTTTTTTTTAGAGTATAGACCGCTGCGCTGTTAGAGGAGCAAATTGGACTAAGGATGAAGGAGAAAGGATTAAGTTTTTTTAGAGTATGGAAGTTAAAGGTTGAAGATTATAACTTAATGAAACCCTTAATTTGCCTTCACTTCTTAATGTTAAAAATAAAGTGTAATTGCTAATTATTAATGACTAATCAGTTAAATGGAAATTACTTTCGGAGAAGTGCCCTGTTTTACTGATAAATTTTAACGGAGATGGTCATTCTGAATTTACTTCAGAATCTGTTTATATTTTAAACATAGATGTTAGGGTATTGGGTCTAATTAGATACAGGGAAATAAGTTAGGACTTAGGGTGACCACCTTTGTTGAGTTCAGTTTCCAAAATAAGTCTGCAAAGAAAGAATCGGTTCTCGCCTCAGCGAGACAGTTTCCGCTTTCACTGTTTCATATTTCATATTTTTAAAGAAACTTTCATATTTCAATAGAGCTTAACTCTTCAATTTCAAGCTTTGTGGAGTCATTTCGCAGTTCGTATTGATATAAGCCACTTTTACCAATGGCGATTAAAAGGTTATTCCTAATAATTACATCAAATGCAGTGTTATTTATCGAACTTACCATATTTAAAGAAGTAGCGGGGGAGCTGACATCAAAAACTTTAATGGTGTTGTCGCAAACAAATAAGTAGTCGCCATACAAGCCCAAGCCTTTTGGCATGGCTAATTGTTTAGATGTTATTAATTGAGGCTGCGTCACGTTTGTGACATCATAAATTTCTAATAAATTGACTCCATTGCCGCAATTTGTGTTGCTGTGCAAGGTTACAAATGCCAGAGAGTCGTTGGCAACCACAGGGTCACAGGCGGTAAAATGGTTGACGCTGGAGAGCTCAACCGGCTGTTCGGGAGCATCTAAACTGTAAATAAACATTCCGTTTCTCGAGCCAATGTAAAGGTAGTCTTTATGGCTAAACAGGGTTTCTATCTGAAAGCCAACCATCACACTGTTTACTTTAACCGGATTCCCTTCCTCGGTGATATCAAATACATTTAACCGATTATTGTCGACTACATAAAGATAATCGCCTTTTAAGGCAAAAGTGGCCAAAGAGCCTCCTTGACCGTCGTTTGCCATTGGGTTCATCATTTTCTCGGAAGAGCTTTCTTCGCTGCATGAAAATGCAGTGAAAACAACAAATAAGTAGAATATTGTACGTTTCATTATTTAATTTTTTATTTTACTTCAATCCAATCAATTGTAAGACTGTCTTTATGGCTTCTGTTGTAATAACCTTGCGGTGAGAGCAACTCAGGAAAAGCATTCTCAATTCGCTTCATGAGTCTTATTTTATCACTCAATGGATCGTATTGCAGGGCGATTAAATCAGTCGCTTGATTAATGTAGAACATATTATTTCTCACTACTAAGTCCGATGAGCCCAAAACCTGAATAAATTTGATTTTAGAGGGATTGCGTGGGTCGGAGTTATCAAATACATGAAACCCTTTTCTTTCTTCATTGACAAACAAAAAGTTGTTGATAACATAAATTTTACCGGAGTTCACAATTTCTTGAGCCGGGAGTAATTGTATGGAAGAATCCAAGTCAGCTCTTGCGTATTCAACAGGCTCATAATCGTTTGTTCTAATTGGTTGCACACTTTCGCCGCCATCTTCGTAGTAGCTCACACAAGCACTAAACAAAGTCGTAAAACAGACTGCGATTAGTAGTAGATTTCTCATAATTTATTCATTAATATATTGCAAGATAGTACTTTTTTGCATTCACTTTTAAGCTTAATACAAAAGTTCACGAAAAGTTAACAAAGAAGAGGTAAGAAGACTTAGTCGGGGTTTTAAAAATTGATAAATTAAAAAGGCAGCATGAATATTCACGCTGCCTTTAAGTAAAATTTTTTAGAAGAAGACTTTTTAGTCTTTATCTGTATTGCTATTAGAGTTGATTGACTCAATTAAAAGTTTCTCTTTTTGTCTATTTACAGATTGTTCTTCAGATTCATTATATAATTCAGGATGAATATATGTTCCTTTAGTTTCCTTTTCTTCTTCAACTTGAACTCTATACTTGTTTGCGTACTTATCAGCTCTTACAGCTGTTACCGACCAACTAACTTCAACATTTGGTTCATTGGTTTGAATTACAAATCTATTATTTGAAATCTTTTCCTTAATAATTGCATCAGCAAAAGTGCCAATTACAGTAAGTTGATACCTAAAATCTTTATTTGCTGCTTCAAAGTAAGAGGGCAATGTTACAGTAGCAAATCCACTTCCATTAGTAACCACATTTCCAGAATAAATATTCATCATTTCAGGAGACTCTACAAAGCTGTGAACTAAATATTTATTTGCCGGATCTAAAGGGTGGTCTATTCTGAAAGTTCCACTACCTTTTGAAATTGAACCTGTAACGTTTAGGTTTCCCGTAATTGTAACATTACCTGTAAAGCCTGAAGTACCTTCAACGGTTAGATCGTAGGGGATACTGTTTTGTGACAGGTTAGAGCTCACTCTTAGTCTATTAATATTCATGTTACCGTTGCGATTAGCTCGAAAAATTGTATCAGGAGTAGAGCAGCCTGCTAATAACATTAAATCATTGGAGGCACCGTTATGGTTAAATTCAAATCCACAAAAACCATTGTATAAGATGTCTTCTTGAAAGATTAATTTTCCGGAATTAACACTATTGAACGAACCACCGTTACCTAATGCAATTTTGGCGTTTGTGTCTAATATTGATAAGTTGAATAAAGGGTTCGTAGTTCCTATTCCAACATAGCCTGAGTTAGTATTGGAGATATTATTCCCATTCAAAGTCCAATTTGCTCCTGTGCTGCCTCCGGTTGGTAGTTTTGCGAATCCACCCTTAGTTAAGAAAAGAGTATCAGTACTAATAGAGATTGTTTGGATTTCATTCGTTGAGTCTCCATCAATTTCAGTAAAAGAAGTCAAATAGCCAGCATCATTTGTAAAGGCTGAAACTAATGTTGGAGCTCCAACTAAAGATGTATAATTACCATCAAAGTCATCAGTTGAGTCTGTATCTAGATTTACCGGAACATTGCTTAATGAATTAAAATCACCATTAAACCCTGACGGTAATTTCACAAAACCACCGTTTGATAAAAAAACAGTGTCTGCATTAATTGATAAAGCTTGAATTTCATTTGTAGGGTCGTTGTCCGCATCATCAACCATATCAACCAGAACAGAGTCTGCAGTTTTAGAATGCAAGGCATAGGGTACACTCATTAATTGACTGGTTCCCATAACCGAATAATTAGTTCCTCCTGTTAAATCTACAGCTGTTTCGATAAAATAAGGTCCATTTGCCCAATTTATTGTTGAAAATGTATTGCTTGTTGTTCCTGTTCCAATTTCAAGGTTAACTAGACCATACGCATTGGTTGTAGTTGCAAATGTTTCTGTGTAAATAGCTGTTCCTGTTGGGCTTCCTTGTAATATTGTCAGCTGCATACCAACAGATTGATTGGCTAAAATTGCATTCGCAGCTCCTCTAACAACTGCTTGGTATTTAAATCCTTCAGGAGCTTGAGCCAATATTGATAATGACAATGTGAAAATTGTGAAAATCGAAAGTATAATTTTTTTCATGATTATTTTGTGATAAGAGGTTAATTGTTTTTGATTAATTTATATGTCTTTAAAATCTGTTTTTTATTATAAAGTACTAAGGAATAATTGCCTGCTGCAAGGTGGCTAACTTCTATAGTGGTTAGCTTTGCATTTAGCTTATCTTCATAGATTAAACTACCTTTACTATCGTAAAGAGTATAGCTGACATTTAAGGAGTTCTCAGTTTTAATGTTTAATTGATCTTGAGTGGGGTTTGGAAAAATGCTTACTCCATAATCTAAAGCGTGATCTTCAAGACTAACAAAAACCCAATTCGTTTGATTAAAGCCCTGTGTAATTTCATTTATTCCATCAGTGCCGGTATTAATTACCATCTCTCCCAGGGTAAATGATACGCTTCCAGTTAAATTGGAATAGGTATCTCCTTGTGTAGTGACGACTTCTTGTGCCGATAAGCTAATCCCTATCGAAAGCAAAAAAAGGCTTAATGTGCTTTTCTTCATACATTAGTATTTTAGTTAAAAAAATGTAATATTAAGATAAAAAGTGATTTGAAAATAAAGTTGTAAAAAATAAATCATTAAATTAATCGGTTTGAAGGTGAGTGACTTATGTGTCACTTGCGTGTCAAAAATCAATTTTGTATAAGGTTCAAATGTTTTTAATAGTAAAACTCTTAAGTTAAGATATAAAATGAGTATTAGTTTGGAATGTTATTTCGAAAGATTCGCTGTGCTTTTTTTATAGATATATTTTCTCTGTGTTAATAATCAGGTAGTTGCTTTTAATATATAGAAAGTAAATGTCTTCAGCAGGTCTATTAACATCTAACCTGCCATCAATATAAACTAAATGTTTCTTTTTCTACTTTTATTGCTTGAACTTACAGAATCCCCAAAAAAGGAAACTACTTTAAAGTTGTTTTTCCCTCTTTTACCGGTTAAAATATGCTGTCCGGATCGTAGCCATGCATGCGCTTTTAGTCGTGATGAATCGCCACTACTTTTTTTAGCAAGACCAAAATAAATAGTGGAAGGTATATTCCGTCTTTTAAGCATAATTTTACAGCACAAGGCTTGTTCAAAGCATAAACTTCTGAAGGGAGTATATAAGCTAACTTTCTTAATTACTTTTTCTATTTCTATTGCTTTTAATTGCATAGTCGGATCAATTTCTAGCGGGCTTTCTTGCTGATGACTACCTAATTTTTTAGCAATGGTTTTGAATGCAAAAAAAATAATTAAAAACCTTGAAATTGAAATACTGATAAAGGCTTCTATAAATAAAAACTTCTTTTGATTAGAAAGCTTAAAGTAATTTAATAACTTTTGAAAGCTGATTCTCTTTTTTTGGGGAACTTTCGTAGTATTGGTTTTATTTTCGAAAGGAAATGGTTCTAATGGAACCTTTTGAGCTAAGAAAGCGCAAAGTTTCTCCCATTTTTTTTCATCATTGAGGTCTAATATGAATAGTTTGTGTGGTTTTCCTTTAAAATATTGAATCACCTCTTGCTTGTGTTGTTTGTATTTTTCGAGGTAAAGTGATTCATTCCCCAAAGGGGAGCCTTTTCCATATATAATCGAACGGATTTCAGAAGTTGAATCGTTAAAATAATTGCAGACACTTTTAATCCAACTCTTCTCATCTCTGGTGGTTAGTATAAACTTACAATCTGGATATTTCTGATCAATTTCTTTGTAGAGCAATAACCAAGGATTATCGCAAAAGGCGTCATAATAATCGGTTACCGAAAGAATATCATCATAATGCCTTTTTTTTAATTGAGTAACTACATTGACTGTTGGAATTTTATCCTCTACCATTTCCAGTCTCCTGCAAACGTTATAGTTTAGCTTAGTGAGTGCAATGGCTAGACTTGAGGTTCCGGTTTTGTGAAAACCTATGCAGAATACTTTTGGAGTCATTTTTGAAATTGAACGAGTCAAATATGCTACAAATTAAAGAAAAATTAGTGCTCGGATAGGAATAGTGAATTACAATACTAATGTCAAAGTAGGAATTTGTTCTCAGAAATTCTTAATTAATTTAATAAGTAACAATTTTCTAAAGGAAAGGAATTTTATATTTGTTACCATGGAAGTTAATAAGTATAAAACCAAAATAGTCCGAAACTTAGGTAATGTTGACATCAGTCGGTTAAAGCACAAAATTGATCAACTAAAAGAAAGTGATTGGGATACAGAAGAGGATTATAAAGCAAATTACAATAAAGAAAGGACAGCATTACTGGGAACTAAACACCTTATCTTTAAGTTTTCAAATAAGCAAGTGACACCCTATGAATATACTGAATATTCTAGGTGGATGGATTGGAAGGAAGAACTTCTACCTTTGATGGATGCAGCTACTAAACCCTATAACTATGATCATGGTGTATACACTCGTGTTATGTTGGCTAATTTACCTTCTAAAGCTTTTATTAGAATGCATACTGACGGGGATGAAGCGGGAACTAAACCCCATAAAATTCACATTCCTATCCAAACCAATGATTCAGTTTACTTTTTTATTGAGGAAGAACGCTTTCACTTCGAAGAAGGCTCAGCCTATGAAGTGAATAATAGTGCTAAACATGCGGTGGCAAATGGAGGAGAAACGGATCGAATTCATTTAATTTTTGAGTATTTGGACTTTAATGCGCAAACTAAAGAAATTCAACAGCAAATTGAAATGGGAGAGAAGCGTGATGTGTGATTGTCTCTAACAAAATTGACTGATTTCGGATTGTTTTATAGCTTTATGATGTTATCAGCCAGTTCCACTAATTTTGAGCGGTGAGCAACAATAATAATTGTCATTTGCCCGCTAAGTTTTGCCAATGCTTCCTTTATTAAAATTTCACTTCTGTCGTCTACTGCATTAGTTGCTTCATCTAGAATTAATAACTGAGGTTTTTTTATTAATGCACGAGCTAAAGCAATACGTTGTCGTTCGCCTCCCGATAAATTTGTTCCTCTGTCTCCAACCAAAGTATTTAATCCTTTTGGCAACTGTTGGACAAATTCCAGTGCACTTGCTTGCTTTAAAGCATTGTTAATTTCTTTTGAAGTTGCATCAGGTTTAGCCCAAATTAAATTTTCAAGAATGGTGGCATGGAAGAGGAAGGCGTCTTGAGGAACAAAAGCAATTTGATTTCTCCATTCGTTTTTATTTAGTTGATTAAGAGGAATGTCATCAATTATAATTTCTCCACTGCTAGGGTCTTGAAGTTTTAGAATCAAATCAATCAAAGTGCTTTTGCCAATTCCTGAGGGTCCAAGAATAACGGTTGTTTTTTTAGCCGGAATTGAAAAACTAAGTTGGTCTAAGACTTGCTTTTTGTTATAAGCAAACGAAATTGACTTAATACGAATCTCTTTACTTAGTTTCTTAAAAGGTTTACCTGATGTATATTGATCTTCATTATCAAATTGTCTAATGGCATGTAAAGTCGATTCAAAAGAGGGTAAATTGTTTAGAATTTGTTGGAAATTATTGACCAAACTACTTACTTTGGGTAGTAACCTCGCAAAAATAAAAATGAGCAACAATACTTCTGTTATTGGAATAGCCAGGACTTCCAATGCTACATATATATATACAACAACAATAATTGCTGCCAGTAGCTCAAAAAGGAGTTTTGTTTTTCCACTTGTTTTGGCAAAGAGTATGTTTTGCCTTTCAACAGACCGGCTTTTCAATTCAAAGTCTTTTAAGTGACTTTCCTCTTTTTGATAACTTTTTACCAATTTTAAAGCACTTAAGTGCTCCAAAATAATGGAATGCATTGCTTTATTATGCTTAACAGCAGAGTTGCCTATAGTGTATGTTTTTTTATTAATAGGTTTGTTTATAAATAATAGCAGACCTACGGGAAGTAAAGATAATAGAGTCAATTGAAGTGAAAGTAAAAGTGAAAGTGTTAAATAAACCCCAATGAGAATAATTGAACCTACAAATTGAATGCTTTGGTTACTTATTGTAGCAAATCGCCTTATTTCTACGGTTAATATTTCCTGCAGATCACTTATTTTTTTGCGCTGAATTGAACTCCATGAAGCAAAAGTAACTCTTCTAAAAAAAAGATTCCTCCACCTTAGAACAATACTTTGATTAATACTTTTGTTGTTAACGTTTTGAGCATAATTCAATAGAGCATAAAAACTCATTACAATCAGGTAGATAATTAACACATTAATTACTGAAGCAGAAAATCCGGTTAACTCAAAAGTTTGATTGATAATTTGAATCAAGTGGCTATTGGATTCCTCTAATTGGGAGACCCCGGCAATACTTAAGAGTGGGATAATAAATAATAAACCCACCCCGGTTGTGAGTCCTTTAAAAATAAGAATTATCAATCCTATAATCGCTTTCTTTTTTACAATCTCAAGTAAAAGAACTAAGTTTTTAATTGCTGTTAAAGTGCGCTTCATTGTTTCTTTATTGGTAGAATAATATATCTCCAGAACCAGAAAAACGGCCTTAACCAAAAGTAGCCGAAAAAAAGTGGATCGGGTAATTTAACGAGCTCAAAATCATTTGGAGAAATGGGATTCCAAAATGCCAATTTATAAGAGATATCACTTTTAAGTTTCATTTTGTATACTAGAGTTTTTAGGTAATTTAAAATAGTTTTTCTCTGAGATGGTAAATTTTTTCCGTGAATTCTTTGAATTGCCGTTTTAACTATGTCTTGAATGATTGAATGCCTTTGATGATATTCTTGAATAATTGAAGGTGCGGGAACTGAGAAAAGAGTTTCCACTAAAATAAGTCCCTGAACGACTGGTCGCTCTACTCCATGTTCAATGGCTTCTTTTAGAATTGATTCCCAGTCATATTTTTTATTTTCAACTAAGTTAGCTAGCTCCATCAGCCAATATAATAACGCCCAATGATGTTTAGCACCATGGGCACACAAATAAAACAACAGATGTTTGTTTGATAAACAATATATAGCAGTCTTGTTGATAATTATTTCAGAGCCATCTTTAATAAGTTTATCAAATGTGATAGGGAGGTAGTGAGAGTTAGCAAATAATCTCCAGTGAATCTCCAATTGGACTTTTTTCTTATGATTGAAAAAAGTCAATTGATTGTTTGATTCCTGAAATACTTTTTGTTGCTTTTTGCTCAGGGATTTATATTTTTTGGGACAAGAATAGCCAAGTTGCTCTAAGGATTCAATAATCTGATCCAAATGCTTTAATTGTATCAGTAAATCAATGTCTCTAGAGTTTTTGGCAGTATAGTCATTGTAAATCTGTTTGGCTGCAACAGGCCCCTTAAGAGGAATTACCCGTATTGACTTTTGCTTTAGTGTTGAGCAAATTGAGCTGATTTCTGCCAAAAAAAGCAGCATTTTTAATTTTGATTTTTTGTTTATAGCACTTAGCTCCTTGTTCAGATTGTGTGATATTGGAGTCTTTTGATTCACTGTAATCTCTTGAATAACGCTAGTGACTCTATGCATCTTTGCATAATCAATAAGAATATCGAACTCATTAATTTCCGATGAATAAGGCTCTTTTTTAACTGATGAGGCACATAATTCAATCAGTTTTTCGACTACATTGGTGTTGGGGTTATTATTAAGGGTTTTCAAATTAATTTATAGAGCTAGGAAATACAGTTAAAAAAGAAATTTGAAGATGATAATGACATTAGTTATTTGATATAAAATTATTCATTTATTCGGGATTTTCTAGTAGTTTTTTATGCGGAGAAAAGGAGTAAGTATTACTGATTGTAGCTGATTGTTGCCATTAACTATTTAAAAGGCTAAGGTTCAGTTATTCCCGTTTTTTTGAAGAATACTGATTACTGGATGTATATAAAAATATTGGTTAAATTCAATTTAAAGAAATATTTGCTTTTATTTGTAACAAAATACTACTCTCAGAAAAGATGAAAGAAAAAAAATCAAATAAGAGTAACTCAGATGAAAATAAAGACTACTCTAACGATGCTAACAAATTGAAAGAGTGGAAGGCTCCCAAGTTGCAGGTAGAAAATACCAATAACACTTTAGGCGGAACTTTAACCTGCAATGCTCCTGGGGACGACACTTGGTACGTTTCATAGAAATAGACTTATAGTTCATTAACTCATTATTTCTAAAAACCTTTCTGCTAATAAAGTTTTGGCTATTCGAAGTATCTCGAATTCTCCAACATTACTTTTAATTTCTTTTAGTTTAAAAGGGTTCTCGCGACTTAGCGCGTATAATAACTCTTCTAAGAATATGGGAAAAGGGATACTTTTATTTTCAAATTGCAACTCAACTATTTTTCCTTTATTTATTATTTTCCAGTTGATTGATTTTCTTCTAGCGAGGGTGTGATCAGAAGTAAGTTGTTCAATTCCTAGCCAGTTATTAAATCGATTAGTGGAGGTCAAGCCAAGCTCTTTTAAATTAGTTTCTTGCAAGGATTGTTTACTTTCTTGAAGTATACTTTCCTGTATGAATTCATTAACAAGCTTTTGAAAATATTCGATATCGTCTTGAGTTAAATTCTTATTATTAGGGTTGAGCCGCTTAGTAAATTCATTTTTATTTCTCGCTTGTTTCCATATCTGATGTAGTAAATCAGCGTATGTTGCAAAATCAGCTCCCATAGTTAGATGAACTGAGTGTGAGTCATCGGTATGGGCTTCATGAGGATAGTTTTTTGGTAAGTACAAGAAGTCTCCTTTTTCTAAAGTTATGTTCATGGGGTCTGCCTTACTAGGGTAGATTGTCCAAGTTTTTTTACCAGATAACTGAATTGCAAACACATCATGATGATCAGTATGCTTTAGGAAACCGCTCCGTTTTGCAGGTGTGATATATACATTAGTCCAAAACTTTGTTTTTAGTTCTTGACTCAGATTGTTGCAAAAATCAGCTAATTGTGGTTCCATTCTGTCCAGACTATTAACAGTTAAACTGTAGCCTTTTTGTAGAAGAGTGAAAACCTTATCCAAATCAACTATTGGGGAATTAACTCCCATCTTACGGTTTCTAAACTCTTCAAGATTAAGTGATTTTCCTTTAGAGAAAAGAGTTATATAAGGGTAGCTTAATCTTGAATTGGCAAAGAAAGTATTAAGTTCTTTTTCAGAAATGGGTAAAAAATACTTTCTATCACTTCCTTTAATCAAAAGAAATTCTTTACCCCAGTATTTCTCAAAAAACTCTTCTTGAGTTATGTTACCTAATAGAAGTTGAAAAGATGAGTGCTTTTTCATTTATTTTACTTTTTTTAGTATGCTATTTTTGGCACTGACCGAATTTCGCCCAAAAAAGTCAGTATAAAAAGTATCTGTCATAAAAGAATTTTGATCATTCATAATGAATGCTCCAATAGAGTTTTGTTGTTTTTTACTGTCTTCAACATATACATAGTCTCCTCTTTGCATCATTGGATTTAAGTATTCTAATACTGAAACAATAGTTTGATGGGCGTCATCTATTATTAACCAGGGATGAGGAAGTAGTGTGACTTTAGCTCTAGGAAGTAACTCTTTAAGTCTAATTGCATCACCCTGAATAAACTCAACTGTGTCATAAGAAGTATCTACTTTTTGCTGGTCAATTGAATATACTTTTCCTTTTACCTGGTTGATTAGCAGTAGATCAGCCATCCAAATGGCACTAGCTCCACATCCTGAACCGATTTCAATAATAGTTTTGGGGCGTAATTCTTGAATCAATTGAGTAATGATTGCAAAGTCTTCTTTAGTTTTTATCAAGGGTAAGCCCTTCCAACTTAGAGTTGATATTGTTCCTTGAGAAGAAATAGTTGGTGGTATATCAGATGAGCCTTCGAGTATTCTTTTTGCATGATATTGAAACCTTTTAGTTTGAGATTGAGTAAAGAAAGTATGAGCTAAGTTGAGGTTAGACTTGTCACCTTTTTCAGCTTTTAAATAGTTATCTAGAGTCTTACACTTTTTTATTTTAGTGATTGTTTCCATAATTTTCTTGTCTGCATAAGAAGGAATCTGTTTTTGCACTTTTAGTTTCTTCTTTAAGTGCTTTTCTAAAACAGTACTTTGCATCAGTAGGGTGTTGAACTTTTCTGTTAACTCTAAATTTAAACTCATGTAATAATAAAGCTATTGCTCGATTAACGTATTCTTTTAAAAATAGATTTAAAGCTTTCATAGTCAAAATCAAGCTCCAAAAATGATTCTTTTTTGAATGAAATCTCAAGTTCTATTTCTTTATCCAAAATTAGATTTAAGGCACTTTTATGGTCGAGCGCATTTTCACTTAGTAATTTCCATTTCTGAATGGTTTTTCTAGCTTCTTGTAGTTCAGCCTCATTCAAATTGCTATTTTTAAATCCCTGAATTCCTAACACTTCCATCATGAAGTCAAACGAAAAAAGCCCAAAGATCATGTGTCTATTCATTTCTCTTAAAGTCTTATCAGACACTTTATTCCTTGCTAATATACCTTTTGATTGAAAGGCTTCCACAAGATATTCAAAGTTGGAATGATCAATATAATTATTACAATCTTTCCAAAAATTACTTTTTACTCTTTGATTATATTTAAAATGTATACTAATAAAATCTCTTAAAGAATCCCATATTTTTCCTAGTTCATCATTGATAGAGTCACTTCTATCATCTCCTTGCTCTAAAAGTTTTAAGTGAAATATAGTGGCATAAATATTACTGATCGTCATGTGCAATGAGGTAGAGTGTAAGGCTTCGATAAATCCATAGGAGTTTCCAACGGCAGCTACATTATTTTTGATCGCCTCTTTATGTCTCCCACTTTTAAACTTTAGTGTATTCAGGAGTTTTATGTTTTGATATTTGCTTTCCAACTCTTTTTTAGCATTTTCTTCAGAACAATGACTGGATGAATACACATAACCAATATGATCATGAGTGTGCATGGGAATGGTCCATTGCCAACCGTTTAACATATTAGTAGAAGTGGTATAGGGTTTAATAATGCCTTTATGGTTAACTTCTGCAGTTATGGCTGAATCGGTTAAAAGGTTGTTTTTAAAAGACTGATAGGGAGAGTGCAGGGTTTGGTCGAGCAATAACGATTTGAAGCCGCTACAATCTATATAAAAATCAAAGTCAAAAGTTTTTCCGCAGTTTGTTTTAACTGACTCTAGTTCTCCATTTTCAGCCAAACTTATATCCTTAACTGTAGCAATGTGAGTGAGAATCCCTCTTTCTTTACTCTTAGATTGTAGATATTTAATGAAAGTGTGATTATCTAAATGATAAGTAAATGAATGTGGAGGATTGATAGTAAGGTATTCTTCATTTTTATTGTTCTTTAAAATGAAAACTTTATTCTGATCCATTAAGAAGGAATTGAAAGAATTGACATTGATATCATCTTCTAAATGGTAACCAGCTAAAGGATTAATGTACCCAAAGGCGTTGTTGTAATAACTTTGCTTATTGCTGCCCCAAAAAAAACGTCCGCCTAACTTTATAGTTGGTTTTACAGACTGCATAAACTCAGCAATATCAAAATCCAAATCGTGGTGCAGTAATTTCAAAAGTTTTGGGGTAGTAGATTCTCCAACTCCAATTGGTGGAATATCAGCCGATACAACCATATTTATAATATAGTTCGGAAAAGCTTTCTTTAAAGTCAATGCGGCTAAGTAGCCCGCAGTTCCTCCTCCAATAATCCCGATTGATCTTACCTTCTTCATTTTAGTTGAGGATTAAGTAGGTGAGGATTACTTTCAATAAGTTCCAGCGTATTTTCATGAGAAGTAGCTTGACTCGCTATTTCCTGCCATAGCGCAGTTTTCGCTCTAAATTTATTATAGTTTTTATGAATGAAAGAAATATTAGGTTGTTTTACACTCAATCCCTGTCCAATTAAAAAAGTATCTAGTCCACTAAACCTGATAATACTGTTTTGGATTTGTTCGCATATGGTTTGATTCCTCATGTGCTTTTCTTGTTTCAGAGGTCCCTCTTCTTTCATTAGCTCAATTAAGTTGGTATAACCGGAAACATCTACTTTTTCTCGGTTAGCTTGCCAAAATGGAGTATCCAACCGTTGGTTAAATTTATAATGCAAAGCTAGAAACCAGCGCAATTGATCCCATTTGTCATTAATGATCTGATTGTATCTTTCTTGTTTCGAAGGAGTATATTCATTCAACTTAAAGATCTCTGCAAAAGCCTTTAAACTGCTTACAATCATGTGCAAACCGGTAGATTCTAGAGGTTCTACAAATCCAAAAGCATTCCCTATGGCTAAAACATTTCCTTTAAATGCATTTTCGTGTCTACCGGATTTAAACTTTATAAGTCTTGTTTCCTTTATTTCAGGGTGTCTGCTCAATAATTCTTGTTCAATTTCTTGATTACTAGCAAATTCAGAGCTAAAAACATACCCAATGTGAGTTGCGTCTCTTAACGGTAAGCTCCACAACCAACCATGATTCATGGAAGTAGCAGTTGTATATGCCGGTAAATCCGCTTTACGAGAAATTGAAGTAGTTAATGCTGAGTCGGTAAATAAGCTACTAGAATAGTCAACAAAGCTTACACCTAATGATTTTTTAAGTAAAACAGAGGAGAAGCCGGTACAATCGACATATAGGTTAAATTTCACTCTTTTCCCACAAGCCAAATCAAGATGCTTAATTTTTTCCTCGTGCAAATCAAGCTCCACGTTCTTTACTGTGTCAATAAGGTGAATCAGTCCACGTTCTCCTGCCTTTTTCTTTAAATAGTTAACAAACTTCTTATTGTCTAGATGGTAGGCATAATTTCCTTTTTCATAAATTGAGTTGATTGTCCCATAAGTCCCATTTCGTTTATAAACAAATGACTTTCCTTGAGTCATTAGGATTGACTGTAAACAAGAAAGAGTAGGGTTGTGGTTGATTTCTTTGGCCAAATAAATGTCTTGAGGCTCAAATGGATAGTTGAAATAATAAGGAGCTTTAAAACCCCATTCAAAACGAATTCCCATTTTATGAGTCGGTTGAACTTCGCGATAAAACTCTTGTCGATCAAAGCCTAAAATGTTGTGTAAAAAGTCAACTAATGGGGGAGTAGTGGCTTCACCTACTCCAATAATAGGTATGCGATTTGATTCAATTAATGTAATTTTAGACTCAGGGTAATATTGGTTAAAGGCCAAAGCAGTAAGATAACCAGCTACACCACCGCCAATTACACCAATAGTATTAACACTTTGTTTTGCTTTCATTTTGAACAAACAATGTTAGTTTTTATCTTCCAATATTTTCTAATGTGCATCACTTTTTTTCAATAATTCGCATTGCCTTACATTAATTTTAAAAGTAATATTGAATCTTGAAACCAAAATATTGCTAAGTGTTATTTAATTCTCTTGGGTTTATCATTTTTTTGGCTGTAGTATTCCTGCTTTATTGGTTTGTACCTTTCAAAAAGCTCAAGTTTCAGAATCTATTTCTTTTAGTTGTTAGTTATTTCTTTTACGCTTGGTGGGACTGGCGCTTTCTGTTCCTCATGTTCTTTAGCTCCTTGATTGATTATCTAATCGGCTTATCAATTGAAGCTGCGAATGACTCCAAAAAAAGGAAACGTTTGTTAACTGCAAGCGTGGTGGTTAATGTAGGCTTGTTATGTTTTTTTAAATACTTTAACTTTTTTGTTGATACCTTCATTGCTGCTTTTGCTTCAGTAGGGATAGACCTAGGAAGCAGTACCTTAAATATTATTCTACCGGTTGGGATTAGTTTTTATACTTTTCAAACACTTAGCTATACGATTGATATATACAGAAAAGAGATTCATGCTACCAAAGATGTGATATCCTATTTGGCTTTTGTCAGTTTTTTTCCGCAATTAGTGGCTGGGCCGATTGAAAGAGCTAAAAGTTTACTGCCACAATTTCAACGAAAAAGAACTTTTGATTATGCCTTTGCTCGTGATGGGGTTTTACAAATTTTGTGGGGGCTATTTAAGAAGGTGGCTATAGCAGATGTAATTGGTCAACAAACTGAAGTGATATTAGCAGGATATGAAGATATGTCTGCCTCAACTTTGATCTACGGGATAATTTTGATAGGTGTACAGATTTATGCCGATTTTTCGTCTTACTCTGATATTGCTATTGGGGTAGGGAAATTGTTTGGCTTTCGAATTATGCGAAATTTTGACTATCCCTTTTTTGCCACCAATTTTTCCGATTTTTTCAGACGTTGGCATATTTCGCTATATGCATGGTTTAGAGATTATGTTTTTTTTCCCTTAGGTGGTATAAGAAAAGGGGGCTGGTATTTATTTAGAAATGTGATGATCATTTTTGCCTTAACCGGATTGTGGCATGGAGCCAATAGTGCCAAGTTTCTGGTTATGGGACTACTTTACGGTTTCTTTGTGTGGGCTAATATTCTTTGGCAATTGAAAACCAAAAGGAGAAGAAAAGAAAAGCTTGGCAAGTTTCCAAGTCCCCGACAATTGATGTTAATGGTCTGGGTATTTATTTTATATTCCATTCCAGATATTTTTTTTATATCTCCTGACTTTGAATCTTCTTTTGGTTATTTCAATCGTATATTTGAAGCAGAACTTTGGGTTTTACCTAAAGGCTTAGATAAACTTTTACCAGTTACAACCATATTGATTATTGATTGGATGGGGAAAGCTAATGAACACCCTCTACATATTGGGCATTGGCCTGCTTTAGCACGTTGGACAGTCTACTATGCCATGTTATTCTTTATTCTTTATTTGAATTATGGCGGTTCGCCTTACATTTATTTTCAGTTTTAGTTGATTGATTGTGAAGAAGTTTTTATCTAAAATAGCCTATTTGATTCCCTTTTTTTTAATCTTGGGAACAATCAACTATACTTTAGATGAACAAATGATTTTTCATCAAGAAAAGCTTGAGAAAGCTGTAGAACTATTGCAAAAAGAGGATACAGTTTATGGCATTTCCCACGTTCATAAACCCTATCTTCATTTTCAATATGCAAAAAAATTAAAGCAACCTAAAGATGTTATAGTTGTCGGAGCGAGTGATTGTGCTCAGATGGGCGAAAATATTTTTATAGGAAAAGATGTTTTTTCGCATTGGGCACCGGGAAGTGGTCTGTTTTTTCAACTTGCCATTTTAAATGAATATGATAAGCGAAATATGCTTCCCAAACATGTTGTGTTAGCTTTAAGACCATATATTATTTCTAATGAAGAACCAAGACCTTTGAGTATTATTGCAAAGCCTTATCAAGAGATGTTGGAAAAACTGCAATTGGAAAAACCAGCTTTAGAATTTGCATTCATTAAAGTTAAGCAAGATAAATTGCAAGAATTATTTTCAGTTAAATATTTGGTTTATAATATGAGATCTGAAAATCATGATATTGATACTGTAAATTCCTTAAATGAAAGGTTCATTATGTTTCCTGATGGAACAGTAAAAAATAACTTTAATCCACAAGAGAAGATAGCAAAAAAGACGGTTCAAGAAACAATTGGTATTTATACAGAAGCCATCCGGACACCAAAATCAGACTTGATTCTTTTGCAGCACAAGTTAATTGAATACTTGTATGCTAAAGAAATCAAAGTGAGTTTCTTTATTTTACCATTTCATCCAAAAATGATGGAAAATAAAACTTTTGTTGAAGCAAATAAAAAATGGGGAAACTATATTCAAGAATTAAAGAAAAAATATCACATTAATATTTTGGGCGGTACAAACCCGAATGACTTTGGACTTACTGAAGAAGATTTTCTGGATGTCTCTCATGTGAAAAGAAGTAGTATGTGGAAGTTGTTTTCGAAAACAGATAAAATAAACAATTAGAAGTCGGCATTATGAGTTCAATTTTTGGCATTGTAAATAGAAGGGGAGCTCTTGTGAAAAGAAAGCATGCTCAAACTATGCTAAAAGTTATGAATCATTGGGGTGCTACTTCAGAAAGTGATTGGAAGAATGATACTGTCTATTTTGGAGGTCTTAAGCTGTATAGAGATGAGAGACAAAGCTATGTTGAGCAACTACATGTCCTGTTAGCAGATGCCACTTTATTTAACAAAGAAGAGCTTAAGAAAAAGTTGGGATTAAACTCTGCTGAAAACTATGCTGATACAGTCTTATTGCTTCAAGCCTATTTAAAATGGGGAAAAGATTGTTCCAATTACCTCAATGGAGCATTTGCTTTTGTGATTTATGATCAAAATACTAATGAAGTGTTTGTAGTACGTGATCATCATGGGATTAAACCGCTCTATTACTTCAGTAATGACGAATATTTTGCCTTTGCTACTGAAATGAAAGGTTTATTATGCTTGCCTTTTGTTTCTAAGGAAGTTAATGAACAGTATGTCGCTGATTTCATTTGTAGAATCTGGTTAGATAATACTCAGACTTTATACAAAAATGTCCATCGCTTTCCACCGGCACATTATGCAACTATAAATGATAGAGCTTTTCAAATGAGAAAGTACTGGAAAGCTGAAAATATTAGACCTATTTCTTTTAAAAAAGAAGCTGATTATGTTGATGCTTTTGAGGAAATGTTAATTCGAGCAGTGAAAGTACGAGCAGAGGGTAGTTTGTATATAGGAACTGAATTAAGCGGTGGGTTAGACTCCTCTTTAGTAACTGCCTTACTGAGCAAACAAAAAGGCAAGAATCTTTCTTCTTATAGTTATGTTTTACCTACTCATTTAGAAGGTAAGGGTTTGTTTAGCGATAGTGATAAAGTAATTGAGGTTGCCAAGAAAGCAGGTATCACTGATCTAGAGTTGCTGATCGATGAAGGAAAGGGCATGCTTGATAGTTTAGCATGGAATTTAAACGTTCATGATGAGCCTCCTTTTGAGTTTAATGCTTTGTTTCGAGATGGCTTGTATCAAAAGATGCACAAAAAAGGACAAAGACTTTTATTTTCGGGATTTGGCGGAGATGAAATGGTTTCTTCTCAAGCCAGTGGATATTTAAAGCAATTGTATAAAGAGGGGAAAAAGTCGCTTCTTAAAGAAGAAATAAAGGCAATAAGCAAACGAAAAAGGAAGTCAGAGTGGCTCTTGTATAGCAGTTTATATTTTAAACTCTTGGCCGGTGATCGCTTTGTGACCAGTACTGTAAAAGCGTTTTATTCACTAAGCGGAAAAGAGTCTGAGCTTCAAAAAAAGCTAAAACATCGTCCATTGTTAGAACATTGGTTTAAGCAACTCAATATGGAAGATCGTTTTAATGCATACCAAAAAAGATATTCCAGAAATGGAAATTTTATTGAAGATCAAATTCGAAGGTTGCAAGAGCCTCATGTCTCCATGCGTTTAGAATACCAAGCACAGGCCGCAAGATCTTTTCAACTTGACTACCGCTATCCTTTATTGGATGTTGATTTGATCGAGTTGTACTTAGGTCTTCCGACAGAGTTCAAAGCCCGAAACGGATACGGTCGATATATTTTTAAAAAAGTGATGGAACGTCATTTGCCAAAAGACTTTGTTTGGCGCGAAACCAAAAAAGGCAGTTCTAATCCGCAGGTATTGAACCGGACACTAAATGATGGTAAAAAAGTACAAGAAAAGCTATTTTCAATAGAGGGGAACCATCCACTCTGGAATTATTTAGATAGAGAAAAGCTAAAAAATAATAGAATTAAGTTTAAAGACTGGAATCAGTCCACCACAGACTTTGTATATCTATTACTTGCTGATAAATTGGAATAATTATTAGCGAAATAATCGTTTTAGTTTTCGCTTGAGTTTATTTAATAGACCATTTGAGGCTGCCTGTGTATACATAATTTCTTCAATTAAAGGTTTCATTTCGACCTTTGTATACATTTCAGTTAGATCAATAAACTCGAAACCTTTTTGATTTTTGCAGATTAAGAATTGATAAAATGGTAAAGCATAAATTTTTACATCTTTCGCTTCAGCAAAATATACTGCATACGGAAAAACTAAAGTTGGTTCATAGTTAAAATTCTTGCGTTTTAAAGTTGGATAAAAATCATCTCCAATTAGAATACCTTTGTCGCTTAACTTATCCCACATTTGGATTAGGTCGATGGTAATACCTTTTAATGTATGATCACCGTCAATATATATCGCATCAAGTGATCTTGTCTCAATTTTTTCTGCCACTTCCTGCGTTTTACCTTTCAATACCTTCACCTTTGATTGGGCAAAGGATACTTTATTCATGGCTTCAAGGTAAACTGCTTCGAAGCTCTCCTTTGATTGATTGAAAGGTTTGTTCCAATCTTTTAAATGTCTCCAAGGATCAATTAAAGTATACTTTTGAATGGTATCCACTTTGTTTAATAGGTATACTGACAAATCACCTTTGTAAACACCTACTTCAGCAAATTGCTTCACTTTTTGTTTTAGAAGAAGTCTTTCAATCAAGTTTTCTCGATTGTTGCTTTCAATAATGATGTCTTTGATATCTTGCAGCGTCATAATCTAAATATCTTAAAACAATATTAAGTTAAATGGCTTAATGTTGGTGATAAAAATATAAATTGAAGGTCTTACTTTTGAAAAATACCAATAAATCTAGTTTTTGAGAACCGCGCTTGTTACAGTTTCTAGTCAATCATATCGACAAGGTACCCAATTGATGTTTTATTCCTTTCTAAAGCTACATCTTAACTTTAGTGGAGATCTGTTTCTTATTCACGATGAATTTAATGAACAAGACCAGATAGAATTTTCGCAAAAACTGGGTGTTCAGTGCTTAAGACTTGATTTAGAATTAAAGAATAAGATAAAACAACTTTTAGACAGTCTACCTGAGTACAAGAATAGACAAGCTAGATTGTATAGTTTACAGGTTTTTAACTTGGATTATGATTCAGTTCTATTTGTTGATAGTGATGTAATTTTTAGGAAAAATGTAGCAGAGCTATTTGATTTGAAAAAACCATTTTCAGCTTGTTTAGATTGGCATTCACAAAGAGGTGGGAAACGTAATTTAGAAAATTTTTCAGCTAATTCAGCTGAAAAACAAGCTACTTTCAATGCCGGCTTGTTTCATTTTAGACCAAATAAATTAGATCCAAATATTTATGAGAAGTTATTAGACCGTATTTCGGTTGATCAGTTTTCAAAGCTTAAAAGTGGTCATACCGATCAATTAATCTTGAATCAAGAATTTTCAGATTCCATTAATATCTTAGATTCGAAATACAATAAATTTATATTACCTATGTCTCAAACCGAACAAGGTCAAGACATTGATAAAGCTGCCGTTTGGCACTTTTTAAGACATCCCAAACCTTGGAAGCGGAAAGCTTGGATTAAGCAATTTCTGAAAGGAAGAAAGTCGTCGGCTCAAGTGGCTGAATGGAATTCTTTGTTTCGAGAGTTTTCGATAAGAATGAAGTATAAAATGTCGTGGAAAGAAAAATGTTTAAGCGCTATAATTCCACTAATTTCGTCCCGTGATTAATTCTAATAAAACAAAAAGTTATCGTCTACTTGGCTCGGTCGATGTTTCGGCTTTAAAAGCAAGAGTTGAAGTATTAGGTGATAGTGATTGGCTAGAAGCCGATTCGGAAAAGCCCAATAAGTTTAATGCCTTAGGCAAGGCGCAACACTTAGTTTTTCGTTTTCCTAAAAACCTAATGTCTCATGAAGAAAGTTATGACACTGCACTTTGGTCAGATTGGAATGATTTGATCGATCCTATCATTCAAGAAGCAGTAACCCCGTTTGAATACCGAAATGGCCACTCTCCTCGGATCATGTTAGCCAAGTTACCGGCGAAGTCAGAAGTAAAGAAACACATCGATAGATCACCTTCTGCACAGTTCCCTCACAAAATACATGTGCCACTGCAAACAAATAAAAAGGTATTTTTTTATGCCAATGGCGAAGCAATTCACATGGAAGTTGGTAAGGCTTACGAAGTGAACAACAATCAAATGCATTGGGCCGTAAATAATGGAAATACCGAGCGCGTTCACCTTATTTTTGAATATTATCCAATCGAAAAGTAAACTGTATGCACTATTATTCACTATTTGGTTGGAATGTGGCTTCTGAGTTTGAATTGCCGGAGCTTTTCGATGGAAACCCAAAGCGAGAAATAGACATTCAAATCATTGCTAAGAGCGTTAATGAAAACTTAGAGGGTGCAAAAAAGAAAGGGATTGGTTTTCAAGTGAAGCCCAGTCATTATCAATTAAATATTGAGGGTGTAGCTCGTTTTTATGTAGTAAAGGGAAAGGAGATTCGTATTGATGTAGAATCAGGAATTGACTTTAAAGAGGTAAAAGTTTATTTGTTTGCTTCAGTTTTAGGAGGGCTTTGTCATTTGCGGAATACATTACCCATTCACGCAAGTGCAGTTGCTTTTCAAGGAAATAGTTTTTTGTTTGCCGGAAATTCAGGATCGGGGAAGTCAACCTTAGTGGCTGCCTTACAAAAAGAGGGTTTATTAGCGCTTAATGATGATTTATCTCCTATAATGTTTGAAAGCAATCAGGCGGTTTTAAAACAGGGAGTTGCCCGCATGAAATTGTGGCCGGATGCTTTGAGTTGGTTAGGTAAAACTCCGAATAAAACAGATAAAATCCGTACTGACCTAGAAAAGTATGGCCATGAAATAGAAACTGCTGAAACCACGAAAGGGTTCCCGGTAAAAAGTATGTTTGTTTTATGCCCTAACATTTATGATGAAACCTTATCTATCAAAAAGATAGAAGGTAAAGAGAAGTTAGTAAAGTTGATGAGACAAACCTATCGAACTCAATTAATAGATGGCTTGGAAATAGGGCAGGAGCATTTTAGAAAGTGTGCACTATTAAGTAACCAAATTAATTTGTATGAAATTCAACAACCTCGAACAGTTTCTAAATTTAAAGAGCAAATAGATTTGATCTTAAAGCATATGAGTATTTAAATTATGTTTTGGCTTGCTTCATACCCAAAGTCCGGAAGTACATGGATGCGTGTGTTTTTAACAAATTTATTATGCCCGGATGATCAACCTGCGCATATAAATAAGTTGCTAAATACTTACGGAGCTAATGATAATAATTTGATCGAACATTACACTCCTTTTGAACCTTCTGAACTTACTTTCTCTGAACTTCAGGAAATCAGGATAAAACTTCTAGCATCATTGCCCAATCAATTAGAAGCACAAGCTTGTTTAAAAATTCACCAAACTAATATAGATGCTAACACAGGAAAAGCATACTTAAGTAACATCAAAGAACCCTTGATCTATGTGGTTAGAAATCCTTTAGATGTTTGCATTTCCTTGGCTCATCATCAAAAATGGGGGATCGATGAAAGTATTGATTTCATGAATAATGATAAAGCGGTACTTGGTTCCATAGATCGCTTTAATCAACGCTTAAGTCCTGAGTTTTTGAATAATTGGAGCCAACACTATTTAAGCTGGAAGAATACGGTGTCTCAAATGCTGCTCATACGCTATGAAGATATGCAAGAAAAAGGACTAGAAACTTTTTCTATGATAAGTGAACATTTGGGTTTTGATTATACAGAAGGTGAAATTGTAAATGCTATTTCAAAAAGTGAAATAAACCTGTTGCAAAAGCAAGAAGCAGATGTTCGATTTAAAGAAGGCTCTATTGCTAACCGTAACTTTTTTCGAAAGGGAATAAGCGGAGAATGGAAATCAATCTTGACTTCAGATCAAGTAGAACGAATTGCTTCGAAGCATAGAGCGGTGATGAAAGAGCTATCATATCTTTAAATAAGCTCAATTGCAGGAAGAATGACTTGCGATGGAAAGTCGCGCGAATGATGAATTTTCCAAACTATATTTTCTTCATTGGAAGCCTTAAAATAAGCTTCATCAGCTCCGCTAATGGAAAGCCTTAATGCATGGCCTTTTTTCAAAAGATACGAAGTTGGTAATAAGTCGAATTGAATTTTCTCTATTTGATTGATAGGCATTGCTTTGGATTGCTCTCGTAAGTATGATCTCACCGGAACTACATCCTCATGAATATCTTGTTCAGCAAAAGCATTACGGTGAATCAACCTTAGCATGCCTTCAGTGATATAAGCAGCATTTCCTTTTTTATCAATATCCTCTAAGTAGGCAAATATATTTCCGTCAGCAGCAGAGCTTTCCAGAAATAATTCAACTAATGGGTGTCCTGTGATTTCAATATCCTTTGAGAATACAGATGTATTAAAGCTAAGGTAACGACCTTTACGCTTCGACCAATCTGAGTAAAGTGCTGCCTTTTTCTCTACACCATTTAAAGATCTGTATCTAGACCACTTTCCACTATTGCATGTAAAGTCAACTTGGTACTTACTAGTTGAATTTTCAGTTTCCTTCGATGGTTCTTCTCGTAAACCTTGATCTGATAAATAAAAGGGAAGGCTGTTTTGATGTGGTGGCCATTGTTTGGCACTTTTCCATTTTCCTTCTACCAAAGTATAATAATGGACGGCCTTTTCTTGGTCTAGTCCATTCTTTTCATTCTTTAAATGAAAGTCAAAAAATTTCAGCATTTCTGCTTCATGCTCAAAGGACGTTTTGCTCTTTTGATCAATATTGTATTTTCCACCATGATCCCAAGGTCCAAGTATTAGTTTTTTATGCTTGTTCTTTAAACTTAAGAATCTTTTTATCGCTGCATGCGCATAGGTTCCGTCTAACCAGCCACTCCAGCTATATATGGCAGTATCGCTATTGTCAATATTTTCAACTTGATGATGAGGAGAAAAATCGTCCATTTTAATAGACAAACCGGGGCTTTTATCATCCCTAAAGTTTAAGCCGAATGCTTCATTGGCAATATTCGTATTGTTTTCATGGGCTTTTAGGATCTCATGAAAGTCTTCTCCTTGTTTTACTTTTTTTACGCCATTAGTCATGAGCGATATCATAGGAGCTTTCTCGGGTAATTTGTTTTGGTCTAACCGTCGATTGGTCATTTCCCAAGACTCTACAAACCATTTTAGATAAACTCCACCGGGCATCACTATGTCATCGTATACATCAAAAAGTGAATACATGGGAATACAGGCTTTTAATGCAGGGTGTGCTTTTGCTGCTAAAAACTCTGCCGCTGTTCCCGCATAAGAAATCCCGGTAGTACCAACTTTTTGATTGCTCCACTCTTGTTTGAGGATCCAATCAATGATTTCAACTCCATCTTCAATTTCTTCCTTCCACCAAGGGTGTTTCCATTCCCCATAAGAAGCTCCTGTACCTCTAACATCAACATTCAACCAAGCATAGCCACTTTTTACAATTCTGTTTCTCATACGGTCTAGCTTGCGAATCTTTCGACCACTAATAAACCAACTAAATGGTTTACGAATGGCAATTTCTCTTCGATATCGAGTTTGATGAATAATTGCAGGAACTTTGCCACCATTCAGTTTATTTGGAAGGTACAAATCAATAGCAATTCTTACTCCATCTCTCATTTCCAAGTAAAATGACTCGCTTTGAAAAGAGGAGTAGCGTTGTGGTATCTTATAGTTTTGTGGAATACCTAGGCTTTTATCTGAATTGGAATGAGGCATTAATACGATTTTCTGATTATTAAGGACAAAAACAGTATGACTCTGTTAAAGTTTGGGGTGAATACAGTAGGCCAATCGTACATGGGGTCTTTCATTCAAGTGAACGCCGACAAAAATAGGAACTTTCATTAAGGAATCTAATAAGTCTTTGAATATATCTAATGAATAATTCAGCATTAGCATTAAATAACTAAAGGAAGATTTAGATATTTTTGTAAAAAATAGAACGATATGTCAAAAGAAGTAATTTTGGATCCTGAACAACTTGTTAAACGCTCTTCAGACATTATTGCTAGCGAAGTAGATGGAGAAGTGGTAATGATGAGTGTAGATCAAGGAATGTACTTTGGCATAGATTCTATTGGTGCAGCTATTTGGAAAAAACTGGAGGAGCCTAAGACTATTCATAGTATTTGTGAAGAGTTAATTCAAGAATATGATACAGACTATGCAACCATTCAACAGGATGTCAATTTGTTTATGAAAGACTTATTGGAGCATAACATTGTAGAGGTTGTGAAGACTTAAGCGTATCAACAAAAACTGTTAGCTACTTTTATTTAGTAGACTCATGTTCTATTATTTCCGCTACATTTGTTTTTCAGCCAAATAAGCAAGCTAAAAGATGTGATCTTAGAGAAGGATATGCATGATTTCAAGCTTTTTTATGCCTTAAATTCCCAAAACGTTTTATGAATAAGCGGTATAAATCTTTAATAGGCTTTTTATTGGGACTTCCAAGTCTTCTGCTTGGATTGTTAATGATAAGTTATTATGCAAGCAATTCGAATAGCTTTATCCTTGGAATTGTTATTTTCATTTTGGGATTTCTGGGAACCTTATGGGTTCGAGCTAAAACTCTGCTAAATCTCTATTTGCTTTTTAATAGCTTGGTCTTTATTTATCTTATAGGAGAAGGAGTATGCTACCTTAAACAACCTTATGATAGCTATACCGGTTTTAACAAAGCAGGCGCGAAATACGATTCACAACTAGGCTATCGTTGGGTAGAAGATGAGCTTCGTTATTTTAAGTTTTACGATGGAGAAATCATTTTTGATAATCAAATTAAGCTCAATCAGCAGTATAAAGTAGTGAGCTTCGATTATAAATCATCTAAGCCCGATTCCATTCAACGATTTATGCTATTTGGCGATTCTTTTATGGAGGGAATTATGTTGGAAGAGAATTTACCCAATAGAATATATAGCTTAAATGAGCAGCAAGAAAATCAACAATTTGAACTTTATTCATTTGCTATGGATGGTGGAGGAGTCATGAATTGGAAGGCTACTTTTTTTAATGAAACAGCAGCAGATTATGAATTTGATGGAATTGTTCTAGCTATTTACATGGATAATCTATATCGCGATTATATGGTGATGCATTTGCAAAATCATAAAAGTTTTATCGGACGTATAGATACATTGGTTGAAAATTTTGATGAGAGATTATTTGTTAAACTAGGACTTCAAAGGCAGGAGCTTGTTTACACTGATGAGCAAATTGATTCACTAAAAATAAAACCGGAGAAAAGTTTTGATTGGCCTTTAAAAGGAGCGGTTTACCGTCTCATCAAAAGCAAGCATAAAAAATCACATCGAAGTGCGTATATACCAGAAGACATAAGTGCTTTACAAGCTAAAATGGGTATAAGGAAGTGGAAAGCTTTAGTGTCTATGATCGAATATTGCAAAGCCAATGACAAGTCTGTGGTTTTAGCCAGTGTACCTGCTCGACAACTTTTAAAAAAAAATAAGGGGATTGTCAATTTTCACCAAGCTGATATGCAATTGATCGCCAATTATTTCAATTTGACTTATTTTGATGGTTATGAATACTTTAAGGAGTATGATGCGAATCAAATTGATAGTTTATGGTTGCCCCATGATGGTCACTGGAATCAGAAGGGCTCTAACTTATTCGCCGACAAACTGTTTGACTGCCTAAACCAAGAAGCTCAAAAACTTAAATAGTATCTTACTTTCAATAATTTAGCTTAAAACTCTTTACTTCTTTGCTTAATCTTGGAAGATCTAAGAAAGCTTGCTTTAAAATTTTCCATGAAGCCCCTTTACTTTTGCCACTAGTTCTTTCAAGATACTTCGATGGCACTTCAATTGGTTTATACCCTGTGGCAATTAATTTAGCACATATCTCTGTCTCTAGTAAAGAACTCTTTGACTTAATCTCTATTTTTTTGATAGCCTCTTTTTTGAAAGCTTTGACCCAGTTTACGTCTTGTAGATCTACATTAAGCAAAACTCTGTTAACCCACTTATTAAAAGCAGTTATGTTCCGTCTGAAAAAAGAATAACTCTCATTTACTGATCGATAGAAAGCAACGAACTCCCTATCATTAAACGTGCGAAAAGAGGTGAGTTCATTTATATTAAATTGTCCATCACCTGGTATCATGATCACATTTTCCTTCGTAGCATTTTGGTAACCATTTTTTAGAGAAAAACCAATTCCCAAGTTTCTAGAATGCACTAGGTATTTAATAGGACACTCAACTTCACTTTCAATAAATTGACTAATAAGTTCATCAGAACCATCTGTACTACCATCATTAACCAAGATTATTTCACGCTCTGATAATGAGTTTTTCTTCAACCAGTCTAAGGTATCTCGTAAAACGGTAAGGATACTCCCTGCTTCATTGTAGCAGAGAATAATAATACTCCAAGATTGTAATGGGGTTGACATAAAAGGGAATGCTGTTTGAATTTATGAAAGTAAAAATCAGATAAAATTAGCTACAAAAAAAAGAATACTTTTGAATCCCATGAAAGTAGTGGTGGTAAACGGAAAGCGAAAAGAAATTGAACATCGGATTTGCAGTAGGTGTGTCCAAGATTCCACTGTTCCGGGTATTCGGTTTGATGATGAGGGGGTTTGTAACTATTGTCATTTACACGATAGTTTGTGCGAAACATTTCCCAATGACGACAGAGGGGAAAAATATTTAGATCGAATCTTTGCTAAGATAAAAAAGCAAGGCAAAGGAAAAAAATACGACTGTGTAATTGGCATTAGTGGAGGGAGAGACAGCACCTTTTTACTTTACAAAGCAGTTGTAGATTGGGGGTTACGTCCTATTGCCGTGCACTTTAACGATGGGTTTGACAATCCGGTAGCTGGTGAAAATATGTTAAATGCCGTCAAAAAACTGGGCGTTGAACTACGTACCATCACTTCTGATTGGCGCGAAGCCAAAGACTTAAAATTAACTTTCTTGAAAGCTTCTACGCCTGATCTAAATCTGGGAACAGATATTGGTATTGCTGCTGCCATTTATGGAGTAGCTCATAAGGAAGGGGTTAAGAATATTTTAATAGGTCAATCATTTAGAACAGAAGGAGTGAAACCTTTGAGTTGGTCGTATTTTGATGGAGACTACTTACGAAATGTGCAAAAGAAATTAGGCAAGGTTAAACTCAAGCCATGGAAAGCTAATGCACCACATTTTAATTTTGGAATAAAAGAACTTTTTTACTATTCAGTCCTCAAGGGAATTAAAGCCTACACGCCCTTTTATTACATGGATTATGTTCGCGCTGAGGCAGAAGTCATACTTAAGAATGAACTAGACTGGGTTTATCCGGGAGCGCATTATTTCGATGATTTGTACCATAGTTTGATCAAATATGTTCATCGCATAAAATTTAACATTGACTTAAACATGAACAGTGATTCTGCCTTAGTTAGGAGTGGTCAATTAAATCGTGAAGTGGCTTTGGAAAGGGCTCATAGTGTTTACAAGATTGAAAAAGAAGAAATCATTGAGTTGTGCATCAAACGCTTGGGCATAAGTAGAGAAGAATTTGAGACCTACCTTGAGTTACAGCCCAAAACGTTTAAGGATTACCCCACTAGTTATCCATATATTAAATTAGCCCGTTTCCCTATTTATATATTATCGCAACTCAATTTAATTCCCAGAGTAGCTTATGATAAATACTTTAAATTCGTAGATTGATGTATGTATTGGGAATAAATGGTGGAGTAAGACCAGGTTATCAGGATGTATCAGCTGTCTTGGTAAAAGACGGAGAGGTGATCTTTGCGATAGAGGAAGAGCGATTAAACCGTATTAAACATTCTTCCGGTCAACTTCCATTACTAAGTATTCATGAAGCCTTAAAGTACGAAGGTATTCAAATGCAAGATGTTGATTTTATTGGAACTCACGGAAGTACTTTTGGAGGAGTCTATGAAGATGCATTAGAAGAGTTTTATACTTACACCTTTGGCTATTGTCCTCCCATTCGCAGAGTGCATCATCATTTGGCTCATGCTGCTTCTACATATTATGGTTCAGGCTTTGATGAGGCCATGATTTTAACTATGGATGCCTCAGGTGATGGAATTTCTCTGCAAAAAGCAGTTGGTAAAGCTGGAGAAATAAACATTTTAGAACAGCTTCCTCGCACCAACAGTTTAGGTATTTTTTATTCCATGATGACTCAATTCTGTGGTTTCCTGCGAGATACCGATGAATACAAGCTCATGGGCTTGGCTCCTTATGGACAGGCCGACAAATTTAACTTAGATGAAGTGCTTCAGGTCGATCAACATAGCTTTCAATTAAACCCTCAATTTGTCAAGCAATATAAGCCGGGAAGTCCGCAAGGTTCAAGGCAACAAGCTGCTTTTAATGAAAAGATAATTAGTCTTTTAGGCAAACCTAGACGGTCTAAAACAAAATTGGAACAGCACTATATGGATGTGGCCGCTGCAACTCAAAAAAAGTTGAATGAGGCAGTTATAGCTATGGTAAAGGATTTATATCAAAAAACTGGTTTACGAAAACTCTGCTTGGCTGGTGGAGTGGCATTAAACTGTGAAGCGAATAGAGTTCTTACCGAACTTGATTTTATTGATGACCTCTTTATTCAACCTGCAAGTGGCGACAATGGAATAAGTTTAGGAGCAGCATGGATCATTTCGAAAGAAGAGGGAGTAAATCCCCAAGCACCAAGGAATTATTATTTAGGAAAAAGTTTTAGTGAGCAAGAAATAAAAGAAGAATTAAACCTTTTAGGGGTAACTTATAAAGAGGTAGGGGATGTAGCCGAAAAAGCTGCTCAATTGGTGGACGAAGGTAAAATTGTTGGTTGGCACCAAGGTAGAGATGAATTTGGACCTCGTGCCTTGGGAAATCGCTCTATTTTCGCAAGCCCAAAACTAGCGGAAATGAAGGATAAGCTCAACCAAAAAGTGAAGTTTAGAGAAGCATTTAGACCTTTTGCACCTTCTGTTATTGCAAGTGAAGCAAGCAACTATTTTGAGGGAAAACTCTCAGAGTCTCCTTATATGACGGTAAATTATAAGGTGAGGCAAACTGTAGATTTACCTGCTATCACACACCAAGATCAAACCGCCCGAATTCAGACTGTTAATGAAAATCAAAATCCTTTGTATTATCATTTTTTAAAGTCCTTGCAAAAGCAAAGCGGAGTAGGAGTGTGTATCAATACCAGTTTTAACCGAAAAGGAGAGCCCATGGTTCACCGTCCCAGAGAAGCGGTAGCGGCTTTTTATGGATCAGGTATGGATACGCTTTTTATTGGCAATTTTATGTTATTAAAATAACATGAAAGCATTTGAAAATATAAGAGCCTTAAATTTATCTCCCGAAGTGAACGAAGGAACAGCTCTCTCTTTTGTTTTTCTTATAGCCTTGTTAACTACTTTATTCGATTATCAATTTGTGAGTTTAGTGCAAATTGATATGTTGCCTATGATCTATAGGGCGGCAGATCCTAACTTTTTACTCAATGATTTTTTCACCAATTCATCACAGCTTTTTAATGAAGATTTTATTTTTGCGAAGCTAATTGGTGGACTAGGAAAAGTATTTGGTATTCCTTCAGTAGTTTTTTCGCTTACAATGATTGCCAACATTGGAATTTCTATAACAGCTTACTTCACAGTTAGAGATTTAAGTCAAGACAATAGACTAAGTGGTATGTTTGCTGCTCTTCTAATTATGAGTTTACAAACTTTTCAATGGGGGAATCGTGCCGAAATTTTTCGCTATGATCTAACCCCTGAGCACTTAATCATGCCATTTCTCATTTTGTGTATTTGGCAAGGGGTAAAACAGAGAATTTTTGGAGTTGGCTTGTTTGCCGCTGTTGCTACTGTTATACATCCCCTAAGTGGACCGGGAGTTGGTGGAATCATGCTTTTGCAGATTTTAGTTGGAAAAACTTACCGTAAAGAACTGTACAGAGTAGATTGGTTAAAATTTATTATAGCGGGAGTATTAATAAGTATTCCGGCCATGATATACCTGTTGGGTTATGTACAGTCTCTCGATTATCAAATGAGCAATGCTTTATTTATTGAAATCATGAAGGTGAGGTTTCCCCATCACTATTTGCCGTCTTTTTTCTTAAGTCCAATGAAGTTGACTCAAGGGCTAATTTTTCTTGCAGTAGCTGCTTTTTGTTGGGTGCGCATTAAAAGATCTATGATAATCAATCAAAAGCTGATTCATTCACTAATAATAATATCAATTATCCTTGTCCTAATTTGTTTTATAGGATGGTTTTTTGTTGAAATTATTCCCAACCGTTTTATCATTACACTTCAATTATGGCGTTTTCTAACCATAGCTAAACTTCTTGGGACTATTGGGATTGCAATGTTTTTGGGAAGGCAACTTAGTTCCCTAAAAGAAACGCTTTCTTCTCTAAAATCGGCAATCATATTAGTTATTGTATTTGCCTTTAGCATTTATTGGTCAGTAGAACCAAAATTAATGGCTTGTTTTTTAGTTTTAATGACCTTAGTCTTCATTTCAAGAAAACTCTACTTAGCTAGTCTGGTTTTAGTTTTACTTTTTGTGATTCACAATAATTTGCTAGAAGAAGAACCAGCTTATTCAAAACATATCGTTTTCAGTTACTTTAGTTCAAACATTGAAGTTTCCAGCCTCAATGATCCTGAAGCAGAATTAGCTCATTTTATCAAACAAAACACAGATACAGAAAGCCGAATACTTTGCGGTCCAAGAAATGGCCGTCTGAGGATTTTAGCAAAAAGAGCATTGGTAATTGATGCTTATGGCATTCCCATGAACGATAAAGGATTGGAAGAGTGGTGGAGTAGGCTTCATGCCGTTTACTTACAAAGTCAGAATAGAAAATTGAGTCATATCCAACAGACTGAACAATATTACAATGAACTTGAAGATCGTGATTTTTTAGCCTTGGAGAAAGAGTATGACTTTGATTATGTGGTTGTCGGCAAGGAACATGATAGTAAGTTAAAAATGATTTACCAAAATAACTATTTCAAGTTGTTAGAGATGCCCAAATAAGTTTCCCTAGAGGCGGGCAAAATCAGTTCCTTTTAGCTTTTGTTCCGGAATCTCAATTTCTTGTACAATTAATTCACCGGCAAATTCATTAAAAATGCCTTTTGAGATTATTCCTGTTTTGCCCACAGCTAAAGAACATCCTACCATTTTTTTACCTTCGTAAGGGCCGCCAACTATATAACCTACGCTAGTGGTACTAATGCATACAATGTTATATTTAGAAGCAAGGGTTCTCAAAGGGGTAACCCACTTTTCAGCATAAGGGTCTGTATCTTCTGAAACGAAATGATCTACCGTCCAAGAGGAAGGAGAAATAATGATTTCAGCGCCCATTCTTGCCAAAGTATGACCAATGTGTAAAGCATCAGGATAGTTATCAGCACATATGTTTAGCCCTACTTTGCCAAAAGGCGTTTCCACCACATTTAGCGTGTTTCCAACCTCATAGAAATCATGCTCAATACCCAATAGATTAATTTTGTGATACTTTACAACAATTTCTCCTTTAGGGTCTATTAGTAGAGCAGTGTTAAAGCGTTTACTTTCACTAACCTTTTCAGTTAATCCAAGACAGATATAGATTTCATGCTCTTTCGCCATCTCGCAGAATTTTTCGCTATGTGGGCCTGGTATGGGTTCACATTCTGTTTTAGATCTTGGATGAGTCCATGCGAAGTCAATGGTTTCTGGCAAAACGATCAGTTGACAGGCCTGTTCACTAGCTTGCTTGATGAATTTAAAAGCCCGCTCAAAGTTGCGTTGAACTTCTCCGCCTTCTATTAACAATTGAGCCATGGCCACTTTTAGCGTTTTATCACTCATTTATTACTTGCGTTGTATTGGTTTTGTTAAAAATTGAATCATTCAGGAATTTGGTAAGAAGTTGAGCTTTTAGCTGATTGCCTTTTTCATTTAAATGAACTTCATCGGTAAAATAATTTTCAAATGCTTGATTATTTTTCGCCAAATCAAAAAAGTAACAACCTTCCTCTTTTGCAAGGGCCGCTATCATTTTATTTTGCTTAGTTATTTCTTTAGCCATGACGGGCACTACCATTGACCCCTCTGCTTTTTGAAAATATAGGAAAGAGGTAAATAGTGTAGTTATGCCATTTACTTTTGCAATTTCACTTATGAGAGACAGGTTACGTTTTAAGTACTTTGGTGGATTAGCTTGTAGTATTTTCTCTATCGGATGTTTTGTGAAAATGCCGGAAGGATAGATCTCTTTATAATTTTGATACCGTAGTTCAAAACTGATGTCCGTTTTTGCTCGACCAATGCTTTGTAAATAGTCTTTTTGAAATTCATAATCACTCATCAACTTTTGTTTCACAATTCTTCCCAAATAGAAGTGATTAACCCAAGTAGCATCATAAGCCAAGTGTTGAGGGTAGGGGTCACCCCTAAAGCCTGAATTGTCGCTGCGATAAGCCTCCAGTGGCCAAACGAGTCGAGTAGACAGATCGTTAATGCCATGATTTATAATAATCAGATCAGGGGAAAACTCTAGTAAATTAAGTTGAAAATTAAGTAAGCTCTCGAAGCTACTATATCCTTTAACCCCCGCATTAATAACTTCTACTTGTTGTGTTCCTGAACTGTTTAACTCTTTTTCAAGCAAATACGGATAACTTTGTCTAAAATCTTCTACTGCAGTACCATATGTGGTAGACCCCCCAATACAGATAATACGATAAGTGCTTTCATCTTTTTGCTTTTTTATCTCTTTTCCACGAAAGCCAAATTGGTTGTGTTTATTACTTCCATTTGTAAAGTTCGGCTTTGAAGCATAGCCTAAATAGCGATGATGATCAACATTAAGAAAGTTAGCTCTTTCTTGTTTATCTGCTGCAGAAGCATACTTGTAAAAGGTCTGATTAGAGGCAAAGTTATTGATGTAAATAACAAGCCCTATTTCCAACAAGCAGAGACATAGCAAAAGCCCAATAGAGAAAGAAATTATAGGAAAGAGTATTTTTTTCATAGTAAAGCTGCCCCTGTATTAGTTTTATTTCCAAGTATTTATACTATCGGCAATATGTTGACTGACTATTTGAACCCCTTTGGAGTTAAAAAGCAGGTAGTTATTAAAGTAGGTAGGATTATTTTCTATTTCTTTTTCTAGATCAATCAACGACCAATTATTTTGCTCACAAATTTCCCTAATTTCTTGATTAATTTTTTGGTGCAATTTGGAGAGCCTGTGACTGGTTAGATTGATCTTTTGGGCGTGGAGTAATTCAGAAATAGAAGCAGAATCGTTATGATTTAATGCTTGGGTAAGGAAAATGGGCTTGATGTGCCAGTGACTCAACAACTGTCCTATGTTTCTCATGGCATTTGAATATTCCTTTAACAAGAGGCTGTCTTCTACCTGCGTTAGCGGATGGGTAGGGGCAAATGGGGTAGTCCAAACCCTTGCTTTCTTTTTATCACCGATAACCTTACTCCAATAGCTACCATTTTTTGCCAAGATCAATAAGTCAGTCAAGTTATGGTTAATTATTACCATCTTAGGCCTAAGCGACAAAAGTACATTGACCATTTTATTTGTGCTATGAATCAAGTCACTACCGGGAAATGCTGCATTTAATACCTGATAGGATGAATCTAATCCTTTAAGTAAGCGTTGATGAATTCGTTCATTTTGATTTAAATCAAGATTACAAGTTTGAACATCACCAAGCAAGAGAATCCTTTTTTGATTTAAAGTTTGTTTTGTAGACAAAAGCCCATTAGAATCAGCCAGACAAGGTGGTTTTACCTCAATTTCTTTTAGCTCAATGGCTTCAAATTCATCTGAATAACTGCTTACTTCGACAGAGGGAATAAACTCCTTTAAAGCGATAAACCGCTCGTAACTATAGCTTTGTACTCCCGTTTGCGGAAAGGCATTAAAATACCGAAAACTATACTCTACAATTAAGAGTAAAGCGAATAGAACCATACCATTAACAAGAAGTAGGAGTGTTATTTTCTTTAACTTTTTCAAGGAGTCGTGGGGATTATTTTAGCAAGTTCTTGGCTGATTATTTTAGCCGCTAATTGTGAACCTTTTTGATTTAAGTGCACCATATCTAGTAAATAAGAGCTATCTTTAGGTATGCTTTTTTCTAAGTCAATTAGAGTTACTTTTTCCTGAGCAGCAACTTCTTTTATAATTTGGTTGAAATTGGAGTAAAGTAATTGAATTTTATGATAGCTATAACCTGTTCCTTGCAAAATATTTTTGGCAAATTGATGAATAGCTGAATTTAAAGGCGGATCTTCTAAAAAAAAGTTAGCTTGAGTCATTAAAACAGGCTTAGCTCCGTAAATTCTACAACTATAAATATATGTCAAAAGCGAGGACTTAAAATCCGACTCTAGTTGACGTATATCGATCTCACTTGAAACTTGCTTGTTTTCGCGCCATTCTCCCTCATTCTTATCCTTGAAAGAAGAGATAAGTTCATTCAGTCCGTCTCTTAATTTATAAAATGGCTCTTTTTTGTGGTTCTTAAGATAACTGGGGTAAAAGGTGAGGCTTTTATCGCTCAGCAATTCTACTTTCTTTCTCATTTTAGTCTGCTTCGCTTTAGTACTCCAATAATCACCTTGATATAACATGATGATCAAGTCATTAAAGTTATGCATCATGACTACCATCTCGGGCTGCTGAGGCAGGATCACATTAAGAAGCTTATTGTATGAACTAAGACTAGAGTTTCCTGGATAGCCAGCATTATATGTATTTACTTGAAATTGGTAATCGATTGCCAGTTTATGCTGAACAAGGTTCACGAACTTTAAATGATCAATCACTTCAAAGCATGCAGTTGTACTTCCTCCAAGAAAATAAATGTTGTAATTACCATTGTTATTTTTGAGGGATGGATTGATAAAGCCTGAACTATCAATAGTTGTTTGTTGTATTTTTTTATTGTAGGTAGAGGTGGAGGAGTCAAAAGCTTGATAGTTCAACTTCATAGTTGAAGCAGGAGGAGCTTCTCTTAAACTTATGTATCGTTGATCCGGATGAAGTGCTTTTTGAAACATAGCATTGGTGTTATTCGTATGCTGACATGAATAAAAGAAAAGGAATATAGAACTTATTATTAAGGGGATACGTCTCATTTAAAGAATACTGAATACTCCGTTGTTAAAAAAAATATTTATTAAGTTCAATTTTAAGAATAAGTTTGTTAATATTTGTAATAAATTACTACACTCTGCAATAATGAAAGAAAAACATTCAAACAAGAGTTTATCCGGTGAAAACCAAAACAACTCTGACGACGATAATAAATTGAAAGAGTGGAAGGCTCCAAAGTTGCAGGTAGAGAGTACCAATAACACATTAGGAGGTACTACAAACACAAACTCTCCCGGGGATGATACTTGGTACGTTTCATAGAAAGGAATAAGGAAAATTATCTCTATCAATGCACAAATGTCCTTCAGAAAGTATTTTTTACTAAACTATTATGTAAGACATAATTTCATTTTCTGTTGAAAATGATTTAAGATTGTTTATCTATAAATTTCTTTTCTTGTTTTTTAAGAAAATAGTAAGGCGGAGAACTAAATCACTTATATTAAACTATTAGATAATAATTTACAAAAAACTAAACATGAATTTTACTGTTGATAGTGCTCTTGAACGATCAAAAGAAGTGATTTTTAGCGAAGTAGAGGGTGAGCTTGTAATGATGAGCTTAGAAAATGGAAAATATTACGGAATAGACGCTATTGGCGGTAGTATTTGGAAAATGTTAGAGACTCCACTTAAAGTAAGTGAAATTTATGATCGTTTAATGAAAGAATATCAAGTAGACGCACCTACTTGCAAACAAGATGTTAATCTGTTTTTAGAGCAGTTAATTGAACAAAACTTAGTGTCTGTTAAATAGATTTCCTCCTTATTTATACATACTTTAAATTTATATAGGATAGGAATATAAGGCGTGATTGTTTCTCATAAATATAAGTTTATTTTTATAGCAATTCCAAAAACGGCAACCCACGCAATACGTTTTGCATTAAGGCCTCATTTAGGTTCAGATGATTGGGAGCAAGTTGAGTTATTTCATAAAAGTAAATTACCGTTCAAAGCGTTTGAAAATGTAAACCATGGTCATATTACTGCTATAGAGGCTAAAAGAGCCCTTGGTGAGGAGGTTTGGAATACTTATTTCAAATTCACATTTGTTAGAAATCCGCTTGATAGATTTATCTCATATGCGTTTTTTAAACATCAATCATCTGATTTCTTTTCTGAGAATAAGCTTGCTGTAATGAAGCTTATATTTAAAAAACCCTGGATTGAAAAAGATATATTATTTAAGCCCCAGTCGGACTTTATTGTAGATAAACTAGGCGAAAATATGATGGATTATGTTGGGCAATATGAACATTTACAAGCAGATTTTGATAGAGTATGTAGAACAATTGGTTTGCCTGAAATTGGCTTAGATTGGCATAATTCATCAGGTCGAAAAGGAAAAAAGTCGCCACTTGATGAAGAATTAATTGGATTAATAAGCAACTACTATAAGGTTGACATTGAAAGATTTAAATATAGTCTATTTAGATAATAGTTCTTAAAACTCCAACAATCCTTTCCGTTGCCTTTCCATCCCATAATTCGGGAATTTTTGAGTTAATTGTTGACTTACTTTGTATGTTTTCAATTTTTGAGCGAATCAAATTTTTATCAAGTGGTAATAGCTGATTTGTTCCTATTTCAATAGTGGAAGGGCGCTCGGTATTTTCTCGAATTGTAAGGCAAGGCACTTTTCTAAAAGTGGTTTCTTCTTGAATTCCCCCACTATCAGTAATTACCACTTTTGCATTTAAAATTAGGTGTTGAAATGCAAAATAATCGATTGGATTCAGTTGAATTATATTTGAATTATTGGCAATTAAATAATTGAGGTCAAATTCATTTATTTTATTTTTTGTTCGAGGATGAATGGAGATAATAACCTTTAAATTTTCTGATACTTCATTGATTAACTCAAGGATTTTTCGCAAAGAGTCCTTACAATCAACGTTTGAAGGTCTATGGAAAGTAGCTAAGATGTATTTGTTTTTAGCTACATTGAGTGTTTTCAAAATTTGATTTGACTTTATTTCTTGGTCAAAGTGAATAAGTGTGTCAATCATCGTATTTCCTACGAAAAAGATTCTTTCTGTACTAACACCTTCTTTTTTTAAGTTGTCTATTCCACTTTGTTCTGTCACAAAAAAGTAATCAGAGACCTTATCTACTTCAATTCGATTAACTTCTTCAGGCATTTGAAGGTCAAAGCTTCTAAGTCCGCTTTCTAGGTGAGCAATTTTGATTTGAAGTGTTTTGGCCGCCATCGCAGCGGCATATGTAGAGTCCACATCGCCTACAACAATTACTAACTTCGGTTTTTCTTTTGAAAATAACCTTTTAAGCTCATTTATCGTCGATGCTATTTTCTGTTCCCTGGATGTATTTTCTATCGACAAAAAAAAGCTTGGTTTTTTTAGCTTTAATTGGTCAAAGAAAACAGTAGACATTTTATCATCAAAGTGCTGTCTGGTATGAACTACATTAAACTGAAAGTCCTCTGCATATTTACTGAATTCTTTTTCGAACTGAGTGATTTTGATGAAATTTGGTCTGGTTCCAACTACAATGAAAATTTTAGGGATGGTCACTCCTTTGAAAGTTATGTAAATTAGTCTCAAATATAGGAATTTGAGTAGAACTTCAGAACATGGATTAATTAATTTTTAGCGTATACGGTTTATATTTTGCTGTGAAACTATTAACTATATATTATTTTCAAAAGTTGTTGTATATTGCATCTAATTATTAACTGAATTTAAATGCAATGAAGTATCCTGTAAAATCCTTATTATTATGCTTTTTGATGTGTTTTTTGGGAGCAATTCCAATTGCTTTTTCTCAAGAAGGTTCTACAGAAAAAGAAGATTTGGTTTCAAAGAAAGATAAAATTCTTAGAAAAGTTAGTATTTCCCCTTCAATCGGCTGGTTACACTCTTGGAGTGATTTTAAAAAAGATGGCTTTATGCCTTCATTTGCACAAGGTGATGCAAATGAATTGGGCTTTGGATTGCTACTTGATTATAATTTATCTAAAGTATTCACCATTAGTGGTGGAGCGTTATTTGGGAAATTACAAGGCACTCACGATAATATAGAAACAGCTAATGCTGCTAACAATGACATTAATTACGGGAAGGGAATTCTCTATAAAACGGATATTGTAGAAACTACATTCCCTAAAATCTCATTTAATGTTACTCGATTAATTTTTAGAGATAGAGTAGAGTTTTTTAATCAAGCATCTATAGGTTTAATTGCTAGCCATGGGTTAGTATATTATAATTCTATAATTTACGCACAAGATAAAACTGAAGAAAATTTAATCTATTCTAGGGAAAGAGGAAGGACTGGGTCTACTACTGAAGCGGTCACATCATTCGGAGGTTTCTTTTCTTTTATTGTAAATGACAAGTTTGATGTTTTTGTAGAATCAACCATTAGAAATGTTTATAATGATAAACTTGACGCATGGGTGGGAGGAGACTACAATGATAAATACAGTTATACAGCAGTAGGCTTTACTTATCATATAAAGAAAAGAGATCATGTCATTAAAAAGTTTGAAATTGAAGAAAAAAATAAGTTGTTTGAAGAACTTAATGACTCAAAAGATGTAGAAAAAGAGGATGAAAATGAAGAAATAACGGAAGAAGATACTTCAAAAGTAGATACTGTATATAAAACTATTTTTGGTAAGTACAATTATGATAAACTACCAGCATCAAATATAGCAATAGTTGTGCTTGATGAAAATGATAATCCGATAGATACAATCTACACAGATGAAAATGGTAAGTTTCAGTATACGAAATTGGCTGCCGATGAAAGCGTTTCTTTCAGACCTTTGGATGCAGAATCTTTAGATCAGTCAAAAATTGAACTATACGCGGAAACTAAAGATGGTGAAGTAGTTCAAGATAAGAAGAATACGTACATAGAAGCACCTACTGAAAAAGAAGTTGAGGAAGCTGTTGAAACTGAAGTTAAAGTTGAAGATAAATTAGCTGAAGGCGAAGGCTATTATGTAGCAGTTGGTGCATTTAGAGGGAATAGGGCATATAAATTTGCTGAAATCGTTTCTGAAAAAGGATTCAGCACCTCAGTGATTAGAAATAAAAGGGATACTTGGAATTTAATAACGGTTGATAAATTTGATAATTTGAAGGAAGCATTGACTCGTATGCGTGAAGTTAGAGAGCAAGGCTATCCTGAAGCTTGGGTGCATATAAAAAAATAAAATATATTTTGAAAAAATCATCTTGTTCTAACCAAACAAAGCGGGTTGGAATAAGATGATATTTTTTTATAAAACGATTAAATATTATACATTATAAAATATAATTGACTTTTATAGAATGTAACAAGAGACTTTAATGTTATGTTCATAAAAATAATGATGCCTAATTTGAATACATAAAATGAATAGCATTCCCTTTAATTACACTATTTTTATGCCCTCTTAATGTTTAGATTGATGAATTTGAAAATGAGAATTGGAAATAGGAATAGTTTAGTTTTACTTCTAACTGTGTTGTTTATTTCTTCTTGTATTCCTACTAAAAAGGTCGTATATCTGGAAGACTATGATTATAAAGGGGAAGAAGAGTACCAGACTCAGGCATGGGAGTATAAAGTTCAAAGCGGCGACCGATTTTATATTAAAATTGATGACCCTTTAAAAGGAATTCAATTGGGGGAAAGTGAAGCAGGCGTATCTGGATCAGAAAGCCAAACGCCAAACCTTATTCATCAAGCACCTAATTTACATGATTTCAAAGTTTCAGAAGATGGAACTTTAGACTTGCCTCTAATTGGTAAAGTTGAGGCAGTTGGTAAAACCATCCCCGAACTAACTCAGTATATTAAGGAAAGATGTAAGGGCTATATTTCTAACCCTACTGTTAAACTTTATATGACTAATTACAATGTAACTTTATTAGGAGAGTTTTATGCACCGGGTTTTTATCAACTGATTACAGATAACCCAACAATTTTTGATGCCATTGCTCTTGGCGGAGATTTAACAGATTTTGCAGAACGAGAGAAAATTAAAATCATTCGAAAGACTGACAAAGGAACGACCAAAGTAATTTACATTGACATTACTGACCCTGAATTTATTAGTTCCAATTATTTTCATCTTCACCCAAATGATATAATCCATGTAATGCCACTTAAAGTAAAAAAGTATAGCGGCGATAATGCGCTACCACTTGTACTTTCAGCATTGACAACCATTATTACCATAATCAGCATTACCACTCGTTAGTTTACTTTAGAAATGCAAAATGAACAAATAAATATACAATCAGAAAACGATCGGGAAGTATCTCAAGTAAAGAATACCCTGAAACGCTACTTTAAAAAATGGCCATGGATATTGTTGAGTATGGTTATTGCTTTAATAGCTTCCAATTTTTATTTAAAAACTAAACCCAATGTCTATTCAGTTGAAACTACAGTAAAAGTTAAGGGGAACAATCAATTTAACGATCCTAACGACCTTCTTTTTGGTCGAGTTAGTCGAAGTCCGTTTGGAAAGAATCAAGATGAAGCGCAAGTAATGCAGTCCTTTCCATTAATTCAATCAGCGGTAGAGAAACTTGGATTAAATATAGAGTATTATGAAGTTGGTAGCTTGAACAAAAAAGAACTTTATCAGTCAAAGCCAATTGAATTAAAATATCAATTAGCTGCGAATGAGGAGCGATTTAACTGTAGATTTGAAATAGAAATTATTAGTGATTCAAAATATTTACTTTCTTCTCCAACAAAAATTAGCGGCCTTGATGTGAGTGGGGAGTATAGCTTTGATGAAAAAATAGAAGCCGGAGATTATAGCTTTACATTACAGAAAAATGAAAAAGAACTTAAGTCAGGAAGAATTTTTGAAATCAATTTAAAATCACCACAAATTGCTACCTATAAGTATCAGAGCAATATTGAAGTTGAAGAATCTGACAACCTCACGAGTTTAATAACCTTATCTTTCAACTCTGCTGTTCCCGCTAAAGCAAAGGATTTTCTCAATACACTTATTGATGAATACATTGCCCAGAGCTTAGCAGATAAAAATGAAGTTGCCGACAACACGATAGATTTTATCGATCAGCAATTGAAGTTAATTTCTGACTCATTGCACAGCCGAGAAAAAAGTTTGGAAAACTTCAAGTCTGACAGCAAAATTGCGGATGTTAGCATGGAGGCTCAGATGCTTATGGAACGTTTTAATCAGGTGGAAACGGAGAAAGCCAAGCATCAAGTCATGCAAGAGTACTACGAATACCTTAGCAAGAATTTAAACCAGCAAAATAGCAAGAGTTTTGATAAATTAATTGCTCCTTCTGCTTTTGGTATTGAAGACGAAGTGGTTAATCAATTGGTGGCAAAATTAATTGACTTAAACTTGAGTAAGAAAAGCCTGATTAGTGAGGGGAATACTGAAACCCCCTTGGTTCGACAAATTGACAACCGCATTGACGACTTGATTCAAGCTTTAAGAGAGAGTATTGACGACTTGTCTAAAGCCAATCAGATGATACTTGCCAATTTGGAAAAGAGAGGGAGCAAACTCAGACAAACAGCAAGTATACTCCCTAGTTCTGAACGTCAGTTGGTGAATTTAAACCGTCTGCTGAAGTTAAATGAGAACATCTATCTTTTTCTGATGGAAAAACGATCTTCGGCGGCCATACAACGTTCTTCCAATACGGCAGATTGCAAGGTAATTGAACCAGCTCGTTTAAGTAAGATGTCTCCTGTAGCGCCCAAGCGCAAGTTAACTCATATGATTGCGGCTCTTTTGGGTATATTCATCCCGCTTGTTGTTTTTGTTATTAAAGACTTCCTCAACGATACCATAAAGAGTAAAGATGAACTGGAGTCGATGACCCAAATTCCGATATTGGGTACCATTCCCAAAGCTAAAATAAGCGACAGTTCTTTGGTAGTTTCTGATCGACCAAAGTCGGCACTTGCTGAATCTTTCCGACTAATTCGAGCCAACTTATCATTTTTTCAAAAGAATAAGTTCCCTTATGTGGTATTGATTACCTCATCTGTTCCTAAGGAAGGTAAAACTTTTTCTGCTATTAACTTGGCAGGAGTTCTCGCTACAGCGGGGAAAAAGACCGTTTTACTCGGCTTTGATTTGCGGAAACCAAAACTGCACAATTATCTGAATATAAACAATGGTAGAGGGCTTAGTGATTACTTAAGTGGGAATTCAGAACTGGAAGAAATTATTAGAAGTACCTCTCTTGATGATTTATCGATCATTCTTTCCGGACCAACGCCTCCAAACCCATCTGAACTTATAATGGTAAATAAGACTGGGGAGTTGATTGAAAAACTAAAAGAAAACTTCGATTATATCATTATGGACTCACCTCCGGTTGGTTTGGTGACTGATGCTTTAATTCTTAAAAAGTATGCAGATTTGAGTTTATTTATTTGTCGCGAAGATTACAGCAAACGAGAGTTTATCGACAATCTGAATGATATATACAAACGCGAGCAAATGCAAAGAATGGGATTGCTTTACAACCATACCAGCAAAGGTTCCCGATACAGCTATGGCTATTACGAAGAAGGTAAATCTTCTAAATGGTTTGGCAAAGGTCGAGGTTAAAGAACTGATTTCGTCCGAATATGATTTTAAAAAAAATACGGCAATACCTTGATGGAGAAACCAAGCTTTTGATTAAAAACAGTTCTTGGGTCTTGGGAGGAAACATGATTCGAGCAATTGTGATGTTCGCCAAAGGCATTATCATTTCTCGTGGACTAGGAGTAGAGTTATATGGTATTTTTAATCTGATTGCTGCATTTGCCCTCTTAATTCATCAATTTTTTCAGTTTACTTTGAGTACAGTTTTAATCAAATTTGGAGCTGACTTTTTAGGAGAGCATTCAATTGAAAAGTTTAAAAGTCTGGTCAAGGCAATTCTGGGACTTTCACTCTTACTTTGTTTATTATCGAATCTGATTATTTATGCTTCATCCGAGTTTTTCTATCAAGTCTTTTTTGATCGTCCAAATTTGCAGCTTTATATTATCGTTTTTGGATTAGCTGCTTCTACCGCTTTTATCGATGGTTTGAGCCTTGGTTTATTGCGCTTGTTTTACAAATTCAAACAAAACTCCGTCATTGTGATCATTAATGTGTTATTGGAACTTATCATAATTTCAATAGTTCTTTATGTATATCCCAATAACTTTAAATACTTTTTACTTGCTGTAGTTGGGAGTAAATTGATTAGCAGTATTGTTTTAAATGGAAGTACCTTAATACTTATTGGCGATAAACTCAAGGGGTTTTGGAAAGCCAGTCTTTCCCATTTGAGCCAAGAGAAGCGTCAGATTAGAAGTTATATCGTAACCAACTCGGGTAGTCGAATTTTAAAAAACCTTCTCAATAACGGAGATGTACTTTTATTAGGAGCATTAACCGGTCCGGCTCCTGTGGCATTTTATAACATTGCTAAAAAACTAGCCCAGTCTATTTTAATTGTAGTAGATCCTATTACCTCTAGTATGTTTCCTCAACTTTCTCATTTAATCACACAAAGAAAGTTTAATGAAGTAAAAGTAATGCTTCAAAAAGTAACAAAGATGTTGTTGTTGCCAAGTTTGATTTTTATGGCAGTTTTATATTGGTTGAGAGAAGATATTATCCAGTTGGCATACGGGAGTGAGTTTGTTCCGGCTGCTGAACCTTTTGTTTATTTAGCTGCAAATGCAATACTTGCCGCTATTCTGTTTTGGAATTTACCGATGCTATTGAGCATGGGATTGGTGAATTTTCGCTTTAAAGGACAGTTAGCAGCATTAATTGTAGGCATTGCAATCACCTATTTAACTGTGCCAAGTATGGGCGCAAGTGGAGTAGCTTTGGGGTTACTTATAGCAAATGGCGGTTCACAATTGGTTTTCAGTTTAGCCACTTACATTAAATTAAATCATCAGACCTCAAGTGAATAAGCGTTATCAAGCATATCATGAAGATTTGATTCGATTGATTAATCGAGGTTGGGCTACTAAAAAGGAACTTTTATTCCATTTATTTGCTCCAGCATTTGCTGTAAATGAAAGAGCCAAAAAAATAGTGCAATCTTTTCAAGAAAAAAGAACTGAAGATTCGACAGGTAAGATGCAAGTATATGAGATTCCAGTCTATTCCGGTACGAATCAAGCAGTATTAAAAGTTCAGAGAGAATTGGGTTCAAGTCCAATTAAGTCAGATTTATTCGGAGCTTATGTCCACGGAAGTATAGCAGGCGGAGAAGAAATTAACTACAGTGATTTTGATGCCTTAGTAATTCTAAAGGATGAAGCTTTTCAATGTACGGGTCGATTAAGTAAAGTGTGTTTGGAATTAAATAGGATTAGCAGATTTTTTTATAAATATGATCCACTCCAACATCATGGCTGGTTTGTATTAACTGAATCTATGCTAAGCCAATTGCCTGTAATATATTTTCCTCCGGTACTGTTTTCTAAATGTCGTTCCTTATTTGAGGATAGAGGTATATCAGTTCAACTGAAGGAAGAGGCTATAAACAAAAAAGAGGACTTTGAATCTCTGTTTCTTAATGTGGCTGATTCGCTAAAAAGTCACTTAAAAAAGGGTTTATTGCCGGATAATGCCTTTACTTTGAAAAGTGTATTGAGTCAGTTTATGTTATTGCCGGCTTTATTTCTTCAGGCTTTAAATCAAGAAGGTATAGATAAAAAGAAGAGTTTTGAAGTAGCAGCCGGATACTTTAGCAAAGAAGAATGGGAAGCCATGGAAAAAGTTTCAGAAATTAGGTTGCGTTGGAACTATTCTATAACGGGATCTCAAAAATTTTGGCTCACTCATTCCAAATATTTAGTCAGAAAGTGGGGAAGAAGATTTGCGCCAAAAGTTCATAAAAGCATTTCAATAAGCCTAAATCGTAGGTTGAATGAAAAAATGCTAATTTTAATTAATTCGATGGAAGAAAAAAGTAAAAAGTATATCAAAGATTGAGTTATAGATACCTTAAAATACCGCACTTAATTGAAAGGTTAGAGTATGAGAAAACCGTTGATAAAATGGTGGAAATACTAAAAGGTGAAAAGTCTATTCTGGCTATTTATAGAATGGGTAATGTTAACCATCCCGGTATTTCTGACCTCGATCTAATCGTAATATTTAAAGATGAAGCTAGTTGTAATCTTAAACCTTCTAAGCATTTCAGTGAAATAGACCAATACATTTTTACCCATAGTTTAGCCGGTGCTTCAGAATCATTTTTTCGTAAGATGAGTGCATATACATTTTGGGATAAGCTCAACTGTATTTGGGGTGAGGAAGTGCAAAACCTTGAAAACTTATCAGCTGAAGAGACAGAATTAATTAAGCGACAAACTGCTTTAGAGTATTTGTATAAGAACTACATTGAACTCTGTATTCAACGATCATACAGAGTCTTAAAACTCAGGTCAATCCTTCAAGAGATAAAAGCGATTCGCTATGATCTTAATTTTCTAAAAATAGATGAAGGACAACTCTATGAGTCAGTTAAAGAACTTTTATCCATGTTGGATCACTGGTTTGAAATTAACTTTGACCGGAAAAAATTTGGAGTATGGTTAGATCGATATTTTGTTGTACTTGAGCAAACTTTAAAAAATCTTGCAGATAAAGAAATAAAGCTTTGGTTGCCAAAACAGGAGAGCTATCAATATGGGAAAAATGTTCAGATAAAAGGCGGAGATAAACTAGAGTTTAAAAGAAGCGGAGTTTCTCTGCCACCATATATAGTCAGTCAAAACAAACGTTTATATAATGCAAATCAGCGTTTAAATGAGTTTTCAGTAGCTATACCCTATACGTATGGTGAACCCGGTTCGCTTTATTCAGATAGGTTAAAAGTCTTTCAAGCATACAAAAAGTACAATCGCGATAATATTCCTCATTTTGAGGCTATGTTTTCTTCATTTTCAAACCAATTAGTATAGGTATGGGAGTAAAAGTGTTACATATCATATGGAAGGCCAACTTTGGAGGGATTGAAAAACTAGTCTACGAATTAGCGCAAGAGCAGACAAAGGGTGACCAAGTAAAACCTGCAGTTTTAGTTCTTAAACCTGAAGGAGAGTTTTTAGAGCGTTTTAGAAACGCAAATTTTGAATATATGACTCTAAACTTGAAACAGGCAAGATGGATGGCTCCAACTCAACTGCAAAAGTTAAAGCAACTAATTAAGCCTTTTGATATTATTCACTTACACTCATTTAATCCATGGATATTTTTTTTAGCCGTTAATTCAACTAAAAAAATAGTATACACCGAACATGGCAATTTTGGATTTGGAAGAAAGCCCAAATTGTTTGATCGGTTTTTATTGAAAATGAGAATTTATGGCATAAATCACTATGCATCTGCTGTTACCTATAACTCTAAGCACACCAAAGCTTATGCTGAAACTAAGTTGGGATACAAAAAAGAGGCTTTCAGTAAGGTAGTTTATAATGGAGTTGACAATCAAATTAGTTCGGAAGAAACGTCTAACTTAAGTGAACTTAAAAACTGTTTCGTTGTGGGAACTTGGTCGCGTTTTGCCGGTTTTAAAAGGATTGATAGACTAATCAAAGCCTTTAGTTTTTTTCAAGAGAGAAAAAAAACAAGACTTCTACTAGTTGGAGATGGAGCGCTTATGTCTGAGCTTAAGTTACTATGTAAAAAGTTAAATATTGAAGATAAAGTAATTTTTACAGGATTTGTACCTGAGCCTAAGTCATACATCAAGCAAATGGATGTTTGTGTTTTCCCTTCTCAGCAAGAACCCTTTGGACTTGTAGCAATTGAAGCTTTGCAAAACGGAATGCCTACTTTAGTGTTTCAAGATGGCGGAGGTTTAGTAGAAATAATTAACCCTTTATCTCCTGATGATGTGGTTGATAATGAAGAGGAATTAAGAGTTCGAATGGAATACTTTTACAAGCTTTGGCAAGAAGGTAAAATCAAGAATAGAAAGGTGATTAATGATAGAAAAAAAAGAGCTGCTGATTTTACCATTTCAAGAATTTCCTCTCAACTAGAAGAAATATATTTGAGCTTATGATATGTGTGGAATAAACGGAATATATAATTATCAGCAATTGACTTTATCTGAACCAAAACATTTGGTCGCCCAAATGAATGCTCAGATTACCCATCGCGGACCGGATGATGAAGGGTATTGGTCCAATGCACAGGACACACTTCACCTTGGGCATCGGAGGTTGAGTATACTTGACTTATCTTCCGCCGGACATCAACCCATGCAAATGAAGGGGGCAGAAGATTGTTTGGTTTTTAACGGTGAGATTTACAATTATCAGGAGCTTAAAAAAGAAGAAAAGCTGAATGCCCTGCAATCAGAAAGTGATACCGAAGTGCTCTTTCACTTATTAAAAAAATATGGAGAAAATGCCCTCAGTAAGTTGAATGGAATGTTTGCTTTCGCATATTGGGATGAAGGTTCGGAGTGTTTATTTTTAGCCAGAGATCGGGCAGGACAAAAACCTTTGTATTATACTCAGCAAGGTGGATTTTTTGCCTTTGCATCTGAAATTAAGTCGTTGCTGAACTTGTCTTGGGTGAGTAAGGATTTAGACGAAGCAGCCTTTTACGACTTTTTAACTTTCAATCAGTTACGTGCTCCTCAAACAATGTTTAAAGGCATTCATAAACTTGCTCCGGCTAATCTTTTGAAAGTCTACAAGGATGGGAGAGTTGAGATTCGTGAATTTTGGGAACCGGTTAATAATCTAAATCAGCAAAGTGAAGGAAAGATAGCTGATTCTATCTATGAACTTTTAGAGGATTCTATTCGTTTGCGTATGCGCAGTGACGTGCCGGTAGGAGCTTTTTTGAGTGGAGGAGTGGATTCTAGTGCGGTAGTGGGATTAATGAGTCAATTTACGCAAAAAGCAGTTGCTACTTTTTCAATCGGATTTAAAGATCAACAAAGTTATGATGAGAAAATTTATGCTGAAAAAGTAGCAAAGCTTTTCAATACCAATCACCATGAAAAGGATATAGAGCCGCAGGACTTTAAGGATTTACTTCCAAGAATGGTCGATATTTTTGATGAACCGCTTGCCGATACTACTTGTATTCCAATTTACTTCCTCTCTCAATTGGCTAAGGAGACAGGGAATAAAGTAATTCTAACCGGAGATGGAGCTGATGAATTATGGGGCGGTTATAATAATTGGCAACAATATTTAAAATGGAAACCCTATTATGAGGTTTACCGAAGACTTCCCAAAGTAGCAAAAAAAATTTCTACTAAGTTATATGGAATAAAAAACCAAGGAAGTGCGACACATGAAATGTTACAGCGTGCTGTAGCTAATCAAGACCTCTTTTGGAGCAGTGCCAGAGGATTTAAGGAAAACAGTAAGCAACAGTTTCTTTCAAGCTCATTCTTAAAGCGAAATCAACACTTAGATTCATACCAAAGTATATTGACTCTAAAAGCAGTATATTCAGCTTGGAATAAAGATAAAAGTCGAGACTATCTACATTATCTATCATTTACCGGATTAAGAGACAAGATTCCCAATTTATTTTTATACCGATTGGATAAATTAAGCATGATACATGCTGTGGAAGGTCGCGCACCTTTTCTTGATTACCGTTTGATTGATTTGGCTTTTCAGACACCTTCATCCCTGAAAATGAAAAACCAAGAGCCCAAACACATCTTAAAGAAGAGTCTTGAACGATTGTTGCCAAAGGAAATTTTATACCGTAAAAAGATGGGTTTTTGCGTCCCTTTAGAAGAATGGGGTGGCGAAATTATGATAGATGACTTAGAAAAAAATTTAGAAGGGTTTTGTAAAGACTATCAGTTATTTGATTTTGAAGCATTACAGCAAGTGATAAAAGAAGTAAAAAAGGGCAATGCGGTTCATTTAAATCGTCTTTGGACACTTTATTTTACAATGAATTGGTTTAAACGGTGGATGTAAAATGAAGGTCATAATCGTAACCAATATCCCCAATCATTATCGCATTCCACTATTTAATGCATTGCATTTGCAATTGAAAGATGAAGGTATTCAATTGAAAGTAATTTTCGGTGCAGCGGGCTATGCTTTTCGCAAGCATAAGATTGATTTATCGAATTGCCAATTTGAATATGAAATTTTAAAGGAGAAAGGAAATAAGAATGCAAACATCAGTTACTCCGGACTATATCAAAAGTTGAAGCGAGAAGAACCAAGCAAAATAGTAGTTTCAGGGTTTAATTTGGGAACTCTAAAGTGCTTTATGTATGCTTGGCGATTCTCAAAGCCATTGATTATCTGGAGTGGCTCAGTAGAGATTGGAAATAGAAAAACACCATGGTATAAAAAGACCTTTCGAAAATTAATGATTAGACAGGCTACAGGATTAATTGCTTATGGTAGTTTGGCCAAGCTAAATATGATTAAACTTGGAGCCCAGCCTCAAGATGTAACTGCTATAGGAAACACGGTTGATACCGGTTTCTTTGAAAAAGAAGTTCAAAAACTAAGGAGTCAAAATAAGGAAGAAAAGAAAGTCAAAAGCTTATTATATTTAGGGTATTTAACTCCCCTGAAAAATTTGTACCCGCTAATAGATTTAATAGAGCAACTGTCACTACAGAGAGAAGATTTTGTTTTGGATATAGTAGGAGATGGAGAATGCCGTGAGGAACTAGAAAAAGAAGTAGAACAAAGAAAAATGAGTCGATTCGTGGTTTTTCATGGCTTCAAGCAAAAAGCTGAAGTACCTTATTATCTAGCCAAAGCCGACGTTTTTCTTTTTCAAACTGAAGCTGACATTTGGGGGTTGGTTTTGAATGAAGCCATGGTTTCGGCTTTACCGTCTTTAGTTTCTAAACGAGCAGGTGCTGCAATTGATTTGATTAAAGAAGGTGAGACAGGTTTTGTAGTAGATTTTCATGAAATTGATAATGTTCTGGAAAAATTAAATTGGCTCTTAGATCACCCCATTGAAGCTAAAAGAATTGGTGAGAACGCCGCTGAATTGATTAAAAGAGAATACTCCATGGATGCTGTGGCTAAACGGTTTAAAGATGCTTTAACTGGATGAGTTTTAAGGAGTGGAAAATATGGATGAAGAGTTTACCACTCAGTATGAAGTGGTTTACAGTGCTTATTTTAATTCGTCCGATCGTGGATCTGTTGTATTTTTTAAAAGAGATATCAGTTGTCATTTCACCACTGTATATTGTTGGTTTTTTAACTCCTTTCTTGATAATTTTTAGTTTATTTTCTCGAAAGTTACCACCCAAGTACAAATCTATTTTAAGTGATTTTAATTTTTGGGTATGGGCTGTAATTGTGATTTTTAACCTGGGCTTACATTTATTAGTAGAGGCTAATTTTGATACTGTTGGTGATACTTTGCGGTACTTAACGCCCGTTTTGCTTTTCGTTTATTTTAGACGGTTTATTTATTCTAAAAAGCAGTTAGAAGGCATATTGCAAACTTTTTTATATTCAGCAGCTATTCCTGCAGCTTTATTAGCTTATGAATTAATATTTGAGCCTATTAGCACGCAAATGATAACAGAAAATAGGGGAGGAGGAGCTCGTTATCAAGGAGGTTATGCTGATATTATGAATTATGCCATCTACGCCTCGGCGGCATTTTTAATTAAAAGCTACTTCTTCTTGCAAAAGGTAAAACAAAAAAGAACCAATCTAAAGAAAGTCATTCAGCTAATTTCGGTTTATGCCTTTTGTTTTACAGCTTTGATAGCCATAAAGCAAACAGCTTCTTGGGGTGTGTTAACTGCTTTGTTCGCTTTGTTTATCCTTTTTAACTTGGGAAATCGAAAGGGAGTTGTGCTCTTGTTGATTAGCATGCCCATTTTGATATATTTAGGTAGCAGAATCTATTCATCCAAGGTTCAACCTTTAATACAAAAAGAAGTGTCAGTAATTGAAGGAGAGGAAAACGTAGATCGTTCCTTTAACGGTCGAATGAGTCGGTGGAAAAAGTATTTTGAAGTTTGGAACGATATGCCTTTAATTAGCAATCTTTTTGGGGTAAACTTTTCTGGGCATAAATTAGCCCCGGTCATGATAAGCGGAGGTATGCACAGTGATTATGTACGTTTGCTGTTTTTAAGTGGATTAATAGGACTAATCTTTTATTTACTCTTTTTATTTTCACTTTTAAAAAGAGTATTGAGCATGCAAGTACCTGAACAATTCCTGGTTATGGGAGCAATAGGGATTGTGTTACTTTATTCAATAACAACTTGTCCGCTGAACTATGCTCCATTTATCTATTATATTTTTCCAATTTTGGCTTATGCCTCACTGCCCAAAAATGTATTAAAGAAGCAATATGGTTAAGCCTAAAGTATTAATAGTAGGAAAGCTTCCTCCACCTTACTACGGCCCGGCTGTAGCTACTCAGATCATTTTGAACTCTGAGTTGAAACATAAATTTGATTTAATTCACTTAAAAACCACTGTAAATCAAAGTATTTCAGACTTTGGCTCTTTTAGCTTTGGAAAGTTACTGAAAAATATCAGAATCTATTTTCGATTAATCAGTTTACTCATCAAGCATAAACCGGATTTATGTCTGATTCCCATTAGTCAATCAACGCCAGGCTTTGTTAAAGATTCGATATTTATCTTATTGAGTTCATTATTTGGTGCTAAAGTAGTACTACAGTTAAGAGGAAGTAATTTCCAAAATTGGATGGCTGCTTCAACTCAGTTAGTGCGTAGCTATATTCGATATTGTTTTCGACAAAGCGAGGGAATGATTGTATTGGGAGAAAAGCTGAAAGACTTATTTGAAGGGTATTATAAGAAGGAGCAAATTTTTGTGGTTCCGAATGGTTGTGATCTCGATATTCAACCCAATAAACCACAAGATGATATCATTCGACTCTTGTATTTTGCCAACTTTCATCCCGCCAAAGGGATTAAAGAAGTACTGGAAGCAATTGCTATTTTAAAAGCGAAAGGAATAGGAGGGTTTACGCTTAAAGCTGTTGGTGCATGGAACAACAGTGTCTTTGAGCAAGAATGTAAGCAATTGGTTGAAGAAAAGCAGCTTCCGGTAGAATTTAGATTACCTACCTCCGGTGATGAAAAGTGGAATTTTTTTGGTGAATCAGACATCTTCCTTTTTACGCCCAATAAACCTGAGGGACATCCTTGGGTGATTGTTGAAGCCTTGGCTGCCGGTTTACCAATTATATCAACTGATCAGGGTGCAATTACCGAATCTGTTTTAGATGGTAAGAATGGTTTTATAGTTAAGTCAAACTCCCCTCAAGCGATTGCCAAACAAATACAGTTGCTAATTGATGATAAAAACCTTAGAGAAAAATTTGGGGCGAAAAGCAAACAGCATTATATCGAAAACTTTACCGAGAGCAATATGGTAGAAAATCTAAGCAAGGTATTTAATCATATTATTTCAATTAAAAATTAGCACTTATGCCAAACATTTTTAAACATTCGAAACGCTTTGTAGAGGATTATTTTGGGCTCAGTATTGGTTTGGCTAAATCGAGAAAAGTAATCATCAACGAAGCTATTGATCTCGATAAGAAAATTATATTTATTGCGATTACTAAAACTGGTACTACTTCCATACGCAGTCAATTGCAACAAGTGGGTGAGCCGTGGCTCAAACCGTCACATTTAAGTATTATACAGATTCGAGATTTGATTTACCCTTATCTTTTGAAGCAGAACCTAGCTAACAACCATAGCTTTCCAAATAATAATAGAGTATCAGACCAACAACTTAGAGAGCAAGCAAAAGGCATATTCAATGATTGTTTTAAGTTTTCAACTGTTAGAAATCCCTGGGCTAGAGCAGTTTCCCTTTATTATCGATCCGAAGGAATGCAACTAAGTAATCGGATGACATTTCAGGAGTTTTGCAAACAGCATTCTTTTGCAAGTGATACTTGTCAAAACCCTACACTACATAGAAATCAATACGATTGGCATTGCGACGAGAAGGGGAATAATTTGATGGATTATGTGTTTAAGATTGAAGAGTTTGATCAAGCAATATCAACTTTGTATGAAAGAACAAATGGAAAAATTAACTTAAAACCGATTCAGAGAAATAATAATCCCAAGTCGCCTTCTAAGCAATATCAAGCAATGTATAATGAACAAACAAAAAAGTTAATTGCAAATAGATTTGAAAAAGACATTGATCTTTTTAAATATACTTTCTGACTTTTTAGAAATTATGTGGAAATTTTAATGGTAGAACTCTACTTATCAATATGAAGCAACTCCATTATAGATTGAAAGACAAGAAAGCTTATAGTTATGATGTTTTAAAAGAAGTTACTATTTATTGAAATGTTAGAGGAGTTACCTCATTGTCCTCAGAATGAACCTTAGCTCAAACGCTCTTTCCACTCACCACATTTTTTCAAAAGATGCTTTTTCCATCTTAGTTTCTGTTCTACTCCATGAGTAATTTTCTCTATTCTTTAATTGAAGTTCATCTTTTTTCCCAAAAACTTTGGCTAAAACTGCGATAGGAAATAAAAAAAGGTAAAACAGCAGACTTAGTAAAATGTTAGGAATGAAATAACTTAACAACTTGGCCAGTTTCATCCATAAAAAGTCAATTAAATCACAGGCTTTATCAGAAATCGTTCCTGCTAATCCAATAATGATAGCAGCAACTAATATCCACTTAACATCAGAAAATAGATAGAATACCAATAGACCGCTAACGATTGTTAAAACTGTTCTGGAAGTTGACTTCATTTTTTAAAACAATGTGTAAATAAATGGAGCAGCGGCACTTCCTCCACCAAACACAATTAAAAAACCTAACAATAATAAAACTATGATTATTGGTGTTAACCAAAACTTTTTACGCTCCTTGAAAAAAAGCCATAAATCCTTTAAAAGCTCCATATATTTTAAAAGTTTTAAAATTAATAATTAATTGAAGTTAAAATTTCCTTTCTCATAAATTTAGATAAAGGCATAATTTTTTTGTTTGAAAAAAGGGTACTTAATCCTTTTTAAATTTAACCACCCATTTTTCTTTATTTTCCCAATCTACTTGATCTGTTTTGCAATAAACAAAATTATTGATTACTAAATAGTCCATTTCTGTACTCATAAAGCACCTGTAAGCATCTTTCGGTGTGCAAACAATTGGTTCGCCTCTTACATTAAAACTAGTGTTAATTAATAAGGGGCAGCCTGTTTGTTCTTTAAAGGCATTTATTAAATTCCAAAACTTTGGATTAGTTGTTTTTTGTACTGTTTGAATTCGAGCTGAAAAATCGAGGTGAGTTATAGATTGTACTGCACTTCGTTTATAATATAATCTTTCCTTTAGTGGTAATTTAAAATAATGGGGTGGAAGTGGTTCCCTTTTTTGTTCCAGAATAGGCGCTACAAAAACCATATAGGGAGATAATTTGTCTATGTCAAAATACGCTTTGGTATCTTCTTCTAAAACAGATGGGGCAAAAGGTCTAAAATCTTCCCGATACTTAATTTTAAGGTTTAATTTTTTTTGCATTTCCGGTATTCTTGCATCAGCAAGAATGCTTCTGTTACCTAAAGCTCTGGGACCAAATTCCATTTTGTCTTGAAACCATCCAACTACGCTGCCGTTTGATATTTGCATTGCAATGAATTTAGTTAATTCATCAAAGTCTGTATATTTTTGATATACTGCCTTTGCTTTTCTGCTCATCAATCTAATTTCTTTATCAGAATATTCGGGGCCAAGGTAGGTTCCATTCATTTTGTCATTGATTTCATCGGAAGTTCTTTTACTTTCAAAATACATGTAATTTACTGCCATTGCTGCCCCAAGCGCAGCTCCGGCATCGCCGGCAGCTGGCTGAATGTAGATGTTCTTGAAAATTCCTTCTTTTAATAACTTCCCATTTGAAACACAGTTCAAAGCTACACCTCCGGCCATGCACAAATTATCAGAATTAGTCAGTCGCTTTGCTTCTTTGGCCATTTTTATAACAATCTCATCAGTAACTTGCTGTATGGCAAAAGCTAAATTACAATGATGCTGTTTGACCTCTTGGTCAACTTTTCGAGTCGGAAATGAAAAGAGCTTCTCCCATTTTTTTTCTTTTATCATTTTCAATCCTGTGGCATAACTAAAGTAATGTTGATCGACCCAAATTGATCCATTTTCTTTAATGTCAACCAGCTTTGTCTTAATAATCTTAACAAACTCTTTTGTTTGCTCAGAATTTGGATCTCCATACGGTGCTAAACCCATTAACTTATACTCACCGGAGTTGACCTTAAAACCTAAGAAATAAGTAAATGCACTATAAAGTAAACCAACTGAATGAGGGAAATTTAATTCACTTAGCGTTTTTATTGTGTTAGCTTTTCCTAAACTTATTGTTGTTGTATTCCATTCACCAACTCCATCAATTGTCAAAATTGCCCCCTCATGATAAGGTGAGGCAAAAAAAGCACTCGATGCGTGGGATAAATGATGTTGTGAAAAAAGTAGTTTGACTTTCGTCTTATCATATTGCTCCACTTCCTTTAAACCATCATATATCATTTTTTTTAGAAACATCTTTTCATTTAACCATACCGGAATGGCTTTTAAGAATGATTTCAACCCTTTTGGGGCGAAAGTATAATAAGTTTCGAGTAAGCGTTCAAACTTTAATAACGGCTTGTCATAAAAGACAATAGCATCTAATTCATCAATACTAAGGCCTGCTTCCTCTAAACAGAATTTGATGGATTCTTTTGGAAAAACAGAGGTGTGTTTTTCTCTTGTAAAGCGTTCTTCTTGTGATGCTGCAATTATTTGTTCACCAATAGTTAAAGCAGCTGCAGAGTCATGGTAAAACGCTGAAATCCCTAAAATTTTATTCATGCTTGGTATAAGTTCTCTCTGTTGTTAGTTTAATAGATAGCTAACAAAAATAACGTTTGCATTTAACTTAATTTCGAAATAATCGGCAGAAGGAAAGGTATAATTGAAAAAAACTCACTAGCTTTAATGTTTTCCCCTTATCGTTTTCTGATTAAGCATTTGCAATATTGTTTTTCGAATGTTTTTAAGAATTTTAAAAAAAAGTAGTTTTATACCTTTATTTAATCATTAAAATGATGCCTTTTTTATGGATACTGTAGCCTTAATTGCACCTCAAAAGTGGTATAAAATGTATATTTCTTAAATATGGATCAACTCACTCAAAGCCTGAAAGATGGCAAAATGGAACTAACCGAAGTCCCATTCCCGGCTTTAAAAGCAGGTAGTGTATTGGTGCGCACACATTTTTCAGTCATTAGTCCGGGGACTGAAGGAAAAACCGTTAAAGACGCGCGTTTAAGTTATATTGGTAAAGCCAAAGCCCGACAAGAAGAAGTAAAAAAGGTAATTGCTTCAGCCAAAACTTTTGGAGTAAAAAAAACCTATGATATGGTCATGAATAAGCTTGAAGCTTATTCTCCTTTGGGATACAGTTGCGCCGGAGAAGTGATTGCTATAGCCGATGATGTTAGGGGAGTTCAAATAGGAGATAAGGTCGCTTGTGGTGGAGCAACTGCTGCTCACAGTGAGGTGGTTGCAGTGCCTCAAAATTTATGTGTGAAGTTAAGGGAAGATGCTGATGTAAAAAGCGCTGCCTTTGCTACTATAGGAGCCATTGCCATGCAGGGATTTCGTCAGTCTGAATTAAAATTGGGTGAAAGCTGTTTAGTCATTGGCTTGGGTATTATAGGGCAGTTGAGTATGCAAATCTTGAAAGCTGCGGGCATTAAAGCGATCGGCATTGACATTGACCCACAACAAATTGATTTAGCTAAAAAGTCATCTGCACATATTTATCATCGGAATGATGAGCAATTAAGCGGCATCATTGAAGCGTTCACACAAGGCCATGGAGTAGATACTGTTTTAATTACAGCCAGTACTTCGTCTACCGATCCGGTTGATTTTGCCGGAGAAATTTGTCGCAAAAAAGGAAAAGTTGTCATTGTGGGAAATGTACCCACCGGTTTTGGTCGAAAGAATTACTTTAAAAAGGAGTTAGACCTTAGAATGTCCTCTTCGTACGGCCCTGGGCGTTACGAAACAAATTACGAGGAGAAAGGCTTGGAGTATCCCATTGGATATGTACGCTGGACCGAAAATAGGAATATGCAAGCTTTTGTTGAATTGATTACTTCTAAGTCATTAGATATTCAGTCTCTTATTACGCATGAATTTGACTTTAAGAATGCTGCCGAAGCCTATCAATTAATCCTCGACCAAGAGGAGGTAGTTGGAGGCATTGTATTAAAATACGATCTCAATAAAAAGTTAGAAAAAGAAGTTCATATAAAAGATCATAAAGTTCTTAAGACCTCAACGGTTAAAGCCGGATTAATTGGCGCTGGTTCTTTTGCGCAGAACTTTTTATTGCCCATTTTAAAAGAAGAAGTTGACTTACAAGCCATCGCTACAGCTCGACCGAACAATGCGAGATACATTGCAGATAAGTATCAGATTCCTCATTGTTTATCGGATGCGGAAGATGTCATTAATCAAACAGAGGTAAACACGCTATTTGTGTTGAGTCGTCATGATAATCATGCTAAATACGTAAAGGCTACGCTTAAAGCCCATAAAAATGTATACGTAGAGAAACCTCTTTGCATGAACGAGCAAGAGTTGGAGGAAATTTCAATACTCCATCAACAGTCAAAAGGGGGAGTAATGGTCGGTTTTAATCGCCGCTTTTCACCCTTAACCATAGAAGCCAAGGCATTTTTGGGTGAAGAGCTACCCAAAGCTGTACACTATCGAATTAATGCCGGAAAATTACCAGCAGATCATTGGGTACATGATCCTGAAATCGGAGGTGGAAGAATTATCGGAGAAGCTTGTCATTTCATTGATTTAGCTTGTTTTTTCTGTGGCAGTAAATTAAAATCGCTTTCTGCAGAAGCCATTTTAGATGGCGATCAACTACCCGATAAAGTGATGATTCATTTAAAATTTGAGAACAACAGTATTGCCTCTATTTCTTATCTTTCAAATGGGAGCAAAGCTTTACCTAAAGAATACTTGGAAGTATATTCTGGAGGAAAAACTATTATTATCAATGATTTTAAGGAACTAAGCTTAGCGAGTCAAAAAGTGAAGACTAAGAAACAAAAACAAGATAAAGGCTATCGAGGAGAAGTAAAGGCTTTGGTTAACTCAATAAACAAAGGAGAGGCGATGCCAATACCTTTTGATGAACTTTATCAGAGTACTTTAGCCAGTTTTAAAGTGATGGAGTCTATTCAATTGAATGGGGAACGTATAGAACTTTAGTGCATGTCTCAAGAAGTCTTAAAACATGCTCGAATTGAACAAGTCACTAACGACTTAATTACTTTTATTGAAGCAGAGGAATTCAAAGGTTACGATCCTTATGATACGCTGAATTCCCGGATTCCTTTTGGCTGGTTGGGAAAATGGGGAAAGCCCATTGGAATTCAGATTCAAAAGAGAAACCCAATTAACATTCGACCCTTAATTGGAATCAAAAAGGATTACAACTCTAAAGCCATGGGCTTATTGCTACATGCTTATAGTTTGATGTACCAAAGACGAGCCAATGAAGCGATTAAAAGTAAAATTGACTTTCTGTTCAACTGGTTATTGAAAAACAGAACCGAGGGTTTTAAGCATTTCTGTTGGGGCTATAATTTTGATTGGGCGAGTTCTGAAAAGCTATTAAGAGCTTATTCTCCCACTATTGTAGTAAGTGTCTTTATTGCCAAAGGAATTATTGCTTACTACGAGACTTTCAAAGATCAAAAATCATTGGAGGTACTTAAAAGTATCGGGCAATTTATAAAAGAAGACCTTATTATATCGGAAGACTCTTCGGGAATTTGTTTTAGTTATAGCACAATAGAAGCAGATTGTTGCTATAATGCAAGTATGTTAGGCAGTGAGTTATTTGCATTTTTATACCGTGAAACAAGAATTGAGGAATATAAAGAACTTGCTATTCGATCAGTCAATTTCGTAGTGGATAAACAAAAGCATGATGGACGGTGGAACTATAGCATTAAGCTAGAAACAGGCAAAGAAAGAAAGCAAATCGATTTTCACCAAGGCTATGTGATCGATAGTTTAGGGTATGTAATGAAGTACATTCCCTCAACCAAAGAAGTGTTCATGCCTTATTTTAAAAAAGGATTAGCCTATTATCAGCAGAAGCAGTTTTTAGCCAATGGACAATCCCTTTACCGATTTCCTTCAATATGGCCAATTGAAATACACAACCAAGCTCAAGGGATTATCACTTTTGCACGGTGGGCAGACTTGGATGAAGAATATTTAAGCCAATCCGAAACAATTGCAAAATATACCATTGACCAAATGCTTTCTCCCAAAGGGTATTTCTATTATAAAAAATATCCATGGCTGACTATTAAAACACCTTTCATACGTTGGAGCCAGGCTTGGATGCTACTAGCATTGACCGAATTATTGAGAGCACTTCAAAATAGTGAACGGCAATGAAGTATTTATTTTATATTGGTCATCCGGCGCATTATCATAACTTTAAGTTTGTTTCTCAGAACTTAGCAGATAATGGTCATGAAATAATCTGGGTGGTTCGCGAGAAAGACGTTTTATTTAGCCTCTTGGAAGATGTTCAATTTAAGACTTATTACATCAAAGAAAAAGCGCCTAGGAGTAAATTAGGTCGAGTTCGAAGGATTCTTAAGCGAGAGCTTCGGATGTTATGGATTATGCTCAAACACCGTCCACAACTTGCTATTGGTACTGACTTGGTTATTACGCACATTGGCAAACTCTTAAGGATACCCTCAGTTATTGTTAATGAAGACGATGCAGAAGCCGTTCCTTTGTTCGCAAACTTGGGAATGAAATATGCCACCAATATTTTAGCACCAAAGTGTTGTTCTGTTGGTTCGTACAAACATAAAACTATCTCTTACAAGGGCTATCAAGAATTAGCTTATTTGCATCCCAACTATTTTTCTCCAGATAGAAGTAAAATAGAGTCTTTATTCAATGGTCGAGATTGCTATTTTTTACTTCGGTTTGCATCACTTACAGCGCATCACGATAATGGGGTAGAAGGAATTAATGATGATTTAGCGGAAAAGATTATTTCAATTTTAATCAAGCGAGGAAGCGTTTGGATTACTTCAGAGCGAAAATTGTCACCTGAATTTGAAAAATACAGAATTGCCATCCCTGCCAAGGAAATGCATCACGCATTATTTTATACGAATCTATACGTAGGCGACAGTCAAACCATGGCAGCAGAGGCTGCCGTCGTTGGAACTCCTGCCATTCGATTCAATGATTTTGTCGGTAAGTTGAGCTATTTAGAAGAGCTGGAACACAACTATGGACTAACCTTTGGAATCAAAACTAACCAAACTGATAAATTACTTGAACTGATAGAAATTTTGAGTACTAAAAGTGATCTTAGAGAGGAATGGCAAAAACGAAGGGTAAAAATGTTGAATGAAGCGATTGATGTTACGGATTTTTGGACAAAATATTTTGAGTCTTATTTTTTATCATGATGAAATATTTATTGTAAATTGGCGGCTCACAAATTCTTGAAATGCAAATAGTAAGTCGAAGTGCTAGAAACTTAAATCATGACATATTTCTCAAAGGAATAGATCAGGAAGAATTAGTAGCATTTTTGGAAAGGAATTTACAAATTTCCGATCGTAACAGAACTACAGTGCTTTCTGTTGATAATCAATTTACTATTGATAATCTAAAAAGTCCAAGCGAATATGAAACTAATTACGAAAGTATTGTAAATTTAAAAAGAGTAAATGACGTCTTAAATATAACCGGACTGTATTGCTCAATTAACAATCGATTAGATGTTGGTGGACGATTAATTACTTGTGTTGAAACCGCTGAATTGAGGAAGGAGCGATTATACAGGAAGTTTCCTATAGTCATTAACTCGGTTTATTATTTCTTTGATTATTTAGGCAAGCGGATTGCTCCTAAGCTACCTATATTAAGAAACATATACATTTTCTTAACTGCCAACAGAAACAGGGTATTAACCACTGTTGAAGTTTTAGGACGTCTGGCTTACTGCGGCTTTCAAATTATTGAAACTAAGCGCATAGATAACTTACTTTATATTTCTGCTGAGAAAAAAAGACATGAGGTCAATTTGAAACCACGCAAATATGGTTTTTTCCTCAGAATGAAACGTTCAGGATACCAAGGGAAGATGATTAATGTGTATAAGATTAGAACGATGAATGCCTACTCTGAATATCTTCAGGATTATATCTATTCTACTAACCAACTGGATAAAGGAGGAAAGTTTAAGGATGATTATCGCGTAAATTTTTTGGGTAAAATATTAAGGAAGTTATGGTTAGATGAACTACCTATGATTTATAATTGGATTAAAGGTGATGTGAAGTTTGTAGGAGTAAGACCACTTAGTGCACATTATTTAAGTTTATACACTGAGGAATTAATTAACCGAAGAAAAAACTTTAAGCCTGGATTGTTTCCACCATACTATGCTGATTTGCCCAATACTTTAGAAGAAATTATGGAGTCTGAAATGCGCTATTTTGAAGCCTATGAAAAGAGTCCTCTGCGAACAGACGTACGATACTTTTTTAAAGCTGTTCGAAATATTGTTGTTAAAAAGGCGAGGAGCAATTAGCAGTTTTAAATGAAGTTAGTTCATCGATTCTTTTGTTTGTTATCCATTAGTTTGCTTTCTTTTGCTGCTATAGGACAGAAAGTATATCAGGATATTTATAAAACTTCTGTCTATGAGTTCTTGGATGAGTTAGCGAACCTCAAATTAATCGAATTAAATACGTTTAGCAAACCCTATTCGAGAGAACTAATTGCTCAGAAACTTATTAGTGTAAATCGATCAAACTTAAATAGTCGTCAACAAGATGAACTTGATTTTTTTTTAAAAGATTATAGTAAAGAGCTCTTATCAACTAAGGATTTTGATAAGCGTTTGGATTTACTTTATTATAAAGACTCCATTTTTTCCTTCACATTAAATCCGATTGTTGGTATGGAATATTCAATCAATGAAAATGGGGAATATTTGCGAAGGTCTATCGGTGGTGAGTTTTTTGGCTCAATTGGCAAGAATGTTGGTTTTTATGCGAGTTTAAGAGATAAGGTAGTAAGTAGTCATTCGATTAACCAAACTGAACAGTTTTTAAGTACAGAGCCGGGAGCAAATTATAAGGGCAGTGGTGATTACAGCGATATGAGAGGAGGGATTACCTATAGTTGGGACTGGGGTTCGATAGGTTTAATAAAGGACAACTTTAGATGGGGAAATAATAACTTTGGTGCAAATATTTTATCCCATAAAGCTCCTTCATTTACCCGACTTCAATTAAAAGTACAGCCTGTAAAATGGTTAGACTTTGAATACTTTCACGCTTCACTTTCTTCGGAAGTAAGGGATAGCTCAAGGAGCTATTTGGCAGGTGTCCGGCAGCGAAATGTAGATGTTCAAAAATTCATGGCAGCTAACATTTTTACGATTAAGCCAATTAAGTACTTAAATGTTTCGATTGGAAATTCTATTGTCTACAGTGATCATTTACAGGCAGCTTTCTTCATACCATTTATGTTCTTTAAATCTGTAGACCATGCTGTTTATAGCGGTTCAGGCAACTTTGGAGGTGGAAACTCTCAAATGTTTTTTGATATCAGTTCACGAAATTTAAAAGGATATCACTTTTTTACGACAGTCTTTCTTGATGAAATTTCATTTTCAAGAATGTGGGATAAAAACCAGCACTCCAATTTTGTAAGTTTCAAATTTGGAGCAGAACGCAGTAATTTATTTGATAAAAATATTTCAATTGCTTTAGAGTATACTATAAGTAATCCTATCACTTACCGTCATTTTGTAAATACTACAACCTACGAGAGCAATAACTATAATTTAGGGCATTATCTGCGCGACAATGCGCAAGAGTTGGCCTTTAAGGTAAAGGTTGAACCGATTGCTCGTCTTAATGTTTCGGCCACCTGCCGATTTGCTCAAAAGGGAGAAGAGTACTTTTATTCCGGAACAAGCGGTAACCCTCCTTTAGCTTGGGGATTGCCATTTATTGAAGAAGTAAAGTGGGACAGAAGTGCTTTGTTATTAACAGGAAGTTATGAGTTGTTTAATGATGTTTATCTCTCTCTACACTATCAGTATCAAAATGTAGGTGGAGCTGATGCCAATTTATATACCCCTGAATATTATAGGGATGAAACGAATACTTTTTCCGCTAAGGTGAGTGTTGGCTTTTAAATTTATAAAGTGAACAGGTCAACTCAAAAGCGTCATAGTGCCTTTGATTTCTGTTTCACTCAATTTAGAGTTGTAGTAATATAAACTCCAATTACTTTTCCAAACCCACATACGGATTAGCCGCTTCATTTTCTTTACCTAAAATAGCTAATCCCGTCCAAGCGGTAGAGGCTACATGTAAATAGTTGAAGTATTTCCACCCCAAACCTTCTCCCGTATCGGCAAATTCTGCTGGAGTAGCAACTACACCATAACCAATACTATTAGGGGCTTCAGTTATTTGTTTTGTTAAGCTATCAATATATTCAACTGCTTTCTTTTCAAATTCGTCGCTTTTTTGTCGAGCAAACCACAATGCCATTGCCGCACCTGCTGTAGCTTCATTTTGAATTTCTGAACCTGCTAATGCAAACTTAGTTCCCACGAACCCTTTGCTTTTCGTCTCCATCATAGAATACATATACATCAGACTATTTAAATCTGTTTCAGGGTTTACCCTTGCAAGACTGACCCAACTTTGACAATCTGTAGGAACTACCGTTTTGTTTAAGTCTTGGTCTGTACCTGTGCCGGTAACGTAGTAGTTATTATTTATCAAGCAAGCTTTAACTAATGTTCTAGCACTTTCTCTAGCGGTTTTCCAAACTTCCTTTCCGGTGATTTGAAAAAGGTTATCAAAGAATGAAACACAATCGGTATTGTGCTCAACTGATCGCCATTCCTGCTTATTTTGCCAATGATCTTCTCCGCCGGTAAATCCTTTCCAGTCATCGTTCTTACTGCAGTTTGTCAATATCCACTGTCCGATTATTTCGGCTCCATGCAAATATCTATGTTTCTTCGTTTGGTGATACAACCTACTTAACGCTATTCCGACCCAAGACATATTACCTATATCTCTTCTTCCTCCATCGGGAATATAAATTGAGGTAGTGTTTCCCAAGTCTTTATCAATCAATCTGTCTGCATAAGTAGCCGCAACAATTCTGCCTTCACCGATTGGGTCGTGATTCATGGCTTGAATTAAGCCATCACCCAAATCACAAGCTCTTTGCAAGTCACCACGAACTAAGAAGTAAATACAAGCCATAGATGTGTCGTAGGTATCTCCTCTGTAGTACACCATGTGATGATCTCCCGGAAAACCGGCAGTAGGAGGACGGTAAGTTTGCACATATCTTGGACCGCTCAATTGAAACTGATCCATTTGCTGTTCCAAGAAGATATCTATTCGGTCAAGCGCATCGGCAGAATGATGAATGCTCTGACTAGGAACAAGCGGAAATGTTAATAAGCTAGGCTCTTTCTTTAATTTTCCATTTTGCTCCTTTTTAAGACCGGACCAATCAACCAATGACATAAACTTTTGTGTTGTTGAAAGAAGCGCCTTGTTCCATGTTTCAGTAAACTTTTTCTGAACTTCTTCATCGTACTCTCTAAGCTGCTTATGAGCATTTGTCTCAGCCTCACTATACTCAAGATTTCCTCCGCCTTTGGGAATAGGAGGGGTTCGAACATAAACGGCCATCTCTCCGGTATACTTGTCGTATGCAGAAAAGACCACTATCTTTTTATCAGTAAATAGATCACCTACTTTTTTTTCAGGACTCATTTCACTTATTTTCAAAGCTCCTTTTCCTTCAGCTATCATTGACCTTCGCCAAGCCATAGAGGCATTATACATATTCGCTGCAGTATCAGAATATAAGATTGCCATATTATTTAATGAAGACTGGTGCTTATAGCTCCAAGGTTCCAAAAGTTTTAAACTCATTAAGGTGGCAATGTGAGAAGCAGCTAGAACTTTTAGCAATTCGGCAGCTTTGAGTAAATTATTGGGTGACATATTGGTAATGTCTGCCAAAAGATTATTCGCTTCATTAGTCAACAGTATGAGTTGGAATTTTTTCTCATTTGTATTTTTAATGTAGTTGAGTTGACGAAACAGATTGCCAAAGTTTCTCAATCTTTTTATGACATTATTTGACGCCATTTGACCCAAAACACGCTGAACTGCATCATCGATCTTATGATCCATCATTTCGTCCACTCTCTTTTCTATCTTATCCCAAACTGCTTCGGCAGGGTCTACTTCCTCATTCGGGAAGAAAAGGCTATCTACTATGTGGTTTAATACTTTATCAGATCCGTATGGTGCTTGTTTTGTAGCAAGATGAATGACTTCCTGAAGTAAGCCGTCGGAGTCAAAGTTCTTAATATTAATTTCCATCAATTATTTTTTCTCAACACTAAAAATGCATTGAAGGTTAGTAACTTTAGCTAAATAAAAAATGCTCTAACAACTTGCTAGAGCATTTTTAGAAAATTTATTATTCTTCTCCTTTAGGAGGATTTTTTAAAGCTTTTTCAATTTCTCTTTCTTCCTCATCTTTCGACATTTTAGATGTAGCTTTCTGAGCTTGTTCTAGTTCCTTTTTAATTCCATCATATAACTCTTCTGAAACATGATCCGGAGCTTGTGCTTGCTTTAATTGTTCATCTAATGAAGGCTTTTGAGGCTCTTCCATCTTTTCCAAATCATTTAAGAACGAATCTTTTAATTCCTGCGTGGGCAAAGACTCTAAGATGTGATTTTTGTTTTCCAACATACTTTTTTTTACACTCATAATTTTTTGTTTTGATAATTTATATTCTCTGCTAAGCTATTAATTATTTCTTTAATCCTCAAATATATTTTTATAACTCCTTTGGAGGTGAGTTAGAAGCGTAAAAAATAAAAATTTTTGCGTTTCAGTAATTGTTTTATCTTAGCCGAATAAACCATTTAAATATTTAAATATGAAAAAAACGACTTTCTTGCTAGCATTTGCTGCTAGTACACTGTTGGCATTTAACGCTTGTGATTCAAAAAAAGACAAGAAAAAAACCGAAGAGGAACAGCGTACAAATCTTAATTATGATTTTAAACTAAGTGTAAAACAAACGGAACATACCAATGCTCCGGCACTACAGTCATTTGCCCATGGAGTTTATGGAGATTATTGGGTGCTTTTTTCCGGAAGAACTAATGACACTTTGGATGACGGCGGAATACACAATATGAATAATAATTCAAATTATTCAACTAGTTCATTCCCACCTCGCTCGTTTAATACAGCAATTCATTTGTATAACTTCAAGGAAGATAAGCTAAGTTCAGTTTCAATGTATGAGTTTCAAGAGTACCTAAATATGGCAATAGACATTGAAAATAATATAGAAATGAAGGAATATGTCGAGGGTGTTTCTAATGCAGTCTATCAATTAAGATGTACTAATCCCTTGGTCACCCAAGTTGATGAATTTTTATATATAATTGGAGGCTATGGAACTAATATAGACAGCACCGAAAAGTCAGCAAGTTATCAAACCTTTAATACAGTAACAAGAATTCACATTCCTACTTTAGTTAACCTTTTAACAATGAAAGAAGTTAATGATATTGGTGATTTCTTTCGTCAAGGTTCTGATGATAGGTTAAAAAGTACCGGTGGAGAAGTTCACTACATTGATGGAACATTCTATTTATGTGGAGGTCATAATTTTGGTAAAGGAGCACGCAACGGTCAGCAATATGTTGACGCAGTGTATCCCTTTTCTGTTTCAAATAATCCGAGCAGTCTATTTAAGTTGAATATTGATGTTAAAGCACCAATTTCCGACTATCCTGACACTTTAGGCTCTGCATTTGCTGATGAAAACTCTAAGTTTCGCAGAAGAGATGGTCCAATGGTTCCAATTTTGTATGAAAATAATGGACAACATTATGAAGGAGTTGGTTTTTATGGTGGGGTATTTAAACCTGGTAATGCCTTAGCCGCCTGGAATGATGCTATTTATATAAAGGCACTCCCTAATGACCCTAGTAATCAACTTTCCATCTATCATTTTGATACCAATTACGACCAAACAAACTATAATGTTTACTCCTGTCCCGATTTTGGAGTTGTAGCAAAGAACGCAGAAGGACAAGTGGAGTTACATACATTTCTTCCTGGTGGAATAGGAGATGGAAGTTCTGACGGCAATTTATCAGCTTTTAGTAATTCTTATGTAGAAGCAATTTTGAATACCAAGACAATGTCAAGCAATGCCAAAATTAATAAGGAGAATCTATTTAATTCAGATAAGTTTTATGGTGCAGAAGCGGCTTTTATTAAGGCAAATGATCCAAGTATAAAGTATTTTTCTGCAGCAAGTGGGAAAACGGAGTTTATCGACGCTAACTCCACTTTTTCATCAGAAGGTGGTTCAAAGGTTGTAGGGTATATCTACGGCGGGATAGAAGCTGATACTGCAAGTCCTGCAAGTGGTAGTAATACCGGTTACGGACCAGGCTTATCACAAGCAACTAAGAAGATTTGGGAGGTGACATTACATGCTACACCGAATTAATAAATATTAATCAATTCAAAAAGAAAAAACCTTCTCGAAGCGAGAAGGTTTTTTTATTTTCAGTGCATCTTTTTATCTAAAGCAGATAAATATCCAATGCTAATAATACCAAAGCACTCACTTAAATTAGAATACTATGATCTTGATGGGTAAATCCCCTGAACACAAATAATAAAGTTTGATGCCAAATAGGGTTGCATGTTATCAATAGGTTGGTTACCACCTGTATTCTCAATCTGAATTGATCCTGCTGACATTGGCGTATTCGGCACAGTAGTATTCTCATATATTTGAGTTCCGGCCAAGGATGAACCACTTGGGTTAGACGTGTTGGCAGCAGCTCTGGCGGTGTTAATCGAACCATTATGTGTATGGTTTGGCAATTGAGTTAAAGTCATTGTATTCGTTTCTGACCCTGATTTAGCTCCCAGTCTACGATCCGATAAGCCAGGTCCTTGCCCCGGGCCAATCATGGCTCTACCTCTTAAATCAGGCAAAGCAAAGGTGGTTCGTCCATCTCCTCCATAAATTGTTCCTATCAAAGAGAAGAGTGCTTGATTTGATGCAATTGATAATAATTGACCATTACAATATGCCCAACCTCTTGGGGCAAAATTTCCTGCAAAACCTCTAATTTCTGCTAAATATGCTTCGTCATCCATTTTCTTATGTATTATTTAATTCTTAAATTAATTGTTAATTGCTTTTATTAAATTTTAATTACGGTCTGGTTGGATAAAGTCCATTTACGCAAATGATGTAATTAATAGCAAGACTAGGTTGCATGTTGTTAATGGGGCGATTACCTCCTGATTGTCCAACGGAAATAGATCCCTCCGACATTGGAGTGTTTGGGGGGGTAGTATTTTCATAAATTTGAGTTCCTGCCAAAGATGCTCCACTTGGGTTTGATGTATTAGCAGCTGCTCGAGCAGTATTCAGTTGGGCTACGTGCGAATGCGAAGGCATCTGCGACTCATTTAAAGTATTCATTTCTGTTCCTGAGTTTTCACCAAGAACACGCTGAGATAGTCCCGGACCGGCACCTTGTCCAATCATAGTTCTTCCTCTAAAATCAGGCAATTTAAATGTTGTTCTACCGTCTCCGCCATAAGTAGTTGTTATAACTGAAAATAAGGCAGTGTTCGATGAAATTGCTAAAGTTTGTCCTTCGCAAAGCGCCCAACCTCTCGGGGCAAAATTTGCAGCGAATCCTCGGATTTCTCCAATTGTTCCTTCCATAGTAAATTAATTTTTTAATTATTAGTTATTGATTTAAATATCTATCTAAAATAGATGCGTCAAATATAAAAAAAGAAATGGATAAAAAAAACTGCTTGTTTTTTAGCAGTTTATTACAAAAAAAGGCGTAATAGACAAAATGGTTGATAAAAATCGCTGAATCACTTACTATACATAGCTTTGAGGCAAATCAAAAGCTTTGAATAAAAAAATGCACAATTTGCAATAGTTCCATAACTCGAAAATATGGACTAAGATCAGGTAAGCAACGCTATAAATGTTTAGCGTGTAATAGTTATTTCACAGGAGGGAAAAAGCTAGTTCCAAAAGAT
>Ga0207849_100039_pt1 | contig 201495 bp, 165 predicted proteins | sample TtaePargueraPR_12_FD_187277 | JGI IMG/M metagenome (GOLD analysis project Ga0207849, IMG submission 187277) | Aerobic enrichment media microbial communities from Bioluminiscent Bay, La Parguera, Puerto Rico - Tt and P2 (4) (SPAdes) | ecosystem: Environmental > Aquatic > Marine > Unclassified ... | reverse complement strand
GAAAAAAGAGGGAAAGAAACACTTATGTATAATGAATGCAATTGCATGTAAATTAATTGCTAGGGTTTTTGCTACTGTTAAAAGGCAATCGCCTTATGTAATTTTTGTGCAATAATATTTGCATAAGTCTTAGAATACGCTAAGGTTGCTCAAAGGACTCAAAGCATTAGCGTTTTCAATAGTATTTAGCGAAGCAAGAACCGCTTCTCGCGACAGCGAGACAGTTTCAAGGTTTCTGGTTTCATGTTTCATATTTTTGAAAGGGTCTGTTTATACCTTGGAAGGTTGTTTTATAGAATTAGCTTCCTAGATTGTTGCAGATCCTGAGACGAGCTCAGCATGACGGTTTTATATTGATATTTTATAAAGGATGAGCGTTTTCGGTTTGCGTAATGATTTGATTTTTACGTAATTTTCAAGAAGCCGATTTAAAAACTTTTTAACATCTAAATCTAAAGTCTAACTTCTAGTCTTCCTAAAACTTCCTTCTAGCTCTCTTACGGTTAATTAAGCTTTTGTAGCGACTTCTGTAAAAGGAGTTGCCGGTGTTGATTACATAAGATACATTGAATTGCACCAATAAATAGCCATCATTGGTTTCAGGATTACCACGTATTGGACGATTATTTGCATCAGCACCATAGTGTCCCGGACTCGGTAAGTCATCATACTTCCCACTAGCGTAAACTTCATCAGATCGATCAGCTAAAGCGATTGATTCTGCATAGGGAAGCTCATTGTCGGGAGCATAGCGAGTACTTACATCGTCTAGATAATCGGTGAAAGAAAAGCGATAACCCACTTCAAGACCAATTCTCGTTTTACGGTTGAAGGTAAAGTTTGCACCAACGCCTAAAGGCACAGCAATGGTCATTTCATCATATTGTTTGTCGGTGCCTTCAGTAGCTAACGGACGAAGATAATACCACTTATCGTTCATTTTGGCATGAGGATAATAGAGTAGCGCGCCAATTCCGGCAAAGGCATAAGAGCGGAAGTCAACTCTTTTTCGACTTCTGCGATTCATGTCGTGCATTACGAAAAAGTTATACTCTCCGGTAATCATGGCTTCAATAATGTCGGTGCGGAAGCTGAGGTTACGCGCCAAACGAGTTGGTTCATTTGAAAGGCTGTCGGCCCCTTGGATACGGACATAATTGATTTGAATTTTTGCTGCAAGACGATCGGTAAAGCTGTAACGATAAAATGCTCCAAATGCAAAACTTGTTTGCTTGATGTTCATATCGAGCAACCATGGTTTAGCTTCGCCTTCATTTCCTCCAATTTCACCCATGTAGTTGGCTCCACCTAGGTTGATGCCAAAATCCATTCCCTGAGCACGAAGCCCTGATTGGAGTCCAAGACCTATAAAAGCAATCAGTAGTAATTTTTTCATCTGTTTTATGTTTTATGCAGCAAAGTTGCATTTTATAAATGAAAATTTAATCAATCGTTATTGAGCGACTGATGATTAAGCGTTTTCATTTGTGTTTAATCGTTGCAAATATAATACAATTATCAATTTAACAAGCCTTTAGTCAAAGCTTTTCAGTATAAAGTTTTAACAAAAGACAATTCATTCTCTTTGAAAAGAATTCAGCGCCTCTTGTTAATGTTTTCAAATATAGTGATTTTTGAATTAAGAGTTACGAATGATTCTTTTAAACTCTATTCTTGATATTGAGAAAGTTTCTATTGAAGTGCCTAAAGTACTTGAAGTTAAAAGTTTTTTAACCGCAGAGGCGCTTAGTCCGCAAAGTGAGCGAAGTTTATTTTAGAAAATAGAGTATAGAATATAGACCGCTGCGCTGATAGAGGAGAGAGTAAATTGGAAAAAGGATGAAAGCTTAAGGATGAAGGAGAAAGTTAAAAGTACTTGAAGTTTGAAGTTAAAAGTTATTTTTCACACATAAGCAAGCGAAGCAAGAACCGCTTCTCGCGATAGCGAGACAGTTTCAAGGTTTCTAGTTTCAACTTTCATATTTTTCTAATCTCGCTTTCCTATTTCAAAAAAGTCCTGAAATATCCCCATTATTGTTCATTTTAATGTTTTCTGCGGCTGGAGTTAAGGGTAATCCGGGCATTCTAAGCATATTTCCTGCAATTGGAATAATGAAGCCTGCTCCGGCGGCTATTTCAAATTCTCGTATGTGAATTTCGAAATTAGTAGGACGACCTTTTAGTTTTTCGTCGTCGCTTAAGCTTTTTTCCGTTTTTGCCATGCAAATCGGAAGCTTGCTGTAACCTAGGTCTTCAAAGTGTTTTAATTGTTTTTTGGCTTTGGAAGAAAGTACTACCTCTTTTGCACCGTAAATATTTTTACAAATCTTCTCGATTTTTGTCAGCGGAGAATCTTCCAATTCGTAAGTTGGTTTGAACTTGGCGGTATTGCCTTCTGCTGCTTTAACTACTTTTTGAGCTAAATCAGTGCAACCCTTACCGCCTTCTGCCCAGCCGGTGCTTAGGGCTACAAGAACGCCTAATTTTTCGCAATGCTTGTATATTAGCTCCTTTTCAGCATCAGTGTCGCTGCTGAAAGTGTTTACAGATACTACAACCGGCAAACCAAAACTCTGAATGGCTTCTATGTGTTTTTCAAGGTTGGGAATACCCTTTTCTAAAGCAGATAAATCTTCTTGAGTGATTTCGTTTAGTGATTTCCCTCCATGATATTTTAATGCGCGAATTGTGGCAACTACCACAACTGCTTTTGGTGAAATTTCAGCTTTTCTGCATTTGATGTTTAAGAACTTTTCAGCCCCTAAATCTGCAGCAAAACCTGCTTCAGTAACAACATAATCGCCTAAGCTCATCCCCATTTTTGTCGCTAAAATTGAGTTGGTTCCCTGCGCAATATTGGCAAAAGGTCCACCGTGGATAATTGCGGGATTACCTTCTAGGGTTTGTACTAAGTTAGGTTTTATTGCATCTTTTAATAATACCGCCATAGCTCCCGAAGCATTTAGGTCTTTCGCATAAACGGGGCTGCCTTCAAAAGTGTCACCAATATAAATATCACCACACATTTTTTGTAAGTCATCCATGCTTTTACATAAACACAGAATGGCCATAATTTCAGAGGCTGCTGTAATGTTAAATCCGGTTTCTCTAGGAACTCCACCGGCTTTTCCACCAAGAGCGGCAACTATGTTTCTCAAAGCGCGGTCGTTCATGTCCATACAGCGCTTCCAAATCACGGTTCGCGGATCTATTCCCAAGCTTCTACTTTTACTTTGGATGTTGTTGTCAATTAGTGCTGCTAATAAATTGTTGGCCATTGCTATGGCGTGAAAGTCACCTGTGAAATGTAGGTTGATATCCACCATAGGAATCACTTGACTCCAGCCACCTCCTGCAGCACCGCCTTTCATTCCAAAAACAGGGCCTAAACTAGGTTCTCTAATCACCACAACTGACCTTTTCCCAATCTGGTTTAATCCATCGTTGAGACCGATTGAAGAAGTTGTTTTTCCTTCTCCAGGAGGGGTAGGAGTGATGGCGGTCACTAATATCAAATTACTCTTTTTAACTTTATCTTCCTCAATTAATTCTATTGGAAGTTTAGCTTTCTGATTGCCGTAATATTCTAAATCTGATTCTTTAACGTTAATTCTTTCTGCTACTTCTCGAATGTGTTTTGGGGTTACACTGTTGGCAATTTCTATGTCGGTCATGAAAGGATTGTTTTTCAGTTTATAGTTTATTGTTTTGGTGAGAAGTATGAATGTTATTCAGAGGTAAGTTTTTTTTTAATTAGCAGTTTGTCGGGTGTATGTTCTTCGATAAACCACTACTCAGCTTGGTTCAAATTGCCTGAGCCATTAATTGAAGAATTGATGTTTTTTACACTTCCTTTGTAGTAAATATCGCCACTGCCGTTTACTTCTGCTTTTAAATCGTAAGAAACATTGACTTTCACATCTCCCGAGCCGTTGATTTCAATTTCACAGTTGTCACTTAATAAATCATAAGCTTCAACATCGCCGGAGCCATTAATTTCAATTTTGTGCTTTTTTGTAGTGCCCCTCAATTGAATATCGCCAGATCCATTCACTTCGCTTTCTAATTCTTTTACATCTAACTCCAAATTTATTTCACCTGAGCCGTCGATGTTTAAATTAAGTTGATTGCTTTTAATCAAGCTTTCTCCTTTAATACTGCCTGAACCTTCTATGTTTAATTCCTCAAGGTTAACAACAGTGGCATAAATATTAATGGGTTTGCTACTTTCTACACAAGGGTCGAAGCTGATGTTCCATTCTCCTCTGCTTACATTTTTGTTGAGAAATGGAATTAAGTTTTCATGTGTTTCAATAAACACTTGCTGTTTTTCTCCTTGACTTAGATATAGCTGGTAGTTGCCCTCAAGGGTAAGTTCGTTAAAGCTTTCTATAATAATTTCTTTTTTAACGATATTTCCTTTACCTTCTTCGCAATTTATGAATAACTGACAAGCATAAAGGTTAGCTGTGATGCAAATGATAAGTAAGTAGGTTATTTTTTTCATGGATTGTAGGCTAAAATATCTTCAAAAACAGCTATTTGACCTTTAGTAAACTTATTGCATTTTTTCATAAATGCGATAATGCGTTTTAGAGTAAAATCGTCAAGCCCCTGTGGACTAAAACGGTGGATGTTTGCAACGATAAAGTCTCTATCTTTTGGGATATCATCACTAAAGCCCAGATAAGAGGGGATTTCGTATTGAACTGCCATGCGCATAAAACGAACTTCAACACTTTCAGGAGCTTTTTCTACCGCTTTGGCAAAAGACTTCTCACTTTTTCTGAGGTAGTCCATTTTTTTAAAAAAATTCCATGTAGTTTTTGTCATTATGGCCTCTAAGGCTCCTCGGTAGGCTAATATTTTAGCTGAGGGGTTTTCTACTTTGCTAAAGCGATCGTAAACTTCTTCAACTACTTCAACGTCTTTTAAAGCACGAATGTAGTCGTCTCTAAGACTCTCTAAATTATTGTTTTGAGCATAAATACTTTGCTGAAACAGTGTAGAGAAAAGTAGTAATATTGTAAGTTGCCATTTCATGGGCACAAGATACGTAATTCTTTGTGAAGTTGAAATTAGCAGAGTTAACTATTAAAATTTAGGACAAGGAACCCTAAAAAACCTTTTTCTTCGTCTTTTAGGTTTAGGATATTCTAAAATGATACTAATTTCATGAGAGCCTCCGGTGTTTCCGGCAAGAGCCGAAAGTGTGAGATCGTAGGAATAAGCAAAAGAGATACGGTCTAACTTGAACCCCATCAACAGCATCATTGCATCTACATTTGCGGCGCTACTTTCGTTGGATTTAAAGGGTAAGCCTCTATACCAAATTCCAACCATGTATGGATCTGTTCGGTAATACATTCCCAAATCCAATTGATCCCATTTACGTTGAGCTTTGTATAGTGCAGCTACAGTAATTTTTGAATTTGAATGACCACCATAGCCTTTGTTTAAAGGAAAGTTCCAACCTGCCTGCAATGCAGTTCTTACATCAAGTTGTGAGGTTTCGTCTTGAAAGCCATTTTGAGGTTGATTAATGTGATCTAAGGAAAGTCCAAACCAGTATTTTTCTTGATGATAAAACACCAAGCCTGTTCCAAAGTTAGGGTAGTTGATTCGTTCTCTAAACTCTTCAACTGTAGATTCAGGGGCGTCATCTCTCGCAATTTGATCGGCGAAAGTAAACTTGCTGAAATCATAAAAACGGCTGTGCATTCCGGCTTTAACTCCGGTTAATAGCGCCAACTTTCGATTAATTCTAATTTGGTAGGAGTACATGGCATTGGCAGAGTTGGTTGTCATGCCGCCGCTTCCTGCTCGGTCACTTACAAATTGAATCCCGACACCACTGCTTGCTTCATCAAAATAGTGCTCGTAGCTTGCTGCATAAGAAACAAAGTTTCCGGGAATGCCCGGCCATTGGTTACGGTAGGAGAGGGCAAAGCGACCTAAATCTACATTGCCGGTAAATGCTGGATTGTACAGCATTGAATTACTGTAAAAGTGACCAAATTGAGGGTCTTGTGCTCTTGCAGTGATTCCTCCAAAAACTAGGACAAACAATAAAAATAACCGATGTATTTTGTTCATTACCACCATAAACTACCTCAAGAGTGTTAAATCACCCACTTTTGTTTCTCTTTTACCATTAATAAATTGAACTTCTATTTTGTAAACATACACATCTGCTTGGGCTAATTTGCCTTTATAATATCCATCCCAGCCAATATTTATGTCTTTTGATTCAAAAACTAACTCTCCCCAACGGTTAAAAATCATTAGATGGTAATCTTCCACATATTCCATATAAGGGAAGAAAACTGAGTTGTCAGGGTTGTTTGGGTTGTAAGTTCCCCCATTCGATCCTCCTGTATTTGGTATAAATACATTTGGGATTTTTATGTCGTAATTTGGGTTGATTCGAATGTTTACAAAAGCTGAGTCGATACAACCGTTTGAACCGGTTTCAAAAAGCTTTACTCGATAAGTACCCGTATCTGCATAAGTATAAGTGATGTTATTTACGTTAGAACTATCTCGACCATCTCCAAAAAACCACTGCCAACTTACTGCATCCCCAAAATTGCCATAAAAATCAATAATTGGATTCTTAATATCTGTTGAGGTAGGGTTAGCAAAAATTTCTGCTTCTGGAGCATTTAATACTCTTACTTGATAATTGGCGTCTGAAATACTTTCACAACCTTGCGGAGTAGTTACTTTTAAGCCGACATTATATAGACCCGGTTCTGTATATATGTGAGTAGGTTCTGCTTCAGTTGAACTTTCTCCATTGCCAAAAATCCACTCATAAGTGTATCCGTTTGGAGTGCGATTACTAAAGCTAACGCTTAAGTCTTCACAGCCTTGAACCAGAGTGTCGTTCAAATTAATTTGTGGCGGCTCAGAAACTTGAACTACTGCGCTGTCGTTAATACTGTTGTTGCAAATGTCAGTTATCGTAAGTCGGTAAGTGGTCGTTGAAGGTGGGCTTACTCTTTGGTCGCTTATTCCATTTAAAGCTTGATTCCAATTGTAAAAGTAAGGTCCGAGATTACCATCAAAGCTTACTGATATAGTTGCGCTATCCCCTACACAAATGTTGTTCGAAGAGTTTACAGACAAATTGTTAGAAGCAATGTCTCTAACTGTTAATGATATGCTTTCAACTTTTTGCGGACAATTGTTCGCATCCGTAACCGAAACAGAATAGCTTGTGTTTTGCTGTGGAGTTACTGATTGATTCGGAGAGTTTCCTAAGTTGTTGCTCCAAGTGTAAGTATATGCTCCCGTACCACCTTGTGCAACTGCAACCAATTGTTTAGGAACATTAATGCAAACGGTATCATCTGCAGTCACGCTTAAAGTTAACTCATCGGGCTCATTAATTGGGAAACTGTTGGTGACTTCGCAACTGTTTATATCAGTAATAGTTACTGTGTAAGTTCCCGCAGCTAAGTTTCCAATAGTAGAATTGCTGCTGTTATTACTCCAGTTGTAACTGTATGGTGCTGTTCCGCCATTAACTGTTGCGTTAATAGTTCCATCATTTCTACCAAAGCAACTAATGTCTTGTCCACTTAAAGTTGAAGTAAGCTGATTGGGTTGCGTAATTGTTACAGAGTCGGTAATTCGACAATTATTGTTATCAGTTACAGTTACTCGATAAGTTCCTGCACTTAGGTTTTGTATGCTATTTGTTGTTGCATTGGTGCTCCAAAAATAAGTGTAGGGAGTTGTTCCCCCACTAAGGGTAACTGCAGCACTTCCATCTGCTAATCCAAAGCAGCTAACGTTGGTTGAGTTGCTAATTGAAGATGTTAGCGCATTCGGTTGGCTAATGGATACAGAATCCAATTTTGTACATGAATTAGCATCAGTAATGGTAACTATATAAGTTCCCGGACTCAGGTTTTGAATGTTTGCCGTTGTTGCATTATTGTTCCAGGTGTAAGTATAAGGTTGAGTTCCTCCGGTTGCTGAAACTGTTACACTTCCATCTGCAGCTCCATTACAAGAAATGTTAGAAGTTGAGCTGATTGTAGAAGACAATGCAGGAGGTTCGTTAATAATTATGGTGTCTATAATCGAACAGCCTAAATCATCTGTAACAGTTACTGTATAAGTGCCTTCAGAAAGATTGTTTGCTGTAGCTGTTGTTTGATTGTCGCTCCATAAGTAAGTGTAAGGAGTTGTTCCACCGCTTATATTTACTGTTGCTTGTCCATCGTTACCTCCATTACAGCTCACATTTGTTGAACTGGCATTGGAAACAGTCAATTGAGCCGGTTCGCTAATCGTAATGTTAGCTGTTGAAGTACAGCCTTTATTGTCTGTTACGGTAACTGAATAGCTCCCTGAACTTAAATTGCTAGCTGTATCCGTTTGTTGGTTATCGTTCCATAAATAAGTATAGGGTAGCGTTCCTCCATTGGCAGTAACTACAGCTCTACCATTACTTAAGCCATTACAGCTCACATTAGTTGTTGCACTTATGCTTGCTGTGAGTAGTGGAGGCTCTGTAATCGTTACCGTAGAAATTGTCGTACACCCATTGGCATCACTTACCGTAACTTGGTAAGTGCCTTGACTCAAATTACCTGCTGTTTGAGTTGTTTGATTATCGCTCCATGTATAGGTATAAGGAGTTGTGCCACCCAAAGCAGTTACTTCTGCCGAACCATCATTTCCGCTATTACAGGAAACAAAGACAGTGTCTGTTATGCTCGACTGTAGTGAGTCGGGTTGAGTAATCTGAACAGTATCAGTAGCGGTACAGTTTTGAGCATCGGTAACTGTTACTACATAAGTTCCGGCAGCAATTGATGAAATACTATCGTTTGCGGTGTTGTTGCTCCAGTTGTAGGTGTAAGGAGTTGTTCCTCCATTGGCTGTTACATAAGCCGCCCCATCATTTGCTTGATAACAGCTAAGGTGGTTAATTAGTTGAGTGCTTGTCGTTAAAATAGCCGGCTCACTAATGGTAACATTGGCACTTTCTGTACACCCGTTCGCATCGGTAATAGTTACCGTATAGCTTCCTGCACTGAGGTTAATGGCAGAGTCTGCGGTTTGATTATCACTCCAAAAATAAGTGTAGGGAGTTGTTCCCCCACTCATTGTTACTTTCGCTGAACCATCGCTAAATCCATTACAACTTACATCAATTTGAGTAGCTAAAGTAGAACTCAAAACATTGGGCTCAGTTAGAGTTATGCTTTCAACGGAAGTACAAGCGTTTGCATCGGTAACGGTAACACTGTAATTTCCTGCTGATAAACTCGCAGCATTTGCCGTTGTTTGATTGTCGCTCCATAAATAAGTATAAGGAGAAGTTCCGCCATTTGCACTAACAGTAGCGCTTCCATCACTTAAACCATTACAACTAACGTTTGCAGAAGAGCTAATCGATGTTTGCAGAGGAGTAGGTTCATTGATTTCCACACTTACCGTATCCGAACAGCCTTGAGCGTCGGTTATCGTCACTCTATATTGACCAGCGCTTAGGTTTTTAGCTGTATCTTGCGTTTGATTGTCGCTCCACAAATAAGTGTAAGGAGTTGTTCCACCAACTCCATTGGCAACGGCATAAGCGTTATTTCCTCCATTACAACTAACGTCAATAGAAGAGCCAATGCTGCTGATTAATGAGTCCGGTTCTGTAATACTTACTGAAGAAGTAGTTGTACAGCCATTTTGATCGGTAACTGTAAGCTGGTAGCTTCCTGCACCAAGATTTCTTGCTGTGTCTTGGGTTTGGCTGTCACTCCATAAGTAAGTGTAAGGTGTTGTTCCTCCACTTGGAGTAGCGTAAGCGATTCCATCACTTAAGCCAAAACAACTGGCGTCAAAATCTACGTTTGTGCTAACTGTTAAAGTAGCAGGTTCTGTAATGTTAATCGAAGAAACAACAGTACACCCACTCGAATCTGTAATGGTTACACTATGGTTTCCGGCTGCTAGATTAGTTACAGTATCCGTTGTTTGATTGTTGTCCCAAAGGTAGGAGTAGGGCGTTCTGCCACCACTTGTTGTAACTACTGCAGAGCCATCTGCACCACCATTACAACTTACATTGTTAACCGTTGCAGTGCTTGCTAACAAGGAGTCAGGTTCTTCTAAAGATACAATTGCAATTGCTGAACAGTTATTTGCATCGGTAACCATTACAAAGTAAGTATTGGGTAAAAGATTAGTGGCAGTTATACCGCTTTGACCATTACTCCAACTATAAGTATAAGGCGAGGTTCCTCCAAGGGCATTAGCAGTTGCAGTACCGTCATTACCTCCTTTACAACTTATGTTAGTGCTGTCTATTATTACAGCCGTTAATAAGGGTGGCTCGTTAATTTCTACACTAACTGTATCGGAACAGCCTTGTGCGTCAGTTATCGTCACTCTGTATTGTCCTGCGCTTAAGTTTTTAGCGGTATCTTGAACTTGATTGTCGCTCCACAAATAAGAGTAAGGAGTCGTTCCGCCAATTCCATTGGCAACAGCATAAGCATCGTTTCCTCCAAAACAACTCACATCAATAGAAGAACCAATGCTGCTAATTAATGAATCGGGTTCTGTAATTGTTACGGAAGTGGTATCTATACAGCCTTTACTGTCTGTTAAAGTGAGCTGATATGTTCCTGCACTTAAATTTCTTGCAGTATCTTGAGTCTGATTGTCACTCCATAAGTATGTGTAAGGTGCTGTTCCTCCACTTGGAGTGGCATAGGCGGTTCCATCATTTATTCCAAAGCAACTGGCGTCAAAATCTACCGTGGCATTAACCGAAGGTTGAGCGTATTGAAACCTTACTCCATTTATATTTGAAGAAGAACCCCAGCAGCCATTTCCACTATTGGCAATTTGTATTCTATAAGTGACAGTATCGGTACATACATCAAAAGTATCGCAGAAAAAAGTATCGGCAGTTGTTTTGAGTAAACTAAATCCGCTTCCTACAGGAAACTCTCTGTAAACCTCATAATTGGTGGCGCTTCCATCCGGCAGAGGATTGTCGAGGGTATTCCAACTAACATCTACACAATTGCCATTAAAAGTGGGTGCAATATACATACTGGAAATGGTATCAGTGGGTAATGAGAGCCAATCTCGGTGACAACCGGATTTTGCTCTAACTATGTAATGAATGCTTTGGTCATTCGCTCCTGCATTATTGTGTGTGTAAGTAGTGATGTTGTAGTCCAAAACACTGTCGATTAGCGTGTATGGGCCACCTCTATTCGTTGACGAATAAATCATCCATTGATGGAAACTACTATCGGGGTCGGCAGTTTGATTCCAGTCAATTATTACATCTCCATTTGCTTGAACGTCTGCACAGTGAATATCAGGATGCTCCATTACTGTATCGGCGAGAACTGTTATTGAAACCGTGGCAACCGTTAAACCTGCTGCCGGACAGAAGTTGTCGTAAGCTCTAAGCACAAACAAGTATGTGCTTTGAGATGAAGTACAGTATGGGTCGCTTTGGGCAATATGGTCGCAACTGGTTTGCCAATTAAAATTACTGTTATAGGTTCCAAAACTTGCATCCGGAAGTGCCTGAGAAAATGTAGCACAAGGAGGGTTGGTACAGCCGGTGGTACTGCTCGTATAGTTGGTACCGAATTGCTGACCGGTAGCATAAATAAAAATGGAATCGGTACTAGAGTTGCCGCTTCTTAAAGTGTCGTAAATATTAATATCAAAATTGACCAATTCGCCAGCTTTTACTGTATCTGAAAAAGTCCCATTTGCAAATACAGGCGGGACTTCAGGCGCTTTGTTTAATCCACAGCCCGATTGGATAACCGTTTGTAAGTCACGGTAGACTTCTGCAACCAGATCACCACATTTGTATGCCTGAACACGCACTACAGAAACAAATTCTCCTGCAGTATAAGATTCAAAACTAATTTCTCCGGTATTAGCATCTAATGTAGCAGGAACATTTCTTGCATCGAGCGTTGGTCCGGGGAAAGGACTGTTAAAAGTATAACCTTGTGTTCCGTCATAGTTAATTATTTGAGGAGTTGTGTTTTCTTGATAAATACATGCTCCGCAAGCATTAAATTGATCAAGTGGTCGCGCCCAACTGTAAACCAGTGAATCCAGCTCATCGTCATAAGCGCTATGGTTGTAAGTAAATGCTTGGTCTGCACAAACTACTGTAGAAGGTTCCTGAAAAAAGTCGGGTGATGAGTCGAAACAAGGAAATGCGTTTCGTCCTTGGTATGGAAACATGGTAGCGCGTAGCGTGATGCCGAAGTCATCTGCATTAATAATGTTGTCTATGGCACCATTTCTTGCAAAATTATCCCAAGTAAACGTCCAACCCACTGCAGGTGGAACTCCATTTAAAGTAACCGGAGCACTTTCAAAGACATATTCCTCAATCGCTCCAACGCCACCACTACCTGAACATGGATTTCCTAAGCAATCAGGACTAATATCTGTAACATTAATTAAAGTAACATTGATATCATCTTTTAATCCTACGTTTGGATAGTTGTGAATTTCTATTTCTTGACCATTTGTGGCTAAGTTAGTTCCATTACAGTCTCTATAAACTTTTAGTGTAAAAACATATTGACCATTTGCCTGACACTGCCAAGTGATTTCACCACCCATAATGTGAGTGGCATACAAAGATTTGGTACCAAGTAGTATAAGTGAAGTAAAGAATAGTATGCAGTAGACAAATATTCTAGCCATTTGGTTAAAATTTAATTATCGAAAGTCGTTGTTTTTTCTATAAGTATAACAGTACGAAAAATCATTGCATTTAGTTACCATTATATTGCTTCTTTTTTTAAAGGCAGAATTTACATTTATCGATAAAAATCAATGGACGAAGATACCAAACTTTATACAGTAAAATACCGACTTAATTCGCTTTAATTTTTAGAGCAGAAAGCTAGAAATGATGGCAATTAATCCCACAATTACACAGTAATAAGCGAAATATTTTAATTTGCTTTTTCGAACAATGGAAATCATCCAGGTGCAGGCAATTAAACCGGAGAGAAATGCCGCTACAAAACCCACTGACAAACTAAATAGTTGATCGCCTTCGTAGTTAATCTCGCCGCTAAGTAAATCTTTGGCAATCTTTCCAAAAATGAGTGGAACGACCATCAGAAAGGAAAAACGAGCTGCTTTGTTTTTGTCGTTGCCCAATAAAACCGAGGTAGAAATTGTAGCTCCTGAGCGAGAAACTCCCGGCAGAATGGCAAAGGCTTGAGCTAAGCCAATAACAAATGCGTTTGAGAATGTAACTTTCTTTTCTGTGTTTTTAGCTTGATCTGCCATAATTAAAAGCACAGCAGTAATCAACAACATAAAGCCTACAAACATCACTTGTCCGCCAAAGAGTATTTCCAACTCTTCCTCAAAAAACAAACCTACAAAAGCCGCCGGAAGCATAGAGAAAGCAATCTTAGTGATAAATTGCAAATCTTCATTCCATTGGAACTTCAGTGCGCCTTTTAGGATGTTAAAAATATCTTTTCGGAAAACAACTACTGTGCTTAATGCAGTTGCGAAGTGAAGCACTACGGTAAAAAGTAAGCTGTCTTTAGGTAGTGATTCATCGCCTAAAATAGCTTTTCCCAGCTCTAAGTGACCGCTAGATGAAACCGGCAAAAATTCGGTTAAACCTTGAATTATCCCCAGAATAATGGCATCGATTACATCCATGTTATCAATTTACTTATTTGTTTTGATAAGCTTTAATGCCTGCCTCGATGCATACTAGTGCTTGCTTTAGTTTTTCTTTCTCTAAAACGTAAGCCAAGCGAACTTCCTTTTTCCCTTCACCGGGAGTAGAGTAAAATCCGCTTACCGGAGCCATCATAACGGTTTTGCCGTTGTGCTCGAAGCTTTCCAACATCCACTGACAGAAATCTTCGGTGTCTTCAACCGGCAGTTGAGCTACAGCATAGAACGCACCACCAGGTTTTGGACAAAATACGCCATCAATGGCGTTTAAGCCATCTACTAAAATGTCTCTGCGTTCAACATACTCCTTGCTTACCTGGTCGAAATAAGACTGCGGAGTTTTTAAAGCCGCCTCAGAAGCAATTTGCCCCAATAAAGGTGGACTTAATCTCGCTTGAGCCAATTTTAAAATGGTGCTCATTACTTCTTTGTTTCTGCTTACTAAAGCACCAATTCTAACGCCACACATACTGTAGCGTTTAGAAACAGAATCCACTACAATTACATTTTCTTCAATTCCCTCTAAACTTAGAATTGATTCGTGTTTTTTACCATCGTAGCAGAATTCACGATATACTTCATCGGCAAATAAATATAGGTCGTGTTTTTTGACTAAGTCTCTTAATTGAATTAATTCTTCTTTAGAGTATAAGTAGCCGGTAGGGTTCCCCGGATTACATATTAATATAGCTTTGGTTTTTGCACTGATTTTAGCTTCAAAGTCAGCGATTGGAGGTAAAGCGAAACCATTCTCAATTTTTGAATTAATTGGGACTACTTTTACGCCGGTTGTTTCAGCAAAACCATTGTAGTTCGCATAAAAAGGTTCGGGAATAATCACCTCGTCGCCGGGGTTTAAACAAGCGGTGAAAGCAAATGACAATGCCTCAGAACCTCCGGTAGTCACCATTACCTCTTCATGCGTAATTCCCGCACTAATTTTACTGTAGTATTCAGCTAAGCCTTTGCGGTAAGATTCATTACCTGCAGAATGACTGTATTCAAGAACCTTTAAGTTCAAGTTTTTTACAGCATTTAATGCCACTTCAGGTGTTTCAATGTCGGGTTGACCAATGTTGAGGTGAATAACCTCTTTCCCTAATTTTTTTGCTTTTTCGGCAAAAGGAACCAGCTTGCGAATAGGTGATTCCGGCATTTGAATACCTCTTGTTGATATTTGTGGCATAGCGTTAAATTTTTGTGCGGCAAATTTGAGAGAAATAAAACGAAAATGAAAACGATATTTTTTAAAAAAACAAAACCCCTTTGCCTTGCGGCTAAAGGGGCTTTAAAATGTTTTGTAAATGAAAGCTTAGTTGGCTCTTGGTGCCATTCCTTCCTCTTTCTTTACGGGAGTTGTTTCTTTTTCAATAACATTTCCTTTAATGCGTAAAACTTTTGTTTTGTCAATAGCATTTGAAGTAATGGTAATTGATTTGTTGATTGGACCTAAACGATTGGTCGCATATTTTACTTTAATCTCACCGCTCTCTCCCGGATTAATAGGTTTTTTGGGCCAAGTTGGAACAGTACAACCGCAAGAACCTTTGGCATTTGAAATAATTAATGGCTCATTACCGGTATTTGTAAATTTAAAAGTACGAACGCCATCTGCATTTTGTGGAATTGTACCATAATCAATTACGTCAGATTCAAATTCCATTTCGGCACCACCGGTTTTTTCTACAGATTGAACTTTTTCTTGAGCAAATAATGCGGTCATCATAAAGACCATAAGGGATAATGTAGTTGCTAATTTTTTCATAAGTCTATTTTTTTCTAATTAATGCTTCCAAAGATAAACAGCTTTTTTTGTTTGTGAAGAGAGTTAACAGTTCTTTAACAAAAAACGGATAAAGTAGTTATTCATTAGTGGAGCAATTTGTTCAAATTCTATCTTTTTGCTTTTGTGGGAATCCTTAATTTTGAAACCTTCAATTTTACACTAGAAAAGAACTAATATAAATTCGATGAATATCCCTAAACAATACGATCCATCTACTACTGAAGAAAAATGGTATGCCCACTGGCAAAAGCAAAACTTTTTTCACTCTGAGCCCGATGAGCGTGAATCTTACACCATTGTAATTCCTCCGCCAAACGTAACCGGCGTTTTGCACATGGGACACATGCTCAACAACACCATTCAAGATGTGTTGGTGCGTCGTGCGCGCTTATTAGGCAAAAATGCTTGTTGGGTGCCCGGTACTGATCATGCTTCCATTGCTACTGAAGCCAAAGTGGTAAAGAAATTGGAAGAAGAAGGAATCAAAAAATCGGAGCTTAGCCGCGAAGAGTTTATGAAGCACGCTTGGGAGTGGACCGAAAAGTACGGTGGAACAATTCTCAGTCAGTTAAAAAGATTGGGCGCTTCTTGCGATTGGGAAAGAACACGCTTTACTTTAGAGGATGATTTGTATGATGCAGTAATTGAGGTTTTCATTGATTTACATAAAAAAGGATTGATCTATCGCGGTGTTCGCATGATCAATTGGGACCCTTCTGCAAAAACTGCTCTTTCTGATGAAGAGGTGGTTCATAAAGAAGTGAATTCAAAATTGTATTACATCAATTATCAAATTGAAAGTAGCGATGAAACTTTGACCATTGCCACCACCCGCCCGGAAACGATTTTGGGAGATTCTGCCATTTGTATTAATCCGAATGATGAGCGACATGCTAATTTAAAAGGCAAAAGAGCCTTGGTGCCTTTGATTGGTAGAAGTATTCCCATTATCGAAGATGAGTATGTGGATGTAGAATTTGGAACGGGTTGTTTAAAAGTTACTCCGGCGCACGACATCAACGACTACGAATTGGGGATGAAGCACAATTTGGAAACCATTGATATTTTAAACGACGATGGAACACTAAATGAAAATGCTCAATTATATGTTGGAGAAGATCGGTTTGTAGTTCGAGCTAAAATTGTAAAAGAATTAGAAGCAAAAGGACAATTGCAAAAAGTAGAGGAATTAGTCAATAAGGTGGGGTATTCTGAAAGAACTGACGCAGTGATTGAACCAAAGCTTTCTTTGCAGTGGTTTTGCGATATGAAAAAAATGGCTGCTCCGGCGCTAGAAAAAGTAATGGATGATACCATTCAGTTTCATCCGACCAACAGCAAAAACACTTACAAGCATTGGATGGAAAACATCAAAGATTGGTGTGTTTCTCGTCAGTTGTGGTGGGGACAAAGAATTCCTGCATTTTATTACGGTCAAGGACCGAAGGATTTTGTGGTGGCAAAAACAGTGGAAGAAGCCTTGCCTTTAGCAATGGAAAAGTCAGGGAAAGAATTAAAAGCTGAAGATTTACGCCAAGATGAAGATGTGTTGGACACTTGGTTTTCTTCCTGGCTGTGGCCGATTTCTGTTTTTAATGGCTTTAAGGATCCGAATAATAAAGATATACAGTATTATTATCCAACCAATGATTTGGTAACCGGGCAAGATATTATGTTTTTCTGGGTTGCTAGAATGGTTATGGCGGGCTATGAATTTAAAGGAGAAGCGCCCTTTAAAAACGTCTATTTTACCGGTATGGTTCGAGATGATGAGGGACGCAAGATGAGTAAGCAGCTGGGGAATTCACCCGATCCGATTGGTTTGATGGAAAAATACAGCGCCGACGGAGTAAGGGTTGGAATGTTGTTGAGCGCACCAGCAGGAAACGATTTGTTGTTTAAAGAAAGTTTATGTGAGCAAGGCCGCAATTTCTCCAATAAAATTTGGAACGCCTTGCGTTTAGTGAAATCTTGGACAGTTGATGAAACGGAAAAAGCTACGCCTGCTGCCGAATTGGCAAACGAATGGTTTGCCTCCTCTTTTCAGAAGAGTTTAAAAGAGCTGAATGACAACTTTGATAAGTTCAGAATTTCCGATTGCTTAATGACGGCTTACAAGTTAACTTGGGATGAGTTTTGTTCTTGGTATTTGGAAATGGTGAAACCGGAATATGGTAAATCACTTTCCAAACAAACTTACGATCAGGTGGTAGCTCATTTTGAGAAACTGTTAAAAGTGCTGCATCCATTTATGCCTTTTATCACCGAAGAGATTTGGCACTTGCTAAAAGATCGTGAAGAGAAAGACTGCATAATGATTAGCAGTTGGCCTAAAGAAGAAAAAGTGACCAATTCTGCTGAAGAGTTTAAAGGGGTGAAAGACTTAATTGTTGAGCTAAGAAACGTTCGTAAGTCTAAAAATATTCCTTTTAAAGAAAAATTGAGCTTAAAAGTTAGGGGAGAGGATGCAGAAAATCGCTTTAATCCAATTGTTAAAAAGCTTTGTAATTTAGATGGAATTGAATCAACTACTGCTGAGGTAGAAAATAGTATTTCTTTTGTAGTAGGAGGTGTAGAGTATTTTGTACCACTTGCCGGACAGATAGATGTAGAAGCAGAAAAAGAAAAAATACAAGCGGATATTAACTATCAAACAGGTTTCTTGAAAAGCGTAGAGAAAAAATTGTCAAATGAGCGCTTTGTTTCCAATGCACCGGAGAAAGTAGTGGATATGGAGCGCAAGAAACTAGCAGATGCAGAAAAGAAGATTGAACTGTTGAAAAAGCAGTTGGCGGCGTTTTAGGGAGCTTAACTTTTTAAATAGTATAGATATTTTATTTCAGAAAGCTTTTAAAGAATACCTAAAATGGTATTAGATTAAATTTTAAAACTCATTTATCCATTTATAAATTCAATCATTTTAGGCATTACAGATAACATCAACTTAACAAGAAAAGTGTTCTTTTGCATTTTCAATGAGCATGGGTAAACAAAAATATAGCTTCCACGATAGAGAAGTCAGCTGGCTTTCATTTAACGAGCGAGTACTCCAAGAAGCTGAAGATGCAAATGTACCTTTAATAGAGCGTTTGCGTTTTTTGGGCATTTACTCCAATAATTTAGATGAGTTTTTTAGAGTTAGAGTACCCACGGTTCAGCGAATGATTCGTTATGGGAAAAAGGCCATTCCACTTTTGGGCTTTGATCCCAAGAAAACGCTGAAAGCTATTTATCAAATCAACAAAAAGCTTCAAGACCGTTTTGAGCAAACCTATGAAAAGCTGAAAGATGAGTTAGAAGAAGAGCATATCTTTTTCTTAGATGAAACGGAGCTTAATGAAGAACAAAGAAAGTTGGTGGCTCGCTATTTTGAACAAGTTGTTCAACCTGCTTTGGTGCCGGTTATGCTCTCAGAAGACAGAGCACTGCCGGAACTAAATGGGAAAGCCATTTACTTAGCCATTAAGCTTTACAATAAAAAAAGTGGGAAAAATCAAGAAACTCGTTATGCTTTATTAGAGATTCCTACAGCAGTTGTCTCGCGTTTTTACGTAATGGCCGACCAAAAAGGGAATAAAAACATCATTTTGTTAGACGATGTAATTCGCTGCAATCTGTATGAAATCTTTCATATTTTCGACTATGAATACATTGAAGCTTATACCATTAAAATTACACGCGACGCTGAGTTAGACATTGAAGATGATGTGACTTCAGGTTTCATGGAGAAACTGGCGGTTAGTTTAAAAAACCGCAAAAAAGGAGATCCGGTGCGCTTTGTTCATGATGAAACGATGCCGAAAGACTTACTCAAATTTTTGGTTAATAAAGTGGGCATGGAGGCTGACGATGTGGTTGTGGCCGGAGGTAGATATCACAACTTTAAAGACTATATTGACTTTCCGAAAGTGGGAGCTGCACATTTAAGGTACAGACCAATGCCGCCATTAGAGCATCCGCTTTTACATGATCGTAAAAGCTTATTTAAAGCCATTCAAAAGCAAGATGTTCTTTTGAGTTACCCTTATCAGTCTTATCACCACTTTATTGATTTATTGAGAGAAGCAGCCATTGACCCATTAGTGAGTTCAATTAAAATTACCGTTTATCGCTTGGTGAGTAGAAACTCTAAAGTAGTCCATAGCTTAGTCAATGCCGCTCGAAACGGTAAAAAAGTGACTGTAGTTGTAGAGCTTAAAGCGCGTTTCGACGAAGAGTCAAATATGAATTACGCTGATAAGCTTCAAGATGAAGGAATTCAGGTAATTTTTGGAGTGCCGGGTTTAAAAGTGCACACCAAGCTTTTGTTGATTAAACGAAAGGAAGCTGAAAAGAGTGTCTATTATTCTCATGTTGGAACCGGAAATTTTCATGAAGGTACGGCTAAATTATATTGTGATCATTCTTTGTTGACAGCAAATCAAGAAATTGGCAAGGAAGTTAATAAGGTTTTTAAGTTTTTTAAAGACAACTATAAGCGCTTTACATTTAAGCATTTGATTGTTGCTCCTTTTAATGCACGCCGACAGTTTGAAATGCTGATTGATTACGAAATAGAGCAGGCAAAAGCGGGAAAAGAAGCCTACATGCTGATAAAACTGAACAGTATTCAGGATAAGGAAATGGCTGAAAAGCTTTATGAAGCGAGTAATGCTGGAGTAAAAATTAAACTGATTGCTCGTAGCATTAATAATGTAGTGAATGGTATTGAAGGGCAAAGTGAAAATATTGAAGCCATCAGCATTGTCGATCGCTTGTTAGAGCATGCTCGAATTATGCTTTTTTGTCACGGTGGAGAAGATTGGATGTACATTGGATCAGCGGATTGGATGAAGCGAAACCTTGATGGTAGAGTTGAAGTAATGGTGCCTATTTGGGATGAAAACATAAAAAAAGTGCTCAAAAAAATACTTCGCTTTCAGTTGAAAGACAATGTGAAAGCCCGACTTTGGAATGCAGAACTCAGCAACCAATACAAAAGCAATGGCAAAAAAGCTCCTTTTCGCTCTCAATACGAGATTTACCGCTACTTTAGAGAAAAAACAGAAAATAGAAAGGTAAAAGATGGGAAGAAAGACTTGTAACGCTATTGTGTTAATATTTTTATCGCTTCTTCAAGTAGTTCGTCTTTTTCTATATCGGTGTAGATCGTCGTTTTTGCTAGTGATTTTTTAAAGCGTTCAAATGTAGGTTGGCGTTCTTTTTTCAATTGAAGTTGAGCATCCATTATGTACAAAATTGCTTCAGAGTAATTGGGGTAAGTTTTAAGGAGTAATTCCCAAGCTTCTATTGCTTTTCCGTATTGTCCTTCATTGTAAAAATACCATCCTTTACCGTTCAAGTTGCCAAGCGAAAAAGCCAAATCAATACCATAAATTTGTTCAATTTCTAATTGAAGATTTTCAACAATAGAGATTTCTCTTTGGTCGTTTGAGATGTATTTTGATTGAATTTTACTCCAATCTTCAAAAATTTCATAAAGAGCGACCGCAATACTAAGACCCGGAGTTACATTATGAACTGCCTGTTCGTAAAAGCTTCCTTTTGCGTTTATGTTTTCATTACTAAGTTGTTTTAGTGTAGTATCCATTTTGATGAAATCATCCGGATAGTCATTTCCGATTGCAAATCGATAGTATTTTTTGAAATTAACTTTTTCATTATTCAAATTAATAATTGAATCATAAAGCGAAACATTTTGTTGCTCAAAAAAAGGACTGATAGCAATTACGGCATTTAAATGATTTATTTTGGAACAAAAAAGCGATGTAGAATAATATCCGTATCGCGAGTGACCGATGAATAATCTAAAAGAAGATGCTTTAAAATGTTTTTCGGCAAGTGGAATTAATTCTTTAAAAATAAAAGCATCGTTTTCTAAAGCTAACCCATTTTCATCTGAAGCCTTATGCAATGTTTCTAAAAGGCGATATTTTTGTTCAGAAGCCACACTTATGATAATGGATGAAGGCATTTGTTCATTACTTGTTAAATAGTCTATGGTGTTTAAAATGTAGTTGTGACTTCTTTTATTTTGCTTATCGAAAACGATAATGAGTGGAAAGTTCCGGTCTAGATCTTCTTGCCATTCAAAAGGTACCAAGACTGAAAGATCTTTCTTAAAACCGAGGTATTCAGATGTTAGAGTTGTATCTGTTAGTTTTTTGTATCGCTCGTAGGTTTGAGCTGTGGCTGAAATACTAACAATAAAAATAAATGCTAGTATAGTAATGAGTTGTTTCATGTAAAAAAGTAGGATTAATAAATAAATTGCTAATAATTGATCGTTTAATTAATACAGTAAGCGGGTTACTGATAAATTTTATAACTATACGGACTTATTTTCCACAACCCCTCATCAATTATTAGATTGTACTTCTCATCATCTACTGTTAGTCTAAAATGCTTTTTGTCAATCTTATTCAATTGAGAACGATCTAACTTTGAATATACTTTTTTTAGGTGTTCAGAAATTTGAATTCTTTCATCCTCTTTAATTAAGTTTTGACCGTCAGTGTTAAGGTCTGCAAGAATCTCTTCAAGTTCGTCTTCTTGATATACACAAAGAAACTTTAATACATAAATAATTTGATTGTTCTCAAAAGCCTTAATTAGTGAGGAGAAGAGTTCTGAAATGCTTGATTGTGGGTATTTAAATAAGTCCTGTTTTTCTTTCTCGATTCTATTTAACTTTCTTCTTTTCGGTGAATCAAAAGCTAATTCTGCTTTACCTTTTGGAATGGCAACATCAATATTTATACTGAGGATTGCATTGTAATGGTTATCTGGAGTTCTATAAAAAGTTTCTCCATTATGGAGTGTATCTGTTTTATAAAAAAAGCTATCTGGATTGTTATAACCAAACTTTTCCCAATTGCTATTTTTCTTATACCACATTTTATTTTTTGTAAATCGATAGGGTTTATAAACAAACCCTAAAACTGCTCCATTTCCTTTTCTTTCAATACGAAATGTCGTGTCCTTCCACTCATTATTTTGTTTTATATAAGTCTTTTCGTAAGTGGTGTCATTAAAAAATTTTGATTGAGGTGAGTCAAACCACTCTATACCAATAAAACATCCATTTTCTCCTATGCTAATTTTTTCTTCGCGCATGTCAACATTAACCCAACGATTACCTTCGCCACCGGAAGCAATAATATTTGAACTTGTTAGCTCTTTTCCAGGTTTAATTTCAAGTGGATTGCAGTTATATACGTGAACCCTAAAGTGTGCATCAGGAAAGCCTAGCTCAGTAACATAAATATTGATAAAATCTAATTTACCTTGCACTGAATATTCATTGGGAATCCAAACAGCTCTTTCCTCCCCATTCATTGCTCTGCCAAAATAATAATAAGAATCTATATTTCTTGGCTTTTTAGTAATGCCTAAAGTCTTAGTTTTAAACTTCGTTTTCTTAGCAGTAATAGTTACTTCTTTAATGTTTTGCTGACTAGCTTCTAACTTAATTTTAGCTTCACTATCGATGTTCCTTACTAATAGTTGCTTGGCTTGGTAACCAATGCAGGAAACAACAATAGTGTCTTTTTTAGTAAAGTTATTGTCTAATGAGAAATAACCGTTGAAGTCTGCGATAACACCTTTTGCACCATTTTTTAACTTGATATGTGCATAAGGTATTGGTTTTCCTGATTTAGAATCAATTACTCTAGTTTGACTAATTAAAGTCAATGATAATGATATTAAAACAGTAAGTGAAAGTAGTTTTATCATGGTTTATATTGACAGTATAAGAAAAGATTGAAATCTTTTATAAAGTGTACAATTATACTTAGATTTTTATTTTCACAGTGAAATAATACAAGGTTTGACGATAAGCTAATTAAAAACTCATCACTCATAATTAAGCCCGTCATTTTGTCACCCCATACGCCTTGGCATATCCTTTGAAAATGGGCTAATGTCAAAATTTATAATTCAAAAACTAAGATAACATGGCAAAAGGACAGATTAACGTTCAAACGGAGAATATCTTTCCGATTATCAAACAATTTTTATATTCCGATCAGGAAATCTTTTTAAGAGAATTGGTTTCAAATGCAGTAGATGCTACTCAAAAGCTTAACACCATGGGGAACCTTGGTGAACTGGATGGCGAAGTTGGTGATACTACCATCGAAATTAAAATCGATGAAAAGAAAAAGACGCTGACTATCCTTGATAAAGGAATCGGTATGACCGAAGAGGAAGTGGATAAATACATCAACCAAATTGCCTTTTCCAGTGCCGAGGAGTTTGTTGAGAAATACAAAGACAAAGCAAGCATCATCGGTCATTTCGGCTTGGGTTTTTACTCTTCTTTTATGGTAGCCGATAAAGTGGAAATTTTCACAAAGTCGCATAAAAAAGATGCAAAAGCTGTTCGTTGGGAATGTGATGGAAGTCCTAATTATACGCTAGAAGAAGACTCAACACAAAAAGAAAGAGGAACGGCAATCGTACTTCATATTTCAGAAGATGCTAAAGAGTATTTAGAAAAACACCGTATTGAGAGTTTATTAGAAAAGTACTGTAAGTTTATGCCGGTGCCAATTAAGTTTGGAACTAAAGAGGAAACCATTCAGGAAAAAACCGGCAAGAAAGACAAGGATGGGAAAGAGGAAACGAAGGAAAAGAAAATTATCAAAGACAACATCATCAACAATCCTGAGCCGGCTTGGGTGAAAATGCCTGCCGATCTAAAAGATGAGGATTACAAGGCATTTTACAGGGAGTTGTACCCCATGAACTTTCAGGAGTCGCTTTTCCACATTCACCTTAATGTAGATTATCCTTTTAACCTTACGGGAATTCTTTATTTTCCAAAACTGAAAAACAATTTAGAGGTACAGAAAGACAAAATTCAGCTTTACAGCAATCAGGTATTTGTTACTGATTCGGTAGAGGGGATTGTACCTGACTTCTTGACTTTGCTTCATGGTGTAATTGATTCACCTGACATTCCATTGAACGTTTCTCGGTCTTACTTGCAAAGTGATGGAAACGTAAAAAAGATTTCAAACTACATTAGTAAAAAAGTAGCAGATAAGCTCAATGAATTGTTTAAGAACGATCGTAAATCTTTTGAAGAAAAGTGGGACGATATTAAGATCTTTATTGAGTACGGAATGCTGTCGGATGAGAAGTTTGCCGATAAAGCCAAGAAATTCTCATTGTATAAAAACGTAGATGGAGCGTATTATACTTTTGAAGAATATTTAGAGAAAATTAAAGCAGCTCAAACAGATAAAGATAAAAAGACTGTTGTTCTTTACACGACTAATAAGGAAGAGCAGTACAGTTACATTTCGGCGGCAAAAGATAAAGGTTACGATGTACTGGAAATGGATACTCCATTAACTGCTCACTTAGTGGGTAAACTAGAGCAGCAAGAAGAGAATGTTACATTTACACGTGTAGATGGAGATACCATTGACCAATTGATTAAAAAGGATGAAGATATTCCTTCAAAGCTTACTGAAGATGATGAAAATAAGCTGAAGCCGGTAATAGAGGAGGTTTTGCCTAAGGATAAGTTTACGGTAAATTTTGTGAGCTTAAGCGAAAAAGATCAGCCGATGACCATTACGCAAGCTGAGTTTATGCGCAGAATGAAAGACATGAGCGCTGTTGGCGGCGGTGGAATGATGGGCATGGGCAATTTACCGGATGCTTACGACTTAAAAGTGAATGCCAACCATCCTTTAATTTCAAAAATTTTGAATGAGAAAGATGCGAATAAGCAAAAAGAAATGGCAAAACAAGCTGCTGATTTAGCTATGCTTTCGCAGAATTTATTGAAAGGAGAAGAGTTGAGTAAATTTATTAAGCGCTCAGTTGAACTTATTTAAATTACCTTTGGGGCGAGCGCAGCTCGCCCTAAATTTATAAACCAATAAAAAATGAAAAAACTAAGAAACATCATTATTCTGCTTTTTGCAGCAACTACTTTGTCCTCTTGTGGATACAATACCATGGTTGAAATGGACGAAACTGTTGAGAGTCAATGGGCGCAAGTAGAGAACGTTTATCAACGTCGTGCGGATTTGATTCCAAACCTTGTGAATACGGTAAAAGGCTATGCCGATTTTGAGCAAAAAACCTTAACTGATGTGATTGAAGCTAGAGCAAAAGCTACATCAATAAATGTGCAAGCCGACGAATTGACTCCGGATAATATTCAAAAATTTCAACAAGCGCAAAGCCAATTGAGTGGAGCGCTATCACGCTTAATGGTTACCGTTGAGCGTTACCCTGATTTGAAGGCTAATCAAAGCTTCTTAGAGTTACAGGCTCAACTAGAGGGAACTGAAAATCGCATTGCTGTTGAACGTCAGAAATTTAATGAGGCAACAAAAAATTACAATGCTTATATTCGAAAGTTTCCACAATTAATCTATGCCGGTTGGTTTGATTTTGAGAAGAAAGGATATTTTGAAGCAGAAGCTGGGGCAGAACAAGTTCCTGAAGTAGAATTTTAGATTATGGCAAAAGACGCATTTACAGAAGAAGAACAACAAAGAGTAAGAGAAGCAATTCAAGAAGCGGAGTTGAATACCTCCGGAGAAATTAAGGTACACATTGAAAACCACTGCAAAGAAGATGCTTTCGACAGAGCAGCTTATGTGTTCGAGCAATTGCAAATGCACAAAACTGAGCAGCGAAATGGAGTGCTGTTTTACTTGGCAATCAAAGACCGTCAGTTTGCAATTTTAGGTGATGCCGGAATTAATCAAAAAGTGCCCAAAGGCTTTTGGGACGACATTAGCCAGATGATGCTTCAACTGTTTAAAGAAGGCAAGTTTACAGAAGGTTTAGTAAAAGGAGTAAAAGAAGCGGGTTTACAATTGCAAGCACACTTTCCTTATCAAAAAGGCGATATAAACGAATTATCAGATGATATTTCATTTGGAAAAGACAAAAAATAAGATGAAGAAAGTAGCAACTATTCTAGGTGTTTTATTAATTGGAGTAGGGAGTTTGTCCGCTCAAAATGCAGATGACTGTTTCCCAAAAAAGCCGAATCCTCCTAGATTAGTCAATGATTTTGCAAATGTGCTCAGTAGCCAAACTGAACAAGCGCTAGAGCATCATTTAGTGAACTTTAATGATACTACTTCAACACAAATTGCCATTGTAACCGTAAACTCTATTTGCGGCTACGATGCCGGTGGCTTTACCTTTAAGTTAGGTGAAGATTGGGGAGTTGGTGACGCTAAATTCAACAACGGAGTAGTGGTAATGGTTAAACCTAAAGTAGGCAATGAAAAAGGTCAGGCTTTTATTGCTACAGGCTATGGCGTTGAAGGCGTTTTACCAGATGCCATTGCACATCGAATAGTGAATAATGAAATGATTCCTCACTTTAAAAAGGAGGATTATGATTCCGGAGTTATTGCTGCTGCAAAAGTAATTATGGAAATTACCGGTGGAGAGTACTCGGCGGAAGCCTACAATAAAAAAAGTAAAGGAGGTGGAGATTTTCCCTTATTTCCATTCTTTTTTATTCTCTTTTTCATCATCATTATGTTTGCCGGAACTTTTAGCAGAGCCCGGCGCTATGCACACAGAAACGACATTAGCCTTTGGGCAGCCTTATTTCTAATGGGTTCTATGAACAGCCGACACGGCGGACATTACAATAACTTCACTTCCGGTCGCGGTGGTTTTGGCGGCTTTGGTGGTGGAAGTGGTGGCGGAGGCTTCGGCGGTTTTGGCGGCGGAAGCTTTGGTGGCGGAGGAGCCGGCGGGAGTTGGTAGTTTTTTTATGTTTGAGGAAAACTCAATTTATTTATAATTTTATTCAGAATACTTGGATACTCTAACTCATAACCCGGGATTTTCTTTAACCATTGTAAGGCTTTCCAATATTGTCGCTTATTGTAGTAAAGTACACTTAGATTAAATTTTGTTGGGTCGTGGTATTTGTTTATTTTATAGGATTTTAAAAGAATTTTTTCCGCCTCATTTAGCTGGTAGTTTTTTATTAATGCCGATCCTAAATTACTAAGTATCTCAAAATCATAAGGAGCTAGATGAAAGGCATTTCTTACAGATTCTAGTTGTTCAGAGTTATTCCCAAGTTGGTCGTGCGCCCAACCTTCATAAGAGGAAATGGGAGTTGATCTGCTATCTGTATTGTAGAACCATGAGCTAGCTTTCTTTGCTTGCTTAAGCACTTCTTTTGAATAATTAGAATTTTGAGCGATAATCATTTTTTTTGTATAATATTCGCCTTTAAAACGGTAGGCAGCAACTATGGTGCTAGCTAAACATAGAATAGCTAAAGTAAACTTTATTGATTTATATAAAATTATCTTTTTAGATTTTAATGAGTTTAGTTGAATCCAGAGGGTAATTAATAATGCATACAGAAAAAGAATAGCAACTCTTTCTGAAGGAAAGCTGAAAAATGCAACTGGGAAAAAACCGATTAGTGCAGCAGTTAAAATTTGTTGCTGAGTTGTGTTTTTGTGTGTGAATTGATATTTTCTATTGATTAAAATAAATGATAGGATAACTAAGATTATTAAAAGTAAACCAACAAAACCGCCTTCAGAGAAAATCCACAGGATTTCATTGTGTGGGCTTTGAAAGCTACTTTTACTTTGATGCAACATATAAATGTCATTGACACCAAAGCGACTAAAATTAAATTGCCAATTGCCTGCGCCCACTCCAAGCCAAAACTCTTCTTGAATTAATTGAACTGATTTACTCCACAGTTTTATTCGTTCTTCCATAGAGTCTAAGGAACTTATAGCTATTTCTAAAAAATTGATAATGTAAAAGGAAATAAAGATTAAGCTTAAAATAGATCCGGTGATGATGACCAATTTTAGCTTTGGCTTTTCCACATGGAAAATAAAGTACAGGAACAACATACAGAAAGCGGCTAGTAAAACCGCTCGGCTTTGCAAATAATAGATTACACTCAAGTTAATGAGCACTATAGTGAAAAGGGCGACTTGAAAGTTTCTTTTTTTTGAAAGTGACAAATAAATACCAAGTACGGAAGATAATAGTAAATAAGCGGAAAGTACATTTTTATAGGAAAAGAAACTGCTTAATTGGTATGGACTCGCTTTTTGAAACCCTCCAAAATCAATAATTTCTATTCCAAGATATAGAAGAGTTAGTATATTGCCAATAAAAACACTTGTAATTAAGGAATGTAAAATAGCTTGGTAAGATAATGTGTTTAGAACTATAAGAGCGGAAATAAAGAAAAAGGTCAACTGACTGCTGTATATCAGTTCAGCAAAGTTATAGGCGTTTGTTGTATTTAAAAGTTTATATAAAAAGTATAAGGAAAGAATGCCTATAGGAATAGCAGATCGAGTACACAGCACAATTTTTTTACTACTTAAAAAGAAAATGACAAAAATTATATTGGCTAATAATAAACGAGGAGAGTTAACACCCTCAATTAGAAAAGACTTTGTGAATATTGGGGCAATTAGAATAGTAAGAAAAGAAAAGAATAGAACTATTCTTGAGCTCAACATTTGGGTTAGTTTCTTACTAGCGAGGCAAGGTTATAATACAATTCCAATAACCTGTTACATCTGTGTCGAAATTTACTTCAATTTCATTATTTGAAATTGTTCCATTTCCACTATACTGATTGTTATTTTGGTCGAATGCTTGTGGTATATTAACCCCTACGCCACTTACGTTTGCTTCAATCTGACCGGAAACAGGGTTTAATTTGCTGAAAAATATTTTATTGTTTGTTTCTGTGGATACGCTAATAGTCGTTTGGAAATCATCAGTGTTTACAGAAGAAGAACTGCATTTATGGGTCGCGGTGTAAACGCCAACCAAATATTCAGCATCATTTTTTACGAGTATTTCTCTCTTGACAGGATCTGAAGTAACATTTTTGGAATCAGTTGCCGTGTACTTTAATACATACAGTCCGGTTTTGTTGTAGTCTACAGCACCACTAATATTGATTGAGGAACTTATATCAGTTCCATTTGCATCTATTGCTGTTGCCCCTAATTCTACATATTGCTGATTGAGCGAAAGAGTATCTTTGGCTTCTCCATTAAGAGTCACTGTTGGCTTCGGACCTTGGGGGGATGAGCTGCTATTGCTGTCATCTTTCGAGCAAGAAATTGTGAATAAAATTGAAATAAGAAGAATGAGTGGATAAAATACTTTCATTTTAAATGCGGTATGGCACAAATATAACATTTTTCTTAATTCTTTAGTTTCTTTAAAAAAAATGATAATTGTTCATTTCTTCCTCACCACCATCAGTCCATCGCGTATAGGAAACAATACATTTTCTACACGCTCATCTTCTTGAATCATTTTATTAAAATCGATTAAGGTTTTAGTGTCCTCATCTTGTTGGTTGTAATCTTCAATCACTTTACCACTCCACAATACATTGTCGGCAATAATGTATGAGCCGCTTTTGAGTTTGTCAATCAGTAAGTTGTAGTAGTTAATGTAATTGTTTTTATCGGCATCAATAAAAACAACATCCCAGTCTTCTTTCAATAGAGGAATAATTTCTAAGGCATTGCCAACATGCAGTTTAATCTTGTCTTGATGGCCTGCCTCATCAACATACTTTTGAACAAAGTCAGTCAGTTCTTCATTAATGTCAATGCTGTGTAACTCTCCGGACTGTGCCAAACCTTCTGCCATACAAAGCGCAGAGTAACCGGTGTAGGTACCAATTTCTAATATGCGTTTTGGTTGAATCATTTGGCTAAACATACTTAATACACGACCTTGCAAATGCCCACTGAGCATGCGTGGCTGCAAGACTTTGAGATGGGTCTCGCGGTTTAACTGGTGTAATAGTTCCGATTCAGGACTGCTATGACCGCTTACATAAGCTTCAATCTTGTCGTCTAAAAAATCCATAATGTCTTTAGTTTTTATAGGTTTCTTCAATAAGTGTAGTAAAAAAATCACTTAATTTCAAACCTGCAGCTTTTACTTGTTGAGGAATTAAACTGTTCGGCGAAAGACCGGGGACAGCATTTAGTTCAATGATGTAAGGTGTTTCATCTACTAACATAAAATCAACTCTTACAATACCTCGCATATCCAGTTTATCGTAAACAGCTTTCGCTACTTGCTGAATTTTTTGGGTCATTTCATTATCAATCCGGGCAGGAGTAATTTCCTGGGAGTCGCCTTGGTATTTTGCGGCATAATCAAAAAACTCACCTTTGGGAATAATTTCTGTTATTGGTAGCGCCTTCACTTCTCCTTGATCTCTATAAACCCCACAGGTCAATTCCTTACCGGAAAGCTGACTTTCAATCATAATTTCATGATCATACTCAAAAGCTTTACGAATGGCAGTAGCTAAATCTTCTGCTTTTTTTACTTTGTTTACTCCATAACTACTTCCGCAGGAACAAGGTTTTACAAAGCAAGGAAGTTTTAAGTTATTGATAATATTTTGTGAGTCGAACTTTTCGTTTCTTCTTAGGTACATCGACTTTGCCACAGAAAAGCCTAACTGTTTAAGTAAAGTGTTACAGTACCATTTGTTAAAAGTTAATGTAGCGCCAATGTGGTTGGGCGAAGAGTAGGGCAACTTCAGTAAATCGAAATAAGCTTGCAGCTTACCATCTTCTCCGGGAGTACCATGAATGGCAATAAAAACGTAGTCGAAATATCGCTTTTTGTCATCTAACTCAATTGAAAAGTCGTTTTTATCCACATCAATTACAGTACCGCAGTAATGAGCCTCCCATTTACCAAAACGCATTTTTACTAAAACTGCTTCAAATAAATTGCTGTCAATGTTGTCTAAAACAGTTTGTGCCGAGAGTAAGGAAATCTCTTCTTCTGCTGAATCTCCTCCTGCCGCAATGGCGATTAATTTCTTCATTCGCTTTGAAATTTTTATCAAAGTAAGTTAAAAGTTGCCGATGAATTGATGAAGCAAGCAAGGAATAATTAACAAAGCAGGTCTAATATTCATATCTTTGAAGCCGATAAGTATTCGAACAGTTTTATGGTGCGTTTTTTTCGTTTTTTATTCAGCAAAGCATTTGTCATTAACTTGCTAATTGCATTTGTTTTAGTTTGTGGAGGAGTGTATGCCACATTAAGTTATTTAGATGATTTTACCCTTCATGGGAAAACCAAAGAAGTTCCAAAACTAAAAGGTGAATTCTTGCACAAAGTGGATAGTTTGCTAGCCGGTGGAGAATTTACAGCAGTAGTTGCAGATTCTCTTTATTTAAAAGAAGTAGAAGGCGGTAAAATTATCGAGCAAGATCCGGTAGCCGGCTATGAGGTAAAACAAGGTCGAAAAATATACTTGACTGTTTCAGCTTATGCGCCCCCTCAAATTGCCATGCCTGACTTAGCTGATATGTCGCTGCGACAAGCGACGACAATATTAGAAACTTTTGGCTTAGAGGTTGGTGAGCTAACATATAAGCCTGACGTTTGTGCAAACTGTATTTTAGAGCAAATGGTAGATGGTAAAAAGATCAATCCCGGCAAAAGTATTCCAAAAGGCACAGCCATTGACTTAGTGCTTGGTCAAGGCTTGAGTAACGAATTGACTGATGTTCCTTATTTAATTGAGTTTACGGCTGATTTAGCTGCAGATTTATTGAAAGCAAAATACTTAAATGTCGGTAGTTTAAATTATGATGAGACTGTACTAACAGCTGAGGACTCTGCAGCAGCTTTGGTTTACAGACAAATTCCATTTTATTCTCTTGAGCCAACAATACCTATGGGGAGTGCAGTAGATTTATTTTTAACTATAGATACGAATCGAATAATTCATTCCGTTAACCCTATGGATAGTTTATAGTTTGATGAAGAAAAAAATACTTACTTACTTTTTCAGTTTAGTTAGTCTAACTGTATTTGGACAGGATTATTTGGTAACGCCAGGCTCAAATCCTACTTTGTATGACTCCAATGATTTTAAGATTTCAAAAGGAGCAGTGAACCGTCTTAAAACAACCGTTGCCGACGATTCAGTATTTTATAATTTCGATACGCTAAGCTTGCCTTTTAAGGATGACTTTTCGAGCAATCACTTTCTCAAGCCTTTTTCCAAGAATAATGCAAATTTAACTTATACAGATACCACAGTTTATAGAATCTACATTGGTGGAACACCATACAGAGATACAATTGGACTAATTACTGATACAACTTATGTATACGAAATTGCACAAGATTGCACCGTAATTCAGAGAACTGAAAACATAGAAGGTTTTGCGGAATTGCATGACATAAGCACTTACCCTACAACTTCTGTAAGTATTACACACTTTAAGCCTTTCAATGTTTTTGATACCATTAACGGCGGAAGAGATACTGTTGAAGTGGAGGCCAACTTGTTTCAAGATTCTGCTAATTTTTATTTTGTAGATGTACCTCCAAACATATACTATACCGACCGCGATGTGTTGCTAAATAACACCTTTCCCATATTACCGCCAAGTATTGGCGTAGTAACATTTGATGGCTTAGATCAAAATGGATTGCCCTATGATATGGAAAATCCAAGAACGGTAGAAGCCGACTATTTGACCTCAGCTCCACTACAAATGGGTAGTTTGGGAGACACCAATGTGTATATGAGTTTTTTCATTCAGCCGCAAGGCATTTCATTGGATGGTCCTGAGCCTATGGACTCTTTAACTATGGATTTCTATAATCCAAGTACTGATAAATGGTCAAATTTATGGGGAGTTGCCGGTTTTGAAGCAGATACTTTTCAGCAGATTTTTATTAAAATTCCCAATCAGTTTCACCAAAATGGAGCACAGTTTAGGTTTAGAGCTTATGCCAATTCATCTGGTGCTTTTGACCAATGGCATTTAGATTATATTTACTTGAATTCAGGTAGAAGTAAAGAAGATACAACCTATAGAGATATCGCTTATATATATCCAGCACGTTCATTATTAAAAGAATATTATGCCATGCCTTATTGGCACTTTCAAGATGACCCTTCGGAGTACATGATTGACGATAGCGATTCACTTTGGGTCAAAAACAACTCTGATGGCGCATTTAATGTCTTTAATAAAGTAGTTATACCCGATACAGTAAATGGAGGAAATTTTTATCGATATCCGACAACAAACCAAGTATCAATTGTTGTTGCACAAGAGGTTTTTGCATTTGACTATCCCATAAATTTCGATTATCAGCCGAATGATATCGACTCTGCCGGTGTGTTAAAAGCCATTTACGACATTCGATTTGATGCTCAACAAGGTGGCCAAGACTTGTTCAGATCTAATGATACGACCTATAGCACAGCAGTTTTAGATAACTACTATGCTTATGACGACGGTACTGCTGAGGCCGGTTACGGAATAAATCCTGTACAAAGCCCGGCTGGATATTTTGCCTACATTGCTCATGAGTTTGACCAGCCTTTCTCAGATACAATCGGAGGGATTCAAATATACTTTTTACCACAAGGAGTTGATATCCAGAATCAACGTTTTAGTTTAATGGTATGGGGAGCTTCTAACTCTACAGGACCTGGAGATTTAGTTTTTAAGAAAGAGCAGAGCTATCGGCCAATGTATACAGATGATAACGGTTTTTTAACTTTATGGTTTGATAGCTTAGTTGCTGTAGGGGAGCGATTTTATGTTGGAATAGAGTCTGTTGGTCAAAACTCATTAAACATTGGCTACGATTTAAATAACAATCATAAAGATCGAATTTTTTGGAGTAATGAAGGAAGTAGTTGGACAAATCCCACAAACGGTATTAAAGATGGCTGTCTAATGATTCGCCCGATTTACAGAAAAAGCAGTTGGGGAGTTGGGCTTAAGAAATTTAATCTAAAAAACTTTGATTGGACAGTTTACCCTAATCCGGCAAATAATCAAGTGGAAATTGACTTACCAAAAGATTTTCGACTATCCCAAGTTCAATTATATAGTATTCAGGGAAGTTTGCTTTGGCAGACCACTAATCAAAATGAGTTGAAGATTGATGTTAGCAATTATCCGGAAGGGATTTATTTGCTAAGAGTAGTTAATCAGAAAGGAGAAAGTGCACATAAGAAAATAATAATCAGCCATGACTGAAGAAGGTATTGAACAGGAAGAAGAGGAGTTATTTGAACACCACAAAATCATAGCTGATAAAGGTCAAACTGTCATTCGAATTGATAAATTTTTGAGTGACCGCTTGCCTAACTCTTCGAGAAATAAAATCCAACAGGCCGCTCAATCGGGAAATGTTGTGGTTAATGGAAAAACGGTGAAGCCTAATTATAAAATTAAACCTTATGATGAGGTGTCAATCGTGATGCCTTATCCGCCTAGAGAAACTGAACTTAAGGCTGAAAATATTCCACTCGACATTATTTATGAAGATGATACCTTATTGGTTTTAAATAAGCCTGCAAATATGGTCGTTCATCCGGGCTATGGAAACTTCGACGGCACCTTAGTGAACGGTTTGATTTATCATTTTCAAAATTTGCCGGAAATGGAAGGCAATGAAGGCAGGCCGGGATTAGTTCACCGTTTGGATAAAAATACCACCGGAATTATGGTCATTGCCAAAACCGAATATGCGCTTTCTCATTTAGCTAAACAGTTTTACGATCGCACTTCTGACAGAAGATACCAAGCCTTGGTTTGGGGAGATCTGGAAAATGACGAAGGTCGTATTGAGGGGAATATTTGGCGTTCTGAGAAGAATCGAAAGATTATGGATGTCTTTCCTGAAGGTGATGTGGGTAAATCGGCTATTACCAACTATAAAGTATTAAAACGCTTTGGCTACGTTACTTTGGTTGAATATAAATTAGATACCGGAAGAACACACCAAATCCGAGTGCATTCAAAATGGATTGGACATCCACTTTTTAACGATCCGGAATATGGTGGCAATAAAATACTTAAAGGAACGACTTTTACTAAATACAGGCGCTTTGTAGAAAACTGTTTCGATTTATTGCCTCGACAGGCTTTACACGCTAAAACATTAGCATTTACACATCCAAAAACGAAAGAGTGGATGGAGTTCGACTCTGAGCTGCCCGACGATATGAAAGCAGTTATCGAAAAGTGGGAGCGGTATACTTCAGGGAGAGAGTTGGAGGATGAATAGTAGTTTGGAATATAGAAAATAGAGAAAAGACCGCTGCGCTTTTAGAGTACAGAAAGTTAAAAGTGCCTAAAGTACTTAAAGTTTGAAGTTGTTTTTTAACCTCAAAGTCCACCAAGTTTGCTCAAAGGACTCAAAGCATTAGTGTTTTCAATAATAATTAGCGAAGAAAGAACCAACTCTCGTCTAAGCGAGAAATTTTCAATGTTTCATATTTTTTCAAGCGGCATTTTTGACAAAAATGATAACGAATGTGGGCTTAGAGATAAAACGCTATTGCTTGCTGCAAGCAGATATGATACGCCTGTCTTTTCGGTAGATAGGTGTTCAGCTGATTCCCTCAGATTAGATTCGAGCCTGCTAAATGAGTTTTATCTAAGATAAGTCTATACTAAAAACTGATTCTTAGTTTTTTACTCTTAATTCAAAACTTGACATTTGAAATTTTCGATTTGAAACTCTACTAAAATCTAAACTCTTTCACGGCAGTTTTACATTCACAAGATTAATTGAGTAATTATACTTCAAATAAAAGGCAAAACACTCACTTTCTTTTACAAGTACTTATGCCAAATGGCTTATAGAGCGGACAAAAACTTACAAAACTTGTGAGTATAAATACTGCTGCTATGGCAAGGAAAACATAAGCTAATGTGCCTGTAAATACTTCCGTGTAAATTAAAATGCCAATAGCAAGTGCTGCTATAATTCTAACTGCCTTATCGGCTTTACCCATATTTGCTTTCATCTTATTTGTTTTTTGAGTTTGGTGGTTAAACAGATTTCATCAATCAATTGTTTGTGCTTTAAATATAGCAATTATTTCTTGCGATGAATCTTTTAAGTAAAGTTGACTTTCAACTACTTCGTAACTTTTAGTTTGCATCATCGCTTCACTTAATTCAAAGTCGTAATGCGTAATATCTCCACAAGCTCTTTTGGTTGAGCTTACTGTTGAAATTTTAATGCTTTGATTTTCATTTAAAGTGTAATTAGCTTGAAGCTGATTACAGCCGCCGCTCCCGAAAACTCTACCATTTGGCAAAAAGGTGAGGTTGGGAATTACTCCACTTTGTTCAATCTTTTTACCTTTTATTGAAGTAGCGAACCACAGTTTATTCCAAATAGCTTTTGGGTTTTTATATAAATTATAGCGAGCCTCTGTTTCTCCATCAATTTTTCCTTGCTGCCCAAACTGAACAATGCGGTTTTCCTCCACTTTATAGCGGGCTACTATTTGATTATCGATTCTACAAATAATCTCACGACCGTATTTATCCCAGTTGTATTTTCCTTCTTTAATAAAAATTTCATTCGACTTGCCTAAGTATATACTTTCAGTTGAGTAGGTGCTATCGTCCTTGATGGTCAATTTTAATTGAATGCCCATGCAGTCTGCACAAGGCAATAAGCCATAATAAGCACCTTGGTAATCCAGTGAGGTTTGGCTTGTATGCATATCCGGTAAGTCGATTTCCTCACTGCTTTGCATTTCTTCTAATGTATTTGTAGCGTCCTGTTTTGATTTGCAGGCTGAAAAAAGAGTTAGAATAATCGCTATTAATAAGGTATTCTTCATAAGTGACTGATAAGTATTTGCTAAAATTAAGCAAAGTTTGTTTTCCTAAACATTCCTTATCTTCGCCAAATTCATAATCAAAAAATTGCAAAATGAAAAAGGTGATACTTGTGAGTTTGGTCTCAATAATGGCATTTGCTTGTAACCAAAAAGAGAAAAAGGGAAAACAAAACTTGTTTGAAAAAGAAGCCATAGAAGCAGCAGAGGATACATTTAGTGAAATTGATGAACGCTTAAATAAATATGTTGAGGTAAAGTTGACAGCTGATCTTTCTGCTTTAAGTGAGAACCAAAAGAAAATGATTCCCATTTTAATAGAAGTGGGAAAAATTATGGACGATATTTTTTGGAAGCAGGCTTATGGTGATAAGAGTACACTTTTAGATACTATTCAAGATGAGAAAGTGAAGCGTTTTGTGGAAATTAACTATGGTCCTTGGGATCGCTTAGCAGCAAATGAACCTTTTGTTGATGGTGCAGAAATAAAACCATTGGGAGCAAACTTTTATCCGAAGGACATGACCAAAAAAGAGTTTGAAGTAGCACAATTGGAGGATAAAAAGAGTTTATACACTTTGCTTCGTCGCGATGAAGAAGGAATGTTAAAAACGGTTCCTTATCGTGTGGCTTATGCTGAGGAAGTAAAAAAAGCTGCCGACTTATTAAAAAAAGCTGCTGAACTGGCAGAGGACGAAAACTTTAAAAAGTATTTAAACTTAAGAGCCAATGCACTTTTAAGCGATGAGTATTACGAGAGTGACTTGGCATGGATGGATATGGTTGAAAATAAAATTGATATTATTTGCGGCCCGATTGAAACCTATGAAGATCAAATGTTTGGTTATAAGGCAGCTCATGAAGCCTATATCTTAGTAAAAGATATGGAGTGGAGCAAGCGACTATCTAAATATGCTAAAATGCTACCTGAGCTTCAGAAAAATTTACCGGTAGATGAAAAATACAAAGCTGAAAAGCCCGGAACTGATTCTCAATTAGCTGCTTTTGATGTAATCTACTATGCCGGAGATTGTAATGCAGGTAGTAAAACGATTGCCGTAAACTTGCCCAATGATGAAAAAGTTCAGTTGGAAAAGGGGACGCGACGTTCACAGTTAAAAAATGCGATGAGAGCTAAGTTTGATAAAATCTTACTTCCTATTTCTGAAATCTTAATCGACAAAGAACAACAGAAGTACATCACTTTTGATGCTTTTTTTGCCAATACCATGTTTCATGAAGTAGCACACGGTTTAGGAATAAAAAACACGATTAATAACAAAGGTACAGTTAGAGGCGCATTAAAAGAACACGCCTCTGCTTTGGAAGAAGGAAAAGCCGACATTTTGGGACTTTACATGATTACCCAATTGCACAAAATGGGAGAAGTGGAAGGCGATTTAAAAGAATACTATACCACTTTTATGGCAAGTGTTTTTCGATCAGTTCGTTTTGGTGCTTCATCAGCACATGGAAAAGCCAATATGATTCGCTTTAACTTTTTTAAAGATGCCGGAGTAATTAGCCGAAGTACAGAAGGAGTTTATACCATTAATTACAACAAAATGGAAGATGCCATGAATGCACTTTCAGAGTTGATCTTAACCTACCAAGGCGATGGAGATTATGAAGGTGTGAGCCAATTGGTAAACGAAAAAGCGAACATTGAAGAAGAATTACAATCCGATTTAGATCGCTTAACTGACCAAGGTGTTCCGGTAGATGTGGTTTTTGAACAAGGTGTTGATGTGTTGTTTTAAGATTTTTTATTAAGATTCTAGTGGGGTGATTAGTTGGTTCGTAGCGCGCTACGAACCAACTAATCAACTAGAATTTTAATTCCGAATCACCTGAATAGCCTTATCTCCTGCACTTAATATGATAAAAAGAAGTGGGTTGTGAATCAATCCTACCAATGTTCTTAAAAAAGGATAGAAGTCGTTGAATTGATTGGTAATTAATGCAATTAGTAGACTTATTCCGGCAACTAAAACAACAATTGCATAAAGTCCTAAACTGATTTGAAAAGCCAAGTTGCTTTTAAAAGACCATTTTAACCCAAAGGAAGTTAAGAAAACGAAGAGTATACTAAAACCTATTGTTAGTATATACTTTAAACGATTTAGCTCATTTGCTGCCCAATTTTTGAGAAAAGGTAGTTCGGTGGTTTTAGCATAAAAAAAATCTTCCCCATCAATGATTGCATTAATGCTTCTGAATAAAACTTCGCGATAGTAGCTACTTACAAAAAGTAGAATCAGAAACAATAACCAAATAATGTTTCTCTTTTTCATCTTAAAACTCAATCATTAATCTCACATTAAGCTGTCGTGAAGTTAAGTAGTTGGGCACTGCATATTGACGATTTGATACGTCGGTTACCCATAAATAGGATAAAGTATTGTTACGCTGCAATAAGTTAAAGATATCAATTCCCAACCAAACAGATTCAAAGTGTCTAAACGGGCTGTTAGCTTTTAATTTGGTGTCTTTTCCAATTAACTCTTTGCTGAATCCTAAATCAACGCGAATATAGGGCGGAATGCGTAGGGTGTCTTTATATCTTTCTCTTGAAGGCGGACCAAAAGGCATTCCACTTCCATAGTGAAAGGTCATGTGCATTTGATAGCTAGGATTACTGGGTAAATAATCCTGAAAAAATAAACTAAAATTAATGCGTTGATCTGTAGGGCGTGGAATGTAGCCCGGATCGTTAAGTACACTGTCTGTTGGTTCATTGTTGATGGTAAAACCGGGAACAATTTTCTCGCCATCACTGTTAAAGTAATCGTAATAAGCGTCGTTTTTAATGTCTTCCTGAATGCTTAAAAAACCAATATTTACCCATGAATCAACACCCTTTACAAACTCTCCATTTACCTTAAAGTCGGCACCAACTGCATAAGCTTCAGCGGAGTTTTCAGCATAATATCGAATACGAACATTGTCAATTTCATAAGGAATAATGTTGTTCATCTTTTTGTAGTAGGCTTCACCTACAAACTTAAACGGTCTTCCCCAAGCTTTAAAGTTGTAGTCTGCACCCAAAACAAAGTGAATAGACTCCTGTGCTTTAATATCTTTATTTAATTGACCCTCAAAATTTCTCAACTCTCTGTAAAAAGCAGGCTGATGATAAAAGCCCGAGCTAAATCGAAAGAGGAAGTCTCTTTCCCACTTTGGTTCTATTGCAATATTTGCACGAGGACTAAGAACAGTTTGATTGTTTAAATCCCAATAATTAGCTCTTAAGCCTGCCGTAAATGTGTACTTATTTTCACTATTATCTTTCCAGCGATAAGTTCTTTGTAAATAGCCCATCAATCGGTTGCTGATTAAGCTATTTTCTACCCTGAGGCTATTAAATAGTTCAAGTTCAATGGGGCGTTGTGGGTTCTGACCGGGTGTTTGTGGTGGTTGAGGCAAAGAGTAACCTGCCGAATCAATTAAATCCCACTCTTTTAATCGATCGTTAATTTCTTCATGCTGATATGTTAAGCCCCACTCCCAATTGCCATTGTCTTTTATGAGCTTACCTCTGTGTTGAGCCATGGCTACCGTGGCGTCAAGGTAGTTTCGTGCGTGATTCAGATAGGAGCCTACACCGCGATTAAAAGCCACATCGCCAAAGTTGCTACTGCTAAGGTCGCGCTCAAGTTCATCGATAAAGTACTGACCTAAAATGTCAAATGTTTCTGTTTCAAATGAACGAAAAGCAGAAGTGGTAAGTTTTAGTTCTAAGTTGTGTTTGGGTTTAAATGTGTTCGTAATTGCCCCGAAATAAGTTTCAAAATCAGTCACTTCTTGACCTTCGAAAAAGATAGTTAAGCGCAATGCTTGTTGAATGGTTCCAAAGTTCGTTTCTCGTGTTTCAGGAATAAAGTTATATTGATTTCTAGCATAGTTTCCCAAGAAACTGATTTCCCATTCATCAGTAATGTCATAGGTCATATATGTTTGGAAATCGGCAAAAACCGGTTGATAATCACCATCCGTGTCTAAGCTGCTTAAAACGTATTGATTACTTCGGTAGCGCATACCTGCAATGTAAGTAAAGCGGTGGTTGCCCGGCGAGCCTTCAATATGAGCAGAGCCGCCCAATAAGCTTCCGGTTACAGAGCCGGCAAACTTTTCGGGTTCTTTGTAGTCTACTGCCAAAACAGAGGACATTTTATCGCCGTAGCGTGCCTGAAAACCTCCGGCTGAAAAATTAATGTTGTCAACTAAATCAGGATTGATAAAGCTTAAGCCCTCTTGATTACCACTGCGAATCAAGAAAGGCCGGTAAACTTGAATGTCGTTCACATAAACGAGGTTTTCATCAAAATTTCCTCCGCGAACATTGTATTGAGAAGTAAGTTCGTTGTTGGAAGAAACTCCAGGCAGTGTTTTAACAACTGCCTCAAAACTCCCGGAAGGTGAAGGGATGTATTTAATGTTTTTGCGGTCAATAGTTTCCATCGGTCTGTCGCGATTTTGCTCCTCTTCAACTTCCACCTCATTGATATCAATTGAAGAGGATTTTAAAGAAAAAACTAGTCTTCGAACTTCATTGGGCGTTAATAAAAGCCGCTTTTGTTGACGTTGATAACTAATGTGTGTTACGACAAGAATTACGTTCTTATTGGCAGGAATACTAATGCTATACTCTCCATCTTTATCGCTTATTGTTCCTCCACTTTCACCTAAAATAGAAATTGAAGCAGCTTCAACAGCTTGTCCCAATTCATCTAGTATTCTTCCTTCTACAATTGCCTCCTCTTGAGCTAAAGAAAGAAGGCTGTAAAAGCATGTTAGAAAAAATAAAATCAGCTGTTTTTTTTGCACGGCCTCAAAAATAGTAAAATTGTAAGTCGACTTAGGTCGGTTTATGTGGATTTGAGTTGCTTATTTTAATTTTGATTTTATAAAAACGCAAAGATGTATTTTTATTGCTTATGATAACAGAAATCAAACGATTTAATGTGCGTGTTTACGGTTTGTTGTTGAATGACAATCGTGAAATTTTGCTTTCAACTGAAAGAAGAGGAGACTTTCACTTTACTAAGTTTCCCAGAGGAGGCTTAGAGTTGGGCGAAGGAACCAAAGATTGCTTAATGCGTGAATTCAAAGAAGAGTTGGGTATAGAGATAGAATTGAAAAAACACTTTTACACAACTGACTTTTTTCAACGGTCTGCTTTTCGTAATGAAGAACAAATCATAAGTATTTATTATCTTGTGCATTCTAAACAACTTAATAAAGTTAAAAATGGGATGGAGGCATTAGATCGGGAAGAGGGTAACAAACACCATTTTTATTGGAAAAGGGTAGAGGATCTGGAACAAAAGGAATTGACATTTCCAATCGATCGTCTGGTGTTAGAGAAATTAACCCAAAATCAATAACTATATGAAAACCTTTTTTAAAGATATATTTGATTATCATCATCAAACTAATCAAAAAATTATTCAACTGTTGTTGGAAACTGAAGAGCAATTGAGTGAACGAATTATTTATTTACTTTCTCATTCGTTGAATGCCCATCAAATATGGAATGCTCGAATTATAGGTAGTGAAAAAGTAGGTGTTCATGATATTCAGCAGCTCAGAAATTGTGCTAAAATGGATGAAGTAAATTATGATACTACAGTTGGGTTGCTTGATCATTACGAACTTAGTAAGATGATTAAATATAAAAACTCTAAGGGTGAAGAGTTTGAAAATTCTATTCAACAAGTTTTGTTTCATATTTCCAACCACTTTAGCCATCATAGAGGACAGATTGCTACAGCCTTACGTGAGCAAAATATTCAACCACCTGCAACGGATTATATCTTTTACAAGCGTTAAAGGACTTTACTTGAGATATGTATTGCCTCATGGAAATAATTCTAATCTTTTGGTCACTTTTCTTATTCCTAGCAGCATTTATCACCTTGCTTCCTTTTGATCATTGGGTGGTTCGTATATTTGATTTCCCAAAAGTACAATTGCTTGTTTTAAGTGCAATTACTTTGATTTTATGGGTTTTTATTTTAAAAATCGATACTTCAATCGACTCCTTTGGCATTATTGCACTTTGTTTGTCAATTATCTTTCACCTTTATAGAGTTGTTCCTTATAGTCCGTTTTTTCTAAAAGAAGTAGTCAAGTGCAATAAGGAAATTGAGAGCAGTAGTGTTTCATTACTAGCGAGTAATGTGTTAACTGAAAACTCAAACTATCAGCTGTTAATTGATCAAATTGAGGAACTGCAACCGGATTTAGTATTAACTCTCGAAAGTGATGAACGTTGGGAAAAAGCCCTTTCATCGATTGAAAAGTTGTATCCACATACTACAAAAGTGCCACAAGATAATTTATATGGAATGCACTTTTACTCTAAATTACCGGTAAAAGATTTAGAGGTTCGTTATCTTTTCAAAGAAGAAATTCCTTCTATAAAATGCAAGGTGAAGTTGGCGAGTCAACAATGGGTGAATGTTTACGGCTTGCATCCAAAACCACCTAGTCCAACTGAAGCACCTACTTCAACCTACAGAGATGCAGAGCTTTTAAAAGTAGGTAAGGAAGTTAGCAAAATAGAGGAACCCACAATTGTTTTTGGAGATTTAAATGATGTTGCTTGGTCAAAAAGCACAACATTGTTTCGTAAAATTAGCGGCTTAGTTGATCCACGAATTGGCAGAGGTCGCTATTGCACTTTTCACGCCGACTATAAATTGTTTCGCTGGCCATTAGATCACTTATTTCACTCTAAAGACTTTTGTTTAGTACACTTAAAGGTACTACCGACCATAGGTTCTGACCATTTTCCTATTTATGCTAAACTACAACTTTCTTCTGTGGCTGAACAATTACAAGAAGCTCCCCAAGCCGATGAGGATGACGAAGAATTAGCCGAAGAAAAGATTGAGAAAGCAGAGTGTTATTAAAATATGAAATGAGAAATATGAAAGTTGAAAATTGTGCTTTGTGCTTCGCTTGCTTAAGTGATGAAAAATAACTTTCAACTTCAAACTTCAAGTACTTTAGGCACTTCAAACTTTCTCTACTCTATCAGCGCAGCGGTATATTTTTTATATTCTAAACTCTTAAAAAAACTTTTAACTCTTTATCCTCAGCTTTTCTTAATTTCGAAAACTAAATTTTTAACATTTTGTTAGAATAACATCATAAGAAAGTAAAGCAGATTTAATGATTCACTTTGAAGAGAAAAAGTTACCCAACGGATTGCATTTAATTGTTCACCATGATGCTGCAACGCCTATGGTGGCAGTAAACCTTACTTATAAAGTGGGAGCGCGCGATGAGAATCCCGAGCGAACCGGTTTTGCTCACTTATTTGAGCATTTAATGTTTGGAGGATCTGCCAATATTCCCTCCTACGACGCCCCTTTGCAATCTGTCGGCGGCGAAAACAATGCTTTTACCTCTAACGACATCACGAATTATTATGTAACTCTTCCAAAAGATGCACTAGAAACAGCACTTTGGTTGGAGTCGGATAGAATGTTGGAATTGGCATTTTCAGAAAAAAGCTTAGAGGTACAACGAAATGTGGTGATTGAGGAATTTAATCAGCGCTATTTAAACCAACCTTACGGCGATGTGTATTTATTGCTTCGCCCTTTGGCATATTTAAAACACCCTTACCGTTGGCCAACTATCGGTAAGAGCATTGAGCACATTCGTGAAGCAACTATGGAAGAAGTGAAAGACTTTTTCTACCGTTTTTATCGACCCAATAATGCAGTGCTTTCCATTGCCGGCGACTTAAATATGAATGAGGTTCTACCCCTAGTAGAAAAGTGGTTTGGCGATATTCCTGCAGGTGAAGAGCTGAAGCATGAGTATCCTCAAGAAGAACAGCAACTGCAATCTCGCGAGCTCACAGTGGAGAGAGAAGTGCCATTAGATACAATTTACAAAGTTTTTCACATGCCCGACCGATTAAGTCCGGATTATTATGCCTTTGATTTATTATCAGATATCCTCAGTAGAGGAGATGCAGCTCGCTTTAATCGACGCTTGATAAAAGGGAAAAAACTATTTACCGACGTGCAAGCATACATTGGAGGAGATTTTGACCCCGGTTTATTTAGCATGAGTGGCTTTTTAAATCCGAATACTAGCATGGAGCAAGCCAATAAAGCGCTTTGGGAAGAAATTGAGGAAATTAAAAAAGATGGAGTGACTGAAGATGAATTGCAAATGGCCAAAAATAAAGTGATTACTACGCATTCTTTTGCTCAAACTTCTGTGTTAAACAAAGCCATGGGATTGGGCATCGCTGCCGTAATCGACAATGCGAATTTAGTAAATGAGGAAGTGGATTTCTACAAAGCAGTTACAACAGAAGATATTCAGCGAATTGCCAAAGAGTTTTTGAAGGAAAGTAATTCTACAACCTTGTATTATAAAGCAAAAAAATAAGAAATGGACAGAACGACTGCACCTAAAGTAAAAGTTTCTGAAGACTTTAACTATGTAAAAGTAAAATCGGAGCAGCTAGACAATGGTATACCGCTTTACTATATAGATCAGCCTGAAATGGACATCATTAAACTGGAGTGCATTTTTAAAGGGGGAATGTCAAAGCAAAAAAAACCTTTGCTTGTCAAAGCAGTAGCGGAACTATTGAAAGAAGGAACTGCAACTTATAGCTCAGAGCAGATTGCCGCTCAAATTGAAGCCAAAGGAGCCTTTTTAGATACTACGGCAAAAGCGGACTATCTCAGCATTACGCTTTATGCTTTGGCTGATCAGTTGATTCACTTATTGCCTACTTTAAGGTCGATTATTACAGAAGCCAACTTTCCGGAAGAGGAACTACAAGACTTTATAGATAATGGCAAGCAAAAGTTTGCTGTGAATAATGAGAAGGTGAGTTTTTTAGCGAAGAATGAATTCATGCAGAAGCTTTTTGGACAGAACCACCCTTACAATGATAAGTTAGAATTGGAAGACTTTGATTCAATAAATAGAGTCGATTTGCAAGAGTACTATGCTGACTATATTCAGAATAAGTCTTTTAGTGTAATGCTTTCAGGCAAAGTTGGAGAAGATGAAAAGTATATTTTAAACCAACATTTTGGGAGCTTGGGTCTCACCACTTCAAAAAGCGAAGGAATGGATTTTAAACCCCTTGAAAATCCAAACAAAAGAGTTAAGGTAGAAAAAAAAGGAGCTTCTCAGGCAGCTTTGCGCTTAGGAAAGCTAAGCATTGGTAAACAGCATGAAGATTTTCCCGCTTTGTTCTTTCTGAATACCTTATTTGGTGGCTTTTTTGGGAGCAGGTTAATGACCAATATTCGTGAAGAGAAAGGTTATACTTATGGAATTGGCAGTGGTTTGGTGAGTTTAAACGAAGCCGCTTACTTTTTTATAAGCTCTGAGATTGGCGCTAATTATGTTGAGGAAACCCTTGCTGAAATTCAAAAAGAAATGCAGCGCTTGAGTGAAGAGTTAATTACTGAAGAAGAGTTGAACTTGGTGAAAAGGTATTTGCAAGGCAGCTTAATGCGCAGCTTCGATGGTCCTTTCTCAGCCATGGATCGGTATAAAAGTTTATACTTGTTAGGTTTAGACTATAATTACTACGATCATTTATGGAGTGAGTTTTCTAGAATGACAGCCGAAAAGCTTCAAGCAACTGCGAAAAAATACATGAGATTTGATGATTTATCCATTATTATAGCAGGAGCTTAAAAAAAGTCAATTTTAAAAGCAACCATTAACAAATTTTACGTCAAAACAGCGAACAACAAAAACTAAAAATTATGAAACGGATTGTATTCTCTCTGATTGCAGCCTTTTTTATGTTGGCAAATGTCAATACAGCCAAGGCATCCCACGTTTTAGGTGGGGAAATTACGTGGGTTTGTACCGGTACTCCGGGACAGTCTCAATACATTTTCTTTATGACACTATACCGTGATTGTACGGGAGCTACATGGGGCTACAACAATGAGAACTTACTGATATTTGGTAATCCTTTGCCAAGAGACGTAGCTTCTAATTCTGTTATTAGTTCAATTACGTTAAAACCTGATTCGACTAAATGGCGTAACTTGAATAATGGAGATATGTCACCTATTTGTGACCCTACGGGAGCACAACCAAGTAACAGTTGTTCAGGTGGAGACCCCGGATCTGTTCAAGCTTTCTATTATGAATCGGACCCTATTAATATGAAAGGAACACCTCCTGCTTCCGGTTGGAGGTTTCAATGGGACAATAATGTTTGTTGTCGACCAAATGTTAGGAATTTATCTGGCGGAGCAAGTGGTACAATGACATTAAGAGCAATGATGTATCCTGATAATCAAGGGAGCAGTGTTCAAGGCTGTCTTGATAACGCTCCTGAGTTTAGATCACTTCCAGTAAGCTCTATATGTAAAGGATATTTGTTTACTTATAACCACACCGCAGTTGATAAAGACTTAGATTCATTGGTTTATGCATGGGATAGAACTTACGATATGCCGGCAGCAAACCCAACACCAAGAGCTTATGAAGCCGGTTTTAATTTTAATAATCCAACTCCAGGGCCTGCTTTCAATGCAAATAATGTGGCAGCCACTTTAGATCCTATTACCGGAGTTGAGCGTATGGCTGTTTATAGTGGTGGGGCTGCTGATAAGTATTTAACGGTAGTGAGAGTAGATGCCTACAGAGATAATAAACGAATTGCTTCAGTATTTAGAGAAATTCCAATTGTATTTTTTGATTGCCCCGACTTAGAGCAGGGGCCGGGAGGTCTTGGAGGCGGGCCAAATTCACCACCGCAAATTTTTATCGATGGCAAATCTGCTGAAAATTATATAGTTAATGTGGTTGCAGGACAGCCCGTGAGCGTCCCATTTCAGGCATCAGATTATGATTATGCCGGAACTACTAGCCCAACAGGTTTACAAACCGTTTCTGTTGTTCCCGATGGGTTTATGTTTTCAAATGACTTTATTGATTCAACTAACTGTACTCAAGGGGCGAGACCTTGTGCCATCTTAAGAAATCAGAGTCCAATTTTAAATTCAAATTTAAATCCTCCAGCTGAAGCCATTAGTGCATTAGGTGTGGTTTCTACAGAGTTTGTGTGGCAGCCGCAATGTAAGCATCTTAAAGTACCCGAAACGGGAATACCCGGAACTTATGAAGGGATTTTTAACTTTGTGATGCGGACATCTGATAACTTTTGTCCAATTCCCGGAATTAACTACCCAACAATTACGGTAAGGGTTAAAGACCCTGTTTCATTAACAGAGCCAATTCTTAAAGGTGCTTCTGTAGACTTAGATGGAAGAATTATTATGCAATGGGCACCGCCTATTGATAGTGCCGAAACTTTTACAAAATATAGATTAGAGTTTGCCGCTGTAAATGATGGGAACCCTCCCGGGGCTTGGCTAAACGGAACGAATATCAATGTTTATAAACACAAGCGTAATTTGATTCCAAACTTTAGCGGTGTTTTTATGACTAATCCTGATAACAGTCCGAATATTTTAAACAAACGTGCGGGCAAAGATTGGTATTATCAAATGGCTACAACCTCAGGCTGTAGTGGAAATTATGAAACGGGTATGTCTGAACCGGTTCAATTAATGGAGGTGGAAGCTACTCCTTCGGGAGTTTTACCTCAGCCGGTTAGGTCAAAAGTAACCTTAAACTGGAATCGACCAAAACCAATGTTTTCTGATACTTACCCTTATTTTATATACGAATCACGCACCAAATTTTATATTTGGGAAAATGACTCTATTGAGCAATCAGGAGTATACATTGGTGGAGAAGCTGATCCGGATAATTGGTATTTAAGAGGGAGTACTTACTCCACGAACTTTGATGTTGAGTCTAACACCTGTAATGGTAAAATTGGGTTTAGAGTTGAAGCTAGAGATACCATTATTACTTATGAGCAAGGAAGTAAAATTAGAGCAGGTCAGCCCATTGATACCTTAATTTTTAGTACTTTTAGTGTGATTGATACGGTTTATATGAAAAATAGAGGGTTTATTCCGAATCCTCAATTAGATACCATAATGGTGAAAGAAAATGGAGAACCTTATTTTAGAATTGATCGTGCTAATGCAGGTACGGTAAGAAGCTTTAAGATCTTTGATCATAATAATTCTTCTAATTTAAAAAATGAAATTGCTAGCTTTAATGCAAATGTGGATTCATTCTTATACACAGGTGTTAATGTAAATAATTCAGTAGACAGCTTTTTAGTTCAATCATTTGATCGTTGTGATTTAAGCAACACAGCTTTTAGTGATGTGTATACGACTATAAAATTAGATGGAGGATTGTTGACTCCTAGATGCTCTGCTATTTATGAATTAAGATGGAACAAGCCTTTAGGCTTTCCGGATGGGATTCGTAGGTATGATGTTTATCTAGATTCTGCAAATACAGGTTTTGAAAGAGTTGATCAAATAACAAATGCAAATACTACAGTTGCTAATATTCAGGTTGTAGCCGGCGTTGATTATAAATTTAGAGTAATTGCGGTAAGCAATTCAGAAGCTGTAAATATTTCAGAAATTGAAAACTACTCTTCTCCAAACGATTTGCGAACCTTTGAAGTGGTTCCTGCTCCGGAATTAGTCTGCTCTTATGTGGAAGATAATGGAAGTGTAACTTTAAACTTCCTTAAGCCTGAAAGAGACTCTACCAATAATGGAAAGTCATATAAGTTTTACTACAGACAGGTAGGAGCCGGAAGTTGGCAAGAGTTTGCTAATAGCAATAATGTAATTTATGGTCAGGACTTTGAAGTAACCATAACAGGAATAGATGCAATTAGCAATCAGTATGAATTTATGGCTAGAACATTGTCCGGTTGTTCAGGGATTGAACCATCTCCTGATGGAAATATCTTGAAATCAATTAAAGTAGACCCTTCATTTGATGCAAATAATCCTGACAAAGAAGTAGTATTGAGCTGGAATGAAGCAGGAATTCCAAATAATCCGGACTATAGGGAATCAAAGTATACTGTATATAAAGCAATAGGTGTAGATGGAACATCACCTTACTTTTCAGCGGACTCTTTTAGCGTTACTTCGGACAATGGACTGATTGATTATAGTAATGGAGATATTTGTGATAAAGTAAATGGCTATTATGTGTCAAATTGGTTTTTTGAAACGAAAGATGACAGCATCAATAACCAACCTTATTGTATGTCGCGTTCTGCTTATGATACAATCAGGGTAAGTGACCAAATTGACCCACCTACTCAGTTAATTGACTTCGTCACTGTAAATCCTCAGACCAATGAGTTGGAAATTTACTGGAGTGAAAAACCAAGTGAGGATATTGATTCAATTTACATTATTGATCCTACTCCTGATAATCCAAATCAATTTGGTTTTATAGATACGGTTAGTTGGTATAGTAACCCACAAAGTGTTTCAATTCCAATTAGCGTTATGGATGTTAGAGATACGTCTATATGGGTTGCTGCCCAGTCAGTTGATGGTTGTGGTAGAGTAGATGGAGATCATGCTAATTTTGATTTTCACCGCAACATGGACTTAGATGCTGTTTGGAATCAATGTGATTCAACGATAGATTTAAACTGGACAGGCTATCATTATTTCAATGAAGGTGGTGATGAGGTAACTTACACTGTTTATGTTGATAGTACTACAGGTGATGGTAATTTCCGTGAGATTTATTCTAGTGAAACTACTGATACCACTTATCGCCATAAGGTATATACAGGAGATATGAATTACCGTTTCTACGTAAAAGCTACGAATAGCGATAATACATTGGCTTCAAACTCAAACGTAGATGGAGATTCTGCTTACTATCAAGATGAACCACTTTATGGGTACTTGCATTACGCAACAGTAACACCAAATAAAGCAGTTGAAATTCAGATGTTGAAGGATACGGTAATTAGACAAGGTGGCTATTCAATCTACCGCGGCTCTCAAAAAGACTTGAGACAAATGCAGCGAATTGACCGAGTAGATGCAGATGGTATTTTTAAAGCTTCTACTTTTAAGTATACCGACTTTACTGCTCGCACCGACCAAATGGCGTATTATTACAAAATTATTACCGAAAATCAGTGTGGTGGAAATGTAGACACTTCAAATTTCGGTAGTAGTATTCATTTAACTATCGATGCAGATAATGAGGCATTAACGAATACCTTAAAGTGGAATGAGTACACTGAGTGGGATAGTACAGTTGCGTATTACAATATCTACAGAGGTTTTAATGGTGGAGAACCGGAAGATTTAATTGCTGTAGTAGCACCAACGGATGAACCGATGAATGTTTATGTTGATGATGTGTACGATAACACCAATGTAAAAGGTCGTTATTGCTACAAAGTAGAGGCGGTACAAGGGCCAATTAACGCTGAGTTCAAGGGTTTGATTAATTCTGCCACTTCAGTTTCAAACGAAGCTTGTGCAACTCAAAAGCCATTGTTCTACGTGCCGAATGCCTTCGCACCTGACGGGGTAAATAAAGTGTTCTTGCCAAAAGGACAATTCTTTGACTTCTCATTGTATGAGATGGCAATTTACAACCGTTGGGGAGAGCAAATATTCATTACGCGTGACGTAACTGAAGGTTGGGATGGAACCCATAACGGTGAAATTGTTCCACTAGGTTCTTATGTGTATACCATTCGCTTTAAAGATGCCGATGGAAAAGAGCATAAGCGCAAAGGAACGGTAACTGTTATTCGATAAAAAGCAGATTATTCAATACTTAAAAAAGGGCTCCCGTCGGGAGCCCTTTTTATTTTAATTAACAGCAACAGTCATGGCATAATGCTTATTTTTGCGCATCTTAAAACCACTGAGATGAGTACTTCAAATTCACAAAATCGATTTCTGCCGGAAGGCTTAACCTACGACGATATTTTGATGGTTCCTTCTTATTCTGAAGTGATGCCACGACAAGTTGATATTTCGTCGCAATTTTCGAAAAATATACGTTTAAATACGCCTATAGTTTCAGCAGCTATGGATACGGTTACAGAATCTGCTTTGGCGATAGCCATTGCCGGTGAAGGTGGAATTGGCGTTTTGCACAAAAATATGAGTATTGAACAGCAGGCAGCTGAGGTGAGAAAAGTGAAGCGCTCAGAAAGTGGCATGATCCAAGATCCCATTACCTTAAATGTAGATGCCAAAGTAGCCGATGCTTTGCGTTTGATGAAGGAGAATAGCATTGGTGGAATTCCCGTGGTTGATGATGAGCATAAATTGATTGGAATTGTAACCAATAGAGATTTGCGTTTTCAAAAGAAAATGGATGAGCCGGTAGTGAATGTAATGACGAAAGACAACATTATTACTACTCAAAAAAATACAGATTTATCAAAAGCGGAAGACATACTTCAGGAGCATAAAATTGAAAAACTTCCGGTAGTTGACAAGCAAAATAAGTTAATTGGACTGATTACTTATAGAGATATTATTAAACTAAAAGAACGCCCGAATGCTTGCAAAGACCAATACGGTAGATTGCGAGTGGCAGCTGCAGTAGGAGTTACGGCCGACGTTATGGAGCGCATTAGTGCACTTGTGGAAGTAGGTGTTGATGCTGTAATTATCGACACGGCTCACGGTCATTCTAAAGGGGTGATTGACACTTTAAAAAGAGTAAAAGAGAAATTTCAAGAAATAGATGTAGTCGTAGGAAACATTGCCACAGCAGAAGCTGCTATTGCTTTGGCTGAGGCAGGAGCAGATGCCATTAAAGTAGGGATTGGACCGGGATCTATTTGTACTACTCGTGTAATTGCAGGAGTAGGTGTTCCTCAGTTTTCTGCAGTGATGATGGTAGCGGATGCCTTAAAAGAAAAAGGTTACAAAGTGCCCGTAATTGCCGATGGGGGCTTGCGTTTTACAGGAGATATTGTAAAGGCATTAGCAGCCGGAGCAGATACAGCCATGGCAGGTTCATTATTTGCCGGAGTGGAAGAATCTCCGGGGGAAACCATTATTTACGAAGGAAGAAAATTCAAAGCCTATAGAGGAATGGGTTCTTTAGAAGCCATGCAAAAAGGTTCAAAAGATCGTTACTTCCAAGATATGGAAGACGATATTAAAAAGTTAGTTCCCGAAGGAATTAGCGGAAGAGTTCCTTTTAAAGGTTCGCTTACTGAAGTGGTGTATCAAATGGTTGGCGGAATTCGCGCAGGCATGGGTTATTGTGGTTGCAAAAGCATTGAAGAGCTTAAAACGCAATCGACTTTTATTAAAATTACCAATGCCGGTATTCGCGAGAGTCATCCGCACGATGTGAGTATTACTCGTGAGGCACCTAATTACAGCAGATAATCATTACTAAACTATATTACTAAAACTATGAATAAAGTCAAGTCATTATTATCCATTGTAGCAATTGCCGCTTCATTTATGGCAACTGCTCAAGAGAACAAAACCTTCATCGATTTTGGCGATGAAAAAGTAAGTAAAGCGGAGTTTAAACGCGTTTATTTAAAGAACAACAGCGGAGAGATGGTCAGTAAAAGTACGGTTGATGAGTACTTAGACCTTTACGTTAATTTTAAGCTTAAAGTAAAAGAAGCTGAAGCGCTAGGATTTGATACAGTAAGTGCTTTTCAAAAAGAACTAGCCGGTTATCGTAAACAATTAGCACAACCTTACCTTTCGGCAGATGGAGTAATGGAGGGCTTACAAAAAGAAGCTTATGAGCGTTTACAAGAAGAGGTAAGAGCCGCTCATATTTTAATTGCTGTTGACCCTGAAAGTTCTCCTGAAGATACTCTAAAAGCATATAAAAAAGCAGAGAAAGTTTTAAAAATATTAAAAGGTGGAGCTGATTTTGAAGCTACAGCGAAAGAGTACTCTGAAGACCCATCGGTGAAAAACAATGGTGGAGAGTTAGGCTATTTTACGGCATTTCAAATGGTGTATCCTTTTGAAACCGCTGCTTACAATACAAATGTTGGCGAAGTATCTGATATTGTTCGTACACAGTTTGGGTATCATATTTTAAAGGTGCTAGATAAGCGCCCATCGAATGGAAAAGTTTCCGTAGCACATATCTTGATTTCTACCGACCCTCAAATTAATAAAGACGGAGATGCAGAAACTAAAATTCAAGAAATTTATGATCGCATAGAAAATGGAGATCCTTTTGATGTTTTAGCCAAAAACTTTTCAGATGATACACGATCTGCTCGTCAAGGTGGTGATTTGCCAGCTTTTGGTGTAGGAAGAATGGTGCCTGAGTTTGAAGAGGTGGCATTTAGTTTAAAGGAAGAAGGGCAAGTTTCAGAGCCCTTTCAAACTCAGTATGGTTGGCACATTATTAAACTTCTTGGGAAAGAAAAGGTACAGTCTTACAAGGATATGGAGAATGAACTTTCTCAAAGAGTTAAACGAGACGGTCGTTCGAAGTTAACAGAAGGAGCAGTGCTTAGAAAAATCAAAAAGCAATATGGTTTTTCTCAGAAACTAAAAGAACGAGACGATTTCTATGAAGTAGTTGATAATAGCTATTTCCAAGGAAAATGGGATGTTAAGTTAGCGAAAAAGTTAAAGAAAGATTTATTTACTATTGGCGATAAGACGGTTAGTCAGAATGATTTTGCCAATTACTTAGATCAAACTCAAAGAAAAAGAAATGAGATTGATGTAAAAGTATTGGTGAATAATAAGTATGAAGATTTTGTTCGCCAAACTTTAATGAGCTATAAAGATGCTCGCTTGGAGGAGGAACAACCGGAGTTTGCAGCATTAATGCAAGAGTATCGAGACGGGATTTTGCTTTTTAACCTAACGGATGAAAAAGTGTGGTCGAAAGCAGTAGAAGATACTACGGGTTTAGAAGCTTTCTACGAAGCCAATAAAGAAAAGTATAAATGGGGAGAAAGAGTAGATGCTGTAGTTTATTCTGCGCTTAATAAAGAAATAGCAAAGAAAGTAAAGTCTTTGATTAAAAAGGGTTTGAGCCGTAAAGAGATTGTTGAAGAAGTTAATCAAAGCTCTCAATTAAACCTGAAAACGGAGATGAAGAAATACGAAAAGGGCAATAATGAGATTGTAGATGCTGTAGAATGGGAAGAAGGCATTTCTAAAGATATAGAAAAAGGTGGGCGACAGTTTTTTGTTCACATTAAAGAGGTGTTAGAGCCGACATACAAAACACTTGAAGATGCGAGGGGAATTATCACTTCTGATTATCAAAATCACTTGGAAAAGGAATGGATTAAGTCACTTCGAGAGAAATATGATTATTCAGTAGACTCAACAATTTTAGAAGAGCTTAAATCTGAATTGAAATAGTCCATTGAATAAGATCTTTACACATACTTTAGTTTTTACAGTCGCAGCGGTTTTTACCGCTTGCGGCTTTTTTAGTGCTAATGGCGATGAAGAAGTGATTGCCCGCGTTGGTGATCATTATCTCACTGAAGAAATGCTTTATGAATCGATTAGCTTAAAAGGAGTAGATGACAGCAGTACTTTAATTGAAAATTACATTGATAGTTGGGTAAAAGAGCAGTTATTGATTCAAAAAGCAATGCAAAATCTATCTACTGATGAAGTTAACTTTGAGAAACAGTTGGAGAGCTACCGCAACTCTCTAATCATTTATACTTATGAGAATAAGTTGGTTGAGCAAAAACTTGATACAGCGGTTAGCCAAAAGGAAGTTGAGGAATACTATGAAGATAATAAGTCAAATTTTGATCTTAGCGAAAGACTCTATAAAGGGAGATATATAAAATTGATTAATACAGCACCCGGGCAGGATAGCTTAAAGTATTGGTTGTTCAGCGAATTAGCTGATTTTAATTTAAATCTTGCCGATTACTGTACCCAGTTTGCTTCTAATTGTCAGCTTGATACAAGTCAGTGGGTACCCATTTCATCTATTTCAACTATTTTTCCTTCAAAACCTTCAACAGAATTAATAGAAGACTTAAGTTTGGGAGCCAATATTATTTCTGACAGTACAGCTACTTTGCTGCTTGATGTAAAGGCAATTATTAATGCAGGAGAAGCTGCTCCGGTAGAGTATGTAAAAGAGCAGATTAAAGGAATAATTCGCAATAAACGCCGTTTAAAGCTCATTGCAAATGCCAAGCAAGAGATTTATGAGGAGGCAACTTTGAAAAAGAAATATGATGTATATCGCTAGAGTATTGTTACTAATTAGCAGTTTGTTGCTGAGTTTATCGCTTTTGAGTCAAAAAGAAGTGGTTTTAGATGAGGTAATCGCTGTTATTGGAGATGAAACGGTTACAAAGTTTCAGTTAGAAAGCCGCTATGCAGAAATGATTAGCAAAGGAATGGATATTACGGATAACTCACGCTGTGAAGTATTTGAAGATCTGCTTTTTTCTAAAATGTTACTCAATCAAGCCAAGCTAGATAGTTTAGAAGTTACAGAAAACCAAGTGGAATCCGAATTGGATCGGAGAATGAGGTACTTTATTAATCAATTTGGTTCTCAGGAACAAATGGAAAGAACATATAAGAAAACAGTACCTCAATTAAAAGACGAATTAAGAGAGTCAGTTCGAGATCAGTTGTTAATGCAAAGCATGCAGCAAGAAATTACAGCAGAGGTAAAGGTAACTCCATCGGAAGTTGAAACATACTATAATAGCATACCAAAAGATAGTTTGCCTTTGATTAGTGCTGAAGTAGAGGTAGCGCATATTGTTAATTATGCAAAAGTTCCACGTGCTGCAGTGGAGGATGTGAAAGAACGCTTAAGGGAGTTTAAAGAACGCATTCAAGAGGGGGAACGATTTTCAACTTTGGCGGTACTTTATTCTGAAGACAGAGGCTCGGCAACTAAAGGCGGGGAAATTGGTTTTGTAGGTAGAGCAGAGGTAGAACCTGAGTTTGCCGCGGCTGCATTTCAATTAAAAGATGGACAGGTTTCGCCAATCATTGAGACCAATTATGGCTTTCATATTATTCAATTGATTGAACGAAGAGGAACAAAGATAAATGTTCGTCATATTTTGTTGAAGCCAAAATTAACTCAGGCTGCTATGGATCAGTCAAAAGAAGAGCTAGATAGCATTGCAAAGATGATTAATCAAGGAGAGTATACCTTTGAGGAAGCAGCGAGGAAATTTTCTGAAGATGATGATACAAAGAAGAATGGAGGAATTATTGTAAATCCTTACACGGCTTCATCGATGACGGCAATGGACGATTTAGAACCGGCCTTGTTTTTCGTAATTGATAAAATGGAGGAAGGAGATATTTCTGCTCCGGTTCAGATTCAGAATCCACGAAAAAAGCCGGGCTATCGTTTAATTAAGTTAATGAAGAGAACTCAACCGCATCGCGCAAACTTAAAAGACGATTATCAGAAAGTGAAAGCAGCAGCTACAAGCGAAAAGGAACAAGAAGTTTTAAAAGAGTGGATGGGAAGAACCATTGGAGATACTTACATAAAATTAGATGAGGATTACAGCAAAGGCTGTATCTTTATGCAAGATTGGACGGCAAAAAAGAATTAGACTATGACTCAAAAATACACTACAGATTCAGAGGCAGTTGATGCTTTAGTAAAAAAGTATAAAACTTTAAATGAAGAAATTGGGAAAGTTATTGTTGGTCAGGAAGAAGTGATTAGAGACTTATTGATTTCTATCTTTAGCAACGGTCATTGTTTGTTGGTGGGAGTACCCGGCTTGGCAAAAACACTCTTGGTGAATACCATTTCTCAGGTTTTGGGCTTGAGTTTTAATAGAGTGCAATTTACACCTGATTTAATGCCCTCAGATATTATTGGCTCTGAAATACTAGATGAGAATAGAAATTTCAAATTTGTTAAGGGGCCATTATTTAATAATTTAATCTTAGCGGATGAGATCAACAGAACACCACCGAAAACACAGTCGGCTTTGTTGGAATCTATGCAAGAAAAAGCGATCACTACTGGGGGAAAAACTTATCAACTGCCTAAGCCATTTTTTGTTTTAGCTACTCAAAACCCAATTGAACAAGAAGGAACTTATCCTTTGCCCGAAGCACAGCTCGATCGTTTTATGTTTAACATTTGGTTGGATTATCCTTCCTTAGAGGAAGAATTGAACATTGTTAAATCAACCACCGGAAACTTGAAAGTTCAAGTAAATAAGGTGATGGATAGTGAAGAAATTATGTTTTTTCAAGAGTTAGTGCGTAAAATTCCCGTGCCTGAAAATGTTATGGAATTTGCTGTTAAAATTTCTTCCAGCACAAGACCAAATAGAGAGCAAACTCCTGAGGTTGTCAATAAGTACCTAAGCTGGGGTGCAGGGCCAAGAGCTTCACAGTTTTTAGTTTTAGGAGCAAAATGTCATGCTGCAATTAATGGGAAGTATTCCGCAGATATTGAAGATGTAAAAGCCGTAGTTGAACCAATATTAAGACACAGAATTGTTCGTAACTACAAAGCTGAGGCTGAAGGTTACAGCATTGAAGCGATTATTGAAGAGATTGTGAAGTCGGTGAGTTAAGATAGAAACTTTACTAAGTTTTATTGGATTAATTACTCTCGTAAATCGCTCCATTTTCTAGTATAATCTCTTTTTTTTGCTTTTCAATTCGCTTTTTATCGCGCTTGCTTTTTTCTTCGTTGTCTATGAGTTTTTCAAACTCCCAATAGTCATTATTCCAACGAAAAGCATCTTGAGTTACATCGGGAAAGTAATATTCATATACACCTTCTAAGCGACTGTTCTCAGGTGCTAAGTAATCAAACTCTATGCGATCTTTTGAAGGGTTGTAATCCATTTTCATGGCATGCTGTGCCGAGTATCGAAAAACGGGTCGTAACAATCTAGCTTTACGTTCTTGTTTAAAAATTGGTGCTCCCATTTGAAGTTCGCCATTCCGGTCAAACCAAAATACTTCAATCCATTTGCGTTTTGTCAACCGATTATGGACGTCCCAGGCTAGTAAAGTATAGTATTTTCGATTAAAAGTTTCTTTACTTATGATTTTATAATAAAGCGCTTGAGGCCATTCATTAGCATTTCCTTTAAACTTTTCAAACTCCACATCAATTGTATCAACTAGTATTGGCTTTAAGATAGTGAGTTGATTTCCATGCTCACCTCTCTGAAGCATGAAACATTCGTAATTGTAGCTGCCGTCATTCATGGGCACGCTCCAATTGAATAAACGAAAAGCAGAGTCTGCAGGAGTTAATACACTCATTGAAGTGAGAGAATCAAAGGGAAAACTAAAGGCTCCCTTTTTCTGAAGTTCAGTTTTTAAAAGCGTTTTAAGTGCTTCATTGAGAGTTAAGCGTTGGTCGTCATCATCAACATTTAGTATTTGCTCAACATAACTATTTAGCTCTTGCTCGTTAAAGCCGCTTGTTTGAAAGTTTCTACTATTGTCTTGTGCAAAAGTTAAATAAAAAGAAAGAAAGAGGATAGTAAATACAAGAATTGTTTTCAAAGCAGTGGATTTTAGTCTTTAAAACTAACAAATTTTAATCCAAATTATTATTATTCAACATAGATTTTAAGTTGAATGCTGATAACTAAAGAAGTCTGTTTTGAAAATTGAGCATTAAAGGTGCATTGCCTCTTTTTTAGCTAACAATTGCTCTTCACTTTCTCTAACATCCGGATCGTCTACACAGCAATCAACCGGGCATACTGCTGCACACTGTGGCTCGTCATGAAAGCCAACACACTCCGTACATTTATCAGGAACAATGTAGTAATAGTCTAAGCTAATTGGTTCTTGAGCTTCATCGGCATCAATTTTATCGCCGTTTAACCTTGTAAACTCACCTTTTACGCCGGTTCCATCAGAAAAACGCCATTCTTCACCTCCTTCGTATATTGCATTGTTTGGACATTCAGGCTCACAAGCCCCACAATTAATACATTCGTCTGTTATGATAATTGCCATTGCGGTCTTTTTTTAGTTTGTAGTTTTGCATTTCCAAACGAACTAAATCGATTTTAGTTCGAATGAGACAAAATTAAGCTTTTAGACCGAAAATAATCTTATGCAAAATCAAAGAAAAATTGAAATTTTAAGCAGCTTAGGTAAGCTCTTTCTACAAGCATCTAATGTTCTTAAAAAGGGGAAAGAGTCAGATCATGAACTTGTAAATAAATTAGTAGAGCAAACCGCCCTAGCTAAACAACAAAACAGTTGGTTTACCGATTCCTCCATTCAAACGGCTTTTAATGCATGGGGGAATGCTTTAAACCTTGATAACTTAAATGCTTGGCTGAAAGCTTATGATTTTGATATTGAGCAGAAGAAGGTAGGTGTGATTATGGCCGGAAATATTCCTTTAGTTGGTTTACATGATGCTTTAAGTGTATTAATTAGTGGACACGAATTACATGCAAAGCTTTCTTCTAAAGACCGTGTTTTAATGGAAAGCGTTTTATTTATATTAGGGGAAATTGGAGAAGAGTGGAAATCAAAAATAAAGCTGGTTGAACAGCTAAAAGAAATAGATGCGCTAATTGCCACCGGAAGCGACAACAGTGCTAGATATTTTGAGTATTATTTTAGAAATCAAAAAAAGTTGATTCGAAAAAATAGAACTTCTATTGCCGTATTAGATGGAAATGAAAGCAAAGAACAATTAGAAGGTCTAGCTAAAGATGTTTTTACCTATTTTGGTCTAGGTTGTAGAAATGTTACTAAGGTTTATATTCCTGAAGGCTTTGATAAAGATCGTTTATTTGAAGCCTTTTTCTCATGGAAGGAGATCATTAATCACAATAAATATGCTAATAATTACGACTATAATAAAGCGGTTTATATGCTTAATAAGGTTGAATTAATTGAAAATGGCTTTTTACTTTTAAAGGAGGACGAAAATTTACATTCCCCGGTAGGAGTATTATTTTATGAAACATACGCTGATTGGGAAGTTCTTAAAGATAAATTGTCAAGTAGGGAAGAGGAAATTCAAACCATTGTTTCGCACTTAAATGAGGCTACACATACGCCATTTGGTAAAGCTCAAACACCTGAATTGTGGGACTATGCTGATAGCGTAGATACCTTGGCATTTTTGCAGGAAGTGTACAAAAAAACGATTTGATTAGTTCAGTATTTCTTATCTTGTACAAAAATAAAAAAATGAGATTTATCCTACTTTTAGCCATAGTTGTCAGCCTTAGTGTTTCCTGCAAAAGCAAAAAAGTACAGAGTAAAGTAGTTGAAAAAGAGGCTGTAAAGGTGATTGAAAAAGAGTCAACTCCATTTATTGAGCAAGCTAAAAAAGATCTGCCCGACTCCTTGGTTGTTCGGCTTCAAAGAACAGCCTGCTTTGGTAGATGCCCTATTTACACTTTGAGTTTTTACAAAGATGGAACAGCTATTTACAAAGGAGAAAAGTGGGTAGAAAAGGAAGGACTTTATAAAGGTAGAGTCTCAGAAAGTAATTTGAATAACATTATTAGTAAAGCAAAGAAAGTCGGATTTTATGAAATGGATAATCAGTACGACAATGAATATGTAACTGATTTGCCCTCCACTATTACAACTATAAAAGAGGAGTCGGGTTTTAAAGTGGTAGCAAATAGATATGAAGGTCCGGAATTATTATATGAATTAGAGAAGTTGATTGACGAAGTTGCAGATTCAATTGAGTGGGAAAAAATTGAGTCTAAAGAAAAGATGAATGATAAACAATAAGTGCGATTTGAGGTTTTATTGATAAATTTAATCTATGGCAATCGACTTAGGAGATACAATACCGGAATTTGAACTACTAAACCAAAATGGAGAAAACGTAAAAATTTCACCAAAGTCTGATAAGGTTAGAGTCATTTACTTTTATCCAAAGAACAATACAAAAGTTTGTACTGATCAAGCTTGCAGCTTTAGAGATTGGTATGATGATTTATTGGATTACGGTTGTAAAGTGATTGGTGTAAGCAGCGATAGTGTAGAATCACATAGTTCTTTTTCTAAACAACACAAGCTAAACTTTACTTTACTTAGTGACCCTGATGGAAAAGTTAGAAAAATGTTTGGTGCTACTAAACTCTTTGGTTTAATCCCCTCTAGAAAAACTTTTGTAATTGATGAAAATGGAAAAGTAATTTACACTTTTGATGCTTTATTTGAATCAGATAAGCATGTTAAAAATGTATTAAATCATCTTAAATCAGGAAAATAGAACCTATTCGTTTAGTAGTTTCTTAATATCTTTATTTGCACCATAAATGACCATAATGTCATTTTCTTCTAAAACAGTTTTTGGTGAAGCTACTCCTTGAACTTTGTTTTCATCTTGTTTAAGACCCAGTAAGTTTTTACTTTCTTCCTTTTTAATAGTAGTCAATACAAGTAAGTTGTGCTTCCTTCTAAAACTCAACTCTTGAAGGCTTTTACCAACGTACTTTTGAGGAACATTTACTTCAACTATACTATACTGACCGCTTAATTCGAAAGAATCTACTACGCCACGAAGACAGAGTCTTTTTGCCCAACGTTCAGCGGTTTCCTCTTCCGGATGAACAATGTCATCAACACCTATTGCTTGCAAAACTGTTTCGTGCAGTGGAGTTATAGCTCGACTAATTAAACGCTTTACTTCGAGGTTTTTTAATACTGCGGTAGTCATGATGTTGGCTCCTTGGTCTTCTCCAATGGCAACAATTACAATATCTGTATCTTTTAAAGGTAGACCTGAAACTATTATTTCATCTGTTGAGTCTAAGCAAACTGTATGCGATATTTTTTCTTTAAAGGCATCTACTTTGTTCATATCATTATCTACTCCAATAACTTCATTGCCTTGCTCCGTTAGTTTTTGACCTAATGATGAACCGAAGTTTCCCAATCCAAATATGATAAATTTCATTTGTCTATAGCTTAGTTTATAAGTATTTCTTCTTTTGAGTAACGATAATTTTTGTATTTCATTTTTCTCAGAATGGCAATTAATAACGAAAGCATTCCCACCCTTCCAACAAACATTAAAGCAATGATTACTAATTTACTGCCCATGCTTAGTTGGTGAGTTATTCCAACACTTAAACCTACAGTACTGTATGCTGAAAAACATTCAAAGGCAATACTTAATAAATCTTTTTCAGGATCTAAAAAGGCAATGGCAAATATTCCGCTTCCTATGGCTACCAATGAGAGAGAAATAATTGCAAATGCTCTCCTAACTGACATGTCAGAAATCTCTCTCCTAAAGATCTCTATTCGTTCTTTACCTCTTGCTAAGCTCCAAAAATTAAGTGTTGCAATAGCAAATGTACTGGTTTTTATACCACCGCCTGTAGATGCCGGAGAGGCACCAACCCACATAAGTAAAAAAATAAGCATTAATGTTGAAAAGTGTAATCCGCCCATATCAACATTGTTAAATCCGGCAGTTCTGGGGGTTGCGGCATTAAACAGAGATACTACTATTTTGCCGTAATAAGAATGCTCAGCTAAAGTATTGTTGTATTCAAAAATAAAAAACACAGCTGTACCCACGAATAGTAAAACTCCAGTCGTAATTAATACAATTCTAGAATTGAGGTTCAATACCCAGGGGGTAATGTGTTTTTCGCGATCTAAACCCAAAACAAATGGGATAAACCTCTTTGTAATGATGTATTTTATGTATTTGTACAAATTAAAAACAATAGGAAACCCGAGTCCACCAATTATAAATAAACCTAATATCACTATTTGTAATGGATAGTTAAATCGAAACCCAATGTCGTATAAACTCGACGAAAGAGTTGAGAAGCCTGCGTTACAAAAAGCTGAAATAGAATGAAAAACGGCAAAGAATGTTTGATCTATGGAGGAGGGTAGAAGGCTAAAGTCTAAAAAGGAAAAAATTAAAAGAGCTCCTATCACTTCAATTAATAAAGTTATGAAAATGATTCTTTTTAATGTTTCGTAAACCTCCCCTAGTTTGTCTGAATTAGTCATGTCTCTCAACATGAGCTGGTTTTCGTATGATGTGCCTCCTTTGAAAAAATAACCAAAGTAGCTGGCAAAAGTCATTATTCCTAAACCGCCTATTTGAATTAGAGCCAATATAACCGACTGACCAAAAAGAGTAAAATAGCTTCCTGTGTCAACTACAATTAAACCTGTAACACAAACAGCAGAGGTTGATGTAAACAAGGCATCTATAAATCTAATTCCTTCATGTGTTGCATTAGGTAACATGAGCATACCCGCACCTAGAATTATAATACTCAAGAAACTTAAAACAAACAGTTGAGCAGGGTTCAATACAGAACGGCTAAATTGAATTTTTAGCGCTGAATACTCTCGAATAAAAACAAGAATTAATGCGCTGTAAAGCAGTCCTTTTCGATCTAAAAATGTTAGGTATTGATTGTCAGCCTCGGGTTTGTATTCTATATATATTAAGCTGATAAATAAAGTAATACTCAATAAATCAAAGAGTAAAACAGTGAACCGAGGTCGCTGCATTTTTCGAATGTAGCGAGCTGTTGTTGAAATTACGCCCATTGCAAGTGTAAGGGTGTAGAGTTGGTGAAGTAGCTCGTCTTCCCAAGAGCTTTGATTAAATCCAAAGTCGTAAACAATTCCGATAAAGCAAATCAAACTTAGCCAAAAGGGACCAAATTGTAAGATTTTACTTAATGCTTCTTTTAAGTTCAATGAAATATTGCCTTTTTGTTGGGCAAATGTCTGCAAATAATATTAATTTACCTCTTTTTCCGTTTAAAGCCATACGGACAATGTTTGCAACCGTTTTGGCAGCAGTAGCCTCTTTTCAGGTGATACTTTTCTGTGAAAACGATGTATCCTTCCTTGCTGAGGTAATAATCTTCTTTGTCGTACTTATCTTTGATAGAAAAACCGTCCATAATTCTGCAAAGTTAATGAACTTAGCCCCATTCGAAAATGGAGATTATGCAAGAGCTGTTAAATATTCCCTCACCTAGCCATCTGTTGAATAGTGAATTGCTTAATAATAAACAGTTAAAGCTGTGGGTAAAAAGAGATGATTTAATTCATAAAGATATCTCCGGAAATAAGTGGAGAAAATTGAAGTACAATATTGAAGCTGTAAAAAAGCAAGGTGATAAGCAATTGTTAACTTTTGGTGGTGCATACTCTAACCACATTGCGGCAACAGCAGCAGTCGGAAAAGTGGCCGGCATTAAAACAATTGGAGTGATTAGAGGGAACAAATTTAGTTCACTTAATTCAACACTTTCTTGCGCAAAAGAAAATGGGATGTGCCTACATTTTGTTAGTCGGAATGAATACAAGAGAAAAAACGAAGATGAATTTTTAAAGATGTTAAAAGATGAATTTGGACCTTATTTTTTAGTTCCTGAAGGTGGTTCAAATGAAAATGGAGCTTTGGGCTGCGCTGAAATCCTTGCGGAAGAAAATGAAGAGTACGATTTTATTTGCTGTGCAGCCGGAACCGGAACAACAGCTTCCGGCATTCTTAACGCTTTAAATGAGAACCAAAAATTGTTAGTATTTCCTGCTTTAAAGGGAGGAGATGGGTTGAAATCCGATATTCTTAGTTATTTTAATAATGCAAATATAGAGAGTCAATTGCAAATGATAAACGACTATCATTTTGGTGGCTATGCTAAAATTAAGCCTGATTTAGTTGACTTTACTAACTCCTTTTATGAGGCTCATCAACTACCTTTGGATTTAATTTATACAGCTAAAATGATGTATGGCTTGTATGATTTGATTCAGAAAGACTATTTTCCTAGACAATCAAAAATTTTATTTATTCACAGTGGAGGTTTACAAGGTAATGAAGGATTTAAGAACAAAGGAATTAAATTAATCTTTTAACACTAAGAAGCCATTGTTAATATCTTGTGAATTACTGTTGATAATATACCAAATGCTGCGTTAATTTTGTAGTTATAGTTATTAACAGTTGTTCACAAATGCGAGTTTTAAGTACATTTTTAATCTTTTTTATTGGGTTACCACTCTTTGCGCAACCATCTGAGAGAAGAATTAGCAGGGCAGAATACATTGAAATCTATAAAGACGATGCTATTCGGGAGATGAAGCGAAGCGGTGTTCCAGCGAGTATTACTTTAGCTCAAGGAATACTGGAGTCGGGGGATGGTAACTCACCATTAGCCAGAAAGGCAAACAATCATTTTGGAATAAAATGTCACAGCGACTGGAAAGGAAAAACGTACCACCAAGACGATGATGCCAAAGATGAATGCTTTCGCAAATACAAAAATGTTTTAGAGTCATATCATGATCATTCTGAGTTTTTAAAGAAGAAACGCTATGCCTTTTTATTTGAATTAAAACCAACTGACTACAAAGGTTGGGCTAAGGGGTTAAAAAAAGCAGGCTATGCAACCAATCCTCGATATCCTCAATTATTGATAAAAATTATTGAAGATAATAACTTGCATCAATACGACTTAGCAAAAGCACCGAAAAAGGAAGAGGGTAAAAAGCTGTGGAAAGAAAAAGAGGAGAATGCAACAACCATTAAAAGTGAAATTGCCGGAAGAAGAGGTAGTCACCCTGTGAAAATGCACGACAATAATATTCGTTACATTGAAGTGAAGCCTGAAGATGATTTTGAAAAAGTGGCCAATGAGTTCAATATGGGCTTATGGCAATTATACAAATACAATGATTGGGACAAAGAAGAGGCTCTTTTTGAAGAGGGAATTCTGTATTTACAACCAAAACGCAATAAAGCTCAAGAGGACTATCATTATGTAGCCACCGGAGAAACAATGTGGGATATTTCTCAGAAATACGGCATAAAGTTGAAGAAGCTTTATCGTAAAAACCGCATGGAAAAAGGTGAGCAACCTAAAGTGGGTGAGAAGTTGTATTTAAGAAAGAAGAAACCGAGAGAATAGTTTTAATAGAGTTTAGAGACAAGACCGCTTCGCTGCAAGAAGCAAGAAATTAGAGGTTTTGCATCAATAGACTGCGAAGAGTGAACTAATTCTCGCCTCAGCGAGATAAGTTTCAAGGTTTCATGTCTCACCTTTCATATTTTAGAGAAGTGCCTAAAGTACTTGAAGTTTGAAGTTGTTTTTTAAGAGTTTAGAATATAGAGAATAGACCGCTGCGCTGATAGAAGAGAGGTTAAATTGGATAAAGGATAAAAGCTTAAGGATGAAGGAGAAAGTTTCAATGTTTCCGCTTTCATATTTCATATTTTTCAAAGCCCTGAAAGGGCGATATATAATAGCCCGGTACTTTAGTGCCGGGAAAGAATAAAGAAACAATTAAACTTTTGGCGGCATTTTGTACCAAAATGATGACAAAAGTGAGGTATAGAATACTAAACTTTAAACATTAAGAACATGAAGGGTTTAAGGAAGTCATTAAGTTTTTAGAAGCAAATTATAGTTAGAAAAGAGAGTTAAAAGTTGGTTGAATATCAAGCACTCAAATAATTTCCATCTCAACTAAACCCTTATTTTGCCTTCACTTTTAAGGGTAAAAAGACAATCAAATTTAGGCATTGACAGCTTACAAAGTTCTTAATTCTTCACTCTTAATTGACAATTAATATTTTAAGATTAAAAACTTCTTTACCATTTCCAACCCATCGTCAGCATAATTTGATGATGACGATTATCGATTAATGCTTCTGAGGGGACACTTTGGTATAATTGACTCATCGTTTGCCAATCGCTTAACATATAAGTTAAGTCGATGTTGTAGTTTTGGCTTCTAAATCCGGCACCCAATGAATAGGTTTTTCGGTTTTCATCCGGTCTGAATTCCAATTCATTTGATTGGTAGGGGTTGTCTTCGTATCGAAAACCGGCTCGAACCACAAATGGTTCTGCGCGCACTTCAGCACCTACTCTAATGTTATGTGTGTTTTTTAAAGTGTTTCTAATTTCAATATTTCTATCTGAATAATCAAACTCATAACGTCTTTTGTCATCAAACTTTGCTTGAGAATAGTCTACGTATTCATATTCTATATTAAACAATCCAATATTTTTGAACACATAAGCCAAACTCGCCATATAACGCATGGGGGTGCGAAGCTTGTATTTATACGTACTAATAACTTCTTCTTCTCCTTCGTAGCCATCAGCAAAGAGCGAATTAGCGTAAAAGCGGTATTCTTCAGTTAAGTTATAAAAGTTAGGTGAATGAACCGCTGCTCCTAAGCGAATACTTTCATTGACTTTGTATATTGCTCCTAATTTAAAATTAAAGGCTGTTCCACTAGTTAATAAATCTCTATTTTCATGATACTCGGTACTTAAAAATTCATCATCTCTTGCAATTGGGTCATAAGTATAGTATTCGGAGTAAGTTTCATTTTGTTCATACCTTAAACTAGACAAACCAATATTTGCACCTAAATACAGTCTATCTTGATAATTTCCCCCAAAAGAGATGAAAGTCTCACTTTGATGACCGCTGACTTCTCTTGAATACTCTTGTTCTACATTAGAAAGATCTGAAAAATCTATAGCACTTTCGTAACCTGTTAATGTAGTGTCTCCATTTGAAATTTCATATACGGGATTTACCATATATAGCATATATGCTTGCGATGGGCCAAAATCATAAGCATAGGAAGCAACTGCTTCTTCGGTAGCATAAGGCATTGCATTGTTTAGTGTATTCACATAATCATCAATAATGGAAGATTGATTTAAAGAGTTTCCTTTAATTCGTTGATTATTGTGGAAATTATTTATTCTATTATGACCAATGGCAAATGAATAGTTTTTCCAGCCGTTTTGATTGCCTTTGTACGAACCTACATAACCAATATTTCCAATGTTAAAATTGGCTCTGCTGTCTTGGCTAAAGCTGTTATTGTATAAACTTTCATTGTCTCTTATGGAAAGAGCCGTGGTGAAGGTAAACTCAGAGTTTCTATAAACTCCAGTTGCTGCCGGGTTTACAGAGATAGCTGATAAGTCTCCACCGAGTGCTCCAAAAGAGCCACCCATGGCGTTAAATCTTGCTGTACCCAAATTCTGCATTCTGGAAAAGCGGAGCGCATCTGTATAGTTTTGTGCAAAAGCTCCAAGGCTTGCTATAATCAAGCTATAGGTTAAAATATATTTTTTCATTTTTCTCTGATTAAATATTATCGTCTAGATGGTCTAGTTGATCTACTTGGTGCACTTCCTCCGCTGCGGCTACCTCCACCGCCTGATGGGCGGTAGGAGGGGGTGCTGTTATATGAAGGTCGGCTTTTATTGTACGAAGGACGACTTTGTTGAGGTTGAGCTTGCGGTCTCGCCTGAGGCTGAGTCTGCGGTTGCCTACTTGGTCGGCTGTAGCTATTGCTTCTGCTTGGACGGTTATACGAAGGTCGACTGTAAGACGGCCTGCTGTAGCTCGGTTTACTCTCTGGTCTTGTGCTAGACGTACTTGGCCTTGTAGAAGGCGTATTGCTTGGCGTAGAAGATGGAGAATAGTTTCTGCTCGGACGCTCAGTAGGGCGATTGGCAGGCTCTCTGCTCGGTTCCGGTCTGCTGTAGTCAGAAGGACTACGCTCGATTTTATACTTCTCCGGTGTTACATTCCTAGCCGGTCTTTCTTGAGTAGGTTCGTCTTTTGGTTGAACTTTTGGTCGTGCCGAAGGAGTTGTACTTCCTCTATTCTCATCTCGGCTACCACCACGATCTGGACGAGTACCAATTTTCTCATTATTTTCTTTTTCTCTCAAAGAAGCTCCACTTGAACGACTCTCTCTTGTTGTTGTAGTTCCGGCTCTTCGGTATGTGTTTGAACCACTGTTTCCTCTCGGAGTGCTTACTCTACGAACACCACTGTTACTTTCGCCGCTGCTGCCGCCTCCAACAAAACCGCTTCCGTAGTAGCCATTGTAAAATCCGTGATTATAACCATGAGCATAACCCATGCCGTAGCTTCCATAACCAAAGCCATATTCATAGCCAAATCTATTCCAAGGATTCCAAGGGTTCCATGCATTGTATCCCCAAAAAGGATCATAAAATGGGTCGTGAAAAGGGTGGCGGTATCTCCAAGGAGAATAACCATAACCGTATCCAATTCCAAAACCTACATTCCATCCACTCCAACTATTGTAGCCAAAGCTAATTCCGGTTCTTGGGTAAGGATTCCAAAAGTTGTAACCACCATATAAAGTAGGTTGCACAAAAAATGGATCATAAGTATAAATAATTCTGTCTCGAACATAAGGGTCGTAAGTGTTAATACTTCTAACCGGAGAGTTAATGCGATTTAATGTTTCGGCATACTCCTCATCATAGTATTCAGTGTCGCCATTGTTGTTATAATTATTAATGGTCACATTCGACTTGTCTTCCGTTTGGTTATTGTCTGCGCGCTCTTGTTCTGTATAACGGTTGTCGTATATGCTCTGAGGATAGTCGTTAGATTGACCCTCTTCATTGTATCTGTTTGGATAACTCCTGTCGTATTGAATTTGATCGGTTTTATTAAAATCTTCACGAGGATCTTTTTTTACCTTATTAATAGGGTCGTTAGAGGGTTTGTAATATACATCATCATAGGCATAAGGCGTATATGAAGTTGAACAAGCTGTAATAAATCCTACAGTAAAAAGAAGACTAAATAATTTAACGAAGGTTTTCATAGCGCGTATTTTTATATTTGTTGAATAGTTCGACGGCAATAATTAATACTTTTGTCAAACATTCACACGCAAAATATCAAATTCTATACCACAAATTATGTCAAAAGGACTTTGCAGTAGAAAAGAGGATTATTCCAGATGGTACAACGAGATCGTAGAGCGAGCTGACTTGGCTGAGCATTCAGCAGTTAGAGGTTGTATGGTGATTAAGCCATACGGTTACGCTATATGGGAAAAAATGCAGCAACAGCTGGATAAGATGTTTAAAGAAACCGGGCATACAAATGCTTACTTTCCATTGTTTGTTCCAAAAAGTTTGTTTGAGGCAGAAGAGAAAAACGCAGAAGGCTTTGCTAAAGAGTGTGCTGTTGTGACTCATTACCGCTTAAAAAATGATGAAGATAATCCGGGTAAGCTGAAAGTTGATGAAGAGGCAAAATTGGAAGAAGAGTTAGTCGTTCGACCTACTTCTGAGGCTATTATTTGGAACACATATAAAGGCTGGATCCAATCTTATAGAGATTTGCCGATTTTGGTGAATCAGTGGGCAAATGTAGTGCGGTGGGAAATGCGTACACGACTGTTTTTACGAACAGCAGAGTTCCTTTGGCAAGAGGGGCATACAGCTCATGCAAGCAAAGAAGAAGCTTTAGAGGAAACTAAGATGATTTTAGATATTTATGCTGAATTCGCTGAAAAGTTCATGGCAATGCCGGTCATAAAAGGAGTAAAGTCAGAGAGTGAGCGCTTTGCAGGTGCAGTTGAAACTTATTGTATTGAATCGCTTATGCAAGATGGTAAAGCATTGCAAGCCGGAACTTCACATTTCTTAGGTCAAAACTTTGCCAAAGCATTTGACGTAAAGTTTGCTTCACAAGAAGGTAAGCAAGAATATGTTTGGGCAAGTTCTTGGGGAGTTTCAACAAGGTTGATGGGAGCGTTAATCATGACCCATTCCGATGATCAAGGATTGGTGTTGCCACCAAATTTAGCGCCTTTTCAAGTGGTTATGGTCCCAATTTACAAAGGCGAAGAGCAAAGAGAAACTGTTGTAAATCGACTAAAGGAAATTAAAAAAGAATTGGAGGCTGCAGGAGTTTCTGTTAAACTCGACGATAGAGATACGCACAAGCCGGGTTGGAAATTTGCAGAATATGAGTTAAAAGGAGTGCCGCTTCGTTTGGCAATGGGCATGCGAGATATTGAGAACGGGAACATTGAAGTAGCTCGAAGAGATACCTTGGAGAAAAAAGTGTACGAGCAAAAAGACCTAGCAAATAAGGTAAAACACCTTTTAGAAAATATTCAAGACAACTTATATCATAAATCAATTGATTTTAGAGAAGAGAATTCCCACAAAGCTGACAGTTACGAAGAGTTTAAAAAGCTCATTGAAAAGAAAGGAGGCTTTGTATATGCGCATTGGGACGGTACAGCAGAAACAGAAGAGTTGATTAAGAAAGAAACCAAAGCAACCATTCGTTGTATACCTTTGAATCAAAAAGAGGAAGAAGGAAAATGTGTATATTCCGGAAAACCTTCTAAAGGAAGAGTGATTTTTGCCAAGGCTTATTAAAATTTCAGTTATGGATCAGAAAACCAAAAAAAGCTTTCAAGAAATTGTTGAGCGAGTTCAAAGCAAAGCTTCGCTAAAACAAGCTATTTACAGGAATACTTTAGAAAGCTTTGAAAGGTTTAAAGCTTGCGGAGAAGAGTTAGTTGAAAAGTTGAGGACTAAAATGGATACTTTCGACAAAGACGTACAAATAGAATATAAAGAAATCGGAGAGTTTGAGTTTCAAATTAAGGTAGGGGGAGACGTAATTTTGTTTTATATGCACTCCAATGTATTTGATTTCGATCCCTCGCATCCGATTAAACAGTCAGCTTATGTAAAAGAAGAGGCTAGTCGTTCTTATTGTGGAGTGATTAATATTTACAACTTTCTTTCAGATTCATTTAAGTATAGCCGATATGAAGATAGCGGTTATTTAATCGGACGAACGTTTATCAATAAAGACAAGCACTTTTTTATGGAGGGCAAGCGACAATTGAATTTCATTTACAACAACTTTGTGAATGACACCATTGATAAAGCCTGTATTCGAGAGGTGATTCACCATGCAATTTTGTATTCGATGGATTTTGATTTGTTTACGCCGCCATACAGACATGTACAAGAAATGAGCGTAGGGCAGCTGCTTCAGGAGGCTTCAGGAATGAGAATGAAAACTTCAAAACGATTGGGTTTTCGCTTTAGCTTTGACGATGGAGAGGGCGAAAATCAGTTTCCGACCTAAATTATCTGCGAAATAAAATTGAAAAATAAGGGCTTATAAAAAAGAGTAAAAAAAGTTTGAAAAAGTCTTGCACCAATAAAAAGATTTCTCTTACATTTGCACTCCCAAAATTGGGAAACAAAAACGGTCCGTTCGTCTAGGGGTTAGGACGCCAGGTTTTCATCCTGGTAACAGGGGTTCGATTCCCCTACGGACTGCAAAACGAAATTAAACAGTTAATAACACTATGGCTAATCACAAGTCAGCTTTAAAGCGCATCAGACAGAGTAGAAAGAGAAACTTGCACAATAGATATTATGCAAAAACTACTCGTAATGCAATCTCTGAATTGCGTAGTTCTACTGATAAAAAAGAAGCAGAATCTAAGCTTCCATCTGTAATCAGTATGATTGATCGCTTAGCAAAGAAAAACATTATTCATAGTAATAAAGCGGCTAACTTAAAGTCGAAGTTGACGAAACACATTGCCACTTTGTAAGAATTAATTGGTTAAAAAATTAGTGAAGGTTAGTCGAAAGGCTAACCTTTTTTTGTGACTAATTTTTTAATTTTGAGAAAACACATTTGTTATGAGTACTACAGCAGAACACGACGCTCGAATAGCAAAGTTGACTTTTGCATCTGTTTATCCGCACTACATTACTAAAGTTGAAAAAAAAGGAAGAAGTGTGGCTGAGTTAAATCAAGTGATTGAATGGCTCTGTGGTTTTGATGAAACTCAAATAGAATCGCTGATCCAAGAAAAGGTAACATTTAAAGAGTTCTTTTCTCGTGCTAAACTAAATCCCAATGCCGGTTTAATAAAAGGAGTTATTTGTGGTTACAGAATTGAAGAAATTGAAACTCCTTTAACAAGGCAAGTAAGATACTTGGATAAAGTTGTGGATGAATTGGCGAAGGGCAGGAAGTTGGAAAAGATAATGAGGGAAGAATAAAAAAAGCCACTCATCTGAGTAGCTTTTCTTTCATGAAAAATTATTTGTTTCTATTTCATTTCAACCTCTGCATCAACATTCCAAAGCACAAAACTCCAAATGTCTGCCCACTCTTCAATGGTTTTTGAAGTAGGTTTGCCTGCACCATGCCCGGCATCTACATCAATTCGAATTAATACAGGGTTTTCCCCCTTGTGCTTGTCTTGCAAGGCTGAGATAAACTTGAAAGAATGTGCCGGAACTACACGATCGTCGTGGTCAGCAGTGGTAACCATTGTAGCCGGGTATTCAACACCTTCTTCAATGTTGTGTAAAGGAGAATAAGCATAGAGATTCTCAAAACTCTCCTTGCTTTGCTCGCTGTCGCCATATTCTCCGGCCCATGCCCAACCAATGGTAAACTTGTGATAACGCAACATATCTAAAACACCTACTCCGGGTAAGGAAACAGCCATTAAATCCGGTCGTTGGGTCATTACAGCACCGGCTAATAAACCACCATTTGAACGCCCGTGAATCGCAAGCTTTTCAGAAGAAGTATAATTGCTGTCGATTAAAAATTCTGCAGCAGCAATAAAATCATCGAAAACATTTTGCTTGTTAAAACGCCAGCCTGCTTTATGCCATTCTTCGCCGTATTCGCTACCACCGCGTAAATTAGCAACAGCATAAATCCCTCCTTGCTCAAAAAATACAGCATTTCGAGCAGAGTAGGAGGGTGTAATGCTAATGTTGAAACCTCCATAACCATATAAGAAAGTAGGGTTACTACCGTCCATTTTAATTCCCTTTTTATGTGTAATAAACATAGGAATCTTTATGCCGTCTTTACTGCTGTAAAACACTTGTTTAGTTATGTAGTCTTCACTTTTAAAGTCGGTTGTTGGCTTAAAGTAAAGGCTTGACTCATTGTTTTCTATATCGTAACTATAAATACTCGTTGGTTGAGTGTAAGATGTGAAGGAATAAAACGCTTTGTTTTCTTCCTTATCGCCACTAAAAGAAGCCATTCCAATACCAGGTAATTCAATATCGTATTGGTAATTTCCATCTAAATCGTAAACTTCTAATTTGCTTTTAACATCTTTCATATATGAAGCAAATAACTTACCGCCTGCAAGTTCAGCTCCTCTTAATACATATTCTTTTTCAGGAATGAGTGTTTCCCAATTGCTCTTTGAAGGATTTTTTATATCCATTATACATAATCGACCGTTTGGGGCTTCAAAATTGGTTTCAACTAAAAACTTTCCGTCACCCAAATGATCAATCACAGAGTGGTCGTTATCAAAATCGTCGACTATGGTAGTTAGTTCGCCATCAGTTTCTAGATTTTTTATTTTAAGTCCATTTCCATTAGTAGATTCTGATGTACTAACAATCAAATACTTTTCGTCATCTGTAACGCCCGCACCAACATTTCTAAGGGGATGTTTTTCATCTCTGTAAACCAATTTGTCATCGGCTTGTGTAGTTCCAATTTTATGGTAATAAACACTGTGAAATTCATTTTTTGCTGAGTAGTCTGATCCATTTTCAGGAGCTTCATAAGCACTGTAATAAAATCCATCAGCTTTCCAACTGATACCGCTAAATTTTACGTATTTAATAATGTCTTCAAGTTCCTCTTTAGTTTCTAAATTCATGGTGTGAATTTCTACCCAGTCAGAACCTGCATGTGAGATTCCATAAGACATATACTGTGCATCTTTGCTAAAACCTAAACCATTAATGGCAGTAGTTCCTTCATCTGAAAGTTTATTTGGGTCTAATAATACTTCTGCTTCAGCGTCTAAGCTTTTTTGATAGTATAAAACACTTTGGTTTTGAATGCCATCGTTTTTAAAGAAAAAGTAAAATTTTCCTCTTTTAAAAGGAGTGCCCAAACGTTCGTAATTCCAAAGTTCAGTTAGGCGATTTTCAATTTGATCTCTATATGGGATTTGAGCTAAATAGTCAAAAGTTACTTTATTTTGAGCCTGAACCCATTCCGCAGTTTCTTTAGAAGTGTCGTTTTCCAACCATCTGTATGGATCGGCGACTTCTGTTCCAAAGTAATTGTCAACAATACTATCTTTTTTTATTTCCGGATAAGGTTTTAATTGTATTTCTTTCTTTTCAGTCTTTTCTTCTTTCGGAGCTTGACAAGCTGCTAAAAGGATACTTAGCGAAATGTATGTGATTTTTTTCATGTTTATAATTTTAGCTACCAAACATAATCATTTTGCATTTGATTCAATTACCTTTACTGCCAATTGTGTTTTAAATTAATTGGATGAGTATGAAAAGAATTTTAGGTCTTTGCTTAGCACTTGTTTTAATAGCATGTGATAATAAGAATGATAAAAAAACTACTGAAAAAGTAGTTGATCATGATGTTGAATTTGAAGAGTTTAAATCTCAATTTATTGAAGAGCTTTGGAAGGAAAACCCCATTTGGGCATCTTATGAGGGCTTTCATAGTTACGATTCTATATTGCCTATTCCCAATGAAGTTAACCGACAAAAAAGCTTGAGTTTTGCGAAGAACATGCAAAATGAATTGAATCAATTTAATGAAAAAGACTTGAGTGACTTAAATAGAATCGATTGGTTTATGATTCGTGACTATTTAATGTCGATTGAATTTTTTGAGAAAGAATTTAAAAGCTATGAATGGAATCCGGCTAGTTATAATTTAGGGGGAGCTTTTTTTCAAGTAATTAATTATAGAAAAGAGCCATTGAACAAAAGATTAAAAAACATTCAGTTAAAACTAAAAAATGTAGATGCTTATTATAAGGCGGCAAAAGCAAATCTAAAGAGTCCAACAAAAGTTCACACAGAACTAGCCATAGAACAATTAGAAGGTTCCAAATCCATTTTCGAGAAAACCTTAATCGATTCCTTAGCGGTAGCTGAACTTGAGGTAGAGTTTAAAAATCAATTTAAGAAATCAATTGAGAGTGCGGTAAAATCTATAGACGATTATGTTTTATATTTAAAAGACGATCTCTTGCCTAATCTGCCTGAAGATGATGACTCCTTTAGAATAGGGAAGGAGCTGTTTGAAAAGAAATTTCAACATCAGATTCAATCAGCATATTCTGCCGAAGAGGTTTTTAAGGCGGCGGTGGAAGAAAAAAACAGACTCCACGATCAGATGTATCGTTTGTCGGATATGCTTTGGGAGAAATATTTTGGTGAGAAGGAAAAACCCGGAGTTATTTTAGAGCAAATTCAAATGGTGATTGATGAAGTGAGTAAAAGTCATGTTCACAGAGATTCTTTTATAACAGCTATTCGTCAGCAAATTCCTGAATTAGAAAAATTTGTTATTGATCATGATTTACTAACACTTGATCCAAACAAACCATTAGTGGTTAGAGAAACTCCGGAATATATGCGAGGAGTTGCAGGTGCTTCCATTTCTGCACCCGGCCCGTATGATCAAGATGCAGAAACCTATTACAATGTAACGCCACTCGATCATTACTCTGAAGAAGAAGCTGAGAGTTACTTGAGAGAGTACAATGATTATGTGTTACAAATTTTAAATATTCATGAAGCAATTCCGGGTCATTATACTCAATTGGTTTATAGTAATCAGTCGCCTAGTATGATTAAAAGTATTCTCGGTAACGGAGCAATGATTGAAGGATGGGCGGTTTACACCGAAAAAATGATGTTGGAAGCCGGATATGGTGGCGACCATTTAGAAATGGGATTAATGTACTACAAATGGAACTTGAGAACGGTATGTAATACAATTTTAGATTATGGAGTTCATGTTCATGGTTTTACTGAAGAGGATGCTATGGGTTTGTTGATGAAAGAAGCTTTTCAGCAAAAGTCTGAAGCAGTCGGTAAGTGGCGAAGAGCACGACTAAGTCAAGTGCAACTTTGTAGCTATTTCACAGGTTATTATGAAATTATGCAATTGAGAGATGAAATGAGAGAAGTTTTAGGAGAGGATTTTGACTTGAAAGAGTTTCACGAAGAATTTTTAAGTTATGGTAGTGCTCCTGTTAAGTACATTCGTATGTTAATGCTTGAAAATGCTAAAAATAAAGAGATTAAATCTGCTGCATAATATTTAAATTAGCTTTAAATAAAACAATGTCAACGATTATACGTATCAAACTTTGATGCAAAAAATAATACCCATATTATGTTTTTTTGCTTTTTGCCTTGTGCAAGATGTTAATGCACAGTGTTTTCAGGTGAATGATGGAAGTGGAAATCCATCAAATAATCCTTATTTTATACATTGTTCTCCTGCAAACTACACTGTTTTTATTCAAGTGGATCAGAACATTGGACCTTATATTATAGACTGGGGTGATGGTTCACCAAATACAACTGGAGCAAGTTTAACAACCACTGGTCTCGAACAACATACCTACACTGCTACTACCGATACTTTTAACATTACAATTACTGATCAAAATACTTCCTGTGTTGTGAATGGAGTAGTGGTTATGGAAAGAAACCCTTTGGCTTCGATTCAACTCCCTTCCGGTGATGATAATTTTGGATGTACTCCTGTGCAATTTCGGTTTGTAAATTCCAGTACACAGATTTCTGAAACCACAACCTTTACCTGGGATTTTGGCGATGGTAGCCCCACTGAAACTTATGATTATACCAACTTAGGCGATACGGTATATCATACTTACCAACCCGGAGTAGGAGTTCAGTCTTGTGACTTAGAAGTTACTTTAACAGCTACAAATTATTGTGGTTCTTCAACAGCTTCTTTCTTTCCACTTAAAGTGTGGGATCTAGATGAGGCAGTGATTACACCTTCAGCAACTTTACTTTGTTATCCTGATACCATTGTTCAATACACCAACAATACTATTCGAAACTGTTTTCCGGAAGGAAATAATTCTCAGCGTTATGAGAAGTGGAATTTTGGAGATTACTGGGGCTTAGGCTATGACTCAATAATTGATTGGCGCCCTTGGAACCCACCGATTATCAATCCTCCACCAATGGCTTATCCGGGTGTAGGAACTTATACAGCTACTTTAATTGACAGTAGCTTTTGTGGTTTAGATACAACCTCTGTTTCAATTACGATTACAAGCCCGCCAACTGCCGGTTTAAGTGCTAATAAAGATAGTATCTGTGCAGGAGAAACAGTGCTCTTTCAAAACAAAACAATCGGTGGAGCTAATCGTTTTGAGTGGAATTTTGATCAAGGAGCAGGCTGGCAAAATCTCGGAGGAGGTAATCAAAGTGTGAGCTATAATACTCCAGGAGATTATACCATTCGTTTGGCTGTAGGAATTAATGGAGCCAATGGCTGTGCAGATACAGCTGAGGTTGAATTGCACGTTTATCCTGCCCCAAATGCAGATTTTAATTTTGATACTAACAATGAGTGTGATAGTATGTCTGTGAACTTTAGTGATCAGTCATTGGGAACAATCGTCGATTGGCAATGGCGCTTTGATAATGGAAACACTTTTTCCGGTCAGAGTCCTCCCACGCAGTTTTACGGTAGTCCCGGAATGTATAGAGTTACTTTAATTACAACAAATAACCAAGGTTGTATTGATTCGGTTACTAAGAATATAAACGTAAGAGAAAGACCAACTGCGGCATTTTCTGTCGCCTCCGTTTGTTTAAATCAGCCGGCAAATTTTGTGGATCAATCTACCGCAAATTTAGACCCAATTGTTTCGTATAAGTGGTACTTTGGCGATGGTGACAGTTCTTCTGCGCAAGATCCTTCACATTTGTACACTGCTTTCGGAACGTTTACGGTTATTCAGATTGTAGACAATGGCTACTGTACCGATAGCGATACATTAACCGTAACTGTTGAAGAGCCGCCTATAGCTGACTTTTCAATGGATACAACTAATGGTTGTTCACCTTTGTCAGTAAACTTCAATAACCTTTCTTCTACAAATGCAGCAAGCTTTAGGTGGTTTTTTGGCGATGGTTCGGCTGTGGATACTACACAAAGTCCCACTCACACTTATTTGAATAATGGTACTGAAGATACAACCTACTATATTCAATTAATAGCTAGAACTACTTTTGGTTGTGCTGATACCATCACAGACAGTGTTGTAGTTTCTCCATTACCGCTACCTTCTTTTACTTCAGATGCAGTTGTGGATTGCGGACCTGTAGAGGTGAACTTTACGAACACAACTCCAGGTTCTAACCTTAATTTTTATTGGAATTTTGGCGACAGTTCTGCCATTTCTACACAGGAAAATCCTACTCATATCTTTGAAAATAAAACACTCTTTATCAATAACTACACAGTAAGTTTGATTGTTGAGTCAGCCAACGGCTGTAGAGATACCACTTCTCAAATTGTTCAAATTTATCCGGAACCAAATTTTAACTTTTCCGCCAATCCGGATTCAGGTTGTAGTCCTTTAAGCGTGCGTTTTCCTTCCGTTGTTGGAGCTGTTAATTATCAGTGGGACTTTGGAGATGGAAATTCTGCTAGCGGACCAACTCCGGTTCATACATTTATTAATAATACTACAAATAATCAGGTGTTTACTGTGCAACTGATTGCACAAAATAGTTTTGGATGTATTGATACGACTACCGCAGATGTTTTGGTTTTTCCTAACCCTACATCCGCATTTAGTTTAGATACGAATAAAGGTTGTCAACCACTCCCCATTACAATTACCAATAATTCTACAGGAGCAACCTCTTATCATTGGGACTTTGGAGATGGAACAACATCAGATACTACTGATGCCACTTTTATAAAAACCTATTATAATCAGTCGCAATTGGTGGTTTTTAACGATATCCAGTTGATTACAGAAACACCAAATGGCTGTAGAGACACAGCAAGTAGGAGAGTGGAAGTAAATCCTTTTGTAAAAGCAGACTTTATTTCTGATTCAATGGGCTGTAGTCCTCTAAGTATTGATTTTAGAGAGCGATCAACCGGAGCACAAACTTATGAGTGGCGCTTTGGCGATGGTGGTTTTAGCCCGCAGGCGAACCCTCGTCATTTTTTCATTAATTCAGGACAAAGTGATACCGTCTTTACTACCACTCTAAAAGTTACTTCTGCCCGAGGCTGTGTAGATAGTTTAGAAAAAGACATTACAGTTTTTCCAAAGCCAATAGCTGATTTTTTAACCAATGTAAACAATGGTTGTCAACCGCTTCCTATAGATTTTACCAATCAGTCGCAGTTGGCAGATTCATGTGTGTGGAACTTTGGAGACGGCAATAATACTAGCTCTTGTGGACAATTGGTAAATCATACTTACCGGAATGAGTTTTCCATAGTTCCTGTAAATTATCAAGCGGAATTAATTGTGTACACCAATCAAGGATGCTCAGATACCTTAAGTAGGAATATTACGGTAAATCCACAGGTGATTGCCGATTTTACGGCCGATACTGTGGGCTGCTCACCATTAGAGTCTACATTTAGAGCACAGTCGTTTGGAGCAACTAACTTTTATTGGGACTTTGGCGATGGTAAACAAAGAACAGGCTTAATTGCAATTAATAATTATACTAATACAGGCTCAGTAGACTCGATTTACACAGCTCGATTAATAGCCCAGTCAATTTATCAGTGTGAGGATACTGCTTTCCAAGATATATTAGTTCGTCCTACGCCAATTCCCGATTTTGTAGCAACGCCTACTTTTCAAGTCTATCCTAATGCAACAGTTAACCTAACAAATACAACCAATGCAGGAAATTGGGATTTCTTTTGGGATTTTGACGATACAACAACTTCTACCTTGAGAGAACCGGGTACACATACTTATGACAGTTGGGGACAGTATTGGATTAAGTTGAAAGCATCAACACCTTACTGTTCAGATAGCATTCGGAAGTTGGTAGAAATTGACGTGCCCATTCCTGTTGCCGATTTTAGCGACTCTGCTTCAGGTTGTGAGCCACTTGAAGTCCAATTTGTGAACGAATCGGAATATGGAGCTTCTTATGAATGGGACTTTGGCGATGGTAATACTTCAAATGTTGAAAACCCTTTTCATGTTTATTATGAAGCAGGAACTTATGATGTTCGCTTGAGCGTGAAAGGTTTTGCACCGAATAAGGAAGCCACTGAAATTAAGCAGAGGTACATTCAGGTATACAAAAGACCAAGAGCAGGGTTTTTAGCAAACAAAGAAGTCGTTTATATTCCTAACGATCCATTAGTGTTGTCGAATATTTCTAAAGATGCCGATTCATATCAATGGGATTTTGGAGATGGAAATACTTCTACTGAGCAGAGTCCGGTTCATTATTATCAAGAGGAAGGTGAATTTGAAATTGCTTTAGTAGCTTTAGCTATTAATGGTTGCCGCGATACCTTTTTGCTACCTACTCAAATTATTGGACAGCTTGAAGGACGAATTGAAGTTCCAAACGCATTCACCCCAAGTACTTCAGGTGGAAGTGGTGGTGTTGTGAATCCAAACAATCCGGCTACAATTAACGATGTGTTCTATGCAAAGATTAATGGTGCAGCTAAGTATGAGCTAAATATTTTTAATAAGTGGGGAGAATTGCTTTTCGTAAGTAAAGACATCAATATTGGATGGGATGGTTACTATAAGGGGGAATTATGTAAGCAAGATGTGTATGTTTGGAAAATAAAGGCTGAGTTTGTGGATGGAGAAACAGTTGTTAAAGTTGGTGATTTAATGTTATTAAGATGAGATACAAGATTTTTTTAATTGGATTTTTTATTTGTACTTTATTTGTGCAGAGTAGTTTTGGTCAATCTGAAAGATATTCAAAAGGGCAAAAGAAAACCTTTTTAGAGGCTGATTCCTATTTTGACTATGGCGATTACCTCACAGCTAAAAAGTTGTTTCTTTCAATCTACGAAGCTGACTCTTTAGAGCCCGAAGTGAATTATAAAGTTGGATATTCTTTATATCAGCTAAAAGAGAGAGATTCGGCTCTTACTTTTCTTATCCGAGGGGTTGATTACAATTTAGATGCTAATTATTTAATTGCTGAAATTTATTTGTACCTAGGTAAGTTAAATCAATCTAAAAAAGTGCTTGAGCAATTTAAAGAATCGATTAACCCTAAGCTGTCTCAATATACGATTAAAGATTTAGATCGTTTATTGGCAAAGATTGAAGCTGCTAAAAAAATGATGGCAAATCCTGAAGTAGTAAATATTATTAATTTGGGAAAAAACATTAATTCTAAAAATGGAGAGTATGTCCCTTTGATTTCCTCAGATGAGTCGATTTTGATTTTTACCTCCAGAAGGTATAGAGAAGGAATGAATGAGATGGATCCAACCGGTAAACCTTTTGAAGACATTTATATTTCTTACAATGAAAATGGAGAGTGGTCAAAAGCCATTCCTATTCCAGGAGATGTTAATACGCCAAAACACGATGCTTGCGTTGGTCTTTCTCCGGATGGAGAAAGACTTTTTACATACCGTTCGAATGAGAACCTAATCGGTGGAGATATTTATGAGTCCGTTATAATAGATGGAAGGTGGACAACTCCCGTAAGAATGGATGAAGAAATTAATAATTACGAAACCATTGAACCAAGTGCTTCACTTTCACTAGATGGAAAAACTTTTTACTTTTCTTCCAATAGAGAAGGAGGGTATGGTGGTTTTGATCTTTACAGAGTTAAGCTATTGCCAAATGGAAAATGGAGCTTGCCAAAAAATTTAGGACCTATCATTAATACTCCTTATGACGATGATGCACCATTTATTCATCCGGATGGACAAACGCTATACTTTAGCTCGAAAGGACATGAAGGAATGGGAGGTTTTGATGTGTTTAAAGCTCATTTAATCGATGAGGAAGAATGGTCTCAACCTGAAAATTTGGGTTATCCAACCAATACAACCAAAGATGACATCTACTTTGTTATTTCTGCCAATGAGCGTCATGGCTATTATGCTTCAGACAAAGAAGGTGGTTTTGGTGAACACGATATATACATGATTGACTACTTGGAAAGAAGCTTGCGGCAGTCAGTAATAAGAGGAAACGTTAGTGATGCAAAAAGTGGAGATAAACTTAGAGCAGATATTAGTTTGCTGGAACTGAGTAATGCCGAGCTATCCGGAGTTTATGTTTCCAAACAGAACAGTGGTGATTTTATCTTTTTGGTAAACCCAAATGTGGAGTATGAAATAATGGTTGAAGCCGAAGGTTATGAGGAACATATTGAAATCATTTCGTATACTGTTGCAGATTTATTAAAGCCACAAAACCTCGATTTTAAATTGAACCCAATTGAGGATTAATGTATCGCTTTGCACTAACCATATTATTTTTACTAAGTCTGCAAGTTGCTGCTCAAGATATGCAGTTTTCTCAGTTTTATGCAGCTCCTATATACATTAATCCAGGCTATACAGGTTCTACTATTGAACATAGAATGGTTATGAATTACCGTCATCAATGGCCAAATATTCCCGGAGCTTTTGAGTCCTATCATTTTTCTTACGATTATAATGCTTCTGACTTAAACAGTGGTTTTGGATTGATTTTTAACCGTGAGGAAGCCGGATCATTTGGTTTAACGACAAATATTGCGGCACTGTCTTACGCCTATCGCTTTCAACTTGATAGAAAACTATACTTGCAACCCGGCTTAAAAATCGGTTATGCTTTTAGAGGAATAGACTTTGATAAACTCGTTTTTAACGATCAGTTGGAAAGTAGTGCTTCATTAACTGCTGATGAGGATGCTTTTAATCAGGAAAACATAAGCTATCCTGATATTAGTTCAGGACTGCTTTTGTATGGAGAAAGTTATTGGGCAGGTTTTTCTGTTAATCATATTAACCAACCGGATCAGAGTTTACTGGGAGATGGGAGTGTGAGCGAGCTACCCATGAAGTTTGACATGCACTTTGGATATAAATTCGAACTATCAGGTCCAATAAAAAGTCGTTTTGGAGCAAAGAGTTTACAAACGGCAATTCACTATAAGTCACAAGGGAAGTTTGACCAGTTTGACCTTGGTGCTTATTACAATCATGAACCTATGGTTTTTGGAATATGGTACAGAGGAATCCCCGGATTTAAAGCTTATGAAAGAGGCTACCAAAACAACGATGCATTTATTTTCTTAGTAGGTTATATCATTCCCGATAGAAACTTTAGAATTGGCTATAGTTATGATGCTACAATTTCTCGTTTGGCAACCAATACCGGTGGTTCTCATGAAATTTCGTTGGTTTATGAAGTGGCTAGTAAGCGTTCTAAAAGAAAAAACAGACGGTTTTTAACACCATGTGCAAAGTTTTGATGGAGATTTACTTCTAATTACTCAGTCTCTTTCATTTCCTGCTTCTGCTTTTTTATCTTTCGTTTTCTTACTTTTTCTTTAAGCTCTTCAAGCGACTTTTCTTCATCGTCTTTGTTGGTGCTTTGTAAAAGAATAGCGTAGGGTTTTAGTCGAGGGTAGTGACTAAAAAGAATTTTTAAAATTCCACAAATTGGGATGGCTAAAATCATACCGGCAATTCCCCAAATTTTACCACCAATAATTAAGGCTACAATAGCAGCCATTGGGTTTACATTTACTTTGGATCCGATAATATTTGGCGTAATAAAATTTCCTTCTAAAAACTGTACAAAGCCAAAAATGGCAATTACTCCTAGTGGATAAAAGAGAGAGTCTTTTGTAATTAAGGCAACAATAACCGGTAAAAATGCACCTATAAAAATTCCAATGTAAGGTATAACAGTTAAAGCAGCGGAAAGTATGCCTAAAAAAACAGCATACTTAATGCCCAGAGCCAATAAACCAACGGTATTTAAAACGGCAATAATAGTGATAACAATCAAAAGACCGATGATATAACTGTGAACCATTGCGTTTACTTCGCCGGCAAGATTTAAAAAGTCGGTGTTGTTGCGTTCACTCAATCGGCTTAAAAATTTCTTAAAGTTGCTTCGATACAATAGAAAAAAGAAAACGTAAATAGGAATAAGCGATATGAAAGTAATTACATTAGAAGTTACTGATAGTGCATTGGTTAAAATGCTACTACCGGAAGAAATAATCTTATCTGCATTTTGCTTTAAAAGATTAATTTGATCTTCAGTGCTATAACCGTAAATGCCATTAAATCTTTGAGCTAAATCATCGATAAAAGTGTTGAATTTAGAAACTAAGCCCGGTAGGTCAACAATTAAGTTTTTTGCTTGAATTGAAACGTAGAAAATAATTCCACTAAGAACTAAACTTATAAAAACAAGTGAAAGAACAATTGCTAAAATACTGTTCATTCCTTTTTCTTCAAGAAAAGTAACGATAGGGTTTAGTAAAATGGCAAAAAATAGGCTAAATACCAGCGGTACAATTATGTCACTCGCCTGTGTTAGACCGAAAAAGAGTAAGGTTAGTATTAATAGTGGCTTCCATATTCGATCGAGCGAAAGCTGAGGATTATTATTCATTCTTTAGGGCTTTGCGTTCTTCTTCAGTGCCTAAAAGTACTTTAATTGCACTTTTAATCAAACTGCTGTATTTTTTTATGGCAAAGTTAGAAACAGCCATACTAAGCCTTCGTACCCATTTATTTTTAGGTCGAATAATGTATTTAATAATCAAATTGCTCAATGAAGAAGCTCCTAAATTAAAGTTTTCATCTAAAAAGTCTAATAAACTGTCTGTGGTTTGCTTCTTGAACTTATTAAAGTCAAAAAGCGACTTCTTTAACTCTTGAGCCTTAATTTGCATATTCACCTCTCGGTAAGAAACCTCTGCAGTTAATTCAGCTTTAGCAACTTTTAGAGTATGTAAGTCCTTAATTTTCGTCTTTGTCTTCATTTTCAAAAATGGATTTTATGGTAGCATCTTGAATCGGCTGTTTGAGAAGCTTTTTTCTAAAAATTACTAAAAACACTAAAAGTAAAAAGTAAAAGGCAGCAACAATACCAAAACCTGCAGTTTGATTGTTGAGTAGTTCACTTAATGCAATGCCCGCAAAAAAGCTAAAGGAAATCATAAAAATTAAAGCAACGCCACCAATGATAAAGCCGGCCATTACTTTAGAGAATTGATCACTGCTTATTTCAATAAATTGCAGCTTAGAAAGCTGAATTTTAGCTTCTAAATAAGCTCGTGTTTCTTCCACGAGCTCATTTATTTTTTTTTGATCTACAAACATTGAGTTTAAATTAGGAGTTAACTGTTTCGGCAGCTTTCTTCTTAATTTCTTCGATTTTTTCTCTACCTTCTTCAGCTAAGCTACCAACTTTCTTCGTAACATCATCTTTAATTCGTTCGCCTTCTTCTCTTAATTTTCTTCTTGTTTCTTCTCCGGAGTTTGGTGCTAATAATACACCTGCTACTGCTCCTGCTGCTGCGCCAACTAAGGCTGCAAATAAAACTTTTCCTGTATTGTCCATAACGTTAGTATTTTTATTTAAAGTTAAACATTTATTTCTTTTCCAAGTGATTGTGACCATCAATTCCCGCATCAATATTTTTTAATTTCAAAACATCAGTTGGAGTTTCAATAATCAGAATCTCACTACCTCTTTCTACGATTGGCGTTTTTAATAGTTCAGGATGTTCGGTTAACACCTGAAGCCAATCAGCTTCATCATAATTGACATTTTGAAGTGATTTTTTATACAATTCACTTTCTTTGTCAACCATTTTATCTAAACTCATTTCTAATTTATTAGAAAGTGTTAATAGTTGTGTTCCGCTCAATTTCTCATCGTTAATGTTTTGTTCATTAACTTTAACTTGATTGCTTTCTGCAAGAGCCATTATTTGAGAAACAGTATAACGGTCGCCATTGTGATAAACTTTTATTGTAGATTCACGATTCTCCATAATTTAATCCATTGAAACGTTTTTCAAAAACTTGGCAATCTTTACAGATGCGTCAGCACCATATGCGTCAGCTAAAAGTCCTTTATCTCCACTTTTAGAACTTATTGCATACACAATCGACATATCTGCCGGATTGCTCATTCCTTCAAATCGATGGAATTCTTTAATTTCTATATCCTTATCTTCAAACTTTTTGTCTCCGATTCGAATATTATTTTCATCAATAATTTCAACATCTTTATTGAATCCTCTATCTTTTAAAGCGTTAATTGCTTGTGAAAGTGTGTCGTAGTTCTGTTTGTTATTCATAATATTTTGATTTGGATACCCTGTAAAAGGGATTTGTTTCGTCTTTATTCTTCTAACATGCTTCTTAACATCCATGCAGACTTTTCGTGTACTTCAACTCTTTCAGTGAGTAAATCAGCCGTAGCTTCATCATCAACATCATCTGCCATGGCAATAATTTTTCTTGCGTGCTTAGCAATGTGTTCATGACCTTTTAGTAAATGTGCTAACATTTCGTTTTCTGTTGCTTTACTGTTGGGCTCATCAATATGAGATAAATCTGAAAATTCTTTTAATGAACCTGGAGCTAAGAAACCTAATGAACGAATTCGCTCTGCAATTTCGTCAATCGCTCCAAATATTTCTTCATATTGCTCTTCTGTAAGTAAATGTATTTGTCTAAAGTTTTTGCCACGCACATTCCAATGATAGTTGTGCATAATAATCATTAAGCAATAAGAATCGGCAAGAATTTGAGAAAGACCGTTGGCAATATTTTGACGGCTATCTTCATCGATTCCGATATCCATTTTTAATTTATAATGATCTTGGTTATTTAACTCTAGTTCTTCTACTGCTTTCATTTTTCTCTTTTTTTGAATTCGCTCAATTTAGTTCTATAAATATGCCATCTTCTATCAAATAGTCTTTTATTCTGATTTATAGAAAGATGATTGAAAAGTGACTTTGAATAATGTTTCAGCTTGTAGAATTGTTTGCACAGGGCAAAAAATTAGTGTGAAAATATTCATACATCCGATACTTAAAACAAATCTAGATGGTTTATGCACTCTATGGGAATGCGTATTTTTGAAACTTCAATAAAAAAATAAAGATGACGAATTGGCGAAATGTTGAGGAGCAATTGTTAGGGAAAAAGAAAAAAATTACTATCATTTCACATCGATCACCGGATGGAGATTCAATTGGTTCTTCTTTGGCCATTTGGCACTATTTAAATCACCTAGGTCATCAAGCAAAAGTTGTGACGCCCGATGAAGCACCGGATTTTTTAAATTGGTTGCCGGGCTTTGATGAAATTATTCCATTCGATAAAATGAATGAAGAGGCGACGAAACAATTGGACGCTTCTGACATTATTTTTTGTTTAGACTTTAACACCCTTAGCAGAGTGGGAGAGGGAATGCAAAAAGTTGTAGAAGCCAACAGCAAGGCCTTTTTGATAAATATTGATCATCATCAAGAACCGGATAGTTTTCCTCATTTTCAGCTATCAGACACCAAGGCTTCATCGACAGCCGAGTTAGTCTTTGAGTTTTGTGAAAAAATCTCTGGAAAAGAATGGATGAATTTAGCCTTTGCTCAAGCGGTTTACACCGGAATTTTGACGGATACAGGTTCTTTTCGTTTTTCATCTACTTCGGCTAGGACACATCAAATTGCAGCAGAATTAATAGCTTTAGGAGTTCAACCTGCGCTAATTCATCAGAGTGTATTTGATAGTTATTCAGCTGATCGATTGAAACTGCTCGGCTTTGCATTAAATCAAAGACTAAAGCTTTATCCTAAATTCAAAGCGGCGATAATAGCATTGAGTGAAAAAGATCTTCAGCGATTTAACTTCCAAAGAGGAGATACAGAAGGTTTGGTAAATTTTCCATTAAGTATAAAGAATGTAGTGATGTCTATCCTCATAACCGAAAAGGATAAAAAAATAAAGATGTCTTTCCGCTCAAAGGGCGATTTTAAAGTAAATGAAATTGCTGCAAAATACTTTAATGGGGGAGGACATTTAAATGCCGCCGGTGGATTAAGTGATTATAATTTAGAACAAACAGTTAAAAAGTTAGAAGAAATCATGCCTAACTATGAAAAGGATCTTAACGCTTAGTATGAAAGTTTTATTAACAATTGTAATTCTTTTACAGCTTCTACAATGTCAATCGAATAAAGAGCAAAAGAAAGAATTGCCATTTACTACAAAACGAGAATATGACTCTTTAATGGTGGAAACTCATCGGGCATTTTTAAAGAGGGAAAATGCACAGATTGAGACTTATATTGATAGCTTAGGAAAAGACTTTGTGAGAAGCGGAACCGGCTTGCGCTATCACATTTACGAACATGCTGATGGTGATACTTTAAAGTCAGGTGATATAGCTGTTATTCAATATAAGTTGAGTTTAATAAATGGTGATTTGTTATATAAAACAGGCACAGAGCGTTCTGAACACTTTGCGGTTGACTTTGACGATGTAGAAAGTGGTTTGCACGAAGGGGTGAAATACATGAGCGTTGGAGATAAAGCTATTTTCATTCTTCCGGCACATTTAGCTCATGGAATTACAGGAGATCAAGCGGCTATTCCGCCTCAATCAACATTAGTTTACGATTTGCATTTATTGGCTAAACGATGAAAAAATACTATTGGCTACTTGCAATATTTTTTTGGGCATGTCAGTCGCCTGAACCGCAAGAATTCACTTCAATAAATTCTAAGGTTGATTTTAAGTACATCCAATTTGGTGAAGGAGAGTTACCTAAAGCCGGAGATGAAATTCTACTCAATTTAGTAATTACTGATAGCAAGAAGGATACTTTGCATTATGTTCCGGACTACGCTTATTTTTTTCCAATAAAAAAATCATCATTAGATAGTGCTTTTATGAAAATGAGAGCAGGGGATTCTGCTTGCTTTAGGCTGAAAAGAGCGTATTTTAATAAATTGTATCGTTTTTATGGACCGGCTAAAAGTAATGAAGGTGATTTGCTTTTTTATTTTAGATTAAAGAAAGTTTTATCAACTCAAGAAGCTGATTTGGAGAAAAAGAAATTAATCTCTAAAAGAGAGATTGATGAACAGGTTGCTTTAAAGAAGTACTTAAAGCGGTTTGATGGAAAAATGGATACATTGGATGGAATTTACCGAATCATTAATAAGCGAAACCCTGAAGGAGATTCTATTAGCTATGGTAGTTCAGTAAGTATCGATTACAGAGGTTCATTTGTTGACGGTTATGTTTTTGAAGATACCTATGAAAAAGGACTGACTCCAACTTTTAATTATGGTAAAGAGTATCAGTTAATTGATGGAATGCATATAGGATTAAGTGGATTGAGAGAAGGAGAAAGCGTGAAAATTATATTACCTTCGCAGCGCGCATTTGGCAGCGAGGGCTCTTTGGCCGGAATTGTGCCGCCATATACAGCAGTAATATTTGATGTTGAAATTAAAAAAGTAATCGAAAAAAAATGAAAAAATTAAACATTGCACTAACAGCAATTTTAACAGGAGCCGTTTTGGTATCTTGTGGACAAAAAGCCGGTAAATATCCGGGTTATGAGAAAGTAGAGGAAAACCTATACGTACAGTATCACGAAAATAACGACACCGGAAGAACAGTTCAAGTAGGTGATGTAGTTAAGATGTCAATGGTTTACACGACAGAAAATGATTCTGTATTGATGGATAGTCGTACTTCAGGTCAAGATGTACAATTACAAGTTTCAGAAGCTGCTTATGTTGGTGATATTATGGGAGCTTTTATTGGTATGAATGCAGGTGATTCAGCCTCTATGATTATTAGCGCTGACAGTTTTTTCTTAAAGACAGCTCAAATGCCACAATTACCGGACTTTATCAAGCCTTCAAGTATTTTGAAGTTTACTGTTAAAGTAAAGGGGGTTCAGTCAATGGAAGAGTTAGAAGCAGCACAGCAAAAAGCTCAGCAAGCTCAATTAGAAGCAGAAAAAGCGCAACGACAAGCCTATTTAGAAGAAAATAACATTACAGAAACACCAACTGAAAGCGGTTTGATATTTATTTCTAAAAAGAAAGGAAACGGAAAACAGGCAGAAGCCGGCAAAAAGGTAAAAGTACATTACAAGGGGATGTTGTTAGATGGTACCTACTTTGATACAAGCGTTAAAGAAGCAGCTCAAGAGCAAGGTTTATACGATGAGAGAAGAGAACCTTACGCACCATTCGAATTTACACTAGGAGCAGGACAAGTTATTCCAGGTTGGGATCAAGGAATTGCAATGATGAAAGAAGGTGGTAAAGCAACTTTAATTATTCCATCTGATTTAGCTTATGGAGCGAACCCTAACCCTAGAGGTCCGATTAAGCCATTTTCAACTTTAGTGTTCGAAGTTGAGTTGATTGAAGTGATTGATGCAGAGTAAATCAAAATAGATATTTAATATAAAATCCCCGTTTCAGTGAACTGAACGGGGATTTTTTTGTTCACATATTAATGTTAAAGCTTTGTAGAATAATGTTTAATAAAGCAAAAAGCTTTCTTAAATTTGTTATATTGCAAAGAAATTTAGAACAGCCTAGTCGTAAAAATAGCTTATGGACAAGTACGATTTATGTGTAATTGGTGGCGGGCCTGCAGGCTATGCCGCAGCAATGCGCGCAATTGATTTCGGGAAGAAAGTATTGCTTGTGGAACGTGATAAATTAGGAGGCTATGGTATTTACGATGGTGCTTTGGCTTCTAAAACCATGTGGGAGCTCTCGAATAAAATTAAAACTGTAAAAGATGAAATTGGTCAAGATAAGCGAATTGATTTGCCTTTTTCAAAAGTAAAAGAGGTGATTGATGAAGCACTTTTTGAACGTAAGTTTCAGCTTTCTTGTCACCTTAGAATTATTCATTCAGAAACCGGTTTAATTAACTATGAAAAAGGTCAGGCGAGTTTCATCTCTGATCATGAAGTTTTAATCAGTAAAGCCGATGGGAGTTCTTTTAGCATTTATGCCGATAATATTATTATTGCTACAGGTAGCAGACCGCGTACATTAAAAGATATTCAAGTAGACGAAAAGACAATCTTAACCTCTGATGGTATACTTCACTTAGAGCAGTTTCCTAAAAGTATGGTGATTTTAGGTGCCGGAGTAATTGGCTGTGAGTTTGCTACTATGTTCTCCAACTTTGGTCAAACTAAGGTACACTTAATTGATCGTGCTGAGCGGATTCTACCATTTGAAGATGAGGATGTTGCTGATGTGGTGGCCACTAGTTTAGAGGAGAATGGTGTAGTTATTCACCGTGGAGCTCAATTAGTTCGCATGGATAATAATGGAGATCATGTAGAATACGAAATTGAGAATAGCGATGGAAGCCATGAGGTGATTCAGGTTGAAAAGGCAATGTTGTCCATTGGTCGAGTACCTAATATCGATAATTTAGACTTAGATAATGCCAATGTTCAAATGAGTCAAAGAGGTGTGCATATTGGCGATGAAGATACAAGAACGAATGTTCCACATATTTATGCCGTGGGTGATGTATCAGGACATTTAGCTTTGGTTAATGTTGGTGAACGTGAGGCTCGACATGCAGTGGTTAAAATGTTTGCCGATTTTCCGGTTAAACCGATTCATTATGAAAACATATCTACCATTATGTTTTTAAGCCCTGAAGTAGCTGCAGTAGGAGTTAATGAGCAACAGGCAGAAGAGCTACAGATTCCTATTAGAGTTTCTAAAGTGGATTATTCTACAATTGCTAGGGCGATTGCCATGCGTAAAACCAACGGATTCTTTAAAATAATAGTTTCAGATGATGATGATATGAAGATTCTGGGGATGCGTGCCATTGGAGAGCATGCCTCAAGCGCAATTCAAGCAGTTTCTTTATTAATGTATATGAATAAAGGAATAGAAGAGTTAGCTCACATGATTCACCCACACCCATCGATTGTTGAGGGGGTTCAAGAATGTGTTCGTATGTTGTTAGGTAAGTCGGTGTACAAGTCTTCTATCTTTAAGGATAAATTAAAGTGTTATAAACGAACAGTTGATGGCGAGGTCCTGCCATTACATACAATAACCATGCATTCTGAGAAGAACCAAAATCGTGCAAAAATGCGTGAAATGAGTAAGAATTCAGATATGCGAAACACTACGGCATAAAAGCCGGATTTTGTGTGTAACTACTATCTGTCATAGCTTTTAAAAAGGCAACTAAATCGCTTCTTTCCTGCGGGTTTAGCCTTCTTACTTTTAACATATTTCCATCGATGTTTGGTGAGTTAAGTACAACTTCATCGGCATAAAAATCAACAACTTCTTCTAAGGTTACAAACCGTCCGTCGTGCATAAATGGCGCTGTAAAAAGTAGGTTTCTTAATGAAGGTGTTTTAAACTTTCCCAAATCTTCAGCTCTTTTTGTATACTTTGCCAAACCGGAATCTGGAAACTGGTCTAAGCCATTATTTACGTAGGCATTATTGGTTAAAAGTGGGTTGTCTAATCCACCGTGACAGTGAAAACAATCCCCCTTACCTTCATTTAAATAAATTTCCATACCTCTCATTTCTTGATTGGAAAGTTTTGCTCCTTCTACATTTCCTCCCCATAGCATTTTAAGATAGTTATCATATCGACTATTGGCGCTAATCATTGTTCTAAAAAACTGTGCTAGGGCATAAGCCGTATTTTTAGAGTTGATACTATCATCTGTAAAAGCATTTGCGTAAAGTTGTTGGTATTTGGCATCTTCTCGAATCGCCGATAAATCAGCTTCAAAGAAGTCGTTCACTTCAAAAAGCATAACATCTTCTAAACTACCTCTAATTTTTCCTTCCCATAAAAACTGATTACTCCAGGCAAGGTTAAAGTGCGGAATAACTTCCATTTCAAATGGACTGTTGGAGTAAAAGCTTTTAGATTGTAAATGACAAGAAGCACAAGCTCTCCCTTCAAAAGAACCGCCTTGAGAAAGTTTCTTTTCGTAATAGAGTTTTTTGCCCAATTCAACTCCTTCAACAGTTAGTGGGTTGTTATCAGGAATGTTTGGAGGCGGAAGTAAATTAAAGTGAGCAGGTAATTGAAGCGAATAGGGAGTTGGCGCTCCATTGTTGTTGGTTTGCGATGATCGGATTTCGGGAGTTGAATCCTCTTTTCGGCAAGCATTGAATAATCCGAGGAACAATGCAAAGAGGATGATTACTTTTTTAATTTCATGGTGTTTTGTTTTAAAGGTTTGGTAAATAAGCCGGATTTTGAACAAAACTACTGTCTGTCATAGTTTTTAAGAAAGCTACTAAATCACGCCTTTCTTGAGGGTTTAAATTTCTTTGTTTTAGCATTGTAGGGTCAATTGTAGAAGAGCTTTGAACATTATCTACATAGAAGTCAACGACTTCTTCTAATGTCTCAAATCTACCATCATGCATATAAGGGGCTGTAAATAATAAGTTTCTCAGCGATGGAGTTCTAAACTTTCCAATGTCATTAGGATTTTTAGTAACCAGAGCTAAACCGGAGTCGGGATTGGCATCTAGGCCGTTGTTTATGAAATCATTGTTGGTCATTAGGATATTTGTTGGGTCACCGTGACAATGAAAACAATCACCTTTACTTTCTCTAATATAGAGGTCATAGCCATTCATTTCTTGTACTGTTAAAGTCGTTGTTGCACCAGCTCTATCAGGGTATAATCTAACTTCTTTATCAAACCTACTATTTCCACTTATCAATGTACGTTCAAATTGTGCGATGGCTTTTACCACTAGGTTAGAATCAATAGTTTTTGTTCCAAAGGCTTCAAAAAATAAGTTCGGATATTCAGAGTCATTCTGAAGTTTTTGAACTACGTTAGGCCATGTTTCAGCCATTTCTAATGGGTTAGTAACCGGTTCAAAAGCTTGCTCCTCCAAACTCTCTGCTGAGCCATGCCAATTAAAACTGGAATTTTGCACAGGCACCCAAGCTAAGTTGAATAATGGCATTGCATTTCTGACTCCCGGTAAGCCATCAACTCCAATACTTAGCGCATTATCTTTATCGTTAAAAGCAAACTGTGGTTTATGGCAACTACCGCAAGACATGAGATTATTTTTGGATAGCTTTTTTTCATAAAATAACTTTTTTCCTAGTTCAATGCCTTCAACAGTTAAAGGGTTGTCTTCAGGAATGAAAGGAGCAGGAATTGAGTTAAAATAAGAAGGTAGCTGTAAGGAGTAGGGAGTAGGGTTATATTCTGAAACAGGTGGCTCTTCTTTAATTTTAGGTGGATCATCATCTTCTCGGCAACATGCCGAGAAGATAACAATCAATAAACTTATGCCAATTAGCTTTGTCTTCATTTAGTTTTACTTTTTAAATCTAAATACTGAAGGACCATTTAGGTTTAATTTACGTTGAGCATCATAGATTGGCATAATGGACAAATTATAAGTGTTAAAGTCCCATTCATAAGGGTTTTCATACCATTGCTCAACTTGCATTTCTAGGGTAAACTCAAAATCACCACTAATCGTAATTGCTGAACTGTCCAATCTTTTTGTGAAGTGATTGGCTTCATAAGTAGTTGGACTAACTGTATTATTTCTTGCTGTCCCCATGTGAGTTGCAAAACCCTTAGAAACTCCTGCGCTATCATACTGACCTTCTAATTGCATGAAGTGGTATCCTCCACCTAAATTTCCCATCATTGCACCTTCTCCCGGCCAACTCCAGTTTTCAATATTCAAATCAGGATAAATACTACTCTGATTATCTTCTTCATCAAAGCCAAAGGTGAAAGAAACCGAGGTATATTCACCTGCAGGAACTTTAGTCTCCGGTGTAAATGTTTGCGTTTCAGCTTGAGAAATATCAACTAAATGATATTCATCTATCGTAAAACTATTTCCATCTGCTTTATGAAAAGTAATGTCAGATACTAAATAGCGTAATCGAGTAATATTAAATGCCTGACCTTTTGCGTTTATATAAGGTTTATTGGGTGAGTTTAACTCAACCTCAATATCGTTTGCTACTTCATTAAAATGAATGGTAGCCGAATAGCGCGGTGGATCTTTTTCCACAATTCTCGTTTCAATAATTGGATCGTCCTCGTCCTTCTCACAAGCTACAAAAGTACTTGCCAGAATAGTCACAGCCATTAAGGAAAAGTACCGGCTTATTTTAATTGCTTTCATGCTTTTAAATTTTGTTATAAAGTTAATTAATTTTTAATTCGTTGAATGTAACAATTGATACCTCCTCACATTAAAAGTAAAAAGATAAATCAACAGTTAATCGTTCTTTGTTGGGCAATTGGTTATCTAATAAGTTTTGCTCTATAGGTTGAAAGTAATTAAAACCTAAAGCAAAATCGCTATAATAAACTTTAGCAAAAAGACTTGAGAATAGTGCAGAACCACCGGAGTTTAAATATTCTTCTCCCTTGTATTCATCTCTTTTGCTTACTTCATAGCTTAAACCTAAACCTGGAGCAAAGGTGACTTTTTGCCAATTGATCAAACCAAATAAGGAAGTATTTGTATTGAAACGATTTGCAAATTTAAAATCGTAGCTGTTTACACTATTAATTTGATATATCGCATTCGCTGAAAGGCCTACTTTTTTATAGCGAAGTTGAAATTCCGTTAATAAAATATAGTCTAAACTACCACTTCCGGCTTGCATGTGTGGATCAAGCTCTTCATAAGGAGCACCGTAAACTACTTGCCCGTTTTTACTACTGCTAGGAGCAACAACATAACTTTTTTGATAATTACCAATTGGAAGTTGCAATCCTCCACCAATTAGCCAACGCATCGCCCAGCTGCTGCTATCGGTTACTTTGGTGTTGTATATCATGTATTTTGATATTAAAGTTAAGTCGCCAATACCACCAATATTGTGCAAACTACTATCATTTTCTCGATAATAGTTGTCTGCAAAAGTTAAGGTGCCATTGATCTGCCATTTTTGGTTCACAAAGTAATTAAACCACAAGTCGTAATTTATAAATACTTCTTCTTGAATACTACTCTCTCGTAAAACGGTGTTACCGGCAGCGTGCTTATTATAAGAATTTACTCTTTTGAAGCGGTCAATTTTATTTTCAAAATGCCGATAACGGTAATTAACTCCCACAGTATTCCTAAGGTCGTTTGGTTCCATGTTAAGGTAAATGCTACATAAGTCGCATGCTTTAACTTCCATAGAAAACCATAATACTCCACTTAAGAGGAATAGGATCTTCTTCATTAGTTTTTGTTTAAGTCCATGAATGTTTGCTTAGTCTAACTTATTTTAATTGACTAAGTTTATTGTGTTTTTACTCATTAATATGATGAGTATGAAGAAATTTTAGGACTTAGGTGGAGGGTGAAAAAGTTCTGATTGAGATAAAAAGGAATATGAATTATCGTAATACGATAGCAATTCTACGCGATTAGTTGAGGAGTTGAACTTTACTTTTTCAAAGGTTATATTAAAAAGTAAAAGTTGAACTTGTGGAATGTTTTCTGCCTTATTTGAAGATTTACTCTCCTCATCAACCTTATCTAAGGTTGTTTTTAAGTGACATTTACCTTCACACTTAAAAGTAGTTTCTTCTTTGTTAACGCAAAACTTCTCAATGATTTCAAGCTTGTTGATTTCATAAGAAATTCGAATCCAGGATTTATAGGTGCCGCTAAATAGAACGACAATAATAAGTAGAGAAGCTAGAAGTGGAAAACTTAATTTCTTCACAAGGGACAAAGATAAGGATAAAGAGGATATTTTTGTCTTTATTGAACTGTTTTTTTAAGAAAGGCTCCATTCCAATTAAAACAGTTGTCTATTAAATGCGAATTTTTATTTGATATTAAAAAGAACAAAACTTTCTCACAAATTTATCTATAAACTAAATCAACCGCTATCCTTTCTCTAACTTTGTGAGCCATGTTTTTAGAGAAGCTACACTTACTCAACTTTAAGAATTACGAAGAGGCAGATTTGAGTCTCTCGCCGAAGATTAATTTATTTTTGGGAAACAATGGAGGAGGGAAAACTAACCTTTTAGATGCGCTTTTTTACTTGGCATTTTGCAAGAGCTTTTTTAATCCTGTAGACTCTCAATTAATTCGTCAAGAGGAAAAATTTATGGTTTTACAAGGCTCCTTCGACCGAAAAGGAGAAAATGAAAACATTTATTGTGGACTTAAGAAAGGGCAAAAAAAGCAATTTAAAAGAAATAAAAAACTTTACGAAAGGCTTGCAGATCATATTGGTTTAATCCCATTAGTAATGATTTCCCCTTCCGATTCTCAGTTGATTACGGAAGGAAGTGATGTACGTAGGAGGTTTGTAGATTTGATCATTTCTCAGTTCAACAGAGAATACCTTGATCAACTGATCCAATATAATCGGGCTTTATCTCAGCGCAACCGATTGCTCAAAAAATTTATGGAAGTACGAAGGTTTGATGAAGCTGCTTTGGAAATCTGGGATGATCAATTGATTCGCTATGGTCAACCGATTTTTGAAGCGCGTAAAGCTTTTGTAGAGGATTTTGTTCCGCTTTTCGAAAGTCATTATCAGTACATCAGTCAGCAAAAGGAAACGGTGAGTTTGGCTTATGAGTCTCAATTAGTAGATGCTGATTTTTCTGACTTACTTCTTCAACACAGAGAAAAAGACAGAAGAATGACATACAGTACTGCGGGAGTTCATAAAGATGATTTGACCTTTGAGATTAAAGAAATGCCATTAAAAAAGTTTGGCTCTCAAGGGCAGCAAAAGACTTTTCTTTTAGCCTTAAAGTTGGCACAAGCAGAGTTTTTGAAAAACCAAATGGATGTAGCGCCCATTTTATTATTAGATGATATTTACGATAAGCTTGATAATAAAAGGGTTGAGCAATTGATGGAGGTGGTTCAGCAAGATTGGTTTGGTCAGGTTTTTATTAGCGATACTCACCTCGACCGTTTACCGGAAATATTTAAAGAACTCAAGGCTGATTTCAAGGCCTTTCACATTCAAAATGGAGAAGTAAATGAGCAGAAATAAAGATGAAAAGCCACTAAAAGACTTGGTAAACCAAATGCTTAGAGCGTATGGTTTAGGAACAAAGTTAGATGAAATGAGCTTAGTAAAAAGTTGGGAGAAAGTGGTTGGAAAAATGATTGCTAAACATACTTCTGATATTTTCTTTAAAGAGGGTAAACTTTACATTGAGTTAGATTCTGCACCGCTTCGCCAGGAGTTAAGTTATGCAAAGTCAAAACTTATTGAAAAATTGAATGAGGAAGCCGGAAAAAAGATGGTAAACGAAATCATTTTTAGATAATTTCGCAGCCGTGAAATGGTTAGCAACATATATTCTTAAGCAGAAAGCAAAGAAGCTAAAGCGTAAAGTCAAGGCAATGAACCTTGAACAGGCTAAAATAGCTTTAATTCTCTACGATGCGACTATTGCTGAAAACGACCAATTAGTCAGAAAGCTTTCTCAGTTCTTTAAAGAAGAAGGAGTGAAAGCAGAGTGTTTAGGTTTCTTCAATAAGAAAGGTAAAAAAGTTGTTGTTCCAAAAGATGAATTGAATTATCATTATTTCAGTCCTTTAGATATTAATTGGCTGAAGATACCTAAAAATGATAAAGTTATTGAACTAAAAAATAAAGAAGTTGACTTGTTAATCGATTTAAACCTAAGTAATTATTTTACTTTAGAGTACATCTCTACCTTATCAAAAGCGCATTTTAAAATTGGTTCTGCAAGTAATTATAGAACAGAAGTGTGTGATTTAACATTAAGTATGGATGAAGGTAGTTTAGCAGAGTTAATTAAACAGATAAAAAAATACCTAAGCATTATTAATAAAAGAACATAAGTTATGGAAAAGTTTGTGGGAACTGGTGTTGCAATGGTTACTCCATTTGATAGCAGTGGGGCAGTAGATTACAAATCTTTGGAAAAGTTAGTTAAACATCTTTCTGAAGGCGAAGTAGAGTATCTAGTAGTTTTAGGAACTACAGCTGAAACAGCTACTTTAACTGCTGAAGAACAATCGAAAGTGTTAACGCATGTTCAGTCGGTTAATTATAAAAAATTACCCATAGTTTTAGGTATGGGAGGGAACAATACAGCTGCATTAGTAGAATCAATTAAAAACACTGACTTAAGTGGAGTAGATGCTATTTTGTCAGCTAGTCCATATTATAACAAACCCACACAAGAAGGCATTTATCAACATTACAAAGCAGTGGCTGAGTCAACCGATAAGCCAATTATTTTATATAATGTGCCGGGAAGAACCGCTTCAAATATTAGCGCAGAAACAACATTGCGTTTAGCTAATGACTTTGATAATATCATTGGAATTAAAGAAGCTTCAGCAGATATGGATCAAGTAATGGCTATTATTCAAGACAAGCCAAAGGACTTTTTAGTAATATCCGGTGAAGATGGCTTGACGTTTCCAATTGTAGCTTGTGGAGGAAAAGGTGTTATTTCAGTAGTGGCCAATGCATATCCAAAAATATTTTCAGATATGGTAAGATCCACTTTAAATGGAGAGATTGAGAACGGAAGAGAAAAGCACTATCAACTCAAAAAGTTTATTGATTTATTGTTTGCTGAAGGTAATCCCGGCGGTATAAAAGCAGCATTACAGATTTTAGGAATTTGTGAGGACAATTTGCGCTTGCCTTTGTGGAAAGTGAGTGATGAGTTAAAAACTAAGTTAGAGGCAGCAATTAAGGAGATTGCTTAAAACAGTAATTGAAAATTTGAAATAGAAAGATTGCTCTAAAGAGTGGTCTTTTTTTGTTGTGTAAGCTTTTATTGGTTAAAACTACCTTTAAAGAACTTACTTTACTCATATATCCCCCTTCTTTTTTTTACCTTTATGCCTCCAAAAAAAATAGCATGAAGGAAGTATATATAGTAGATGGGATTAGAACGCCCATAGGAAATTTTACAGGAACGTTATCAACCGTAAGAGCTGATGATTTAGGTGCTTTGGTGATTAAGGGAATTGCAAAGAGAAATCCCAATATTCCTTTAGAAGCTTATGAGGATGTAATCATGGGTTGTGCCAATCAAGCGGGAGAAGACAACAGAAATGTCGCTCGCATGTCGTCTCTTTTAGCAGGCTTACCTTTTTCGGTGCCGGGAGAAACGATTAATCGTTTATGTTCATCGGGAATGTCGGCTATTGTTGCAGCCAACAGAGCCATTAAAGCCGGTGAAGGTGATCTGTTTATTTCAGGAGGTGTTGAGCACATGACGCGCGGTCCATGGGTGATTTCAAAAGTTTCTAAACCCTTTGGCAGGGATGCAGAAATGCACGATAGTAGCTTTGGATGGCGATTTGTCAACCCTAAAATGAAAGAGAAATTTGGCACAGACGCCATGGGGCAAACGGCCGAAAACTTAGTTGATAAATACAAAATCTCTAGAGAAGATCAAGACAAATTTGCTGCTTGGTCGCAGCAAAAAGCTGCTGCTGCCCAAGAAAATGGACGACTAGCCAAAGAGATTTTAGCGGTGGAAATTCCACAGCGTAAAAAAGACCCCATTATTTTTGATAAAGATGAGTTTATACGCCCCGGAACCAATGTCGAAACTTTGTCTAAACTTCGTCCGGCATTTCGTAAAGAAGGCGGAACGGTAACAGCAGGTAACGCATCAGGTCTAAACGATGGAGCAGCAGCAACCATTGTAGCTTCTGAAGATGCACTAAAAAAATATAACCTTAAACCCATGGCGAGAATTGTAAGTTCTGCCGTAGTTGGTGTAGAGCCGAGAATTATGGGAATAGGTCCTGTTGGCGCCTCTGAATTGGCTTTAAAACGCGCAGGTTTAACATTAGACGATATGGACATCATTGAGTTGAATGAAGCTTTTGCTGCCCAAGTTTTGGCTTGTACCAGAGAAATGGGCTTGGAAGATAATGACCCTCGCTTAAATCCGAACGGTGGGGCAATTGCACTGGGACATCCACTCGGCGTTACCGGTGCTCGAATTCTTCATACAGCAGCCTTGGAACTTCAGCTGACCGGCAAACGTTATGCTTTGTGTACGCTTTGTGTTGGAGTTGGTCAAGGGTATGCGACGGTTATAGAAAGAGTTTAATTAAGTTAAAAGTGTGAAGTACTTCAAGTACTTAAAGTTTGAAGTGATTGGTTCGAATTAAATATAAAAACATTGACAGATAAAGAGTTTGGTGAAAAATTAGAAAAAAGATCTCGTCAGTTTGTAGTTAAAGTGGTTCGACTATCTGCTTCTCTTCCTGACACTCCTGAAGCAAGAGTAATAAGGTATCAATTGACGAAATCGGCAAGCAGTATTGGAGCAAACTATTATGAAGCAAACCGATCGAGAAGTAACAATGACTTTATACACAAAGTAAAAATTTGCGAAAGCGAAACTAATGAGACGATTTTTTGGTTGACAATTTTAATTGAATTAACTTGGGAAGTTGAACCATCCTTATTGATTGAATTAGAAAAAGAAGCCAAAGAGTTAATTGCTATTTTTACTTCAGTTGGTAGATCAATGAAGAAAAAAATAAAAGAAGGTAAAGGTTGAAGTAAATAATACTTGAAATATATAATGAACATCAAGTTATAAAATAACTTGAAGTACTTCAAACTTCAAACTTGAAGTACTTTTCTAAAAGAATATAAAAATATGACTAACAAACTAGAAAACTACATTCAAGGAAATTGGGTAACGGGCGACGGAGAAGGAACCCCACTTTACAATGCCGTTAATGGCGAAGTGGTGGCGCACTCAACTACCAAAGGGCTTGATTTTGCCCAAATTTTAGAATATGGTAGGAAAGTGGGAAATCCCGCTTTGCGAAAAATGACTTTTCAAGAGCGTGGATTGATGCTGAAAAAGCTCGCTATGCACTTGATGAAAAATAAGCGAAAATTTTACGAAATCAGCTTTAAAACCGGTGCCACAAAAATGGATAGCTGGATTGATATTGAAGGTGGTTTTGGTAATTTATTTGCCAATGCTTCTTTGCGCCGTGAGTTCCCAAACAAACCTTTTCACGTAGATGGTGAAGGAATCGATCTTTCACGAGGAGGGAACTTTATGGGACACCACATCATGGTGCCCAAGCGCGGAGTGGCTGTTCATATCAATGCTTTTAACTTCCCGGTATGGGGAATGTTGGAAAAATGTGCCGTAAACTGGATGGCGGGTGTGCCTGCTGTAGTAAAACCGGCAACCAATACTTCATTCTTAACTGAAGCCGTGGTTCGTGAAATCATTGATTCAGGAATTTTACCTGAAGGTTCATTACAATTGATATGTGGTTCTGCCAGAAGTATTCTCGACACGGTAGAATCTCAAGATGTAGTTACTTTTACAGGCTCTGCTGACACAGGGAGACTACTAAAGTCTAACCCTCGAATCATGGAGGAATCAGTGCTATTTAATATGGAAGCTGATTCTTTAAATGCTTCGGTTTTAGGTCCTGACGCAGCTCCCGGAACTCCTGAATTTAAATTGTTTATCCGAGAGGTTAAAAACGAGATGACGGTAAAGTGCGGTCAAAAATGTACTGCCATTCGTAGAATTGTAGTGCCGGAGCAGTATATGGAAGATGTGCAAATTGCATTGGGAGAATCACTTTCCAGAACAAGAATTGGCGATCCTTCGCTCAAGGAAACGCGCATGGGTGCTTTGGTGAGCAAAGATCAAGTGGAAGAAGTTAGGGCTAAAGTAAAAGAGTTAAGTAAAACTGCTGATATAGTTTACGGTAGCTTAGATCAAGTAGAGGTTCATGGAGCAGATTCAGAAAAAGGAGCTTTCTTAAGTCCAATTTTGTTGTTGGAGAAAGATCCATTTAAGAATCTTGGAGTTCATGAAATTGAAGCATTTGGCCCTGTAAGTACGATTATGCCTTACAAAGACTTGGGAGAAGCCGTTGAGTTAGCCCAAATGGGAAAAGGTTCTTTAGTAGCTTCTATTTCAACGAACGACGATAAAATTGCAACTGAATTTACTGTTGAAGCGGCATCTCATCATGGAAGAATCTTGGTCCTAAATCGAGAAAGTGCAGTTAACAGCACCGGGCATGGCTCTCCGCTGCCAACCTTGGTTCATGGTGGACCTGGTAGAGCCGGTGGCGGTGAGGAAATGGGCGGCATGCGCGGTGTAAAACACTATTTGCAACGTTGTGCCATTCAGGGTTCACCGACATCAATTACAGAAATTACTGGAATTTATCAGCCGGGAGCAAAGTACAAGGAGCCTGAACATCATCCATTCCAATATCATTTTGAAGATATTGAAGCGGGAATGTCCTTAAAAACACACCGAAGAACAATAACCGACAGCGAGATTGCCAATTTTGCCAACCTTTCTTGGGATCACTTTTATGCGCATACAGACATTACCTCATTGGGGCATACCATTTTTGAGAAGCGAGCTGCTCACGGATATTTTATTTTATCCGCTGCCGCAGGATTGTTTGTTTACCCAAACAAGGGTCCTGTTGCCGCAAACTACGGCTTGGATACTTGTCGTTTTATGCGCCCGATTTACCACAATGATACCATTTACGTTCGTTTGACTTGTCAGGAAAAACGCGACCGCGATGTAAAAGGGAAGCAGTTTCCATCAGGTGTAGTGAAATGGTTTGTAGAAGTTTTTGATCAAGATGATGAGAAAGTAGCTATTGCCACCGTATTGACGATGGTAGCGAAGAAAAGTCCTTTTGTGGAAATCAATCGTAAGAATGTTGAATCTTATTTGGACAAACTCACCGAGGATACCAAAGCAAAGTGGGGAATTATGAGTCCACAACACATGATTGAACATTTAGAGATGGGTTTTCAAAATGCAGCCGGAAAGATTAAACTAGATGTCATCACGCCGGAAGAGCAAATTGAAAAGTATCAAGATTCCTTATGGAACTATTATCCGATGCCTAAGAATTTCAAGCTCCCTATTTTAAAGGAAAATGAAACAGAGGATTTGCGTTATGCAAATCTGCAAGAAGCAAAAGAAGCATTTTTAAAGGCATGGGATGATTATGAAGAGTTTTTTAAAGAAAACCCTGATGCAGAAACCAATAATGCCGTTTTTGGTTCCCTAGATAAAGACCACTGGGAGTTGTTAAATAGAAAGCATTTTAATCATCATTTTGAGCAGTTCGGTCTAATTTAGAAGTTAGAGTTTAGACCTTAGAATTTAGAGGTGTGAAAATCAAATTTTAAACTCTTAATTCTTAATTGAAAACTAAATATTAAAACAATGGAAGCATACGTAACAATAGATAAAAAAGAAAACGGATTAGCAACGATTGAATTCTTTCATCCGAAGCATAATTCGCTACCTTCAGATATTTTGAAAAAATTGGCAGATACGATTACTGCTGCCGGAGAAGACGAGACAGTGAAAGTGATTGTTTTGAAAAGTGGTGGCGACCGCACTTTCTGTGCAGGAGCAAGTTTTGACGAATTGATTTCAATCAATGACTTTCCCACAGGAAAAGAATTTTTTATGGGTTTTGCCAGAGTAATCAATGCTTGTAGAAAGTGTCCGAAATTTATTATCGGAAGAGTGCAAGGAAAAGCCGTTGGTGGTGGGGTAGGAGTAGCCTCAGCAGTCGACTATTGTTTAGCAACCAAATTTGCTTCAATTAAACTTTCAGAATTAAATATTGGAATCGGACCATTTGTCGTTAGTCCTGCTGTACAACGTAAAATTGGTTTGTCCGCCATGAGTCAAATGACCATTAATGCCGATCAGTTTTACAGTGCAGAATGGGCAGAAAGTAAAGGTTTGTATGCAGATGTATTCGAAGATGCAGAGTCATTAGATCATGGAGTTCAGGAGCTAGCTAACTATTTATTAAGTAAAAACCCCGAGGCCCAAAAGGAGTTGAAAAAGGTTTTTTGGAGCGACTGCGAAGATTGGGATCAAAAATTAGAACAAAGAGCTGAGTTGAGTGGAAGATTAGTGTTGAGTGAGTATACGAAGTCTATTTTAGCGAAATATGCATAATTAATTAACAATGAGTAATGCTCAATGAATAAAGCGACAATGATACAATTGAACTCTTATTTTTCATTTAAAGATGTATAAAGAAAGGGATAATCCAATAAAAGATAAAAGCTATGCTTTTGCATTGTCAATTGTGAAATTAACTAAGATTGTTAGAACAGAGCATAATGAATATATTTTAACTAATCAGCTTTTGCGTTCGGCTACATCAATAGGAGCTAATGTAGAGGAGGCAATTGGTTCAGCATCTGATAAAGATTTTTTATATCGAATAACTATAGCTTATAAAGAAGCCAGAGAGACTCAATATTGGTTAAGGTTACTCATTGATTCGGATTATTTAGGTCACAATGAAGGTAGCATTTACTTGACGAATATAGTAGAACTTTTAAAAATTATGACTGCTATTCAAAAAACATTAAAAGCTAGAATTGAGAAGAATAAGTAATAAATTCAATAATTTTAGTCATTGAGCATTATTCATTAAACATTATGATATACAAATACAAAGGTTTCACCCCCGTCGTTCATCCATCGGCTTTTGTTCACCCACAAGCTGCGGTAACGGGAAATGTAATAATTGGAAAAGATGTCTACATCGGTCCCGGTGCGGCTATTCGCGGAGATTGGGGAGGAATTGTAATTGAAGATGGTTGTAATGTGCAGGAAAACTGTACTATTCACATGTTTCCCGGTGTTACGGTTCGTTTGCAGGAGTCGGCACACATAGGACATGGAGCAATTATTCATGGCGCACAAATTGGCAAGAATGTATTAGTGGGCATGAATAGTGTAATTATGGATGATGCCATTGTCGGAGACGAATGCATTGTTGGAGCCTTGAGTTTTATCAAAGCAAATGAAGTGTTTGAAAAGCGCTCTTTAATTGTGGGAAACCCGGCCAAAAGAATTAAAGCAGTAAGTGATGAAATGATTGCTTGGAAAAGCAAAGGAACAGCTTTATACCAACAATTACCTTCGGAAATGCAAAGTGAATGGGAAGCTGTTGAACCTTTAACAGAAATTCCTAAAGACCAACCCAAACAAGACGCCTTGTACAAGACTTGGGAAGAGATTAAAAAGAAATAATTTTGGTTTTTTTAATATTCTGAATGTTAGTTTTTAATAGCTCTTTTTAGAGGTATTCGTTTCAATTTTAACATTTTGAGAGGCAACGATTAAGTGTGTTTTCGTCAAGGTGGTGAATCATTTAAAGCCACTGCCATGAAAAAGTTTAATTTATTTACTGTCTTATTTTTATTTTTCTATTCACTCAGTTTAAATGCTAATCACATTAAATATGGACAAATTAGCTGGGAATGTTTAAATAATGGGAAATATGTATTTTATTTAGATGTTTACACTACTTGTGGAGGTCCAGCAATTTTATATACAAATCAGACGATTGAAATAGAAGGCTTTCAATTACCAAGAAATTCAAATAATACTACTTTCAACACAATTACCGTTTCTCCAGACTCTGCAAAATGGCTTTCTAAAGGTAGAGGCTTAATTCAACCAACTTGTGGTTCGGATACTTCGAATGGCAGTATAGGCTGTTATGACTATATCGCTAAAAAATATTATTATAAATCAGATACATTGGAGTTAAATGGAACTCCGCCATCCTCCGGTTGGAAATTTAGATGGACAGCAGTTTGTTGTAGAAATAATGCTAACAATGTAATGGGATCTTCTTCAGCTTATACTTATGCAATCATGTATAAAAATAAAGACAATCATGGAAATTGTTTGGAGACATCACCAAAATTTATTGAACCAATGAGTGATCCATTTCGTTGTTCAGGAGAGTTAAGTATAAACTTAGGTGCATTGGATAATGATAATGACTCTTTGGCTTATCATTGGGATCAACTATACTCTGGTAGCTCAGCAGCACCATCGTATCAAAGTGGATATAGCTTTAACAACCCCTTACCAGATTCTAACATTAACAGTGGAAATAGAGCTGCTTATTTAGACAATAGAAGTGGTTTAGTAAAAGCAAAAGTAAATAGTTTAGGACGTTACTTGATTGCTGTTCGTGTAGAAGCATGGAGAAATGATACTTTATTGTCAGAAGTTTATAGAGAAAGAGAAGTGGAAATTAAGAATTGTCCTTCATTAGTTTCCGGTAACTCAAATGACGCTCCACAAATAGATATTAATGGTCAAAGGTCTGCTCATCTTAGCATAAAAGTAAAAGCAGGAGATTTAATTCAATTGCCAATTATTGTGAATGACACGAATACCACCACAACTACTACCTCATTACAAAGGGTGAAGTTAATGGGAGAATCAAGTCTGTTTGCTGCTGATTTTCAAGATACATCTGCTTGTAATAACCCACCATGTGCAACATTAACTACACCCAATTTATCTTATGATTCTACAACATATCGATATTCAATAGAAGATGTAGGAGCAGTTGGCACTAACTTTATCTGGTCGCCCTCTTGCAACCATTTGTCGGATAGTGAAAAAAGTAAGAAACACTATTTTTATTTTTTGGCAAAGGACGATCATTGTCAATTACCTAAGTTTAATCATAGTGTTTTAGAAGTTGAAGTGGAACCGATTGCATATAATGGTATTCAAAATGCAAATGGAACATTAACAAGCTTAGATACTGTTGATCAGTACCAGTGGTTTAACTGCAACACAAATACGATTATTTCAGGACAAACTGCTTCAAGTTTTAACCCAACTCAGAATGGCAGCTATGCTGTTATTCTTCAAAATGGTAGTTGCGTTGATACAACTGATTGTATTCAATACACTACAGTTGGAATTGAACATAATACTTTAAAGGAGAATCTTCAACTTTTCCCTAACCCAACTAACGGTTTGGTGAACATTGAGCTTTCTCAAAAACAGCAATCTATACAAGTCAAAGTACACAACATCCACGGACAGTTAGTTCAAGAAGAGCAGTTTGTGAACCAAGGTAACTTGCAATTGCAACTCAAAGGAAAGCCAGGTATTTACTTTATTGAGTTGATGAATGGAAAAGGTGAGCGGGCTAATGTGAAAGTGGTGAAGAGATAGAGCGAAGATGTTAGAAGCAAGATAATTTTCTTGCTTCTTGTCTCTTGCTTCTTTTTTCTCATAAATTTGTAATCCAACCCATTCAAAATTAATACCAATGAAAAAAGTCTATACTATACTTATCATTCTTTTCAGTTTAACTTTTATACCTCAAGCGGAGGCTTCGCATAATTTAGGTGGGGAAATTACATGGGTTTGTACCGGTACTCCGGGACAGTCTCAATACATTTTCTTTATGACATTATACCGTGACTGTACGGGAGCTACATGGGGTTACAGCAATGAGAACTTACTGATATTTGGTAATCCTTTGCCAAGAGACGTAGCTTCTAATTCTGTTATTAGTTCAATCACCTTAAAACCTGATTCGACTAAATGGCGTAACTTGAATAATGGAGATATGTCACCTATTTGCGACCCTACGGGAGCACAACCAAGTAATAGTTGCTCAGGTGGAGATCCGGGATCAGTTCAAGCTTTTTATTATGAATCGGATCCAATTAATATGAAAGGTACACCTCCTGCTTCCGGTTGGAGGTTTCAATGGGACAATAATGTTTGTTGTCGACCAAATGTTAGGAATTTATCTGGTGGAGCAGCTGGTATAATGACATTAAGAGCAATGATGTATCCTGATAATCAAGGGAGCAGTGTTCAAGGCTGTCTTGATAACGCTCCTGAGTTTAGATCACTGCCCGTAAGCTCTATATGTAAAGGGTATTTGTTTACTTATAACCACACCGCAGTTGATAAAGATTTAGATTCATTGGTTTATGCATGGGATAGGACTTACGATATGCCGGCAGCAAACCCAACACCAAGAGCTTATGAAGCCGGTTTTAATTTTAATAATCCAACTCCAGGGCCTGCTTTCAATGCAAATAATGTGGCAGCCACTCTAAATCCTATTACCGGAGTTGAGCGTATGGCTGTATATAGTGGTGGGGCTAATGACAAGTACTTAACGGTAGTGAGAGTAGATGCTTATAGAGATAATAAGCGAATTGCTTCGGTATTTAGAGAAATTCCAATTGTATTTTTTGATTGCCCAGACTTAGAGCAGGGACCGGGCGGAATTGGAGGAGTACCCAACTCACCGCCAAAAGTATTTCTTGATGGAGTGCAGCGAAATGAATATGTTGTTAATGTAGTTGCAGGTCAGGAGTTGAATATTCCTATTAGGGTAGAGGATTTTGACTATGGAGGGGACACAGCGAATAATGGAATGCAAACAGTATCTACTGTTCCAAGTGGATTTATGTTTTCCAATGATTTTAATGATTCTTCTAATTGTGCTATACAAGGAGCAAGACCTTGCGCCATTTTAAGAAATCAGAGCCCGACTATTAATACAAACTTAAATCCTCCGGCTAGTGTTATTCAAGGTTTAGGAATACTTAATACTGAGTTGTTATGGCAACCTCAGTGCAAACATCTAAAAATACCTCATACAGGAATTCCCGGAACGTATGAAGGAAATTTTAACTTTGTTTTAAAGACTCTCGATAACTTCTGCCCATTACCTGGTATAAATTACCCAACAATCACCGTAAAAGTGAGAGATCCAATTGCACTAACTGAACCAATTATTAAAGGAGCCTCAGTTGATTTAGATGGTAGAATTGTGATGCAGTGGGCACCACCCATTGATAGTGCAGAAACTTTTACAAAATATAGGCTACAGTTTGCAACAACAGATAACGATACGCTTCCATCAGCATGGCTAAGTGGGTTAAATATTAATAAATATTTATATAGTAGTGATTTAGGGTTGAACTTTAGTGGTGTGTTCTTAACCAAACCGACTAATATGCCGGATATTTTAAACAAACGTCCGGATAAAGATTGGTATTATAGAATGGCAACGACTTCTGGCTGTTCCGATAACTATGAAACTAATCCATCGGAAGCAGTACAGTTGATCGAAGTTGAAGCAACTCACTCTGCTAATCTACCCAATCCACTAGCTTCAAGGGTAACTTTAAACTGGAATCGTCCAAAACCTTTATCTGTAGCTACATACCCCTATTATATTTATGAATCTCCCACGCACTTTTATATTTGGGAAAATGATTCAATAGAGCAAGGTGGACAGTATATTGGAGGTGAGGCTGATCCCAATAATTGGTATTTAAGAGGAAAAACAACGAACACCAGTTTTAATGTAAATTCTAATACTTGTAAAGGAGTAATAGGTTTTAGGGTAGAAGCTCGAGATACGGTAATTACTTACAAACAGGGCAATGGATTAGGGGCAGGTAATGTATTAGACACCTTAACTTTTAGCACTTTTAGTGTGATTGATACGGTATTAATGACAAATAGAGGATTTATACCAAGTCCTGAATTTGATACAATTATGATCAAAGAAAATGGAGAGGTATACTTTAAAATTGACAGAGCAAATGCTGGAACTGTTAGGAAATTTAAAATCTTTGATGATGATAACGCTCAGTATCCAACTAATGAAATAGCTGATTTGCCGGTGGCAACTCAATCATTTTTGTACTCTGGAGCAAATACTAATCATGCTATAGATAGTTTCTTGTTAAAGTCTTTTGATCGGTGTGACTTAAGCAATTCAGCTTTAAGTAATCTATACACTACAATAAGTATTTACGGTAGTTTAGAAAGCCCCAGATGTTCTTCTTTGTTTAATTTACAATGGAATAAACCACTTGGATTTACGACTCCAATCAAAAATTACAAAGTTTATGTGGACTCTGCTAATACAGGCTTTAAACTGAAAGAAGTTTTAAAAGGGGACAGCATACGAACCGTTTCTTTAAAAGTAATTGGAGGTGTCGATTATAAGTTTAGAGTTATTGCTGAGGATCAAAGTGGGGCAGTAAATATTTCTGCAGTTTCTAACTACTCTGCACCATCTAACTTAAGAACATTTGAGCTAGTGTCTGCACCTGAGATTATTTGTGCAAATATTGAAAGCAACGGTGCAGTTAGAATTACTTTTAATTCGCCAAAAGATACAACAAATAATGGTGTAGAATATGAATTTGATTATAGAACGATTAATGGAAACTGGCAAACTTTCTCAGGCAGTAATCAACTGAATTATGGAGTAGATCAAGAGGTGTTAATAACCGGAATTAATGCACTTCAGAACGATTTTGAATTTCGGGCAAGAACCATTTCCGGCTGTGATGGAGCAACACCTTCATCATACAGCTCAGTATTTAGTACCAAAGGTGTGAATGTTTTAAGCCGGTTTGTGGATTATTTATATGTAGAAGATTTTGCTGCAACTTCTTACCAATGGTATGACTGTACTTCAAATTTTAGTTTTCCTGGTGAAAAGAATAATCGATTTACTCCATTAGATACAGGTTATTATGGAGTTTACATAGAGTATGCGGATTGCAGAGATACTTCATTTTGCTATTTTGTTGACGCATTGGATACCGGTGCCGCTCAATTAAATTATAATACCGTTGAAAGTGCTGAGGAAAATGCTTATTATCAATGGTATGATTGTAGAGAAGATACCTTAATTCCCGGAGCAAACAGCAGAAGGTTTATTGCAACTGATACCGGTTATTATGCCGTTATTTTAACCGCTTATGGTTATAAAGATACCTCAGAGTGTATTCCAATGTTCTCAGTAGGTTTAGATGAATTGAACTTTGAAAGTAAATTATTCGTTTACCCCAATCCAAGCAGCGGCTTAGTTAATATTGAGTTTTCTCAGAATCAGCAATCACTAAAAGTGAAAATCCGAAATATACACGGGCAGTTGGTTCAAGAAGAGCAGTTTGTGAACCAAGGTAACTTGCAACTTCAACTTAATGGCAAGCCAGGTATTTACTTTATTGAGTTGGTGAATGAACAAGGAGAGCGGGCTAATGTGAAAGTGGTGAAGAGGTAGAGAGTTTAAGAGTAGAGAACATAGAGTATAGAAAATGGATTCCTCTATTTTCTATGCTCCATTCTCCATATTCTCAATAAAAAATTCCTTTTCTTTGTAAACTAGTCATTTAAAATTAATCTCCATGAAAAAAGTCTACTCCTTATTAATCTTTCTTTTGAGTTTAAGTTTTGTGCCTAAAGTGGAGGCTTCTCATGCCATCGGTGGTGAAATTCGATGGGAGTGTGTCGATTCAGGTAAATATGTTTTTTATTTAGATGCTTATATCAATTGTAGAAGTGGTATGGCAAGCTGGAATTATAATAATAATTATATGGATATTGATATAGCTGGATATCCTTTACCTCGAGGGGCTGATAATAATACAATAAACACTTTCACTGTTTATCCGGATTCATCAAAATGGGAAAGACTTAATAGAGGAGATCTTTCGCCAAGCTGTAATTCAAATAATCCCGATCAATTGTCTTGCGGCGATAACCTAGCAACACGAGCATATTATTACAAATCAGATACAATTGTTCTTAAAGGTGTTCCTCCAGCTAGCGGATGGATTTTTTATTATCAGTTTCCATGTTGTAGGCCACAGACTGACAACCTAGTCAATCCTACTTCTAAGCCACTTTATATTCGTGCTGTGATGTATCCAACAAGCAACAACGAGGATGCTTTTCCTTGTTTGTATTCCTCGACTGAATTTGTAGAACCAGCTGCTAACTTAGTGTGCAGAGGGAAGTCATATACTTACAATCATTCTGCGCAAATAAAAGAGGAAATTGACTCAATTATATATAATTTGGATAGCTCATATTATTTTTATCCCTCTCATGAAGTGAGATATCGTACAAACTATTATCATGACAACCCAACTCCTGATCAACTTTTTGACAGTAGTAATGTCCCAATGAATATTGATTCTAAAACTGGTTTACTTAATTTGTTGGTCTCTAATGGGTCTTATGTGATGGATTACAATGTCGTTGTTAGAGCTGATGCTTACAAAGAGGGACAAAGAATTTCATCAATTTTTAGAGAAATTCCCTATTATGTTTTTGACTGCCCCCCCATCGACAGTGTAACTCCCAACAATCAACCGGACTTTTATTTTGACAACGTAAAGCAAGAGGAATACGAAATTGTAGTGGAAGCCGGAGAAAAAATTGAGTTTCTGGTGCAAGCCATGGATAACGATAGCGGAGCTTCTGACTTGCCGCAAGAGGTTACTATGTTTACATCCGGCAATCAATTTGCAATAGATTTTGTAGATACAGCCAATTGTTCAAATCCACCTTGCGCAGTCTTGAAAAATAATGTTCCTCAATATGATAGTAGCCGTAATCGCTATCAAGTTAGTGGAGCAAATGTTGTAACGACAGATTTTGAATGGCAAACCAATTGCGGGCATTTGAATGCAGATGGCTCTCAAAAAACTTATTATTTCTATTTTTCAGCTAAAGATGATCATTGTCCGGTTCCACAACAGGTGGATACTTATGTGAAAGTAACTGTAGGGGCTGAAGGTATAAAAGGTGCTCCAAAAGTAGAGTGTATAGAAGAATTATCATCAAATAATCAAATTACATGGTCTGCAGGTCAAGATTTAGTGAATAGTTTTAATAAATGGATAATCTATGCAGGAAATACTCCTCCATTACCAATTGTTGATAGCATTGCTAATTTCAATGTGAAGACTTATGTTGACATTCAAAAGTTTGCTTATTATCAAGTGAAAGCAAGCGTTAACCCTACTTGTGTCAACCAATCTGTAACCCTTGAGTCACCTATTCGTCGCAGTGGCTACCAACGCTATCCCATTAATGTTTCTATTTTAGATACAAATCGTATAATAATAGCTCAAGACAGTGCTGCCGATAGTTATCAATGGTACGATTGCAATACAGATACAATAATTACCGACTCAACTAGGCAATCCTTTGCTCCACAAGATTCAGGTTATTATGCAGCCATTATAACCAAAGGCTACTGCTCCGACACTACAGACTGTGTAAGAATATTTCCTGTCGGCTTAAACGAAAACAGATTTCAGCAAACTGTTCGCTTTTACCCTAACCCAACCAATGGTTTTGTAAACATAGAACTCCCTCAAAAACAACAATCAATACAAGTCAAAGTACGCAATATACACGGACAGTTAGTTCAAGAAAAAAAGTTTGTGAACCAAGGTAATTTGCAGCTTCAACTTAACGGCAAGCCTGGTATTTACTTTATTGAGTTGATGAATGGAAAAGGTGAGCGGGTTAATGTGAAAGTGGTGAAGAGGTAGAGAGTTTAAGAGTAGAGAACATAGAGTATAGAAAATGGATTCCTCTACTTTCTATGCTCCATTCTCCATATTCTCAATAAAAAATTCCTTTTCTTTGTAAACTAGTCATTCAGAATTAATCTCCATGAAAAAAGTCTACACCCTTCTAATAGCTCTTTTGAGTTTATTTTTTGTTCCTAAAGCAAATGCAACACATGTTATAGGTGGTGAAATTACATGGGAGTGTTTAAACGATGGTCGCTATGTTTTTAAACTAAAAATTTATCGTGACTGTTCAGGAGCAGGTTGGAATTATATTAATCAAACACTTCAAGTTTTTGGTAATCCACTTCCAACCAATATAAATAATCAACCCTTTTCAGCGATTAACTTAATGCCGGATTCAGCAACATGGCTGCAAAGAAAAAATGGGGATATATCACCAATTTGCAGCCAAAGTACACCACAACAGCAAATGGGCTGTGGTAACAATAATGTTAATTTTAGAGGAGCTGTTCAAGCGTTTTGGTATAAATCAGATACTTTAGTTTTAAAAGGTGTGCCACCTTCAAGTGGATGGCACTTTAGATTTGAAACAGTGTGTTGTAGACCAAATTTAGAAAACTTATTTGGGGGGGCTTCTGGAATAAGTGTCTTAAGAGCAGTTATGTACCCCGATCGAAATAATTCGAATGCTTATCCTTGTATTAACTCATCACCTACCTTCAGTGCTGTCCCAACAATACCAAAATGTAAAAACTTTTATATTACGATGAATCAATCGGTAAATGATAAAGAGCAAGATTTGGTTGTTTATGATTGGGATAGAGCGTATGATATTCCCGCAAGTAATCCTACACCAAGACAATATGCTTTAGGTTTTAATTACAACAACCCAACACCGGATCAGAGTTTTGATTCAACTAACATACCCACAACAATTGATAAAGAAACAGGCATAATTAAATATGCTGTTTACGGAGGTCCTAGAGGCGGTTATTTACTAGTTAATCGAGTAGATGAATATAGAGATGGGCAAAAAATCTCATCAATTTTCAGAGAGTCACCAGTGTTTTTAATAGATTGCCCACCCATCGACAGTGTAACTCCAAACAGTCAACCGGAATTTTATTTTGATAACGTAAAACAAAATGAATACGAAATTGCGGTGGAAGCCGGAGATAAAGTAGAGTTTCCGGTGCAAGTGGTGGATAACGATAGCGGAGCTACAGGACTTCCGCAAGAAGTTACTTTATTTACATCCGGCAATCAATTTGCAATAGATTTTATTGATACAGCTAATTGTTCAAATCCACCTTGCGCAGTCTTGAAAAATAATGTTCCTCAATATGATAGTAACCGTAATCGCTATCAAGTTAGTGGAGCAAATGTTGTAACGACAGATTTTGAATGGCAAACCAATTGCGGGCATTTGAATGCAGATGGCTCTCAAAAAACTTATTATTTCTATTTTTCAGCTAAAGATGATCATTGTCCGGTTCCTCAGCAGGTGGATACTTATGTGAAAGTAACTGTAGGGGCTGAAGGATTTATTGATGCACCTAAAGCAGCTTGTGTGGGTGATTTTGATTCTAAACACATATTCTCATGGACCGCCGGTTCCGGATTGCAGACAAATTTTACTAAATGGTATATTTATGCGGCAAACGCTACGAATCAATTGCAATTAATTGATAGCATTGCTGACTTTAATACGATGTACTATGAAGATCCTTTAGGCTACGAATATTACCAGGTGAGAACTAAAAGCAGTTGTGGATCAAAGTCTGTTATTTATAAGTCACAAAACGTGCAAATTGGATATCAAGAGAATCCAATGGATATTTCAATTACTGAGCAAAACAGGCTTTTAGCAGTTAATAATCAAAACGCCGATAATTTTCAATGGTACGATTGTAATGCAGATACAATTATAACTGATTCTACAAGACAATCCTTTGCTCCACAAGATTCAGGTTATTATGCAGCCATTATAACTAAAGGCTACTGCTCCGACACTACAGATTGTGTAAGAATATTTCCTGTCGGCTTAAACGAAAACAGATTTCAGCAAACTGTCCGCTTTTACCCTAACCCAACCAATGGTTTTGTAAACATAGAACTCCCTCAAAAACAACAATCAATACAAGTCAAAGTTCGCAACATCCACGGACAGTTAATTCAAGAAAAACAGTTTGTGAATCAAGGTAACTTGCAACTTCAACTTAATGGTAAACCAGGAATTTACTTTATTGAGTTGGTGAATGAGAAAGGGGAAAGAGCAAATGTGAAAGTGGTGAAGAGATAAGTGTATAGAAGAAGGGTTAAGATCGCATCTAACTGATTTTTTATCACATTTTGTGTATTGTTGAGGGTTGAAAATTCAATAAAAAAGATTTTAAAACCTTCGTCCTTTTTCTTTTATCCTTTATCCAGCCACTTGAAACCTTGAAAATCTCTTCTTGACTTTAAAAATCTGAAGCATTATAATTTTATTAACCCCCGCTGACCTCTACCGGAATCACACTACTGCTCTTCAAAACCGATAGCGATAAAAAAGTTTCTACTTTGGCAATATTGTCCATTTCAAAAATGCTGTTCATCACAAATTCGCGATATTTTTCCATGTCGTTGAGTAAGATCTTAAGAATAAAATCCGAATCACCGGTGACGTAATGGCACTCCATGACTTGAGGAATCTTTTCGATTTCTTCAGTAAAGTGTTTAACTAACTCTTTAGTATGGTTTTTTAGCGTAATGTGCGCAAAAGCATATAGCTTTTTACCCAATTTGTCTGGGTCTAATACAGCAGCATAATGCGAAATGATTCCAGCCTTTTCCAATTTTTTGGTGCGCTCAAAAATGGGGGTGGTCGACATGCCTAATTGAGCAGCCATCTCTTTAATTGTAATCCGACCGTCCTTTTGCAAAAGCATCAAAATCTGGCAGTCTATATCGTCTATTTTTTTCATCAGTATTAGAATTATATTCTACTCTATCAGTTTAAAGTAATAAAGTAGTTCTTTTATTCTTTTATTTTCAAAAATAAAGAATATTATTCTATAAAATTAAATTATAGTAGCTAATCTGATTTAGGAGGCGTATTTTTGAGGGGATATATTCTAAAAAGTGTGCTATGGCGACAATAGAAGTGAAACTGCCCAAGATGGGCGAAAGCATAAAAGAAGCAACGATACTCAATTGGTTAAAAAAGGAAGGAGAGCGAGTAGAGAAAGACGATTCCATCTTAGAAGTAGCTACCGATAAGGTAGATTCTGAAGTGGCTGCTCCTGAAAGTGGGGTATTGAGTAAGGTGCTTTTTAACGAAAATGATGTTGTTCAAGTTGGTGAAATCATTGCTGAAATTGAAACGGAAGGAGAAGCAACTGTTAACAAGGAAAAAGAAAGTAAGCCGGTTGGAATTCAAAAAACTCCGGAAACAGAGACTTCGACAACTTCAGATTCATCTATTGAACGTTTCGATGATGAAGGTCGCTTTTATTCTCCTTTGGTTCGAAGCATGGCTGAAAAGGAAGGGGTTTCTTTCGAAGAACTCAAACAAATTAACGGTAGTGGTTCCAACGGACGTATTTTAAAAAAGGATCTCCAGAATTACCTTCAAAGTGGTAGAAAGTTACAGCAAACTATTGCAGTATCGAATCAAGTGGTGCAGACAAGTACGGCTAATTACGAAGGTCGCCATGAGATTATCGAAATGGATCGCATGCGCGGTATGATTGCCGATCACATGGTTGAATCTAAACGTACTTCACCTCATGTTACTTCTTATGTGGAAGCAGATGTGACTAACATTGTAAAGTGGAGAGAGAAGAACAAAGCGGCATTTGCCCAAAAATATGGAGAGAAAATAACATATACACCCATTTTTGTGGATGCTGTTGTAAAGGCACTTCAGGAATATCCATTAGTCAATGTGTCGGTAGACGGTAAAAAAATTATTGTTAAAAAGGACATTAACATAGGCTTAGCGGCAGCTTTACCTAACGGAAACTTAATCGTTCCGGTGATAAAAAATGCAGATAAAAAGAATTTATTAGGCTTGACTACTGAAGTGAATGACTTGGTAGATAGAGCGAGAACTAACAAGTTGAAAGCCGATGAAATTAAAGGTTCTACTTTTACGATTAGTAATGTTGGGACATTTAGAAACATTATGGGTACGCCGATTATAAACCAACCTGAAGTTGCTATATTGGCTACCGGTGCTATTCGCAAAAGAGCGGCTGTAGTTGAAACAGAATACGGAGATGTAATCGCAATTCGACACATGATGTACCTCTCGCTTTCTTACGATCATCGTGTAGTAGATGGAAATCTAGGAGGGTCATTTTTAGCGAGAATAGGCGACCATTTGGAAGCGTTTGATGAAGAGAGTTTAGATATTAGACTTTAGAAGTTAGAAAATAGAGTTTAGAAAATAGACAGATAGATAAAAAGGGAGTTTGATGAAACGGACTTTCATCCATTGTCTAAAAATTTAAGATTATGAGCAAAATAAATAAGAAGACCTTAGAAAGAGCTTTTACTTTAATGGCAACAGCCAAGGCAATGACGGAATTGTATGAAGAGAACTTTAAAGTGGTTTCTAAATACGTTCATGCAACTTCGCGAGGACACGAAGCCATTCAGTTGGCGGCGGCTATGCAACTAGAGCACTTTGATTATGCTTACCCTTATTACAGAGATGATTCTATGCTTTTAGGAGTTGGAATGAAGCCTTACGATTTGATGTTGCAGTTAATGGCTAAAAAAGACGACCCTTTTTCGGGAGGGAGAACCTATTATTCTCATCCAAGTTTGAAAGATGAAGATAAGCCAAAAATTCCACATCAATCATCCGCAACAGGCATGCAAGCTATTCCCGCAACCGGCGCGGCAATGGGAATGCAATATAAAGAGTTGCTTAAAATCGACGATAAAAACAAGCCTTTGGTACTTTGTTCTTTAGGCGATGCTTGCGTTACAGAAGGAGAAGTAGCCGAAGCTTTTCAAATGGCTGCACTAAAACAGTTGCCAATTTTGTATGTAGTACAAGATAACGATTGGGATATTTCAGCTAATGCAAAAGAAACGAGGGCACAGGATGCTTATGAATACATAAAAGGGTTTAAAGGAGTAGAAGCTTTCACAATAGATGGAAGCGATTTTGCTGAATCATATACAACCATTGAAAAAGCGATTAAAATTATTAGAAATGAGCGTCGTCCGGTTTTGGTTCACGCTAAAGTTCCTCTCTTAAATCATCATACTTCCGGTGTTCGAATGGAATGGTATCGTGATGATTTAGAAGAACAAAAACTGCGAGACCCTTATCCCAAGTTAATTGCACTTTTAAAGGAGAATGGCTTTTCTGATAAAGACATTAAGACGATAGAGAAAAGTGTAAAAAGGCAAGTTAAAGAGGATTATGAAAAAGCACTAGCGTCGGAAGATCCAAAGCCGGAAGATTTATATACTTACGATTACGCTCCAACTGAAGTTACTGAAGAGAAAGGTGAGCGTCAGCCAAAAGATGGGGAGTCAGTTGTAATGGTCGACTGTGCCTTGCATGCGGTGGAAGAGTTGATGAAGAATAATAAAGAGTGTTTGCTTTATGGACAAGATGTAGGCGGACGCTTAGGTGGTGTTTTTAGAGAAGCAGCAACTTTAGCGCAAAAGTTTGGTGATGAAAGAGTGTTTAATACGCCTATTCAAGAAGCCTTTATTGTAGGTTCTACTGTGGGAATGTCGGCTGTTGGTTTAAAGCCCATAGTAGAAGTTCAGTTTGCAGATTATATATTCCCCGGGATTAACCAGTTGTTTACTGAGGTGAGTCGCTCGTACTATTTATCAAATGGGAAATATCCGGCTAGCATGATTTTACGTGTACCCATTGGGGCTTATGGTAGCGGAGGTCCTTATCATTCTTCAAGTGTTGAAACAATCATTGCTAATATTAAAGGAATAAAAATTGCCTATCCGAGTACAGGAGCTGATTTAAAAGGTTTAATGAAAGCAGCTTATCACGATCCAAATCCCGTTGTTATTTTTGAACACAAGGGTTTGTATTGGAGTAAAGTGCCCGGAACTTTGGCGGCTAAAACTATAGAGCCGGCGGAAGATTATATTTTGCCTTTCGGAAAAGCAGACATTAAATTGTATGCTGCTGATGATAAGGTTGCAAGTTCTGAAACTTTGACAATTGTTACTTACGGAATGGGCGTACATTGGGCGTTAAATGCAGCGAAAGAATTCGAAGGGAAAATAGAAATTGTAGATTTACGCACGCTCAATCCTTTAGATGAAGAAGCCATTTTTAAATCTGTACGCAAAACCAACCGTTGTTTGGTTGTAACTGAAGATGCTGTCCAAAATTCTTTTGCAAGAAATCTATCCGGTTTAATTCAAGAGAAATGCTTTACAGCTTTGGAAGCTCCTGTAATGACTATTGGTTCAGAAAGTATGCCTGCAATTCCATTGAATTCCGTTCTTGAACAAACGATGATACCTTCTGCTGAAAAGGTGGCAAAGAAAATTAAGGAAGTGTTGGACTTTTAGGAGCTAAGTCAGTGATTAAAAGTGGCAATCTTAATAAAATAAATACTTTTGCACTCAATTGAAAATCAAAAAATAAAAATATGACGAAAGTGAAAATCTCATCAAAAGCAGCTATGGAGCTGGAAGACAAATACGGAGCACACAATTATCATCCGCTACCGGTTGTTTTAAGTAGAGGAGAAGGCGTTTTTATGTGGGATGCTGAAGGTAAAAAGTACTATGACTTTTTATCAGCTTATTCAGCAATTAACCAAGGTCATTGTCACCCTAAAATTATTGGTGCACTAAAAGAACAAGCTGAAACATTAACACTTACTTCAAGGGCATTTTATAATGATGTTCTAGGACAATTTGAAAAGTTTGCCTCAGAGTTCTTTGGTTTCGATAAGGTGTTGGCCATGAATTCAGGAGCTGAAGCAGTAGAAACGGCAATTAAGCTAACCAGAAAGTGGGCTTATGAGAAAAAGGGAATTCCTGAAAATCAAGCTAAAATAATTGTTTGTGAAGGTAATTTTCACGGAAGAACAACTACAATCGTTTCGTTTTCAAACGATGAAGAAGCAAGAAAAAATTACGGCCCATATACTCCGGGCTTTATTCGCATTCCATATAATGATACTGATGCCTTAGAAAAGGCATTGAAAGAAGAAAATGTAGCCGGCTTTTTAGTAGAGCCAATTCAAGGAGAAGCTGGTGTTTTTGTTCCTGATGAAGGTTACTTGAAAAAGGCGAGTGAGTTATGTAAAGAAGCTGGTGTTTTATTTGTTGCCGATGAAGTACAAACCGGAATTGCTCGAACAGGAAAACTACTAGCAGTCCACCATGAGAATGTTCAGCCAGATGTTTTAATCTTAGGGAAAGCATTATCAGGTGGAGCCTATCCTGTAAGTGCTGTTTTGGCAAATGATGATATTATGTTAGTAATTAAGCCGGGTCAACATGGTTCTACTTTTGGAGGAAACCCGATTGCTGCAAGAGTAGCTATGGCTGCGCTTGAAGTTGTTGAAGAGGAAAAATTAGCAGAAAGAGCTCAAAAATTAGGTGAGCTTTTTAGAAGCGAAATTCAAAAGCTGGTAGATGAGTCAGACTTAGTCAACAAAGTTCGAGGTAAAGGCTTGTTAAATGCGATTTTGATTAATGATAGTGAAGACAGTTCAACAGCTTGGGATATTTGTGTTGCTCTAAAAGAGAATGGTTTATTAGCAAAACCTACGCATGGGAATATTATTCGATTTGCGCCTCCTTTGGTAATGACAGAAGAACAATTATTGGACTGTGTAAAGATTATAAAAGAAACTATTCTTAACTTTAAGAAATAGTTTAGGTGTTATTTGTTTAAAGAGAAGAGGCGCTTTTTGATAAAGCGTCTCTTTTTGTTTGAACAATACGTTCAATTCTTTTACAAAAACAACTACATTTGCTCGCATGGCGGGAAACAGCTTTGGAACGTTATTTAAGTTGACCACATTTGGAGAGTCACATGCTTCGGCAATTGGTGGAATTTTAGATGGTTGTCCTGCTGGTTTAAGTTTAAATTTAGACAAAATTCAGTTGGAGCTTGACCGAAGAAAACCCGGTCAGTCTAACATTACTACTCAGCGAAAAGAGAGTGATCAAGTGGTTTTTTTATCGGGAGTATTTGAAGGAAAAACAACAGGAACTCCTATTGCTTTCCAAATCCTGAATGAAGATCAAAAATCAAAAGATTATAGTCACTTAAAAAATACCTATCGTCCTTCTCATGCAGATTATGTCTATCAAGAAAAATACGGTCACCGCGACTACAGAGGTGGTGGAAGAGCTTCTGCCAGAGAAACTGCATGCAGAGTAGTTGGAGGTGCTGTAGCTCAGCAATTTTTAGCACATTATGGTATAAAAATTAATGCCTTTGTTCAGCAGGTAGGTTCCATTAAAGTAGAGAAAAACTATCATGACCTAAATTTTGAAGAAACCTTTAAGAATAAAGTTCGCTGTCCTGAGCCGACTACAGCTCAAAAAATGATTCAACACATTGAACAAGTGAAAAAAGAAGGTGATACCATTGGCGGTATAATTCAATGTGTGATTCAAGGTAGCCCTGTTGGACTAGGTGAGCCGGTTTTTGATAAGCTGCATGCTGAGCTGGCAAAAGCAACGATGAGCATTAATGCGGTAAAAGGATTTGAGTTGGGGTCTGGCTTTTCAGCTGCTGAAATGCGAGGTTCTGAGCACAATGATATTTTTGAATCAAGTAATAAAGGTATAAAAACCAAGACCAACTTTAGTGGTGGGATACAAGGCGGAATAAGCAATGGCGAGGATATCTATTTTCGATTGGCTTTTAAGCCCATTGCAACGCTTATGCAAAAACAACAATCAGTCAACGATCAAGGAGAGGAGGTAGAGTTGGAGGGAAAAGGTCGCCATGATCCTTGCGTAGTTCCTCGAGCAGTTCCCATTGTTTCGGCAATGGCAGCTTTGGTGATGGCTGACTTTTTATTAAGAAATCAATCAGCGAAACTATAAATAGATGAAGAAATTAGCACTGCACTGGCAGATTATTATTGGTTTAGTTCTCGGTTTATTATACGGACTTTTAGCAGCAAACGCAGGATGGCAAGAGTTTACTGCCGATTGGATTGCACCTTGGGGAACTATTTTTATTAATATGCTAAAAATGATTGCAGTTCCTTTAGTCTTAATCTCTTTAATAAATGGAATATCAGGGCTGAAAGATATTTCTCAGTTATCGTCAATGGGAGGTAAAACCATTGGTATTTACATAATTACAACTGTTATTGCTGTAACAGTTGGTTTATTGGCTGTCAATCTTATCAAACCCGGTAAGAGTTTCTCTCAAGAGATCCGAACTGAAATGGTTAAACAAAATGAGGCTAAAGTAAAAGATACAGAGTCAAAAGCCTTACAACAAAAGGAAAGTAGTCCGCTGCAATTTTTGGTTGATATGGTTCCATCAAATATTTTTTATGCATCTGCAGACAATACTAATATGTTACAGGTTATTTTCTTCGCCTTAATGTTTGGTATTGCATTAATATTAGTGCCTGATGTTGCAAAAGTGGAAGTTGTAAAACAGTTTTTTGAGGGAGCCAATGAGGTAATCCTTAAAATAGTTGACATAATCATGTATTTTGCGCCGATAGGTGTTTTTGCTCTTTTGGGGAATATTATGGTTGAGCTTGCCGGAGAAGATCCTGCTGCAGCTGTAGAAATATTAAAAGGCCTAGCAGTTTACTCAATAACTGTTTTGTTGGCGCTTACAGTTTTAGTTTTTGTAGTTTATCCTTTAGCATTAAAGTTCTTAGCAGGTTTTTCATATCGGGAATTTTTCAAAGGCATTTCGCCGGCTCAATTGCTTGCTTTTTCTACTAGTTCTTCTGCGGCAACTTTACCATTAACTATGGAGCGCTGCGAGGAAAAGCTCGGTGTTTCTAAAAAAGTAGCCTCTTTTGTATTGCCTTTAGGAGCTACAATTAATATGGATGGAACATCCGCATATCAGGCAGTTGCTGCTGTTTTTATTGCGCAAGTTTACGGAATGGATTTAGGTCTTTCAGAACAACTAACCATTGTACTTACCGCAACTTTAGCCTCCATTGGTTCTGCAGCCGTGCCCGGAGCAGGAATAATTATGTTGGCTATTGTTTTGGGTGCTGTAGGTGTGCCTTTGGAAGGTATTTCATTAATTTTTGCAGTAGATCGTCTGTTAGATATGTGCCGAACGGTAGTTAATGTAACCGGAGATGCAACAGTAGCTACCATCGTTGCACATACAGAAAATGAACTGATTCCAAATCCGGTGGAGAAGTAAATTGATGATTTAATATCTTGCCTTGAATTTAGAATAAATAATTTTGTAAGAACAATATGAGCATTAATATAAATTCTTATCATAATGAACTACCCGAGGTTTGAAACTTCAATTGCTTTTATTCAGTCACTTGGAAATAACATTATTCGTGTTCAAGTAAAAAAGGGTGTAGTGCTAACTCAAGAGGGAGTAAAAGAATGTAGAGATGTTTATCTAAAAATTCTGAATGGTGGCAAGGGGCTGATTCTAACAGTTTTCAATGAGTTTAATACAGCAGAACAAGATATAAAAAGAGAATTTGAAGCTCCATCTCATATAGGATTAAAAGCTGCTGAAGCATTTGTAGTAAGTAGTCTTTCTAACAGAATTGAATTAGAGTTTTATACAAAAATGACCAAGACGGTTTACCCAACAGCTGTTTTTAGTGAGGAAAAGGAAGCCATGAAGTGGCTATTAGATTTTCAGGATTAGCAGTTTATGAAAGTTAGTGGTTTTCAAGCTTTAATAATTAGTATCTTAGCGCACTTTACTAGAATAAATTCATTTTGAAAAAGCAATTTATCTTTCTTATTTTTCTTGGATTAACTTTCACTTTGCAGGCTCAATTTCAAATTTCCGGAAAACTACAAGATACGGAACAGAAGCCACTTTCTTTTGCTTCGGTGGTTATTTTGCATGAGCAAGATAGTAGTATGATCACTTTTGGTTTAACAGATGTGAATGGCAATTATCAACTTGATGTAAAAGTGAAAGGTGATTATCTGATTCAATTTTCTTTTTTAGGATATCAGACCACTTATAAAAAAATCAATACAGATTGGAAGAATCGAAAAATCGAATTACCTATTTATCAATTAAAAACTGCTGCTGTTGATTTAGATGAGGTAGAGATTTCAGCAGAACGCATTCCTATGAAAATGAAGGATGATACTCTAGTGTATGATGCTGCAGCCTTCAAAACTAAAGATGGTGAAGCAGTTGAAAAATTGCTTGAAAAGCTTCCGGGAGTTGAAGTTGATGAACACGGAAATGTAACCGCTCAAGGTAAGACTGTTACAAAGGTATTAGTAAATGGTAAGGAGTTTTTTGGCAGTAATCCTAAAATGGCAACACAAAATTTAGATGCTGAAGCGGTGAAGAGTGTTGAGGTATTAGATAAAAAATCGGAAGAAGCTGAATTTACAGGAGTGGATGATGGAAGTGAAGAAAAAACAATTAACATTACCTTAAAGGAAGAATACAACAAAGGTTATTTTGGTAGAGTTTCCGGCGCAGTTGGTACGGAGGAAACTTACAAAGGAAGTGCTAGCATCAACTACTTCGATGAAAAAAATCAATTGAGCTTGATTGGAGGTGGTAACAACTTAAATGAGTTAAATTTTAGCTTTTCGGAATACAGCGACTTTCAAGGAGGAAATATTTCTGACTTTAATAGTTCTGCAATCGGTTATAATCTTGGTGATGGAATAAACAGCAGTTTATCTGCAGGATTAAATTGGAATAGAACCATTAATAAAAAGCTAAAAGTTACAGCAAATTACTTTTACGTTAACAATACCAATGAGCTAATTAAAACCATAAACAGCAGCAATTTTACTCCAACAGAAACATTTGAAACGGCTGAAGTAATTGACAACGAAAAGCAAAATATAGGTCATTCTTCGGACATTCGACTGGAATGGAATCCCGATTCAATGAACAGAATTGATTATCGAATGGGGTTTTCTTTAAGTGATAATGAAGCAGACAATAAGTCTTATACTGAGTACACATCAGAGAGTAGTGGTGTTCGAGAAACATCAACTCTAAATAAGTTTGAAGAAAACTCTTTTAAAGCTTATAGTGACTTATCTTATAATAGAAGACTGAAGAAGAAGGGTAGGAGTTTACTTTTTAAACACCTGTTTAGGGTAGGTGAGCAAGAGGAAGAAAATTTAATCGATAATCAGATTTTTAATTCCGACCTATATCAATTTCAAAATTTTAGTCAACAACAGCAGCAAAATCGACTGTCCTTGAAATATACTGAACCTATAATTGATAAATGGTATGCTAATTTTACATATAGTTACGACCAAGAGTATGAAACACCCGAGCGAAATTTCTTTGATTTACAAAATGGAAGAAGCTTTAACGACAGCTTAAGTGGTGCTTTTAGTAGAGATATAGACGAACATAAAGGAAACTTCTCCATTCAACGATCCACCAAAAAGTCGGTTTGGGAAATGGGATCGGCGCTTTCTCAAATACATTTAAAGACTAGTGAAACGGACAATGACTTTCGCTTTCTTTATCCCTACCTAACTGTTCGCTTTCGCTTAAAAGGTTCTCAAAATTTAAGAATGGGTTACAGAACTTCCACTAACCTGCCTAACCTAAATCAATTAATTACTATTCCAAACAATATTAATCCTAATCAATTGTATGTGGGAAATAATCAACTAAGACCTGAATACGCTCATAACTTTAACATCAATTATTTTTTCTTTGATCCACTTTCTTCATCTTCTTATTACATTGGACTGAGAGTAGCTGATGTTCAAGATAAAATAGTAAATAGAACGCGAGTAAACAGTGATTTAAGGAGAGAAATAACTCCACAAAATACAGATTTCTACCAAAGTTTAACTTCCTATTTTGGAATATCTAAAAAGTTTAAGAAGTGGAACTTACAGTACAGATTTAACGGTAGCTCAAGCTTTAGCAGGTATGAGGCATTTTTGAATGATGAACTTTCTCAAGTTGCATCGGAATCTTATTCGGTGGGTGGTAGAATTGGTCGCGACAAAGATGAAAAGTGGGACTTAGATTTTGGCTTTGAATATACTTTTAACAAACAAGAATATGAATTGAACAGCAATTTTAATCAACGTTTTGATCAAGTAAGATGGTATGCAAGTGGTGAATTGCAAATTCTTGAAAATCTTTTGTTAAACGCTGACTACTCTATCCGTAATTACGCCAATGCTTTTTTCTCTGAAGCTCGCCAGCTTCACTTTATAGATCTTTCACTTCGACAGTCGCTCATGAACGATAAATGGGCAATAACATTTATAGTTCACGATTTGTTAAATGAAAATGTAGGTATTCGCCGCAGTGGAGATTTAAATAGTCTTCGAGATGAAGAGTACAATAGCCGAGCGCAGTATTTTATGCTACAAATTAGCACTAAACTTGGAAAACGAAAGGATGGTGATAAAAAAAGAAAATATTGGATGCATTGATTTTATTCCTCAATTAAGTTCCCAACCTCTTTAATTTGTTGCCTGCTATACCTTCCTTCAGTAGTATAAATAATTTTACCTTCTTTATCTAATACAAAAAAGTATGGTGTTTTTCTGTTTTTTAACTTAAGTGTTTTCCGATAGTCTTTAATACTGCCTTTGTACATCACTACATTGTCTTTGAGCGTTTCGTCAGTACCTTGAGTAATTTGCTCTTTTGCTTTGTTGTAAACCAACTGGTTTGCTCCACCAAACATCAAAATCAACTTTACATAAGGGTCGTAAACTAAGGATGATAGGTTGTTGTCATCCATAAATTCACTAAAAACAGGCTGACTCCAACTGTACAGGTCGTTTTGTGCGTCTTCGGAAAAAGCAATTCCCACTAAAGTGAACTTTCCTTTTGTATCTTCAGGGATAGTGCTCTTGTTTTCATTTAAGTCAACTACTTCAATTGAGGGAAAAAGCTCGCCCTCTTGAGCGAATAAAGTCGTTGTAAATAGAGTTAGCAAGCTGATTAATGTAATTTTCATGATTGTTTATTTTTTATTAATAAAGTATTCAATTCCTAAAATATATGAATGAAGGCCTAAACCTGAAATGCTTCCCTTGCAATATTTAGAAAGCAAAGATACGTGTCGTTCTATTTCTCTTGCCATAGGTTGCGAGATGTGAATCTCCAAAACTTCAGTTTCAATAGAAGCTACTGCATCGGCTAGAGAGACAGAGGTATGCGTATAACCGCCTGCATTTAACAAAATGCCATCACAATAGTGGTCAGCATCTTGAATTTTGTCGATGAGTTCACCTTCAATATTTGATTGAAAATAATTAATCATTATGTTAGGATATTTTTTACGTATGTCTGCCAAAAAATCATCAAAAGAAACATTGCCGTAGATTTCTGGTTCTCGCTTTCCCAATAAATTTAAATTGGGTCCATTTATGATAATTAACTCATTCATTGAAGTTCTGCTCTCTTAAACCGAAACAGTTTATAAAGTCGGTTACTTTGCTTTTCAGCCAAAGTTATACATTACATTTGTTATTATGAAGTTGAATAATTACCGTAAAGGTTTTGAAGTTTATTTGAAGTTAGAGCGCTCGCTTTCTCAAAATTCTATATCGGCTTATTTAAGAGACTTGGATAAAATGACTCAGTTTTTGGAGATGAATGGTATGGATATTAGTCCACAGCAACTAAAAACGGAAGATGTTTCCAATTTCCTCAATTGGTTATATGACCTTGGTGTTTCAGCTCGTTCTCAAGCTAGAATATTGTCGGGCTTAAAAGCCTTTTATAAATATTTATTAATGGAAGATATAGTGGAAACAAATCCACTTGAATTGGTGGAGGGTCCTCAGTTGGGCGTAAAACTTCCGGAAGTATTATCCATTGAAGAAATTGATGCTTTGATAGCTGCAATCGATCTAAGTTCAACAGAAGGAGAACGAAATCGGGCGATTTTAGAAACGCTTTACAGTTGTGGTTTAAGGGTAACAGAGTTGGTTGAATTACAGCTTTCGAAAGTACTTTTTGAGGAAGGTTTTGTGCAAGTGAAAGGAAAAGGAGAAAAAGAGCGCTTGGTACCAATTGGTACAGCAGCTTTAAAATACATTCGCTATTATTTAGAACACAGAAGAAATCATCAAAAAATAAAAAAAGAAGCCGAAGATATTCTTTTTCTAAACAATAGGGGCGGACAATTAACTCGAGTAATGATTTTTACGATTATAAAAAGGTTGGCTGAAAAAGCCGGGATTAATAAAAATATCAGTCCACACACTTTCAGACATTCATTTGCAACCCATTTAGTTGATGGAGGAGCAGATTTAAGGGCAGTACAAGAAATGTTGGGTCACGAATCAATAACTACTACGGAGATTTACACTCATATTGATCGCCATTATTTAAAAGATGCCATTACTCAGTTTCATCCAAGAATGCAGAAGTAATAATCAATAAGTTTTGTGAAATTTATTGCTCATCAGTCTTTTGCCTATTGACGTAATTTTTCATGAAGCTTTTCTTTGAATCCTTATATGAGCTGATTGCACCAAGTTTGTAAAGTGAGTAGATATAAACCCATGCAGGATCAAATTGGTAGGGTAAAAAACCCGAACGAGCACTTCCAGGATACAAATGGTGATTATTGTGCCATTCACCGGAAAAAAATCCGGGTCGGCTTTGGTTGATAGAGAGGTTTCTTCGGTCGAAATCAACTCCATCTTTATGTTTCACTTCGCCTTTTCCGTGGCCGGTGTAATTGAATGCTCTAACCAGAACAAACCAAAACATGGCTGCACTAAAAGCTGTACAGGCTAATCCGTGTCCTCCAATTAGAAAAAAAACGCCGTACCAAAAAGACCAATTAAGTAGCCATAGCGCAATAGTGTACGAAGGTTTTGCCAGAGATCCCCATTTTTGGTATTCTTTATAATTATTCAGTTTTACGCCTGTGTGGTTCATAAATAGTTTCAACTTTTCATATTCATCAGCGCTGAGGTTTGGATTTATACTCTGATGATTAACATCAGAAAGCATGCAATACATTAATCCTGCTTGAGCGTTGTATGGATCTCCGGCTTTGTCGGATAGGGCATGATGAACATGATGAGATACGACATAGATTTCTTCAGGAAATGTTTTAATAACAAGGTTTTGAGTGATAAACCTCCAAAATGGATGACTAAATGTGAACGCTTTATGAGTGCTGTATCGATGAAACCAAATGGTTCCGTGTGTGCTCATAATAATCATTGCATAGAGCAGGAAGAATGCCAAAAGTGACCAGCTAAAATATTTTACAATAAAGAAATAAAAGAATGGAAGCATACAAATAGCCATTAGCCAGCTAATTGCAGATATCCAGTTTTTTTTAGATTTGAATACATTAATTCTTCTGAGAGCTTCTGCAAAAAGTGTATTTGTTGTTGGTTTTACTAATTCTTCATTTTCGTCTTTCCAGCCATAAGAAGGCTCTTTAAGAATTTTTTCTATGAATGCCATTAATTATTTGGGGGAGTTTTATTTATTGCAATGAGAATCCACGCAACATTTGCGAAGATAAAGAATATAAACAGCTTAGTCTTTTATTGTAAAGAATAGTTTTTAGAAAAGAATGTTCATTACCTAATAATCAGGCGTAAACACTTTTTTTGTATTTTAGTGCAATTGAAACTTTATATTTATGGCTGGAAATTGCTTAGAGTGTGGAGTAGAACTATTTGGGCGAAAGGACAAGAAGTATTGTAGTGATCATTGTAGGAATACGCATCACAATCGTCAGAATAGTTATGAGACGAACTATATTCGAAAGGTAAATGGAATTTTACGTAAAAATCGTCGGATATTAGAGTCAATTGCTCCAAAAGGAAAAGGAAAAACCAAGAAGGAAAACCTTCAGAAGGCTGGCTTTGACTTCGCTTATTATACTAATACCTATACAACAAAAGAAGATAAAACTTATTATTATTGCTATGACTATGCTTATTTAGATATAGACAAAGGTTGGTATGCAATCGTGAAAAAGAAGGAGTGGGTAGATTGAGCAGCATTTTTCTAATTTTTTAAACTTTTATTTCAAGCATTTCAGCGCTATTTTTACTAACTTCATCAGCCGAAAAGTAAAGACTTATTTTCTATTAAATCCACGACCATGAAAACTTTTTTGAAAATTATTGGAGTGCTTGTAGCACTTGTTTTTATTGCAATTATTGCTGTTCCATATATTTTTAAAGATGATATAGTAAAAATTGTAAAGGAAGAAGCGAATAATGCAGTTAATGCCAAAATTGACTTTGGCGATTTTGATTTGAGTTTAATTAAAAGCTTCCCAGACTTTTATTTTTCCATTCACGACATTTCTGTAGAAGGTGTTGATGACTTTGAAGGTGTTAAACTAGCCGAGGTAAAAGAGCTGGATTTAGTAGTTGATCTAATGTCGGTGATTAACGGAGAAAGCATTAATGTGAAGCAAATTACTATTCGTCAACCTTATATTGAAACTAAAGTATTAGCCGATGGAAAAGCAAATTACGACATTGCTAAAGAATCGGAAGAAGTAGAAGAGGAGACAGAAGTTGAAAGTGAAGAAGCTTCAGCTTTTAAAATGGATTTACAGAAAATTGAAATTACGGATGGGCGTTTTATCTATGATGATGCAACCTTCCCAATGTTGATGGATATTCAAAAGTTGAATCTATTAATTAGCGGTGACATGACTGCTGATATTACAAATCTTGATGCACAAGGCAGTGTAGAAACTTTTGACTTGAATTACGATGGTATGCAAATGATGAATCAGGTGGCTGTTTTGTTAGATGCAACGATTGGAATGGACTTGGAGCAGTTTAAGTTTACTTTTACGGAAAGTGAAGTAATTGCTAATAATTTACCATTGGGAATCGATGGCTGGTTGGCGATGCCGGAAGAGTCCATAGATATGGATTTGACATTTTTAGCAAAAGAAACATCTTTTAAGAACATATTAAGTGTGATTCCTGCTGAGTTTGTCAAAGATTTGGAAGGCGTAAAAACAGAAGGAACATTAGCACTACAAGGCTATGCAAAAGGAAGTTACTTAGATTCAATCTATCCTGCTTTTGGAATTGATTTACAGATTGCCAACGGCATGTTTCAATATCCTGATCTACCTAAATCTGTTTCTGATGTTCAAGTGAAAGCATCAGTTGAAAGCAAAACCGGAGATCTAGATCACACAATTGTTGATGTTTCTCAATTTCATTTACTACTAGCCGACAATCCATTCGACTTTAATTTTTATTTGGCAACTCCAATTTCTGATCCTTTCATCCGTGCAGGAATGAAAGGCAAATTAATTTTAGATAATATTAAAGATGTTGTTCCACTTGAAGAAAATGACGAATTAGCAGGGACTTTTGATGCAGACTTCTCACTAGAAGGTAATTTATCAACCATAGAGAATGAGCAATACGAAGATTTTAAAGCAAGAGGTACCTTGGTGGCTGAGAAAGTTCATTATGCATCAGATTCTTTGGACTATCCAATAGATTTGAAGTACGCAGCTATGGAATTCACTCCAAAGTATCTTGAATTAAGTCGCATGGAAATGTTGTTGGGTAAAAGTGACTTAAATGTAAATGGACGCCTAGAGAATTTTATCGGTTATGCTTTAAAAGATAATCAAACATTAGTTGGAGAGTTAAATGTGAGTTCTAATTTGCTCGATATTAATCAACTTGCAGGAATTGATTCTGAGCAAACAGAAGAAGAAACAGAAAGTGAGGAGGAAACAACTGATGAAGAACCAATGGAAGCGTTGTTGTTACCTAAATTTATTGATTTTACAGCAACTGCTAATATTAAAAAGCTAATCTTCGACAACATTAATATGTCTGAGATTAAAGGAGCGATTGTTTTAAAAGAAGAAAAACTCTCAATGACCAACACCGGCTTGAGCATGTTGGGTGGTAGAATGTCGATGAACGGATTTTACGAAACTACTGACTCTTTAAAACCAACTTACGACTTTGATATGGACATTAAAGATTTTGATGTTCAGCAAACGGTAACTACTTTTAATTCAGTTGATAAGTTAGTCCCAATAGCGAAGAGCAGTAAAGGGTCTTATTCTGTAAAAATGCAAATTTTAGGTGCACTTACAGAAACGATGGATCCGGTTTATGAAAGTATGTTTGGCGAAGGGAAGTTAGAAACTCACGGAATTGTAATTGAAGATTACAAACCTTTTAAGAAAATTGGAGATGCCTTAAAATACGATAAGTTGAATCCACTTGCATTAAATGATTTATTTTTAGATTTTCAAATTACGGAAGGAAAAGTCTTTGTAGCGCCATTTACCAATAAAATTGGAGACACAAAAGTGACGATCGCAGGAAGTAATTCATTTGATCAAACCATAGATTATACTTTTAGTTTTGCAATTCCAAGAGACGAATTTGGAAGTGCAGCCAACAAAGCGGTTGACGGCTTACTATCTCAAGCTTCAGCTAAAGGAATTGATGTGGATGTAGCTGATGTAATTAATGTTGATGTTCGTTTGGTTGGACCAGCTACCGATCCAGAGGTAAAAACCGACTTTAAAAAGTCGGCTAGTTCTGCTACAGATGCTTTAAAAGAAAAAGCCAAAGAAGAGTTCAATAAAAAGAAGGAAGAATTAGAGCAAAAGGCAAAAGAAGAGTTGGAAAAGAAAAAAGCCGAGGCTGAGCAAAAAGCCAAAGAGGAGCTAGAGAAAGCGAAGAAAGAAGCTGAAGAAGAGCTTGAACGCCAAAAAGAAGAAGCAAAGAAAAAAGCAGAGGAAGAGGCGAAGAAAAAGTTGAAGGGACTTTTTGGGAAATAAGCCTTTATTTAAGTTTATTTGCCATAATATTGAGGAGAAGGAATGAAAGACCATAAATGGATAATTAAAGCAATGAAGAGTAGCGTATTTTTTATGCTACTTTTTCATTTTTCTACTGTAAATGCCCAGGATGATTGGGGTTGTAAGAAGCCAAATAAAAAAGCACTGAAAGCTTATGAAAAAGCTCAAAAGTATGGCTTTAAAGGTAGAGATGCTTACGGATTACTTATCGAAGCAACTAAGATAGATGAGAACTTTGCTGCTGCCTACTCTGTTTTGGCCTACTTAAATGAAAAAAAAGCACAAAGCTCTCCTCAAATTCAAAATCGAGTAAAAGATTACTACGAAAAAACACATACTGCTTGCCCTCAATATCGAAATTATGAAGCCGCTTATTGGTTAGCCAATAAAAATTATCAAGAGAAGGATTATGAAAAAACACTAGTTTATTTGAATGATTATATTTCAGGAGTAGACCAAAAAAAGCCCAATAAATATAAAGAAGCAAAAGACCTAAAGGATCGAATTGATCAGTATTACGAACTTTTTGACCATCCTGTTCCCTTTGATCCAAAAGTAGTTGCGGGTGCGTCTACATCGGCAGATGAGTACTTACCCATGTTATCGCCTGATAATCAGTTTCTGTTTTTTACTCGTAAAGTCAATGAAGATTCTAAATCTGCTGTTGGAGAAGTTAGTCGTGAGCTTTTTATTCAAAGTCGTAAGAAGTACGATGGAAGCTATTCTGAAGGAATTCCAATGCCTCCGCCTTTTAATAAAGGAAGTTATCAAGGAGGATCTACAATTTCTGTTGATAATCGCTTGCTGTTTATTACAATAGTTAATCAAGAACCTACAAGAGATGGAAGACTTTTCTCAAATGGAGATATTTATTATTCTGAATTCAAACAAGGTCGTTGGACTGATTTAAAAAGTATTGGTGAACATATTAATGGACGATTAAGTTGGGAAGGGCAGCCATCAATTTCAGCGGATAATAAAACTTTATACTTTGCTAGTGCGAGAGCGAAAGACAATTATGGTGGAATGGACTTGTACAAGAGCGAAAGACAAGGAGACGGTAGCTGGGGAGCACCTGTTAATCTAGGACCAACAATAAATACTTCGGGAAATGAAAAGTCGCCATTTATGCATTCCGATAGTTATACATTATATTTTTCTTCGGATGGACATCCCGGAGTTGGTGGTCAAGATATTTTTTATACAAAGGTGAATGAGTTTGGAAAGTTTGAATCTCCAAAGAATATTGGCGTACCTATAAATACGAAGGATGATGAACACGGCTTCATGGTAAGTACTGATGGACGATATGGTTATTTTTCTTCTAATGTAGAGGAGGGGATGGACATTTTTTATTTTGAACTGCCTGAAGAGGCACGACCTGAAGATGTTGTATTTGTAAAAGGTTCTATTGACAGTAAGGATCCTGATGCTGCTAAAGGGATGAAAATTGAATTGAAAAATATGGCTACTAATCAAGTTGTTGAGGGTGTGGTAAATGAAGAGAATGGAGATTATGTTGCCGTTGTTTCTGCTAGTGAGAATGAAGATGTAATGATGATGGCCAAGAAAGACGGTTATGCTTTTACCTCTCAATACATTAATTCTAAAAAAGAAGTTGTTGGCAAACCAATGAGAGCACCGGAGTTGACATTTAATCCAATTGAAGTAGGAGAGAGTTACCCTATTAACGACATTAACTTTGCTACAGATTCATATATGTTGAATAATCAAGTGATGAATATTTTAAATGAGTTCATTGCTTTCTTAAAGGAAAATAAAAGCATTCAGCTGGCCATTTATGGACATACTGATAATGTTGGTGAAGCTGAAGCGAATCTTGAACTTTCAACAAAACGTGCGGAGGCCGTTAAAAATTATTTGATTTTGGAAGGAGTTGATCCGTCTCGTCTGCAATCAAAAGGCTTTGGAGAAGCCAAACCAATCGCTGACAACAATACTGAGGAGGGTAGAGCAAAAAATCGTAGAACTGAGTTTGTGATTCTTTCCAAGTAATTAAAAACAGTTACTTTTGTAGCAAAATTTTATTTACCTATTCAAACTATGAAAAAACCATTTTTAATGATTGCTGCAGCTGGATTAATATTTACAACTGCTTGCAGTCCAGCCGAGAAAAAAACAGAAGAGTCAGCAAAAGAACAAACGGAAGAAACTGCTGAGGCAACTGAAGAAGTTGTTGAAGAAACTGAAGAATTAACTGATAGTGTACACTTCGGACAAATGATTGATGCAGAAGGCGCTTTAACTATTGATGAATTTGCTTCTCAAATGGAAGGAAAAGACTCAATGAATGTAAAGATTGCTGCAGTTGCTACAGATGTTTGTCAGAAAAAAGGCTGTTGGATGAAAGTTCAATTAGCTGATGGTAGTGAAATGAGAATTCGTTTTAAAGATTACGGTTTCTTTGTTCCTAAAGACATTAGCGGAAAAGAAGTCGTTTTTGATGGAGTTGCATTTAATGAAGAAGTACCAGTTGAAGATCTAAAGCATTACGCAGAAGATGAAGGTAAGTCAGCTGAAGAAATTGCTGCTATTACTGAGCCTGAAATTAAAACATCTTTTGTTGCAACAGGTGTTTTGATTAAGTAAATAGCTAATAAACTATACTTTATAAGCCGTAAGTTCTGACTTGCGGCTTTTTTTTGTCCTTATTTTTTATCGATTATCATTTGTTTTTCGCCACTCATACTATTATGCATTGCATAGTACCTTTAGCGGCTTAGTTTTGCTTCATAATTAAATTTAAAACCATGAAAGCAAGAAAACTAGTAATGTTAATGTCAGCTGTAATCTGTTTTAGTTTTACAGCATCAGCAAAAAAATCAGTTAAAAAACTACCACAATTAAGGGAGAAGCAGGTGGATATAGACTTTGAGCGATTCAACCATTATTTGAAAACGGCAAAGCCATTAGAGGTCGAAGGTTTTTACACCTCCATTAATCAGGAGTACGTTGTTGCTATAGTTAAGAACGACGCTAAAGAGCATGATTTTATTGGGATTATGGTTAAGTCGCCAAACGGAAGGTATGCGAAAGGAGAGTTGAGATTTAATTTTGTGCAAGAAAGTGATAGTGTTTTGACAGGCTACTATTATGATGATTTTGGTAATGCTCAATCTGTAAAGCTGCAAATAAAAACAAGCAATCCCGAGAAGGATTGCTTGTTGTCAAAAGTTGCATATTCTGAACTTCCGAATGAGTATTTTGTAGAGAAAGCTACCTCAAATCAATCACATCAAAATCAGGATTGTTAAAACTGAAAGTAGAGGCGGGAATAGATTCGTTAGTTGAGAAGTTTTTAATGGTGTAGATAAAATCTGTACCGTCTTTGCCTTTAATAATTATTTTACTCATTTCCATTTTACTTTTATTAATGAAAAGTTTAATGGTGTGGTAACTTTTTCCATCTGGATTTTGTGGATACAAGTTAATTATGTGATGTGCAGCTCCATTTAAAGTAGTGGATTGGTCGTATTTATACTTAAACCCTTTTTCCCATAAAGTTAAAATTTTCGTTGGGCTGATATACTCATCGTCCATTTCACTTTCTTCCGGAACATTATTTATCTGTACTTCTTCAGCCTCATTAATAACTGTCCACATGGTTTTACCATCTGAAATAATTTCTTGTCCTGCAATGTTTAAATGGTACTTTTCACCTTGAGTAATTATGCTTCCTTTTTGGGTATCATCAATGTCATCTTTGGTATTGAGCATTTGATATTCAAAGTCGGCTTTCATGCTGCTGTAGCTGTTTGCCTTTTGGCTAAGTTGATCTAGAATAGCCTTAGCATCTTGACTAAAAGCAGAAAAGCTACTGATTAATAGTGAACCAACTAAAATGGTGATGGATTTTTTCATTTTATTTGAATGTTTAATTTAATTATTGTTGTCGACTTCCTTCAATAACTGTTCCAAACTTAATTCATCGGCTATGAGTACTTGTCGAGCTTTGCTTCCCTCAAAAGGACCGATAATTCCTGCTGCTTCCAGCTGATCGATTATTCTACCTGCTCTATTGTATCCCAATTTTAACCTTCTTTGTAGCAAAGAGGCTGAACCCTGCTGATGCTGGACAATAACTCTTGCAGCATCTTCAAATAGCGCATCTCTGTCAGATAAATCAACTTCACCGGCTGCTTTGCTATCTTCATCTACATATTCAGGGAGCAAATGAGCGTCCGGATAAGCTCTTTGATTACCGATAAACTCAGTTAATTCTTCAACTTCAGGGGTATCTACAAATGCACACTGCAGTCGAATTAAGTCGCTGCCGGTTGATAAAAGCATGTCTCCTCTACCAATCAACTGCTCAGCACCTCCTGAGTCTAAAATAGTCCTTGAATCAATTCCGGAAGTCACTCTAAATGCTATCCGCGCAGGGAAGTTAGCTTTAATTGAGCCGGTAATAATGTTTGTTGATGGACGCTGTGTGGCAATAATTAAGTGGATGCCAATAGCACGTGCCAACTGGGCTAAACGAGCAATCGGTTGCTCAACTTCTTTCCCGGCTGTCATGATTAAATCGGCAAATTCATCGATTACCAAAACTATGTAAGGTAAGTATTTATGTCCGTTTCCCGGATTTAGTTTTCTTGCAATAAACTTGGCGTTATATTCTTTGATATTACGGACATAAGCGTCTTTTAACAGCTCGTAACGATTGTCCATTTCAATACAGAGTGAATTCAATGTATTGATGACTTTTTGATTATCAGTGATTATGGCTTCTTCAGAGTCAGGCAGTTTTGCTAAAAAATGTCTTTCAATTTTATTGAATAGCGTTAATTCCACTTTTTTGGGATCAACTAAAACAAACTTTAATTGAGCCGGATGTTTTTTATAAAGCAAGGAAGTTAATACGGCATTAAGTCCTACCGACTTACCCTGACCTGTCGCACCTGCCATTAAAAGGTGAGGCATTTTTGCTAAGTCAAAAGCAAAAGTTTCATTGGAAATGGTTTTTCCTAAGACTACCGGTAAATCGTATTTCGCATTTTGAAACTTCTGAGAGGCCACAACAGATCGCATAGAAACGATGTCGGGGTTTTGATTGGGGACCTCAATTCCAATAGTTCCTTTACCTGGAATTGGAGCAATAATACGAATTCCTAAAGCGGCTAAACTTAGTGCAATATCGTCTTCTAAGTTTTTAATTTTAGAAATTCTAACTCCTGGAGCGGGAACAATTTCATAAAGCGTAACCGTTGGCCCGATTGTCGCTTTAATGCTTTGAATTTTAATATTATAATTCTCAAGGGTATTGACAATACGATTCTTGTTTTGCTCTAATTCTTCCTTATCAACTTTAATTTCTCCATCGCCGTGATCTCTTAATAAGTCGATGCCGGGCATTTGGTAGTTTGAAAGCTCTAAAGTAGGGTCGTACTCTCCAAAATCTTTTACCTTTTGGTTTACTTCCTTGTCGCTTAGTTGGTCGTCGTCTTCTGCCGGTGCTTCAATTTCAAAAGATAAATCGTCCTCTTCCTTTACTTCCACATCTGAAGACGAACTTTCTTTGTCCAATTCAATTGCATTCTCAGCAGATTCCTCTTTATTAGCAATAGCTGCTTCTGCGATTTCTTCTTCCTTGGCTACTTCAACACTGAAGTCGTCTGCTGCTTCCTTTTTTACTTCTTCAATTTTTTCTTGTTCACTTTCTTCTTCAATTTGCTCTTCATTATCTTTTTCAATATTATTCTCTTGCTCTTCGGCAGAAGTATTTTCGCTATCATCTGAAGAGCTTTGTTTTTTGGCAAAGATTTTAAAATATTCGCCTATGTTCATGCTAATGATTAAGAAAACAGCTAATATGAAAAAGATGAAAATTCCAGTACCCACACCGCCTAAAACTGAGCGAAGAAATTGATTCATTTCGTAGCCAATTCCTCCTCCGAGGTAATAGAGTTGAGCTTTAAAAAAGTAACCAAAAAAGAGTGCAAGCCACAATAGAAAAAATCCCGAAACTCTAAAAGATCGAGCTAAAGGGAGAAGACTAATTTTAAATAGAATTTTAAAGCCAATGAGAAAAAATAGACCAACAAACAGAAAAGATGCAATGCCAAACCAATCATAAATAAATTGATGTGAAACGGCTGCTCCTAATTTCCCTAACCAGTTTTCCACTAAGATAGAGGAATCAAAAAAGTAATCGCTAAAAGGAAGTTCAACTTTGCTTTGATCAATTTTCCATGTAAAAAGAAATGAAGTAAACGCAATCAATAAATATGCAGAAAAGAGAATGAACAGCAAGCCGATAATTTGACGACTTTTTTCATTTTTTGCAATATCTCCTGCTTTTGCAAACTTGCCTTTAAGAGAAATCTTTTTCCCAAAACCTTTCTTCTCAGACTTTTTTGTCTTGCTTTGGGTTTTTTCTTCGGAAGAGGTTTTTAATCGGTTTTTCTTCATGCAGCTGCAAAATATTAATCGCTAAAAGTACAAAAGTAAAGCCGTTTCACCAATGGATGAAACGGCTTTGCAATAGTTTTTAACAGTTATACTTTTATAGTTTTTTACGAAAACTACAATCCCATTCCGCCAAACATTTTTTTGAACTCCTCCATTGAAACTTCATCGTAGCCCTCTGGAACTTCCATTTTGATTTTATCAACTTTACCTTCTTCAATGGTTATAACTCTAGTAATTGTAGTAAACATATCAGTAACAGTAGTGATTTCCATTGGGAAGCCTTTAATTCCACTCGCTTGATCTGATACATCAATATTGGGTAAATCTTCTGTATAGTAAATGGTGATTTCGCTGCCGTCTTTTGTTTCTAAAATTGCTTTTTTACAGTTATAGCCGGCAATTTCTTTTTCATCACCATCAATGTATTTAATATCAACATCTCCTTCCGACTTTTCTTCCATTTCTTTTTTCTCTTCTCCACTAATTTTTAAGGCAAGTTTCTGTCCCATCACATCCATTAAAGTAAGGCTTTCACCTGTCTTTTGGTTTGAAATGGCAACTGTTGGGTTACCGCCCATTGGGCTTGGTTGAGTTACTTTAGACATTTCCTTGTCTACTTCAATCTTAAATCCATCGGGAAGCATTGAAGCGTGTGCTTTCATTTCTTCAGTAAGGTCTTCATAATTGATTTCGTACTTTATTGTTCCTTCAAAATCTTGCGCAAAAAGCATTGAGCTCACAAGAAGGGCAAGAATAAAACTTAATTTTTTCATGGTTTTTTGTTTTTAGTATAATGAATAGTTATGAGAAATCAGTTCTTTATTGAACTTTAGCAAATATACTTTCAATTTCTGATTTTAAGTCGGTGGGGCTAATCATCACATAATCTTCTTCTAAGTCGATTAATGCAGGGTCAACTTCTTTTTCTGTTACCTTTTGAGCCATAAAGCGCATGTGGGTATTATAGTTATATAAATCATATTCCATTAATACACCTTTTATGGGTTCAAAAGGAGTTAAACGGTTGGGGTTTGCAATAGCAATTTGATTAGTATAATAAACGTCAAAACTCCAACTGCTGTCGCCTTTAATATGAGCAATTGCCTTTTTACATTTGAAACCGGCAATTTTTTTCGTTTCATCCGTAAATTCAAACTCTATGTCTTTGTAATAAGGTGAAACAGCAATAATATCCTCATTTCCCAAAGTGCTAGCGTACTTTTTATTTAGCAACTTTAAAGAATGTGTTAGCATTTCGTCGTTTTTATTGGAAATAATAGAAGTTTTGAACAAACCCATTCCGGCGACAATATCACTTCTAAAAATATCATTTGTAAAAGTCATTTGCATGTGATTAGGCATAATGTCCAATAAGTAACTGTCTTTCTCAATTTGAGGGTAGCTAATGCTATATTCAATTGTACCTTCCTTGATTCCTTTTTTGAATAATTTGCTATCACAAGAAATTTGAAGTAAAGCTATGCTAAACGCAATAAGAAGAAGCGCAGAAGCCTTGTTTTTTGGGCGTGAATTAATTGGCAGAGATGTGTTCAAAACAAAAATTTTAAACGAATTGGTTAACAGTTGAGAAGGCAAATATAGAAAACATTCAAATAATTTCGATAAAACATTTAAATAATGTGACAAAATCATTTAAAGTTTCGATGATTTAGTAATTGAGATTATGACAAGTTTTCTTTGATTAGAATACTTTTTAAATTTAGCTTTTGATTATTAGATTGTTGTGGGTTGAGTGTTGAGTGTTAAAGATGAAAGGTTAAATATGTCAATGCCTAAATAACGTTGACCGTTTTAAGGGCAGAAATTTTGTTGATAAATCAGAGAACAAATTTGATTTGTTTACTCTGAGGTAGCTCCCATTAATCAGTTGAAACTTTGTAATTTTGCGGGCTTTCACAGAAGAAGTAAAGAAAGCTGAAAAACAAGAATGTACTTTCAGTTAATATAAAAAATATAGCTATGAACAAGCAAATTAAATTGGTTGAAATTAAATCTGAAATTGGTGCAGGAACTCGCGGAGCCAGCATGGGAATTGATGCCTTGAGGATTGCCTCATTAAACCAAAAAAGTGATTTCTTTAACCGATATGAGGAACGGGAAGTGGAAGATCAAAATCATTTGCTTTTTGAAGAAATTCAAACTCCCTCTGCTATTCGGATTAGAGGAATTAATCAAGTATACAAAGATTTATCAAAAGCGATAGTAGAAACGCTAAACGAAGGTAATTTTCCTTTGGTGTTGGCAGCTGACCATGCTTCTGCGGGTGGAACGATTGCCGGCTTAAAAATGCACAATCCGGAGAAGCGAATTGGCGTAGTTTGGATTGATGCTCACGGTGATTTACATTCACCCTATACTTCACCTAGCGGAAATGTTCACGGAATGCCTTTGGCAACTGCCTTAAACATGGACAATAAGCAAGCTCAGGTGAAAGAGGTGGAAGAAGAAGCCATTAAGCATTGGGAAGAAATGAAGAATTTAGGTGGAATTGCTCCAAAAATTTCTCCTGAAGATTTGATTTTTTTCGGCGTAAGAGATACAGAGGAGCCCGAAAATGAATTGATGCGAAGATTGGGAATTAAGAACTTTAGCGTAGCGGAATGCAGAGAAAAAGGCTTTGAGAAAGCAACTAAAGAAGCGCTTGAAAAACTCAGCAATTGCGACCTAATTTACATTTCCTTTGATGTAGATAGCTTAGATGCTGAAAAGGTTTCTCACGGTACCGGAACACCTGTCCCTAATGGCTTTTTACCGGCAGAAGCTCAGCAAATTATCAGTCATTTAATCGATTCAAAAAAAGTAGCTTGTTTTGAAATGGTGGAAGTAAATCCAACTTTAGATGAGCAGCAAAATAAAATGGCGGAAACTGCTTTTAAAATATTAGACCAAACAGCTAAAAAAATAGAACAGAATTTTTAACGATGAGTGAATTAGAAAAACAACTAAGTCAAAGCGGAATTGAAGCTATTCATGCGCTTTTTGGCGAAAAAATAGATGAAAAACAGTTGCAATGGCAACAAACACGAAAAGACTTTGAAGGAGATATCACTTTAGTTGTTTTTCCACTTTTGAGGATTTCTAAAAAATCTCCGGAGCAAACGGCTGAGGCCATCGGAAGCTATTTAAAAGACCATTCCAATTTAGTAGAAGGTTTCAATGTTGTAAAAGGATTCCTTAACCTTAGCATAAGTGCAGCTTTCTGGTTGAACTTTTTAAGAGATAACACTTCACTAAGCAATTTTGGTTTTAAATTACCAAAGAGCAAATCAAAAGTAATGGTGGAGTACTCATCTCCAAACACAAATAAACCTTTGCATTTAGGTCATTTGCGTAATAACTTTTTGGGCTATTCAATAGCCAGTATTTTAGAGGCTGAAGGACATGAGGTGTTTAAAGTTCAAATCATCAACGATCGTGGAATTCATATTTGCAAGTCGATGTTGGCTTGGGAGAAGTTTGGAAAAGGAGAAACACCGGAGTCGAGCAAGAAGAAAGGCGATCACTTAGTTGGCAAGTATTATGTGATTTTTGATCAGAAGTACAAAGAAGAAATTACTCAACTGCAGGAGCAAGGAATGGATGAAGAAGCGGCTAAAAAAGAAGCTCCGCTAATGAAAGAAGCTCAGCAAATGCTCAGAAAATGGGAGGAAGGCGATGCAGAAGTTAGAGCACTTTGGGAAAAAATGAATGGCTGGGTGTATGATGGTTTTGCTTCTACCTACCAACGTATGGGGGTTGATTTCGATAAACTGTATTACGAATCAGATACCTTTTTGATTGGAAAAGAGAAAGTACTGGAGCATGAAAAAAATGGTTTGTTGTACCGCAAAGATGATGGTTCATTGTGGATTGACCTTTCAAGTGAAGGCTTAGATGATAAATTACTTCTTCGCGCCGATGGAACTTCGGTTTATATGACTCAGGATATTGGTACAGCTATTATTCGTGAAGAAGAGTTTGCTTGTGAAAGCTATTACTATGTAGTGGGAAATGAGCAGGATTATCACTTTAAGGTACTTGCTTTAGTACTCCAAAAGATGGGCTTTGAATGGGCAAAAGGAATTCAGCATCTTTCTTATGGAATGGTTGATTTGCCTTCCGGGAAAATGAAGTCTCGCGAAGGAACAGTTGTGGATGCCGACGATTTGATGGAAGAAATGAAGCAGACTGCTGCTAGAATTTCGGAAGATTTAGGCAAGTTGGACGGAATGAACGATGCCGAAAAAGAGGAACTATACGAAATGATTGGCATGGGCGCATTAAAGTATTTTATATTGAAAGTAGACCCTAAAAAGCAAATGTTGTTTAATCCTGAAGAATCAGTTGATTTTAACGGAAATACCGGTCCATTTATTCAATATACACACGCTCGAATTCAATCTATTCTACGAAAAGCAGGAAAAGGAAATGTTGAAAAATTAGAACATTCAGAAACACTTGAAACTGAAGATGTAGATTTATTGAAAAGCCTGTATCAGTTTCCTCAAGTAGTAACAGAGGCTGCAGAACAAAAAAGCCCGGCTTTAATTGCTAACTATGCTTACGATTTGGTAAAAACCTTTAATTCTTTTTATCAAAATACGACACCCATTTTAAAAGAGGAAAACGAAAGCATTAAAAACCATCGTTTGTGCATTTGTGAATTGGTGGGACAAACACTTCGAAATGCCATGGGGTTAATTGGTGTAAAGCTGCCGGAACAGATGTAATACCGGTTTAATGTCTAAGTGGTAATGACCAATGATTAATGTGGAATGTCAAATGTCGAATGAAGAAATGAAATGACATTTGCGTGCAAAGTTATCGATACAGCTTTAATTCATGGCTTAATAATAACTTAAATCCTTACATTTGAAGAAAGTCATAAGACAATGAGTCGACTTTTTAGTTATTTTATTTCCTTTATTACTAAAGGCTCAGTCTACTTTTTACTCTGCTTTTATGTTGGGAGCTAGCCTAACCAATGTAATTAATTTACAGGAGGGCTTTAGTGATCATTATGTAAAAAATGAGCATTATCAATTTTACTTTGAACAAACGAATGCAAACTATCTGGTTGACTACGATAGTTTAAATCAAAGAGAGATTTGGGTATTTCCAAAGTCGCAGTATTCTGCCGCTACTTACTTTGTAGTTGGAAAAACAAAAGAAGTCGTTTTTCTTTGCTCAACTGAGATTAAAGATGCTTGTCACTGCCGATGGGATATGTATTATTACAATCTTGCTGAAGATAAAATGGTTTGGCTTAGATCCAAAAACCTTTTTTCTGTAAAAAGTGAATTGGAAAAAATGCTAAAGAATGAAACAAAGTTTGAGTTGAACCAATTAGAAGCAATGAACTTTTGTGAATTGGTTAGTGTGATGGGGGAGTAGTTCTAATCCATCTCCAAAATTTCTTTCAGTCCTTTTCTTAGTTCAGCTAATTGGTCAGCCTCGATGCTTCCTAGTTTTTCGACTAATCTTTCCTTTGTAATTGAACCTATGTGCATGGCCAAAACCTCTGACTCTTGACTCAATCCGTTTTTTGTAGTTGGCTTGAGTATAAGGTCTCCTTTGTATTTTTTTATTTTTGTAGTCAACGGACAGACCCAAATTAATGGAGAGTAGGTGTTTAATAAATTTCCACTAACAATTAAAACAGGGCGAAACCCTTTTTGCTCATTTCCTGTAGTGTCATTCAATACCGCTTTCCATATTTCAGCTTTCTTCATTCTCTAGCTGCTTTAAATAGTCTGCCATGCCTTCTTCAGCCATGTCTAATATATTTGAATCTTCGCTCATTTGCTGATAAGACTTGATGTATTCCATGCGTTTGACCTGATTAAGGTAGATGCGTAGCGCTTTTTCGATCAGCTTGTTTTTAGGCACAGCAAGTTGTTTAGCCTGTTCATTAAGTAGCTGTAAAAGATCATCCGGTAGTGAGGAAGTAAACGTACTCATAGTTTTATATTTATTAATTGCAAATATAAAAAATAAATATATCTTGTAAAGAGGGTAAATAGAGAAAATTAATCAAACTGAATATCCGTAATGATACCTAAACTGATTTAAATAGATGTTGAAATATTTTAATGCTGGATGGCCATTTTCATAATTTAATTTTGGAGCGAACTAAATGGGGCTAATGATTGAAGAAGCTCCAAAGGAAATCTTTGGAGATCACTGAAATCATCGCCATTTAGGAGTGGAAGACTTAAATTAGGAAATAGGCCTAGATTTTTTTGTTTACTTTTTTCATCAATGGAAAAAAGTAAAGACAGAATCGTATATACAAGTTCGTTTTGTGATTCGTAATTCAAATTAGTTGAATAAATAGCACTCAATTAAATCAATGCTTGAAACTAAAAACAAGTAAGCTTATAAAATTTCTTAGAAGCAATGAATCACTAATCATTCTCAATTTAACATTAAACTTTAGTCATTGTGTATTAGCGATTATTACAAAATTGTCTTGATTCTAGCGGCGCAGCAATCTTGCATCTTGACTCTAAAAAACTACCTTTGCTAAAATTTAAAAATTTACTGAATGTCTAAGAAAATACAAGAACTGGAGCCAACAATATTGTGGAAAAACTTTGCCGATTTGAATGAAGTTCCAAGGGGGTCAAAAAAGGAAGAGCGTGTAATTGCATTTATGCAAGATTTTGGGAAGAAGTTAGGTTTGGAAACCTTAACCGATGAAACCGGAAATGTGTTGATTAAAAAGCCGGCGACTTCAGGCATGGAAGACCGCAAAAAGATTGTACTTCAGTCGCACTTAGATATGGTTCACCAGAAAAATAACGATACTGAATTTGACTTTGATTCAGAGGGTATTAAAATGTACATTGATGGTGATTGGGTAAAAGCTGATGGCACTACTTTGGGAGCAGACAATGGTATTGGTGTAGCAACAATGATGTCATTACTTCAATCAACAGATATTCCGCACCCTGCTATGGAGGCTCTTTTTACGATTGATGAAGAAACGGGAATGACCGGAGCTTTTGGTCTTAAGCCTGGTTTCTTGGAGGGGGAAATTCTCTTAAACTTAGATACTGAGGATGACGATGAATTAACCATTGGTTGTGCCGGTGGAGTAAATGTAAATGCTGATAAAGATTACGAAGAGGTAGATGTTCCTTCAGATTTTCAATCCTTTCAATTAAGGATTAAAGGTTTATCGGGTGGTCATTCCGGTATGGAAATTCACAAAGGCTTGGGAAATGCCAATAAGTTGATGAATCGATTAATTTATCAGTTAGTGGAAGAGTTTGAGCTGGGAATTCAACAGATTGAAGGTGGTGGTTTGAGAAATGCCATTCCTCGAGAATCTACAGCAGTTGTCGCCACATCGGCTTCAAACAAAGACTCATTTTTGAAAATTTGCAAGCAGTTTGAAAATGAAATAAAAGATGAATATGGTTTAACTGATCCACATTTGTTCTTTGAAGTAAAAGAGGTGAATTTTGATAGCAAAATGTCGAAGTCGGCTTTTACAAAGCAGCTTACGGAAGCGATTTATGCAGTTCCTGTTGGCATTATTCGAATGAGTTCTACCATGGAAGGCTTGGTGCAAACGTCTAATAATCTAGCACAAGTGAGCATGAAGAATGGTCATCTTCGCTGTTTGTGTTTATGTAGAAGTGCAATTGAAACAGAAAAGAAGGATGCAGTAAGGGCTATTCAATCAGCTTTTACAATAATTGATGCAGACTTTAGTACAGATGGCGATTATCCGGGTTGGGTTCCTCGTCCGCAATCAGATATTGTAGAGTTGATGAGCAAGATGTACGAAGAGAAATTCAATGAAAAGCCAAGAGTAATGGCAGGACATGGTGGGCTTGAGTGTGGAATTATTGGTAGCAATTATCCTAAAATGGACATGGTATCTTTTGGACCAACTATAGAGGGACCTCACTCACCCGATGAAAAAGTTAAAATTTCTTCGGTAAAGAAATTTTGGGGCTTTTTATTAGATGTATTGAAAGCCATTCCAAAGGCAGAATAATTGTCAATTTCTGCTTATTTTTCGGCATGCAAATTTTAATCGTAGCAGCAACAGAAGGAGAGGTAAAGCCACTATTCTCTCATTTGGGAAAAGCCGTTAGTAATCAAAAGTATTACTACAATGGACTGGTCGTTGATTTTTTAATTACCGGAGTGGGAATGACGGCAACGGCATTTGCATTGGGTAAAACACTGTCGAATAAAAATTACGATTTAGCGATTAATGTAGGAATTGCAGGTGCTTTCGACCGAAATTTACAATTGGGTGAAGTTGTGGAAGTAATCACAGATTGCTTTCCAGAAATGGGAGCCGAAAACGGCAAACAATTTTTAACCTTAACAGAATTGCAGTTGCAAACGGCAAATGTCTTCCCTTTTGAAGAGGAAAAGGTTGCCGCAGAAATGCCGGAAAGCATGTTTGTGAATCAGCGTTGGCGAAAAGTGCACGGAATTACCGTTAATACGGTTCACGGTGATGAAGAATCCATTCGTCGTATTCCAAGTATTTTCAAACCGGAAGTAGAAAGCATGGAGGGAGCTGCCTTTTTTTATGCTTGCCGTATGATGGATATACCCTGCATTCAGTTGCGAGCAGTTTCTAATTACGTTGAAAAGCGCAATAAAGCTGCTTGGAAAATAAAAGAAGCTATTCACCAATTGTCGGAAGAAACACTTTATTTTTTGAATGAACTGTAAAGTTAACTCATTGTTATTTATATACACTCAACTTTTTTAGAACAAAACCGATTACTTAGAACAAAGCTTTTTAGTTATGCAAACAATCAAAATAGGTTATTCACCTTGCCCAAATGATACTTTTATTTTTGATGCAATGGTGCACGAAAAAGTGGATACTGAAGGGCTGAAATTCGAAGCAGTTTTGAAAGATGTAGAGGAGCTCAATCAAATGGCTTTTAGAAATGAGTTAGAAGTAAGCAAGCTGAGTTATTTTGCTTTGGCAAACCTCCTGAAAAACTATCAATTACTAAATAGCGGGAGTGCTTTGGGAAGTGGAGTAGGTCCTCTATTAATTGCTAAGCAACACATGACCGAAGAAGAGATTGACGCCGCCAGAATAGCCATTCCGGGTAAATATACCACAGCTAACTTTTTACTTTCATTGGCTTACCCAAGAGCAGAGAATAAGTTAGAAATGCTATTTTCAGATATAGAAAATACAGTTTTAAATGGAAATGTGGATGCCGGTTTGATTATTCACGAAAACCGATTTACCTACGAAGAGAAAGGTTTGGTAAAGTTGATTGATTTGGGCAATTACTGGGAAGAAGTTTCCGGAAATTTAATTCCACTTGGAGGAATTGCTATAAAAAGAGAGTTAGATCAACCCACAAAGGAAAAAGTAGACAGGATTATAAAAAGAAGTATTGAGTACGCCTTTAAGCAACCCGAATCTTCTAGAGAGTACGTAAAAGCTCACGCTCAAGAAATGAGTGAAGAAGTGATGCAAAAACACATTAATCTTTATGTAAATGATTACTCAGTAGATTTAGGGGAAGAAGGAAGAGGAGCTGTCCTTCAGCTTTTTAAAAAGGCGGAAGAAAAGGGCTTAATTGCTAAAATTGAGGAAGATATTTTTGTTTAATTGATCACTTTTCACCAATCGGAACAAATGCATTCAATTAAAGAAACTTCATGTAATTATTAATTTTCCTTTTAGCATTAAAACTTAATTTTGAAACTTACATTTATACTGAATTAAAATAATACTATGATTGTAGTTACGGGAGCAGCAGGCTTTATTGGCAGTTATTTGTGTAGTTTTCTAAATAAAAAGGGAAAAGAGGATTTGCTTTTAGTGGATGACTTTTCTTTTGAGCAGAAAAACAAAAACTTAGAAGGTAAAAAGTATCAGCAAAAGATGGAGCGCAAGGACTTTTTAAGTTGGTTTGAGCAAAATGCTTCTTCTGTCGACTTTGTTTTTCACATTGGAGCTCGCACGGATACTACTGAATTTAACAAGCAAATTTTTGACGAATTAAATGTAGAGTACACCAAGTCGATTTGGAAAACTTGTACTAAGAATGATATTCCACTGGTTTACGCTTCCTCTGCGGCAACTTATGGTTTAGGTGAGTTGGGCTATGTCGACAGCCATGAAGTTGTGGAACAGTTAAAACCGCTTAATCCTTACGGTGACTCAAAAAATGAATTTGACAAATGGGTGTTAAAACAAAAAGAGCAGCCTCCATTTTGGAGCGGACTTAAATTTTTTAATGTTTACGGTCCAAATGAATACCACAAAGGACGAATGGCTTCTGTAATTTTTCATGCATTTAATCAAATTGCAGAAAAGGGGAGTATGAAACTCTTCCAATCACACAATCCGGAATATGCAGATGGTGAGCAAAAACGCGATTTTGTCTATGTAAAAGATTTAGCAAATGTTTGTTACTGGATGATGAAGAATCAACCGGAAAGTGGCTTGTATAATTTAGGCTCAGGTAAAGCAAGAACATTCTTAGACTTAGCAAGAAGTACATTCAGCGCCTTGAATAAAGAAGAGGACGTTAGCTTTATTCCTACTCCGGAAGATATTCGCGACAAATACCAGTACTTTACTGAAGCCGATATGCGAAAATTAAAAAATGCCGGATATGCAGAGGAGTTTACTTCTTTAGAAGACGGAGTAAGAGATTACGTTCAGAATTATTTGAGTCAAGGAAAATATTTTTAATTCTTTTGAAGAAGCTAAGTTCAAAACTTATTGAATTTGCAGGGCATGGCATCTTTGCCACCCTTTTTGTTATGGCAGTGCTTTTATACAAAGAGCGCCTTTTTGCAGATGCATCTCATTATGCTTTTCACACAATAAATTCAGGTTTTTTTCATGTTGAGCACGGGCGAATTGTATTGGCATTGTCTCAAATTGTGCCATTGATTGGCTACTATTTACACTTGCCTTTACAGTGGCTATTAGTTTTAAGTTCAGTAGGGCATGAAGTGTTCTACTACTGTATTTTTCTATTACTTTTTTATAAGCTTAAAGATATTGAAGCCTCTATTGCGCTTTTAATGATTCACTTAGTTGGCCAGTTTTGGACTTATTTTGTACCAATGCTCGAGATATCTTATGGCTCAGCATTGGCAATATTATTTTACTCTCTTTTGAGAAAAAATAAATTTAAAGATGAGAAGTGGTGGATACTAATACTTATTATTGAGTGGTTTGTTATGTTTTCGCATCCACTTAATGCTTTGTTTATACCACTTATATTAGTGTATGACTTTTTAAGAAGAGGTTGGCAACACAGAATTCATACGAGTGGGTGGTTCTTTTTTGTAATTGCAATTATTGTTAGATTACTAAACAGTGACTCTTATGATCGAGGAAAGGTAGATATGGCTTTAGAGAGTGTGAGCTTAGGTCTTTTTTCAGGTGATTATTGGATAGAAGTTTTCGAACTGTTAATTACATATTATTTTGATATTATTATCTTTTTAGTTATAAATGTAATAGCACTTTTTTTAAAAAAGAGTTTTTTTTATTTGGCTTTACTATTTACTTCAACAGTTTCTTTGCTTTTTCTAGTCTCACTTATTTTCCCGATTAACCAATTTGGTTACTATTCAGAAGTGTTACTATTATCAGTTGTTTTTATAGTGATCTTTTATACATTTTTTATAGTATTTGAAACAGTAAATAAACAAGTTAAAAGTATTATTGTAACCATAGCAGTTTTAATAGCAATTGTAAGACTGATGTTTATTTTGGATTCTGGAAAGTCAATGGTTCAACGAATAGATCAAATTGATAGGCTTGTAGATTACACTCAAACAATTGAAAGCAGTAAGTTTTTAATTAGAACAGAAAATTTTGAAAAGAAATACTCTTTAATGACATGGGCTAATCCAATTGAGGCACTTTTATTTTCAGCCATAGACGGCAAAAATGCAACAAGAACAATAATATCTGAAAAAGATTTAAATTATCAAGACAACAGCAAACTAATCAATGATACAAGCTTTATCTTTAGAATGTTTGAGCTTGAGCTGCATTCATTTTTGAATGAGCGATTTTTTAAGCTCAATAAGTCGCCATATATAGAGCTAAACACATCAAAATATGAAGTTGAAGCTAGTAAAATAAAAGATAATGTTTCAGTTTCTTTTTTACAAGCAGAGAATGGTCTGACTTTTCAGAAAGGGGATACCGTTCTACACCAGGTTTTAATTACAAACAAAAGTGGATATAAAATACCCTCTGCTGTTGAAGCACAAACTTTTATAGCTTGCCACTGGTTTAATGAAGATGGCTCTGTTTATCGATGGGATGGTCTTAGAACACTTTTTGAAGTTGATATTATTGATCAATATTCACAAGATATAAAATTGGCTATACCTGAAGAGCCTGGAAACTATTTCCTCCAAGCGGATATTGTGATAGAGGGAAAAATGTGGTTTGAATTAAAAGATAAAGTAAAGGTTGTGGTGAATTAGTTTAATTCTGCTTTTAAATCCATTAAAAATGAGCGGATTTTTTTTAGTGACTTAAGCATTTCTGCTTCTTTTTCAATCGCTTCTCCTTTTTCTCTCAATTGTTTTTTAGCTCCTTCAAGTGTAAAGCCTTTTTCTTTTACTAAGTGGTAGATTAAGCGAAAATTATCTACATCTTTTTGGGTAAATAAGCGGTTTCCCTTTTTGTTTTTTTTGGGCTTTATGACGCTGAATTCTTTTTCCCAAAAACGGATGAGCGAAGCGTTAACCTCAAACATCTGACTCACTTCGCCGATTGAGTAATATAATTTGCCGGTTTTTTCGTCCAAATCCAAAACTTTTAGTCAAATGATTGTGTAGGTTGAGAAGCAAATTCAATCATCTTTTCGTATTCCTCAGGTGTCAAGTCATTAAAGTAGTAGTTGATTGGATTTACTTTTTCACCATTTTTGTGCACTTCATAATGCAAGTGAGGAGCTACTGATGTTCCGGTACTTCCAATGTAACCTATTACTTGTCCTCTTTTAATTTCCTCACCTCTACGCACGTTAAACTTGCTCATGTGGGCGTAGAGTGTTTGAAAACCATAGCCATGGTCAATTACTACATGATTACCATAGCCTCTGTTGCTTCTCGTTACTTCTACTACTTTACCATCACCGGTTGCATATATTTCTGTCCCTCTTTCCGCAGAAAAATCCATGCCGGTATGCATTTTTCTTCTTTTGTAAATAGGGTGCATGCGCATTCCATAACCGGAAGCCATTCTTTTCAATTCTTTATTAGAAACCGGTTGAATGGCAGGGATAGAGGCTAACATTTTTTCTTTATTGATCGCTAATTGATATACTTCATCATAAGATTTCGACTGTATGTATAATTGCTTTGTGATTTGATCTATTTTCTTGGCACTTTCAATAATTAAATCAGAGTTTCGATAACCTTCTAACTTCTTGTAGCGGTTAACCCCTCCAAAGCCCGCCTCTCTAATTTCCTTGGGAATCGGCTCTGCTTCAAAAATTACGCGGTAAATATCATCGTCTCTTCTCTGAATGTCATCCAATACCACTGCAATTTGTTCCATGCGTTTGTCCAACAATTCATATTGAGCTTTCAGCTGGCTGTTTTCTTGTTTCAGTAGTTTTTCTTTGGGAGAATCGATAAATGTCGAGGCGGTTAAGTAAATTACTCCTCCCATGAAAATGCTTGCAATCAAAAAGGTAGACGCTCTAAATATCCGCTGTTTCCAATCGAGTTCAATTTTCTCGTAGCTGAGCGTTTTCGTGTTAAATCTATATTTTGTTCTAGACAATTTGCTGGCTTATTTGGTTAAATTTGCTGCCTTTGTTAAAAAGACCATGCGAAGATAAGTTTATTATGACTTTTCATCAAATGCAAATTTGCAGTACAATTGTTAATTTACCTTAGTTAAGTTTAAAAGTTTTCAACAGCAATGACTTCAAAAGAGATTAGAGAAGCTTTTTTTAAATTCTTTCAAAATAAAGAACATCAGTTAGTTCCTTCTGCGCCAATTGTGGTAAAAGACGACCCAACCTTAATGTTTACCAATGCCGGAATGAATCAGTTTAAAGATGTTTTTTTAGGCAACAAAGTGGCTAAAAACAGTAGAGTGGTGGATACTCAAAAGTGTTTACGAGTTTCCGGAAAGCACAACGATTTAGAAGAAGTTGGAGTGGATACTTATCACCATACCATGTTTGAAATGTTGGGCAATTGGTCATTTGGCGACTTTTTTAAAGATGAGATGATTCCTTGGGCTTGGGAGTTTTTAACGGAAGAGATTGGTTTGTCTAAGGATCGATTATACGTGACCATTTTTGAAGGCGATGAAGAAGATGGCTTAGGAGAAGATACGGATGCCTATAATGCATGGGCTAAAATATTACCTGCGGAAAAGATTCTTAAAGCAGGAAAAAAAGACAATTTCTGGGAAATGGGAGAAGTAGGGCCTTGTGGTCCTTGTTCAGAGATTCACATGGATATTCGCGATGAAGAGGAGAGACAAAAAGTAGATGGAGCAACTTTGGTAAATCAAGATCACCCTCAAGTAGTGGAGGTTTGGAACTTGGTTTTTATGGAGTTTAACAGAACCAAAGATAAGAGCTTAAAACCTTTACCCAATAAACATGTAGATACAGGAATGGGTTTTGAACGCTTGTGTATGGCAATTCAGGGAGTTAAATCGAATTACGATACAGATGTATTTAAACCTTCTATCAATCATTTAGAAAAAATTGCGAATAAGAAGTACACCGCCTCTCAAAGTAAAACAGATATCGCTTTTCGTGTTATTGCAGATCATATCAGAGCAATTGCTTTTTCCATTGCCGATGGGCAGTTGCCTTCCAATACAGGAGCAGGTTATGTAATTCGACGTATTTTGCGACGTGCAGTACGCTATGGCTATAGCTTTTTAGATTTAAAAGAGCCTTTTCTTTACAAAATGTTGATCCCATTAAAGGCAACTTTAGGAGAAACATTTGATGAATTAAATAGTCAGCACCAATTAATTGAAAAAGTTATTTTAGAAGAAGAGCAATCTTTTTTAAGAACTTTAGAGAAAGGTATTCAACGTTTTGAAAGTTATTGCGAAGAAAATCCAAAAATAATTGAAGGAGGTTTTGCTTTTGAATTATACGATACCTTTGGCTTTCCAATTGACTTAACCAATTTATTGGCAGAAGAGAAAGGTTTAAAAGTGGACATGCCTGCTTTTGAGTCAGAGCTTAAGCAGCAAAAAGAGCGTTCTCGTGAAGCGACTAAAGTAGATACCGGCGATTGGGTTGAAGTGTTTAAAGACGATAAAGAAGAGTTTATCGGATATGACCAAACTTCTGCAAAGGTTAAAATCAGTCGCTACCGAAAAGTAAAACAAAAAAATAAAGAGTTATTTCAGCTTGTTTTTAATCTTACTCCTTTTTATCCCGAAGGCGGTGGGCAAGTTGGAGATACAGGTTATATTGAATCTAATGGTAAAAAAGTAAGTATTCTCGATACCAAAAAAGAGAATTTATTAATTGTTCACTTTGTAGAAGAGCTACCTACTAACTTAGAAGCTGAGTTTTACGCTCAAGTGAATGAAAGTAAACGTAGAAAAACGGCGGCTAACCATTCTGCTACACACTTATTACATCAAGCTTTACGCGAAGTTTTAGGTAATCATGTAGAGCAGAAAGGCTCATTGGTTCACCCGGATTATTTGCGATTTGATTTTTCTCATTTTCAAAAAGTTACTAAAGATGAACTAAGAGTAATTGAGCACTTCGTGAATGAAAAAATTCAAGCTAACATTCCACTTACAGAAGAGAGAAATATTCCATTGGAAGAGGCTAAATCAAAAGGTGCCTTGGCGCTTTTTGGCGAAAAGTACGGCGATACAGTGCGCATGATTCAGTTTGGAGAAAGTGTTGAGCTTTGCGGTGGAACGCACGTCTCCGCTAGTGGATCAATTGGGCTGTTTAAAATTGTTTCAGAAAGTGCAGTAGCTTCAGGGGTTCGAAGAATTGAAGCGCTCAGTGGAGTGGAAGCACAGAAATTATTTTTTGAGCAGAGTGATTTATTGGACGAACTAAAAGAGCAGTTGAAAAATCCAAAAAAAATTGATCAAGCAGTTCAAAACTTATTAAAGGAAAATCAGCAGTTACAAAAGGAAATCGAACAATTTAAGGCGAAAGCAGCAGGAGATGTAAAGGGTGACTTAATCAATAAAGTAGAGAAGAATGGAGATGTAAATGTTTTGATTGAAGAGGTTGATTTAGATGCCGCCTCAGTTAAAAACATTGCTTTTCAGTTGAAGGCTGAAGTAGAAAACCTCTTTCTGGTCTTGGCTTCCAAAGCGGGTGGCAAACCGACAGTTTCCGTTTTAATAAGCGATAATTTAGTAAAGGAAAAAGGTTGGAATGCCGGACAGATTGTTCGTGACTTGGCAAAACACATCCAAGGTGGAGGAGGAGGACAGCCGTTTTTTGCCACCGCCGGAGGTAAAAATCCTGAAGGAATAAAAGAGGTGTTAAAAGCTGCGAGAGAATTTATCGATTGATAATTAGTTTTTTATTTAGAGTTTTTCCATTTGAGAGTTTCAGTTCAATAATGTAAAGTCCAATATCTATGTCCGAAATATCGATTGAAAGATTTGGGCTTTGCGGAAATTGAATGTATTTTAATAATCGACCATTTAAATCAAAGATTCGAGCATACTCTGTTGGATTAATTAACTCTATTTGAATTTTATTTTTTGCAGGGTTAGGATATACTTTAAACTGACTTTTACTATTTCTGTTAATAGGTATATTTGTGATAATATGTGGATTGCCCCATGTTTGACTGCCTTTTTTATAATAAATTAACTGCTCAAGTGTAAAGTTGGGAGATCCATTTACATTATCAGATTTATAGTCTACTGACCCGCATCCTTTCATAAAAGTTCTCTCTGTTGAGCTTGAACTATAACAGTATTTGTTTTCAAATTGGTAATGATAATCGGGTTTTGAAAGTGTGTATCCGTATCTATTGGTTTGGTTGCTAGTCATATTGTGTAAGCTATGAGTGTATGTTGAGTCTGAACTAAATGCCTGTGGAAGCCCCCCAATAAGTTGGTTAATGTTTGAGTAAGTAACGGTGTCGGTATAATGATTGTAAGAAGTTCTAATTGGAGGCCAAATTGAACCATCATAAATATTTGACTCCCTATCGATTTCTCTAGTGTATGTTACTGAATCTCCTTGTATGTTTTTACTGAGAATTTTAATGTTCAAATAGTCAATTGGACCATTGTTTTCATTTATAGAAATATGAAATTCATCATTAACATCGAAATCATAAATTTCTGATTTTCTCATCAATTCAAATGAACTTCGAGTGTAATGTAAAGCTTTGCTAGTATCTAGATAGTAAGTCCAGTTTAATGTTTGAAACCAACCTGTACTTTTTAAAATACTAATAGTATCATCTATACTTCCAATCATTGCATTAGAGGAGTCACGTTTTGTTAACCTAACTCGAATAATTGAATCTAAGTTATTCTTAAAAGTAATTGTGTCTGAATTAAAAACTTGAGCACTAATGAACTGCCCATTTGGGAATTCAATTAGCTTCCAATTATTTGCATGAGAATTAAGTTTTGGAAAGTAGAAAGTATCATTGTTAATATTGATGACTTTAGTTGAATTACTATTCTTAATTGTCATAACTCCAAAGGAACTTTCAACAAGTGTATCACATGGTATAAACCCACTTGGATTTGGACTTAACTTTTTAGAGTGAATGTAGAAAGTGTCTCCGCCAATTATATATGTGCTATCAACCTTAAAGCCCGAAAATTCTTCTAAAACTCCCTGGATGTTTTGGCTCGAATCAAGGTCAAAAAAGTAGTTTGTATTGAGCCGGACAATACTCCAGTTTTGGGAAAAAATGTAATTGCTAGTGACAAGTAAAATTATTGTTAGAAGTAGCTTTGGCATGGCAACTTAAATTTAATCTACCCTCTTAAATTGGCATAAGGGAAAGTTAAATTAAAAATGGTGGTTTAGTTATTTAATATTATCTACTAAAGTAGTGAAAAAACAACTGCTAACCAAATCAAGACTTTATATAGCTTTGGAAATTTTCTAGGGCTGATTGATTATGTAGATTTGAGTTTTACTTTTCCATAGTTTTTACAACGATTAATAAAGCATTCGCCCTGATTTACTAATGATTAAGTCAAGCTACTTGTATTTTAACTTTGGAAAAGTTATTTTTTCAAATCACAAAGAGTGTTGAGATATCAATATCCCTTACTTCGGCAAAACAAAACGCTCAACATCATCTTTGCTAATTTCATCACTTCCTAGAATTAGTAAGCGCTCAATCACATTTCTTAGCTCTCTTATATTTCCACTCCAATTGTTACTTTGCATGGACTTTAAAGCAGCTTCGTTAAACTTTTTCTTTACCAAACCTTGTTCCTGACTTATTTTATCTACAAAATACTCTGTTAAGAGAGGAATGTCTTCTTTGCGTTCATTCAAAGAAGGAACGTGAATGAGTATAACGCTCAATCGGTGGTACAAGTCTTCTCTAAAGTTTCCTTTTTCAATTTCTGCTTTTAAATCTTTATTGGTGGCAGCAAGCACTCGTACATCTACTTTTATGTCTTTTTCGCCACCAACTCTGCTAATTTTATTTTCTTGCAATGCTCGCAAAACTTTAGCTTGAGCTGAAGCGCTCATATCGCCAATTTCATCTAAGAAAATAGTTCCTCCTTGAGCTTGCTCAAACTTTCCTTTCTTTTGCTTTACCGCCGAAGTGAATGCTCCTTTTTCATGGCCAAAAAGTTCACTTTCGATTAGCTCTGAAGGAATAGCAGCGCAGTTTACTTCGATAAAAGGTCCTTTTTTTCGTTCGCTATTTTGATGCAAATTTCTGGCAACTAACTCTTTTCCGGTTCCATTGCTCCCGGTGATTAAAACTCTAGCATCCGTAGGTGCTACTTTTTCAATCATTTTTTTTACTTCCAATATAGCAGCGCTCTCTCCAATAATATCGTTGAGTTTACTTTGGTGAACCTTTTTACGAAGCTGTTTTGTCTCTTCTACCAAGTCGTTTTTGTCCAGTGCATTACGGACGGTAACTAACAATCGATTTAGATCTAATGGCTTGGCAATAAAATCAAAAGCGCCCATCTTTATGGCTTCAACTGCCGTTTCAATATTTCCGTGTCCGGAAATCATCACTACAGGCAAGTCTGATTGTTTTTCCATTACTTTTTCCAAGACCTCAATGCCGTCCATTTTGGGCATTTTTATATCGCAAAGTACTAAGTCAAACTTTTCTTTCTCAATCAACTTAAGACCTTCTTCGCCATTTTCAGCATCAGAAACTTTGTATTTTTCGTATTCTAGAATCTCTCTTAAAGTTGAGCGAATCGGTCTTTCGTCGTCGATGATTAAAATGTGTGCCATTGAAATTTCTTAGGATTTATGAATTAACCATTTGCCAAGTTCCTTAAAGGTGACCTTTTTACCGTACATTAAAATTCCTGTGCGATAAATTTTTCCGGCTATCCAAGTAGACGCAATAAAGGTAGCAATTAATAAGCCCATAGAGAGTATAATTTCCCAATAGGCTACTCCAACCGGAATTCTGATCATCATAATAATTGGAGAAGTAAAGGGAATCATAGAACCCCAAAATGCGAGTGTTCCATCCGGGTTTTCAATAGCTACTTGCGCCATAGCTATTGCTAAAATTAGGGGTATGGTTACAGGTAGCATAAATTGTTGAGTATCGGTTTCATTGTCAACTGCTGAACCGATAGCTGCAAATAGAGAGCCATATAGTAAGTAACCTCCTATAAAATAGAATAGAAATGCGCCCAATACTAAGGGGAAATTGATCATACTCAATTGTCCGCTCAGGCGAGCAATAAATTCTGATGATTGATCGCTTGATTCTGATGACTTTGTGTCCGAGGGGCTCACTGACTCCATCTTTTTGACTTGTTCGGTTTGTGCAGCTTTGAGTTCTTCCTTAAAAAATTGCTGAGCCCCTCCAATTATTGCAGTACTTAAAACTACCCAAATTAAAAATTGAGTAATTGCAACTAAAGCAATTCCCACAATTTTTCCCATCATCAACTGAAATGGTTTAACTGAAGAAATGATTACTTCTACAATTCGATTGCTCTTTTCTTCGATCACCCCGCGCATGACTTGTACGCCAAACAGAAAAATGAAAAAGTAAATGAAAAAAGCTAGTATAAAACCCAAAAGTGAAGCTACTCCATCTGCAGTTTCTTCCGACTTTCCATCGGATGTAACTTTATTAGGTACAATTTGAACATTGGGTCGTAAGCCTGAAATTTGATCTAGGGAAAGGTTGTGTAAATCCTCCAGCTTTTTGTTTTCAATCACCTTGGCAATTTGTGTTTCCATATAGCTGATAGAGCTACCTTTTGGTTTTTCTTTGTAGAAGATTTGCACCGTTTTTGGATGAGTAATTACCACTTTAGGAATGTGCAAAATGGCTGTGTATTTACCTCCTTCATTCAAATCTTTTTGAGCTTGCTCCAGGCTTCTAAACTCATAATTGAATTTAATTTCTTCCGTATTCTCAAGGTTGCGAATAAACAAACCGGTTTCATCCAATACCTCAATGTTTTGATAGTCTTCCGAGCTAGTCGCCAGCCAAGCTGGAACAATCATAATGGCTGCTATGAGCAGAGGACCAACAATGCTCATAATAATAAATGACTTCTTTTTAACTCTACTGAGGTATTCTCTTTGTATGATTAAGTTGACTTTATTCATTTTCTGCTTTTTTGGTTGGTGAATTGCTTTCCACTTGTTTTATAAAAATGTCGTTCATGCTCGGAATAATTTCTCTCAAACCATAAACTTCCACATGAGGAACAACTGCTTTTAGCACTTCGTTAGGCGATTGGTGTTGTGTCAGTTTTACCTTTGCTTTGGTAAAACCTTCCTCTTCTCTTTTACCGAGGAGTTCACAGCCGGTCCATAGCGCATTAGTAAAAGCGATTAAATTTCCCTTGAAGGTGATTTCATAAACATCTTCTTTAAAATCTTTCTGAATTTGCTTTACACTTCCGCCAAGTATTTTCTTACTGTTGTTGATAAGTGCAATGTACTCGCAAATCTCCTCTACAGAGCCCATGTTGTGTGTAGAAAGTATAATGCTTGTTCCTTGTTCCTTTAATCTGAGAATCTCGGACTTTACAATGTTGGTATTAATCGGGTCAAAACCACTAAAGGGTTCATCTAGAATCAACAATTTTGGTTCGTGTAAAACAGTAACTATAAATTGAACTTTCTGTGCCATCCCTTTAGAAAGCTCTTCAACTTTTTTGTTCCACCAAGGCGCAATGTCGAATTTTTTAAACCAATCCACTAAGCGTCTTTTGGCTTCAGCTTTAGGCATGCCTTTTAGTTGTGCTAAATACATGGCTTGCTCACCCACTTCCATCTTTTTGTACAATCCTCTTTCTTCCGGAAGGTAACCAATTTGGTCTACATGCTTAGCACGTAAAGGTTCATTGTCGAAGTAAATTGTACCGGAGTCCGGTGCTGTTATTTGATTGATAATTCGAATTAAAGAAGTTTTGCCGGCACCATTGGGACCTAGGAGTCCAAAAATGCTGCCCTTGGGCACTTCAATACTCACATCATCTAAAGCACGATGATTGGCGTATTCCTTTACAATGTGTTCAGCTTTTAATATTGAGCTCATAAGAACTGATTAAGTTTTGATGCACAAATATAATGGGAGGGAGGTACAAAACAAGTCACTAATTGAATTAATGCTGAAGAAAAGGATGAGTGGTCAATAGAGAGCTTTGTGTGGAGGGGATAGGGCTTACTACAGTTAGTGCTATTTTATATTAGAAAATTGTTATTAATAACAAACTATTAAGATAAAGTCAAGGTTTCACTTGATTAAATTGAGTGTCATTACTCTACCCATTCAAAAACCCCTAAATCAGGTTGACCGTCTGTTGTTCTGCTTTCGCCATTTAAATCTAATGGAACTTGATTGGCAAAATTGATGTTTCCGCCGTTTCTAGCAACGGATTGCTCAAAGAGTTCGAAATCTCCATTGAGTGGGTCGTTAAATATTTCCGATGAAGGATTTTTGATGATATTTTGAAAATCAGAAGCGTTTGAGGTATTGTAGGTTGTTTTTAGCAATGTATTCTGCACATCAAATGTTATGCTTCCATTGTTTATTACTTCAGTATCGAATTCATTGTCTAAGTCACCATCGACTATAGAGTTGTATAATTGCACTTCAGGCACTCCAATTACTTGAGTTGCATTAGCAGTAACAAATGAATTTAACACAAAAAAGGATGGAGTTTCTCGTTTGGCAGCATCGAAATAGTTGGCAAAAGAACAATGAGTAAAGTTATAGTCACCTGCACTTCTCAGTACTACATTGTGTTGTCCGCTATTGGTAATTAATAGGTTTTCTGCATCAATAGTAAAAATGGAAGACAAAAGACCGACTGAGGCTGAATTATCAATAATAGTGTTCTTTATTTCTAAATACCTAGGAGTGTTGGGGTCGTAAGGTGGATTAGTGAAAGGTGAAACTTCAGCTTGGATACCAATAAAAGCATTTTTAATTATGGCGTAGTTGATGCTGTTCTGAGCGCCTTCATTAATCCATATTCTGTCCCATTGCCCGGGGCGTTCACTGTATGGAAGTTCAAGTCGATCACCTTGAAAAATGACGGGCTCTTCTTTAGTGCCGTTAACAGTTAATTTACCTCCACTATACACCCATAACCCTGCACTATTATGAAAATGAACTTTCGTACCGGCTTGAATGGTTAATTCATCCAAGCTGTCGACCACCACATAGCCGTAAATCACTATAGGCAGGGAATCTGTCCACTGAACATTTACCGGTGGAATGTCATCCCCACAAGGGCCGGTTAAACAAGTGTAATCAGGTAAATTATTGCTGAATGTAGTCGGAGTATAGTAGATTGCATTTTGTCCCCAAGCTACAAGTTTAACCGTTTGTCGATTACTATTGGTGATGAACTCTACATAGTCTTCAATTACAAAAGGGTTTTGAAGATTATTTGGATCAACAGTAGCCTCTACAAATACCCAGATACTGTCTTTTGGTGGAATTTCTACATCTTGATGAGAATTGCCTGAACGCCCATCCACATTTATTCTAAAATTTGATTGTTGTCCTCCGGTTAGGCGAATGCTGCTAATTTTAACTGTCTCACTGTATGGGTTATACACCATAAAGTGCTTGGTGGATGTTCCAATGGTTGTAAAAACCGTATCAAAAGTAATCGAATCAGTAGAAAAGTTAAGTTGAGCTGAACTTCCGTCAAATATTTCTTCCTCCTTTCTGCATGAAGCTAAAAGAATAAACAAAAGTGAAATAAATAAAAGTCTTTGGGTATTCATGCGACAAATATACAGTGAGAAAACTGTAAAATATTCAACTTATTGCTCAGCTTTAGCACCAGCTTTTCAGCAAATCTAAAAACTCTTTTTGAATACTTTGATTTTTATCCCTGGCGTACCAAATCTGAATTTCTGTAATGATTTCTTCTTTCTTTAGCTCAGGAGTCTGACTGAGTACTTTCATTCGCTCTTGTGCTTCCTGAGGTCGAGGGCCCCAACTGCCTATTAACTCATTTGTTTCTTTGTTTAATGCAATAAGCTTCGGAATAGAACGTCCACCATTTGTTAAAAAGGCATCCATAAGTTCTAGATTTTCATTACGATAAAGAAGCCCTAATTCGATGTTTTCAGAGTTATCTGCCAATAAATTGATATAAGGGATATTTTGTGCAGCATCACCACACCAAGCTTCAGTTAGAACTAACCATATCATTGGAGTTTTACACTCTTTTAAAACAGAATGAATTTCTTCATTTAATACATTGGTTTTGTTAAGCCGATTCATTCTACGCAAGTTCAATTTAGTGTACTCCGACAATTCGATACTTTGGTTTTCACCGGAAGTTTTATTGAGATTCACCAGCTCTTCTACCTGATTAATATATTCTTTATATGAAATGCTTTTTTCAATGTATTTTTGATAATCCATTAGATTAATTTTTTTAGAATTTTATAAAACACAATTGCCTACAGTTGTAGGTTTTCGGACAATTGTGTCCGTAAAATTACGCAAAGAAATATGCAGAAACAATTGGTTAAAACAGGGGATGGATCTCACTCTTTTTACCTTCCTGAAATGGATGAGCACTATCATTCAAAACATGGGTCGATTGCTGAATCACAACATATTTTTATTCAATCCGGTTTGCTCTATAAAGCCAAAGAGACTGAGCAATTAAAAGTTTTTGAAGTAGGCATGGGAACCGGGTTAAATGTTTACTTGACTGCTTTGGCTGCTCAAAAAAATAAATTAAAGATTGAAATGCACAGCATAGAAGCTTACCCGATTAAGATAGAGGAAGCAAAAAATTTAAATTATGCCGAAATTTTAGGAGAATCTGCCTCAATTTTTCACCAAATTCATGAATGTAGCTGGGGTGAATTTCATAAAATCAACAATTATTTTCATCTTTTGAAGATTAATGACCAACTGGAAAACTTTAACCTAAAGGAAAGATACGACCTAATTTATTTTGATGCCTTTGCTCCGGAAAAGCAAGACGAGCTGTGGTCTCCTGAAATTTTTAAAAAGCTATATAAGGCTTTAAATGCGAATGGTATATTAGTTACTTATTGTGTAAAAGGAATCATAAGGAGACGATTACAGGAAATTGGGTTTAAAATTGAAAAGTTGAAAGGACCAGTAGGAGGAAAGCGAGAAATGTTGAGAGCGATAAAGCCATAAAAAATCCCCTGATTTATTTAATCAGAGGATTTTGCTTTATTAACCAAATAAAAAATTAGCCTTTAACTGCGCCAACTTTAAACTTTACAGTAAAGTCATCGTAAATCATGTTGTCACCCAAATTGTCAAAAAACTGACCTGAACCATAGCGAATATCAAATTTTGTTCTGTCAATTTCAATTTCACCTACAGTAACTACCTTATCGTCTTTTACAATAATAGTTGCCGGAATTTCTACTGCTTCAGTTTTTCCTTTAATTGTTAAGTCAGCAAAAATGGTGTGTTTGTTACCTTTAATTTTTTCTACTTTTTTAATTTTTAAAGTTGCTGTAGGGAAGTTTTTCACACCAAAAAAGTCATCAGACATTAAGTGACCTTTTAATTTTCCATTTGTTTCCGGATCTTCAATGTCTTGAACTTCTATTGTGTTCATGTCCATTACTAAGGTTCCCGAAAGAATTTGCTCACCTTCCATTTCAACGGTACCTTCTTTAATTTTTACAACTCCAAAATGTTCTCCGGTAACTTTCTTACCTACCCATTCTACATTACTGCTTTCTTTGTTTACTTTGTAAGTTTCGCCTTTTGGACCTCCTGCTAATACTACGGCACTAATCATAAGGGCAGTAGCGGTGCTAAATAGTTTTCTCATTGTTTTACGTTTTTAAATTATGATGCAAATATATGTATATACATCTAATGTTAGAACATCTATTTTTAAAAATGACAATAATTAACATTTTTTTAAAATTAAAGCAAATAATTTTATGGAGTTGAATATGGAAGAAAATAGCGAAGAAAAACGGTTTAGAAAGATTATTCATATTGATATGGATGCTTTTTTTGCTTCTGTTGAGCAGTTGGATAATCCAGAACTAAAAGGTAAGGCAATTGCCGTTGGAGGTTCAAAAGAAAGAGGAGTGGTTGCGGCAGCAAGTTATGAAGCTCGAAAATATGGGGTACATTCAGCTATGCCTTCAAAAATTGCAAAAGCAAAGTGCCCGCATTTAATATTTGTGAAAGGAAGGCATGATCGATACAAAGAGACTTCTAATCAAATTATGGAAATTTTTAAGGAATACACTGATCTTATTGAACCGCTCTCACTTGATGAAGCTTATTTGGATGTTACCTATAACAAGAAAAATATTCGTTCTGCCATAAAAATCGCACAACTTATTAGAAAAGATATATTAGAAAAAACTCAATTAACAGCCTCTGCCGGAGTTTCATTCAACAAGTTTTTAGCAAAAACCGCATCAGATTTAGATAAACCGGATGGCTTAAGTGTGATTTTACCCGATGAAGCGATTGACTTTATGAAAGAGTTAAAAATTGAAAAGTTTCATGGAGTCGGTAAAGCTACTGCAAAGCGAATGCACGAAAATGGAATCTTTAAAGGTGAAGACTTAATGAAGTTGAGCCGAAAGGAGCTAATTCAAAAGTTTGGCAAAGCCGGGAAACATTATCACAACATTATTACTGCTAATGACCAAAGAGCTGTAGTAAACAACCGTATCCGAAAATCGATTGGAGCTGAGCGAACCTTTAATGAAGATATTCATCAAGCTGAAGAATATTTTGAAAAGTTGAGAATGGTTCACCAAAAGTTGATGCAACGAATTGAAAGAGTAGGAAGAAAGGGGAGAACACTAACACTGAAAATAAAGTATCATGATTTTGAAGTTCGCAGTCGTTCCAGAACACTTGATTTTTATACAAAAGATGAGCAATTGATTTGGGAGCTTGCTGTCGACTTGCTTCAAAATCCGGCTTGGCCCGAAAAAAGTGTCAGGCTACTTGGCTTAAGCTTAAGTCAATTGGATATTAAAGAAAAAACTAAAAACGGACAATTAACCTTAGACTTTTAAATCTATTTATCTCTCTTTCAGAATCTTTTTCAACTCAAATAACTCATCACGTAGTCTGGCAGCTTCCATAAAGTCTAACTCCTTAGCCGCTTTTTCCATAGCTTTTTGAGTTTTCTGAATATTTTTTTCCAGCTTTTCTTTGTTCATGTATTTCACTACCGGATCTGCAGCAATTGAAGTAGAAGCGTCAAATTCAGTATAAGCCTTTGTACTTTGTTTAATCATGTGCGATTTACGCTTGTTCAAGGCAGTTGGAGTAATTCCATGAGCTTGGTTGTAGGCGATTTGCTTTTCCCTTCTTCGCTCTGTTTCATCGATCGTTTTTTGCATAGAACCCGTAACTGTATCAGCGTAAAAAATTACTTTTCCATTTACGTTTCTAGCAGCTCTTCCGGCAGTTTGTGTCAATGAGCGAACCGAGCGTAAAAAACCCTCTTTATCAGCATCCATAATGGCTACAAGTGAGACTTCGGGTAAATCAAGACCTTCTCTCAATAAGTTTACACCAATTAGTACATCAAATTCTCCATTTCGCAAATCATTCAATATCTCAACTCGCTCTAGGGTATCAACATCTGAGTGGATGTACCTGCTTTTTATTCCATTTTGAGTAAAGTATTTGGTCAGCTCTTCAGCCATTCTCTTTGTGAGAGTTGTTACTAAAATACGCTCACCTTTTTCAGCTCTTATTGCAATTTCTTCCATTAAATCATCCACTTGGTTTTGAGTAGGACGAATTTCAATAATAGGATCGAGCAGTCCTGTTGGTCGAATTACTTGTTCTACAATTACGCCTTCAGATTCTCTGATTTCATAATCGGCCGGTGTGGCACTTACATAAATGGCTTGATTTCTTAAACGCTCCCATTCCTCAAACTTCAATGGTCGATTGTCAAGTGCAGCTGGTAATCTAAAACCGTATTCAACTAAATTCGTTTTTCTAGAACGGTCGCCACCGTACATAGCATTGATTTGTGGCACTGTAACATGGCTTTCGTCCACCACCAGTAAATAGTCATCAGGAAAGTAATCCATTAAACAGAAAGGGCGTGTACCCGGAAGTCGAGCGTCAAAGTAGCGTGAATAATTTTCAATTCCTGAGCAATAGCCCAGCTCTTTCATCATTTCTAAATCGTGCAAGGTGCGCTCTTCAATTCTTTTTGCTTCTAATGGTTTTCCTATTTCATTAAAGTATTCAACCTGCTTCACCATATCTTGTTGAATCTCCCAAATCGCATCATTCATTCTGTCTTGAGTAGTAACAAAAAGATTAGCAGGGTAAATATCAAGTTGCTCAAAGTGTTCAACTGTACTTCCGTTCGCGGGGTCAAATGAGCGGATATCTTCAATCTCGTCGCCGAAAAAACTGATACGGTAGGCAATATCTGCATAAGCCGGATAAATGTCTACTGTGTCACCTTTTACTCTAAATGTGCCTCTTTCAAATTCTAAAGTAGCTCTAGAATACAAAGCCAACACAAATTGGTGTAAAAGTTTATTTCTGCTAATGAGTTGTCCTAAATGGATTCTGGTAACATTTTCTTTAAAATCAGAAGGGTTAGAAATACCGTAAATGCAAGAAACGGATGAAACTACAATCACATCTCGTCTTCCTGAAAGTAGGGAAGAGGTAGCACTTAATCGCAGCTTTTCAATCTCGTCATTAATGGATAAGTCTTTTTCAATGTATGTGTCAGAGCCGGGAATGTATGCCTCAGGTTGGTAATAATCATAGTAAGAAACAAAGTATTCCACTGCATTATTGGGAAAGAACTGCTTGAATTCTCCATACAGTTGAGCGGCAAGTGTTTTGTTGTGGCTAAGTACTAGTGTAGGTCTTCCGGTCTGCTGAATTACATTGGCAATGGTAAACGTTTTTCCTGAACCGGTAACTCCCAAAAGTGTTTGAGCGTGTTCTCCATTGTTAACTCCTTCAGTTAGTTGACGTATAGCTTCGGGTTGATCTCCCGTGGGTTGATATTCTGAAGTGAGTTGGAATTCCATGCTACAAATTTAATAAACAAAAGCCCCGAATTTCTTCGAGGCTCTCTGCTTTACTAACTAATAGAATTTCACGTTTTCACATGAAAAAGGGATTTATTTTCGTATTTGTCCTGTTCCCAGAACGTGATATTTATTTGTTACTAACTGCTTCAAACCAAGAGGTCCTCTGTGATGCAATTTGTCGGTGCTTATGGCCAATTCTGCACCTACGCCCATTTGACCGCCATCGGTAAAACGTGTGGATGCATTATGATAAACAGCTGCACTGTCAATTTGTTCCATAAAAGTCAAAGCTTTTTCTTCATCTTCTGTTAAAATAATGTTAGAATGTCCACCTGAATATTTGTTAATCATATCAATGGCATTTTCTAAACCTTTAACCGTACCTATTGCAGCCTTTCTTGCTAAAAATTCTTCGTACCAAACATCATCGTTTTCAACTTTCTTATCGCTGTCAATGTATTCCAATACTTTTTCTGTGCCGATTACTTCAACATCTTTTTCCTTTAATGCACCCTCAATGGTAAGTAAAGTATCTTTAAAATTTGGATGATCTTCATCCACTAAAATTTTATCTAAAGCATTACAGCCTGAAATTTTATTGGTTTTAGCATTTACAATTACCGGAATTACTTTTTCCGGGTCAGCATCAGGAGAAACATAAGCAAAATTATTCCCTCTACCGCTTACTAAAACGGCACACTTCGCATGTTCTTTTACAAAATTGATTAATTTTTCACCACCTCTTGGCACGATTAAGTCCAAAGGTTGATCGGGATTTCTTAAAAACTCCTGTGTTTTTTCACGATTCATTTTCATGTATTGAATCCAATCCGCTTCAAGGTTATTATCGGCAAGTGCTTTGTGCCAACATTTTACCAACTCTTCGTTACTGTTATGGGCTTCTCTACCACCTTTTAAAAGGATTTTATTGTTAGCTTTAAATGCTAAAACAGCTGCTTCAATCGTAACATCCGGTCGCGATTCATAGATAATCATAATGGTTCCGAATGGTGCGGTCTTATTGGTGATTTTTAAACCGTTCTCCAGAGCATCATCACTAATGGTTTTACCCACAGGATCATCTTGTTCCTTTACCTCACGAACCGCACGAATCATATCGTCTACTTTTTCGTTATCGACAATTAAACGCTCGTATAAAGCTTGATCATCACTACTAAAAGCCTCTAAGTCTTTTTTATTGGCAGCAATAATTGCCTCCCGATCATTGTCGAGGTAATTGATCATTGATTGTAAAACGGAGTTTTTAGTCTTTGTGTCTAATAACTTCATGTAATTATTTCCTTTTTATTTTTAAATTATACTTTTATTCGTCGTGGTAGATTCTTGTTCCAACATTTTTGCCATGAACAATATCAATGATGTTATCATCGATTTTACCATTCGCTATATAAGTAGGTATATTCTTGGCAGCCGTTGCTTTGGCAACTTTTAATTTAGAGTCCATTCCGCCTCTGCCTTCACCTTCTTTCTTATCTGAACTTTGTATATATTTTTCTACATCTTGGTCTGTACTTACACTTTTAATGACAGAACTATCATCGTCATCCGGATGACCATCGTAAAGACCATCTGTATCGGTCAGTAAAATGAGCATATCCGCATGAATTAATTCTGCCACCAAACTTGCTAATTCATCATTGTCGGTAAACATCGACATGGAAAGCGATACGGCATCATCTTCATTGGCAATGGGTACAATTCCTTGGCTCAATAAACCTTCGTAACAATTAATCATATTATCGCGGTGTTTTCCCTCATCAAAATCTCTTTTGGTGGCTAAAACCTGTGCACATCTCATTCCATAATCATGGAAAATACTGTAGTAGTGCCTCATCATTCTCGGCTGACCAACAGCAGAGTATACTTGGCGTCGAGTAGTTGGGTCTTCAATGGTATTTTCATCCAACACCTCTTTACCTGCAATTACAGAACCGGAAGAAATTAAAACTGTAATTATATCTTCTTCGTAAAGTCGTGCAATTTGGTCGACGAGTTTTTTTAATATTGGTCCAACGATTCGGTTGTCGCGATTAACCATTACATTAGTGCCTACTTTTATGACAATTCGTTTTTTGTATTGTTTTCTATCGAAATTCATTGGTATTGATTCTGATTAAAATTCAATTAGGACTCTTTTCCGAGTTCAACTGCTCGGTTAAAGGCAGCATAAGCTGCTTCTTGAATCATGTCTTTTACATTATTATCATCCATAGAGTCTAAGGCAGCTCTAGTAGTTCCCCCTTTTGAGGCTACTCGGTTCATCCAACCGCTGGGGCTTAAATCCGATTGGTTAAAAAGTTCCACAGCACCTTCGAAAGTTTGGCTAACTAATACTTTTGAATCGTGGTCGGAAAAACCCATTTTTTGAGCGGCTTCCATCATGGATTGCATAAAGTAAAATACATAAGCCGGACCACTACCTGAAATTCCTGTAGAAGCATCTACGTCATTTTCAGTATCTAATCGAACAGATTTACCTGTAGTGTCTAATAGTTTTTCTACAGTAGAAAGTTCTAATCTAGAAACTTCGTCTGAAGCGGTAAAAGAAGTTAAACCTTTACCAACTTGAGCCGGTAAGTTTGGCATAGCACGTACGACCTTAGTAATACCTAAGCCATCTTTCATACTTTGAATAGTAACTCCAGCCATAATGGAAATCACAATTTGATCCTTGTGCATCATAGGCTTTAGTTCTGCCATTAGTTCTTCGGCATGATAAGGTTTTACAGCAAGAAAAACGATATCTGCTTTGGGCAGACAATCACTCAAATCAGTAAAAACATCAAAGCGACTCACTTTTTTAAGTTCTTCCGTTTTTTCCGGATTTGTATCCGAAATCATTAGGTTGGTTTTGTTTAGAAATTCTGATTTTACAAGAGCCCTTGCATAGGCTAAGCCCATATTTCCGGCTCCGATTACTAATACTTTCATTTGTTAAATTGAATTTTGTTCAATTAAAAGGTTTTTGAATAATTTTCTCTACCTACCGCAAGCATTGTGCATACTGCCGATATTTGAAAATTAATTTTAATTCATCTCAATTTTAATAATTTAATACCCTGATAATGATTTGTTTGAAAGGGTTGGGAATTGTTTTTGAGCTAATAGAGTTAAATTGTAAGTATGTCACCATCTGCGACAATTCGTCTCAATTGTGTAGATATGTCAGCAATTGAAAGAATGTTTTTAGTCATCGTGCAATTGTTCTATGTCATGCAAGTTCTACTTTTGTAAGCAATGCCTTATGTTATAATTTTATAGTAAAAAAGTAAAATCTAGTAAAAAAATAAATGGATATTAACCTAAAACAAATTAAAGTAGAGATTTACGATAAATGTCCTTTTGAAATTGCTGATTTTGTTAAAGAAGCAGAAAGCAAAGAATATGAGGCTTGTCGATTTGAACTTAATGGGAGAATTGTTTTTAGTAGAAATGCTAAAATTACGCCGAAAAAAAATGGACAATTCGTGACATTTTGGAAGCGAAATGATCGTGGAACGATTGAACCTTTTCATGAAACCGATCGAATTGATTTTTATGTAGTAAATGTGCGGAATGATAGTAAGTTTGGGCAATTTGTTTTCCCAAAATCAGTACTGATTAAGAAAGGGATAATATCAACCGACAAAAAAGAAGGAAAAAGAGCATTTCGACTTTATCCGACATGGGATAAAGTTAAAAGCAAACAAGCTGAACAAGCTCAAAAATGGCAACTGAACTATTTTTATGAAATCAACAATCTAACGAACTTGAATAATGTTGCGGAATTATACGAAAGTGACTAGCTATGGAAGAAATATTTTTTGAGAAGTTAACTGATGATGGTTTTTTTGATTTTTAAGAAATTGATTTGGCTCTAAAATTATTGACATGAGAAGATTAAGGGGAATGGGGTGGGATTTAAGGTTTAAAAAAAGGAAAATCCTGCTGTTTTTAGAATTTCAATCCACCTCCAAAACTCAAGCCATAGTCAAAAGGTAAATATTCTGTGGTAGGCATAAAGTTTTGGTAAACTCCTCCCGTAAAATAAACTCCAAATCCTTTTCCTAACAATAACATTAAACGTTGATCTAAAAGAACGCCAAAGAGAAAATTGTTTGTAGTTCTGTCTGTCAAAATACTATGGTCAATACTTTCTCTTCCAAATACAACTTTCGCACTTAGATCTAAAAATAAATAATTATTTAAGGGTTTCAGAGTCGACAATCCTATGCCAAAATAGGAGTAGTAAACGTCAAATATATTGGGGTCATCATCAAAATTTTCATAAAGGCTAATTGCTTCAATTTCTATTGATAGCGATGGTATCCAACTTAAAGTATCCCATTTTCTCGAAAAATATTGATACCTAAAACTTAATCCATGAGCATTTTCGCCCACAAATCTTTCTATTCCAATTAGGTGTTCTTCAAGACTCCTACTTTCTTCTTTAGGAAGTTCATTTACATTAGTTAATTTTTTTGTATTATACTTTTTTATTTGATTATTGTTTTCATTCAAGCTATCTGCAATTAAGTTATTTGCAAAATCCACTTCTTGTGACAAAGCGACATTATTCTCTTTAATGTATTGATCTAGCTTTGGAATTGAATATTCAAAGAAATCATATACAAAGTCATTGAAATAATACTTTGCGGGACTAATTGTAGAGTCAAATTTCATCTGATCTGTATAAAGAAATTTCATCTGATTACCCTCAATTAAGTAATAGTCAACCTCTATCCGGTAGTTTCTTTTTCTACCATTTTTTACTCCAATGTCTTCTTTTTTTTCTTCAATGAAAAACTGCTTTAGCGCCAGTGCAACTTTAGGGTTTCCGCATTCTACATTTCGCATTATTGGGTGAAAGATTCTCTTTTCAAAAGTATGTTGAAATCCACCATTCATTCTATACTCTCTGTTTAAGTTGAGAGGACCTTCCAGTACTGATGCAAATTTGTTTTTATCTTCTCTTTGATCAATGGCTTTTTCAAAAGTAAAAGATAAGCTATCTAATTTAAGACCATAGAGTGGAAGCTTTACTTTGAATGGAATTGCTGACTGGGCAAATGTAGAAGCAGTTATTAAAAGTAGAGTTATAGAAATAAGTGTTTTTTTCAATTTGTTAAAATTTAGTGAATTGACTCAAAGTAATCTCCCAAATCCACATTCCCGCCGCTGAGAATAATGCCTACTTTTTGGTTTTGGAAGAGAGGTTTATTGGCTAATACAGCAGCAAGTGGAACAGCTGCTGAGGGTTCAACAATGATTTTCATACGCTCCCATATTGGTCGCATAGCATCTACAATAGCTTCCTCACTCACACATAAAATATCTTCTACTTCCTTTTTAATAATGGAGAAATTCAACTCTCCTAATGATGTGCGTAAGCCATCTGCAATGGTCTTTGGGTTTTCTTGAGGAATTAGCTTCCCTGATTTAAACGACTGATATGCATCGTCTGCTCCGCTAGGTTCACAGCCATAAACAAGTGCATTATGGAAGTACTTATTAGAAAGTGAAGTGCCGGCTAAAAGTCCGCCACCGCCCACAGGACAGAGAATAGCATCTAAATCTCTACAATCTTCAATGAGCTCTTTCGCTGCTGTTGCCTGTCCGCAAATAATGTTAAAGTGATCGTATGGAGGTATAAAAGTTGCTTGAGTGGCAGCTTTGATTTTTAGCATTTCACTTTCTCGGGCTTCGAGGTTTGAAGCGCAAAAAGTGATTTCGCCACCGTAGCTTTTTACCGCCTCAACTTTCACTTTTGGTGAGTTTTCAGGCATTACTATATAGGCTTTAATGCCTAATTCTTTGGCCGCTAAAGCTACTGCTTGCGCATGATTTCCCGAGGAATGAGTGACTACGCCATTTGCTTTTTCTGCTTCCGTAAGTTGTTGAAGGGCAAAAAGTGCTCCTCGCATTTTAAAAGCTCCTACTTTTTGAAAATTCTCACACTTAAAGTAGATTTCGCATCCGGCTAGTTGATTTATAGCGGTAGATTGCAGAATTGGTGTTCTGTGAACTCCCTTACTTATACTCTTGTGAGCAAACTCAATGTCTTTAGCAGTAGGGTGTTGCATTTACTTTTGCTTGAGCTCTTTGTTCATCTGTGCTACCTTTTCTTTGAGCTCCTCTTTATAGTCAGCCATTAGTTTTGCAATTTTTTCATCAGCCGTTGCAATAATTTGAGCTGCTAAAATAGCGGCATTTTTAGCTCCATTAAGAGCTACCGTGGCTACTGGAACTCCACCAGGCATTTGCAAAATCGACAAAACAGAATCCCATCCGTCAATCGAATTGGATGATTTTATGGGTACTCCAATAACTGGTAGAGGAGTGATTGATGCCACCATTCCCGGTAAATGTGCTGCGCCACCTGCTGCTGCAATGATTACTTGTAAACCTCTTGATTTGGCATTTTTGGCGTATTCTACCATTTTTTCCGGAGTGCGATGAGCTGAAACGATTTCTACTTCATGCGGAATATTCATTTCTTTTAAAAAGTCTGTAGCAGCTTCCATTACTTTTAAGTCGGAAATACTGCCCATGATAATTCCTATTTTTACTGACATAACTTATTTTTTGGCGCTAACCGTAGCGCTTGATTTAATTTTTTTTGCTAATTTCTTTGCTTCTTCTAAGCTAGGGTTTATAATGGTTACATGCCCCATTTTACGAAATGGCTTTACCATTGCTTTACCGTAAAGGTGAGGGTAAACTCCCGACTCAGTTAATAAAGCAGTCATTCCTCTATAATCTGCTTCACCTTTGGCATCTTCCTCGCCTAACAAATTAACCATAACCGCGGGCTGTATGAGTTTGGTGTCACCCAAAGGTAAATTTAAAATTGAACGTAAATGTTGAGCAAACTGCGAAGTAATATTTCCCTCAATGGTATGGTGACCGCTATTGTGTGCTCTTGGAGCTATTTCATTGACCATTAAATTTCCCTTTTTGTCTAAAAACATCTCAACAGCTAAAATACCCACCATGTCTAATTTCTCAATGACTTTTTCTGCTAAACGATAAGCTTTTTCTTCAATTTCTTTTTGAACAGTTGCCGGAGAAAATAAAAATTCAACCATATTGGCAATGGGATTAAACTCCATTTCAACTAAAGGGAAGTGTTTTATTTCACCTTTTTCATTTCTGGCAACAATCACAGAAAGTTCTTTGTCTAAATCAACCGCTTCTTCAATTACTGAGGGAGCATCAAAAGCTTTTTCTAAATCAGCTTTGCTTTTTAGGGATTGTACTCCATATCCATCGTAGCCGGAAGTGCGTAACTTTTGAAAAATTGGAAACTGAAGATCTGTATTTTCTAAATCAGCTTTCCCTTTAATTAAATGATAGGGCGAGCTTGGAATTTGGTGTTTTTCGTAAAATTGCTTCTGTAAGCCTTTGTCTTGAATAAGTTTTAAAATGCTAGCTTGTGGAAATACTTTTTTGCCTTCCTCTTCAAGTTTGGCAAGAGCATCAGCGTTGACATCTTCAAACTCAATAGTGATTACGTCTTTGTCTTTCCCAAAAGTATAAACTGTATCAAAGTCCTTAAAGTCGCCCTGAACAAATTCATGTGCCAAATCTTTACATGGCGCTTCTGCCGAAGGGTCTAAAACACAAATGTGAAGGTTTAAGTTGTAGGCCTCTTGCAAGGTCATACGCCCTAATTGTCCGCCACCTAATAAGCCAATTTTAAAACTGCTGTTGTGAATGTTTTTCATCTTTTCTTCTGCTATTTTCTGCGGCAAAGATAGAGGGAATAATCTTGAGAATAAACTCTAAATGCATTTGAGTTTGTGGTGGTATAATTGGTACTTTTGTCTGCCTTACAAAGCAAATTTTTCATTTTGAAAAAAATTAAACTTCACGATAAAGTATTTGAGTCTTATATTTCTGAAAGTGAGATTCAAAAGTCGATAGACCGAATTGCTAAAGACATTCATGGTAAGTACATAGGAAAAAAGCCTGTTTTTATTGGCGTATTGAATGGCTGCTTTTATTTTGCAGCTGATTTAATGAAGCGTATTGATTTTGACAGTGAAATTTCCTTTGTAAAGGTAGCTTCTTATCAAGGAACAAAAAGTACTGGAAACGTACGACAGTTATTAGGTTTAGATCAAAAAGTGCAAGATCGTCATGTAATTATTATTGAAGATATTGTTGACACCGGTAATACGGTAGAAGCTGTTTCTGAGCAAATTCATGCGATGGGAGCCAAGTCGGTGGCGATAGCTACTTTATTGCTTAAGCCTGAAGTGTACACTAAAAATATTCCGATTGATTTTGCTGCGATTGAGATTAAACCCGATTTTGTAGTAGGTTATGGTTTAGATTATGATGGTTTAGGAAGAAATTTAAATGAATTATACGTCTTGTCAAAAGACCAAAAATTAAATACTAATAGTAATAAAATGAATATAGTATTATTTGGCCCTCCCGGTGCCGGAAAAGGAACGCAAGCTGTTCGTTTGAAAGAAGAGTATCAGTTAGTACACCTTTCTACCGGTGATATTTTGAGAAATGAAATCGAAAAAAACTCACCTTTAGGTAAAAAAGCTCAAACCTTTATGGATAAGGGAGAGTTAGTTCCGGATGAAGTGGTTATTGGCATGATTGAAAACTACTTAAACGAGCACAAAGATTCAAAGGGCTTTATTTTTGACGGTTTTCCAAGAACGACTGAACAAGCTCAAGCCTTGGACGATTTACTTCAAAAGCACAATACTGAAATTGACACCATGTTATCTTTAGAGGTAGATGATGAAGAGTTAGTTGCCAGAATTGTTCAGCGAGGTAAAGATTCAGGAAGAGCTGATGATAAGAATGAGTCGGTAATTTTTAATCGAATTCTAACTTACAATAAAAAGACAGCTCCTTTAAAAGATTATTATAAAGGTCAAGGGAAATACAACTCAATTGATGGAGTAGGTAGTATGGAGCAAGTGTTTGACCGCCTGACGAATGCAATCAATAAGTAAAGATTAAAACTTTATACCTGCGATGAGGATGTCGTCAACTTGTTCGTCATCTCTCATCCAGTTTAGCATGGCATTTTTTACAATATTACCTTGATCTTTCATTGGAAGGTGAGCCATTGATTTTACCATTTCTCCCACATTTTTTGTCATAAATTTCTTTCCTCTTGGGCCGCCAAATTGGTCAGGGTAACCGTCGGAAAATAAATAAAAACAATCACCTCGCTCAAAGCCGATTCGGTGTGTTTTAAAGCTCTTTTTATGTCGTGATTCCCCACCAATAGAGTATTTGTCACCCTTTACTATATGTAGATCATCATCTTTTACAAAATACAATGGACGCATTGCACCGGCAAATTCAATTTTTTGCTGTTCAAAATTTACGGCTATTAAACCTAACTCCATTCCATCCTTACTGCTGAAATCTGCTGCTGAGTTTTGGTTGAGAGCTATTCTAACTCTTTTATCTAGTTCCTTTAAAATAACTCCGGGGTCTGTAATTTTTTGATCAGATACAATTTCATTCAATTGAGTATAGCCTATAATTGACATAAATGCTCCGGGTACTCCATGTCCAGTGCAATCGATTACGGCAAAAAAAGCTTTGTTTCTATTGTAGTCATACCAATAAAAGTCGCCACTTACAATGTCTTTTGGTGCGTAATATATAAAGGAGTCAGGCAGCTTTTCACGAATTTTATGTAAACTTGGTAAAATTGAAGCTTGAATTCGCTTAGCATAATTAATGCTTTCAGTGATTTCTTTGTTTTGGTTTTCTACAGTTTCTTTTTCTTCGAGCAGCTGCTTTGTTCGTTCCTCAACTTTTTGCTCTAGTGTTGCATTTAAGTTTTTTAATTCTTTATTCGCCTGATCAAGATCTCTTAAACTTTTAATTAATGCTTCCTCAGCCTTACGTTTTTCAGTAATATCTTTAATAATCCCTTGATATCCTATAATCTGATCTTGCTTATCGCGAATAACAATGGTGCTCAACATACAGTGTAAAACTGTAACTCCATCTTTTTTTAAAAGATCAACTTCATAGTCAGAAACTTCTCCATTTTTCTCTAGAATTTCCATTAAACGATGACGATCATTATCATCAATGTATAGGTCGTTTACTTTTATGTAATCTATGTCGTTTAAATCATATCCAAAAAGCTTTAAACCTGCGGGGTTTACATCTATAAAATCACCATCAGTTGTAGAAATATATATGGCATCGTTGGAGCGAACGAATAGCTCTCTATATCTTTCTTCACTTTTTCGAAGCTGATCCTCCGTTTTTTTTCTCTCAATTGCATAAGCAATTGATCGGTTTAAAGTGTCTTTGTCAATATCACTTTTTACGAGAAAATCTTGAGCGCCTTTCTGAACTGCATTTTTACCTACAACATCATCTTCCATTTCTGTTAAAATGATAAACGGAATGTCGGGAAAAGCACGAAAAAGGTCATTAAAAGTATGAATACCGAAACTATCGGGTAGGAATAAATTAACTAAAATAATATCTATATCAGATTCATTTAGTATTTCTTCTGCCTCACTTAAACTAATTACATGATAGATTTCATAATTATAATCAATTGACATAGAAAGTAGCTCGCCTATAATCAAGGCATCACTCTCAGAGCTTTCAACGATTAAAACATTGAGCTGTTCCAGTTCTTTCTTACGTTCAATTTGCGTTTCCAATCTATCCATAAGCTTGTCAGAAATCAAATATACAGTTTAAGTATTTAACATTTATTTAATATGACAGTTTTTTCGCTAAAAGGATAAAATTATCTGATAATGGGTTAAATTATTATGATAAAAGGACTTCTTTATTAAACAAAATAAGCCTCATTTTTAAATACCTTTGCGGAAATTTTCTTCATGGCAAATTCCAATTTTATCGATTATGTAAAAATCTGTTGTCGATCCGGTAAAGGAGGCGCAGGTTCTGCTCACTTGCACCGCGACAGATTGACCGCAAAAGGTGGTCCTGATGGCGGTGATGGCGGTCGTGGTGGACACATTATAGTAAAAGGGAATAGCCAACTGTGGACATTGCTGCATTTAAAATACCGCAAGCATATCATTGCTGAAGCCGGACAGAATGGTGGTGCAAACCACAGTAGTGGTAAAGAGGGAGAAGATCAAATTATTGAAGTACCTATTGGCACAGTTGCTAAAGATGCAGAGACGGGTGAGCAACTGTTTGAAATACTTGAAGATGGTGAAGAGAAAATCTTAGTTTCCGGAGGAAGGGGCGGATTGGGAAATTCTCACTTTAAGTCATCAACACATCAAACACCACGCTATGCTCAGCCCGGTGAGCCCGGGAAAGAGGAATGGAAAGTTTTAGAGCTAAAAGTACTAGCTGATGTGGGCTTAGTGGGCTTTCCAAATGCAGGTAAATCAACACTGCTTTCTGTCATTTCAGCTGCAAAACCTGAAATAGCCAATTACCCCTTTACAACCCTTACTCCAAACTTAGGAATGATTCCCTATCGTGATCACCGATCGTTTGTTATGGCTGATATCCCCGGAATTATTGAAGGCGCTCATGAAGGGAAGGGATTAGGATTAAGATTTTTAAGACATATTGAAAGAAACTCAGTTTTATTGTTTTTAGTACCGGCAGACAGCGATGACATTCTAAAAGAATATCAAGTTCTGTTGAATGAATTAAAAGAGCACAACCCTGAACTCTTAGATAAAAGACGCATTTTGGCAATCAGTAAAAGTGATATGCTGGACGAAGAGTTGATGGAGGAAATGAGTGCTAGTTTGGGCGATGTAAAACACATTTATATTTCTTCGGTAGCACAACATAATATTACAGAGCTCAAAGATTTATTGTGGAATGAAATTAATGCCAAATGATTGAAGCTATTTTAGACTTCGACCAAGAACTGTTTTTAGCACTCAATCGCCTGAATTCAGATTTTATGGATTCGATTATGGTGTTTATTTCAGGAAAATTAGAATGGATACCACTCTATATAGTTTTGTTGTATTTTGTTTACAAAAAATATGGGAAGCACACTTGGATTATATTGATTGGAGCAGCCCTAACAGTTACCTTAGCTGATCAAATTTCAGTGCAACTTTTTAAAAATGTTTTTGAGCGTTTGCGTCCTTGTCATAATCCTGACATAAGCGAAATAGTTCATATTGTGAACAATAAATGTGGTGGTCAATTTGGCTTTGTTTCTAGCCACGCAACCAATACATTTGCCATTGCTACTTTTTTGGGCTTGCTTTTAAAGAGTTCAAAAAAGAAGACTACTTTAGTCTTGTTATTGATTTGGGCAACAATAGTATCCTACAGTAGAATCTATTTAGGCGTTCATTATCCATTGGATGTTCTTTGCGGCGGTATTTTAGGAGTAGGAATCGGTTATTTTGTTTATCGACTATCAAAATACTTTATTTTAAAACGAACTCAATCAACATAATTAATCATGTATTCAGCCTTCTTAGTTTTTTTGGGTGGCGGAATCGGAAGTTTACTTCGGTTCTTAATTGCAAAAGCAACATTAAGGTTATATGATGGGAGTTTCCCTATGGGAACATTTATCGCAAATTTGGTAAGTTGTATTATTTTATCTTTAGTGTTGTTGCTCATACTACAAAAGCAAGAATTAATCGATTCAGGAAACTATCGACTTTTATTAATTACCGGATTTTGCGGAGGGTTAAGTACTTTTTCAACATTTAGTTTTGAAACATTAGAGTTAATCAAAAACAATTTATGGGGAGTAGCGCTTCTTAACATAGGCATAAGTTTAATTTTAGGTATAGGGATTATGTTTGTGCTCCTAAACAAAAATCAAACATTCCACTAATTGCTTGACTTAAAATTTTATTGTAAATGAAAAAGCTCACTTTTTTATCCATTCTATTTAGCGTAGTTTTTTATTTAAATGCACAAGAAGAAAATCAAAATAAACCAAAACTTTTAATTGGAGTTGTCGTTGATCAGCTTCGCTACGATTATTTGGATAAGTTTTCAGAAGACTTTGGAAAAGATGGATTTAATCGCTTGATCGAAGAGGGCTTTTATGCAAGAAATGTAAACTATAATTACAAACCAACCTACACAGGTCCGGGTCATGCTTCTATTTTTACCGGAACCACACCTTCCACTCATGGAATTGTGGGAAACAATTGGTATAGTAGACTAGAAGACAAGCGCGTTTATTGTGTGGAGCTAACAGATGTAGAAGGGAATAATTACTATTCTCCAGAGCGAATGAAATCGCGCACAATTGCCGATGAAATCAGACTTTTTAGCAACTTTAAAGGGAAGAGTTATGGTGTTTCTTTAAAAGACAGAGGAGCAATTCTACCGACAGGACATTTGGCAAATGGAGCTTACTGGTTTGACGAAAAAAAAGGGAAATGGGTGAGTAGTGACTTTTACAAAGAATCGGACACTAAATGGTTAAACGATTTTAATTCAATTAATTTTAAAGAAAAGTACTTAAGCGAAGATTGGGAATTATTTGCTGAAGAAAAAACTTATGCTAAAAGTTTAGCTGACGAAAACCCTTACGAAGGAGAATTGTACGAGGGGAGTGGGGTTTCCTTTCCCTATGACTTAATTAAGGGCTTTGAAAAGAAGGGATATGATATTTTGAAAACTATTCCTCAGGGGAACAGCATGACCGTTGATATAGCTTTGTCATTAATAAAAGCCAATCAATTGGGTGAGGATGAGTTTTTAGATTTTTTGTCAGTTAGTTTTTCGGCAACAGATTATGTAGGTCATCGTTTTGGAGTAAATAGCAGAGAGGTACAGGATACTTATTTGCGATTAGATAAAGACATTGCTCGTCTTTTAAATTTCTTAGACGATAATGTGGGAAAAGAAAACTATTTATTATTTCTCACTTCTGATCATGGTGCCGGAGAGGTTCCTTCGTTTTTAAAAGAGCAATCTGCGCCTGCCGGTTATATTGATGCAAAGCTGATTAGAAATAAAGTAGAGGAGGAGTTAGATGAAAAATATGGTGAAGCAGATTGGATTGAATACTTTATAAATTTCAACCTATATTTTAATAAGTCAGCTTTAATTGAAAAAAGTGTGAATTTAAGTCAACTAAATACTACTGTCACTTCTCTTTTGTTGGAGATGGAAGGCATTGCCGATGTTTATCATTCAGAGCGAGAGATAAACAGTAGTACTTACAATCAAATGACTAAAAATGGTTTGTTTGCTTCAGAATCAGGGGATTTAGTGATTTTAGAATCTCCCAACTACATTATTTATTCAAAAACCGGTTCAAGTCATGGTTCTCCCTATCGCTATGATACGCATGTTCCCCTTTTGTTTTTTGGAAATGAGATAGAGAAAGGTGAAAGTTATAAGCCTTATGATATTACTGACATTATTCCTACAGCTGCAGCAATATTAAAGCTACCATTTCCTGATGGTGCAAGTGAAAGTGTAATTAATGAAGTTTTGGAAATGAAATAAAGAAAGCGGTGAGATCAAAAATTTACCATCACAATTGTCTCACCGCTTTCACTCCTGTAGGAGCTCTTCTGTTAACCAAATTAATTTAAAAAGAGAGAAAGTCGCTCTCTACCGAAGTAGCCTTTGTTGAATTGATATGAAATATTTTTATGTATAATATTTAAAGAAGCGTTAATGTTGCTGTGTTTAGGCATAAACTCAACTTCAGTTGCTTCTTTAGCAAGCGTTTTTTCGTGAATGTTATTAGGAAAATTGAAGTTGTAAGCTTCAATTAAAGATTTAGTTGATGAAATTGAAAATACTTCATTTGCTTCGTTTATTTTGTCATTACTAACTAACCACTTGTATTCAAGGTGAGTAAGGATGTTTTTTAAATAAAAACGTAACATTCCAAATGGCAAATTATTAGTGCAATTCTTCGTTTCAGCCATTAGCGTTGAAGTAGTCCACCCTCCATCTAAAAGAATCTGACTTTGACCTGCTAATAATGTTAAGCTTAGTTTAGCAGTATAGCAAAAGCTAAGTGCAGTTTGATTTGAGTGATTGGTAGTTATTTTTCTAATTAGCTTGTATTTCCCGATTAACTCCTTTAATAAATTGTTTTTTGGTTCTTCAATATATTCCCCCAATATGGTATTAAACTGAATAAACTGTTGGATAATTTCCTGATTTGCACGATCGATAGCTGAGTAGTAATTTGACATATACGCATAAACAGATTCTAAAGGAGTGTTTATGTGAAGTGATTGAAGTTCCTTTACCAATTTTGCTGCTTGCTGTTCAATATGAAATCGCTTTAATTGATGAAAAATTTCTTCTAATTCCTCTTTCTTTTCAACTTTCGTTTTTTGAGTTGATCCATACAATGCGTAAAAAAGACTTGTTTGCATAATGTCTTTAACCGACAAATCCTCGACTTGATAAAAAGAAAGTATCGAGCGATATATTAATCGCTCGATAATCTTAAATGAATTGAATTTTAAATTGCTTTTTTCCTGAGCAGTTTTCTCGTTTTCACCTTTACGATATGAATCAAAAATAGGTAGTGTTAATTCTGCATAAGCGCTATCACTTTCTAACAACAAACGCACTTTGGCTGCATGCGCCTCATTTAGTTGTTGTACGATTTGAATAACTGCTAACATGACTTTTGTTTGAATTAACGATGTAAAAGTAACATCACTTCCTCGATAAAAAATGGACAATTTGCTACAAATGTCCTAGGTGATATAGTGTTAAAATTTGCAACAAGAATAGCCTAGTAGGTTTATTTACAACCTATTAGGCTTGAATTCATGTCTCAGTTCTAAGGTGAGAAAATTTAACTTAAGTGCAGTAGTAGCAGATCTCTGAAAATCAGAAAATAATAAGATTATTCCGAAATATATTTTAAGGTTGTGGTTCAGGAGTGTACCCGGCTTCATCCCAAGTATCCCATCCACCTCCGTCATCATTTGTATTAGTTGTTTCTTGCGCAGCTTCCGCTTCAGCAATTTCTACACTTAATTGTTCTTCCGTATAGTCTTCATAATCAGATGGTGATCCATATCCTAATAAGGCGATTAAAATGGTGATTAAGCTTGTCATAGTTTTAAGTTTTAATTACAAGGCAAACATAAGAGGGTTTTTTAGAGTGGTTTCGGACATTTTTGTGCAAAAAGCTGAGGTCTAGCCGTGTTAAAAATTTGAATAAATTTAAGAGAAACTTTTCATAGTCAAATATTATCGACTATTTTTAAAGCCTAGATTAAGCCATGGAAAATTCTTTAAGTCGACTTAAAAACTTAGTTCAAGTACTAAAGCCAGAGGAACTAACATTAGCTGAAAAACATTTAAGTGCTTATGATACGCCAAATACATCGAAAATGTTTTTAGTGTACAAAGCTATGATAAAAGATACTGACATTCAGTATGAAAAGTTAAAAAAGTTAATTTCGCCAAACAATAGCGACAAAACATTCAAGCAATTATTGAATAGAACTATTAATAGAGTCAAGGAATCACTAATACTAGATATCAACATTTTTCGCAAAGGAAATTACAGTAAAGTTTTTCAAAAACGATTTGAAATTAGAAAAGAACTTGTACAAGCCAGGGTTGTAAGGGGGCGAGGGTTAATTAATGAGTCCATCTTAATTTATGATAAAATTATTCGTGCAGCTAAAAAATATGAACTATATGATGAACTTATTGAAACTCTACAGCTTAAGCAAAATGCATTAGTGAATACTAAAGGTTTAAAAGCTTTTGAAGAAATGGAAGAGGAAATAGATTTCTACACTCATGCCAGAAATTTATATACTTCAGCAGTAAATGTATATAATAAATATTATGCTGTAGTAAACTTTTCTTCGACAAAAAAAGGGAATTTAAAAATTTTAAAGAAAACAATTAACGAATTAGAGCTTAGTATTCAAGAAACAAATTCTGCAAATATTGAAACACTCTTTTACTTATTGAGCCTTGAATATAATTCATTAACAAAAAACTATATAGAAAATCAGGTAATTGGTGAGAAATTTTTGATGCTTATTACAGAAAACCCTGCTGTTGAATCAAAGCCAAGACAAGTCTATGTTTTAAATCTATTGCTTGAAAACAAAATTCTCCTGTTAGATTTTAAAAGTTCTATTAGCTATGGAAAGAGAGCAATGAGCCTTTTAGCTGGAACTCTTAATAGAAATTTATATTATTGTTTAGAGTTATTATCCCACGCTTATTACTACTTGAACGAATTTGAGAAAGTGGAGCATTACCATAAAGAAATGGAAAAATTTCCGTTGTATAGAAAAGAGGTTTACCAGAGAACAAAGGTGTTTTTCTTAAGAGCGATGACTTATTTTTCCAAGGAACAATTTAGAGAAGCTTTGTTGTTGTTGAATAATATGGAAGAGTTGGAAAAAGAAAAAGAGGGATGGAACGTATGGATCAGAATTATGAGGATATTATGTTCTATTGAGCTTTTAAAACTTAATATGATTGATTACGATGTAGAAAGTTTTAGAAGGTATATGGAAAGAACGGAGTTAAGAAAAGATGTAAAACCTAGAGATAAGTTGATTTTAAAGGTACTAATTGACTTGGATCGCACGTATTATGACTTTGAAGATACCAAAAAAAGCAAAGCAACAGAGTTAGAAGAGTTAAGCAAAGTAAACGGCAAATACAGTTGGGAAGCTCAAACGCCGGAATTAATCCTTTTTCACGATTGGTATCAAGCTAAATTAGAAAATAGAAGATACGTAGCTGATTTTGATCGATTCAGACGAGAGCATAAACCGCTTACTGAACTTTAAAGGTCTGAAATACTTTTAAATAGTATCGATATTCTTTGTTTTCTGTTTTGCCCTCTGTTTTTAAATATTTTTCTGTGTTTTGTCGAACAGCCTGCTTGGCTTCTAGCTCTAGTTTTGTTGAAACTAGAGCTAGAATTATTATTCCACTAAGCAGTAAACTAAATTTCAAATGAATCTTCTTCATCTTCAGTATTTTTAGTGTTGTTTAATTGGTTTTCTTTTTCAAGCCACTTACAATCGGTACATGTTAAACCTTTGTCCGTCATTTTCCAATGATGATTGAGCATTTTACCATCATAAGTGTTACTTACATTTTTAATATCGTAGATCAATTGTTCTGCATTTTTATTTAAGTAAATACTTTTCCCAATGGGGAGTCCAATACTTAACTTCAATTGCTGATTTCGATATTTTTCGTCTACTGAGGTGACAATAAATTCTTTAATGAATAATTGATTGTCTACCACTTTATATTGTAAATCAACTTTTTGAGCTCTTTCAGCAGCTTCTTTTCGATTACTTCCTCTGGCGGAAAAATTATAGTACAATTCTATTTGATCGGATTTGCTTTCCACTACATCAACAATCAAGTCATTAATGTAAAGACTATCGTTTTGAACGTAAAATTGATGATCCTCGAACAAAATTCCATTGTTCTTTTCCCATTGGCTTAATACTAATGTATCAGAAGTAATGCTTGACAAACTTTCCGCTTTTACAAATGATTGTTTAGAAGAAAACTCACTAACAGTAGTTGTTGCTGAAATAAAAATTAAGATTACTCCAATTACCAAAAGAGAAACAGCGCTTAAGCCAATGGCTTTATTGTTAGCCGAAAAATTGAAAAGCAATTTAATGCTTCCATAAAAAATTCCCAAAACTGGTATAAGAACCACTAGAGAGATTCCAATTACTCCAACTGTGTATAAAATAGGGGAACTAAAAATTACATCTGCATAACTGCTTAGCCAGATCTCATCTAATTGAATATCATGAATTCGAATATTGGTTGAACCTCCAAAGAACAATGTGATTAGCGAGATAATTAAAATCGCTGAAGCAAGCATTAAAATAACAGATATTGCTTTTACAATAAATCGTAGTAAAAAAGTAATCAGTTTGATAATAAAGTTAAAGATTTGGTAAAAGAATTGAACAATTCGTTGACCTATATTCTCTACTTCATTAGTGTTTACTTTTTTTTTAAAGGAATTAAATTCAGATTTTATGGCATTGCCAATGCTATCCACATTAATGGGTTCACCTTTCATTTCCAGTTTCTCCGCAGTGGTTTTTGCCGAAGGAATGATAATCCACAAGATTAGGTAAAGCAATAAACCTGCACCATAACCAAAGAAGGCTACTAAAAAGGCAATTCTAAACCATATCTTGTCAATTCCAAAGTAGTGCCCGGCTCCGGCACATACGCCACCTAAAACATTATCATCTTCATCGCGAAACAACTTTTTTGAAGCAAACTTTTCTTTCGTTTTTTGTCTAGGCTCTTCCGGCTGCGCATCTTCATCAATATATGCTTCCGGCTCACCCATAACTTCTATTACCTGCACTACATGTGCTTGCGTAACGACCTCTTGTCCGTCGCTAAGTTTTTCTTTGAGCAACTCAGCAATTCTTGCTTCTATGTCAGCAATAATTTCTTCTTGACCTTCTTCATTACTGAAATAAAGCTTTATTGTATCAAGGTATTTTTTTAATTGGTCATAAGCATTTACTTCTATGTAAAATACTAATCCGCTTATATTTACTGTTACTGTTTGGTTCATCGTTTTAATTTTTGGTCAATTATTGATTTTTTCTGGTTAGTTTAACGGCATTTACAAGTTCCTCCCAAGTGCTTTCTAATTCCTTTAAAAAGTCTTTGCCCGCTTGGGTTAAGGAGTAGTATTTTCTCGGTGGCCCGGATTTAGATTCTTCCCATCGATATTGCAGTAAGTCTGCATTTTTGAGTCGCGTTAAAAGAGGGTAAAGTGTTCCTTCAACCACGATTAACTTCCCGGCTTTTAGTTTTTCGATAATTTCTGAGGGATAAGCTTCTTCATTTTCCAAAATGGATAAAATACAGAACTCTAAAACCCCTTTGCGCATTTGCGCTTTTGTATTTTCAATTTTCATCTTTTTTATTCTTTTTCTACTAATTCCATATCTCCATAAAGCGAAAATAGGATGAGTTCTTCTTCTCCGTGAATTATAAAATGTGCTTCTTTAATCAGCTTACCTTCTTTAAAATACAATAAACGGATATCATTTTCCTCTTCATTTTTATTTTCTTCGAACTGCTGAAGTTTAAAACCAATACTTTTAAAATCTTTGATTAACTGATCAAGATCTCTTTTTTCGCTGATTACTGTTAACTTTCCACTACTAAAATCACCGACTAAGGTTTTTTCTTTCCCGTTTAAGTCGATGTCCATGTCAAAGAAATTTTCCATGGGTTTCGCATAGCTCATGCTGAAAACATTATTTCCTTGACTGATTTCAGCTAATAGCTGCGCCGATTTTTTTGATTGAGCATTAAGTTGAATGCTCAGAATGCTTATGGCAACGAATAGAAGTATTTTTTGCATTTTATTTATTATTTGGTTTGGCAAAGATATGTTTAAAATATAGTAATATGCAATACATAGTACCATATTTTTTTAAAATAACTTATATTTCCTATATAATCAATTAATTAATATTTTTTTTAAATTTTGATTCATCTTAAAATATTGTTCTATTTTTGCTTCAAAATGAATTATTATGGAAATATTTCTTCAATCAGAAGCTTGGATTAGCCTTCTTACCTTAACTTTTCTTGAAATTGTATTGGGAATCGACAACATCATTTTCATTTCCATAGTAGCCGATAAGCTCCCCAAGGAACATCAATCAAAAGCCCGAACCATAGGATTGTTATTGGCCATTGTAATTCGAGTTGCCTTGCTGTTTGGTATTTCATGGATTATTCAACTAACAGAACCGATCTTAACTATTCAAGATTTTGAGTTAAGTGTAAGAGATTTAATATTGGTAGTAGGAGGTTTGTTTTTATTGGCGAAAAGTACTTCAGAGATTCATCAAAAAATTGAAGGAGATTCAGTAGAGGAAAGCGCAAGTAAAACTGCCATGAATTCTGTTTCTCGAGCGATTATGCAAATTGTCCTCTTGGATGTGGTTTTTTCTTTTGATTCTATTTTAACCGCAGTGGGTCTTTCTGATGAGATTATAATTATGGTTTGTGCAGTAGTAATTTCTCTTTTAGTGATGTTATTGTTTGCTAAAAAAATCAGCGACTTCGTAAATGAAAACCCAACGGTAAAAATGCTCGCCTTGGCTTTTTTGTTGATGATAGGGACCTTACTAATATTAGATGGTGCACATGTTCATGTTCCAAAAGGATACATTTATTTCTCTCTGGCTTTTTCTCTAATGGTGGAGTTTTTAAATCAAAAAATGAGAAAGAAAAAAACAGCTTAAGAAAGACCTTAAGCTGTTTGCAATCTTAAATGACTAGTGTTTTACTTATGCTTCAACAGCATCAAAGTAGTTAACCTCCGAATAGTCTTTTAGCACATTATACACACTATCTCTTTCTATCGGTTTTCTGCCAACGTCCTTAATTAAAGCTACCAACTCCTCTGTGGTTAGGGTAGGCGATTGTTCTTCAGCACCTGCCATAGAGTAAATTTTGGTAGAATCATCGATCGTTCCGTCGATGTCGTCTACACCGTAATTCAAGGTAAGTTGAGCCGTTTGTCTTCCAATCATTGGCCAATAAGCTTTGAGATGAGGGAAGTTATCCATGTAAATGCGAGCTATGGCATACATGCGTAAATCTTCGAGAACCGAAACTTCTTCAATGTGCGACATTTGATTGTTTCCATTTCTAAATTTCAATGGAATAAAAGTGTTAAAACCACCGGTTTTATCTTGTAAATTGCGCAGGCGATTCATGTGGTCAACCAAATGTTTAGGTTCCTCAATATGACCGTAAAGCATGGTCGCATTTGAAGGCATTCCAATTTCGTGAGCCGTTTGGTGAATTTCCAACCATTGTTCTGAAGAACATTTGTCGTTGCAAATCTCTGCGCGAATATCTTCAGCAAAAATTTCAGCTCCACCGCCCGGTAATGAATTTTGACCGTGATCTTTTAAGATTTGCAAGCCTTCTCGGTAAGAAACCTTTGCCTTGCGACACATATATTCTAATTCAACTGCAGTAAATGCTTTAACGTGCAATTCTGGGCGAATTTCTTTTACCTTCTTAATCAAATTGGCGAAGTAATGCAAACCCATTTTTGGATGAACGCCGCCCACAATATGAACTTCGGTAATGTCGCTATTGTCATAAGAGCGAACCTTCTCAATAATTTCCTCTTCACTCATTTCCCAAGCATCATAATCCGTTTTTTGACGAATTAACTTGGAGTAAGCACAAAATTTGCAGTCGAAAACACAAATGTTTGTAGGCTCTATATGAAAGTTTTTATTGAAATAGGTATTGTCGCCATGCTTCTTCTCGCGTATGTAATTGGCTAAGCTTCCCAGGTAATTTAGCGAAGCTGCTTTGTCGAATAAAGCAATGCCTTCTTCTTCACTAATACGTTCGCTATTAAATACCTTTTCCGCAATTCTATGGTAGATTTGCGGCATATCTGACTGTAAAATTAAATCTAAATTCATAGGGAAATTATTGAGCTTCAAAGTTACGATTATACCAATTTCTATGGCTGAATTATAATCTTTTTTAATACCCTTGCTTTTGGCGATTGGATGTTTAAAAAATAAATTCCTGCTTCTGCATTAGCAAGTTTAATTGTATAACCATTTTTAAAGGCTTTTGTTTGAAGTGGAATACTTTTACCATCTAAGCTGTAAACTGAAAGGTTTATGTTTTTTGAATCATCAGAACTATTTAGTTCAAACCTAAATTCGCCATTTGAAGGATTGGGAAAAAGCTTGGCTGCATTTAACATTTGTTTTTCTTCTAATCCCACCGGAAGACAGGCATCTGAAAGTAGTAGCTTTTCTCTTTCTTCAACAATAGCCTTACGCATTCTTCTTTTTTGACCTTCGGTAAAGTTTCCCATGCAGGCATCATCCACATAGCCCATATAGTTGCTAAGCATGTCTTTGCTTCCACAGGAAGAGTCAGGAGGAGTTGGACAACCATAGTAGATCTTTCCTTGGTTTGGAGTGTCAATGACTTCATCGTCACTAGTACAACTTAAATTATCACTACCCCAAATATGCAATAAGTTAAACCAATGACCCACCTCGTGAGTGGTAGTTCTGCCTAGATCATAATTTGGTTGAACATTTCCCGTATTTCCAAAATTTCTGTAATGAATAACAATACCGTCACGATCAGCGGGAGCACCCGGAGAGTATGAGCTTCCTGCAAGTATAGATCCCATATCGCAAACCCAGATGTTTAAATAATGATTTCTATCCCAGATGGGCGCTACTTGTAAATATTGATTGCCGTTGCAAACATCGTCAATCGTGGTTTTGTAGCGTTCAATTCCACTAGTAGGATTACCGTTAGGATCGCGCTTGGCCAAACAAAACTCTATGCGTACATCGGCTTTTGAAAATCCACTTTCTACATTGGTCGTGTCGGCATTCAGTTTCCGATAATCGGTATTTAATACTTCTATTTGAGAAAGAATTTGTGCATCGCTAATACTATCGGCTGAATTTCTGTGTATGGCATGAACTACTACCGGAACCACAAAAATGGTTTGGCTTTTTAGTTGAGGCTGATCTTTTTTTCTATCTAATTCAGCTTGAGTTTTTAAAAAAGTAGAGTCTTTTTTTAGTTCTTGGTAAATGGCATCAAATCCACATCTTTTTCGCTTCGATTGCCCAAAGGCAGTAGAATAAGCAAAAATTAAAAGTCCTATAATCAGTACTGTTTTCTTCATATTGAGCGATAAAATTAAGATAATTAGGCAACTATTTTAATTATGTTCACGTCTAATAGTTGTGTAAGTAATTTGTGGTAGATAACTTACTGCTATTTCCCTGATTTTGACCCCTCATTTCCCAATGAGGGGTTTTTTTTATATTTATTCTTCGCAAAAGGCGCAATAGTTAGATTTTTCATTGTGAATAAAGCTAGCTTCAGTATCCAACATTTGAGCAATAACAATCTTTAAAAGTGCTTCTGCATCATCGTCTTCATTACGCTTTAGACCAATGAAACCGGCTTTAGTGTTGCGCATAGAAATAACTCCGGCATTGGCACTTTCTGAAAACTTATTTTCATAAATGAATTGATAGATTAACATTTGCAAGGCAATGGATTTGTTGCCTCCACTCAAGCTGCTCATGTCTTTGTAGCTCAAATTGCCATAATCTACATTACCACTTTTGTAATCAATGATTCGCAATTGACCATTTAAGCGATCCACCCGGTCAATTTTCCCTTTTAAGAGTAAATTTTGTTTTACATTCTCATTAAGTTTAATTTCGGTTTCCCACTCAACTTGTTGTTCCAGAGCGACAATTTGAATCTTCTTTCCCTTTTCAACAGCTGTGGAGTCAATTTCCACTGTGTTTTTCACCAGTTTTTTAGCAACTTCAAACGCTAAGCGATGACTACCACTGTCGGGCGATAAATTTAAATGATGAAAATATTGCTTCTTCACAACTATATCAATTTGGCTATTAATTTCCTCAATGGATTTTGCATTAAGTGTTTTACCAACAAAAGGGGTGTAGAGCGCTTCTAAGCTATCGTGAATAACTGTTCCGAATGTATTGTTTTCAATTTTCTCCTCAATAATTTGTTCTTCTCGCATACCTAAAATATAGCGGTAATAATAGTTGAGCGGACAGAGCAAGAAACTGTTTAGTGCAGAAGGTGAAAGACCTTTACTCAAATGAGCTTTAATGGCTGCAAGGTGTTCTTCGCTTTTTTTAATTTCTAAGCTTTTTTTATTGTCACTTTCTAAGGGGGGGGCTAAATGAATTTGATTAATTTTTACTTTTGGATTCTTTTTGGGCATTTCGTAAACCAATTGATCAATAAATCGACTTCTTTCACCTCCTTTTAATTGATCCACTTTGCTGTTGTATATTAAATCGATTCGTTCAGCTCTTTGTAATAAGCGGTAAAAGTGATAAGCAAAAATGGCGTCTTTCTCACGATAGGAGGGCAGACCAAATTTTTTCTTGATATCGAAGGGAATAAATGAGTTTTGAGACTTTCCGGCAGGAAGAATTCCTTCATTTAAGCTGCTTAAAATTACTTGGCTAAAATCCAAAGTACGACTTTCTAAAACCCCCATCAATTGTAAGCCGCCCAAAGGTTCTCCCACAAAAGCCACTGATTCTGTTGCCAAAATTTGGCGGTAAAGCTGCAACAAACTGTCGAATGTGTTGAGTGTTGTATACTGTTCGCAAAGTGAATCTATTCGATTAAAGGCTTGAAAAAAACCGAACAAAAATTCACTTTCAACGGCACTTAATTCTCCTTTTTGATGAGTTTTAATTTGCTCGCAAAGTTTTATAAATAACTTGTTTAAACTGTTCGGAGTGTTTTGTGGTAAATTAAAAATCGAGAGACCCAAATGTGATTCAAATTCAGCTAATTCTGCTGTGGAAAGGTAGATGATTCTTTCCGTTTTAATTTTCTCCACTAATTTTTTAGCTTGAGAAGCGATTCCTTTATGAATATATTGAATAGCGGGCTGCTCCAGTAGCCGGATGACATCTTTAAAGTAAAAGCCACCACCTTTTGAATTTTCTTTTTTAAAGTGAAGGTCGATAATGCTTTCAAAAAAATGGAAGAAAATTGAATTGCTTAGCGCATAACCCATGGTTACATTAATGCGATCGATGTTTGGCGGTAAGCTTTCTAAAACCGGCATGAGCAAATTCTCATCACCCAAAACAATGGCGGTATCCTCAAGGCTGTTTTTGCTATTTTTTTGTTGAACCAGCTCACCCATTAGTTTGGCTTGAGCAATGTCGCCGGAAATGCTGTAAATGTTGATTTCTTTTTCACTTTCTAATAAATCTGAAAATGTCCATTCAAAAGTTTTTTGTTTCTTTTTGTGCGCTCTTAAAAAGCTCCCGGCTTCTTGATTATTGTCATTTAAGTAATATTCATCGGCATCCCACAAAAGTTGAGCATGGTGGTTTTTTACAAAGTGGTGAATAATGCTCTCTTCTGCCAAGGTAAGCGCATTAAAGCCTGCAAAATAAGGTTGCTTTTCCTGCTGAACCTCAATTTTGTTTGCCCTTAAATCTTCCGCTAACTGACGAAATGCCAAGCCTTGGTAAGCTGATTTCTCTTCTATCAGCTGCTTTCTGTAATGCTGATAATACTCACCGAGTTTTCGCCAAAAGCGCAAGTAGTTTTTTTGAAATTCACTGAGTTCTCTCTCACCTAAATTCCAACTTTCAAGTGCTTTAGCTTCCGACAAAAAACTGTACAATTCTTCAGCAGAAACCAAATAGCGATCAACCTCATTAAAATCTTGCAATAAGGTATTTGCCCAACTTAAAAAATCTTCAAACGTTTCTGATTGTTTGCCCTCAATTTGTTGGTGTGTATGATAAAGCTTAAAAACTAAATCGATGTTGTCTAAAATATTTAATTCACTCAGCTCTTTTACAAAGTCTTCTAAACTAAATATCTCAGGAAGCCAAGTAGTTTGCTGAATATTCTGCTTGAAATAGTCGATTAAAAAAACTTTGGCTCTTCGGCTGGGAAGTACAATTTGAACCTCACCTAAGTCTTTTGGATGTTTATTTATAATGTGTTGGCTTAGTTTTTCTAGAAATTTTTGCATACTGTAAACTTAATAATTTAACCAAAAAGTTAAGGCACAATTATTGTCGAAGCTGCTTGTATTTTTTTAAGAAGAAAGAAGATTGTTGTGCTGCAAGAAGTCCTTTGTTTTTAAAATTGATACTAAAGGAAGTAAAATTGAGTTCTATTTTTTGTTTTTCTCGGGCTAGTATATAGAGGTACTTAATTTTATTAAATAGCTCTGATAGAATAATTAACTTTGCAAAACTTATGAGGAAATATAAAATATTAATTTTTTTGCTTGCTTTAATAACTCAAAATGGTTGGGCACAGCAAGATTCTGCTTTTAATCAATTGGATGAAAATGGTTTAAAGCACGGAAAATGGAGGTCTTTTTATCAAAACGGACAAGTTCAAAAGGATGGGCAGTTCCGCCATGGAGAACCATTTGATGTTTTTAAGATTTACTTTCATAATGGGAAAATTAAAAGCATTTTAAACTACGACGAAGAGGATTCGAAGAAAGTTTACGCAACGCATTATTACGAAACGGGTGATAAAATGGCTGAAGGACCTTATTTAGATCAAAAAAAGCAGGGACTTTGGAAAACTTATGGTGCCGGTGAGGTGTTGCTGACAGAAGGTTCTTATGTAGCAGACAAAAAATATGGGGTGTGGAAAACCTATCATCGAAATGGACAGTTAGCTATGGAAGTTTTAATTGAAAATGATTTGGAACAAGGCCCTATGAAGAAGTATTTTGATGACGGAAATATTCAAGAAGAGGCCACTTACAAAGACGGCTTTAAAGAGGGTACAACTGTTATTTACACTCCGGAAGGCGATACTTCTACTGTCGGAAGTTACTACAAGGATGCCAGAGATGGAGAATGGAGGTATTACAATGAGAAGAAAGAAATTGAAAGGATTGTTAAGTACGATAAGGGAAAATTATTAACTCCTGAAACCGGCGATGGTGAAGTGGAGTCGATGGAAGAATTTAAAGAAAATCGTAAAGACGAGTTGGAATTTGAAGATTTAAGAGGACCGATTAGATATGAGTAATAATAGTAAAGGGAAGGTTTTAGTAGCAATGAGCGGTGGAATTGATAGTTCTGTTACCGCAATGTTGTTGCATGAAGAAGGATATGAAGTAATTGGCGTAACCATGAAAACCTGGGATTACGCTACTTCCGGCGGCAATAATCGTAAAACAACCGGTTGTTGTAGCCTAGACGACATTAATGATGCACGAATTTTAGCCGTGAACTACGGTTTTCATCACATGATTATCGATATACGCGAAGAGTTTGGCGATTTTATCATTAACAATTTTGTTGATGAGTACACTGCCGGTCGTACTCCAAACCCTTGTGTATTGTGCAATACGCACATTAAGTGGGATGCACTTTTGCGCCGTGCCGACCAGCTGGGTTGTGAGTTTATAGCTACCGGACATTATGCCAATGTTCGCTATGAAAATGGCCGCTATGTAATTTCAAAAGGAAAAGATGAAAACAAAGATCAGTCTTACGTTTTGTGGGGACTTTCTCAAGAAGCTTTGGCAAGAACTAAGTTTCCATTGGGAAAATACACCAAGCCTGAAATTCGAAAAATGGCTTTAGATAGAGGCCACAAAGAATTGGCAAAGAAGAGTGAAAGCTATGAGATTTGCTTTGTGCCGGACAATGATTACCGAGGATTTTTAAAGCGAAAAGTTGAAGGCTTGGAGGAGCGTGTAAAAGGCGGCGATTTTATCGATATGCAGGGAAATGTGTTGGGTAAACACGAAGGTTATCCTTTTTACACCATTGGTCAGCGTAAGGGCTTGGGCATTGCTATGGGCGAGCCGATGTATGTGATTCGCATTAACCCTGAAGACAATACTGTAGTCTTGGGAAAGAAAGAAGATTTGAAGCGTCAGCAAATGAAGGTTAGAAAGCCTAATTTGATTAAGTACAATGAAATTCCCACCGACATAGATGTATTGACAAAAGTGCGCTATAAAGACAAAGGAACAATGAGCCACTTGAGCATTAATGAAGCCGGAGAAATTGAGGTTGACTTTATGGCAGAGGTAAAAGGCATTGCTCCCGGACAATCGGCTGTATTTTACGAAGGCAGCGATTTAATTGGCGGTGGATTTATTAGCAGATAATGAAGCTTTTTAGAAAATGGTTTAGCCTACTTTTAGGTGTTTTATTACTTACAGCTTGTGAGGAAGAAGAAAATTGTTGTGAGGATATTGTTGATCAGCCAACAGTAAACCATTATGTTGCTTTTGAAGTAGGAGTTGAAAAAGTCTATCGAATTGATTCCATTAAGTACGATGATTTTAGTGGCACAGTAGACACTTTAACGCATTGGCGAAAAGAACTTACTGTGGAAACTTTTCGGGATTTAGAAAACCGTTTGAATTATCGCCAAGAGATTTATTTAAGAGAAGATAGCCTTGCCAATTGGAGAAAGCTAAAAGTGAGGAGCGTTTTTGTTAATGAAAGTGTTTTTGAGTTAAAAGAAGATAATGTAGTGAAGATAAAGTTGCGCTATCCGATAAAAGTGGGTAGAGCATGGGATGCCAACTTAATGAATACTTTAGGTGAACAAAACTACAGTTATCAAAGCTTGAATGCCAAGGAAGATTTGGGGTGGGAGCAATTCACAAACCTACTTGTGGTGAAGCAGATTGATGAAGAAAACTTAATAGAAAAGCAATTTGCAGAAGAAAAGTATTCACCCAACTACGGCTTAGTCAGTCGCCGCGATTTAAACATTAGAACTTCTTTTGATGGCGAGATCTTAAGCGGCTACGATTGTAGGTGGAAGTTGGTGAAGAATTAGCTTTTAAGCTTGTTTCATTTATTTTTGAAATTGCTATAGAATAAAGCTGTACTCTGATAATGAATAAATTGGTTGCTTTATATTTTATTTCAATAATTGTGCTTTCAGGCGCAAGTTGTAGTAGTGATAAAAGTAAAAGTCACACAAAGACGAAATTTAAAGAAGTAGTAACTGAAAGCTACCAATTATTTCAACCGACAGAAAATATCAATGCTGTTTTAATTCTTTTTGGAGGCTTTTCTGAAAGTGCTGAAGATATAAGAAGAGAGTTTGATATTTTAAAAGCTGCAAAGAATAATGATGTTGCAGTTATTTTCCTCAATTATAATAAAAGGTTGTGGTTGGAAGAAAGTGATCAAAAGCAATTAGCTAATCAGCTTCGACAAATTTTTAGTGAGAACAATTTGCCCCAAGACAGAATATTTATTGGAGGATTTTCAATTGGTGGAAATATAGCACTCTTACTTAGTGACTATTTGCACAGTCTTGCGAATAATAATGTAAAACCCAAAGGGGTTTTTGTTATTGATTCTCCAGTTGATTTGGCTGAGCTATATGAGGGTGCAGAGAAAAATGTGAAAAGAAATTTTTCAGAAGTTTCTGTTCAAGAAGGGAATTGGTTGCTTAAAGTAATTGGGAAAAAGATGGGCAATCCGGAGAAGAATATTTCGGAGTTTGAGAAGTATTCTCCTTATACTTTAAGAACGGCTAATATTAATAATTTGAAAGCGCTAAAAAATACTAGAGTCAGACTTTATTCAGAGCCTGATACACTTTGGTGGAAAAAGGAAAGACAAGCAGATTATGAACAGTTAAATGCATACTCAATAAAACAATTGTCTGAGCAATTGAAAGAAGCGGGTTTTGTAGACTTTCAATATATCCAAACAAAGAATAGAGGATATCGGTCAAATGGAGAAAGACACCCGCATAGTTGGTCAATAGTTGATACTGAACAGTTGCTAGCTGGATGTTGGAGTAGGGAGGTAGAGGTTTGAAATATAATTTTGAGTCGTCCTAAAATAGGTTGACAGTTTTTAATAGATTAATTATAGCCGAAGAGAATATTCTCTTCGGCTTTTTCGTGTATAAAATTAGGTGTTTTCATTTTTAAACTAAGGTGTGGTCTTTTATT